>Ga0070738_10000027_pt1 | contig 439711 bp, 408 predicted proteins | sample Coa_R2_2_FD_66446 | JGI IMG/M metagenome (GOLD analysis project Ga0070738, IMG submission 66446) | Surface soil microbial communities from Centralia Pennsylvania, which are recovering from an underground coalmine fire - Coalmine... | ecosystem: Environmental > Terrestrial > Soil >... | reverse complement strand
GGATCAAGCATTGCCGCCGCATCGCTACGCGCTACGAAAAGCACGCCTCCAACTTCCTCGCCATGCTCAAGCTCGCCGCCGTCCGCCTCTGGCTCAGGCATTATGAGTCCATGGCCTAGGTTTGCTACTCTTGCCTTGCCGATAACGTCAAGTAATTGAACGGGAAATCGCCCGCACAGCTTAGAAAAATTCGAGCTGTGCGGGCGATTCCGGTTTTGGTTGCCTCTTTTTTCCCCAATAGGTGATGATCTTTCCGAACTGCTTGTCGGTGATGACGAGGAAGCGGACCTCGCCTTCCGCAGGTAGTCTGCTTCCCATTCTCTGCACATGGACATCAGCATTCTCAGTGCTGGCGCAATGCCGCTGGTAGACGGAATATTGCATCATGGTGAAACCGTCTTCGAGCAGGTCCTTGCGAAAACGCGCATAAGCCTTGCGCTGCTCGCGCGTCTCAGTGGGCAGATCGAACATCGCGAGGACCCACACGGTCCGCCACCCGAATGGCCTAAGCGGCTCCGGCATCGGCCGGCTCTTTCTCGGGCTCGTCATCTGCCAAGCGCGGCAACCCGCGCGGTAATGCGATCTCCGCCCGATCCTCGAGAAACGACTGAGCGAACGAAGCGGCGGTCGCATGGAGCGCCAGCAGCAGGGGTGTCCGTCGGCCGGCGATCTCGATGGTGTCGTTGAAGAGACCGAGCAAGGTCTGCTTTGTCTCGCGATCCAGCGAGTCTGGCGTCGTGCCCGAAGTGCAGAGCGCGCGGACCTTGCGATCGACGAAGGGCCGATACGGCTCCATCGCGTCATCGGCAAGGCAAAACGCGTTGTAGCGATTGTGGTGGTGAATACCGAGGGTGGGCATCAGCCCGGCGGCAACCAGCGCCCGGGCCATCGCGGCGCGCAAGATCGCATAGCCGTAATTGAGCAAGTTGTTCGGCGGCGGGCCGGCCCGGTCGCGCCGAAATGCCGGGCCGAAGAGACGTGGCCAATAGCGCTGCGCGCCCTGCGCTTCGAGATTTGTGGGATCCCCGGAGCGCACGCGGCTGGCCATCGCTTTCAGGCCCGCATCGGACCCGATTGCTTCTTCGAGGACATCTCCTTGTTGCCGCAGTTTCGCGGAAACGAGCGCGCGCCAAAGCTGCTTGCGCAGCGGAAGCGAGGCTTCGACTTGGCTTCGATAGCGCTCGGTCTGCACGGTGTTGCCCGCCATCGGCAACAGCAGCCCTGCCGGGTGGTGGTCTGCGCCGCAAAGCACCACGGCGGCGCCGAACTCGATAAGCGTGGTGAAAACCGAGTGCGTATAGGTGACCGCGCGATGGTCGACGATGAGGACGCCAATATCTTCGCAAGGAACTGCTGCGACGGGACGCGCTGGCCGCTCGATCACGAGCTGTCGGTGCATGACCGACAATCGGGCCCCTTCGGTCGCGATCTCGATGATCTTCTTAATCACGGGCGGGGCGCACGCGGCCGATGGGGTCGACGTTGACCTTGCGGGCGCCGGCGGCGATCAATGAGGCCGCATTCGGACGTTTCCAGACCGATCCGCTGGCCTCGTTGTGATTTTCAAGAACAACAACTCCGGATGCCCATACGCTGGTCACGATTTTGTATGCTGGCCGAGAGGCGCCATTGGGCATTTCGAGTGTATCGCCCGGCGCAATAGACATAATGAACCGGCGGTCGCCCGTGTTGCTGCGATTTACCACCGGGGCGCCCGCCCTCAACCGCCGTGTCGCCTCGAACAGGCTCACGATCTCGAATTCAACGCTGCCGTCACCGCGTTGGAAAATTGCCATATGGTGATTCGCACTGGGATCAGCGTAGGTTTTCCCGCCGCGCCGGAGCTGTACCATGAGTTCCGGCTGTTGTTTGATCAGAACTCTGACCTTTCGCACCTCGCGCGGAGGTTCGCCGTTGCGAGAGGGCAAGATTGGATACGGTGGAAATGCTTTTCTGGGATTTCCACCACCAAACCGCACGACGTGCTGCTCCACGAGCTTGCGCAAGAAGCCGCCGTCGTCGTCGCGAATATTTTTGATCTGCGATGTCGTGATCTCGCGCAGATTCTTGCGCGCGACGAAAAACCGATAGACCTTGCCGTTTTCGACGATCTCGCGCCCGGTATCGCCGTATGCGGTTTGGGCGTGGAGTGCACCAGAGACCTTCCGCTGGACGCGATGCGAGACGACGATCTCTTCCGTTTTCGCCTTGGCGTCCTCGAACAAGCTCTTCCAAGGTAGCGGCAGTTTCGGGCGCTCTCCCACCCGCTCGCGCGCGTAATGCTCGGAGAGCCGCTTGACGAAAGCCCGCGAGGTCAGCGCCACGGCCAGGGCATCGATCGCGTGATGCCGGTGGTCGCCGCGGTTTTTTCCCGGTGCCTGGCCGCCTAATTCAGTGATCGCGGAATCATCAGCGGCGAGGGCGCATGGCGCCGCCTCGTTTACCGCAGCGCGAAGGATGCCTTCCAACCCCCAGTGACGACGAAGCTGGGCCGTGATGCTGCCATTGCAGGTTTCGACCTGTTGCCGCCCGCCGGGAATATCGGGATAGAGGCGCTTCAGGAAGTCGCGCGCCTCCCGCGCGATGTAACGAGTGTCGGCGAGTTGCCGCTCCGCGAATTCCTCGGTTCCGGCTTCGGCGAAATCCTTGCGCATGAAACGCCGCGCCTTCGCTTCCGGGAGACCGCAGGATTTCACCTGGCGCCGAACCGTCTCCCAGCGCTCGGGATCGGACGCGAAGAATTCGTAAGGTGTCTGGTTGCCTTTCAACTTGTTCAGTTCGGTGTCGCAGAGCGTCTTGTTGGCGAAGGAATTGTCGAGTGAGCGTGATCGCGGAAAGATATGCTCGACCTGAAAGCGGCCGGCACTGAAGAGGTCGTCGAAGCTGATCTTTCTGCCGGTATAGGGACAGGTCTCGTTACACTCCTTCCAGAGCAGCCACTTCTCGACATCGCGGCGGGTTGGGGTACCGAACCCGTTCGCCTTCAGCTCCAATGCCGCGGCCTTTCGCGCCTTCTCCTGGTCCCGCTGCCGCTTCTCGACCTCACGGCGCTCCCGCGGTGAGCGTTTGAGATCGCGAGCCAATTCGACGCGTATGAGGTCCGGGGTTCCGTGCAGGGCGACGAGGTTGTTCACAACCTTCCGCACTTCGTTCAGCGCACGATTGACGGTGGGGTTGCGTAGCTCCGGCATGCGACGCGGATGCGCAGGCAGTCGATCCTCAATCTCGCCGGTCGGCGCGACGCGATTAGGGAATGCGCGATCGCGCCATTCCGCCCATTCCGGCGACATGGTCAGCTCTCCCACGCCGATGCCTCGCTCCATCTCGACGAGCAACTTGTCGATCGCTGCCTCAGAGAGCCTCAGCCATCCCGCCGGCATGGCGATCTCCGACAATTCAGCGGCCTGATCGGCCGTGATGCCCCAGTCGCGCTGCATGGCGGCGGCGGTGCACCGCCGCTCGGCTTCGGCTTCAGGAGCCCGTCGAATCTCGATCCGCTTGTTGCCGATCTGCCGGTAATCCGTTTGGCGCAGACGCGATCCGATCTCGTTGCGGATGCGGTCACGTGCCGGGTGATTGGCCCAATCCTTTCCGAACACTGCTGCGAGCTTCGCCTCCATGGCGTTGCCCCGCAGTACTTTCTCGGATGCTTCGAGGTTGAACTTGAGTTCGTGCGGCAAACCACGCGCCAGCCACAACGGCTTCAATGCCTTGCGTGCCGCACCGAACGTCAATGACGCTTGGCGCTCCAGCAGAGCCCGTAGCACCGCTCGTTCCTCGTCATCGAGCGGTCGTGCATTCCCGCCAGCGATGCGCAGCTTGTTCAATTGCTCCAACATGACGTAATGCTGGCCCTTCCACGACCCTTTGGCGCAGAGCGGCGCCCCGGGTTCGAGCCGACAGCTACCGAGCGTCTTGAGCCGCCAGAAGGTCGGGCGCTGATGGAACAAGATGCGGTGGAGCTTATCGTGGAGTTCCGGCGTCAACCGGCCGGGATGCGCTTCGCTCTGTGCGGCCCAGAGGCGCTCGAATTCCGCCTCGACCATATCTCGACCGAGATGCCGCCCGCGGCGCTTCTGTTGCGTGGCGAGGAAAGCTCCGAGGGTCGTTGAGGCCATTTCCCGCCGCAGCCCCGCGATTGCCTCCTTGACGACACTTTCCTCGTTCTGCGTGTCGCGTTCGGTCGGCTCGGTGCCAAGGCGAGCGGGAAGAAAGCCGCGCCGTTTGCCAAGATGATAGAGCGCGCGCCCGACATCATGGAGCTGCAGCGACTGCCCAACGCCGTGCGCGCGCAAATCATAGGGATCGGCACTCATCACGCGGTGCCAGTCTTCGGTCCCGAAACGCGGGAGGAGGCCGGCTTCGGCAAGCGCCATCCCGAGCTCCCGCCGGCGAAGTCGGCGCCGGCGGAGCTGGCGCCGGATCTGTCGTGCTTGCCTCCGCGCCTTGTTTCTCGGCTCCTTGTCCTTTTCCGTCACGCCCTCCGGGAATATTCGTACTCCCATGCGGAGAATGGTCCCGAGATGGCGCTGCTCGTCATGCTCGATCAGGGCAAAGCCGACCGAAGTCGTCCCAATGTCCAGTCCAAGAATGCGCTTCATGATTGCATATCCTAAATGCTTCTTGCTTTATGAGATATTGCACCATAGACTTGGGTCCGTAGCAAACCTCGGGATGGCCGCTTATCGTAGGCAAAACGTAAGCGTCTACTCGTGCGGGCTGGGCAACCCTGATGACGCAATCACTGCCCCCTGACCCTCCCTTCGGGGAGGGTTTTGCATTTCCAGAGAGAAGCCTCCGGACGCTGATGGCGGGCGTACCGACAGATGACCCTTGCAACGGCAATTCACAGCTGTATCGTGTTCACTTAATGTTCTCGTTCTTTGAGATGGTGGATCGGCGATGACAGGCGGTGCGAGGACCGAGGCGGGAGCGTAACCTCCGGCGGGTGCGGTGCCCTGCGACACCGGCGCCGCCTGGCGCGGCGGCGGGGCAGGGGCCATATATGGACCTGTGCGCCGGCCTGCGAAACCTATGCGCTCTGTAATTTCTCTGGCAACAACACCATCTCTTGGGCAAATTCCGGCCGGCATGGATGCGCCCGGCGCATGAGAGGGCGGCGCATCCGTTCGTATACGAACGATCTCCGGCGTGGTACAAGGAACCGATGACGACGCTGACGCTGGCCCACGGGCTCGATTTCGACGACCTCTATCGCCGCGACGGCCTCGTCCGCATCGACGCGCTCTTCCTCGAGCATCTGCGGCAAAGCGACGTCGCGCTCCACAACCGCCTCTTGACGGCGCGGCGCGCGCCCGAGGCGCTGGAGCGCAAGGCGGAGGCGGAGCTCCTCGTCGATCTCGCGCCGCATCTCGAAGACTTCATCGGCACCCTCTTCGGCATCGGCGCGGAGCTCCGCGCCTTGCAGCGGCGCCATCACGAGCTGGCGCCCATCTATGCCGTGAAGCGCCTCTTCGTGCAGCGCCGCGCCGTCAAGGGCGTGACGCCCGAGGCGGCGGCGGCGCTCGACGGGAAGGGGCTCCGCGCCCGCCTCGAAGCGCTCTTCGGCGAGCCCCTCGACGAAGCCGCCTTCGCCCGCCATGTCGCGGCCTGGCTCGAGGCCGAGGCCGAGCATGCCGAGGCGCTCGAGACCGCCGCGCGCTACGCCGCCTGGGCGACGCTTTCGCCCGACGGGCGCAAGGCGCATCGCCGCGGCGTCCTCTTCAAGGTGCCGCACAAGCTCGATATGGAGCATCTCGTCCCGGTCGAGAGTGAGGTGGTCCACGGCGTCGCCATGCTGCGCCTGCCGGCCGAGCACCGCCGCCACCGCGAAGGCTTCGCCCTCACCGATCCCGGCACCGACCTGACGGGCGCCCTCGACCAGGCGAATTACTGCATCTGGTGCCACAACCAGGGCAAGGATTCCTGCTCCAAGGGCCTCAAGGACAAGAAGACCGGCGCCTTCCAGAAGAGCCAATTCGGCGTGACGCTCGCCGGCTGCCCGCTCGAAGAGAAAATCTCCGAGATGAACCTCGTGAAGTCGCGCGGCAACAGCGTCGGCGCGCTCGCCATCGTCGTCACCGACAATCCGATGGCGGCGGCGACGGGGCATCGCATCTGCAACGACTGCATGAAGGCCTGCATCTACCAGAAGCAGGATCCGGTCGACATTCCGCAGGTCGAGACGCGCACCTTGAAGGATGTGCTGGGCCTCCCCTGGGGCTTCGAGATCTACAGCCTCCTGACGCGCTGGAACCCGCTCGATCTGCGGCGCCCGCTGCCGCGGCCGGAGAGCGGCTACAAGGTGCTGGTCGTGGGGCTCGGCCCCGCCGGCTTCACCCTCGCCCACCACCTCATGAATGACGGGCACACCGTCATCGGCGTCGACGGGCTCAAACTCGAGCCGCTGCCCGAGGACATCTCCGGCATCGGCCCCCTGGGCGTGCGCCGGCCCTTCCAGCCGATCCGCGACGTCCGCCAGCTCTACGAGGCGCTCGACGACCGCATCATGGCCGGCTTCGGCGGCGTCGCCGAATACGGCATCACCGTGCGCTGGGACAAGAATTTCCTGAAGCTCGTCCGCCTTCTCCTCGAGCGGCGGCGGCAATTCGCCATGTATGGCGGCGTCCGCTTCGGCGGCACCATGACGGTGGAGAGCGCCTTCGCCATGGGCTTCGACCACATCGCGCTCTGCGCCGGCGCGGGGCGGCCGACCGTCGTGCCGATGAAGAACGGCCTCGCCCCCGGCATCCGCCAGGCCTCGGATTTCCTGATGGCGCTGCAATTGACCGGCGCCGCCAAGGCCGACAGCATCGCCAACCTTCAGGTGCGCCTCCCCGTCGTCGTCATCGGCGGCGGCCTCACCGCGATCGACACGGCGACGGAATCGCTCGCCTACTACCCGCTCCAGGTCGAGAAGTTCCTCGCCCGCTACGAGGTGCTGATCGCCGAGCAGGGCGAGGCGGCGGTGCGGGCGAGCTGGACCGCGGCCGAGACCGCCGCCGCCGAGGAGTTCATCGCCCATGCGAAGGCGATCCGCGCCGAGCGCGCGGCGGCGGCGCGCGAGGGGCGGGAGCCGGCGCTGGCGCGCCTCCTCGATGCTTGGGGCGGCGTCACCATCGCCTACCGTCGCCGCCTCATCGACGCGCCGAGCTATACCCTCAACCACGAGGAGGTGGCGAAGGCGCTCGAAGAGGGCATCCGCTTCGCCGAGGGCCTCACCCCCGACGAGGTCGTGATCGACGAGGCGGGGCAGGCGCGGGCGCTGCGCTTGAAGCGCGGCGACGGCAGCGTCGTCGAATTGCCGGCGCGCACCATTCTCGTCGCCGCCGGGACGCAGCCCAATACCGTCCTCGGCCGCGAGGACCCGGAGCACATCCTCCTCGACGGCAAGCATTTCCAGGCGGTCGACGAGGAAGGGAAGCCGGCCACGCCTGAGCGCGTTGCCAAGCCCGCCGAGGTGCGGGTCCTCATGAACATCGCGCCCGACGGCCGCGCCATGAGCTTCTTCGGCGACCTCCACCCCTCCTTCGCCGGCAATGTCGTCAAGGCGATGGCGAGCGCCAAGCAAGGCTATCCCGTCGTGAGCCGCATTCTGGCGCGGCGGGCGCCCGCCGGGCCGAGCCCGGCGGCGCTCATCGCCAGGCTCGATGACGAGCTCCGTCCCGTCGTCCGCGAGGTGCTGCGCCTCACGCCCAACATCGTCGAGGTGGTGGTGCGGGCTCCGATGGCCGCGCGCGCCTTCCGGCCGGGGCAGTTCTACCGGCTGCAGAATTACGAGACCCTGGCGACGCGCGCCTGCGGCTCGACGCTCGCCATGGAAGGGCTGGCGCTCACCGGCGCCTGGGTCGACCGCGAGAAGGGGCTGCTCTCGACCATCGTCCTCGAAATGGGTGGCTCTTCCGATCTCTGCGCCCTGCTGCGCCCGGGCGAGCCCGTCATCCTCATGGGCCCGACCGGCACGCCGACCGAGACGCCGGGCGGCGAGACGGTGCTCCTTATCGGCGGCGGGCTCGGCAATGCCGTGCTCTTCTCGATCGCCGAGGCGCTGCGGGCGCAGGGCTCGCGCGTCCTCTACTTCGCCGGCTACAAGCGCATCCAGGACCGCTACAAGGTAGCCGAGATCGAGAAGGCGGCCGACGCCGTCGTCTGGTGCTGCGACGAGGCGCCGGGCTTTACGCCGGGGCGGGCCGAGGACAAGGCCTTCGTCGGCAACATCGTCGAGGCGATCGAGGCCTATGGCGCGGGGCTTCTCGGCGAGACGCCGATCCCGCTCGCCGCCGTCGACCGCATCGTCGCCATCGGCTCCGACGGCATGATGGCGGCGGTGCAGCGCGCCCGCAGCGGCCGCCTCGCCCCCTATCTCAAGCCCGGCCACCGCGCCATCGCCTCCATCAACTCGCCGATGCAGTGCATGATGAAGGAGATCTGCGCGCAGTGCCTGCAGCGGCATGTCGATCCGGCGACCGGGCAGGAGACGATCGTCTTCTCCTGCTTCAACCAGGATCAGCGGCTCGACGCCGTCGACTTCGCCAGCCTGCGCTCGCGCCTCGGCCAGAACGGCGTGCAGGAGAAGCTGACGCGGCTGTGGATCGACCGCTGCCTCAAGCAGACGGGTCGCCGGCAGGCCGAAGCCGCGGCGTGACGCCGGCGCGCGGCGCCGCCGCCGCTTCGGCGCGGCGCTCCGGCGTCAGCCAGTATTCGGCGGCGGCGATGAGCCGCGTCGTCACGAAAGTGAGGGCGAGGTAAAGCGCCCCGGCGACGAGGAAGATCTCGTAGGGCGCGAAGGTTTGGGCGACGATGGTCCGCGCTGTCCCGGTGATGTCGAGGAGCGTGATGGTGCTGGCGAGCGAGCTCGACTTGATGACGAGGATGATCTCGTTGCCATAGGCCGGCAGCGCGAGGCGGAAGGCGCGCGGCAGGCCGATGAGGCGAAAGGCGAGGAAGCGCGACATGCCGAGCGCCAGCGCCGCCTCGATCTCGCCGCGCGGCACGGCGGCGATGGCGCCGCGCAGGATCTCCGCCGTATAGGCCGCGGTGTTGAGCGAGAAGGCGAGGACCGCGCAGGAGGAGGCATCGCGCAGCACCGTCCAGAGCGGCGTCGCCTTCACCCACTCGAATTGGCCCAGCCCGTAATAGATGAGGAAGATCTGCACGAGGAGCGGCGTGCCGCGGAAGAAGGTGATGTAGCCAAAGGCAGGCGCCCAGAGGAGGGGATGGCGGGCATTCCGCAGCACGGCGAGCGGCAGCGCCAGCAGCATGCCGAGGGCGAGGCTGGCGAGCACCAGCTCCAGCGTCAGGACGAGGCCGCGGAGGAGATCCGGCACGCTCGCCCACATGAGCTCGTAATCGAGCATCAGGCGCTCCGGAAGCCGCGCCCGACGCGGCGCTCGGCGTAGTGCAGGGCCGCCGTCGAGACGAGGGTGAAGGCGAGGTAGAGGAGGGCGGCGGCGCCGTAGAAGAGGAAGGGCGCGCGCGTGACGCCGGCGGCGATCGCCGATTTGCGCATCAGCTCCTCGAGGCCGACGACCGAGACGAGCGAGGTGTCCTTCAAGAGGACGAGCCAGAGATTGCCGAGGCCTGGAAGGGCGATGCGCCAGACCTGCGGCAGCGTCACGCGGCGGAAGATCGCAAGGCGCCGCAGCCCGAGCGCGCGCGCCGCCTCGATCTGCCCGCGCGGCACGGCGAGGATGGCGCCGCGGAAGACCTCGGTCGCATAGGCGCCGAAGACAAGGCTCAGGGCGAAGACGCCGGCGCTGAGCCCGTCCACTTCGACATAGCGGCCGGCGAGGCGGCTCAGCGTGACCGTGCCGCCGAAATAGAGAAGAAGCAGGATGAGGAGCTCCGGCACGCCGCGGATGATCGTCGTATAGGCGCCGGCGAGGGATCGCAGCCACGCCCAGCGCGACAGCTTGGCGCCGGCGCCGACGAGGCCGATGGCGCCGCCGAAGAGGAGGCTGATCGCGGCGACGGCGAGGGTCATCGCCGCGCCGTCGAGAAGCTGGGTCCCGTATCCTCTGAGATCGAGAATGGCGCCGCTCCGTCCGCAATCTTCTCGCCCCGACGGGGAGAGGAAGGGACCCATGCGAAGCATGGGGAGGGTGAGGGGAAAGCGCCGCGCGCTCGTAACGCGCGCTCTTAAGATGCCACGCCCACGCCGCGGCTCCCCCTCACCTCGATCCTCCCCCCGGCGGGGAGAGGACAGGAATCGCCGGTTGCCTCCGCCTTACGACTTCGCCTCCGGCCCGTAGACGTCGAAGGGGAAATATTTGTCGTTGATCTTCTTGTAGGTGCCGTCGGAGCGGATCTCCTTCAGCGCCTTATTGAAGGCCTCGCGGAGCTGGTTGTCCTCCTTGCGGACGGCGATGCCGGCGCCCTCGCCGAAGACGCCGCCGCGCAGCTCGGGCCCGGCGAATTCGAAATTCTTGCCCTCCGGCTTCTTCAGGAAGCCTTCGAGGAGGACGACCGAATCCGCGAGGATCGCATCGAGCCGCCCCGCGGCGATGTCGAGATTGGCGTTCTCCTGCGTGTCGTAGAGCTTGATGGTGGCGACGTCCTTGTAGTTCTGGTCGAGGTAGTTGGCGTGGATGGTCGCGCGCTGCGCGCCGATCGTCTTGCCTTTGAGCCCTTCCTTGCTGATCTCGATGCCGGAGCCCTTCTTGACGATGAAGCGGGCCGGCGTCTGGTAGTATTTGTCGGTGAAGGCGACCTTCTTCTTGCGTTCCTCGGTGATCGACATGCTGGCGACGATGGCGTCGTATTTCCTGGCGAGCAGGCCGGGAATGATGCCATCCCAATCCTGCGCCACGATCTCGCAATCGAACTTCGCCTTGGCGCAGAGCGCCTTCGCGATGTCGACATCGAAGCCCTGGAGCTGGCCGTTGGCGTCCTTGTAGTTGAAGGGCTCGTAGGCGCCTTCGGTGGCGATCCGCACCTTCTTCATGGCTTGCGCCGAAGCCGGGCCGGCGTGGATGAGGCCGCAGCTCACGGCCGCGGCGATGAGGAGAGCGTAGGTTTTTTTCATCTCGGGGGTTCCATCCCTGGTGTCGGTCGATCGATGGCGGCAACCGTCGCGCGTCGGGCTGACGCCGTCAAGCGCGCGCTCTCTCCCGCCGGACGCGCGCGGTCGCCGTAGACCGCCGGGTCCCTGCGCTCAACCGCTGCACGCGACCGCGGCGGGCTCGCGGGTCGGATCGAGCGCTGGCGCCGTGCAGCCGACGATCTCCTTTCGCGTGTCGACATCCATGATCTCGTAGCGCCACTGCTCGGCGTGCTTGACCCGCCCCCACCAGACCCAGTCGTGGCCGGGCGAATGGCGGGAGACGAAAGCGAACTCGGGCTCGGACGGGCCGTTCTGGGCATACCAGTACGGATTGCCCGTCCGCTGCAGCCACAGATAGATGCGATCGGTATAATGTTTGATCGGGATCAAAACGCCGCAGCGCGTCACATGGATGCTGGGCGAGATCGACATTTCGCGCTCGCAGCCATTCTCGTAGGTCGTCCATTGCTCGCGGTAGTCCCGCGGAAACTGCTTGACGATGGCGCGCAGGAACGGATCGGCATCCGGCATCTTCGCGAAGTCGATCGGTACAGGTTTGCGCTGCTGGGGAGCGGCCATGCGCGTCGCGGGGAGATAGAGGATCGTACCCTGCCTCCCGGTGGGGAAATCGACCCTGACCTCGCGATTGTCCCAGTAGCGCGACGGCGTCGTCCGCGCGAATTCGAAATGCGCCTCGGCGAGGCGGACCTTCGCGTTCGGGGTCGCCTGGTTCTCGTCGAGGCCGAGCACGACGGCGACGGCGTAGAGCTTGTAGAGCGGGTCGAGCTTGGCCATTCCATCATGCGCGAGGCGGGCGAGCGTCATGAAGTCGCGCTCGCCGCCGATGCTCAGGCTCCGCCGCTGCGCTGCCGGATCGTCCTCGGCGATGTCGAGCGTGGTCGCCTGCTTGTCCGCGATCGCGACCACCTTGCCGGCGCTCGCATCGACTTGTCGCGTCACCGTTTTCAGCGTCGTCGGATGCTGGCCGAAAGCGAAGGTCCAGACGGGCGTCCCGCTCTCGCCTTCGCCGCTCCAGTAGAGGTGAAGCTCCGCCTGGGTCGCCTTCCCGCAGGACGAGATCATCGGATTGGCGCCGGCGCATGCCTTATCGAGGCCGGCGCTCCGCGCCTCGGCGAGGGCGCGGTCGAAACCGACGAGACCTGAGGGCAGCGCCAGCGTAAAGGGGCTGACCGAATCATCGACGGGACGGCCGCGCATCTCGTCCTGGCCAAATTGCTTCATCATCTTGCGCTGCTCGGCGGTCAGGTTGAGCAGCGCCGTGACCTCGAAATACTTTTCAGCGGAAGGCGAGTAGAAATAGAGCACCGCGTTGCCGGGCGGCCCGGCCTTGGTCACGTCCGGAACGCCGTTGGCGCCCATCGCGAAGCCGAAGCCGCTGACGACGACCTGCACGAGCCGGGCGTCGCTTTGCCAATGGCTGGCCAGCGCCCTGCCGCGCTCGCTCGCCTGACCCACGACATCATCGCCGCGCGCTGAGGGCAACAGACGCACCGTCAGCACGCCGATGAGACACAGCGCGGCCACGAAAGCGACGCGTCGCATGGCAGGCTCCCGCTCGCCGCGAATGGTCGAACGGGCGCCCTTGCCTGTCAAGGCGACGGCGAGAGGAGAGCTGTTGAACGACAGCGGCGCCATGATAGAATTAATTCGTACACGAATGAATCGCCCGACGGCGAAGGCGGATGATGTATCTGCGGCCGAGCATGGTGGAGGAGGCGCTGGCGGCGCTCGCCGAGGGCGGGCCGACCACCATTCTCGCCGGCGGCACGGATTACTACCCGGCGCGGGTCGGCCGGCCGTTGACGGAAGACATCCTCGACATCACCGCAATTGCCGCGCTGCGCGGCATCGGCGAGCGCGACGGCGCGCTCCGCATCGGCGCGGCGGTGCGGTGGACCGAGATCGCGGAGGCGGCATTGCCGCCTTCCTTGCGCTGCCTGCAGCTCGCGGCGCGCGAGATCGGCGGCCGGCAAATCCAGAATGCCGGCACGCTCGCCGGCAATCTCTGCAACGCCTCGCCCGCCGCGGACGGGGTCCCCTGCCTGCTCGCGCTCGATGCCGAAGTCGAGCTCGCCTCGGCGCGCGGGACGCGCCGGCTTCCGGTCGCGGAATTCGTCCGCGGCAATCGCCGGACGGCACGTCGTCCGGACGAGCTGATGACCGCGATCATCGTGCCGCGGTGCGCCGAAGCGGCGCGGTCCACATTCCTGAAGCTCGGCGCCCGCCGCTATCTCGTCATCTCGATCGTCATGGTGGCGGCGCTCATTGAGGCCGCACCCGACGGCGCGATCGCTGCGGCGCGTATCGCCGTCGGCGCCTGTTCGGCGGCGGCGCAGCGCCTTCCGCTGCTGGAAGCGGTGCTGCGCGGGCGCCGCCTCGCCTCCGGTATCGGCTGCCTTGTCGCGGCGGAGCATCTTGGCGAGCTGGCGCCGATCGACGATGTGCGCGGCACGGCCGCGTACCGGCGCGAAGCGGCCCGGCGGCTCGTCGCGCGGGCGCTCGATGAACTCGCCGCGGAGGCCGCGGCATGAGCGCGACCGAGCCGCGCATCGCGTTCACGCTCAACGGCGCCGACACCACCGTGACCGCGGCGCCGATCCGCCGCCTTGCCGCCGTGCTGCGCGAGGAATGCGGACTCACCGGCACCAAGATCGGCTGCGATGCCGGCGATTGCGGCGCCTGCACGGTGCTGGTCGATGGCGCGCAGCTCTGCGCCTGCCTCGTCCCGGTGGGGCAAGTCGCGGGACGGCGCATCACCACCATCGAGGGGCTCGCCGCCGATCCCCGCTATGACGCGCTGCGACAATCCTTCCACCGGCATGGGGCCGCCCAATGCGGCATCTGCACGCCGGGCATGCTGATGGCTGCCGCCGACCTCTTGGCGCGCGCGCCACGACCCGACGCTGCGATGACCGCGGATGCGCTCGGGGGCGTCCTCTGCCGCTGCACGGGATATCGCAAGATCATCGACGCCGTCCTCGATGTCGCCGGCGCCGAGGCGCCGCCGCTGCCGGCGGCGGGCGAGGCTGTCGGCGCGCGGATGCCCAAGGTGGATGGCCTTGCGAAGCTGGACGGCACCGAGCGCTACGGTGCCGACGAGGGGCCGGCCGAAGCGTTGTGGCTCAAGGCGATCCGGTCGCCCCATGCGGCGGCGCGCTTCACCTTGGGGGATCTCAGAGCGCTGCGCGCCAAATATCCGGGCCTCGTCCGCATCCTCACCGCCGCCGATATTCCGGGCAAGAACAGCTTCGGCATCTATCCCGACATCAAGGATCAGCCGGTGCTGGCCGAAGGCGTCGTCCGTTTCCGCGGCGAGGCGGTGCTGGCGCTCGTCGGCGATGCCGAGACGATCGCGGCGATCGGCGAGGAGGAGGTGCCGATCGCCTGGCACATCGAGGCGCCGGTGATCGGCGTCGCGGCGGCGCTGCGGTCGGGCGCGCCGGCGCTGCACGCCGCCCATCCCGACAATGTCCTCATCAAAGGCCGCGTCCTCTCCGGCGATGTCGAAGCGGCGCTGGCCTCCGCCGCTGCCGTCGTCACCGGCGAGTTTTCGACGGCCTTCGTCGAGCACGCCTATATCGAGCCGGAGGCGGGTTATGCCCGGCGCGTCGGCGACCGCATCGAGATCTTCGCCTGCACGCAGACGCCTTATATGGACCGCGACGAGGTGGCGCGCATCATGGGGCTCTCCCCCGAGCAGGTGCGCATCATTCCCTCGGCCGTGGGCGGCGGCTTCGGCGGCAAGCTCGACCTCTCGCTGCAGCCGCTCATCGCGACGGCGGCGTGGCTCACCGGCCGTCCGGTGCGCTGCATCTACACCCGGCCCGAATCGATGATGTCGACGACGAAGCGCCACCCCGCGCACATCAAGGCGCGGATCGCCGCCGATGCCGAGGGGCGGCTCCTCGCTGTCGATTTCCACGCCGATTTCAATACCGGCGCCTACGCCTCCTGGGGCCCGACCGTGGCGAACCGGGTGCCCGTGCATGCGAGCGGGCCCTACCGCGTTGCGGCGGTGCGGGCCGAGACGCGCGCCGTCTACACCAACGAGACGCCGGCCGGCGCGTTCCGCGGCTTCGGCGTGCCGCAGACGGTGATCGCGACCGAGACGCTGCTCGACGAGCTCGCCGAGAAGCTCGACCTCGATCCCCTGGAGCTGCGGCATCGGAACGCGCTTCGCGTCGGCGACCGCACCGCGACGGGTCAGGTCCTGCAGGCGAGCGCCGGCCTTGCCGCCTGCCTCGATGCCCTGCGCCCGCGCTGGCGCGAGGCGCGGGCCGCCGCGGCGGCGGCGAATGCCGGTGCGACAGGCCCGTTCCGCCGCGGCGTCGGCCTCGCGGCGATGTGGTACGGGATCGGCAATACTTCGATGTCGAACCCATCGACGATGCGGGTCGGCATCGACCGCGTTGGGCGCATCACGCTGTATAGCGGCGCCGTCGATATCGGGCAGGGGTCGAACACCATTCTCTCGCAGATCTGCGCCGACGCGCTCGGCGTTCCCGTGGCCGCCATCCGCCTCGTCACCGGCGACACCGACAGGACGCCGGATGCCGGCAAGACCTCGGCCTCGCGCCAGACCTTCATCTCCGGCGCCGCCGCGAAGGTGGCGGGCGAAGCGCTGCGGCGACAGGTGCTGGAGCGCGCCGGGGCCGGGCCCGCGGCGCGGCTCCTCGTCGAGAGCGGCCGCATCTTCGTCGAAGAGTCCGGCGAACGCCATGCGCTCGACTTCTCGGACCTCCCCGTGTCGAACGAGAGCGGCGACGTCCTGAGCGCGACCGGGCGCTTCGACCCGCCGACAACCGCGCTCGACGCCGACGGGCAGGGCGTGCCCTACGCTACCTACGCCTTCGCGGCGCAGATGGCCGAGATCGAGGTCGATACCGGCCTCGGCACCGTCAGGCTTCGCCGCATCGTCGCCGCGCATGATGTCGGCCGCGCCGTCAATCCGCGCGAGGTCGAGGGGCAAATCCATGGCGGCATCGCGCAGGGCATCGGCCTCGCCCTCATGGAGGAGTATCTGCCGGGCCGCACCGAGAATCTCCACGACTATCTCGTTCCGACCTTCGGCGACGTGCCGCCCATCGAATGCCTCCTCATAGAGGATCCGGAACCGCTCGGCCCCTACGGCGCCAAGGGCATCGGCGAGCCGGCGCTGATCCCGACGGCGCCCGCCATTCTCAACGCCATCTATCACGCGACGGGCGTGCGGCTGCGCCGAGTACCGGCGACCCCCGACCGCATGCGCGCCGCCCTCAGAGAGGCGGGATATGACTGAGCCGGCCCGTCCTTCAGGCGAGGGCATCATCACCTGCGATGCCTGCCCGGTGCTTTGCCGCATCCGCCCGGGCAAGACCGGCGCCTGCGACCGTTATGCGAATGAGGGCGGCGTCCTGACGCGCACCGATCCGATGGTGCTCGCCGAAGCCTCGCCCGCCCTCGTTCCCTTCCTCGGCGAGGATTGGGATGGCAATCCGGTGCCGGACGCGCCGGTCTTCCTCACCGGCATCGGCTCGGGCACGACCTATCCCGACTATAAGCCCGCCCCCTTCATCGTCTCGAGCACGCACAAGGGCGTCGATGTCGTGACGGTCGTCACCGAGGCGATCTTCAGCTATTGCGGCGCCAAGGTGAAGATTGACACCGATCGCTTCATCGGACCCGAGACGGCGACGGTGCGTGCCAAGGGCGAGCCCGTCGGCCATGTGACGACGGCGGAATATGGCTCGCAGATGCTGGCGCTGGGCGGCGTCCGCCACATCACCGGCGGCGGCAAGAGGGAGGGGGTGGTTGCGACCGAGACGCTGCTCGCGCTCTGCAACAAGGAGCCGGCGCATCTGACGATCGATGGCGGCGCCGATCTCGTCATCGCGGCCGGCGCGTCGCCCGTCATCGACGGCGTTCGCGAGGAGCGCATGCGGGTCGGCTGCGGCTCGGCGACGATCGGCATGTTCGCTCGGCAGTGGCACGGTCATGTCGACGAGGTGATCGTCGTCGACGACCACATCACGGGCGTCCTCTCCGAGCACCAGGCCGGCCGTTTCCTCGAGATGGCTCCCGCCGGCATTCGTGTCCGTGGCCACAAATCGACGCCCGGCCGCTATTTCCGCGTGGCGCAGCCCGGCACCGGCTGGGGCGGAACCGACATCACCGATCCCCTCGCCATCATCGAGCGGATCGATCCGAAGGTTGCGCGGCCGGGGCTGCGTCTCCTCATGGTCTCGACGACGGGGGCGGATGCCGCCTTCTTCATCCTGGACGAGGCGCTTCGCCCCACTTCGGCCGACATGCCGGAGGCGGTCCGGCGGGTCGTGGACCGGATCGGTGAGAATTGCGAGCCTTCCGTCGCCTCGGTGCTGTTCATGGCGGGGGCTGGCGGGTCGCTGCGGGCCGGCGTCACGGAAAATCCGGTCCGGCTGACGCGCTCGGTCAAGGACGCGCTCGTCCGCGTCACTTGCGGCGGCGCTCCCGCCTATGTCTGGCCGGGCGGCGGCATCACTTTCATGGTCGATGTCACGGCGATGCCGAACCGCTCCTTCGGCTCCGTCCCCACTCCCGCCATTGTCGGCCCCATCGAATTCACCATGCGCCGCGAGGATTACGCGGCGATGGGCGGGCATATGGACCGCGTTCGGGCGCTCGCCGAAGTGCAGGGTTCGGATCGCCTGCGCCGTGAGGCCTGGCGCGAGGCCAATCCCTGGCCCGCCGCCGTCATCGAGGGGAAGCATGACCGCGGCGGCTGAGCGAGGGCGGAGCGGCCCGACGGGCCGCCTCCTCGGCGATGGCAGGCTGCATCTGCAGCACGGTCCGATCGACCTCGTCATCGAGGCGTTCGGTGAGGAGGCCGAGCGTCGCCTCGCCTATCGCCAGGCCTGGGCGCGTTTCCAGGATATTCTCGAGACTCTGGTTGCCGAGTTGCCGCTTCTCCGGCGACCCGTCGACGAGACGCATCCCGGCTTTGCAGGGCCGGTCGCGCGGCGCATGCTGGCGGCCTGCCGGCCCTTTGCCTCGACCTTCATCACGCCGATGGCGGCGGTTGCCGGCGCCGTCGCCGAGGAGGTGCTGGAGGCGCTCACCGCGGGACGCCGCCTCGCCAAGGCCTATGTCAATAATGGCGGCGATATCGCGCTCTACCTCTCGTCCGGCGAGCGCCTTGCCGCCGGCCTCGTTGCGGACGCCGATCATCCGGCCCTCGATGGCATCGCGACCGTCACCGCGCCGATGCCGGTGCGCGGCATCGCGACCAGCGGCTGGCGCGGCCGCAGCTTCTCGCTCGGCATCGCCGACGCCGCGACCGTGCTGGCGGCCGGCGCCGCCGCTGCCGATGCCGCCGCGACGCTGGTCGCCAATGCCGTCGATCTCGACCACCCCGCGGTTCGCCGAAGCCGCGCCTGCGATTTGGACGAGACGAGCGATCTCGGCCGGCGCCTGGTCACGGTTGGGGTGGGGCCCCTGGAGGCGGATGCGGTGGCCGAAGCGCTGGCGCGGGGCGCCGCCTGCGCTGAGGCGATGCGCCGCGCCGGGCACATCTACGGCGCCGTGCTGGCGCTGCAAGGCGAGATCCGGGTCGTCGGGCCGGCGGCTCTCGCCCAGCCCGAGGAGCGCCGGCTGGCCCGGCTCTGCGCATGACGATCGTCGGCTGCGATGTCGGCGGCACCTTCACCGACCTCATTCTCTATGACGAAGCGAGCGACGAGCTCCGCGTCGCCAAGGTGCCGACGACCGGCGACAACCAGGCCGAGGGCGTGCTGGAGGCGCTGGAGCGGGTCGAGGCCAGGCTCTCGGAGATCGCGATCGTCCACGGCACGACGACCACCACCAATGCCCTTCTCGAACGCAAAATCGCGCGCTGCGGCCTTATCACGACGCGCGGCTTCCGCGACGTGCTGGAGCTCGGGCGGCGGACGCGGCCGCGCCCTTACGGTCTCATCGGCAGCTTCGAGCCGCTGATCCCGCGCGAGATGCGGGTCGAGGTCGATGAGCGGATCGATGCCGAAGGCGAAGTCTTGCGCCCGCTGGACCCGGCGGAGGTTGAGAAAGCAGTCGAGGATTTGCGTGCCAAGGGCATGGAATCGCTCGTCATCCATTTCCTTCATTCCTACATCAACTCGGCCCATGAGGAGGCGGCGGCCGCGGCCGCCCGTCGGGTCTGGCCGGAAGGGTGCGTAACGATCGGCAGCGCCCTCGTCTCGGAGTTCCGCGAATACGAGCGCGGCGTCACGGCGGCGGTGAACGCCGCGATCCGCCCCGTCCTCGCCCGCTATATCGGCCGCCTCGAAGAGGAGCTGCGGCGCCGGGGCTATCGCCGCGATCTCCTCATCATGCAAGGGAATGGCGGCACCGTCTCGGCGCGCATCGTCGCCGAGGCGGCGGTCAACACCGTGATGTCGGGACCGGCCTCCGGGGTCATCGCCGCGGCGCTGACGGCCGAAGAGGCGGGTTTTCCCGACGCGGTCAGCTACGACATGGGCGGAACGAGCAGCGATGTCGCGCTCATCCGCAGCGGCGTGCCGCTCGTCACCTCCGAGACCGAGCTCGAATATGCGATGCCGATCCATGTGCCGATGGTCGATGTGCACACGATCGGCGCCGGCGGCGGCTCCATCGCGCGGATCGACGAGGCGGGGCTGCTTCGCGTCGGCCCGGAGAGCGCCGGCGCTGTGCCGGGTCCCATCTGCTTCGGGCGCGGCGGGACGCAGCCCACGGTGACCGACGCCAACCTCGTTCTCGGCCGACTCAATCACGATGGGCTCCTCGCCGTCAGACAGAAGGTGCCGATCGAGGCGATCCGGGCACGCCTCGCCGAGTCGGTCGGCGGGCCGCTCGGGCTCGACGGCGAAGCGGCGGCCGCCGCCATCCTGCGCGTCGCCAATGACCGGATGGCGGGCGCGATCCGCATGGTCTCGCTGGCGCGCGGGCACGATCCGCGCGATTTCGTGCTCGTCGCCTTCGGCGGCGCCGGCCCGCTCCACGCCGCGGCATTGGCGCGCGAGCTCGGCATTCCCCGCGTCCTGGTGCCGGCGCGGCCCGGCCTGACCAATGCCTTGGGCTGCGTTCTCGCCGACCTTCGGCATGATTTCGTCCGCTCCGTCAACAAACCCGTGCAAGCCATTGAAGACGGCTTTGTTGCTTCGATTCTCGAATCCCAGATCGAAGAAGGCCGAGCGTTGCTGGAGCGCGAAGCCGCCGAGATCGATGATTTGGTCGCCCTGCACCGTGCCGAGATGCAGTTCGAAGGGCAGAGCCATCTCCTCAGCGTCGAATTGCCGGATCGCGCGATCGGGCGCGAGGCGCTCCAGCGCGCCTTCGAGGCGGCCTATTGGCGACGCTTCGAGGTCGCGCTGCCCGAAATCCGGGCCGTCCTCGTCAATCTCCACACCGCGGTCATTGGCAAGCGCCGCCGCATCCCGTTGACGGCCCTCGCTACGGCTGGTCCGGACTCCGGCGAGACGCCCGTTTCCCGTCGTCGTGTCTGGTTCGCGGAGGGCTGGGCTGACACGCCGATTTATCGCCGCGGCGGGCTGCGGCCTGGGGCGACTGTCGCCGGACCGGCGGTCATCGAGCAGATGGACGCGACGACGGTCATTGAGCCGGGCGATGAAGCGCGGGTCGATAAGGCTGGCAACCTCGTGATCACGATCGGCGAGGGTGGTGGTCCGAGACTTCCGAAAGCGGCGCCGTCATGACCATCGATCCCATTACCCTCGTCGTCATCCAGAACGGGTTGCAGCAGGTCTGTAACGAGATGGACCTCGCCTTCGTGCGCGCTGCCTTCAGCCCCGTCATCTCCGAGGCGCTCGACCGCTCCGACGGCATCTATCACCGCACGACCGGCGCGCTCATCGCGCAGGGCGATCTCGGTCTCCCGGTCTTCGTCGGCACCATGCAGTTCTCGACGGCGGCAGTCATCGCGCGGGCGAAATCGCCGCGGCCGGGCGACATCTGGATCGTCAACGATCCCTATCTCGGCGGCACGCATCTGATGGACGTGAAGTTCGTCAAGCCCTTCTTTCATCGCGGCCGGCTCTTCGCCTGGCTCGCCAATACCGGGCACTGGCCGGATCTGGGCGGCGCGGTGCCGGGCGGCTTCTCGGCGAACGCCACCGAAGTCGAGCAGGAGGGGCTACGCCTGCCGCCCGTCCGGCTCTACAAGGAAGGCGTTCTCGACGAGGAGATCCTCTCTATCATTTTCTCGAACATCCGCATCGCCGACCAACGCATCGGCGACATCAAGGCGCAGGCGGCGGCGCTCGCCATCGGCGAGAAGCGCCTCACGGCGCTCATCGAGCGCTACGGCGAGGATGTCGTCGAAGAGGCGATCTCGGAGCTCGAGGCGCGGGCGGCGCAACAGATGCGCGCCAAGATCGCGACCGTCCCGGACGGCGTCTATGAAGGCGAGAGCTTCGTCGATTCCGACGGCGTCGAGGACCGGCCGCTTCGCATCGCGCTCACGCTCCGCAAGGCGGGGACGGAGCTCTATTTCGACCTCTCGCGTTCGAGCCCGCCCTGCCGCGGGCCGATGAACAGCGTCATCGCCACGACCAAATCCTCGGTCTACCTCGCGGTGAAGCACGTCTTTCCCGAGGTGCCGATCAACGCCGGCACCTTCCAGCCGCTGCACATAGCCGACCCCGTCGGCACCTTCCTCGACGCCCGCTATCCGCGTCCCGTCTCGGGCTGCGCCGCCGAAGTCTCGCAGCGCATCGCCGAGGCGGTGTTCGCGGCGCTCGGCCAGGCGATCCCGGACCGCCTCTTCGCGGCGCCGGCCGGCACCAGCGGCAATTTCGCGCTGGGCGGCAGCGATCCCAAGACCGGTCGCAACTACGTCATGTATCTCATCAGCGGCGGCGGCTATGGCGGCAGCGCTCGCCTCGACGGCATCTCGAATGGCTGCTCGACGATCGGCATCTCGAAGACGACGCCGCTCGAAGTTATCGAGCAGCGCTACCCGGTTCTCTTCGAGGAATATGCGCTGGCCGAAGGCTCCGGCGGCGCGGGTCGGCAGCGCGGCGGCTTCGGCGTGCGCTACGCCGTGCGGCTGCGGCGCGGCGAGGCGCGCGCCTCCTTCGTCATGGACCATGGCCGCTTCGGGCCGCAAGGCGCGCAGGGCGGCGCCGATGGCCGCGTCAACCGCGTCACCGTCCGGCGGAACGGCGAGGACTACGTGCCGCCGCACCTCTCGAAGGATCAGGGCATCGCCATCGGTCCCGGCGACAGTGTCATCGTCGAAACGCCGGGCGGCGGCGGCTTCGGCCCAGCTTTCGAGCGCGATCCCGCGCTCGTCGCCCGGGACGTGCGGCGCGGCTACTACACGCGCGCCGAGGCCGAGGAGCGCTTCGGCGTCGTGCTGGATGCCGGAATGGAGGTCGATGTCGCGGCGACCGCGGAGCGTCGCGTCCGATTCACCACAGAGGCACAGAGGCAGAGAGAATAGACGAAGGAGCGAACAACCCTCGCGTCAGTCCGGGAAGCCGTCGAGGATCGCGCATCTCTCGATGATGCTCTTCCGCTTCTGCCGCCTTGCCAGAGCGGCGGCGCAGCGCCGGAGCGCCTTCACGTCGAGGGCGGGATCGGCCGCGCAGAGCTGCACCACGTTGTCCTTGAAGCCGCGCAAGGCCAGAAAATAGCTGCGCGCCGCCAAGGATGCGGCGCGGCGCGCATGCGGCAGGTAGAGCGCCTTGTCGCGCGCGTCTGCCCAATTGACCGCGATGCAGCCGCCGGGCTCGAGCCGCGCCGCGCATTCTTCCCAGAATTCGAGCGGCGGCAAATTGAACCCGTGCCCGCCATAGATGTCGACGAGGATGGCATCGAAGCGCCCCTCGGCATGGCGCACGACATCGGCGGCCTCGGCCAGCTCGACCGGATGGTCGATGCGGAAGTGCCGGCGTGCGAGGCGAAGCACCGTCGGGTCGTACTCGACCACGGTCGCCGCGCAATCGGGGAAATAGGCGCGGAGGAAGCGCAGCATCGCGCCGCCGCCGAGCCCGAGGAGAAGCGCCGAGCGCGGCTGGGGGACAACCGCCACGGCGAGCGCCATAGCCTGCTCATAGGCGAAGACGAGCCGCTCGGGGCGCAGCAGGCTCATGGCCGATTGCTGCGTCAGAAGCCCATTCTGCGGCAGCGAGACGAGGCAGCGCCGGATGTCGCCGCCCCGCGGCACATCGACCACGGCAAGGCGTGCGCCGAAGGCCGTCGCATAGGCCTCCTCGACGATGCGGGCGCCGGGGCCGAAGGCGAAGCGGATGGGCTCGCGGCTGGTGGTCGGTGCGCTCGCTGCCGGCGATGCCGCGCGCCGGAGCCTGACTGTGGCAGCCGTCAAGTCAGGGGGAAAATGGCTGCCAGCCTTGCGCGCCCAGGCTCTCAAGCGGGCGGAAGCGGGTCTTGTAGGACATCTTGTCGCTCTCGGCGATCCAGTAGCCGAGATAGATATAGGGCAGGCCTCGCCGCCGGGCGTCCTCGACGAGCCACAACACCATGAAGGTGCCGAGGCTGCGCCGGGCAAGGAGCGGATCGAAGAAGCTGTACACCGCCGAATAGCCGTCATCGAGCGCATCGATGATGCAGGCGCCGACCAGAATCCGCCGGGGATCGCGGAACTCGACGATCCGCGTGTCGATCGGGCTGTCCTCGATCATGGCGCGGTAGTCGCCGAAGGTCATGGCCGCCATCTCGCTGCCGGCGTGGCGGGTCCGCTCGTAGCGGACGAAGAGGCGGTATTGCTCGGCGGTGGCGCGCAGCTCCGTCTCGCGTCCTTCGATATCGGCATTGATCCGGGCGACGCGGCGGGTCGATCGTGTCGGGCAGAAGGCGAGGGCGGCGACGCGCACCGGCACGCAGCCGGCGCAGCCGGCGCAGCTCGGCCGATAGGCAAGATGATGGCTGCGGCGGAAGCCGGCTCGGCACAAATCGTCGTAGAACGACTTGGCATCGCGGCCGGCGAGCTCGGTGATGAGCTTGCGCTCGAGCTTTCCGTCGAGATAGGGGCAGGGCAGGGCCGAGGTGCGGTAGAAGTGCTGGAGCGGCGTGACGAGGGGCCGGCTGTATTCCGCGCTGCGGGTTTCGATCGCAACCCGACGCTCTTCGATCGCTCCGCCCTGACCTTCGGGCATAACTGCCTCGCTCCTCCCTCCGCCGTTCCGGCTCTGACGGCCGTGCCGTCGCGGAATTATGGACGAGAGAGGCGGGGCTGCGCCAGAGGAATGCGTGCGCGAACGCGTGGCGGCGCGCGGCGTGGTTAACGCTGCGCCAGCGTGCCCACCGGCGGCTTCGCCTCGCGCAGCAGCACGATGCTGATGCGACGGTTTCGCGGCGAGGCCGGATCGTCGGGAAGCAGGGGATCGCGATCGGCGGCCCCGACTACCTTGGTGATGCGATCGGCGGGCACGCCGGCGGCGATGAGGGCGCGCCGGCTGGCATTGGCGCGGTCGCTCGACAGCTCCCAATTGCCGTAATTGCCGGCCCGGGCAAAGGGCGTCGAATCGGTGTGGCCGGTCACCGAGATCTTGTTGGGCAGCTTCTGTACCACCCGTGCCACGAGGGCCATCAGCTTCTTCGCCGAATCGACCATCTCGCTCGAGCCGAGCGGGAACATCGAATACTTGTCCTGATCGACGAGCTGGATGCGCAGCCCCTCGGGCGTCCGGTCGATGATGAGGTTCTGAGCGAGCTGCTTCAGATCGGGGATGTCCTGGATCGCCTGGCGCAGCGAGAATTCGGCGGCGGCGAATTGCTGCTCCTCCTTCGCCGCGAGCGCCTTCTCCGCCTGCCGCGCTTCGCTCTTGGCGAGTTTGGTCTGCTCGGGCTTGCCTTGATCCAGCCGGCTCGGATCGAGCTTGCCGGGTGCGCTGCCGGGCTCGGTGTTCTCGGCGACCCCCGATTTGTCGGCCGCATCCGTGTCCTTCTGTTCGTCGAGCTGGCTCGGATTGCCGGAATCCTCGCCATTGTCGCCGTCATTGGGCTGCCGCTCGGCCGGGATCGGCATGGTCACGGCGGCGGCCGCGGTATCCGTGAGCTGGCCCGGCTTGCCCAGCGATTCGCCGCCCAGGATCTTGCCGGAGCCGCTCGAATCCGAGCGCAGCGAGATGGTCGGGTCGAAGTAATCGGCGATGCCGCGCTTCTGCACGTCGGTCGTCACGTTGAGCAGCCAGAGCAGCAGGAAGAAGGCCATCATCGCCGTCACGAAATCGGCATAGGCGACTTTCCACGCGCCGCCATGATGGCCGGCATGGCCGCCCTTCTTGATCTTCTTGATGACGATCGTGCCGTTGGCTGGCTTGGCCATGATGCGGTTCCCGGCCCGCTGTGGCGGCTAAGCCGGCGCCGGCGCCGTCTCGACCGCCTCTTCGACTTCGTAGAAGGTTGGCCGCACGTCGCTGTTGAGGGCCTTGCGCGCGAACTCGACGGCAATCGCCGGGGCGTAGCCCTGCATATAGGCGAGAATGCCGGCCTTGATGCAGAGATAGTATTTCACCTCGGCGTCGCACCGCGCCTTGACCGCGTTCGCGATGGGACCGACGAAGCCGTAGGCGAAGAGCACGCCGCAGAATGTGCCGACGAGCGCGCCGCCGATGAGCTCGCCCAAGACGGCAGGCGGCTCCGTGATCGAGCCCATGGTGTGGATGACGCCCAGCACGGCGGCGACGATGCCGAGAGCCGGCAGCCCGTCGGCGACGGTCTGGATCGCGGCGTAGACGGCGTGCTGCTCCTCGTGATGGGTCTCGATCTCCTCGTCCATCAGCGTCTCCATCTCGTGGTGATTGTCGGTGCCGAGAGTGAGGAGACGCAGATAGTCGCAGAGAAAGACGACGGCATGGTGATCGGCGTTGAATTTGGGATATTGGGAGAAGAGAGGTGATTCCTCCGGCTTCTCGACATGCTGCTCGAGCGCGAGGGCGCCCTTGGTCTTGGCGAGCTTGAAGATGGTGTAGAGGAGGCTGAGGAGCTCCAGATAGGCCTGCTTGTCGTATTTTTCGGCCTTGAGCAGCGCCAGCACCGCCTGGCCGCTCGCCTTCAAGACGGGCTTGCGGTTCGCCGTCACGAAGCCGCCTGCGGCGGCGCCGAGGATGATCAGGATCTCGAAGGGCTGCCACAGCACGAAGAGATGCCCGCCATTCAGCAGGTATCCGCCGGCGACGCTGGCGAGGACGATGACCGAACCGACGATGAAGAACATGGCGAGAGGCGATCCGGAAGAGCCGCTTAACCCTGCCGCGACGGCGTTAATATTCAGTGTAGCGGCGCGGCTGCTTGCTCCGCGTCGAGGCGAGAGCGCGGCGGATGGTCGGGCACCAGGATCGCCCGAATGCCCCTCTGCGTCCGCGCCGACGCGACGAGCGCGGCAGCCTCGCCGCGACTCTGCGCCATGGCCGTGCGGCAGAAGAACCAACCACCGTCGTGCCCGCCCCTGACCACCGCGACGCGCGCGAGCGAGGCAAGATCCGCGCAATTGCGCTGGGCGTTTTCGGCCGACCGATAGGCGCCGAATTGCACGAACAACCCGCCTTGCGCCACTGCCGCCGCCTGCTGCGGCACGTCCGCCTCGACGGGATCGACAGCGGCGGCCTCGGCGACAGGTCGCGCCGAGTTCGACGATGCCGCCGGAGCGGGTGGCGCGTCGGTCGGGTCAGCCGAAATTGGCGGTTGCGCGAACTTCGGCGGCGCGTCGGGCGCGGGGACCGCCGCCGCTTCGGGATGCCGGTCCGGCGCGGCCTCGCCCGGCCCCGCGATCGGCTCTGGTCGCGCCGGGATCGCCGTCGCGGCGGGCAATGCTGCCGTCGCTGGTGCCGGTCGATGGAGGCGCGCCGCGATCATGTCGCGCAAGGCGGGTGGGCTGGGCAGCAGCTGCCGATCCACGAGGCGCAGGTAGTCCCAGGTACCGATCGCGGCCGAGAGCGCGAGGCAGAGAACGAGCGTGATAAGCTCGCGTGCGCTCTTGCCCGCGCGTCCTTCCGCTTCGGGAGCCGAGAGGTGGGGGGCGGGCTCCGGATCGGCCGCGGCGAGACCGGGAAATCCGGCAAGTGCCCGGCGCGCGGCGTCGAACGGATCTTCGTCTGCCGCATGCGCAGCGGCTTCTTCGGGAGCGGAAATCGGGGGCGCAAGCCAATGCGATGCCGTTCCGGCGCGCTCCTCGTCTGCGGAGGCGGTGAAGTCGAGCTTCGCCTTGAGCCGCTGCGGGCGGCCCGCCTCGGTCAATCGCGCCGCGGGTTGGGGCTGCTGTGCCGTTGGGGGCATGGGGAACGCCTCGGCTCGAACGCATAGCGCGAATGCGCGACGGGTTTGGCAGAATTCCGGTTAAGCCTGGATTAAGATTCTCCTCGGAGCGGTCCCGCGGGCAGTGATCTTCCGTCTCCCTCCGCACTGGTGTTAAATCGCCGTCCCGCGATCTCGATAGGCGGAGAGATGATGGAACGGCGGCTGATTTCTTCCGGTTCGAGCTTCGAGCGTCGTTTCGGCTATAGCCGGGCCGTCGTCGATGGCGATTTCGTCTTCGTCTCCGGCACGACCGGATTCGATTACCAAGCGATGACCATCGCCGACGATCCCGCGGCGCAGACGCGGCAGGCCCTCGCCAATATCGAGGCGGCGCTGGCCGAGGCGGGAGCCGCACTCGACGACGTCGTCCGCGTCCGCTACTACGTCCCCGAGCGTGCCGATTGGGACGCGATCGCCGCCGTTCTGGGCGAGCGCCTCGGCGCGATACGGCCGGCGGCGACGGCAATCTTCTGCGGCCTTGTCGATCAGCGCATGAAGATCGAGATCGAGGCTACGGCGCGCAAACGGAGCTGAACCATGCCGACCTTGCTGCTGACCGGCGCCAGCCGCGGTCTCGGGCTCGAATTCGTCCGGCAATATGCGGCCGAGGGCTGGCGGGTCATCGCCACCTGCCGCGACCCGGGGCGGGCGAAGGCGTTGCGCGAGGTGCCGGGCGCGGTCGCGATCCATGCCCTCGATGCAGTGGATTTTGCCGCCGTCGAGCGGCTCGGCGCCCAGCTCGCCGACGAGGCCATCGACCTTCTCATCGCCAATGCCGGCATCTCGGGGCCCCGCGAGATGCCGGCCGAGCATGTCGATGGCGAGGCCTGGGGCGAAGTCTTCCGCGTCAATGCGATGGCCCCGCTCGCGCTCGCCGGGGCATTCCGCAAGCAGCTCGCGCGCGGAGGGCAGAAGAAGGCGGTGGCGATCAGCAGCCGCATGGGCTCGATCGCCGAGAATCCCGGCGGGCGGGTCGTCTATCGTTCGTCGAAAGCGGCGCTCAACATGGTGTGGAGCTGCCTTGCCAAGGAGAATCCCGAGCTGATCGCCGTCGTGCTGCATCCGGGCTGGGTGCGGACCGATATGGGCGGCGCCGGGGCGCCGGTCCTTCCGGCCGACAGCGTGGCCGGCATGCGGAAGGTGATCGCGGGGCTGAAACCGGAGGATTCCGGGCGTTTTTACGACTACACCGGTGCGGCGATCGCATGGTGAGAGGCCGGCGAGGAGGAGCGCCATGATCCTGTCCCAGGAACAGGCAATGATCCAGGAGACGGCGCGCAACTTCGCCAGCGAGCGCCTCAAGCCTTTCGCCGCCGAATGGGATCGCGCCGGCGCCTTTCCGCGCCAGGCCGTCGAGGAGATGGGCCAGCTCGGCTTCATGGGAATGCTGGTTCCAGAGAGCTGGGGCGGTGCCGCCGCCGATCACGTCTCCTACGCCCTCGCCGTCGAGGAGATCGCCGCCGGCGACGGCGCCACCTCCTCGATCATGAGCGTCCACAACTCCGTCGGTTGCATGCCGATCCTGCGCTTCGGCTCGGAGGAGCAGAAGGAGCGGTTCCTGAAGCCGCTGGCGCGCGGCGAGCAGCTTGCCGGCTTCGCCCTGACCGAGCCCGGCGCCGGCTCCGACGCCTCCGCTATCAAGACGCGCGCGCGGCGGCAGGGAAACCGCTACATTCTCGACGGCACGAAGCAGTTCATCACCTCGGGCAAGAATGCGGATCTCGTCATCGTCTTCGCCGTCACGGATCCCGAAGCGGGCAAGAAGGGCATCAGCGCCTTCATCGTTCCGACCGCGACCCCCGGCTATCGCGTCGCCCGCCTCGAGCACAAGCTGGGGCAGCGCGCCTCGGACACGGCGCAGCTCGTCTTCGAGGAGATGGCGCTCACCCCGGACCTGCTCCTCGGCGCCGAGGGCGAGGGCTACAAGATCGCGCTCGCCAATCTCGAAGGCGGCCGCATCGGCATCGCGGCGCAGGCGGTCGGCATGGCGCGCGCCGCCTATGAGGCGGCGCTCGGCTATGCGAAGGAGCGGCAGACCTTCGGCAAGCCCATCATCGGCCATCAGGCGGTGGCCTTTCGCCTCGCCGACATGGCGACGCAGATCGAGGCGGCGCGGCAATTGACGCTGCACGCGGCGGCCTTGCGCGATGCCGACCAGCCCTGCCTCAAAGAGGCGGCGATGGCGAAGCTCTTCGCCTCCGAGATGGCGGAGCGCGTCTGCTCCGACGCCATCCAGATCCATGGCGGCTATGGCTATCTCAACGATTTTCCCGTCGAGCGCATCTATCGCGATGTCCGCGTCTGCCAGATCTACGAGGGGTCGAGCGACATCCAGCGCCTCGTTATCAGCCGCGCCCTGGCGGAAGGCTGAGACCTCCCTCAGCGGACATACTGCCAGGTGCCGTCCGGGCCGAGACAGGCGGCGTAGCCGTTGATCGTCGTGCAGGCCGGCGCGGGCGCGTAAGCGGGCGGCGCGGCATAGGGGTAGAGCGGGGCGTAGACGGGCGCCGGAGCCGGCGCTGGCGTCGCATTGGCGATGATGGCGGCGCCGGCGAGCGCGAGGAGGCCGAAACCGAGGATGGCGGCGGTGTCGTCATGGCCGCCGCCATGCGCCTCGCCGCGCCACTGATGCGCGGCCGGCGGCGCGTGCCAGTCGCGGGCCGAGGCGAGCGGCGCCAGGGCGGTGGTTCCGACGAGCGCGGCGGCGAAGGCGAGGGCGGTTTTGCGCGGAGCGGTGGTCATCCTACTCTCCAGCGGACGCTTGATCGCGTCCATGCTGATAGTAAGCATGCTTATCGAACCGCATCCCCGCCCAAGCCCCGCGACGCGGCGGTCATATCTCCTATAGCAGGAATGCCTTAGACTGAGGGTGGCGCCGACCGATAGCCTCGGGTGCCAGGAGGCGGGTCGGGCGGCAACCCGGCTCGGCCGAGAAAAAGCCGAAGGGGAGGGCGTTCCATGAAGGCATCGCGAAAGCCGTCTGCGGCGGTTCCTTGCGCCAAGCGCGCCCTCGCGTCGCTGGGCGCGCTCCTGCTTGCAGCCGTCGCGGCGCCGGGCGCCGCCAGGGCCGAGGCGATGCCGAAGCTCGATTTCGGCGGCTCGGTGACCTGGCTCGGGCAAGTGCCGATCATGGTCGCGGTCGATAAGGGCTTCTTCAAGGAAGAGGGGCTCGATGTCGGCTACCAGGTGATCCTCGCCTCGAGCGACCGTATCGCCGCCCTCACCTCGGGCGCGGTCGCCTTCAGCAATCTCGGCCGCAGCGCCGTCGTCGCGCAAATGGCGCGCGGCAACAAAAGCTTCTACTACTTCGCCAATATCGACCAGGCGCCGGGCAACGAGGGCTGCTGGGCGCGGCCCGCCATCACGTCGCTCGCCGAGGCGCGCGGCAAGAAGATCGCGGCCAACACCTCGGCCGAGATCACGATGGACGGCCTCTTGCAGACCGCCGGCATGAGCAAGCGCGACATCGACTACCTCGACATTCCCCCGAACGAGATGGTGGCGGCGCTGACGAAGGGCGACGTCGATGCGGTCTGCGTCTGGCAGCCCTTCCTCGGCGCCGCCGAGAAAGCGGTGCCGAACGGGCACCTCCTCGGCCTCGACACCGATACCGAGAGCTACAAGCGCTATCAGACCACCGCCTCCGCCGACATCCTCATCATTTCCAGCAAGCTCGTCGACGAGCATCCCGACGAGGCGCGCAAGCTGGCAGCGGCGATCTTCAAGGGCGTCGATTTCGCCAATACGCATCAGAAGGAGACGGCCGAGACGGTCGCCCACTACTTCCACCAGACGCCGGAGGAGGTGCTGGCCGGCATGAAGACCTTCCGCTACATTGGCCTCGCGGGCTGGCCGGCGCATATGGAGCGCCAGGTCAAGCAGATGCAGAATCTTGCCGAATGGCTGCACGCGAACCAGAAGATCGGCACGGTGCCCGACGTCGCCAAATGGGAGAATGTCAGCTTTCTGCCGGCGCCCTAGGGTCCGGATTTGACGGCGCTCCGGCCCGTATCCTTCGCCTGCGCCGCTGCGCGGCTGCGCTCAGGATGAGGTGAGTTTTCCATTTCGCTTCAACTGCACAACGACACACCCCTCATCCTGCGCGGAGGGCGAAGCCCGAACTCGACGAATAGGGCCGGGGTACGCGTCAATCCCATAACACCCGCAGGGGTGAGCCGATGGTCGTGAAGTCGAGCGGCGGCGCGCAGATCGCGGCACTGGAGGTGGCGGCGGCACCGCGGCCGTGGCGCGAATGGCTTCGGAGGCGGACCCGGCTCGTCCTCGGCCTCCTCTCCGTTCTCGCCTTTCTCGGGATCTGGAACCTCGCGACCGCCCGCGGCTGGATCTCGCCGGTTTTCCTTCCATCGCCGGCGGCCGTCGCCGCCGAGGCCGGCAACACCCTCGATACGGGCGAGCTCTGGCGCGCCGTCCTCGCCTCCTCCGAACGGGTCTTCGCCGGGTTCTTCCTCGCCGCTGCGGTCGCGGTTCCGCTCGGCGTGCTGATGGGCGTCTGGTGGCCAGCCAAGGCGATCATCGACCCCTTCGTCTCGCTGCTGCGGCCGCTGCCCTCCATCACCTGGATCCCGCTGACGATCCTTTGGCTCGGCATCGGCGAGGCGCAGAAGACGGCGATCGTCTTCATGGGATCGTGGATCTACATCCTCATCTACACGATCGAGAGCACGAAGCGCGTCGATCCGCTCCTCATCCGCGCCGCGCGGAACCTCGGCGCCACGGATGTCGCCCTGATGCGCGAGGTCATCCTGCCGGGGGCCCTCCCCGGCATCCTCTCCGGGCTGAAGGTCACGCTCGCCATCTCCTGGTCCTGCGTCATCACCGCCGAGATGGTGGCGGCGCAAACCGGCCTCGGCGCCATCATCTGGCGGGCGAAGGATTGGGGAAACCTCCCGTTGGTTCTCGTCGGCATGGCCGGCATCTCGGTGACGGTGCTGGTGGCGGATACGCTGGCCGAGCTGCTGGAGCGCCTGCTCATCCCCTGGGAACGGCGCCGGCCGCGATAGAGGCGTGACCCAAGTGGAGAGGCAGGCGATCCTCCGCGCCGAGGGCGTCAGCAAGGGCTATCTCGAGGCCCGCGGGGCGGGGCTCGTCGCGCTGGAGGATCTCTCCCTCGACATCTGGGAAGGCGAGTTCCTCTGCCTCATCGGCGCCTCGGGCTGCGGCAAGACGACCTTGCTCAACATCTTCGCGGGCTTTATCGAGCCGACGCGCGGCCGCGTCCTGCTGCGCGGCAAGCCGATCCTCGGGATCGAGCCCAGATGCGGCATGGTCTTCCAATCCTACGCGCTCTTCCCGTGGAAGACGGTGCGGGGGAATGTCGAGTTCGGCCCGAAGATGAAGGGGGCGGGCCGGGCGGAGCGGCGGCAAATCGCCCAGCGCTATATCGACATGGTGAAGCTGCGCGGCTTCGAGGGCCGCTATCCTTACGAGCTCTCTGGCGGCATGCAGCAGCGCGTCACGCTGGCGCGCGCCCTCGCCGCCGATCCCGAGGTTCTCCTGATGGACGAGCCCTTCGCGGCCCTCGATGCCATGACCCGGCAGGTCATGCAGGAGGAGCTGCTGCGCATTCATGAAGAAAGCCAGAAGACGGTGGTCTTCATCACGCACAATATCGACGAGGCGCTCATCCTCGCCGACCGGATCGTCGTGCTGTCGGCGCGGCCGGGGCGGGTGAAATCGATCCTGACCAACGACCTGCCGCGGCCACGGCACGTCACGATCCAGCTCTCTCCCGAATATGCCCGCCTCAAATCCGAAATCTGGACGCATGTCGAGGAGGAGGTGCACCAGCACCTTGAAGCGTCGCGCTACGCCGCCGCCGGCGGCGGGTGACGATGCCGCTCGCGACAGGCCGAGCATCGGGGCGCTGCACTCCGCGTCATTCGACATTCGCGCATCGCGCCGGAGAGAGCGGGCGGCACGTCTGGTCGGAACAGAGATTCCGCCGATCACGGCTCCCTCACGAAGCCTGTGTTAACGACGCGTTAATATGGTGAGGCGCTCGCCGCGCGGGCGGACTACACTCGCGACCCTGTGAGACTGCCGGGCCACGGTTGGAGGCGGGAGCGCATGAGTGAAGAAGCTCGCACGGCGCGCCGGCTCGCCGCGATCCTTGCCGCGGATGTGGTGGGCTATTCGCGCCTGATGGGCATCGACGAGGAAGGCACGCTCGCCGCCCTCAAATCCCATCGGCAGGAGCTCATCGACCCGCTCATGGCCCAGCATCAGGGGCGCATCGTCAAGACGACGGGGGACGGCCTTCTCATCGAGTTCGCCTCGATCGTCGATGCGGTGCGCTGCGCCGTCGTGATGCAAGAGGGCATCAAAGACCGCAACGCCAATATCGACGAGAGCCGGCGCATCCGCTTCCGCATCGGGATCAATGTCGGCGACGTCATCGTCGATGACGGCGACATCTTCGGCGACGGCGTCAATGTCGCGGCGCGGCTTGAGGCGCTCGCCGAGCCGGGCGAGATCTGCGTCTCCGCCACCGTGCGCGAGCATGTCGGCGAGAAGCTGCCGATCGGCTTCGCCGATCTCGGCGCGCACAGCGTCAAGAACATCGCCCGGCCCGTCCATGTCTACCGCATCGAGACGCGCCGTGCCCGCGAGACCCCCGGTGATGCTCCGATGCCTCAGATGCTGGCGCTGCCCGACCGCCCCTCGATCGCCGTTCTGCCCTTCGCCAATTTGAGCGGCGATGCCGAGCAGGACTATTTCGCCGACGGCATGGTCGAGGACATCATCACCGGCCTCGCCCGCATCAAATGGCTCTTCGTCATCGCGCGCAATTCGAGCTTTGCCTATAAGGGCCGCGCCGTCGATGTGAAGCAAGCCGCGCGCGAGCTGGGCGTGCGCTATGTCCTCGAGGGCAGCGTGCGCCGGGCGGGAAACCGGGTGCGCGTCACCGGCCAGCTCATCGAAGCGGAAGCCGGCCGGCATGTCTGGGCCGAGCGCTACGACCGCACGCTCGAAGACGTTTTCGCGCTGCAGGACGAGCTGACCTTGAGCGTCGTCGCCGCCATCGAGCCGAGCCTCCGGCAAGCCGAGGCCGAGCGCGTCAAGCGCAAGCGGCCCGATAGCCTCGATGCCTACGATCTCGTGCTGCGCGCCATGCCGGACGTCTATCCCGCGATGCCGGACGGCGCCGTCAGGGCGCTGCCCGTGCTCGAGCGGGCCCTCGCGCTCGAACCGGATTACGCGTTGGCGCATGGCTTTGCCGCCTGGTCCCACGAGATCCTCTTCGTCCGCGGCGGGGCGCGCCCGGAAAACCGCCTCGGCGCCATCCGTCATGCCGAGGCGGCCATCGCACATGGCCGCGACGACGCGCTCGCGCTCGCCCTGGGCGGCTTTGCGCTGGGCCTGGTCGCGCATGACCGCCCGGCGGCGCTCCAGGCCCTCGACGCGGCGCTCGCGGTCAGCCCGTCCTGCGCGCTGGCGCACAGCTTCGGCAGCGTCGTGCTCGCCTGCGGCGGCGAGGCCGAGCGCGCCATCGAATGGGGCCGGCGCGCGCTGCGGCTCAGCCCCTTCGATCCGATGCGGTTCGGCGTCTGCTTCGCTATGGGCCTCGCCCATCTCCAGCGCGGCGAGTACGAGGAGGCGGCCGAGGTGGCGCGCCAAGTCTTCCAGGCCAATCCCAACTGGAGCTTCGCCCACATGCTGATCGCGGCGACGCAGGCGAAGCTTGGCCATCTTGACGCCGCCAGAGACGCGGCCGCGCGCGTCCTCGAGCTCCAGCCCGGCTACACGATCAGCGGCATGATCGCTGCCGCCGGCATCGAAGCCGCCGCCGCCGAGCACCTGCGGGACGCGCTCGGCCTGTCCGGTCTGCCGGCATAAGTGCTCGCGGCTCTTGGCCGCTCCGGGATCCGGTCCGGACCCCGACGCTTTCGTTCTTTGCCGTTGCCGCGGCGGCGCACCATCACCCCTGCCGCGCCGACCAATCGCGGTACCAGCTCTTGAACAGCTTCAGCTGGGTTGCGGCGTAATGCTTCTGGCTCTTCGTCAGCGCGTCCGAGGGATGGATCTGGAGCTCGTATTCCGGATTGCCCTCGAGGACCATGAGGTATTTGTAATAGAGGACGAGATCGACGCCCTCGTCGAACGAGGAAAGGACGTAGAGGGCGCGGTCCAGGTCCTCGGCCTGGCGCCGCGCGCGAGCGTCGCCCTTGGCCGCCTTCTCGCAGAGCGCCACGAGATGCAGCACCTCCTTCGGCAGGACGTTGCCGATGCCGGTGATGGCGCCGACGGCGCCGCAATTGACGTAGCCATGGAATACCTGCGTGTCGACGCCGACCAGCAGCATCACCGAGGCATCCTCGCCCGTAATGTGCTCCGCCGCGTAGCGGAGCGGGGCGGCGCCCCCGAACTCCTTGAAGCCGACGAGATGGGGGTGGCGCTTGCGCAGCTCGAAGAAGAGATCGGCGCGGGTCTCGAAGCCGTAGTAGGGGCTGTTGTAGATGACCGAGGGCAGGTCGACGCCTGCCGCGAGCACCTCGTCGAAATGCGCGCGCTGGGCGGCGGCGGAGGAGCCGCGCGAGAGGACGCGCGGGATCAGCATCAGACCCTTGGCGCCGGCCTTCTTGGCGTGAGCCGCGAGATCGGCGGCGCGCCTCGGATTCTGCGCGCCCGTTCCGACGACGACCGGCAGCCCGGCCTTGACGAGATGCTCGACGCCCGCCATGCGCTGCTCGTCGCTGAGAAGCGGCCATTCGCCCATCGAGCCGCAATAGATGACCGCCGACATGCCGGCGGCGACGAGCTCGCGCCCCTTGCGCACGAGCGCCGCGAAATCCGGCTCCCGATCGCGCGTGCACGGCGTCATGAGGGCAGGCATGACGCCCTTGAAGACATCGGCTGACATGAGGGGCCTCCGTGTTCGAGATCGTGACGCGCCTGGCGCTGCCCGGGTTTTTCCCGACGTGCGCTCCCGTGTCAAGCCGACCCAGCGCCGGCGCGTTCGCGAAGCCGCCCTCTATGCCGCGGCATCGCCCAGCGGGAAGAAGTCGACGGCTTCGTGAAAAGGATCGATCGAGGCATCGCCCATGCGCGGCCGGACGCCGAGCTTGTAGACGGTGACGCCGATGATGCCGTCAGCGTGCGCCCCGTCCTCGGCGAGAGGAAGGATGATGCGATCGCCGTGTCCCTCTCTGCCGCTGATCAGTCGGATTCGGCCGCCGCTGCGCATCAGTTCGGGACCCTCGATCACCCGCATGAGCCGGGCCTTGACCAACTCGTACGCGCCCGGCGGGAAGCACTCCTCGACTTTCTTGCCATGCGTGTTGGTGCCGATGATCGCGATGTTGTCTTCGCCCGCAAGGCGACCGATGAAGGTTGCGAGCCCAGCGTCCCAGCGCCAGGCCCAGACGATCGAAAGATACTTTTTGATCGCTTGCGGATCGATGTCGCGCCAGGCCGGCATGAGCCGGCCGCGCCGCGCCGCGTTCCAATGCTCGGCAACCGCGATCAGCGCGGGCTTCTGAAGCGAGGCGCGGAACTGGCGATACGACATCGGCGGCGAGCGAAACTTTCGCCGGAGCGTATCGGCTGCGGGTGATCGAGCCGTTAACAGCCGATTGCCCTCAAGAGCAAGCCCGGCGCTGTTTCGGGCGGCGCCGGCGCCCTATATCCTGGGAGGAACGGCGGTGAGGCTGCCGGTCCCTCAGGGAGGAAACGATGCGAAGACACCCGCAGGCGGCTCGGCATGTGCTCCCCCCTCTCACCGCCGCGCTTGTCGCCGCGAGCCTCTCCGCGGCCGGCGGCGCGAGCCTCGTTCACGCGGCGCGTGCGGAAGAAGGCGCGATTCCTCTCCCGCCGCCGGCGGTGGACGAGGCCGCGGCGCCCGGAACGGCGACGGAGCAGGCGGTCCTCGCCGGCGGATGCTTTTGGGGCGTGCAGGGCGTCTTCCAGCATGTGAAGGGGGTCACCGGCGCCGTCTCCGGCTATGCCGGCGGCGAGGCGGAGACGGCGCAGTACGAGAAGGTGAGCACGGGCAAGACGGGGCATGCCGAATCCGTCCGCATCACCTTCGATCCGCATCAGATCAGCTACGGCAGAATCCTCCAGATCTTCTTCTCGGTCGCGACCGATCCGACGGAACTCGATCGCCAGGGCCCGGATGTCGGGACGCAATACCGGTCGGAGATCTTCACCGCCAATGCCGAGCAGGCGAAGGTTGCGACCGCCTATATCCGCCAGCTCGACGCCGCACACGCCTTCCCAGGCCCGATCGTCACCAGGGTGGCGCCTCTCGAAGGCTTCTACCCGGCCGAGGCCTACCACCAGAACTTCCTAGCGCTCCACCCGACCTATCCCTACATCGCGATCTTCGACCTGCCGAAAATCGCCAATCTCGAGCGGCTCTTCGCGGCAGACTACCGCGCGGACCCGGTTCTGGTGAACCCGCAGGAAGCCGCGCGCTAGTCCCGGAGAGCGGCCGCGAGGCGAGCGCTTCGCGGGCCGCCGTCGCCGATTGACGCGCGGCGGAATTAGAGTTAATTATATTAACATGAAATCTGCGAAACGCCGTTACGCCATGACCGCGCGGGCGGCGAAGATGGAGGCGACCCGCGCGCGCATCCTCGACAGCGCCGTCGCCCTCTACATGGAAGACGACATCGAGGCGTTCACGCTCGATGCGGTCGCGCGCCGCGCCGGCACGACGGCGCAGACGATTCTGCGCATCCACGGCAGCAGGGACCGGCTCCTCTTCGCCGCCGTCGACAAGCTCGCGCGCGGCGGCGTGCCGCTGAAGCCGACGCCGGCGGGCGACGTCGCGGCGGCAATCGGCGCCATCTTCGACCTCTACGAGACGAGCGGCGAGCTGATCCTGCGCTGGCTCGCCGACGAGCGGCGGCGCCCCGAGCTGAAGGCGACCCTGGATGAAGGACGCGCCGATCATCGCGCTTGGGTGAAGCTGGTCTTCGCGCCGCAGCTCGCGGCCGCGGCGCCGGCGGCGCGTCAGCGCCTCTTCAACATTCTGCTCGTGGCCACCGACGTCCATGTCTGGAGCAAGCTCCGCAAGGAGAACGGACTCGCGCGGGCCGAAGCCGAGGCCGTGCTCCGGCACATCATCGCGGCGGTGACGGAGAGGAGGGCGGAGGATGGCAAAGTTCCTGTGGCTCAATTGGTCGGGCGGCGGAAATCTTCCGCCTAGCCTCGGCGTCGCGCGCGTCCTGCGCGAGCGCGGCCACGAGGTCGCCTTCGCGGGGCGCCCCGAAATGGTGCCGCGGGTGAAGACGGCCGGCTTCCGCGCGATCGAGGTCACCGAAGCCTATCGGCAGCTCGCCGGGTATCCGCAAGGCAGCCATCTGACGCGAATGGCGTGCTACCTGACCTCGCCGGCGGTCGAGGCGCAGCTCCAGTCGATCGTCGCCGCGGAAGACCCGCAGGCGGTGCTCATCGACGGGATGTTTCCCGCGGCCCTCCTGCACGCGCGGGACTTCGCGCGCCCCTCGGCCGTCTTCGTCCACACCTTCGTCTTCCGCCAGCTCGATATGTGGCGGCGGATTTTCGCCACCTTCAGCGACATGCGCCAGAAAGCGGGATACTCGCCTTTGCCCGGTCTCGACGAGCTCTGGCGGCCGCGCGACCGTCTCGTCTCGACGAGTCTCGCGGCGTTCGACGCGGCGCCCGAGCCGGGCTGGAGCAATGTCGTCCATGCCGGGCCGGTGCTCGAGGACGAGAAATTCGCCGTGCCGACGCTCCTGCCCTGGGGCGAGGCGGACGAAACCCCGCTGGTTCTCATCAGCTTCAGCACCGGCTTCGAGCAGCGCGACGTCGGGAAGGTGCAGCGCGCGCTCGATGCTCTCGCCGGCGAGCCGCTCCATCTCGTCGCGACGACCGGCGGCATCGTCGCGCCGAACGAGGTCGCGGCGCCGGCGAACGCCGTCGTGCTGAACTATGCGGCGCATGACCCGATCCTCGAACGCGCTTCCCTGGTCGTCGGCCATGGCGGCCATGGAACGGCGATGCGGGCGATGCGCCACGGCGTTCCGATGGTGGTGATCCCGGGGCTCGCCGGCGATCAGCCCTATGTGGCGGCCGCCATCGAGGAATGGGGCGCCGGCCTCGCCTTGGCCGCCGACGCCGATGCCGCGACCATCCGCGAGGCGGCGCGGCGCGTCCTCGCCGATCCCGCCTTCCGGACCAATGCGCGCCGGAGAGCGGCGATGCTCGCCGGAGGCGATGGCGCGGCGCGGGCAGCCATGGAAGCGGAGGCGCTGCTCGCGGCGGGCGGACGAGGCTGGGCGCCGGCGGCCGCCTAGGCTATTCGCGGTCCAGGAGCTTCCCCGGCCAGGCGCCGGATGCGGCGAGCTCGCGCGTCACGCTGCGGACCGTGCGGATGAAGGCCTCGACGACGGCGGAGCGCGGGGCGTTGGCGCAGGTCACCAGGGCGAGCGGCCAGTAGGCGTCGGGGCGAAACGGCACCGCTTCCAGCTCGCCGCAGCGCAAATCGGCTGCGATCGCGCCGCGCGTCAGCAGGGTGAAGCCCAGGCCCTTCTTGACGAGGCCGCGGGTCACGTAATGGTCGTTGACCTCGATCTTGATGTTGAGCGGGATCGGCGTCGCGGCGACCCAGCGGTCGAGCAGGCGGCGCGAGGCGTTCGGCAGGCTCGGCACGATGAGCGGCAGGTTGGCGAGATCGGCGGTGCGCGCATAAGCCCTGCCGGCGGGCAGCGAGCCGGGCTTGCCGACGAGCAGCACCTGCTCGTTCAGCAGCGGCGTGATCTCGAAGCCGCGCTGCGGCAGCGGGTCGTGGAGGCACGCCACATCGACCTGCCCACGGACCAGCCATTCATGGATATAGCCGCTGAAGCCGCCGACGAAATTCAGGAAGACGTTGGGGTATTCGGCATGGAAGCGCTCGACGAGGGGCGGCGCGAGGACGTAGCCGGCGGCGGGGGTGACGGCGAAGGAGACGACGCCCGACGGGTTCGCCATGCCGCTCCGGATTTCGGCCCGTGTCTGCTCGAGCTGGCGGAAGAGGAGCTGGCTGCGCTCGAGCAGGATCTGCCCCGCTGGGGTGAGGCGCACGCCATGGCCGTGGCGCTCGAAGACGGCCGTGCCCAGCTCGTCCTCGAGCTTGCGGATGGTGCGGCTGACGGCGGGCTGCGAGATGCGCAGCATGTCGGCACCGCGGCTGTAGCTGCCGCAATTCGCCACCATCTGGAAATAGCGCAGGGCCCTGATCTCCAAGAGCACCCCCGAGCGACAAAGCGGTCATAACACATATACGTGCAATGCCTTGGACGCAAAACGGTCGTATTCGCTAGCGTTCATCGTCGCGGCGGCGGGTGCACCTCGCCGCGGGAGGAGGCGGCCCCATGCAGTTCGGCTTGATGACGCAAATCCAGATGCCGCGCCCTTGGACCGAGACGACGGAGCGGACGGCCTATTGGAACGCGCTCGACCAGGTCGTCGCCGCCGAAGCGGCGGGGTTCCAGTATTTCTGGATCACCGAGCAGCATTTCTTCATCGAGATCGGCCATTGCTCCTGCCCGGACATGGTGCTGGCGGCGCTGAGCCAGCGCACCAAGACGATCCGGCTCGGCTTCGGCGTCATCCTGCTGCCGGTGCATCATCCCTATTACGTCGCCGAGCGCGTCGCGACCTTGGATGTCCTCAGCCAGGGCCGCGCCGAGTTCGGGGTCGGGCGCGGCACCTCTCCCTACATGGTCGAGCCCCTCGGCTTCCGCCCCGAGGACGGCCGCGAGGTCGCGCGCGAGACGCTCGAAGCCGTCATCCTGATGCTCGAGCAGGAGCGCTTTCCGGGATACAAGAGCAAGCATTTCGATCTGCCGCCGCGCCACGTCGTGCCGCGCCCCGTGCAGCGGCCGCATCCGCGGCTCTGGGTCGCCGCTTCCAATCTCGAAACCTTCGAGCATGCGGGCCGGCAAGGGATGGGGGCGATCGGCGTCACGCGCAACACGCCGGCCGAGACGAAGCCCTTCATCGACGCTTACCGCGCCGCCATCCGCGGCGCCGACCGCTCGCAATTCGTCGGACGGTTCGCGAACGAGCAGGTGGGCGCCTTCGCGATGGCGTGCTGCCTCGAGGATGACCGCCTCGGCCGCGACGTCGCCTGCGCGGCGGCGCGCTGGTATTACGGCGACAACGATGCCGAGCTCAACCGGTCGCGCTTCGCGACGGCGGGCGGCGTCAGCAAGATTTCGGACAAGATCGGCCGGCGCAGCAATGACGAGCTCATCGCCGATGCGATGGCGATCGGCGGCAATCCCGACACGGTGTGCCGGCAGGTCGAGAAATGGGCCGAGGCCGGGCTCGACCAGATGATCTTCATGCTGCAAGCGGGTCATACGAGCCACGAGCAGGTGCTGCGTTCGATCGACCTCATCGGCGAGAAGGTGATCCCGCGCTTCGGGACCGCCGATCTCGCCTTGACCGCGTGAGGCGCGGCCGAGAGATGCCCGAACCGGCAGCCGCATCCGGCGAGCGCTTCTGGGCCTACTCGCTCGCCGTGTACGGGAGGGAAGGTGTCGCCGCCGCCTGCATCGCGCTGCAGGACCGGCACGGGCTCGACGTTAATTTCCTGCTGCTCGGCCTCTTCGCTGGGGAGCATGGCTGCGCGCTCGGCGCGGAGGCGCTGGCGCGCCTCGACAGCTTGTCGGCGCCGTGGCGCGAGAACGTGACCGCGAAGCTGCGGGCGGTGCGCCGCTGGCTGAAGGCGCAGGGCGTGTTCCCCGCCGAAGCGGCGGCGCCGCTGCGGCAAGCCGTTCTGGCACAGGAGATCGAGGCCGAGAGGCATCAGCACCGCTTGATGGAACAGCATCTCGCGCTGGCCGAAGCCCCGGCCGACCCGGCGATCGCGGCCGGCAACCTGGCGCGCTATGTCATCCATGCCGGCGTCGCCCCGGATGCGGCCGATCTCGCCGATCTGGCGACCCTTATCGTGCAAGCGTTTCCACGCGTGGCCGCCGAGGACGCCAAGGCGATGCTCGGCCGGCATCTCCCGGCTTCCGCGCCGGCGGCGCCGCCTCTCACTCCGCACTAGAGGCTCCCCATGTCGCGCGCCGATTTTCCGATCGCGGAATTCACGTCGCGCCTCTCGCGCGTGCGGGCGGCGATGGCGGAGGCGAGGCTCGACTGGTTCATCGCCTTCCATCCGGTCTCGATCCATTGGCTGACCGGCAGCGACGCCAAGAGCTACCAGGCCTTTCAATGCCTCTTCATCTCGGCTGCGGATGGGCGGCGCGTCATCCTGACGCGCGAGGGCGAGCGCAACGAGTTCGAAGCGGATGCGGTGGTCGACGCCGTACATGGCTGGGGCGGCGGCGAGCCGGAGGACCCGATCGCCGCCTTCGAGCGCCTCGCCGCGGCGCTCGGCCTCGGCGGCGAGCGCGTCGGCATCGAGGTTCCGGCCTATTACCTCCACCCGCACCACTATCTCCGCATCAAGGCGATCCTCGGCGACGCGCTCGCGGCCGAGGCGACGGACCTCATCCACCGGCTGAAGCTGGTGAAATCGCCGCGCGAGCTCGACTACATCCGCGCGGCGAGCCGGATCGCCGACGCGGCGATGCGGACCTTCATCGCGGCGCTGAAGGAGGGTCGCTCGGAGCTGGAGGTCGCGGGCGAGGTCTACCGGGCGCTGCTTGCCGGCGGGAGCGGCTTGCCGGCGAGCACGCTCAACCTCGTCTCTGGCGAGCGCGCGGGCTTTAGCCATGGTGCGCCCACCGCCCGCCGTCTCCGAAGCGGCGACACCGGCAATGTCGAGTTCGGCGCCGCCTATCGGCGCTACACCGTGACGATCGGCCGGCAGTTCAGCCTCGGCCCGCCGAGTGCCCGCGTCGCGGAGCTCTACCGCATCGTGCGCGAGGCGGGCGATGCCGCCATCGCCGCGATCCGGGCGGGGGTGAAGGCTTCCGTCCCGCACGAGGCGGCGCGGTCGGTTATCGCCGCGGTCGGATACGACCGATACCGCGTCCATACGACGGGCTACGGAATAGCGCCGGGCTTCCCGCCCTCCTGGGGCGAGCCGCTGCACATGTTCAGCGGCTGCGAGGACGTGCTCGAAGCCGGGATGGTCCTCTCTGTCGAGCCGCCCATCTTCATCGGCGCCGAAAGGCTGGGCGTGCGCATCATCGACAATGTGCTCGTCACCGAGAGTGGCGTCTCGCGCCTCTCGCAACTCCCGCGCGACCTCGTCGTCGCGTGATCCGGTGCGACGGCAGGCGCGGGAGGCCCTCTTCAGACGATCGCCTTCACCACGGTCGCGAGGATGGCGAGGAGGATGATGAGCTGAATGGCGCGCAGTTCCGCGTGAGGCGGCAAGACGGGCGTCCGGCAATCGGGGGCATGGCTCATGGGGGAGCCTCCCATCGGCGATGAATCAAGTCTGCGAACGCCCCAGCATCGCATTCGTTCGGCCGGGCCGAGCGTGGCTTATTTCGGACGATTTGGTTTATGGCGCGTGAAAGCCGCCAGCTCGGCCAGAGGCGCGCCGCTCGCGGGCGGCGCCTTGGTCGCGGCGGCGGGGCTGTCGCCGGCGCGCCGGTCGGTGCCGGCAGCGAGCAGCTTCAGCCGTTCGAGATCCTTGATGATGACGAGGTGCTTGTCGACATAGGCGATCCGCTCGGATCGGAACCAGCGGAGCATGCGGTTGACGTGCACCACCGTCAGGCCGAGATAGTCGCCGATCTGCTGCTGCGTCAGCGGCAGATTGTAGCTGCCGGGGATGATCAGCTCGCGCTGGCGCAGGCGCTGCTGGAAATCGAGCAGCATCATGGCGATGCGCTCGCGCGCTTCGAGCCGGCTCAGCGCCGCGGCAATGCTGTCCGACCGACGCTGCGCCTCGGAAAGAAGCCAGGCCAGGTAGACCGCCGTCGCCGGCCGCGTCATCAGGGCCGAGAGAGCGTTGCTCTCGATCGGCTGCACGGTCGCGGCGCAAGCGGTCACGACCTCGTCCGCGGAATGGTCGAGCAACGCATGTTCGATGCCGACGATGTCGCCCATCACATAGACGCCGAGGATCGCCCGCCGGCCATCGGGGAAAAAGCGCGTCCGTATCGCCCAGCCGCGGGAGAGGCGGTAGAGAGCCGGGCTCGGGCAATCCGGCGCGACCAGGCTCGTGCCGCCCTCGACCGCGCGCGAATTCGCCTTGAGGAAGGCGCGGCGAAGCTCGCGCTCGCCGAGGGACAGCAATTCGTAGAGCGCCGGACGGCAATTCGGGCGACGACGCGCTCTCGGTATTTCCTCGGTGAATTCCTCGGCCATGATGATCTGCTTCGATTCGCAAATCGCCGCGCTGCCGGCGGATCGACGCGAGCGTGGCCAGCATATTCCGAACGCGGCGATCCCGACAGGGTTCCTTTGGAGAGATAGAGCACCGAATTCTCCAGGAGTGAAGCGCCTCACAGGTCTTCGGCGCCCGGATGTGGCAGAAGAGGAGGCGCGGCGGGCAGGGCCGCCCTGCCGCCGGCTTGCGATCGGGGAGGTGACCCATGCCGTTCGACCAAGCCAATGCGCTCACGATGCTGCTCGGCCTCTCGGCGCTGGCGCTGCTTCTGCAGCGGCCGCCAGCCCTCGACTTGCACCCGCATGCGGCCTTCGAGATCCGTGCCGTCGTCCCGTCCTGGCAGAGCTTCGCCGCGCTCAATGCCTGCACGCAGTCGGACGGAACCTTTTGCCCCGAATCCTTGGGCCCGTGAGCCGGACAGCCGTTGCCGGCCGCGCAAGGCAGAATGTTCTTGATATGTTCTCGTGATGCTGATACTCTTCGCTCCTCCTCCCGGATGCTTGCCATGCGCGATGCCTCGGACTCTCTCAACGCCTATCTCGGCCGCCGCTTCGGACTGAGTCTCGAGCGGCTCTTGGCCGATGCGACCGCGAAGGCGCGCTGTCTGCCCCTCGGCCCTGCCATCGAGATCGTCTGCGATCCGGTCGGCGCCTTCAGCTACGAGGATGGCGGAGCGAGCGAGCAGTATCAGGGCTTGCTCACGGTAGAGGGCGCAACCTACCGCTTCCGCTGCTCGGTCTTCACGGATGCGGGCGGCGCCCGCTACATCGAGGATCTGGGCGCGTTCGAGCCCATTCGCTGGGCGGGCAGCTCTTCGGCCTCGAGAAACGCCACCTGCCCCAAATAGGGCGCGATCGTCGAATCGCCGTCGAGGGAGCCGCGCAGGACCGAGCCGTAATCGAAGGTCTGCGCCATGATCAGCATGGAGACCGCGGCGTCGTTCTCGGAAAGGGGCAGGATGATGCGGGTGGCCACGATGTCGACCGACTTCGTCGTCGTGTATTTGTTCTGGACGTAGATGGGCCGGCAGGTGTCGAAGACGAGGGAATAGTGGCCTTCGGCGACCCGGCGCCGCTCGGGCGGGATGACCTCGTCAATGAATTTGCCGGTCAGCTCCCGCCCATAGGCCTCGACGATGGCGCTGCCGGTCAGCCGATAGCGGAAGCGCCGCTCGGGCTCGATGCGCTCGACGAGCTGCAGATAGGGCAGCAGCTTGGGGATATGAACGGGGTCGATGTCGCGGCGCCGCGGCATTCGCCGCCCGCCCCGCCGCTCCCGCCAATAGGTCCACAAGGCGGCGAGGGTCGGGTTATCGGCGATGAGCGGGGGGACCATCGGCTCGCAATGTGATCAGCGCGGCAATCGAGCGGATACAGGTCAATCGATCCTCGGCTGTGGCCGGACCCTCGGCGTGACCGCGGCCTGCGCCGGCGCACGACGCTGGCCGCCGGCGCGCGCGGCCCGCCGGCTCACGCGGCGCGTACCGCGGCGATGAAGCGATCGACCTGTTGGCGCAGGCTCTCCGCATGGCCCGCAAGCGCCGTCGCGGTCGCCAGCATGTCGCCGGCGACCCGGCCGTTCTCGCTGGCGACTTGCGTCACCCCCGCGATGTTGCCGGAGACCTGGTTGGTCCCGGCGGCTGCCTGCTGAACATTGCCGGCGATCTCGCGCGTCGCCGCGCCTTGCTCCTCGATCGCCGAGGCGATCGTCGTGGCGATCTCGCTCATCTCGTTGATCGTCGTGCCGATCCCGCGGATCGCCGTGACGACGGCGCCGGTTGTGCTCTGAATGGCGGCGATCTGCGCTGCGATGTCCTCGGTCGCCTTCGCCGTCTGGTTGGCCAGGCTTTTCACTTCCGAGGCGACGACGGCGAAGCCTTTTCCCGCCTCGCCGGCGCGCGCCGCCTCAATGGTGGCGTTGAGCGCGAGGAGGTTGGTCTGGCTCGCGATGTCGTGAATGAGCTGCACGACCTCGCCGATCCGCTGCGTCGCCTCTGCCAAGGCGGCGACGTCGCTGTCGGTCCGCTGCGCCTCCTCGACCGCCTTCTTGGCGATCTCGGCGGAGTGGACGACCTGGCGGCTGATTTCGGCGATCGACGCGTGCAGCTCTTCGGCGGCCGCCGCGACGGTGTTGACGTTCGTCGTCGCCTGCTCGGCTGCGGCGGCGACGGCCGTCGTCTGCCGGCTCGTCTCCTCGGCGCTCGCCGAGAGCGTCTCGGCCGTCGCCTTGACGGCGCCCGCCGAGGAGGCGACGGCGCCGACCACGGCGTCGACCTCGCCGCTGAAGCCTTGGACGAGCGCGTCGAGGGCGGCGCGCTTCTCCTCTTTCGCCGCCTCTTCGCCGCGCCGTGCCGCTTCGAGCTCGTCCGCGGTGATGCTTTGCCGCTTCAGGATCTCGATCGCCTCCGCCATCTTGCCGAGCTCATCGCGCCGGCCGAGCGCCGGGATCTCGACGGCGTAATCCTTGCCGGAGATGCGCGTCACGGCGCGGGTCATGGCGACGATCGGCGCCGCGATCATGCCGCCGAGGGTGAGCGACAGCAGGAGCGCCAGCACGGTGATGGCGGCGATCGCGGCCGCGAAGATGATGCGGCCATTCGCCATTTCCGCATCGATCCCGGCAATCTGCGCATTGCGCCGCCGCGTCAAATCCTCGCCGATCTGGCCGAGGATGGCGTTGGCGGCGGCGAATTTCTGGGCGGCGCCCGTCATCCAGCCGAGCGCCGTCGCGGCGTCGCCATCGGCCATGTCGGCGACGTTCTTGGCGGCTTTCACATAGGCGGCAAGCGCCTTGCCGAGCGCGTCGATATCGGCCGGCGCTACGCTGGCCTCGGCCATGCGCGTCTTGACCGCCGCGAACCCGTCCTCGAGCTTCTTGATGGCCGCCGTCTCGGCTTTGGCGAGGGCCGAGACTTTGGCGGCGTCCGTATCGTTCGCGGCGGTCGAGGTCAGGCGGTAGAGATCGGCGACCGTGGTCAAGGCGTCGTTCTGGAAGGCGGCGACGGCGAAGGTGCCGCTGACGATGCCGTGATTGAGGTCGTCGAGGCGCTGCTGATTGCTGCTGAGCAGAAGGTACCCGTAGGAGCCGAGCGCGATGAGCACCGCGACGACGAGTGCCGGGACCGCCGATATCTTGGTCCGCACCGCCAGGTTCTGAATGACATCTCGCATGCTGCCCGCGCCCCCCGCCTGTCGAGTTCCTTCGCCCTTCGCCCGGCCGAGCTAGGACTTATAAATGCCGCTGCAGACTGCGGTATCGCCCAGGCGCTCGCAATACATCTGCTTCGGCTCGATCTTCTTCGTTACCGGATCGGAGAATTTATAGTCCTGCCAGAAGGATTCGTGCGTCTTGGCAAGCTCCATGCGCTCCTTGATGAAGTATTTGCCGTCGACGTCCTGCGTGTCGGCAAAGTCTTTGCCGATCATCTTCGCGTTGGCGCCGTGCGCGAGGCATTTTCCGTCGAGCCCGTAGACGACGACATAGAGGTCGCGATCGACGAACTGGCCCTGGCGGTTGTCGATCTCCTGGTAGGCCTTCTCGGTGCCGTTCGCCTTGATGAAGGCGACGGCCTTTTTCACCATCGCCTCGGCCTCCTCGCGGCTGGCGTGCTCGCCGGCGATCGCCGTTCCGAGCATCAACGCCGTGGCGAGCGTCGTCAGAATGATCGTCTTCATCTGCCTTGTCCCTGTCCCGGTTTTCGAGAACAAGGCACCTCATGTAAACAATACAAATTGAGAAATATTTAAGCGAGTTGGTGCAATCTAGGAGTGTACTCGACTTGACGATGTGCAATATAGCGGGAAACGACGGCGGTTCGAGACGGGAGGCTCAGCCGTCCTGAGTGCGCCTCACTCCGCGGCGCTCGCTGGCGCGACGGGGCGGCGGAATGCGGCGAGCAGTTCCGCTTCGCGCGCTTTCGCCTTGCGGAGGTTGCGCTCCTTCACATGGCCGAAGCCGCGGATGTGCTCGGGCAGGCCGGCGATCGCGACGGCAAGGGCGTGGTTCTCAGCGTCGAGCCCGGCGGCGAGCTCCGCCAGCACCGCCTCGTATTCGCCGATGAGCCGGCGCTCCCGCTGCCGCTCGGCGGTATAGCCGAAGAGGTCGAAGGCGGTGCCGCGCAGCCCTTTGAGGCGGGCGAGGAGGCGGAAGGCCGAGAAGACCCAGGGACCGTATTCGCGCTTCCGCAGCTCGCCGGTTGCCGGGTCGCGGCGGGCGAAGAGCGGCGGCGCCAGATGGACGCCGAGGCGGAAATCGCCGGTGAACTGCCGGTCGAGCTTTGCCCGGAACGCCGCCTCTGTGTAGAGCCGCGCCACCTCGTACTCGTCCTTGTAGGCCATGAGTTTGAAGAGCGAGCGCGCCGCGGCCTCGGCGAGGCCGGAGCGGCCGCGCGCCCGTGTCTTCTCCGCCGTTTCGACCGCAGCGACGGCGCGGCGATAGCGCTCGGCATAGGCGGCGTCCTGGTACTCGCAGAGGAGGGCGGCACGGCGGGCGACAAGGTCGGCGAGGCTCGCCGGCGCCGGCGCCTCCTCGCGCAGCACCGGACTCGCCTGCGCCGTCACGGCGGCGATGTCCTGCGCCGCGAGGCGGCCCCAGGCAAAGCTGCGCCGGCTCGCTGCGACGGCGACGCCGTTGAGCTCGATGGCGCGGAGGATCGCCTCGAGGCGGAGCGGCACGAGGCCTTTCTGGAAGGCGTAGCCCAGCATGAAGAGATTGGTCGCGATCGAATCGCCGAGGAGCGCCGTCGCGAGGCCAGTCGCGTTGATGAAATCGATGCCCTTGCCGCCCGTCGCCTGGCGCAGCGCCTTCTGCATCGCGGCGGCCTCGAAATCGACGTCGCCATCCATGACGAAGGCGGCGGTCGGGACGAGGGCGCTGTTGATGACCGCCCGCGTTACTCCGGCCTCGATGCGCGAGAGCGCCGCCGGGCTCGCCGCCACCACCATGTCGCAGCCGAGGACGAGAGCGGCGCCGCCGGCGGCGATGCGCACCGCATGGATGTCCTCGGGCCGCGGCGCCAGGCGAATATGGCTCATCACCGCGCCGTTCTTCTGGGCAAGGCCGGTGAAATCGAGGACGGTGCAGCCCTTGCCTTCGAGATGCGCCGCCATGCCGAGGAGGGCGCCCAACGTGATGACGCCGGTACCGCCGATGCCAGTGACGAGAATGCCATAGGGCTCGTCGAGCGGGCGGGGGACGGGGAGGGGGATTGCGGCAAGGAGGCGCTCTTCCGCCGCGGGCGCCGGCGGGGGCGCCTTGCGCAGGCTGCCGCCATGAACGGTGACGAAGCTCGGGCAGAAGCCTTTGAGGCAGGAAAAATCCTTGTTGCAGTTCGACTGGTCGATCTGCCGCTTGCGCCCGAGCTCGGTTTCGACGGGCTTCACCGAGACGCAGTTCGACTGCTCCGAGCAGTCGCCGCAGCCCTCGCAGACCGCGTCGTTGATGAAGACGCGGCGCGGCGGATCGGGATAGTGCCCGCGCTTACGGCGGCGGCGCTTCTCGGCGGCGCAGGTCTGGTCGTAGACGAGGACGGTGAGGCCGGGAATTTCGCGCAGCTCGCGCTGCACCGCGTCGAGCTCGTCGCGGTGGTGAATGGTGACGCCGGGGGCGAAATCGCTTCCCGGCGGGTATTTCTCGGGCTCGTCGCTGACGACGACGACGCGCCGGGCTCCTTCCGCCGCGACCTGGCGCGTGATCTCGGGCACGGTCAGCCTGCCGTCGACGGGCTGCCCGCCCGTCATGGCCACGGCGTCGTTGAACAGGATCTTGTAGGTGATGTTGACGCCGGCCGCCGCCGCCGCGCGGATCGCCAAGAGGCCGCTGTGGAAATACGTGCCGTCGCCGAGATTCTGGAAGATATGCCGCTCGCGGGTGAACGGGGCCTGGCCGATCCAGGTGGCGCCTTCACCGCCCATATGCGTCCAGGTCTGCGTCCGGCGCTGCGGCATGAAGATCGCCATGGAATGGCAGCCGATGCCGGCGACGGCGCGGCTGCCTTCGGGCAGCTTCGTCGAGCTGTTATGCGGGCAGCCCGAGCAGAAGAACGGCGTGCGCGCCGGAAGCGTGGCGGGCGCCTCGGCGATGCGGGCGAAGCCTTCGAGGCGCGCCATGCGCTGGCGCATCTCGGGCATCTCGCCGTCGAGGCGCTGGAGCCGTCCGAAGATCGCCGACGCGACCCCGATCGGCGACAGCTCGCCTTCGGTCGGCATCAGCGGCGCCCCGTTCTCGTCGCGCTTGCCGATGATGCGCGGGTGCTCGCCGGGGTCGAGATTGTAGAGCAGCTTGACGAGCTGGTCCTCGACGAAAGGCCGTTTCTCCTCGACTACGAGCACCTCCTCGAGGCCGCGCGCGAAGGCACGGGCGCCTCGAGGCTCGAGCGGCCAGGAGAGGCCGACCTTGTAGAGGCGGATGCCGAGCCGCAGCGCCGCCGCCGCATCGATGCCGAGGTCCTCGAGCGCCTGGCGAACGTCAAGATAGGCCTTGCCCGTCGCCATGATGCCGAGCCGCGCCCGCGGCGGGTCGAAGACGAGGCGGTCGAAGGGATTGGCCCGGGCGAAAGCGAGGACGGCCTCCATCTTCGGCCCGTGCAGCCGCGCCTCCTGCTCGAGTGGGGGATCCGGCCAGCGGATGTGGAGTCCGCCCGGCGGCGGGGTGAAGTCCGTCGGCATCCGCAGAACGAGGCGGTGCGGATCGACCGAGATGGAGGCCGAGCTCTCGACGGCCTCGGCGATCGTCTTGAAGCCGACCCAGCAGCCGGAGAAGCGGGAGAGGGCGAAGCCCGCGAGGCCGAAATCGAGATACTCTTGCAGGCTCGCCGGGTTGAGCACCGGGATCATCGCGGCGGTGAGCACCTGCTCGCTCTGATGCGCCAGGGTCGAGGATTGGCAGCCGTGATCGTCGCCGGCGAGGACGAGCACGCCGCCATGCTTCGCGGTGCCGGCAGCATTGGCATGCTTCAGCACATCGATCGAGCGGTCGACGCCGGGCCCCTTGCCGTACCAGATGCCGAAGACGCCATCCACCTCGGCGCCTTCGAAGAGGCCGACCTGCTGCGAGCCCCAGACCGCGGTCGCCGCCAGATCCTCGTTGACGCCGGGCTGGAACGTGATGCGGTTCTCTTCGAGGAAGCGCCGCGCCGCCCAGAGCGCATTGTCGTAGCCGCCGAGCGGCGAGCCGCGATAGCCCGAGATGAAGCCCGCCGTATTGAGCCCGGCCGCGACGTCGCGCTGCCGCTGCATCAACGGCAGGCGGACCAGCGCCTGGACGCCGTTCAAATAGACGCGCCCGCTTTCGCGGACGTATTTGTCCTCGAGCGTAACCTCTGCCAGCGCCATCGACCGCCCTTGCCCCAAGCCGTCGCCGGACTTTAGGGGGAATCCCGAGGCGTGACAACGCGGGGAAAGGTGCTTCCGCGGCCTCGCACGAGCTGCGCTGCACGTTCCATTGTCATCCCGGCGAAAGCCGGGCTCGATCGCGCCCATGTCACGCTACCGCGCGTATGGATCCCGGCTTTTGCCGGAATGACGCGATGGAATCCCCCGCTCAGATCATCGCCTCGTCGAGCTGAACCTCGGCGTCGCGCGGTTCAATCTCGATGACCCAGAGATCGGGGTCGCGACCGGCCTGGCGCGCGATATAGGCGTCGGCATCCGCCTCCGCGACCGGTTCGAGCCCCGTGCCGCGCATCCAGACGAGGCGCCCCGCGAGGTCGCGGGCTTGGGTCAGCACCATGCAGCCGCGCTCGCGCCGGTTGACCTTGATGAGGATCGCGCCGGCCTCTGCATCGCCCCGCCGCACGACGACCGCAGGAATGGCAAGGCGGCCGTTGCGGCGGATGATCGCCTGGACACGAAGCGCCGATTTGAGCCTTGGTTGCACCGCACGCTTATAGCGGCGGCGGCCAGGGCCGTCACTCGCTGTGAGAATTGCGCGTCGTCCGATCGCCGCTCTTGCAGTGCGGAATCGCACCGTTATAGACTCGACGAAATAGAGGGCGGAGCGAGCTTGATGAATCTCGAGATGCGCGCCGACCTCGCAGCGTCTCGTCCGGCATGATTAACGAATTCGTACCAAACGCGAAGATATGATGCGATTCATGTCGCGGGCTTCTCCGTAGCATTCCTGTCCGGGCGAGGAGCGGAAAGGAGTCGGACCCGGCCTTTCACTCGGTCCCAAACACATCGGATCATCAACCGAAGAGAGCTTTGCTGGAGCTGGCGGTGGCGGAGGTAATCAGAACCTTGACGGGTTGGGGTCGGCGGAGGAAATCCGCCGCTTCTCTTTCCGGGATCGAAGTCTGGCGATTGGCGAACGAGCTCATCGCCTCGCTCGGCGAGCGCGCGACCTCTTACGCCAACTATCAGGCCCTGCAAGCGCGCGAGAGCGGCGACCGCATCCGCATGACCGCTTGGCGCTGGATCGCCGGCGCCACCGACGAGATTCTGCGCTCGGAGCCCGAGGAGGAACTCAGCCGCGCGAGCGGCGACTGAGCGGCTTCAAGCCGCGCCGAGGAGGCCGCGGCGGGCGAGATTCTGCATCAGCGCGCCAGCGCCGAAGCGCCAGGGCGGCAGCGCGTCGCTGGTGGCGACGCGGTTGACGAGCGCGCCAAGGCGGGGCGTCGCGATGGTGACGATGTCGCCCGGCTTGTGCGTGAAGCCGCTGCCCTTTTCGCCGCGATCCTTGGTCGGCGCGAACATGGTGCCGAGGAAGATGGCGAAGCCGTCCGGGTACTGGTTCGAGGCGCCGATGCTCTGGCGGACGATCTCGGCCGGGTCGCGGCTGATCTGCCGCATCGAGCTGTGGCCTTCGAGCATGAAGCCGTCCTCGCCGGCAACGCGCAGCTCGACCTCGGCGGCGCGGACATCATCGAGCGTGAAGCTCTCGTCGAAGAGGCGGATGAAAGGTCCGATGGCGCAGGAGCCCGTATTGTCCTTCGCCTTCGACAGCAGCAGCGCGCTCCGCCCCTCGAAATCGCGCAGATTGACGTCGTTGCCGAGGCCGGCGCCCTGGATGACGCCGGCCGCGTTGACGACGAGGACGATCTCGGGTTCCGGATTGTTCCAGACCGAGCGCGGGTGAATGCCGATCCCGGCGCCGGTGCCGACCGCCGCCATCGGCTGTGATTTCGTGAAGATTTCGACATCGGGGCCGATCCCGACCTCGAGATATTGCGACCAGAGCCCGCGCGCCTGCAGCGCCGCCTTGAGCCGCGCCGCGTCCTCCGAGCCGGGCTTCACCTGCGAAAGATCCGTGCCGATCTCGGCGACGAGGCTCGACCGTACCGCCTCGGCGCGCTGCGGATCGCCGCGCGACTGCTCCTCGACGACGCGCTCCAGGAGGCTGCCGGCAAAGGTGACCCCGGCGGCTTTCAGCGCCTGAAGATCAACGGGCGCCAGCAGCCACGGCTTCCGCTCGTCGCGCTTCTCGGGCGGGGTGTTGGCGAGGATCTCGTCGAGGCTGCCGAGCCGCTTGTCGCGCGGCGCGAGGCGCGCCGTCGCCAGCGGGTTCGGTCCGTTGAGAAGGCTGGAGACGGTCGGCGCCGTGCGGCTGATATCGAAGACGCCGTCCTCGCGGATGAGGATGACCGAGGGCCCGTCCTCGGCCGGGACCCAGGCGCGTCCGATGAGCGTACCGGCAAAGCCGTCGGCGGGGAGAGTCGTCATGGCATCGAGCACGAGGGTCATGGTCGCCCGTCTTTCCGAAGCTTCAAGTTCCCTCTCCCACAGCGGGAGAGGGATAAGTTACCCCGCCGGCGGCCTCGCGCAACACCGCGCTCTTGTTCATGAGATGGGCTTCAAGGAGATGGGCCAGCCGCGCGCCGTCGCGCGCCTGGAGCGCCTCCAGGATCGCCTCGTGCTCGGCCACCGCCGCGCGCCAGCGCTCCTCAGTCAAATTGGCGAAATAACGGGCGCGGCGAATGCGGACGGCGAGACCGCGATATGTCGCTTCGAGGACGGGATTGCGCGCCGCCGCGACGATCGCCGCATGGATCGCCTGGTTGAGGCGGAAATAGTCGGGCAGGCGCCGGCGCGTCCATTGCGCCAGCATCTCGTAATGGAGGGCGGCGATCTCGGCCAGCTCGGCCTCGGTGATGCGGGTCGAGGCAAGGCGCCCGGCCAGCGCTTCCAGCGCCGCCATGACCTCGAACATCGCTTCGATGTCCTTCTCCTCGAGCGCGGCGACGCGGGCGCCGCGATTGGGCAGCAGCTCGACGAGGCCTTCGGCGGCGAGGACCTTGAAGGCCTCGCGTAGCGGCGTGCGCGAGACGCCGAGCGCGGCGCAGAGCTCGCGTTCGGAAAGCCGCGCGCCCGCCGCGAGCTCGCCCTCGACGATGCGATCGCGCAGGCGCGCGATCACGGTCGCGTGGAGGCCGGAGCGGCGCCGCGGGGTCGGCGCGGGGAGGGGCGTCGCCAGGGCGTCCATCATGCCGTCGGCGCCGAAGCGCGGTCGAGGATGCGCGCGAGATGGACGGCCTCGCGGCCGGCGGCGTCCGCGATCTGATGACGGCAGCTCGTCCCGCCGGCGACCAGCAGCGCCTGCGGCGCCGCCGCCCGCATCGCCGGCAGCACGCCGAGCTCGCCGATCGCAAGCGAGGTCTCGTAATGCTCAACCTCGTAGCCGAAGGCTCCGGCCATGCCGCAGCAGGTGGAGTCCACCGCCTCGACCGCGAGCCCCGGCACGAGCCTCAGCGCGGCTTCGAGCGCGGGGAGAGTGCCGAACGCTTTCTGGTGGCAGTGCCCATGGAGAAGCGCGGCGCTTTCCGGCAGTGAGTGGACGGGCAGCGCGAAGCGGCCCTCCCGGCGCTCCCCGGCGATGAATTCCTCGAAGAGGAGGGCGCGCTCGGCGAGCGCCGCCGTCTCGCCTCCGGGCAGCAGCACGGTGAACTCGTCGCGCAGGGTGAGAAGGCAAGAGGGTTCGAGCCCGATGATCGGGATCTCGGCCGCGATGAAGGGATGAAGCGCGGCCAGCATCCGCCGCGCCTCGGCCTTCGCCTCCTCGACGAGGCCGGCGGCGAGGAAGGTGCGGCCGCAACAGAGCGGGCGCCCCGTCGCGGGCGGAAAGGCGACGCGATAGCCGGCCCGGCGCAGGACGCGCTCGGCGGCGCGCGCGTTTTCCGGCTCGAACCAGCGGTTGAAGGTGTCGACGAGGAGGAGGACGGGGCGATGATCGCATTCTTCCGGGTCGAGGCCCCTCCCTCTCCCGCTTGCGGGAGAGGGAGGGGGTGAGGGCGGGAGAGGGTTCCCTGTGAAGTCGAGCGGGTCGCGATAGGGTACCCTGCTCCACTCCGGCAGTTTCCGCTTCGCGCTGAGACCCGTCACCCTCTCAGCCAGGCGCGCCATAAGCGGGACCCGGTTCCTCTGATTGAGCAGCCGCCCGAATTTCGCCGCCGCGGGGGCGTAGCGCGGAAGATAGGCCACGAGCCGGTCGCGCAGAGTGAGGCCGTGCCGCTGCTTGTAGTGATGGAGGAACTCGATCTTCATGCGCGCCATATCGACGCCGGTCGGGCATTCGCGCTTGCAGCCCTTGCACGAGACGCAGAGCTCCATGGTCTCGCGCATCGCCTCGGAGACGAACGCGTCCGGGCCGAGCTGCCCCGAAATCGCCAGGCGCAGCGTGTTGGCGCGGCCGCGCGTCAGATGCTGCTCGTCGGCGGTCGCGCGGTAGGAGGGGCACATGACGCCGGCATCGGCCTTGCGGCAGGCGCCGTTGTTGTTGCACATCTCGACGGCGCCAGCAAAGCCGCCCCATTCCGACCAGTCGAGCGCCGTCGCCATGGCCGCCGTCGCGTAGCCGGGCTTGAAGCGGAAGAGCGAGCGGTCGTCCATCTTCGGCGGATCGACGATCTTGCCGGGGTTGAAGAGCCCCTTCGGGTCGAAGGCCGTCTTCACCTCCTTGAAGGCGGCGACGATGCGCGGGCCGAACATCGCCTCGTGGAACTCCGAGCGGACGAGGCCGTCGCCATGCTCGCCCGAATGCGAGCCCTTGTATTCGCGGACCATGGCGAAGGCTTCCTCAGCGATGGCCCGCATCGTCTTGGCGCCGAGCTCCTGCTTCAGGTTGATGACCGGCCGGACATGGAGGCAGCCGACAGAGGCATGGGCATAGAAGGTGCCGTAGGTGCCATGCTTGCGGAAAATGCCTTCGAGGCGGTCCGTGTAGTCGGCGAGATCCTCGAGCGCCACGGCGCAATCCTCGATGAAGGAGATCGGCTTCCCGTCTCCCTTCATCGACATCATGATGTTGAGCCCGGCGCGGCGGACGTTCCAGACGGCGCTCTGGAAGGCGGCGTCGGTCGCCTCGACGACGCCGCCGGGAAAGCCGAGCTCGGCCATGAGCTGGGTGAGCTGGCGCAGGCGGCGGCGATTCTCCGCGTCGTCGTCGCCGGCGAACTCGACGAGGAGGAGGGCGGCGGGCTCGCCGCGGACGAAGCGCTCGACGACGGGTCGGTACATGGCGATCTTCCGCGACAGCTCGATCATCGTCTTGTCGATGAGCTCGACGGCGGTGGGGCCGAGCTTGACGATGTGCTGCGTCGCCGCCATGGCCTTGTAGAAGCTCGGGAAATGGCAGATGCCGAGGACGCGATGCCGAGGAATCGGTTGAAGATCGAGCTCTATCGCATTGAAAAAGGCGAGTGTCCCCTCCGAGCCAACCAGCAAATGCGCCATGTTGTGGCCGCTCTCGCCGATCATGTCGATGTTGTAGCCGCCGACTTTGCGCAGCAGCTTCGGGATGCGCGCTTCGATCTCGTCCTTCTCGCGCCGGTGGAGGGCGCGCATGCGGCGCACGAGGTCGCGGTAGCGCTCGGGATAGGCCGCACCCTCGGCGAAATTGCCCGAGGTCTCGCCCATCCGCACCGCCGTTCCATCGGCGAGGAGCGCGTCGATGGCGCGCACATTGTGGACCATGTTGCCGTAGCGCAGCGAGCGCGAGCCGCAGCTGTTGTTGGCCGCCATGCCGCCCAACGTCGCGCGGCTCGAGGTCGAGACATCGACCGGGAAGAAGAGCCCGTCTTTCTTGAGGACGCGGTTGAGGTGGTCGAGGACGACGCCGGGCTCGACGATGGCGCGGCGCTGCGCGGCGTCGACCGAGAGAATGCGGCGCATGTGCTTGCTGCAATCGAGCACCAGCGAGGGGCCGACGGTCTGACCGCATTGCGAGGTGCCGCCGCCGCGCGGAAGCAGCGTCACGCCCTCCTCGGCGGCGATCGCCCGCGCCGCCGCCACATCCTCCGCGTCGCGCGGCACGACGACGCCGATCGGCTCGATCTGGTAGATGGAAGCGTCGGTCGCGTAGCGGCCGCGGCTGAAGGGATCGAACAGCACCTCGCCGCGGAGGGCCCGGCGCAGGCGCTCGGCCAGGATGGGATCGCCGATGCGGGACGAGGCGAGCGGCATCGTGAGATTTCCTCCGCGGCACACTGCTCCTCTCCCCTTGCGGGAAAGGAAGGGGAGAGCGGAGCCGCAGCATGCGGCTTCACAAGATTGCATGCAAGATTTCCAGGAGGGCGCGTGAACCAGCCGCTTTGGCCGCAACCGTCATTGCGAGCCGCAGGCGAAGCAATCCAGCCGCAAAGCACCGCATTCGTGGATTGCTTCGCGGTCGCTCGCAATGACGGGTGCCAAGGGTCCGCTTGCGTTAGCAGCATTTTGCATTCAATCTGGCCGCACAGAAGAACGGAGTGGAACAAATGCCTCACCGCAGCGGCCGGCATTTCCTGCAGATACCCGGACCGACGAATGTGCCGGACCGCGTCCTCCGCGCGATCGACCACGCGACGATCGATCATCGCAGCCAGGATTTCGCGGCGCTCGGCGAGGGCCTCCTTGCGGCTCTCAAGAAGGTCTTCAGGACGAGCGGGCCCGTCATCGTGTTTCCGTCTTCGGGCACCGGCGCCTGGGAGGCGGCGCTCGTCAACACTCTTTCGCCCGGCGACAGGGTCCTCATGTTCGAGACCGGCCATTTCGCGACGCTGTGGCGGCAGATGGCGCAGAAGCTCGGACTCGAGGTCGAGTTCGTCGTCGGCGACTGGCGCCACGGCGTCGACCCCGACGAGCTGGAGCGCCGCCTTGCCGCCGACAAGGCGCATGCGCTGAAGGCGGTGATGGCGGTCCATAACGAGACCTCGACGGGAGTGACGAGCCGCATCGCCGAGCTCCGCGCCGCCATCGACCGTGTGCGGCATCCGGCGCTCTTCATGGTCGACACCATCTCCTCTCTCGCCTCGATCGACTACCGCCACGAGGAGTGGAAGGTCGACGTCACCGTCGCCGGCTCGCAGAAGGGGCTGATGCTGCCGCCTGGCCTCGGCTTCAACGCCGTCTCGGCGAAGGCGCTTGAGGCGGCGAAGCGGGCGCGTTTGCCGAAGTCCTATTGGGATTGGCAGCCGATGCTCGACAGCAACAAGAAGGGCTTCTTCCCCTATACGCCGGCGACCAACCTCCTCTACGGCCTCAAAGAGGCCTTGGCGATGCTGGAGGAGGAGGGGCTCGACAACGTCTTCGTCCGCCACGACCGGCATGCCGAGGCGACGCGGCGCGCCGTCCGCGCCTGGGGGCTCGAGGTGCTGGCTCAGGATCCGCGCGAATATTCGAGCTCGCTGACCGCCGTCCTCATGCCCGAGGGTCATAGCGCCGACGCGCTGCGCCGCGCCATTCTCGAGCGCTTCGACATGTCGCTCGGATCGGGGCTGGGGAAGGTGGCGGACAAGGTCTTCCGCATCGGCCATCTCGGCGACTTCAACGATCTGATGCTGTCCGGCACCCTCTGCGGCATCGAAATGGGGCTCGGCATCGCCGGCGTGCCGCATCGACGCGGCGGCGTCGATGCGGCGCTCGATTACCTCGGCGGCAACCGAGCGGCGTGAGAGCGGGCCGCGACAGCGGCGCACTGCCGGGCTATATCTCCATCGAGAACGAGATCAGGCGGGCGGAGCCAGCGTGTTCCGCGCCAAACACAGGGAGACGTCATGACGAATGACCGCGCGCTCAAGGCCGCCGCGCTCTTGCTCGAAGCCCGGCGGTCCGGCCGCCCGGTTGCCGAGCTCCCGCCGGAGTGCCGGCCGCGGAGCGCCGAGGAGGCCTACGCCATTCAGGACGCGGTGGCGCGCAGCAGCGGGCCCGTCCGCGCCTGGAAGACGGGGGCGCCGTCGCCCGAGGCCGAGCCTTCCTATGCGCCGATCTTCACCGTCGTCGCCAGCCCCTCGCGATTTCCCGCGGCGGCGCAACGGCTCTTCGGCATAGAGGCGGAGCTGGCGTTCCGGATGGCGGCCGACTTGCCGCCGCGCGGGGCGCCTTACGAGCGGGCCGAGGTGATCGCGGCGATCGGCGGCATGCACCCCGCGATCGAGCTCGTCGATACGCGCTTTGCCGATTGGCCGCAGGTCGATGCCCTCTCGAAGCTCGCCGACAACCAGTCGAACGGGGCGCTGATCTACGGCCCTCAGAGTCGCGAATGGCGGGACGTCGATCTCGTTCGGCCGCCGCTCACGCTGCGCATCGACGGCGCCGCAGCGGCGCAGACTCTCGGCAACAGCGGCGGCGACCCGCTGCGCCTGCTGACGGCGCTCGCCAATCACTGCGCCGCGCGCGCGGGCGGCCTCAAGGCCGGCGATTTCGTCACCACGGGATCGCTCATCGGCCTCGTCTTTGCCCGGCCCGGCGCCGACGTCGTCGCCGATTTCGGCCGCCTCGGCGAGGTCCGCCTCGCCTTCGCGCTGGAGTGACGAGGAGGGTGGCAGCGGCGCCGGCTCGCCGCTAAGCTGCGGCGATTACAGAACGAAAAGGGGAGGCGATGGTCATGAGGCGGCGCGATTTCCTCATTGCCGGCGGGACGGCTCTCGGTGCGGCACCTCTTGCCGGCATCGCCCCGGCATTGGCCCAGGGCAAGCCCGACAAGATCGTCATCATGACCTGGGGCGGGCTCTGGGGCGATTCGCTGCGTCAGGGCGTCGACACGCCTTTCGAGAAGGCGACCGGCGTCACCGTGCTTCAGGATCGCGGCTCCTCGCCCGTGCAACGCATCACCAAGCTGAAAGTGAGCCTCGACAACCAGGGCTTCGACCTCTTGCAGCTCCATGACGGGCTCTACCCGCTGGCGGTGAAGCAGGGGGTGATCGAGCCGATCAACCGGAATTCGCCGCGCCTCACCAATCTGAAGGACGTCTACCCGCAGTTCATCCATCCGGACTGGGTCGTCCAGATCTTCTCGGCGATCGGCGTCACCTACAACACCAAGTTGGTGAAGAACCCGCCCACCTCCTTCGCCGATCTCTGGCGCCCGGAGTTCAAGGGCCGCATCGTGCTGCCCGAGATTTCGCATTCGATCGGCACCTATATCATCCCGATCGGCGCCATGGCCGAAGGCAAGTCGCCCAAGGACGCCGAGACCGGCTTCACCATGCTGAAGAAGATGGTCGAGCTGCAGCCGATCTGGGCCAAGGACACCGACACCATCATGAATTCGCTGCGCGACGAGGAGGCGGTGGTGGCGCTCCTCTACAAATCGCAGACCTATACGGTGCAAGGCTGGGGAACGCCGGTCAAATGGGTCTATCCCAAGGAGGGCGCGATCGCCATCTCCTGGGGCACGAGCATCGCCAAGAACACGAAGCACAAGGAGCTCGCCGAGACCTATCTCAACCTCACCCTCGACCCGCAGGGCCAGACCTTCTTCACGAAGGCCTTCAACTATCCCGGCTCGAACCGCAAAGAGCTGGCGCTGCTCTCGCCCGAGCTGCAGGAGCGCGCGAAATTCTCCCCCGACGAGCTCGCCCATCTCGTCGAGCTCGATCACGAATTCATGAGCAACGAGCGCGCCGCCTGGACGGAGCGATGGAACCGCATCGTCGCCGGCGGGTAAGGGGCCGCATGCGCGGTTCTATGCCACCGGGTGAGGGCATGTCGGCGTGGCTCCTTCTCGAACGATCGTGCGTCGTCCTAACCCTCACCCTGCCCTCTCCCGCTCTCGCGGAAACCGAAGGTTTCCAATTTCGCCGCAGGCGAAGCAAAGCTTCGCCGAGAGCATGCGGGAGAGGGTGAAGGTTTCGACGGCTCGTGCCGAGCTCAGCCGAGATGGACGTGTGCCTCGCCGGCGTGAGGAAGAGCTACGGCGCGGTGCTGGCGGTGCGCGATCTCGATCTCGCAATTGCGCGCGGCGTCTTCTTCTCGCTTCTCGGCCCCTCGGGCTGCGGCAAGACGACGACGCTGCGCCTCATCGCCGGATTCGAGCTGCCCTCGGCGGGTACGGTCCGCATCCGCGGCCGCGACGTGACGGCGGTTCCGCCCTATCGGCGCGACTTCAGCATGGTGTTCCAGAGCTTCGCGCTTTTCCCTCACCTCTCGGTCGCCGACAACGTCGCCTTCGGGCTGCGCATGCGGCGAATCGGCCGGGCGGAGCGCGCCCTGCGCGTCGCCGAGGCCCTGCGGCTCGTCAAGCTCGACGGCTTCGCCGAGCGCTATCCGAAACAGCTCTCGGGCGGGCAGCAGCAGCGCGTCGCCTTGGCGCGGGCCATCATCGTGCGGCCGGCGGTGCTGCTCCTCGACGAGCCGCTCGGCGCCCTCGACAAGGCGCTGCGCGAGGAGATGCAGGTCGAACTGCGGCAGCTTCAGCGCACGCTCGGCATCACGACCGTCTTCGTCACCCATGACCAAGAGGAGGCGCTCACCCTCTCGGACGAGGTCGCGGTGATGCGCGATGGCGTCATCGAGCAGCGCGGCGCGCCGCGGACGCTTTACGAGCGGCCGGCTACGGAATTCGTCGCCGGTTTCCTCGGCGCCAGCAACTTCTTCGACGCGAGCGTCCTGGCACCGGATCTCGTCGCCATCGGACCGGTGCGCCTGCCGCTGGCGGTGCCAGCGCCGGTCGGCGCCGCGCTTCGCCTTGCGGTCCGGCCGGAGAAGGTGCGGCTCGCCGCTGCCGGCGGCGACGGCCTCCCCGCACGCATCCGCGAGATTGTCTATCGCGGCGCGACGACGCAGATCTTTCTCGACAGCCCGTGCGGTCCGATCAGCGCCTATATTCAGAACGCCTCGCCCGAGACGGCCGCCTGGACCATCGGCGACGAGGTCGCTTGCGCCTGGGCGCCCGAAAGCGCTGTCGTGCTTCATTCCACACCGTCTAGGCACAAAGACACGGAGCAGGAGGCGAGGGCCGAAGGCGAGTAGGTGGTGGTCCCGCACGACGGAGCGAGAGTGATGATGCCGGGTATGACTGGTCTGTCTCCGTGCCTCTGCTGTCGAGGGGGGTAACGGGGGGGCCATGAGAAAGCTTGCCGGCTTGGCCCTGCTCTTGCCGCCGCTCCTCGTCTTCCTCGGCTTCTTCGTCGGGCCGCTCCTCTATCTCTTCTATGTCAGCCTGCACGCATCCTCGCAGAGCGAGCTCTATGGCGCCGGCTTCACGGCCGCGAACTACGCGGCGATCCTCACCGATCCCTTCTATCGTCGCATCCTCGAACGGACCTTGGCGACGACGCTGGAGATCCTCGGCCTGTCGCTCGTCATCGGCTATGCCGCCGCCTTCACGATCGCCGGGCTGCCGCCGCGCCGGCGGCTCTTCTGCCTCGTCCTGCTGCTCTTTCCGCTGATGGTCAGCAACGTCGTTCGCGCCTATGGCTGGGTCGCGCTGCTGGGCCGCCGCGGCGTGCTCTCGACCGCGCTGCGTGACGCCGGGATCATCGATCGTCCGCTCACCATCCTCTACACCACGGACGCGGTCGTCATCGGGCTGCTGACGATCCTCCTGCCCTATATGATCATCTCGATCGCGAACGCGCTCGCCTCGATCGACCGCGCCTATGGCGAGGCGGCGCAAGCGCTCGGGGCGGGACCGGTCCGCCGCTTCCTCCACGTCACCTTGCCGCTGTCGAGCCCGGGCATCGCCTCAGGCATGCTGCTCGTCTTCCTGCTGACCCTCAGCGCCTATGTCACCGTGACGCTGCTCGGCGGGCCGCAATCGAAGATGCTGGTTAGCCTCGTCTATGACGGCGTCGTCGCCTTCGACTGGCCGCGCGCCGCCGCGCTCGCCTTCACCCTTCTCGCCGCGGCGCTTCTTGCCGCCGCCATCATCTTGGCGGCTCTCCGGCCGCGGCGCGTCGCCGGACGCGGATGATGAAGCCCGGCAAGAGAGGGCGCGCGCCGGGGGCGGCGCTGGTGCTGCCGGCGATCACGATCCTCGCCTATCTCGTCATCATCGGGCCGATCGCGATCGTCGTCATCGCCGCCTTTTCGCCGACCGAGTTCTTCGTCTTTCCGCCGCCCGGCCTGTCGCTGCGCTGGTTCGTCGAATTCTTCCGCCTCGACAATATGCGCAGCGCCTTCGCGCTCAGCCTCGAACTCGCCCTGTCCGCCGCCAGCCTCGCGACGATCCTCGCCAGCATGGCGGCGCTGGCGCTGGTGCGGCGACGCGGCGCCCTCGCAGGCGTGCTGCAAGGGCTGTTCCTGGCACCGCTCGTCTTCCCGACGATCATTCTCGGCCTGGCGCTTCTCCTTTTCTACAAGACGGTGGGCGTCGGCATTCTTCCGGGCCTCGTCCTCGCCCATGTGCTGGTCGGCACGCCCTATTGCTTCCGATCGGTGCTGACGAGCCTGCAATCCTTCGACTTCACCCTCGAAGAGGCGGGGCAGAGCCTCGGCGCCGGGCCCTTCCGCACCTTCTTCCTCGTCACCCTGCCGGTGATCTGGCCCGGCGTCGTCTCCGGCTGGTTCTTCGCCTTCATCGTCTCCTTCGGCGAGCTCAACACCGCGCTTTTCCTCACCGGGCCGGGCGAGACGACCTTGCCCATCGAGATCTTCTCCTACCTGCAATTCCAGGGCAGCCAGCTCGTCATCGCCGCCGCCTCAGCGCTGCAGGTGGGCCTCATCCTTGTGCTGATCCTCGCCATCGAGCGCCTCGTCGGCCTCGCCCGCCTCGCCCGGTCCTAGCGCTGTGGATTTGCCGGCAAACGATCGCGTCATTGCGAGCAACGCGAAGCAATGCAAATCGCGGCCGAAAACAGGATCGCTTCGCCAGAGCCTGTCCTCGGGCCGGCCTCCGGCCGGACCGGGGGGCTCGCGATGACGACCATCTCCGGCGCGCCGCTTCCTTGCGTCTTCGATACGGATATGCCCTGAATCTTCTGATGACAGCTTCAACATCCACGTCGCACGCCGCCGATATCGCCGCCATCCGCGAGGGCGTGCGGGCGCTGTGCGCGCGCTTTCCGGGCGAGTATTGGCGCGGCAAGGACCGCGAGCGCGCCTATCCCGGCGAATTTGTCGCCGCCCTGACCGAGGCGGGCTACCTCGCCTGCCTCATTCCGGAGGAATATGGCGGCAGTGGGCTCGGCGTCTCGGCGGCCGCGGCCATCCTCGAGGAAATCCACAAAAGCGGCTGCAATGGCGGCGCCTGCCACGCGCAGATGTACATCATGGGGACCGTGCTCCGGCACGGCAGCGCCGCCCAGAAGGCCGAATACCTGCCGAAAATCGCGAGCGGCGCGCTTCGCCTTCAGGCCTTCGGCGTCACCGAGCCGGGCGCCGGCACCGACACGACTTCGATCCGCACCACGGCCGAGCGGCGCGGCGATTGCTACATCATTAACGGGCAGAAGATCTGGACTTCGCGCGCCGAGCATTCGGATCTGATGCTGCTCCTCGCGCGCACCAGCCCGCGCGGCGCCGTCGCCAAGAAGACCGAAGGACTCTCGGTCTTCCTCGTCGATATGCGCGCCGCGCGCGGCCGCGGCCTCACGATCCGGCCGATCCGCACCATGATCAACCATGCGACGACGGAAGTCTTTTTCGACAATCTCGAGGTGCCGGCCGCGAATCTCATCGGCGAGGAGGGGCGGGGCTTCCGCTACATTCTCGACGGCATGAACGCCGAGCGCATCCTCATCGCCGCCGAAGCGGTGGGCGATGCGCGCTGGTTCATCGCCAAGGCCTCCGCCTATGCCAAGGAGCGCGTCGTCTTCGGCCGGCCGATCGGGCAGAATCAGGGCGTCCAATTCCCGATCGCCCGAGCCTATGCCGCGACCGAGGCGGCGGCGCTCATGGTCGAGCGCGCAGCCCAGCTCTATGAGCGCGGGGAGGCGGCCGGGAAGGAAGCCAATATGGCGAAGCTGCTGGCGTCGGAAGCCTCCTGGCAGGCCGCCGATGCCTGCCTCCAGACGCATGGCGGCTTCGGCTTCGCCGAGGAATTCGACATCGAGCGAAAGTTCCGCGAGACGCGGCTCTATCAAGTGGCGCCGATCTCGACCAACCTCATCCTCGCCTATTTGGCCGAGCATGTGCTCGGGCTGCCGCGCTCTTACTGAGACAGAGAACGGCCGACCAGCGCTCGCCTGCCGCCTCGCTATTTCCGCGCCACCATGTCGATGAGCGCCGACATGCCGCCATGGCCGGCGCCTTCCTGGATCACGTCGTCATGCGCGCGCAGATGCACGATCTGCATGTCCGCAAAGGCCGTGCGGAGCAGCTCCTCGGTATACATGTGCTCGACCTGCGGCGGACCTCCGGTCTTGTACTGGAGCTGCTCCGGCCGGTAGCCCTGCAGGAGGAGGTGGCCGCCGCGCCGCACCGCGCTTTTGAGGCGGTCGAAAAGGATGGGGCGCTCGGCCGGCGTTGCGAATTGGATGAAGATGGCGACGACGAGATCGAAGCTCCGGCCCTCCCAGTTCCAGGCGAAGAGGTCCGCCTGCTCGATCGCAAGGCGCACGCCGCGCTCGGCGGCAAGGCGCCGCGATTTCGCGAGCGCGACTTCGGAGAAGTCCACCGCCAGCACATCGAGCCCCTGCTCGGCAAGCCAGACGCCGTTGCGCCCCTCGCCATCGGCGACCGAGAGCGCCGTCTGCCCGCGGCGCAGCAAATGCCGCTGCGAGACGAGGAACGCATTGGGCTGAGTGCCGAAGAGATAGTCGTCGCCGGAAAACCGCTCGTTCCAGCGGGCGCGGTCGGCTTCGTGCACGTCTTCGTCTCCCTCGGTCTTCTCAGTGATGAGTCTGCGCGCGAAAGTTCATGCTAGCATGCGCACACGTGAGAGAGGAGGGCGGCAGGGATGGCAGATCAAGCGGTATTGTCCGGGACGATCGACTGGTCGGGAGAGAACCCGGGCATGTATTTGAAGGAGAGCGCCGACGGTCCCTTCGTCACGCTTCTCAGCTTCTTTCGTGTCGTCCTCTCGCCGCATGGCCGCGGCCATGCCCTGGTCATGATCCAGGATCCGCGATCGCCGAGCGGAACCGCCGAGCGGCCGAACCTTTGTCTTTCCGACAACGAGACGCTCGCGCGCTGGCTGGTCGCCGATTACGTCGCGCAATTCGCCGCCTTCAAAGGCATTCCTGCGCTATCGAGCCTCGGCTATCGCTCGCTGAAGCGCTGCCGCCGCGAAGGCGATGCGCGGCGGAGCTACGCCGAAATCATTGAGGCCGAGGGCCTCGACATTCGCCTCTCCTGGGAGGGCCTCGGCGAGCCCTTCGCGCTGCAGCTTTCGCCGGAGAAATCGGCGACCGGCCGGCATTTGATGCTGAGCGTCTTTGCCGGCGCGCAAGAAGGGATCGCCACCGTCAACGGGCGCCGGCTGCCCGGGCGCGCCGTGCCGCGCGAGATGGCGGGCCGGCAGATCACGACGGCGTTTCTCGCCTTTTGCGAGAGCTGGATCAGGCCATGAGCGCCAGCCCCGCGACGCGAGCGGGAGGCGCGAGATGACGCGGATCGGATTCTGCGAAGGCCCCACCCTCGAAGCCCTCGCTTCCGATCTTGCCGCCGGTCGGACGACGAGCCGCCAGCTCGTCGAGGAGGCGCTCGCCCGCATCGCCGATTCCACGGGCGAGGGAGGGCGGAGCTTCACGCGCGTCTACGCCGAGGCGGCCCGCGCGGTAGCCGAGGCTCAGGACCGCCTGCGTGCCGTCGGCATCGTCGCCTCGCCGCTGGCCGGCATCCCGATCTCGATCAAGGACCTCTTCGATGTCGCGGGCGAGCCGACGACCGCCGGCTCGATCGCGCTGCGCGACGCCCCGCCTGCCGCGGCCGATGCGCCCGTCGTCGCGCGGCTGCGGGCGGCGGGCGCCGTCATCATCGGCAAGACCAACATGACCGAGTTCGCCTATTCCGGCGTCGGCATCAACCCGCATTATGGCACGCCCGGCAATCCTTTCGACCGTGCGCGCGTTCCGGGCGGCTCCTCCTCCGGCGCCGCGGTCTCGGTCGCCGATGGCTGCGCCGCCGCGGCGATCGGCTCGGATACCGGCGGCTCCGTGCGGATTCCGGCGGCGCTCTGCGGCCTCGTCGGCTTCAAGCCAACGCAGGCGCGGGTGCCGCGCGAGGGAACCGTTCCGTTGTCGACGACGCTCGATTCGATCGGCCCGCTGGCGCGCAGCGTCGCCGATTGCGCGCTCGTCGACGCCGTCCTCGCCGGCGAGCCGCCGGTTGTTCCGGAGGCGATGGCGCCGGCAGTATTGCGCCTTGCCGTGCCGCAGACGCATATGCTGGACGGGCTGGAGCCGCAGGTCGCCGACGCCTTTGCCCGCGCCTGCTCGGCTCTGAGCGCCGCCGGTGCCCGGATCGCCGAGCTGCCCTTGCGCGAGCTCGGTGAGCTGCCCTCGCTCAATCGCGAAGGCGGCTTCGCCGCCGTCGAGGCCTATCGCTGGCATGCGCCTCTGCTCGCGCGGCGGCGGTCCGATTACGATCCGCGCGTCGGCGACCGCATTCTGCGCGGGCGCGCGGTCACGGCGGCGCATTACCTCGAGATTCAGGAGCGCCGCGCGCAACTCATCGCCGCGGTCGCACGGGCCATGCGGGGATTCGACGCGATGGTGCTCCCGACGGTGCCGATCACGGCGCCGCCTATCGCCGCCTTCGGCGAAGATTCCGAATACGCCCGGCTCAATCTGCTCCTCTTGCGCAACACCACGGTCATCAATCAGCTCGACGGTTGCGCCGTCACCATTCCGATCGAGAGGCGAGGCGAAGCGCCGGTCGGCCTCATGCTGGCCGGGCTGGGCGGCTCCGACAAAGCGATCCTCGCCATGGCGCGAGGGGTCGAGGGCGCGCTCCGCGGCATGCGGGCGCGGGGCTGAGCGCCGCGGAATTGATGGAGCGGGAGCGGCGTTCTCGACGATAGCGCGAGGCGAGGAAGAGATGACGGGGTCGATCCGGCGGCGATGGCGCGTCTTCTGCGGCTTCGCCCTGCTCGCGCTTGCGCTCGCCGCCTGCGAGCTGGCGCCTTCGCCTCCGCTCATGTCGCCGATCCAGGTCGCCAAATATTACGGCTATTCCGAAGTCCCAATCGGCAATGGGCGCTATGATGTGAGCTATCTCGGTCCCAGCCACCGCAGCCTGCGCTCGCCCACGGCCTGGGAGGCGACGAGCGCCGCCGAGCGCACCCAGGCCTATGATTTCGCGCTCTGGCGCGCTGCGCAGATCGCGCTCGCAGAAGGCTATGCCGGGTTTCGCACCAGCAATGTCCGCTCGAACGTCAACACATTCTCAGACGATTACTATGATCCCTTTTGCGGGCCATGGGGGCCGTGGTACGGGCCCGGCTTCTACCCGCACCGGTTTTGGGGATATCCCTATCCGTATTGCGCGCCCAGCCCCTATGCCGACCAGCAGACCGCCGTCACGATCGAGGTGCAGCTCCTGCACTCGCTCGGACCCGGCGACTACAACGCCGCCGATGTGATCGCCCAGCTGCGCCGGACCTATCCTGGGGCGGAAGGCACGACGGTGCCGACAGGGTAAGGCGGGGAAGCGGCTCCGCAGAGAGCCGCTTCCGATGAGGGCACCCTTAGAGAGACGGGGCGCCCGAGCTGGAGGTCCCGCCAGAGGTCCCGGTCCCCCCAGAGCTTCCGGTGCCGGGTGATCCCGAAGAATTGCCGACAGCGGCACCGGAGGCGTTGCTGCCGCCAGCCGTCGTGCCGCTCGAGCCGCTGGGCGCCGAGCTGCTGCTCGAGCCCTGGCTCGGGCCGTTCCCGTTCGGGAGGGTGGAGCTGCTGTAGCTCGGGCTCGTCGAGGTGCCCGAAGAGCCGCTGGTATGGCTGCAGGCCGCGACGCCCATCAACAAGCTGATACTCGCTACAGTCGTCAGCAAAACGCGCATCATGATCCTCATTCGTCGCATCGAAGGGGCGGCCGGACGTCCACGCGGGCGTCGCCCGGCCTATCTTCTCAACGATGGGATCGTGCGGGTGTTCCGCCCGGCAATTCCCGATAGCCGGCGCCCCGGCCGGCGGGTCACGAGCGCGCGCTGACGAGCCAGGGCTTCTTGCGGAAGACGGCGAGCGCCTCCGCGAGGGTCCGTGCCGCCGCCAGCTTCTCTCGGCCGGCAAAGACTTCGAAATCGGCGCTCTGCCGATTGCCGCCGGCGCTTTTCATGATGCAGTAGGCGGCACCCTCATGCGAGTTGCGAAAGACGGAGAACAGAGCGAAGCCGTCGCGGTGATCGATAGCGTAATCGCGCCAGATGCCGCGGATGACGTGCCGGCTATAGAGAGCAAGGAGCTCGTTGAGTTCGCGGCGATCGAAATAGACGGTTCCGGGGCTGGGCTTTTGCCGAAAATCAGCGAGGCGGAGCAAGGTCGTCTGCCGCGTCATGGCTCCCCGTGGCGTGTTGTGCGATCCTCATCGCGCATCGAACGACGCCATTTTGCCCATTTCCGCCGCTTCGTCCAGCGCAATGGGACACGTTGAGCGGTGCCGCCGCGGCTGGCCACGACAGCCGGCGCCCGCGTTATGGGGCCGCTCACTTAAGAATCAGGGCGGCCCCGATCCGGTGCTCAATTCGTCAGCAGCTCGCTCTGCCGCGTCGCGCGAACCCGCTCAGCGGGGCCCGTCGCCGCCGGAGTGCCGGCAGGCTCGTCATCGAGAGGCAGCAGCGGCAGCGCCTGGTCCTCGCGGCGGAAGAGAGCGAGGAACTTCTGCCAAAGGCTCGGGCGGAAATGCGACGCGAATTCGCGATTGATCTTCGCCGCTCGCTTCTCGGCCTCGATCTGCGCCAGGTGCGGCTCCCAATAGACGACTTTCCATGCAGCGATTGCCGCCTTCATCTCTTCGCTCTGCTCGCGCGACACGTCGAGCATCGCGCAGTCGCAGCGTGCATGCACGCGCGCATTGCCCCAGATGTCGAAATTGAGCAGATGATGGCTCGGGATGTGACGGAGGTAGGTCCCTTGCATCTCGAACTCGCTCGGGCGAGCCCGCATCGCTTGGAGCATCGGTGTGAGATCGAGGTAGGCCATTACATCTTCTCCTGTAACAGAGCGGATAGAGAGCGGACTCCAGCAAGGCAACCGCTCGTGCGAGCAAACGCCCGGCGACGGCCAACAATCTCCGGTGCCGACGAAAAAACGGGAAAAGCGCTGGGAAGACCGCTCGCTGGTCGTGGGGCCGGGGACCTGGCGAAGGACGCAACGATGGAAACGCCGCTTGCCGATGCGGGTCGGAAAGCGGTATTTGATGGGCGCCCGCGAGGCCTCGGCCTCGCCTGCGGGCTGTTGCGCCCGCATGGGGACGTGAGTTGCTGTCCTGCAAGCGAGCAGCGGCCGGTTTCGGTTCCGATGCTCCGGCCGGTCGGCGGCAGGACAGGGTAGAATACCGTTAGGCGATGAGCGATATCTTCCGCGAAATCGACGAGGAACTTCGTCGCGACAATCTGGCAAAGCTGTGGGCCCGATACGGCAATTATGTCATCGGGCTGGCGGTGGTGATCGTTCTGGCCACCGCCGCCGTCGTCGGCTGGCAGAAATACGAGGCGAGCCGGCGTCACGCCCTCAGCATCCGCTACGCCGCCGCCCTCGAACTCGCGCAGAAGGACGAGACGGCGAAGGCGGCCGATGCCTTTGCGGCTCTCGCTCGCGAGGCGTCCGGCGGGCAGGCTGTGCTGGCGCGCCTGCAGGAGGCGATGCTGCGGGCCAAGAGCGGGAATACGGCAGCGGCGATCGCCGCCTACAAATCGCTGTCGCAAGACGGCTCGATCGATCCCGCCTATCGCGACCTCGCGACCTTGCTGGCTGCGCTGCACGAGCTTGGCACGGTCGAGCCGAAGACGGTCATCGCCGAGCTCGAACCATTGACCAGAAACGGCAATCCCTGGCGTCCCTCGGCGCTCGAAGTGACGGCGTTGGCGCAGCTGCGCGCCGGCGACCGCGCCGCCGCGCTGCAAATCTACAAGACGCTGGCCGATGATCTGACGGCACCGCAGGCGCTGCGCCAGCGTGCCACCGAGATGGCGGCCGCGCTTGCCGGCTGAGCGAGGCGCGGCGATGATGAGGCGTCCGCTCGCGCTTTTCCTCGCGATGCTCGCGCTCGCCGGCTGCGACACCTTGGATGACCTCATCGGCGCCGCGCCGCACAAGACGCCGCTGCCGGGCGAGCGCATTTCGGTCCTGAGCCTCGACAAGCGCCTCGAACCGGATCCCGAGCTGGCGCAGCTCGTCATCCGCCTGCCGCGGCCGATCGCGAACAGCGAATGGCCGGATCCCGGCGGCTACCCCAACCATGCCATGCAGCACTTGGCGCTCGGCGACGACGTCAAGGTCGAGTGGACGGCGAGCATCGGCGACGGCTCGTCGCGCTACGGCCGCATCCTGGCGCCGCCCGTGGTCGGCGGCGACCGCATCTTTACCCTCGACTCCGGCTCCACGGTCAGCGCCTTCGAGCGGAAGACAGGGCGCCGCGTCTGGGACGTCGATGTCGCGCCCGAGGACGCCGGCAAGGCCTCGGGGGGCGGTGTCGCCTATGCCGACGGGCGCGTCTTCGTCGGGACGGGCTACGCCCAGGTCGTCGCGCTCGATGCGGCGACGGGGAAGGAGGTGTGGCGGCAGAACGTCATGGCGCCGCTGCGCAGCGCGCCGACCGTCGCCGATGGCCGGGTCTTCGCGGTGACCGTCGACAATCAGCTCGACGTTCTCTCGGCCGCGGACGGCCATCAGCTGTGGACGCAGAGCGGCACGCCGGAGACCGCGGGGCTGCTGGGTGGCGCCAGCCCGGCGGTCGAGGGCGACGTCGTCGTCGTCGCCTACTCCTCGGGCGAGCTCTTCGCGCTGCGGGTCGAGAACGGCCGCCAGCTCTGGTCCGACAACCTCGCCTTGACGCGGCGCACCGACGCCATCTCGGCGCTCGCCGATATTCGCGGCCGGCCGGTCATCGACCGCGGCAGCGTCTACGCCATCAGCCACAGCGGCCGGATGGTCGCGATCGACCTTCGCACCGGCGAGCGCACCTGGGAGCAGGACATCGGCGGCACCGAGACGCCCTGGGTCGCCGGCGACTTCATCTACCTCGTGACGAACGACAGCGAGCTCATCTGCTTGACGCGCCGCGACGGCCGCGTCCGCTGGGTGGCGGAGCTGCCGCGCTATGAGAACCCGGAGAAGAAGAAGGGCCCCATGACCTGGTCGGGTCCGGTGCTCGCCGGAGACCGGCTCGTCATCGTCGCCTCCGACGGCGAGGCGCTCTCTTATTCTCCCTATACGGGCGAAGCCCTGGGCCGCGTCGAATTGCCCGACGGCGCCTATGTGACGCCGATCCTCGCGGACAAGACGCTCTATTTTCTGACCGATGACGCCGATCTCGTCGCCATGCGCTGAGCCGGCCGCCCGCCACCCGGCTTGAGGTGGCGGGCTCCGCGCTCTTCCTGCGGCGGTGGATCGTCGCCAGCTAACGGCTCATCATGTCCTTCACGGTCGCCATCATCGGCCGGCCCAATGTCGGCAAGTCGACGCTGTTCAACCGGCTCGTCGGGCAGCGCCTCGCCCTCGTCGACGATACGCCCGGCGTGACGCGCGACCGCCGCGAAGGCGAGGCGCGGCTCGGCGATCTGCGTTTCCGCGTCATCGATACGGCGGGTCTCGAAGATGTCGGCGGCGACAGCCTCGAGGCCCGGATGCGCCGCCAGACCGAGCAGGCGGTCGCGGCCGCGGATCTCGTTCTCTTGCTGATCGATGCCCGTGCCGGGGTGACGCCGCTCGATGAGCATTTCGCGGCCTGGCTGCGGCGCAGCGGCAAGCCGGTCCACCTCGTCGCCAACAAGAGCGAGGGGAAGGCGGGTGCCGGCGGGGTCGGCGAAGCCTTCGCGCTCGGGCTCGGCGCTCCGATCGCGCTCTCGGCGGAGCATGGCGAAGGCATGGCCGATCTCTACGAGGCGCTCGCACCTTACGAGCGCGGCGAGGCGACCGAACCGGCAGCCGCATCCTCCCGACCGCTTCAGCTCGCCGTCGTCGGCCGCCCCAATGTCGGCAAATCGACCCTCGTGAACCGCTTGCTCGGCGAGGAGCGGCTGTTGACGGGACCCGAGGCCGGCATCACGCGCGACGCCATCGCCATCGATCTCCAATGGCAGGGGCGAGCCTTCCGCATTTTCGACACGGCCGGGCTGCGGCGACGGCCGCGCATCGAGGGCAAGGTCGAGAAGCTTTCGGTGGCCGATACGCTGCGCGCGATCCGTTTCGCCGAGATCGTGATCCTGGTGATCGACGCGACGCAGCCCTTCGAGCGCCAGGACCTCGCGATCGCGCGGCTCGTCGAGGAAGAGGGGCGGGCCGTGGTCATCGCGCTCGACAAATGGGATCTCGTCACCGACCGGAAGGCGGCGCGGCGGGGCGTCGATGACCGTCTCGAAACCTCCTTGCCGCAGCTGCAGGGCATTGCCTCTGTTCCGGTCTCGGGCAAGACCGGGGCGGGGCTCGACGAGCTGATGAAGGCGGTGGTGCAGGCGCACGACATCTGGAACCGGCGTATTCCGACGCCGCTCCTCAACCGCTGGCTCGCCGCCATGCAGGAGCGGCATCCGCCGCCGCTCGTCGCCGGACGGCGCCTGCGCCTGCGCTACATGACCCAGGCGAATATCCGCCCGCCGACCTTCGCCCTCTTCGCCTCCAAGCCCGGCGATCTGCCGGACGCCTATCGGCGCTACCTCGTCAACCACCTCCGCGCCGATTTCGACCTGCCCGGCACGCCCATCCGCATGATGCTGCGCAAGGGCGGCAAGAACCCATACGCTGAGTAGCGGGGACCATTCCATTCAGCGCAGAGATCGCCATGGTTGCGCGGTGTGCACAGCGGAATTATCAGCGCGCTTGGCGCATCCCTCTGCGTCCTCTGCGCTAAAAAGGCGAAGAAACGGCGAAGCCAGAGGATCTCAAATCCTGATCGTCTCGCCGTGCCGCTCGCATGCCGGCTCGGCGAGGGCAACGAAGGTATCGGTGACCTCCTCTGGCTTCGCCAGCTTTTCGCGGTCCTCGAGCGGGAAGGCGGCGGCGCGGAGCCTGGTGCGGACGATGCCGGGATCGAGGAGGTTGACGCGCAGCGGCGTCTTCGTCACCTCGGCCGCGTAGGTGCGGGCCAGCGTCTCGAGCCCCGCCTTGCTGGCTGCATAGGCGCCCCAATAAGGGTGGGGCGAAGTGGTGACGGCGCAGGTGACGAGGATGGCGCGGCCGGCGGGAGCGCGGCGGAGCAGCGGATCGAGCGTGCGCAGGAGCCGCCAATTGGCCGTCAGATTGACGGCGATGATGCGCTCCCAGTCGCGGTGGTCGATGTGGCCGACCGGCGAGAGCGGTCCCAGCTGGGCGGCATTGCCGACGAAGATGTCGAGGCGGCCGAAGCGCTCGAGGAGCGACGGGCCGATGCGGTCGACCTTGTCGCCCTCGGCGAGGTCGAGCGGCAGCAGCGTCGCGGCGCCGCCGCCGGCGCGGACCGCATCATCGACTTCTTCGAGGCCGCCGACGGTGCGCGCGACGAGGACGATATGCGCGCCTTCGGCGGCAAAGCGCGTCGCGACGGCGGCGCCGATCCCGCGCGAGGCGCCGGTGACGAGCGCGACGCTTCCGGCCAGCCGTCCTGCCATCAGAAGTCAGGCGGTCTCGGCGAGGAGCGAGAGCTGGACCGAGACTTTTCCCGCATCGTGATCGGCGAGCGGAATCGGGTAGTCGCCGGTGAAGCAGGCATCGCAGAAGCGCGGCGCCGCCGGATCGCGCCGCGGCAGCCCCATCGCGCGGTAGAGCCCGTCCATCGAGATGAAGGCGAGGCTGTCGGCGCCGATGAAGGAGGCCATGCCGGCGATATCCATGCGCGAAGCGAGGAGCTTGTCGCGCTCGGGCGTGGCGATGCCATAGAAGCAGGAATGGCTGGTCGGCGGGCTCGAGATGCGCATATGCACCTCGCGCGCGCCGGCGTTGCGCACCATCTCGACGATCTTCGTCGAGGTGGTGCCGCGGACGATCGAATCGTCGACGAGGATGACCCGCTTGCCGGCAAGGCTCGCCTTGTTCGCATTGTGCTTCAGCTTGACGCCGAGATGGCGGATCTGCTCCGTCGGCTCGATGAAGGTGCGCCCGACATAATGGCTGCGCACGATGCCGAGCTCGAAAGGCACGCCCGATTCGGCGGCATAGCCGATCGCCGCCGGCACGCCCGAATCGGGCACCGGGATGACGATGTCGGCAGGGACATGGCTCTCGCGCGCGAGCTCGGCGCCGATGCGCTTGCGAACCTCGTACACGTTGGTGCCCTCGACGATGCTGTCGGGTCGCGCGAAGTAAATGTATTCGAAGATGCAGAAGCGCTGCTTCGCCCGGGGAAAGGGCTTCGAGCTGTGGACGCCCGCACGGTCGATGAGAACGATCTCGCCCGGCTCGATGTCGCGCACGAATTGCCCGCCGATGATGTCGAGGGCGCAGGTCTCGGAGGAGATGACCCAGGCATCGCCGAGCCGCCCCAGGACAAGCGGGCGCACTCCCAGGGGATCGCGGACGCCGATGAGGCCGTCCTGCGAGAGCGCGCCCAGCGAATAGGCGCCCTCGACCTGGCGCAGCGCGTCGACGAGCCGCTCCTCGACCGTGCTTTTGAGGCTGGTGGCGATGAGGTGGATGATGACCTCGGTGTCGCTCGTCGACTGGAAGAGGCTGCCGCGCCGGACGAGCTGCCGGCGCAGGTGATAGGAGTTGGTGAGATTGCCGTTGTGGCAGATGGCGAGGCCGCCGAACTCGAAATCGGCGAAGAGCGGCTGCACGTTGCGCAGCACGACCTCGCCGGTCGTGGCGTAGCGGACATGGCCCAGAGCGGAATGTCCGGTGAGCTGCCCGATCACCTCCTTCGAGCCGAAATTGTCGCTGACATGGCCCATGCCGCGATGGGTATGGAACTGCTCGCCGTCATAGGTGACGATGCCGGCCGCCTCCTGCCCGCGATGCTGGAGCGCGTGGAGGCCCAGCGCGACCAGCGCCGCGGCTTCGGGATGGCCGAAGACACCGAAAACGCCGCATTCCTCTTTGAGATGGTCGTCGTCGGAATTCTGTGTCGTGACCATCGCTCTCTTCACCGCAGCGGCGCTCGGCACGGAATGCCGGTGACCCGCCCCTTGAACCGCCCCATACATGGTCATCGCAAGCCGTCGCGTCGAGGCGTCGCCCGCAGGGTTCTACACGGAAATTGCCGGTTGTGCCATCGCCGGCGCGCTTCGCGACCGTCAGCCGATCGGCATTCGCGCCGCCGCGATCGGGCTCATTTGTCCTTGACGCTCTCGATGAGCTGATCCATCTCGCGGAGCTGCGTCGGCTTATAGGCGGAAGCCGGCGCTGCCGACGTTGGCTTGGCGCCGGAAATGGCAGGCGCCGGCGTCTCGAGGGCGTGGAGCAGCGCCTCGGCCTCGCGCGCTTGCTGGTAGCTCTGCTGCGCCCGGCTGGCCGCTGCCGCGCTTCGTTCGCGCGCCGCCGCCGGGACCAGCGATTTCAGCACCTCTGCGCCCTGCGACAGAAAGGGCCGGGTCCGCGCGTCGCGCACCCAAAGCGGCCAGTTCGGCTCCTGGATCGCCCAGCCCAAGGCGATGAAGGCGAGGCAGGCGATGACGATGCCGCGCGCCACTCCGAAGAGCAGGCCGAGCGCCCGGTCGACGGCGGAGAGCGCGCTGTGCTTGACGCGGCCGGCGATCATCGAGGTCAGGACCGAGAGGAGGATGAGGCTGCCGATGAAGATGGCGATCCCCGCGGCGATGTCGCCGAGCCAAGGCGAGGCGATGAATTGCCGCACGAAGGGCCGCGCATGGGGGAGGCCGTAGAGCGTCGCCAAGCCGGCGCCGATCCAGGCGCCGATCGCAAGCGCCTCCCGGACGAAGCCGCGGGCGAAGGCGAGGAGCGCTGAGAGGGCGACGCCGGCGATGACGATGAGGTCGAGTGCGTTCATGCGCAAGATGCGGCGGAATATCGCCGACCGGCCGGCGCCCGCCGATGGAGCCGGCGGCCAGATGCGCACCATTCTAGATCAACTCGGCCGCTGACTGAAATGCTTCCCTTCGACGCGGTCGCGTCAAATGGGGGTGGCCGTGATAGTTGACAAAAGCAATGAAACGTTTGACAAAGTTACCTTATGAAAGCCGGAACCGCCGACTCTGGGCTCGAGCACCGCATCGCCCTGATGCGCCGGTTCAACCGCTTCTATACGGCGAAGATCGGCGTCTTGCGCGAGGGGCTGCTCGACAGCGCCTTCCCGCTGCCGGAGGCGCGGGTTCTTTACGAGCTCGCCAATCGCGAGCGTCCCGTGGCGGCCGAGCTCGCCAAGGATCTCGGCCTCGATCCCGGCTATCTGAGCCGTATCCTGCGCGGCTTCGAGCGGCGCGGGCTGCTCTCGCGGCAGCCCTCGCCCGAGGATGGAAGGCGGAGCCTCTTGTCGCTGACCGAGGCCGGACGGCAGGCCTTCGCGCCGCTCGATGCGCGCTCGCGCAGCGAGATCGGCGCGATGCTGGTCGGGCTTTCCGCCGGCGAGCAGCGCCGCCTCATCGAGGCGATGCGCACGATCGAGAGCCTTCTCGGGGCCGTGACCAAGGGCAAGCCGCCGTATCTGCTGCGCCCGCATCGGCCGGGCGACATGGGATGGATCGTCCACCGGCAGGCCGTTCTCTACGCAGAGGAGTATGGCTGGGACGAGCAGTTCGAGGCGCTCATCGCCGAGATCGCCGCCGGCTTCATCAAGCGCTTCGATCCGAAGCGCGAGCGCTGCTGGATCGCCGAGCGGGAGGGAGAGATCGTCGGCTCGGTCTTCCTCGTGAAGAAGTCGGCGACGGCGGCGAAGCTGCGTCTGCTCTATGTCGAGCCGGAGGCGCGCGGGCTCGGCATCGGGTCGCGGCTCGTCGCCGAATGCATTCGCTTCGCGCGTCAAGTCGGCTACCGGAAAATCACCCTCTGGACGAACAGCATCCTCGTTGCGGCGCGGCACATCTACGAGGCGGCCGGGTTCCGCCTCGTCGGCGAAGAGGCGCATCACAGCTTCGGCCATGACCTCGTCGCGGAAACCTGGGAGCTGCGGCTGTGAGCGGCGTTGCCCGGCGGTAGGTTCCTGCCGCTGGCGGCGGCAGCGGCGACCGGGATCCAAGTCGGCGCGGCCATCGTCGCGACGCGATTCGTCGTCGGCGAGATCGGCCCCGCTTCGCTGGCGCTTCTGCGCTACGCGATCGGCTTCTGCTGTCTCTTGCCGGTCGTCTTGCTGACGCGGCCGCTGCCGCGCTTTGCTCCGCGCGACGTCGTCCCGATCGCGCTCCTCGGGATCGCCCAGTTCGGCGTTCTCGTCGCCTTGCTGAATGTCGGGCTGCGCTATCTTCCGTCCGGCCGAGCGGCGCTGATCTTCGCTACCTTTCCGCTGCTCACCATGATCTTCGCCGCGGCGCTCGGCCGCGAGCGGCTCAGCGCCGCGAAGATCATCGGCATCCTGCTCACCATCATCGGCGTCGGCCTCGCGCTCGGCGAGAAGGCGGTGCAGCGCGGCAGCGGCGATCATCAATGGCTGGGCGCTCTCGCCGTGTTGGCCAGCGCCGCCTGCGGCGCGCTGTGCAGCGTCCTTTATCGGCCGTATCTGCGGCAGTATTCGCCGCTGCCGACAGGAGCCTTCGCCATGCTGGCATCGGTCGGATTCCTGTCGGCGCTGGCGGCCGGCGAGGGCTTCTTCGCGACACCGCCGGCGCTGACAGCAGGTGGCTGGTGCGCCGTGCTCTTCATCGGCGTCAGCAGCGGCGTCGGCTATTTCCTCTGGCTGTGGGCGCTGAAGCACGCCGCGGCGACGAATGTCACCATCTTTCTCGCCTTGAGCCCGATCACGGCGGAGGCGGCGGGCAGCCTGCTGCTGGGCGAGACCGTCTCGCCGGGCGCAGTTCTCGGTCTCCTCGCCGTCCTCCTCGGCCTTGCGATCGCGCTCCTGCCGGCGGCGGCGCTCAGCTTGCGCGGCGTCGTACCGGGGCGGCCGCCGTGAAGCGGTCGACGAGCTCTTTGAGGTGCCCGATCTCGGCGATCGTTGCGACGCCCTCCCGCGCGCTTTTGGCGGCCGTCTTCGCCCGCCGTTTCGGCAAGAGCGCCTTGTCGAAGCCGAGCTTGCCCGCCTCTTTGAGGCGTGCCTCGGTTTGCCCGACCGGCCGGATCTCCCCCGACAGGCCGATCTCGCCGAAGACGACCGTACCCTCGGGCACCGGTTCCTCCGTCAGCGCCGAGACGAGCGCCGCGGCGACGGCGAGATCGGCGGCGGGCTCGGCGATGCGCAGCCCGCCGGCGACGTTGAGATAGATGTCGTTGGCGCCGATAGCGAGGCCGCAGCGCGCATCGAGCACCGCCATGATCATGGCGAGGCGGTTGCCGTCCCAGCCGACGACAGCCCGGCGCGGCGTGCCCAGCGGCGAGGGTGCGACCAGCGCCTGGATCTCGACGAGAACCGGGCGCGTTCCTTCCATTCCCGCGAAGACGGCGGCGCCGCTCGCCTTCTCGTTGCGCTCGGCGAGGAAGAGGGCGGAGGGGTTCGGCACCTCGGCCAAGCCGGCGTCCGTCATCTCGAAGACGCCGATCTCGTCCGTGGGTCCGAAGCGGTTCTTGACGGCGCGCAGAATGCGGAATTGGTGCCCGCGCTCGCCCTCGAAGTAGAGCACGGTGTCGACCATGTGCTCGAGGACGCGCGGCCCGGCGATGATGCCTTCCTTCGTGACATGGCCGACGAGGAGAAGGGTGAAGCCGCGGCGCTTTGCGAGGCGGATGAGCTCCTGCGCCGATGCCCGCACCTGGCTCACCGTGCCGGGCGCGCTGTCGAGCGTGTCGAGAAACATCGTCTGGATCGAATCGATGACGACGATGTCGGGCGCGCTCGCCGCGTCGAGCGCCGCCGCGATGTCGCGGATGCTGGTTGCCGCCGCGAGCTGCACGGCGCTGCCGGCGACGGCGAGGCGCAGCGCGCGCATGCGCACCTGGTCGATCGCCTCCTCGCCCGAGATATAGGCGCAGCGCGCACCTGATTGCGCCAGGGCCGCGACGACCTGCAAAAGCAGCGTCGACTTGCCGATCCCAGGGTCGCCGCCGACGAGAAGCGTCGAGCCGGCGACGAGGCCGTCGCCGCAGACGCGGTCGAACTCGGCGATGCCGCTCTGTCGCCGCGGCTGTGGCGCCGCATCGCCGCGCAGCCCGACGAATTCGATGGGGCGCCCTTTGCCGCGGCTGCCGAGACCTTTCGGACCGACATCGCCCGCGGCTTCCTCGACGAGGCTGTTCCAGGCCCCGCAGCTCTCGCAGCGCCCGAGCCACTTCGGATGCACGGTGCCACATTCTTGGCAGACGAAGTGCGATTGCGGACGCGGCATTAAAGCCCTCTCTCTTTGGGGAGAGGGAGGGGACCTCTCGCAGAAGCGAAGCTTCCGCCGCGAAATACTGCCTGCGACGACTCCCCCTCACCCCGACCCTCTCCCCAAGGGGAGAGGGAGTAACTCTGGGAGAGTGCGCCACCCGTGCTCAACGCGCCCTCACCTCCATGCGGATCGGGCCTTCGGCGCGGCCGTGGATGAACTGGTCGACATAGGGGTTGCCGGAGCGGTCGATTTCGCTCTTGAGGCCGGCCCAGATGATGCGGCCGTTATGAATCATGGCGACGCGGTCGGCGATCTTGCGCGTCGAGGCCATGTCGTGGGTGATCGAGATGGCGGTCGCTCCCAGATCCTTTACGCATTTGATGATGAGGTCGTTGATGATGTCGGCCATGATCGGATCGAGGCCGGTCGTCGGCTCGTCGAAGAAGATGATCTCGGGCTCGGCGGCAATCGCCCGCGCCAGGGCGACGCGCTTCTGCATGCCGCCCGAGAGCTCGGCCGGACGGAGCGCGGCGACATCGGCGCCGAGCCCGACGGCGGCGAGCTTCTGCAAGGCGATCTCCCGCGCGGCGGCGCGCTTCAGCCCGCGTCCCTGAATGAGGCCGAAGGCGACGTTTTCCCAGACCGCAAGCGAATCGAAGAGGGCCGAGCCTTGGAACAGCATGCCGAATTTCCGCATCAACGCCTCGCGCTCGCCGGCCGAGAGGCCAACGACCTCGCTTCCGTCGATTCGGATCGAGCCGGCATCCGGCTGAAGGAGGCCGAGGATGCATTTCAGCATCACCGACTTGCCCGTGCCCGAGCCGCCGATGACGACGAGGCTCTCGCCGACGCCGACATCAAGATCGATGCCTTGCAGGACGTGCTTGCTGCCGAAGGATTTGCGCAGGCCGCGGATGGCGATCTTGGGGTCGCCGCTCATCGCGCGAAGAAGGCCTCGGTGAGGACGTAGTCGAAGACGAGAATGAGGATCGAGGAAGAGACGACCGCGTAGGTCGTCGCCGCGCCCACCCCCTGCGCACCGCCGCGCGAGTGATAACCGTTGTAGCAGCCCATCAGCGCGACGATGAAGCCGAAGACGGCCGCCTTGGCGAGGCCGGCCGCGACGTCCTGCGTCTGCAGGAAGTCGACCGTGCGCTGAATGTAGCTCGCGGCGTTGAATTGCAGCTTATAGGTCGACACCAGAAAGCCGCCGAAGACGCCGATGATGTCGGCGACGAGAACGAGGAGCGGCACCATGGTGAAGCCGGCGATAAGGCGCGGCGCCACAAGATAGCGGTAGGGGTTCGTCGAGAGCGTCGTCAGCGCGTCGATCTGGTCGGTGACGCGCATCGTGCCGATCTCGGCGGCGATGGCGGCGCCGATGCGGCCGGCGACCATGAGGCCGGCGATGACGGGACCCAGCTCGCGCGTGACCGATAGCACGACGACATTGGCGATGGCGTTCTCGGCGGCGAAGCGGCTGAAGCCAGTATAGGTCTGCAGCGCCAGCACCATGCCGGTGAAGACCGCGGTCAGCCCGACGACGGGGAGCGAGTAATAGCCGACATCCACCATCTGGCGGAGGATGAGGCGCGGGTAATAGGGCGGGCGAAGGGCGTAGAAGATCGCCGCGAGCGCGAAGACGACGATCCGTCCGGTGACGGCGAGGAAATCGAGAAACGTCCGCCCGACCGAGGCGAGGAAGTTGCGTTCGGTCACGATGCGGCGACGTCCCTGTAGACGCGATGATAGCGGCGGCCGAGGAGGGTGAGGATCTCGTAGCCGATGGTTCCCGCCTCGGCGGCGACATCATCGACCGTGCGGTCGCGGCCGATCAGCTCGACGAAGGCGCCAGGGCGGGCGAGGTGCGGTTCGAGCCCGCTCACATCGAGCGTAATGAGGTCCATGGAGACGCGTCCGATGAGCGGAACTGGTTGGCCGGCAATGACCGCGCCGCCGCGATTGCTGAGCGAGCGCAGCCATCCATCCGCGTAACCGACCGCCACGGTCGCGATGCGGCCCGGCCGGTCCAGGCGATGGGTCGCACCATAGCCAACGGTATCCCCCCTGTCAACGTCACGGGTCTGGATGATTCTTCCTTTCAGAATAACGGCTTGCGCCATCGGATTGGGCCGTCCGGGCTGCGGGTTGACGCCATAGACGGCGGCGCCCGGGCGGGCGATGGTGAAGTGGTAGTCCGGCCCGAGAAAAATGCCGGAGGAGGCAGCGAGGCTGGCAGGCGCCGGCGGCAGTCCGGAGAGAGCGGTGCGAAAGCGGTCGAGCTGCTGCGCATTCAGCGGATGCGCCGGCTCGTCGGCGCAGGCGAGGTGGCTCATGATCGCGAAGAGCCGGATGCCGCCGAGGCGCTCGCGCTCTGCCTTGAGGCGCGCGGTCTCGTCAGGCGCGAGGCCAAGCCGGGCCATGCCGGTGTCGATGTGGAGGATGGCGGCCCCGGTTGCCGGCTCTGCGAGGCAATGGCGGCGCCACGCCTCGACTTGGCCGAGATCGTTCAGCACCGGCATGAGGCGGAAGGCGGTGAAGTCGGCGGCGGTGCCGGGGAGCAAGCCGTTGAGGACGGCGATATCCCGGTCGGGAAGGAGGCGGCGCAGCGAGATCGCCTCGTCGAGATGCGCGACGAAGAAGAGGCGGCAGCCCGCTGCCGCTAGGGCGGGGGCGACACGCGCCATGCCGAGGCCGTAGGCGTCGGCCTTGACCACGCCGGCGCAGGAGGCGGCCGGGCCGACACGACGGCCGAGCGCGCGCCAATTCTCGACGATCGCGCCGAGATCGATGTCGAGCACGGCCCCGGCGCGATCCTCGGCAGCGCTGCTCGGGAGCGGTCGCGGTCCAGCGCCGCCCGCCGCCTCAGAAGGCATCGGGCAGGTGGTCGGCGCCGATCAGATTCTCGAAGCGCGTCGTGTCCGCATCGAAGCGCAGCTTGACCGTGCCGATCGGCCCATGGCGCTGCTTCGCAATGATGATCTCGCTCATGGCGTGTACCTCGGCGAGGCGATTGTGCCAGCGCTCGTAGCGGTCGTTGAACTTGTCCTCGGCCTCGTCCGGCCGCCGCATCGGCTCGCTGCGGCTCAGGTAATACTCTTCACGGAAGATGAACATCACGACATCGGCGTCCTGCTCGATCGAGCCCGATTCGCGTAGATCGGAGAGGAGCGGCCGCTTGTCCTCGCGCTGCTCGACGGCGCGCGAGAGCTGCGCCAAGGCGAGCACCGGGACGTCGAGCTCCTTGGCGATGCCTTTGAGGCCGCGCGTGATCTCGGAAATTTCCTGGACGCGGTTCTCGGCCGACCGGTCGCGGCTCCCCTGCAAGAGCTGCAGGTAGTCGACGATGAGGAGGCCCAGCCCCTGCTGCCGCTTCAGCCGCCGCGCCCGCGTGCGCAGGGCGGCAATAGTGAGCGCTGGTGTGTCGTCGATGAAGATCGGCGTCGTCGCCAGGCGATGGCTCGCCTGCACGAAGCGGTCGAACTCCGCCTCGCCGATATCGCCGCGCCGGATGCGGTCGGATGAGACGCCCGATTCTTCGGCGAGCACCCGCATCGCCAATTGCTCGGCCGACATTTCGAGCGCGAAGAAGCCGACAACGGCGCCGTCCTCGGAGACGGGCTTGCCGTCGGGGCCCTTGACCGGCTTCCACAAGCGCGCGGCGTTGAAGGCGATGTTCGTCGCGAGCGAAGTCTTGCCCATGGAGGGGCGCGCGGCGAGGATGATGAGGTCCGAGGGATGCAAGCCGCCGAGGAGCTTGTCCATATCGGTGAACCCCGTCGACACGCCCGTCGTCTTGCCGCTGCGCTTGAACGCCGATTCGGCCATGCCGATCGCGGTCTTGAGGGCCGTATCGAAGGGCTGGAAGCCGCCATCGAGCTGGCCCGTCTCGGCGAGGTCGAAGAGGCGCTTTTCCGCCGCTTCGATTTGCTGCACCGCGTCGCGGTCGAGGTCGTGGCTGTGCGCCTCGTTGACGACATCCTCGCCGAGTGCGATGAGCTGGCGCCGCAGATAGAGGTCGTGGATCGTCCGCCCGTAATCCTCGACATTGATGATCGTGACGACGGAGGCGGCAAGCCGCGCCAGATAGGCAGCGCCGCCGATCTCGGCCAGCGCCCCGTCCTGATCGAAGTAGTTCTTGAGCGTCACCGGATTGGCGATCTGGCCGCGCTCGATCAGCTTGGCGATCGCAGCGTAGATGCGGCCGTGCACGGCTTCGGCGAAATGCTCCGGAAGCAGGAATTCGGAGACGCGGTTGTAGGCGGCATTGTTGAAAAGCAGGGCGCCGAGCAGCGCTTGCTCGGCCTCGCTGTTATGGGGCGGTGTGCGGTATTGCGCGAGCTCCCCGTCGCGCAGCGCCGTCACGTTGGAAAGCGCGTGTTCCATGGGAGAACGCTATCATTCCCGAGCGCCGGCCGGCAGAGTGAATCGATCCACATGGCTGTGGATCGCGGGGATGCGACGGCAGGCGCCGCAGGACAAAAATTCGCGCCGGGAATCTTGCCTGCGAGTCGCGGCGCTCTTAAGTGAGTGAGGCCGAGCTGCAGCTCGACTGCGTCAGGCGAGGGAGGAAATCTTGCGAAAGGCGACTGATGATTTCCGGAGAGACGAGCGCCGGCGGCGAGAGCAGGAGTTGAAGCGGCCGCAAGAGCGGGAGTCGCGCAAGCGCCAGCACGCCGGGGCCAAGCCGGAGGAGCACCAAACCGGCGGCATCCTTCGCGAGCTCGCGGAAACGAAGCGTTCGCTCGATTAGGCGACCGGCAGCCGCGGAGCCGGCGCAATCAAGCCGCGCGATCGGTCCGCTGCCGCTCGCGCTCCCAATCGACCATGTAGTCGCGGGTCAGCGGCACCACATCGACCGCCTTCGCGAGCTGCATCTGCCAGACCATATGGCCCTGGCGGCGGAAGGCGACCTCAGAGCCGGCGAGATAGAACTCCCACATGCGGCAGAAGCGCTCGTCATAGAGGCGGGCGACCTCGTCGCGATGCGCGAGGAAGCGCTGCCGCCACGCGCGCAAGGTCTGCGCATAATGCAGGCGGAGAATCTCGATATCGGTGACCCAAAGCCCGGTCTTCTCGACCACGGGGACGACTTCCGACAGCGCCGGCGAATAACCGCCCGGGAAGATGTATTTTCGTATCCAGGGATTGGTGCTGCCCGGTCCGTCCGAGCGGCCGATCGCATGCAGAACGGCGACGCCGCGATCGGCGAGGAGACGCTTCATGGCGGCGAAGAACTGGCCGTAATGGACGACGCCGACATGCTCGAACATGCCGACCGAGACGATCCGATCGTAGCTTCCCGTCTCTTCGCGGTAGTCGCGCAGATGGAATCTCACGCGGTCGGCGAGCCCGGCCGCCGCCGCCCGCTCGCTCGCCACTTTCTGCTGCTCGCGCGAGAGGGTAAGGCCGGTGACGTCGACGCCGCATTCGCGCGCGAGATAAAGGGCGAGCCCACCCCAGCCGCAACCAATATCGAGCACCTTTTGACCCGGCCGCAGCAGCAGCTTCGAGGCGAGGTGCCGCTTCTTGTTGAGCTGGGCCGTGTCGATATCGTCGCCCGGGGCGGTGAAATAGCCGCAGGAATATTGCCGGTCCTTGTCGAGGAAGAGCTCGTAGAGGCGGTCCGACAGATCGTAATGATGCGCGGCATTGGCGCGCGCCCGACGTCGGGGATTGTATTGCTGCGCGCTGCGGAAGAAGCGGCCGAAGCCGGCATAGAGGGGACGCAGCGGATGGGGCGGCGCATGCTCGATGTTGAGGGCGAGGAAATCGAGGAGGTCGTAGACGGTGCCGTCCTCGATCGTCAGCGTGCCGTCCATGAAGGCTTCGCCGAGATGGAGGCGCGGATTGAGAAACAGCTTGCGGCTGAGCGCGCGATCGTGAAGGCGAATGCTGATCGACGGGCCGGGCGTGCTGCCGGCGAAGACATGGCTCATGCCATCCGGCGTCGTCACGCGGAGCGTTCCGATGGTGATGACATGCCCGAGCAAATGCGCGAACAACATCCTGCCCTCCGACATCCGGCGCGCGAGCCAACAATATCGTCAGCAATTTGTCACAGGCAAGAACGGGCTCGCGCGCGGGTGGACGCCGATTCGGCGACGCTCTTGACGCCGCCGGGCGCTTGACCGACATTCTCGTCATTCCAAGGGGAGCCCCGCTAGGGGGCTGAGACACCACCCGTGGCGCGCGGCGCCGCAACGTGGAAACCCTTCGAACCTGATCCGGGTCGTGCCGGCGTAGGGACTGGAACATTTCCGCCGAGGGGCGGGCGAACTCCAGAACAAGGCACGGCACCGGGTCGGCGCGCAACGCCGTTCGCCGAGGAGGCCAGCATGCCGGAAGGGTCGCTCAGCCACAGCTTCTCCATCTCGACGGGGCCGCTGCCCGCCTCGCGCAAGGTCTATGTCGGCGGCCGCCTCCATCCGGAGATCCGCGTCCCCATGCGCGAGATCGACCTCTCGCCTTCGGCGAAGGAGCCGCCGGTCCGCGTCTATGATTCCTCCGGCCCCTACACCGAGGCCGGGGCAGCCATCGACATCCATGCCGGCCTGCCGCCCTTGCGCGCGCCCTGGATCGCGGCGCGCGGCGACACCGAGGAATGCCCCGGCCGCGCCGTCCGCCCGGAGGATAACGGGCTGAAGCCGGGCGAGGCGAGCCAGGTCCCGGTCTTCGACCGCGCCGGGCGCAAGCCCCTGCGCGCCAAGGCCGGTAAGGCGGTGACGCAGCTTGCCTACGCCCGCGCCGGCATCATCACGCCGGAGATGGAGTTCATCGCCATCCGCGAGAATCTGGGGCGCGCCGAGGCGCTCGAAACGGCGGCCGGCGGGCACTCCTTCGGCGCCGCGATTCCGAAGGTGGTGACGCCCGAATTCGTGCGCGACGAGGTGGCGCGGGGCCGGGCCATCATCCCGGCCAACATCAATCATCCCGAATCCGAGCCGATGATCATCGGCCGCAATTTCCTCGTGAAGATCAATGCCAATATCGGCAATTCGATCGTCACATCCTCGGTCGCCGAGGAGGTCGAGAAGATGGTGTGGGGCATCCGCTGGGGCGCCGACACCGTCATGGACCTGTCGACCGGGCGCAACATCCACACGATCCGCGAATGGATCATCCGCAATGCGCCCGTGCCGATCGGCACCGTGCCGATCTATCAGGCGCTCGAAAAGGTGGGGGGCGTCGCCGAGGACCTCACCTGGGAGGTCTTCCGCGACACGCTCATCGAGCAGGCGGAGCAGGGGGTCGACTACTTCACGATCCATGCCGGCGTGCGCCTTGCCTATGTGCCGCTCACGGTCAACCGCGTCACCGGCATCGTCAGCCGCGGCGGCTCGATCATCGCGAAATGGTGCCTCGCCCATCACCAGGAGAGCTTCCTCTATACGCATTTCGAGGAGATCTGCGAGATCATGCGCGCCTATGACGTGTCGTTCTCGCTGGGCGACGGGCTGCGCCCGGGTTCGGGGGCCGACGCCAACGACGCCGCGCAATTCGCCGAGCTCGAGACCTTGGGCGAGCTCACCAGGATCGCCTGGAAGCACGATTGCCAGGTCATGATCGAAGGCCCGGGCCATGTTCCGATGCACAAGATCAAGGAGAACATGGAGAAGCAGCTCGAAGTCTGCCACGAGGCGCCCTTCTATACGCTTGGTCCGCTCGTCACCGACATCGCGCCCGGCTACGACCACATCACCTCCGGCATCGGCGCCGCGATGATCGGCTGGTTCGGCACGGCGATGCTCTGCTATGTGACGCCGAAGGAGCATCTGGGGCTGCCCGACCGCGACGACGTCAAGACGGGCGTCATCACCTACAAGATCGCGGCGCACGCCGCCGATATCGCCAAGGGCCATCCGGCGGCGCGGCTTCGCGACGACGCGATCTCGCGGGCCCGCTTCGAGTTCCGCTGGCGCGACCAGTTCAATCTCTCGCTCGACCCCGAGACGGCGGAGAAGTTCCACGACCAGACCTTGCCGGCCGAAGGGGCGAAGCTCGCGCATTTCTGCTCGATGTGCGGCCCCAAATTCTGCTCGATGAAGATCAGCCAGGAGGTGCGCGATTACGCGGCGCGCGGCATGGAGGAGAAGTCGCGCGAGTTCCGCGAGAAGGGCGGGGCGATCTACGAGGTGCTGGAGGGGAGAGCCGCGGCGGCCGATTGACCAGCCGCGTAGTGGACGACCGTTCCTATCCGGAGCGGCCGATCGCCGGCGTGCTCGCCGTCGCCCGGCGGCGCGGACGCGTTCTCCTGGCGCAGCGCGCCAAGGCGCCGCGTCCGGGGCTGTGGGGATTCGTCGGCGGCGTGCAGGAGGTGGGCGAGACGGTGCTTGCCGCCGCGGCGCGCGAATTGCGCGAGGAGACCGGCATCGAAGCCGAATCCGTCGCCGTCCTCACCGCGCTCGACATGATCGGCCGCGACGAGGCCGGCCGCGTGCGCACGCACTTCACCCTGGTCGCCGTTCTCGCCGATTGGCGCTCGGGCGAGGCGGCGCCCGATGCCGATGCGCTGGCTCTCGGCTGGTTCACGCCGGAGGAGGTGGAGGAGCGCCGAATGCCCTGCTTCCCGGACACGCTGCGCCTTATGCGGATGGCGCTGGCGCTGCCTTAGCGCTCTTTCCCTCATCATCCGCGATACCCTCTCCCGCGCGCGGGAGAGGGGGATTTTCGGGACGCTTTTCGGACCGCTACCGCTACGCCTGGGCCAGGAACCTCCGGTAATCCTCGGCGACGTCGCAAACCGCCGCCTCGACAAGCCGGGCGCCGTGCTCGGGCGAGGCGAGGGTGGGGTCGGAGCCGATGCGGCCGTCGGGGAAAAGGCGGCGGTAGTCATCGGCATCGGCGAAGTCGCGCTGCTTCGGTCCGATGGGACCCATGCTCTTGCGCTTGATCGCCTCGGGATAGGCGAATTGCGTCACCGACACTTCGCTCGGCGTCGCGTGGCTGCCCTCGCGGTCGCCGAAAAGCTCGGAAGAAATTCGTTTGACGCCAGGGTTTTCCCACCAATTCTTCAACCGGCATCGAATGGCGGGCGCGTTGCCGCCCGAGCGCATCATCGAGGTTTCGGCATAGATCTCGGAGAAGGCGGCGTTGGTCGTCGCGATATTGCCGCCGTGGCCGTTCAGAAAATAAAAGCGCTCGAAGCCGTGGCGGGCGAGCGAGACGACATAATCGCGGATGACGGCGATGAGCGTCGTCGGCCGCAAGGTGACGGAGCCGGCAAAGCCGAGATGATGCTGCGCCATGCCAACGCTGATCGTCGGCCCGACGAGCGCATCCGCCACTTCGCCGACGCGGCGTCCGATCACCTCGGGGCAGATGGCATCGGTGCCGATAAGGCCGTTGGGCCCATGCTGCTCCGTCGAGCCGATCGGGATGATGATGCCCTTGGAGCGGTTCAGATAGGTTTCGACCTCTTCCCAGGTCTGCAAGTGAAGCAGCATCGCTGTTCAGAACGTCGTGATGGGGCAGCCGCAGATCGGGCAGGTCATCCGGACGATCGCCGCCTCGATCTGCGCATCGCTGGCGCGGCCTGCCAGCTCCTTTCTTGCTTCGGCGACGAGCTCGCGGTGATAGGCGCCGTCGCGGCTGCTGCAGGCGGCGAGATAGAGGCTGCGCGATTGGGCGTCCATCGGCTGCAGGGACAGCGCCCGGGCGGACCGCGCGGCGCTCGCCGCCGCGATCGCGCCGGCGCCGGCCAGGACGGTCGTCGAGAGCAGGCCGCGCCGGGTGATCCCTCTTTCCATCAGCGATCTCCGCGTGAGGAACTCGGCAATAGGTAGCCCATCGGCAGGCGGGCGCCAAGGGCCGTGCGGCGTCGCAACACCGAGATGGTATAGTGCACCGTCGTGAACGCCGCCGACCGCATTGCCCCGCAGCCCTGGATGACCGAGCCGGCGACCCGCGCCGTGCTCGCGGCGCTCGCCGCCGGGGGCGCCGCGACCCGGTTCGTCGGCGGCTGCGTGCGCGATGCGCTGCTCGGCCGCCCGATTGCCGATATCGACATCGCGACCCCGGCGCCGCCCGAACGCGTCATCGCCCTGCTCGAAGCGGCGCGGATCAAGGCCGTTCCGACGGGGATCGCCCACGGGACGGTGACGGCGGTGATCGCGCCGCGCCATTTCGAGATCACGACCCTGCGTCACGACGTCGAGACCTTCGGCCGCCACGCCCGCGTCGCCTTCACCGAGGATTGGTCCGCGGATGCCGCGCGGCGCGACTTCACCATGAACGCGCTGTTCCTCGACGCCGGCGGCGCCATCTTCGATCCTGTCGGCGGGCTCGATGATTTGCGCGCCGGGCGGGTGCGCTTCGTCGGCGACCCGGCGACGCGCATTCGCGAAGATGTGCTGCGCATTCTCCGCTTCTATCGCTTTCACGCGCATTACGGGCGCGCCGAGGCCGATCGCGCGGCACGCGACGCTTGCATGAGCCTCGCGCATCTGCTGCCGACTCTTTCCGGCGAGCGCGTCGCGGCGGAGACGATGAAGCTCCTCGCGGCGCCCGATCCCGTCCCGACATTGTCGCTCATGATCGAGGATGGGGTTCTCGCGAGCCTCCTTCCCGAGGCGGCCTCCCTCGGCCGCCTGGCCGCGCTCATTCCGCTGGAGCCCGAGCCGGACCCGCTGCGCCGATTGGCGGCGCTCCTTCCGGCCGCGGCGCCGGCGGCGACCGCGGTCGCCACGCGGCTGCGCCTCTCGAATGCGCAGCGCGATCGCCTCGTCGGTTTGGCGGCGCCGCCCTGGCCCGTCGAGCTTGCCGGCGACGAGCGAGCGCAGCGCCGCGCGCTACACCGGCTCGGCCTCTCGGCCTACCGCGACCTCGTGCTGCTGGCGGCGGCGGAAAGCGGAGACGGAGATCGGGCGGGCGCCTTGCTCCGCGGCGCCCCGGCTCTGATGCCGCCCTCCTTCCCGCTGCGCGGCCGCGACGCCGAACGGCTCGGCATTCCCACGGGCCCACAGATCGGCCGCCTTCTCGCCGCGGTGCTGGCTTGGTGGGAGGAGGGCGATTACCGTGCCGACCGCGCCGCCTGCCTCGATCGCCTCGCCGCCCTCGCGCGCGCCGAAGGCGTCCTGCCGCCGTGACCGCGCCGCGGGCGCGGCGGAGAAAGCGATTGGCCCGCTGCCCATTTGGCGATAGAAGCGGCGTAGCTTTCGCATGTCGAACGAGATGACCGGCACGATCTTTCACCGCTCCCGCATAGCAGCCGGCCTGCGCGTCGTGGTGCTGCTGCTCGTCCTCGCCGGGGTCGTGTTCGCGGCGAAAAGCGGCGCCATGCGCTGGGAGCGGGTGAGCGCCGAGGCGATGGCGATGCGCGCGCATATCGCCGATCATCCGCTGGCTCCGCTCGCCTTCATCGCCCTCATGACGGCAGGGAGCCTCGTCTTCGTGCCGCGCACCATCCTGGTGGCCGCCGGCGGCCTGGTGTTCCAGTTCTGGCCCGGCCTCGCCTGGGGAATGGTCGGCAGCACGCTCGGCGCCCTCTTGGGGTTCCTGCTGGCCCGCTACGTCAATGCGGGTCTCGTCGATGTTGACAGGCTGGCGCCGGCACTGCGCGGCGCCGACCGCAGCGGCTGGCGGGCGATCGCGCTGCTGCGCCTGCTTCCCTTGCCGCACACTCCGGTCAACTACGCGCTCGGCCTGACGCGGGCATCGCTCTGGAACTATCTCCTCGGCTCGTTCCTCGGCATGTTGCCTTCGACCCTCGTCTTCGTGCAGCTCGGCGCCAGCGGCGAGCGGATGCTGAGCGGCGGCAATTGGGTGATGCCGATGCTGGCGGCTCTGGCACTGCTCGCCTTCAGCCTTGTCCTGCCGCGCTTCGCCCGGCGGTCGCTTCGCCCCGGCGGCGAATGAGACTGGGCCGGTGCCGCCGTCGTCACGGCCAGGCGGCTTCCGGCGGCAGGGACATCAAAATCGCCTCGACATTGCCGCCGGTCTTGAGCCCGAACAGCGTTCCGCGGTCATAGAGCAGGTTGAACTCGACATAGCGGCCGCGGCGCATGAGCTGGTAGCGGCGCTGATCCTCCGTCCATGGCTTCCGCATGTGGCGGCGGACGAGGTCCGGATAGATGCCGAGGAAGGCTTCGCCGACCGCCTGCGCGAAGGCGAAATCGCGCTCCCAATCGCCGCTGTCGAGATAATCGAAGAAGATGCCGCCGACGCCGCGCGGCTCGCCGCGGTGCTTGAGGAAGAAGTATTCATCGCACCAGGCCTTGAAGCGCTCGTAATAGCTCGCGTCATGGGCGTTGCAGGCCGCTTCCAGGGCGGCGTGGAAGTCACGCGTGTCGGCTTCGTCGGGATAGGTCGGGGTGAGATCGGCGCCGCCGCCGAACCACGCCTTCGTCGTTACAATGTGGCGCGTATTCATATGGACGGCCGGCACGAGCGGCGAGCGCGGATGGGCGACGAGCGAGATGCCGCTCGCCCAGAAGCGCGGATCCTCCGCCGCTCCCGGGATCTGGCCGCGGAACTCCGGCGAGAACGCGCCGAAGACGGTGGAGATGTTGACGCCGACCTTCTCGAAGACCCGGCCGCGCATCAGCGCCATGACGCCGCCGCCGCCCTCCTCGCGCTTCCATGCCTGGCGTTCGAAGCGAGCCGCCTCGCCGCTCGGCGGCCCGCCTTGGAACTCGTCCTCGACGGCTTCGAAGGCGGCGCAAATGCGCTCGCGCAGGGCGGCGAACCACGCGGCGGCGCGCCCGCGGCGCTCCTCATCGGCGGCGTGAGCGGGGGCGGGCGGCGTCATTCAGAGCCTCCAGGAAAGAGCGCAGTCTGCCGGAGCGCCTCGCCCAGCACCATGGCGCCGGCGACGGCGACGTTGAGAGATCGCATTCCGGGCCGCATCGGGATCTTGAGCCGCACCGCGCAGGCGGCATGAACGTCGGGCGGGACGGCGGCGGTTTCGCGTCCGAGCAGCAAGACGTCCGACGCCGCGAAGCCGAAGCGGAAATAAGGCAGCTCGGCCTGCGTCGTCAGCAGGACGAGTCGCGCCACGGGCGCGAGCGCCGCGCGGAAGGCGGACCAGGATGCATGCCGCATGAGCGTAGCCGCCGCGAGATAGTCGAGCCCGGCGCGGCGCAGCCGGCGGTCGGTCATCACGAAGCCGCAGGGTTCGATGATGTCGACCGCGACGCCGAGGCCGGCGCCGAGCCTGATGAGCGTGCCGGCATTTTGCGGAATATCGGGCTGGTAGAGGGCGATGCGCATGGGCCGAAAAGCTCGTGGAAAAAGCATGGCCGCGCGGCCATCACCGGCTTTGCATTGCTCGGCGAATCCATTATACCGCTTGCGAATTCCACGCTCCTTACCGGCGGGGAAAAGAGGCGCGGCGATGCGTCAGGATGTCGCATAGCCGCGAATGTTCAACAGTATAGCTTGCGCGGCGGCCGCCGGCGGGCGGGCCGCAGGAAAGAGGTAATTGCGAAGATGGCGGACATTGCGCATCCCGCGGGCGGCAGCGTCCACGGTACCGAAACGTCGCGGCGCGATTTCTTGACCCTGACCGCGGCGGCGCTCGGCGGCATCGGCGCCGCCTCCGCGATCTGGCCGTTCCTCGACAGCATGAATCCGGCGAAGGACACCTTGGCGCTCTCCAGCACCGAGGTCGACCTCGCGCCGGTGCAGAAGGGACAGCGCCTCACCGTGGTGTGGCGCGGCAAGCCGGTCTTCATCGACCATCGGCCGGACGAGGAGATCAAGAAGGCGCAGGAGGTGGATGTCTCCTCGCTGCGCGATCCGCAGCCCGATTCGGAGCGGGTCAAGAAGCCGGAATGGCTGGTCGTCGTCGGTGTCTGCACGCATCTCGGCTGCATTCCGCTTGGCCAGAAGGCGACGGACGACCGCGGCCAGTTCGGCGGCTGGTTCTGCCCCTGCCACGGTTCGATGTACGACACCTCGGGCCGCATCCGCCAGGGACCGGCGCCGCAGAACCTCGCCGTGCCGCCCTATGAGTTCACCAGCGACACCACGATCAAGATCGGCTAGAGGCGCGCTATGGCTGCTCCCGTGAAGCAAAACAAGCTCATCCGGTGGATCGATCACCGGCTGCCGGTCTTCACTCTGATGGAGCATGAGCTCAACGAGTATCCGACGCCGAAGAACCTCAACTATTGGTGGAATTTCGGATCGCTCGCCGGGATCATGCTGGTCATCATGATCTTCACCGGCGTCTTCCTGGCGATGGCTTATACGCCGCAGAAGGATCTCGCCTTCGATTCGGTCGAGCGGATCATGCGCGAGGTCAATTACGGCTGGCTGATGCGCTACATCCACATGAATGGCGCATCCTTCTTCTTCATCGTCACCTACATCCACATCTTCCGCGGCCTCTATTACGGCTCCTACAAGACCCCGCGCGAGCTGCTGTGGATGCTGGGCGTCGTCATCCTGCTGCTGATGATGGCGACGGCCTTCATGGGCTATGTGCTGCCCTGGGGACAGATGAGCTATTGGGGCGCCACCGTCATCACCAATCTCTTCTCGGCGGTCCCGGTGGTGGGCAACGCCATCGTCACCTGGCTCTGGGGCGGTTTCGTCGTCGACAACCCGACCTTGAACCGCTTCTTCGCCCTCCACTACCTGCTGCCCTTCGTCATCGTCGGCGTCGTCATGCTGCACCTGGCGGCGCTGCATCAGCATGGCTCGAACAACCCGCTCGGCATCGACCGCAAGGGCCCCCAGGATTCGATCCCCTTCCACCCCTACTACACGATCAAGGATCTCTTCGGGCTCGGCGTCTTCCTGCTCTTCTACGCCGCCTTCGTCTTCTTCTGGCCGAACCTCCTCGGCGACCCCGCCAACTATATCCCGGCCAACCCCTTGCAGACGCCGCCCGAGATCGTGCCCGAATGGTACTTCCTGCCGTTCTACGCCATCCTGCGCTCGGTGCCGAACAAGCTGCTCGGCGTCGTCATGATGTTCGGCTCGATCTTCATCCTCTTCCTCTTGCCCTGGCTCGATACCTCGCGGGTGCGGAGCGCGACCTTCCGGCCGATCTACAAATGGTTCTTCTTCGTCCTCATCGTCGATTGCGTCGCCCTCGGCATCGTCGGCGCGCATCGTCCGGAGGGCATCTGGGTCGTCATCGGCCGGATCGCGACCGCCTATTACTACTTCCACTTCCTCCTGATGATGCCCTTCGTCGGCTGGTTCGAGCGGCCGCGGCCGCTGCCGACGAGCATCAGCAGCGCCGTGTTGAAGGGCGGCGGCCGCCTCGCCGGCGCCGGCGCGACGATGGAGAAGCCGTGATGCGCAAGCTCGTTCTCGCTGTCGCCGGAGCGGCGGCGCTCGGCCTCGGCGCCGCCTGGGCGCAGGAGGCAAGCCAGCCCCTGCCGGATGAGCATTGGTCCTTCGACGGCATCTTCGGCACCTATGATCGCGCCGAGCTGCAGCGCGGATTCCAGGTCTACACGCAGGTCTGCGCCGCCTGCCATGCGCTCGAGCATCTCCTTTACGCCGATCTCGGCGGGCCCAACGGCCTCGGCTACAGCGAGGCCGAGGTCAAGGCGATCGCGGCGCAGGCGCAGGTGACGGACGGCCCCAACGACCAGGGCGAGATGTTCCAGCGCCCGGGCCGCCCTTCCGACCCGTTCGCGCGGCCCTTCGCGAACGACAAGGCCGCGCGCGCCGCCAACAACGGCGCGTTGCCGCCGGACCTGTCGCTCATCGTCAAGGCGCGCGAAGGCGGGCCGCAATACGTCTACGGCGTCTTGACCGGCTATCGCGAGCCGCCCCCGGGCGTCAAGATGGGGCAGGGAATGAACTACAATCTGCAGTTCCCCGGCCATCAGATCGCCATGCCGCAGCCGCTCCGGGACGATTCGGTGACCTATGCGGACGGCACCAAGGCGACCTTGCAGCAGGAGGCGCATGATGTCGTCGCCTTCCTCACCTGGGCGAGCGAGCCCACCATGGAGCCGCGCAAGCGCACCGGCGTGAAGGTCTTCCTCTTCCTGCTCGTCGCGACCGTCTGCGCCTATGTCGTCAAGCGCCGGATCTGGGCGAGCGTGCACTGAGATTTCGCGAAGCCGCGGTGGAGAGGCCGCCGTCCCGGCGGCCTCTTGCTGTCGGCGCAGTCATCTATTCAAACCGCCGATGCTGCGGTAACGTTCTGGTGCGTACGGGGGAAAGCCGACCGGGGAATGCGGTACTCATTCGCCAGCCTGCTCGGCCACGCTCTGGCCGGGCATCGCGGGTGGCAGCGTGCATGGCGCGATCCGCCGCCGAAGCCCGCTTATGACGTCGTCATCGTTGGCGGCGGGGGGCATGGGCTCGCGACCGCCTATTACCTTGCCAAGAATCACGGCATCACCAACGTGGCGGTGCTGGAGAAGGGCTGGCTCGGCGGCGGCAATACCGGGCGCAACACGACGGTTGTCCGCTCCAACTATCTCTGGGACGACAGCGCGCATCTCTACGAGCATTCGCTGAAGCTCTGGGAAGGCCTGTCGCAGGACCTCAACTTCAACCTCATGTTCTCGCAGCGCGGCGTCGTCTTCCTGGCGCAGACGCGGCACGAGCTGCGCGAGATGAACCGTCGGGTCGGCGCGCTCCGCCTCAACGGCATCGATTCGGAGATGCTGTCCGTCGAGGCGCTGAAGCGCGAGGTGCCCATTCTCGAAACCGCTCCCGGCGTGCGCTATCCCATCCTCGGCGGCATGGTGCAGCGCCGCGGCGGCACGGCGCGGCACGACGCCGTCGCCTGGGGCTTCGCGCGCGCCGCCGATGCGCGCGGCGTCGACATCATCCAGAACTGCCTCGTCACCGGCATCCGCCGCGAGGGCGGGCGGGTCGTCGGGGTCGAGACGAGCCGCGGCGCCATCGCGGCGAAGAAGGTCGCGGTTGCGGCGGCGGGGCATGTCGGCACCATCATGGCGAGCGCCGGGCTGCGCCTCCCGATCGAAAGCTTCCCCTTGCAGGCTCTCGTCTCCGAGCCCATCAAGCCGGTGCTCGACACGGTCGTCATGTCGGGACAGGTGCATGTCTATGTGAGCCAGTCCGACAAGGGCGAGCTTGTCATCGGCGCCTCGCGCGACAACTACAACTCCTATGCCCAGCGCGGCAGCCTCTCCATCGTCGAGGACCAGCTCGCCGCTCTCGTCGAGCTGTTCCCGATCGTCAGCCGCCTGCGCATGCTGCGGCAATGGGCGGGGATCGTCGATTGCGCGCCGGATGCGAGCCCCATCATCGGGCTGACGCCGGTCGCCGGCCTCTATGTCAATTGCGGCTGGGGCACGGGCGGCTTCAAGGCGACGCCGGGTTCGGGCTGGGTCTTCGCCGACACTGTCGCCAACGACCGCCCGCATCCCCTGGCCGCACCCTTCTCCCTTGCCCGCTTCGCCGCCGGCCGCCTCATCGACGAGAGCGCCGCGGCCGCGGTCGGCCATTAGGAGTCCGGCGATGCTGCTCATCCCCTGTCCCTGGTGCGGCCCGCGCGAGGAAGGCGAGTTCGCGCCAGGCGGCGAAGGCCATATCCGACGGCCCGAGCCGCAAGCCGCGTCGGACCAGGATTGGGCCGAGTACCTCTATTACCGCACCAATCCGAAAGGGCTCCATTTCGAGCGCTGGGTGCATGCCGCGGGCTGCCGCCGCTGGTTCAACGTCGCCCGCGACACCGTCACTCATGAGATCCGCGCCGTCTACAAGATGAGCGAAAACCGGCCGGAGGGACTCTGATGCCGCCGCAACCCTTTCGCCTTCCGCAGGGCGGCCGCATCGACCGCTCGCGCAGCCTCGCCTTCACCTTCAACGGCCGCCGCTATGACGGCCATCCCGGCGACACGCTGGCCTCGGCGTTGCTCGCCAACGGCGTCGCGCTGGTGGCGCGGAGCTTCAAGTATCACCGCCCGCGCGGCGTCATGTCGGCAGGCGCCGAAGAGGCCTGCGCCTTCGTGCAGCTCGGCGAGGGCGCGCGCAGCGACCCCAATTGCCGGGCGACCCAGATCGAGCTCTTCGACGGCCTCACCGCCGCCAGCCTCAATTGCTGGCCCAACGTCCAGCTCGATTTCGGCGTCGTCAGCGACCGCCTGCACCGCCTTCTCCCGGCCGGCTTCTATTACAAGACCTTCATGTGGCCGCGGCGCGGCTGGCTTACCTATGAGAAGCTGATCCGCCGTGCGGCGGGGCTCGGCCGGGCGCCGAGCGAGCCCGATCCCGACCGCTACGAGAAGCGTTTTGCCCATGCCGACCTGCTGATCGCCGGCGGCGGCCCCGCCGGCCTCGCCGCGGCCCTTGCCGCCGGCCGCACCGGCGCGCGCGTCATTCTCGCCGACGAGAACGGCGAGTTCGGCGGCCAGCTTCTGTGGCGCGACGCCGAGATCGATGGCGAGCCGGCGCTGCGCTGGGTCGAGCGCAGCCTCGCCGAGCTTTCCTCCCTGCCGGAGGTGCGGCTGCTGCCGCGGAGCACCGTCGCCGGCTATTACGACCACAATTTCCTGACGGTGCTCGAACGCGTCACCGATCATCTTTCGCCCTTCGCCGCACCGACGGCAACGCCGCGGCAGCGGCTTTGGAAGGTGCGGGCGCGGCAGGTCGTCCTCGCGACGGGCGCCATCGAGCGTCCGCTCGTCTTCATCAACAACGACCTGCCCGGCATCATGCTGGCGGGCGCGGCGCAGGCCTATATCCGCCGCCACGCCGTGCGGCCGGGCGGCCGGGCCGTCATCTTCACCAACAATGACAGTGCCTATGAGACCGTCGCCGCGCTGAGCGAAGCCGGTGTCGCCATCACCGCGGTGATCGATGCCCGCGCCGGCGATACGGCGGCGGCCGAGGCGTGCCGGCGGCGCGGCATCGAGGTGCTGCGCGGGCACGCCGTCATCGACGCCTCGGGCGGCCACGCGCTGCGCGAAGTCACGGTGGCGCCGCTCGACGGGTCGGCGACCGCTTTGGCCGGGGCGGCGAGCACGCTGCGCTGCGACCTGCTCTGCGTCTCCGGCGGCTGGAGCCCGACCGTCCACCTTTTCTCGCAATCGGGCGGCAAGCTCGCCTTCGACGCGGCCAGCGGATGCTTCATCCCCGGCGAGTCGCGGCAGGCTGAGCGCTCGGCCGGCGCGGCGCGCGGCAGCTTCGATCTTGCGGCGTGTCTTGCCGAAGGCCACGCGGCGGGACTGGCCGCGGCGCGGGCGGCCGGCTTCGCCGGCCCCGATTCGCCGCCGCCGCAGGCGCCGGCGCAGGCGATGTCGCCGATCCGGCCGCTCTGGGAGGTGCCGTCGCCGCATCAGGGGCGGCGCGACCGGAAATTCGTCGATCTGCAGAACGATGTGACCGCGGCCGATATCGCGCTCGCCGCGCGCGAAGGCTACCGCTCGGTCGAGCATACGAAGCGCTACACCACGGCCGGAATGGGCGTCGATCAGGGAAAGACCGGCAACCTCAACACGCTGGCGATCCTCGCCGGCGAAACGCAAGGAGCGATTCCCGCCGTCGGCACGACCACCTTCCGCCCGCCCTACACGCCGGTCACGATCGGTGCCCTCGCCGGGCGCGGCGTCGGCGATTTCTACGATCCCGTCCGCAAGACGCCGATGAGCCCGTGGCACGAGGCGCGCGGCGCCGTCTTCGAGCCGGTCGGCAAGTGGCGCCGGCCGCTCTACTACCCGGGGCCGGGCGAAGGCATGGAGGCGGCGGTGCGGCGCGAATGCCTCGCCGTGCGGAACGCCGTCGGGCTGTGCGACGCCTCGACCCTTGGCAAGATCGACATCAAGGGGCGCGATGCCGTCACGCTGCTCGATCGCGTCTACACGAATTCCTGGGGCTCCCTCGCCATCGGCCGCTGCCGCTATGGGCTGATGCTCAAAGACGACGGCATGGTCTTCGATGACGGGGTGACGACGCGGCTCGGCGAGCGGCACTACCTCATGACCACCACCTCGGGCCATGCCGAGGCCGTCTTCGGCTGGCTCGAGGAATGGCTGCAATGCGAGTGGCTCGGCCTCGACGTCTATCTCACCTCGGTGACGACGCATTGGGCGACGGCGATGCTGGCCGGCCCGCGCGCCCGCGAGGTGCTCGCCGCCGCCGGCACCGATATCGACACGAGCCGCGCCGGCTCGCCCTACATGACGGTGCGCGAAGGCCATGTCGCCGGCATTCCGGCGCGGCTCTTCCGCGTCAGCTTCACGGGCGAGCTCTCCTTCGAGATCAATGTGCCGGCGCGCTACGGCCTCGCCCTCTGGGAGACCCTGATGGCGGCGGGCGCGGCCTTCGGCATCGAGCCGATCGGCACCGAAGCGCTCCATGTGCTGCGGGCGGAGAAGGGCTACATCGTCGTCGGCCATGATACGGACGGGACGGTCACTCCCTACGATCTCGGCATGGGCTGGATCGTCGATCAGAAGAAGCCGGATTTCATCGGCAAGCGCGGGCTGCGGCGCAGCGACCTCGTGCGGACGGGGCGGCGCCAGCTTGTCGGCCTCTTGACTGACGATCCCGCCCAGATCATTCCCGAGGGCAGCCAGATCGTGCGAAGCGGCGCCTCGCTCGCGGCGACGCCCGTGCCGATGCTGGGCCATGTCACTTCGAGCTATTGGAGCCCGGCGCTGCAGCGTTCGATCGCCATGGCGCTCATCGAGGGCGGGCAAGATCGCCAAGGCGAGGCGGTCGAGGCGGTGCTGCCCGACCGCACGCTGCGGGCCGTGATCGGAACGAGCCGGTTCTACGATCCCGAAGGAGTGCGCCTTCATGGCTGATGCGGTCCCCGTTGCGCGCTCGCCCCTCGCGCATCTCCCTGAGGCGGCGCGGGAGATGCGGGACGACCTTGCCGTCTCGCTTCGGGAGAGGCCCTTGCTCGGTCTTCTCAATCTGCGGCTCGATGCGGCATCCGAAGCGGCACAGCGGGTGAAGGCAGCGCTCGGCTTCGGATTGCCGGGCGAACCCAATCGCGCGACGGGCGAGGGCGGGCGCTCCGCTCTCTGGCTCGGCCCCGACGAATATCTCGTCGTCACCGAGCCGGGCGGCGAGGCGGCGCTCGCGCGCTCGCTTGCCGAGGCGCTTCAGGATCGGGGAGCCGTCACCGATGTCAGCGACGGCCGGACCGCCATCGAGATCGCCGGAAGCCGCGCCCGCGACGTCCTCGCCACAGGCTGCAGCCTCGATCTCCACCCGCGCGTCTTCCGCGCCGGGCAGTGCGCGCAAAGCGGGCTCGCCAAGGCGCGCATCATTCTGCACCAGATCGACGACCGGCCCGGCTATCGCGTCTTCGTCGAGCGCAGCCATGCCGAGTATCTTTGGCTCTGGCTGATGGACGCCGCCGCCGAGTACCGCGCCGCGACTTGAGGCCGCTCGACCGTCGCTCGAGGCGGAGGGAAGCCGGCTCTCGGCGCTGGGCGCCAATGGCGTCCGAAAACGGCCAGACGCGACGCGGGCGGGCGCCATAATCGGCGCCATGGATATCGGGCAAGATCTCCGCTGCGCCGCGCCGCCCTTCCGTCGCCGGCGCCGACTCTATTTCGGCTGGCAGGTGGTCGCCGCCTCTTTTCTCGTCGCGCTCTTCGCCTGGGGTTTCGGCCTCTACGGAACCGGCATCTATCTCGCGGCGCTGCGCGCGCGGACCGGCTGGTCGGTGTCGCTGATCTCGGCGGCGACCACCTTCTACTTCCTCTCCGGTGCGCTCTTCATTCTCGCCGTGCCTGATCTGCTGCGCCGCCTCGGTGCGCGCGGCACGATCCTCGTCGGCGCTGCGGCGATGGCGCTTGCCGTCGCAGCGATCGCATGGGTCGAGAGCCCGTGGCAGCTCTTCGCCGACTACCTCCTCCTCTCGGTCGGCTGGGCGACGATGACTTCGACGACGATCACCACGATCATCGCACCCTGGTTCCTCCGTCGGCGAGGCCTTGCCATCAGCATCGCCCTCAATGGTGCGAGCTGCGGCGGCGTCGTTGTGGCGCCAGCGCTGGCGCTGCTGACGGGCCGGTTCGGCTTCGCGCGCGGCGCGTCGTTGATGCTGGCGGCGATGCTGCTCGTGCTCGTTCCCGCCGTCTTGTTGTTCCTTCGCTTCGAGCGGCCGGAGCAGATCGGGCTGCGCGCCGACGGGGAGCCTCATTCGCCGAATGTGGCGGCCGCGCGCATGGCGCCTCAGCCGGCGCAAGCGCCGGCGCGCTTCGAGGTGCTCCGGAGCTTCCGCTTCTGGACGATCGCCGCGCCGTTTGCGCTCGTCCTCCTGGCCCAGGTCGGCTTTCTCACGCATCAATTCGCGCTCGTGAGCCCGCTCCTGGGCCGCGACGGCGCCGGCGCCGCGATCGCCGTCACGACCATCGCTGCCATTACCGGCCGCTTGTCGCTCGGCCTCGTCGTCGACCGCCTCGATCTGCGCCGAGTCTCGGCGGCCGTCTTCGCCTGCCAGATCGTGGCGCTCTTCGGCATGGAGGCGACGATGACGAGCCCGGCCGCGCTCTATCTCGGCAGCGCGCTTTACGGCCTCTGCGTCGGCAACGTCATCACCCTTCCGCCGCTCCTCGTCCAGCGCGAATTCCCGGCCTCCTTCTTTGCGACGGTGATGGCGCTGGCGACGGCGATGGGGCAGGTCACCTACGCCTTCGGGCCGGCGCTGCTGGTGCGCGACGGCACGGGAGGATACGGCGCGGCGCTGCTGCTCTGCGCCGCGCTCGAGAGCATCGCCGCCGCGCTCGTCCTCATACGCGCCGGCCGGCAGTAGCTTTGCCACTCACTCGACGGCGGGTGCGGCCGGCGGCGATGCACGCGATCGCCGACTGCGCCCGGCCGCTCTCTCACGACACCGACGGCGCCACGCCGATGTAGCGGTACTGGTAGAGCACGTCGTCGAGCGGGTGGCTCGGATCCTTGTGGATCTGGAAGACGCTCACCGTCTTGTTGGTGAGATCGCCATTCTGGTCGAAGGAAATCTCGCCCTGCATCGTCTTCAGATGCGTCGTCTGAATGGCGTCGCGGACGGTCGAGTGGTCGACGGGCTTGCCGGCCTCGGCCGTGCGCTTCACCGCATCGATGATGACCTCCGCCGCGTCATAGGCGGTGAGCGCATAGTCGTCCGGCGATTCGCCAAATTTCTTCTTGAAGGCCTCGATGACCGACTTTGCGGCCGGGCTGTCGATGAGGTGCGGCGCCGCGATCGTCGCATACCAGCCCTCGGCGGCGGGGAAGCCGGCCCCTTTCAGATATTCCGGACCATAGACGCCGTCGCCGCCGCCCTTGATCATCTTCGGCACGATGTCATAGGACTGCTTCACCAGCTTGACGCCCGCCTGCGCCACGCCGCCGTAATAAAGGGCGTCGGGGTGCAGCTCCTTGATCTTGGTGAGGATCGCCGTGTAGTCGGCCTCCTTGGGGTTGAGCTGGTCGTGGCCGAGGACCTTGATGCCGCGCTTCTTCGCCTGCGCCTCGAAGGAATTGGCGATGCCGACGCCATAGGCGCCGGAATCATCGAGGATGTAGACGCTCTTCACATGGAGGGTGTCGGCGAAGTAGTTCGCCATGTTGGGGCCTTGATAGGCGTCGGTCGTCACCGTCCGGAAATAGACCGCCTTCTTGTTCGGGCGGAATTGCGACATGAATTTGGGATCGGTGCTGGTGATGTCGGGATTGGTCGAGCTCGGCGTGATGGTGGCGAGGTCGGCGCCGCTCAGGATCGGCGACATCGCCTTGCCGGATCCGCTCATCTGCGGTCCGATATTGGCGACGACCTTGGGATTGGAGGCGAGCTTGCGGATGTTGGTCGCCGCCTGCGCCGGGTCGTACTGACCGGCTGTCGCCGTGCCGTTGTCGAGCACGATGGTGTCGAATTTGTAGCCTGCGACGCCGCCCTTCGCGTTCGCCTCGTCGATTGCGAGCTCGGCGCCGTCCTTGATGAGCGTCGCCGATTGCGCGTCGGCGCCGGTGAGCGGCAGGGTGATGCCGATATCGACGGTCTTGTCCGCCGCCATCGCCGCCGTCGCGGCAAGGGCGAGCGCGCCGGCGAGGGCGGCGCCTGCCGTCCGCTTCGCCAGCCCTGAGCTGGTCCAGTCTGTCACGGAGCCTCTCCTTGAATAGCCGCGGGCTGAAGCCGCGTTTTCCCGCGCTCAGAACGGCGGCGCTCCGGCGCCGTTCCGGAATTACAGAGCTTTAATGTTGATCGCGGGCGCCGTCACCCGCTGCGCGGCGACCCCAAAATTGACAGAACGCGCAATCGGATCGATTGTTCATAACGCGACGGGCGAGACATTCCTCGCCGAGGCTGTTCGGAGCTGACGATGCTGTCCCATTTCGCATTTCGCTGGCGGCGCGCCGCATCGGCCGCCGGCCTTGCCGTGTCTCTTGCCACGATGCCGATCCCCGGGTCGGGGCCGGCCTTCGCTCAGACCTTCGGCACGGACCAGCATTCCTGCGACCGCAGCGCCCTGTCGCAGATCCTCAGCACCTCCAAGGGCAACCTCATCGGCAGCGCCGCCGGCGCCGCGCTCGGGGGCCTCCTCGGCAACCAGTTCGGCAAGGGCAGCGGCAACACGCTGATGACCGTGGTCGGCGTCGTCGGCGGCGCTCTCGCCGGCGGCTATGTCGGCCGCTCGATGGATCCGACCGACCAAGCCTGCGTCGGCCAGACCCTCGAGCACACGCCGACGAACCAGACCGTCGCCTGGCGCAACCCCGATAACGGCTCCAGCTATTGGGTGACGCCGATCAGCAGCTATCAGGGCCAGAATGGCGAGCCCTGCCGCAACTACGTGACCCAGGCCGTCGTCAATGGCGAGACGCAGCGGAGCGACGGCACCGCCTGCCGGCAGGCGAATGGAAGCTGGCGCCCCGTCTCCTACCACCCCGCCTCGCGCGCGCCCGCCGCGGCCGCCGTCGCGGCGCCAGCCGCCGGCGCCGGGGCCCCCCTCTCCGCGGACACGATCCTCAAAGTGCAGCAGCGCCTGCATGATCTGGGATTCTATGTCCGGGACAATATCGATGGCGTCTGGGGACCGCACACCATGGCGGCGGTCGGCAATTTCCAGCGCAGCCGCGGCCTCAACCCGACGGGCCAGCTCGATCTGCAGACGATGAACGCGCTTGGCCTCGATCAGAGCGGGGGCGAGGTGCAGCCGGCGGGAGGCGCGCAGAGCGCGGCGCAGGGGGGCGCGGCGCCGACGCAGTAGCTGCCCGCGATAATCGCCGTTGAGACGGCATGCTAGCGACCGCTAAAGCGGCGCGATCAGCCGAGGAACCGATCCCGCGTCGCATGGACAGCGCCGTCGTTCTGAAAGAACCGCTCCCTTGGCATGGAGGCGAACCGCATTCACTCTGAGCGGAGCCGGTTCCAAATAGCAGTACCCATGTAGCCAAAGCCATACCCGCCCGCCGCGGTCACTGCGATCAATACGACCGCGCGAACGAGCGAAAAGCTGTCAATCACGAAGCCTGGCTTCATGAAATGCATCCAGAACACAAAATCGAGAAGCGGTTGGCCCCAGCCCGCAGCCGCCACGATGGCCCACAGCAGGTGCCAGCCGCCGATGACTGCGCCCAGCGCCACGCCGGTATTGTGGGGGCTCAGATGACTCGCCGCGGCGCCCGCTAAATGACCGGTAGCAGATTTTCGCGCGATGTCACTCATGACGACGATCTCCATTCGCCGCGTACCGAGGTCATGAGACCGCAATTCGACTCGCGACCCCTTGATTCAAGTCAAGGGCGCCATGTGATTGCTGCGTGCCAAACGAATTCGGAAGGCTCACGGCGGAGCCGCCTTTTCATGGTCGCGGGGGCCGAGGAGAACCGTGCGAGAGCGCGCCTCTCACAGCCTCTCACAGAACATAAACGAAAGGGGCGGAAGGCCGTAATTTTCTTCGGGAAAACCTGGTGGGTGCTATAGGACTCGAACCTATGACCCGCTGATTAAGAGTCAGCTGCTCTACCAACTGAGCTAAGCACCCCCGGAGGGAGGCGGGGTGTATAACAAACGTGCCGCGGCTTGTCGAGGCGTTCAGCCGGGGTTTCCGGAGCGATGGGGCGAAGGGTTCTGTTCGTCGGAACCAGCGCCGTCATGGCGAGCGTAGCGACGCCATCCCGTTGAGTCTGGATCGCCGCGTCGCTCCGCTCCTCGCGACGACGACAGTGGCGAAGCGCAGAAATGATGCTCTGAAACGCCGGCCTTTCGTCCGGTCGCTCGGGAGAGCACCTCCCCGCCATTACCGTACCGCCGCCTTCGTCGAGACGCGCGAGAGGCCGATCAGCACGATGAGGGTCGTCACGGCGAGGATGATGGTGAGCGCCGCCGCATCGAAGATGGCGCCGCGGTCGGAGAGGGAGAAGATGCCGACGGGGAGGGTGACCCAGCCCGGCGGGTAGACCATCACCGTCGCGCCGAGCTCGCCCATCGAGAAGGCGAAGCTGAGGCTGAAGGCGGCGATGAGGTAGGGCGCGACGAGCGGCAGCGTCACGCGGCGCAGACGATAAAAGGCGCGCGCGCCAAGGCTTTCGGCGACCTGCTCGTAATCGGGGGCGAGGCGGCCGAGCCCGGCCGAAACGCTGCCATAGGTGAAGGCCGAGATGAGCACGAAATGCGCGATGACGACGATCAGCGTCGTGCCATTGAGGAGCACCGGCGGCTGGCTGAAGGCGACGAGGAGGCCGAGGCCGACCGAGACCGAGGGGACGGCGCTCGGAATGAAGAAGATGGCGTCGAGAAGCCGCTTCGGCGCGCCGGCGATGCGCCGCAAGGCGAGCGCCGCGCAGGTGCCGCTGACGAGCGCGACGGCGCTGGCGATGGCGCCGGTCATGATGCTGACGCGCAATTGATCGCCCGATTCGCCCTGCACCGAGTTCGCGAAATGCATGAGCGTCAGATGGCTCGGCAGGACGCCGTTCCACTGGCCGCTGATGCTGGCGAGCGCGATCATCGCAATCGGCAGGCCGTAGATGACGGCGAAGAGGAGCGCCGCCAGGAACCAGGCGAGGCGGCGGCCCGATCTAGACCAGACCAGCATGGCGGCGGTCCTCGAAGCGCGAGACGGCGAGGCGGTAGAGCGAGAAAAGGCCGAGCGACAAACCGATATTGGCGACGGCGATGACGCAAGCCGTGGTGTAGTCGAACTCCTGGATCGCCTTGTCGTAGATGAGGAGCGGCAGGGTGATGACGTCCTTGGCGCCGATGAAGAGCACGATGCCGAATTCGTTGACGGTGAGCAGCAGGCAGAGGCTGCCGCCGGCGAGGAGGGCAGGGAGCGCCGCCGGCAGGATGATCTGGCGGATGATGCGGAAAGGGCGGGCGCCGAGGCTGCTCGCCACCTCGATCTGCGCGGGCTCGATGAGCGAGAAGCTCGCGAGCAGGGGCCGCATGACGAAGGGCGTATAGACCGTGATCTCCGAGAGAATGACGCCCCATTGCGAATAGAGGAAATCGATGGGCGGCAGATCGAGATGGAGAAGCCGCATCAGCCCTTCGTTCAAGAGCCCGGCCGAGCCGTAGATGAAAGTGAGGGCGAGCGCGATGAGGAAGGTCGGCAGCGCGATGAAGGTGTCGATGAGGCGTGCCAAGAGCCGCGCGCCGGGGAAAGGCACGAAGGCGATGATGAGGGAGAAGACGAAGCCGAGGGCGAGGCATCCCGCGGTCGAGCCGAGGGCGATGATGATGGTGTGGTAGAGCGCGGTTCGGAAGAGCGCGGAGCCCAGCACCTCAGCGAAATGGCCGAGCGAGAGAACCGCCGTCCCGCCGGTGAGGGTCTCGCGGAGAATGAGGGCGAGCGGGTAGAGGAAGAGCCCGGCGAGGATCAGCAGCGGCGGGCCGATCCAGAGCCCCGCGAAATCGCGCGGCGCGCGGCGCGGCACCGCGACCGACAGCTCAGCCATCGCCATCCTCGGGCACCAGGGTCGCGTCCTCGGGATCGAAATGAAGCGCGAGCATCTCGCCGGGTTCGGGCGGCGCCTTCAGGGGCGCGCAGGTCAAGCGGAGCGGATGCCCGCCGACCTCGAGCGCGATGCTGTGCATCTCGCCCTGCCATTGGACGGCGCGCACCGTGCCGCGGAGCGGCGCCGTCGCCGGGTCGCCCGCATGGATGCGGAGATCGTGCGGGCGGATGCAGAGGAGGCACTCGCTGCCCGCCGGCAGACCGTGATGGTTGCGCGCGAGGAGCGGCGCGTCGCCGAAGCGGACGTGCGTCAGCCCGCCCACATCCGAGACGAGCGCCTTCACCGGGAGCAAATTGGCGCGCCCCAGGAACTCGGCCGCGAAGCGGTTCGGCGGATGGCGATAGAGCGATTGCGCGCTGCCGAAGGCGACGAGCTTGCCGTCGCGCATGATGCCGATATGGTTGGCAAGCGTCAGCGCCTCGGTCTGGTCGTGCGTCACGTAGAGAACCGTGAGCGAGGGCAGGTCGCGATGGAGCCGCGCCAGCTCCTCCAGCATCGAGCGGCGGATCTGCGCATCCAAGGCGGAAAGCGGCTCATCGAGCAGCAGAACCTGCGGGCGTATCGCGAGAGCGCGGGCGATGGCGACGCGCTGCTGCTGGCCACCGGAGAGCTCGCGCGGATAGCGCTTTGCATAGGCGGCCATGCCGACCATGCGCAGGCATTCCGGCACGCGCTCGCGCAGGACGGCGTCGGGGGCGCGGCGGGCGCGGAGACCGAAGGCGACATTCTCCTCGGCCCGCATATGCGGAAAGAGCGCGTAATTCTGCACGACCATGCCGATATTGCGGTCGTGCGGCGGAACGTTGGTGACGTCGCGCTCGCCAATGAGGATGCGCCCGCGCGTCGGCCGCACGAACCCCGCCACCGCGCGCAGCGCCGTCGTCTTGCCGGAGCCCGACGGGCCGATGAGCGCGACGATCTCGCCCGGCTTGACGACGAGGCTGAGGCTGTCGAGGACGACGAGCGCGCCATAGGCGACGGTCACGTCCTCGAAGGCGATGCCGCTGCTCGCGCCGGCGGGATCGGAGGCGGCCGCCTTTCCCCTCCGCAACCCTCCCGCGTCCCCCTCCCAAACCCTCCCCCGCCGGCCTCCCGAACCTTCCCCCGCTTGCGAGGAAGGGCAGGGTGGGGGATTGCCGGGGAGGGCAGGGTGGTGGTTTGCGGCGGAGGGCAGGGTGGGGACCTTCATCCTGGCGGCTCAGCGCTCACTGGCCGGCGATCGCCTTGTTGTAGGCGGCGACGTCCGCCTGCAAGTCGCTCAGCACCTTGCTCCAATCGGGCGACCAGATGGTGACGCCTTCGAGCATGGCGTTCAGCTTCTTGAAGTTGGCGTCGGTCGGATGCACGTCGCTGCGCACTGGAAAGCCTTGCGCGACCGAGCTCACCTCCTTCTGGGCGGACTCGCTCAACAGGAAGTCGATCAGCTTCTTGCCGTTCTCGGCATGAGGCGCGTTGGCGACGAGGCCCACATAATAGGGCAGGGAGAAGACCGATTTCTGCCCGTTCGGCCCGGCCGGGAAGAAGACCCGGATATTCGGGTTGTCCGCCATCTGCGCGAGGTTCATCTGCATGTCGCCATTGGCGACATAGATCTCGCCCTTGTTGACGAGGGCGGTCAGCTTGCCGGTCGAGGAGGAGGGGCCGAGATTGTTGACCTGGAGCTTCTTCAGATAGGCGAGCCCGGCCTCCTTGCTGCCGAAGGCGTGGAAGGCCTGGAGCATCAGCGCCGTGCCGTCGCCGGCCTGGCCCGGGGTCGAATACTGCACCTTGCGCTTGAACTTCGGATCGAGGAGATCGTCATAAGTCTTGGGCGCGGTCTTCAGCGCCGAGGCGTTGTAGATGAAATCGGGATAATTGTTGACCATGGCGACGAAGAGCCCCTTCGGGTCCTTGTCGCGCGCCGCGATCTTGTCGGCGCCGGCCGGCACATAGGGCTGCAGCAAGCCGTCGGCCGCCGCCTTCTGCATGAAGGGCGGAAGCGTGACGAGGACGTCGGCCTGGGTGTTCGACTTCTCCTTGGCGACGCGCTCGACGACGCCGCTCGATCCGGCCTCGATATACTGGACCTTGACGCCGGTCGCCTTGGTGAAGGCGTCGAACTGGTTCTGGTACCAGTTGGGCGAGCCGTCGCGCAGCCCGTCGGCGCTGTAGATGGTGACGACGCCTTGCGCGAAGGCCGATCCCGCCGCCAGCGCCAAGACGACGCAAATGGCGGCTGTCATGAGCTTCACCTTCATCCTCGCTTCCTCCCTGAAGAGCTGAAATCGATACGCCCTGGCCTGCGCCGTTGCCGATATCCGCATTGAATGACGATCATGCCGCTGCGCAAGCGATTTTCCGTCGGGCGCTGATGCCGCAGCCCGGAGGGGTGCGGCATCCGGGAGCCGCACCCGGCGCGTGGCGCGACGAGCGTGAGAACCCCCCGGATAGCGAATGCTAGGCTCCGCCTCGTCGATTGGACAAATATTTTCTTTGCATACGAACCATAGGCTTGTTCTATAGATATCTCGCTTCCATGGGGCCGTCGGTGAGCGTCACCCTGCTGCGTGCCTTCCACCTCGTCGCCCAGGCCGGCAGCTTCACGCGCGCCGCCCGTGCCGGCGGCGTCAGCCAGCCGACGCTCTCGGCCCAGGTTCGCACGCTTGAAGCGGCGCATGGCGTCAGCCTCTTCAACCGGCATGCGCGCAAGGTGACGCTGACCCCGCTAGGCCAGAATTTGCTGGCGGTGACGGCCCGCCTCTTCGCCGCCGAGGAGGAGGCGAACGATCTCCTCGCCGATGCGCGCACCTTGACGCGCGGCCAGCTCCGCATCGCCGCGGACAGCGCGACGCATGTCATGCCGCTGCTGGCGGCGCTGCGCCGGCGCCATGCCGGGCTCACCTTCTCGCTGCGCATCGGCAATTCCTCTGATGTCGTCGATTACGTCCTCGCCTATGAGGCGGATATCGGCGTCACCGCCAAGCCGACCTCGGATCCGCGGCTTCACGCCATTCCGATCCGCACGGACCGCCTCGTCCTCTTCGTGCCGGCGGGCCATGCCTGGGCGCGGCGCCGGCAGGTCCCGATCCGAGCGCTCGGCGACGCCGATCTCGTCATCCGCGAGCGCGGCTCGATCACGCGCGAGGTGTTCGAGGCGCGGCTTGCCGAGGCCGGCATCCGGCCGCGGAGCCTCGTCGAAGTGCAGACGCGCGAGGCCGTGCGCGAAGCCGTCATCGCCGGCTTCGGTATCGGCATCGTCTTCGAGAGCGAGCTTGGCGACGATCCGGCGATCCGCGCGCTCGAAGTCGCCGATGCCAGCCTCACCGTCGCCGAATATCTCATCTGCCGCGAGGAGCGGCGGCGCCTGCCGCTCGTCCGCAGCCTCCTCGATGTCGCGCCTCACGCGACGGCCTTGCCGGGCGCGCCGCGGCTCCGGGCGCCGCGGTTGCGACGGCGGCCAACCCTTCGCGACCCTCTCCCCTCACCGGGGGAGAGGGCAGGGTGAGAAGGCCGATCCAACCTCGTGCGCGTTAGCTGAGGTTCTCGCCGAAGCGGCCGACGCGCACGTCGCGGTGGATATAGACGCTCATGAGGAGGCCGAAGCCGAACATCACCGTCAGCATCGCCGTGCCGCCATAGGAGATAAGCGGCAGCGGCACGCCGACGACCGGGATGAGTCCCATCACCATCGCCGTGTTGATGAATACATAGAGGAAGAAGTTGATGGTGAGGCCGAGGCCGAGGATGCGGCCGAAATGGTTGCGGCTGCGCAGCGCGATGGCAAAGCCATAGATGAAGACCAGCGTATAGAGCGCGAGGAGCGAGAGGCCGCCGACGAGCCCCAGCTCCTCGGCCAGCATGGTGAAAATGAAATCGGTCTGCTTCTCGGGCAGGAAATTGAGATGGCTCTGGGTCCCGAGGAGGAAGCCCTTGCCGAAAACGCCGCCCGAGCCGAGCGCGATCTTCGATTGCAGGATGTGGTAGCCGGTGCCGAGCGGGTCGCTTTCGGGGTTGAGGAAGGTGTAGATGCGGTTCTTCTGATAATCCCGCATGTGATGCCAGATGAGCGGCAGCGCCGCCCCCGCCGCGGCGATCACGGCGCCGAATTGCCAAATACGGACGCCGGCGAGGAAGAACATGGCGCCGCCGGAGAGGACAAGCTTCATGGCCGTCCCGAGGTCGGGCTGCTTGAGCACGAGAACCGCCGGCGCGACGATGAGGATGGCGGGAATGATGAGGCGATGGGGGCGGGCGATCTCCTCGATCGTCAGGCCGTGAAAATACCGGGCCAAGGCGAGGATCAGCGTCACCTTCATGAGCTCGGAGGGCTGGAGCTGGATGACGCCGAGGTCGATCCAGCGCTGCGCGCCCATGCCGATGGCGCCGCGCACCTCGACGGCGATGAGCAGCACGAAGGCGATGCTATAGATGATGTAGGCGCTGCGCAGCCAGAAGCGGATATCGACGATGGCGACGCCGAGCATGAGGACGAGCGCCACCGCGTAGCGGACCATTTGCCTGGCGGCCCAGGGTTCGAGGCTGCCATTGGCCGCCGAGTACAGCATGGCGAAGCCGTAGCAGGCGATGATGGTGAGGAGGGCGACCAGCCCCCAATTGAGGCTCCACAGCTTCTCGGCGATCGAGAGGCGGGGGGTGCTTGCGTCGAAAGCGGCCATCTTCGCCTCAGACCGCCGACATGAAGGCGCGCTGTATCCGCATCAGCAGATAGCCGACGGCCGGGAAGCAGGCGACGGTGAGGACCCATTGCAGAGCCGCGGCGCGCATGTCGAGCATAGCGCCTTCGAGAAGACTGCCGAGGAGCCAGAGAAAGGCGATCGCCGCCGCCGCCAACAGCGTGAAGCCGCCCCAGACGAAGGGGAAGAGGCGGTCGACGAAGAAGCGGCGCTGGGTGAGCACGAGCGTGCGGGCGAGGAGCAGCAGGAGCGAGGAGACGCCGAGCGGCGCGCCGGTCAGAAGGTCGAGGGTGAGCCCGCTGACGAAGACAGCGAGCGGCGGCAGCAGCTCAGGCCGGTAGATCGTCCAGTAATAGATGGCAGCCAGCACGAAGAGCGGCGTCACCGTCGCGTAATCGGGGACGCGAAACGGCAGCACCGCCGCGATCAGCAAGAGGAAGGTCGTCGCCGTCGGAACCGATTTTGCGGCCGACCAATCGCCGCGCCGCGCCGCCGTGCCGGTGCGCATCGGCGCTCATCTCCGCCGGCGCCGGATCATCACGGCGCCTCGCGCGCGGCGCCGCGCCCCGGCTTCGCCGGGCGCGGCATGACCGGCTGCGGCAGGACGCCGTTGAGGCCGTAATTGACGATGCGCAGGAAATCGAGGCGGGAGAGCTCGGCGAAAGGCTCGACGCGCACGATGCCGTCCTCGATCGCCGCCACGACGCCGACCGGAAGGCCGGGCGGGAAGATGCCGCCATTGCCGGAGGTGACGATGCGGTCGCCGACCTTGACCTCGCTGCGCAGCGGCAAATAGAGGAGGCGCGGGCGGTCGGAATTGTCGCCGGCGAGAACCGCACGCTCGCGCGAGCCGTCGAGGGCGACGGGAACGCGCGAATTGAGGTCGGTCAGCAGGAGGACGCGCGCGGCGCGGTCGCCGACATCGGTGATGCGGCCGACAAGCCCCTCGCCGGTGATCGCCGCCTGGCCGCGCAGAACGCCGTCGCGACTGCCGGCATCGACGAGAACGCTGCGGACGAAGGAGCCGCCGGAATTGGCGATCACCCGGGCGGAGACGAAGGAGACGGCGGGGTCGGGGGTGAGCTTCAGAAGCTCGCGCAGCCGCGCGTTCTCCGTACCGAGTTGCTGCGCCACCTGCTCCCATTGCAGGAGGCGGGCATTGTCCTCGCGCAGGCGCGCATTCTCGCTGTAGAGACCGAGCACGTCGTGCGCGCGCTCGACGACGGAGTCGAAGGCGGCGACCGGCTGCGACAGCGCGCCGAGGAGCGGCGCCGCCACATCGGCGAAGGCGGTGCGGACGCGCTCGAAGAGGAGCGTATCCGCCTTGCCGAGCACGATCATGGTGACCGAGGCAAGGACCAGGATCGGCAACGCGAAACGCTGTCCGATCGCTTTGACGGGCACCGCAAGCCGCATCAACGCCCCCGCGGATCAAGAGCGGCGCCGGCTCCCCCTCCCCAACAGGGTGGGGGTGCGGCGGGACCGGTTGTCCAACTCACACTATATGGAGGATTCGCGCGGTCAACCAAGGGTTACTCAATACATATTGATTAAAACGTTCTTCAAAGTCTTCATTTCCTCGAGCGCGCGACCGGTGCCGAGGGCGACGCAGGAAAGCGGGTCGTCGGCGATCGAGACGGGCAGGCCCGTCGCGTGGCGGAGCACCAGGTCGAGATTGCTGAGAAGCGCGCCGCCGCCGGTCAGCACGATGCCCTTGTCGACGATATCGGCGGCAAGCTCCGGTGCCGTGTGCTCGAGCGCGACCTTGACCGCCTCGATGATCGAGCCGACCGGCTCGGCGAGGCTCTCCGAGATCTGGCGCTCGCTGATGACGATCTCCTTCGGCACGCCGTTCATAAGGTCGCGGCCCTTGATCTCCATCATGCGGCCTTCGCCGTCCTCCGGCATGCAGGCCGAGCCGATCTCCTTCTTGATGCGCTCGGCCGAGCTCTCGCCGACGAGGAGGTTATGGTTGCGGCGGATATAAGCGATGATCGCCTCGTCCATCTTGTCGCCGCCGACGCGCACCGAGCGCGAATAGACGATGCCGCCCAGCGACAGCACCGCGACCTCGGTCGTGCCGCCGCCGATATCGACGACCATCGAGCCCGTCGGCTCCGTCACCGGCAGTCCGGCGCCGATCGCCGCCGCCATTGGCTCCTCGATGAGGAAGACGCGGCGCGCGCCGGCGCTTTCCGCCGATTCCTGAATGGCGCGCCGCTCGACCGCCGTCGAGCCCGAGGGCACGCAGACGATGACTTGCGGCGAGGCGAAGCTCCGGCGGTTGTGCACCTTGCGGATGAAGTGCTTGATCATCTCCTCGGCGACCTCGAAATCGGCGATGACGCCGTCGCGCAAGGGCCGGATCGCCTGGATGTTGCCGGGGGTGCGGCCCAGCATCATCTTCGCCTCGTCGCCGACGGCAAGGACCTGCTTGCGCCCCTTGACGCTCGCGATCGCGACGACGGAGGGCTCGTTCAGCACGATCCCCCGCCCTTTCACGTAGACGAGGGTGTTCGCCGTACCAAGGTCGATCGCCATATCGGCGGAGAGAATGCCCAGCATTTTTCCAATCATCTCGTTTCTATCGGTTCCGCAAGGTTTCTCAGGGACGCGAGAGAGGACGAATGCTGGGCCGCTGTTGCCGTGGAGGCCGGTCGCCGGGAGCGGCCGGCCTCCGAGGCCGTCAGGCTGAGAGCGCGGTCGGCGCCGTTTTCGCCCTCTTGGTGAAGAGCTTGTTCAAGGCGTGGAGATAAGCCCGCGCCGAGGCGACCAGCGTGTCCGGATCGGCCCCCTGGCCGTTGACCGACTTGCCGTTCTCCTCGAGGCGGACGGTGACTTCGGCTTGGGCATCGGTGCCTTCGGTGACGGCATGCACCTGGTAGAGCTGCAGCCGTGCCGTGTGCGGCACCATTGCCTTGATCGCATTGAAGGTGGCGTCGACCGGTCCGTTGCCGGAGGTCGTCGTCTTGTGGCGCTCGCCGTCGATATCGAGCTCGAGCTCGGCCGTCTGCGGGCCTTTCGAGCCGGCAATCACCTGGAGCGAGACGAACTTCACGCGGTCATGCGCCCGCACGACCTCGTCATCGACCAGCGCCACGATATCCTCGTCGAAGATCTCCTTCTTTCGGTCGGCGAGATCCTTGAAGCGGCGGAAGGCGTCGGAGAGGGCGTTGTCGCCGAGCTCGAAGCCCAGCTCCTTCAGCTTCATCTTGAAGGCGTGGCGGCCTGAATGCTTGCCCATCACCAGAGTCGAGCGGGTGAGGCCGACCGATTCCGGCGTCATGATCTCGTAAGTGCCGGCATGCTTCAGCACGCCGTCCTGGTGGATGCCGCTCTCGTGCGCAAAGGCATTGGCGCCGACGATCGCCTTGTTGGGCTGCACGACGAAGCCGGTGATCGTCGAGACGAGGCGCGAGGCTCTCGTTATGTATTCGGTCTTGACCCCGGTTTTGTACGGCATCGAGTCATGGCGCGTCCGCAGCGCCATCACGATCTCCTCCATCGAGGCGTTGCCGGCGCGCTCGCCGAGTCCGTTGACGGTGCACTCGACCTGCCGCGCCCCGGCGCCGACCGCAGCCAGCGAATTGGCGACGGCGAGGCCGAGATCGTTGTGGCAATGCACCGAGACGACCGCCTTGTCGATGTTCGGCACGCGCTCGAACAGCATGCGGATGAGGGCCGAGAACTCCTCGGGCAGGGCGTAGCCGACGGTATCGGGGATGTTGACGGTGCGCGCCCCCGCCTTGATCGCGGCCTCGACGGTGCGGCAGAGGAAATCGGGCTCGGTCCGCGAGCCGTCCTCGCAGGACCACTCGACGTCGTCGCACAGGTTGCGCGCGTGGCTGACGCTGTCGATGACGCTCTCCAGCACCTGCTCCGGCGTCATCTGCAGCTTGTATTTCATGTGCAGCGGCGAGGTGGCGATGACGGTGTGGATGCGCGGGCGCTTGGCGTGGCGCAACGCCTCCCAGGCGCGGTCGATATCCATCCGTACCGCGCGCGACAGGCCGCAGACCGAAGAGTTCTTGACGATCTTCGCGACCTCGCGGACCGCTTCGAAATCGCCGTTCGAGGCGATCGGGAATCCGGCCTCAATGACGTCGATGCCCATCTCCTCGAGCAGCGTCGCTATCTTGATCTTCTCTTCGAGGTTCATCGAGGCGCCGGGCGACTGCTCGCCGTCGCGCAAGGTGGTATCGAAAATGACGACGCGATCGGCGGCGCGCGGGGCGGCCGGCCCACGGGGTTTACGGGTCGTCTGCTGCTTCGTCTTGGCGCTCATTGGGAGCGGATCCTCTGCTGATGGTGACTATCGCTGTGCCGAAATGACCCCTGAGCCAAGCGTCGCGGCGCGAGGCGATGACTCAGGGGCTGCTAAGTCGCAGCGATTCACCACCGGGAAGAGTGGCACCCGGAAGGACAGCACGGGCGAGAAACGCGCCAGCGAAGGCGAAAGCGGCGCCATGACGCCGAGGCGTCGGCCACTCCTCCTTCCCCTGATGCGTGCGACCGCCCATCTCTAAACCCCATCGGCGACCGGCGACGCGCCGATCCTCACGAAGCTTCGGCCGACATCGTTAATTTCCGATTAAGCGGCGCGGGAAATAGACCTTCGCGCCGAGCGTCGCCGGAGCGCACTATCTCTAGACCGTTTCCGCACAGAACCGCAAGGTTTCTGTTAACCAAACTTGTAGGTGCGCTCCGGCGAGGCGGCCGGCGCAGGGCTGTCGCGCGTTCCTGGTACCGCCCCGCCGAGCCATCCCCTATGATGGTTCCCTCACCGGCTGAGAGAGTGGAGGCATGGATGGGACGGACAATCGAGCTCACCGCCGCCGACGGCCATAAATTCGCCGCCTACCGCGCCGATCCTGCGGGGAAAGCGCGCGGGGCGCTCGTCGTCATCCAAGAGATTTTCGGCGTCAACGGCCATATGCGGCGGGTGACGGACGGTTTCGCCGATGAAGGCTACGTCGCGATCGCTCCGGCGCTCTTCGACCGGGCGAAGCGCGGGGTCGAGCTCGGCTACGACCAGGGGGGAATGACCGCGGGCCGCGAGCTGCGCGCCGGGCTCGGCGATGACGAGCCGCTCCGCGACATCCAGGCGACGATCAAGGAGGCGTCGGGTGCGGGCAAGGTCGGGGTCATCGGCTATTGCTGGGGCGGGTCGCTCGCCTATCTCGCCGCAACGCGTCTCGACGGGCTCGCCTGCGCCGTGGGCTATTACGGCGGCGCCATTGCTGCCCATGCCGAGGAGAAGACGCGCGTTCCGGTGATGCTGCATTTCGGCGAGACCGATCAGAGCATCCCGATGAGCGATGTCGAGAAGGTGCGCGCCGCGCATCCCGAAATCGCGCTCTATGTCTATCCCGCCGGGCATGGCTTCAATTGCGACGAGCGCGGCAGCTACCACGCGGCGAGCGCGAAGCAGGCGCTGGGGCGCAGCCTCGATTTCCTGCGCCAGCACCTCGGATGACGCTGACCCTCTCGGCGGAGGAGCGCGCCATGGCGGCGGGGGCGCGAGGCACCGCCGTCGCCATGGCGGCGCGCATTCTCGCGGACACTGCCGCGCTTCTCGGTGCCGAGCGTCTCATCGAGGTGACGAGCAGCCATGTCGATGGCTGCCTTTACCACGGCGACAGCGGCGTCGAGTTTGCCGAGCGCCTCGCCGCCGAGGGCGGCCGCGTCGCGGTGCCGACGACGCTCAATGTCGGCGCGCTCGACCTCCTGCATCCGGGGCGCGTGCGCTTCGATCCGCATCGCGCGGCCATGGCGCGGCGCCTCATGGCCGCCTACGAAGCGCTCGGCTGCACGCCGAGCTGGACCTGCGCGCCCTATCAGGCGGGGCACCGGCCGAAGCGGGGCGAGCACGTCGCCTGGGGCGAATCGAACGCCGTCGTCTTCTGCAATTCCGTGCTCGGCGCCCGCACCAATCGCCTCGGCGATTTCCTCGACATTTGCGCCGCGCTGTGCGCCCGCGCGCCGTATGCCGGGCTCCATCGCGATCAGGATCGCCGGGCGCGCATTGTCGTCGATGCGAGCGGGCTCTCCGAGCGATTGAGGACGACCGAGGCCTTCTATCCCGTGCTCGGCGCCTGGCTCGGCGCCGAAATCGGCTCCGCCGTCGCTGCGATCACGGGGATGCCGCGGCCGATTCCGGAAGATCGTCTCAAGGCCCTCGGGGCCGCCGCCGCGTCCTCGGGAGCGGTCGGGCTTTTCCATATCGTGGGCGTGACGCCGGAGGCGCCGGACCTCGCGACCGCGACAGGCGGCGAGGCGCCGGAGCGCCGCATCGCGCTGACGCCGGCGATGATCCGCGCTGCGCGCGACCGCCTGTCGACGGCTGCGGCGGGCACGCGGCGGATCGACGCCGTCGCCGTCGGCAGCCCGCATTTCTCGGAGGAGGAGTTTTCAGAGCTGGGGCGCCTTCTCGCCGGGCGGCGTCTCGCGGTTCCCTTTTATGCATGCACCGGGCGCGGCGTCTTGCGCCAGATCGAAGCCTCGGGCCTGCTCGCGACGCTGACCGCCGCGGGCGTCGAGATCGTCACCGACACTTGCGTCGTCGTCGCGCCGATCCTGCCGGATTCGGGCGGCGTACTCATGACGAATTCCGGGAAATTCGCGCATTACGCAACGCCCAATACCGGGTTCGCGACAATCTATGGCAGCCTCGCCGATTGCGTCGCCTCGGCCGTCGAGGGCCGCATTGCGCGCGATGAGAGCTTGTGGCAGTGAGCGCCGGTTCGTCCCACATCGTCATCGCGGCGAAGGCGCGGGTCCTCATCGACGGCGCGGCGGAAGGGCCGTTGCTGCGGCTTGTCGAGCCCATCAGCTTCTGGGGCGGCGTCGATCCCGAGACCGGCCGCCTCACCGATCCGCGCCATCCCCAGCACGGCGTCGCGATCGGGGGAACGGTGCTGGCGCTGGCCGCGACGCGCGGCTCCAGCTCGTCGAGCGCCATCATGCTGGAGCTGCTGCGCCGCGGCATTGGGCCGGCGGCGCTGCTTCTCGGCGAGCCCGACGCCATCCTGGCGCTCGGCGTCATCGTCGGCCGCGAGATGGGCTACCCGGCGATTCCGGTTCTCGCGCTTCCGGCGGCGGCGCAGGCGCTGCTTCCCGAGGGCCGGCTTCGCATCGCCCGCGGCGGTGCGATCGCCGCCGCCTGAGCCTCAGCCCGGCATCGCCACGAATTCGAGCAGCGCGCCATTCGCCTCGGCGCTCGGCACGATGACGGCGTTGCGGCCGGCGCTCTCATAAGGGACCTGCCACTGCGCGAGATGGTCCGCCGTCCTCTCGATGTCGCGCACGCGGATCGTGACCACCGCGATCGAGGGAATGGCGGCCGGCGACTCGTCGATCTCGGGATGCATGACCGCGACATCGTCGGCCGTCGCGAAGATGATTCGATGCCGGCCGACCCGCAGCGTCAGCACGTCATCCGTCATATGGAGGTTCGCTGGGCCGAAGAGACGCTCATAGGGCGCGATGAGCGGCCGGGTGTCCGCGACCGCGACCGTGACGCCGGCCAGCCCGACCGCGCTGTTCGGATGGTCCAGCCATTCGCGGCGGCGCATCAGCTCCGGCGTCAAATGCGCGCAGAGAAAGCTGTCGAGGCCGGGCGTCGTATCGGGCGCGAGCGCGAGAAGCGAGAAGCGCGGGACGGCGGTTCCCTCCGGCAGCTCGATCTGACGCGCGAGATCGCGGACGGGCCCCGCCTCGATTCCGAGCGCCGCCAGCGCCGTGGCCGCGCTTCCCGCATGCGGCGTCGCCCAGGCGAGCTTCATCGGGCCTTCGCGTTCCTGAAGGAAGGCGCGGTATTCGGGAGCGGCGAGATCGGGCGTCAGGATTCCGAAGAGCTCGAGATAGTCCTGCGCGAACATGATGCAGTAATTGCCGGTGCCGCGGCCGAGATGCGTCCCGCGCGTGCTCAGCGCGAAGCCCAGCCGGGTCCATGCCATCCGCGCCGCTTCGAGATCGCGGACGGGCATGAGCAGATGGTCGATGCCGGCGATGCCGCTGCGGCTCATGTTCCGGTCCGTCCGGCACGGCGCTCGGGGAAGAGCCGCAGAAGGCCCGCGGCCGAAGCCTCGCACACGCCGCGCTCGGTGATGAGTGCGGTGACGAGGCGCGCCGGCGTGACGTCGAAGGCGTAATTGGCGACCGGGCTGCCCTCCGGGATGAGCCGCACCGTCGCGACGGTGCCGTCCGGCAGGCGGCCCGCGATGTCGCTCACCTCGCTGCCGGCGCGCTCCTCGATCGGGATGTGCCGCAGGCCGTCCGCGATGCTCCAGTCGATGGTGGAGGAGGGGAGCGCGACATAGAAGGGTACGCCGTTATCGGCTGCGGCGAGCGCCTTTAGATAGGTTCCGATCTTGTTGGCGACGTCGCCGCGCGCCGTCGTCCGGTCGGTGCCGACGATGCAGAGATCGACGCGGCCATGCTGCATCAAATGTCCGCCGGCATTGTCGACGATGACCGTATGCGGGACGCCGTGCTGCTGCAGCTCCCAGGCGGTGAGGCTGGCGCCCTGGTTGCGCGGCCGCGTCTCGTCAACCCAGACATGGACCGGGATGCCCTCGTCATGAGCGCGGAAGACCGGGGCGAGCGCGGTGCCCCAATCCACCGTCGCGAGCCAGCCGGCATTGCAATGGGTCAGCACCTCGACGACGCCTTGGCGGCGCTTCTTCTCCCAGCGCTCGCGGATGAGCGCCGCTCCATGCGCGCCCAAGGCCCGGTTCGTCGCGATGTCCTCGTCGCAGATCGCCGCGGCGCGGGCATAGGCGGCTTCGCTGCGCCGCGCCGGGGGCAGGGAGCGGAGGCGCCGCCGCATATCCTCGAGCGCCCAGGCGAGATTGACGGCGGTGGGGCGCGTCGCCGCGAGCATGCGGCAAGCGGCATCGAGCGCGGCATTGGACGGATCGGTGCGCAGCGCAAGGCAGAGCCCGTAGGCCGCGGCGGCGCCGATGAGCGGCGCGCCGCGCACGCGCATGGCGCGGATCGCCTCCGCGGCCTCGGCGAGGGTGGTCAGGCGGTCGGTGACGAGGCGATGCGGCAGATGGCGCTGGTCGATGATGCCGACCGACCAGCCATCGGGCTCGAGCCAGATCGAGCGCATCGCGACGCCGCCGACCTTCATGCGGTCCTCATCCCCATGCCCGTGCGGTCTTGCCCATCATCGCGCCACCCGGACCAGCATCTTGCCGAAATTCTTGCCCTGCAGCAGGCCGAGAAAGGCCTCGGGCGCCTTCTCCAGCCCATCGACGATGTCCTCGCGATACTTGACCCGGCCGTCGCGGACCCATGCGCCGACATCGCGCAGGAAGTCGGCCTCCTTGGCGGCGAAATCCCAGACGATGAAGCCGCGGACGAGAAGGCGCTTGCGCAGGATGGTCGCGGTGTCGGGGCCGGGGCTGGGGCCGGTCGCGTTGTACTGCGCGATGACGCCGCAGACCGGGACCCGCGCGAAATCGTTGAGCAGCGGCCAGACAGCACGCTGCACCGCACCGCCCACATTCTCGAAATAGACGTCGATGCCTTTGGGGCAGGCGATTTCGAGGTGCCTGTCGAGATCGGGCGCATGATGGTCGATGCAGGCATCGAAGCCCAGCTCCTCGACGACGAAGCGGCACTTCGCCGTCCCGCCGGCGATGCCGACGGCGCGGCACCCCTTGATCTTGGCGATCTGGCCCACGACCGAGCCGACGGCGCCCGAGGCGGCCGCGACGACGACCGTCTCGCCCGGCCTCGGCTGGCCGATTTCGAGGAGACCGACATAGGCCGTCATTCCCGGCATGCCGAGCACGCCGAGGGCGGTCGAGACCGGCGCGGCGGCGGGATCGAGCTTGCGCAAGCCCCTTCCGTTCGAGAGCGCGTATTCCTGCCAGCCGCCATAGCCGAGGACTATGTCGCCCTCGCGGTATTGCGGGTGGCGCGAGGCGACGATTTCGCCGACAGTGCCCCCCACCATCGGCTGGCCGAGCTCGGCCGGCTTCGCATAGGATTTCGCGGCGCTCATCCGGCCGCGCATGTAAGGATCGAGAGAGAGGAAGAGAGTGCGCATCAGCACCTCGCCCTCGCCGGGCGTCGGGACCGGCGTCTCGACCAGCGCGAAATTGTCGCGGCTCGGCGCGCCTTCGGGCCGGCTCTTCAGCAGAATCTGGCGGTTGATGCTGGCCGGCATCGGACCTCCTCCCTCGGGGCGGACCCGGACGAGGCTGAGCTTGCCCGGTGCCCCTGTCAACAACGGAGGCGCTCAACGCGGACTCCCGGTTGAAGGCGCGGACGGAGCGGCTATGCTCCATGGCCGCGGCGCAATGACGAGGGGAGACGAAATGCCGCGCGCGATCGACTTCTATTTCGATTTCAGCTCGCCTTACGGCTATCTGGCGAGCACCCGGATCGATGCCGTTGCCGCGCGGCACGGGCGCGCCGTGCGCTGGCGGCCCTATATGCTGGGCGTCGTCTACAAATCGACCGGCTATCATCCGCTGGAGCAGGAGCCGAAGCGGCGCTACATGATGCACGACGTCGCCCGTTGCGCCCGTCTCCTGGGCGTGCCGTTCCGCGTGCCCCAGCGCTTTCCCGCGGCGCTGCTTGCCGCCTCGCGCGCCGTCTACTGGATCGAGGATCGCGACCCGCGGCAGGCGGCGGCCTTCGCGAAGGCGTGCTTTGCCGCCTATTGGCAGGAGGACCGCGACCTTGCCGAGGCGGCGGTCGTCGCCGAGATCGCCGCTGCGCAAGGCGTGCTCGCGGCGGAGCTTCGCATCGCCCTCGAGGCGCCTGCGGTGAAGGCGCGGCTCAAAGAGGAAACCGAGGCGGCGATCGCGGCGGGCGTCTTCGGCTCGCCCTTCATCCTCGTCGATGGCGAGCCCTTCTGGGGCGCCGACCGCCTCGATCAGGTCGACCGCTGGCTGGCGACGGGCGGCTGGTAGTCAGAGGACGCGCCCCGCCACCGCGTCGAGCCGTGCCACCACCGCCGGGTCGCGCGCCTCGGGCGCGGTGATGATGGCGTGGTCGAGAGCGTTGCGGCAGCCATGGGGACACGCGCCGCGATGCCGCGCGAGGAGCGGTACCGCGCGCTTGACGAGGCTCCGCGCCTTCTCGGCATTGGCGAGCAGCACGCGCACGACCGTCTCGACGGTGACATGGTCGTGCTCGGGGTGCCAGCAGTCGAAATCGGTCACCATCGCGACCGTCGCGTAGCAGATCTCCGCCTCGCGAGCGAGCTTCGCCTCCGGCATGTTGGTCATGCCGATCACATCGCAGCCCCAGCTTCGGTAGAGGCGGCTTTCGGCTAATGTCGAGAATTGCGGACCCTCCATCGCGAGATAGCTGCCGCCGCGGCGGAGCGGGATCCCGGCCTTGGCGCCTGCCGCCGAAAGCGCGTCGCCGAGCCGCGCGCAGACGGGATGGGCGAGCGAGACATGGGCGACGCAGCCGGCGCCGAAGAAGGATCTCTCGCGCGCGACGGTGCGGTCGATGAACTGGTCGGCGAGGACGAAATCGCCGGGCGCCAGCTCTTCCTTGAGGCTGCCGACAGCGGAGAGCGACAGGATGTCAGTGACGCCGCAGCGCTTCAGCGCGTCGATATTGGCGCGGAAATTGATCTGCGAGGGACCAAGGCGATGGCCGCGGCCATGGCGCGGCAGGAACACCACCCGGGCCTCGCCAAGGCGGCCGAAGCAGAGCGCGTCCGAGGGCGCGCCGAAGGGCGTCTCGACGGCGCGCCATTCGACATCGGCGAGGCCGTCGATCTGATAGAGGCCGCTGCCTCCGATGATGCCGATGACGGAGGGGGCGGAAGAGGACATGGCGCGAGAACGCTCCGCGAAAGCACGAGGCGATCACTGTTCCAGCTGCGATCGGAGAGCGCAATATGCGATTGTCGGGCGCCATCGGTCAGCGTAAATGAAACCATCCGCCACAGCCGGACATCTGTTCAATGACGAGGACACCAGACGGCGCCGGCTGGCGGCGCAGGCTCGGCAGCGCCGCTTGCGCGACGGCGGCATTCTTCCTCCTCTCCGGCGCAGCCGCGGCGCAGGACATCGTGACGCTGGCTGGCGGCCAGGCGGCGATCGTCTTCATGGTGACCGGGCAGGGCATCACCGGCGATATCGAGATCCGCGATGCGAAGACCGGAGCGCCGGTCTGGGACGCGCTGCTGTCGCAGACGAGCGTCCGGCAGTTCACCGTGCGGCCAGGCGACTACCGGATCGTCGCCGCTCCTGGCGCTGCGCCCGTTGCCGTGGTGGCGCGCCCGGGTCGTGCCATTCTCGTCGCGCTCGCCGGCGAGAACGGCGCCTATCGCATCATTCGGACGAGCGATGTCGGGGCGGGAGAGATCGGCGGCACGGCGCTGCCGAGCTTCATCGACGACAACCGCATCCCGGCGCTCGACTACGCGCCCGTGTCGCTCGACCGCAGCGGCGCCGGCCTCAGCTTTCTCTTTCGCGCCGATTTCTGAGCGCGCGGGGGGCAGCACGCAGGCGTTGCGCGGCCGCGCCCCCCGCAACCCCGCCCTTTCCAGCTGTTGACGACGGCGACGACTTCGCTCAACGATCCAGCTTGGCGCGGCTTCTGTCGCGAGGCCTACATCTTCGTCGGCTTCACCTATTGGTGTTTTTGCTTTTTCATGTCGAAATGCTGACAGCATCTCGAGCGCGCCCTCGCCGAGGGCCGCCGCCGGTGACAGCGAGGAGCGGGTGTCGATGAGCATCAATGCAGCAACTGAGCGCGCGACGGCCGGCGAGCCGATGATCGAGATGCGCCATGTGCACAAATGGTATGGCGAGTTCCACGTCCTCAAGGATGTGAGCCTCAGCGTCAAGCGCGGCGAACGCGTCGTCGTCTGCGGGCCGTCGGGCTCGGGAAAATCGACCATGATCCGCTGCATCAACCGGCTCGAAGAGCATCAGCGCGGCCAGATCATCGTCGACGGCATCGAGCTGACCTCGAACGTCAAGAACATCGAGGCGATCCGCCGCGAGGTCGGCATGGTCTTCCAGCAGTTCAACCTCTTCCCGCATCTGACTGTGCTCGAGAACCTGACCCTGGCGCCGATCTGGGTGCGCAAGCTGCCGAAGAAGGAAGCCGAGGCGACTGCCATGTCCTTCCTCGAACGCGTGCGCATCCCCGAGCAGGCGCACAAATATCCGGGGCAGCTCTCCGGCGGTCAGCAGCAGCGCGTCGCCATAGCGCGCTCGCTCTGCATGAAGCCGCAGATCATGCTCTTCGACGAGCCCACCTCGGCCTTGGACCCCGAGATGATCAAGGAGGTGCTCGATGTCATGGTCGGCCTGGCCCAGGACGGCATGACCATGATCGTCGTGACGCACGAGATGGGCTTCGCGCGCACCGTCGCCGATACAATGATTTTCATGGACCGCGGCGAGATCGTCGAGACGGCCCCGCCGAAGGAATTTTTCGCCGATCCGAAGAACGAGAGGACCAAGCTGTTCCTCAGCCAGATCCTCGCGCATTGACGCAGCGGGCGCCCTCGTGGCGCCCGCTACGAGACGCCGATCACTGCTGCATGTTCGTCTGCGTCTGGGTCGCGGAATTGGTCAGCGCGTGGCCGGCCGCCGAGGTGTCTTCGCCGAGCCCCGCCATGGTATTGCAGGCGCTCAGCGCGACCGCGGCTCCGGTCAATACGAAGAGCGAGAGAAACATCATCACGATGCGCTTTTTCATCCGTGTCTCCGGCGCTGAGGGAGAAGTCGTTCACAACCGGAAACACGGGGTGAATCGGCCGAGTTCCCTCAGCGTGACGGCAGCGGCGGGAGCAGCGGGTGTTTCAGGTCGCGCGGCAGCACGCCCATGAGGCGCGGATCGTCGAAGACGACGGGGACGCGCTTATAGACGGTGAATCCGGCGCGCTGATAGGCGCCGAGCGCGCGCGGATGGTCGAAAGTGCAGGTATGCACCCAGAGGCGCCGCGGCTGGCCGAGGCTCCAGCCGCTTTCGACGGCGGCATGCAGGAGATAGGCGCCATAGCCGCGACCGATGAACTCGGTGACGAGGCCGAAATAGGCGAGCTCGACCTCGGCGGGATTGCTGCGGTCGAGCTCGAAATAGCCGGCGGGGGCGCCGCCGACGTAAAGCACCGACACCTCGATCTCCGGGCGCGCGAGATGGGCGGCGAGGCGCGCATTGCTCCAGACGCGGCGCTCGAACCAGAGCCAAGGCTCGCCGACGGCGGCGTAGAGGTAGCGATAATAGGAGACCGTGCAGGGCTCGGTCCGCATCAAGGCGAGCCGGCCCGCGGGAAGCGGCGCAGGCGGCCGGACAGGCCGCGCCGTCATCTCGAGATATGTCACGATATCTTCGAGCTTGCCCGGCGGAAGATCAGGCGTTCTTCTGGCCATCTCCTCGATCCAGCCTTTTGGCCATGACGAGACGGGGCTCGACCGCATAGCCGAGACGCTCATAGAACGCCGCGACGGCCGTATTGGTCTCGCGGATGAGGAGCTGGACCTTGAGGACGCCCTGCCGCGCCAACCAGGATTCGGCATGGGCCATCAGCGCGGTCCCGAGCCCGTCGCGGCGCCGCGCCGGATCGACGCCGACATAGTAGATCCAGCCGCGGTGCCCGTCATGGCCGGCCATGACGGTGCCGACGATGCGCCCCTCCGCCTCGGCGACGAAGAGCTCGCCATGGCCGGAGCTGCGGCAGAAGGCGATGTCGTGCGCCGGCGGGTTCCAGGGGCGAATGAGATCGCAGGCCCGCCAGAGATCGATGACGGCACCGAGATCGGCGTCGCGATAGGCGCGGATCGTCATCGGGCGGGCGCGGCCGGCGTGGCCGGCCCGGTTTCAACCGGCGTGTCGCCAGGGAGGCCCCATTCCGCCCAGGAGCCGTCATAGACGGCGACCTCGGAATGGCCGAGGAGGTGCAGGCCGAGAGCGAGGACGCAGGCGGTGACGCCCGAGCCGCAGCTCGCCACGACCGGCCGCCTGCGATCGATGCCGGCGGCATCGAAGAGCGCGGCGAGGCGCTCGGCGGGCAGCATCGTCTTCGTCTGCGGATCGAGGAGGCGGTCGTAAGGCAGGTTGCGGCTGCCGGGGATATGGCCGCGCCGGCGTCCCGGCCAGGGATCGTCGACCGTGCCCTCGAAGCGCGGCGCCGCGCGCGCATCCAGCACCTGCTCGCGGCGGCTCGCGAGGTTGGCGCGGAGCTGCTCCTTGTCGCGCACCATCATCGTGTTGAAATGCGCGGTGAAATGCCGCTCGCCCGGCATCGGCACGGCATCTTCGACCGGCCGCCCCTCGGCGAGCCATTTAGGCAGGCCGCCGTCGAGGACGGCGACATCGCGATGACCGAAGACGCGGAAGGTCCACCAGACGCGCGCCGCCGACATGAGTCCGGCGCTGTCATAGACGATGATGCGGTGCCCGTCGCCGAGGCCGAGCCTGCGAACGCGCACCGCGAATTTCTCCGGCGAGGGCAGCATATGCGGCAGGCTCGTCTCGGCATCGGCAATCTCGTCGATGTCGAAGAAGATGGCGCCTGGTATGTGCTGGCGCAGATAGTCCTCGCTCGCGCGCGGGACGACGCCCGGCATCTTGAAGGAGCCGTCGACGATGCGGATGTCGGGCGAGGACAGATGCGCCGCCAGCCATTCGGTCGAGACGAGCGCATCGGGATCGGCGTAGGGCATGAATGTATCCGTCAGGCGGCGAAGACGAGGTTGACGCGGCGGTTCTGCTTCCCCTTGTTCTCGATCTTGGCGACGGCGACGGTGCCGATCTCGCCGGTCCGCCGGACATGCGTGCCGCCGCAGGGCTGGAGGTCGACCCCGACGATCTCGAGGAGGCGCACCCGCCCGCGCCCGGTCGGCGGCTTCACCGACATGGTGCGGACGAGCTCCGGCCGCGCGGCCAGCTCCTCATCGGTGATCCAGCGCGGACGCACCTCGTGATCGGCGGCGATGAGGGCGTTCACCTTCGCCGCGATCTCCTCCTTGTCGAGGCTGCCGCCCGGCACGTCGAAATCGAGCCGACCCTTGCCGTCCGAGATCTGCCCGCCCGTCACCGCGCCCGGCACCACGGCGCAAAGGAGATGGAGGCAAGTGTGCATCCGCATGAGGCGGTGGCGGCGGTTCCAGTCGATTTCAGCCGTCACCGTCTCGCCCGGCGCGGGGAGCCCGGCGCCGGGCGCGGGGACGTGTATCACCTCCTCGGCGGCCTCGCCCTTCACCGTATCGACGATCGCGATGTCTCCGGCGGCGCGGCGCAGAACGCCCGTATCGCCGGGCTGCCCGCCGCCCATGGGGTAGAAAACCGTCCGGTCGAGCCGGATACCGCGTGCATCCACCGCCGTCACCACGGCGCTGCAGGAGCGGAGATAGGCGTCGTCGCGAAACAGCAGGGTCATGAGGCCGCGCGCTCTTCCGGGATAGGATCGCCGAGAGACTACAGGCCGCGGCCCGGCACGATCAAGCGCGGCCCGGCTGCGTTGGCCGCGGCTCCGGCGAGTTCGCGCGCACCGCGCCGGCAGACTGTGCTAGACTGCCGCAACAAGCGGCAGCACGACGCGCATTTTCCCGCCACGACGAGCGGCCGGGAGAGCCGGATGGCGGGTTCTCGACGCATCCGTTCCGAGGGAGGATCGCCATGCCGACCTATATCGCGCTCGTCAATTACACCGACAGCGGCATTCGCCACATCAAGGACTCGCCGAGGCGCCTCGACCAGGCGAAGGCGCTCCTCCGCGACATGGGCGGCGAGTTCAAATCCTTCTACATGACCATGGGAAACTACGACCTGGCGGCGGTCTACGAGGCGCCGGACGACGCCATCGCGGCGCGCTTCACGCTCATGCTCGGCAGCGCCGGCAATGTGCGCACGACGACGCTGAAGGCGTTCCCGGAGCAGGCCTATCGCGAGATCGTCGCCTCGCTGGGATAAATCGCGCCCGTCCAGGAGACGGTCAGACCAGCCACTCCGGCACCGGCAGGTTCTTGCTGCGCAGGAACTCCGGGTTGAAGAGCTTCGACTGATAGCGCGTGCCGTAATCGGCGAGGATGGTGACGATCGTGTGTCCGGGCCCAAGCTCGCGCGCCAGCTTCATCGCGCCGCAGACATTGATGCCGGTCGAGCCGCCGAGCACCAGCCCATCATGGCGGAGAAGGTCATAGATGACCGGTAGCATCTCCTCGTCCGTCACCTGGAACTGCCCGTCGAGCGGCACGCCTTCGAGATTCTTGGTGATGCGGCCCTGACCGATCCCCTCGGTGATCGAGCTCCCTTCGGCCTTGAGCTCGCCGCGGGCATAGTAGCTGTAGATGGCCGACCCCATCGGATCGGCGAGATAGGCCTTCACCTTGGGGTTGCGCTCTTTGAGCGCCATCGCCGTGCCGCAGAGCGTCCCGCCGGTGCCGACCGAGCAGATGAAGGCGTCGACCTTGCCCCCCGTCTGCTCCCAGATCTCGGGACCCGTCGTCTCGTAATGGGCGCGGCGATTGGCGGTGTTGTCGAACTGGTTCGCCCAGATGGCGCCGTTCGGCTCGGCGGCGTCGATCTCGGCCGCGAGGCGCTCGGAATACCGCACATAGTTCATGGGATTGGCGTAAGGCACCGCGGCGACGAGGCGGAGATCGGCGCCGCAGAGGCGCAGCATGTCCTTCTTCTCCTGGCTCTGCGTCTCGGGCATGACGATGACCGTGCGGTAGCCGCGGGCATTGGCGACCAGGGCGAGCCCGATGCCGGTGTTGCCGGCGGTGCCCTCGACGATGACGCCGCCCGGTCGGATGGCGCCGCGCTCCTCCGCGTCCTTGACGATGTAATAGGCCGCGCGGTCCTTGACCGAGCCGCCGGGATTGAGGAATTCCGCCTTGCCGAGAATGTCGCAGCCGGTGGCTTCCGAAGGGCCGCGCAGGCGGATGAGCGGCGTCGAGCCGATGCTGCCGATGAAGCCGTCGCGGATCGCCGTCGCCATGCCTGCCCTCATGGATGCCGAGAGATTGCGAGACTATCCGGAGAGGACAAAAGCCGGCAAGGCGATCGGCGTGACCCGTTCCCTGACACCGCAAGGGGGGAGGGGATGGTTCACGACATCGCTCCTGTGTTCCCTTACCCTTGGACGGGGGAGGGGGCGTTTGGGAGCACCCCGACGGCAGAAGCGTGCGCTAGCGCAGCATCGCATCGGCCTTCTCGCTCTGTCCGCTAAGCACCGCGCGGATCTTGCGCGCGAGCTCGGCCCGCCGGTAAGGCTTGTTGAGGATGGGGAACCCGTCGATGTCGTCGGTTGTCGTCGCCGCCTCGGCGGCATACCCGGTCGCCAGCAGGATCTTGATCTCGGGGTGCGCCTGGCGGACGCGCCGCGCCAGCTCGCCGCCGCTCATCCCCTGCGGCATGACGAGATCGGTGAAGAGGAGGCTGACGGGCTCACCGCGCTCGATGAGCGACAGCGCTTCCGGCCCGCTCTGCGCCCTCTGGACACGGTACCCGAGCTCTTCGAGGGTCGCCGCGGTCACTTCGAGGATGTCGCGATCATCCTCGACCATGAGGATCGTCTCCGAGCCGGTGGGCGGCTCGGAGCCGGCTCGGTAGCTCGTTTCGTGCCCGGGCATGACCCCGGACGCCTTGGGCAGGTAGAGGCTGACCGTCGTCCCGATGCCGACGACGCTCTCGATGGCGACATGGCCGCCCGATTGCTTGACGAAGCCGTGGACTTGACTCAGCCCGAGGCCGCTGCCCTTCCCAACCTCCTTGGTGGTGAAGAACGGCTCGAAGACGCGGTCGAGCTGGTCGACAGGGATGCCGTGTCCGGTATCGGCAACCGCGACGAGAACGTAGAAGCCGGGCGCGAGATCGGGCGCGGCGCCCGCGGCGATTTCGGTATTGCGCAGCGAGATGCTCAACCGTCCGCCGTTCGGCATGGCGTCCCGCGCATTGATGGCGAGGTTGAGCAGCGCATTGTCGAATTGCGCCGGATCGACCCGGCAGAGCCAGAGGTCGGGATCGGCATCGATGACGATCTCGATCGCCTCGCCGACGCCGCGCCGCAGCAAGCCCTCGCATTCCGTGACCGCCGCGCCGAGATCGACGATTTCCGGGCGCAGCGTCTGGCGCCGGGCGAAGGCGAGGAGCTGCTGCGTCAGCCGCGCGCCGCGCGCCGCGGCGCGCTGCGCGGCGCCGACATAGCGGGCGACCGCCTTGTCGGAATGGGCTCGGCTCTCCAGGAGATCGAGGTTGCCCGTGATCGCGGTCAGCAGATTGTTGAAGTCATGGGCGACACCGCCCGTCAACTGGCCGACGGCTTCGAGCTTCTGCGCCTGGCGGAGCACGGCTTCGAGCTTCTCGCGCTCGGCGATCTCCATGGTGAGCTGCCGCGTCCGCTCCGCGACGCGCTCTTCGAGCGTCTCGGTCAGGCGTCGCAGCGCTTCCTGCGTGTCGCGCTGCTTCGTAATGTCGGTGTTCGTGCCGAACCAGCGCAGGATGCGGCCATCCGTGCCCCGAACCGGGACGACGCGCGTCAGGAAGGAGCGGAAGACGCCGTCGGCGCCGCGGATGGGGAACACCATCTCGAATGGCTCGCCGGTGGCAATCGAATGCCGCCAGCGCTCCAAGACCCGCGGCAGCACCTCGGGGTCGTGAACCGACTGCCAGCCCCAGCCCGCCATCTCCTCCGGGCTCTTCCCGGTGTAGTCGTACCAGCGCCGGTTGAACCAGAAGATCCAGCCGTCGGAGCGCGCCATCCAGGTGAGCTGCGGGATCGATTCGGCGAGGGTTCGGAAGTGCTCTTCGCTCTCGCGCAGCGCCTCCTCCGCTTGCTTGCGCGCGGTAATGTCGGTGCAGGCGCCGACGAGGTAGGTCGGCTCGCCTTGCGCGTCGTGCTCCATCTTGGCGCGGTCGTTGAGCCAGCGGATGCTGCCATCGGGCAGCATCACGCGGTACTCCATCGAGAAATCGGCGCCGCGACGGCAGGCTTCGACGGCGAGGAGCAGGGCGGCGCGATCCTCCGGATGCACCCGCGCCATGGCATCCGCCGTCGTCCCGACCCTCTCGCCCGGGGCGAATCCGAAGAGACGTTTCAAATTGTCGTCGAAATCCAGAAACTCGCCGTTGCGCGGGTTCCACCGAAAGGTGCCGGTGTCCGAAGCTGCCATCGCCGCGGTGAGCACCTCTCGATGCTTCCGCAACGCCGCCTCGGCATGGGCCCGCTCGATCGTGATCGCCGCCGTCCGCGTCACGATCTCGACCCATTGCATGTCCTGTGGCGCTGGGTCGCGCGGCGCGCGATAGTAAGTGGCGAAGGTGCCGAGGATCTTGCCGCTCGAACCGAAGATGGGCGTCGACCAGCCCGAGCGCAGATCGTAGGGTGCGACGAATTCGACGAAGCGCTCCCATTGCGGGTCGGCGCTGAAATCGGGAACGGCTACGGCCTCGCCGCGAGACGCGGCAAGGCAGCAGACGCCGATCGCCGAGCTGACCGCGATGCCGGCGACGGCTGCATTGAAGGCCGGCGGCAGGCTCGGGCCGATGCCCCGCTCGAAATGCGTCCCCGCCTCGTTGAGCAGGAGGATCGAACCAAGCATCCCGTTGCCGGCCTGCCGCTCCATCGCGTCAATGAGAAAGCCGAGCACTTCGTCGGGCGGCGCGCCCATGACGAGCATCTGCAGAGCCCGCCTCTGGCATTCCAGTAGCGCTTCCGCGCGCTTGCGCTCGTTCACGTCCTGGCAGAGCGCAATGAGGTGCTGAGGCTGGCCGGCCGCATCCCGCGTCAGCGAGACGCTGCTCTGCACCCAGATGACGGCGCCGTTCTTGCGCACATATCGCGTCTCGACGACGAAGCTCGGCATCCGGCCAGCGAGCAGGCCGTCGATCAGCTTCTGCGTCTGCGCCCAGTCGTCGGGATGCATCAGCCGGGCGCAATCCATCTTCGAGAGCTCTTCCGCGGAATAGCCGGTGATGGCGCAGAGGGCGGAGTTGACCTGCAAGAACGTTGTCGACGGGGTCAGCACCGCGATCCCGGCGGCCGTCGAATCGAAGAGCGCCCGCAAGCGTTCCTCGCTGTCGCGCAAGGCCGCTTCCGCCTTCTTGCGGTCGGTGATGTCAACCAGCATGTTGACGGCGCCGACCAGCGCGCCCGATGCGTCGCGCAGCGGCGTCGGGTAGGGGATAAAGGGTACGCGCGTGCCGTCCGGGCCCTCGGCAATCGCCTCCTGACCCCTGATTGGCCGGTTTTCCTTCAGGGCAACGGCCATCGGACACTCGTCATGCGCCATCGGCCGGCCGTCGGGCCAGAAGAGGCGCCAAGTGACGCACCATTCGTCGCTGCCTAGGGCCGGGCGACGGCCCGCGAGTTTGACCGCGGCGTCGTTGTAGAAGGTGATCCGCCCGGCGGCGTCGGTCGTGTAGACGGCGGCGGGGAGCGCTTCGAGAAGGTCGCGGAAGCGCTCGTCGCGCTCGCGCAGCGTCTCCTCTGCGCGCTTCAGCTCCGCCTCGGCTTGCCGGCGTTCGAGCGCGATCCCCGCGAGGTGGATCGCGATCTCGATCAGCTCGGGATTGTCCGGCTGCGGATCGCGCGGGCGATCGTAATACATGGCGAAGGAAGCCAGCACCTGCCCGGTCGAGCTCCGGACCGGCGTCGATCGGCAAGCGCGAAGCCCGCAGGAGAGCGCCGGCTCGCGCCATGCTGCCGCCCACCGCTCGTCCGTCGCGATGTCCGGCACGAACACCGCGACGCCCTCGCCGGCGGCTTGGCCGCAGGGATCGAGATAGGGCGGCGTGATGGGCGCGCCGTCGAGCGCCGCTTGGTAGGATTCAGGAAGGTTGGGAGCGCTGCCGCGGCAGAGGTGCGTGCCATCCTCGGCGACCACGAGTATGGCGCAGCGCAGTCCCTCCTCCTGCCTCTCGATGAAGCGGACAAGTTCGGCGAGGCTTGCCTCGAGGGGAGCGCCGGTCGCCACCAATTCGAGGATACGCTTCTCTCCGGCGAGCAGCGCATTCGCCCGACGGAGCGCCGCGTCCGCGCTCGCCGCACCGGTCTGACCGTTGTCCCTCATTCCGAGGCCTCTTCGAGCTCAGCTGCCCCGCGGGCGCTCCCGGCGCATCGCCGCCGGGGCTGGTGGCCGCGTCAATCCGACGGGCGGCTGCCGCCGCGCAAGGCCGGCCGCTATCGCCTCGCACCCGGCCCCCGTCGCAAGGGAGCGCCTGGGCAAACGAAAATCGTCGCAGAAGGCCGACGATCAATCAACGCCGAGACATTCGCCCTTTTTGGGGGACTGGCGCGGGAGGCTCCCGGCGCTCGTCACGCCGACTCGAGCGCGGCCGGCCTGATCCGGCTCGCCGGTATCGCCACGCCGCTTCGCCGCTTTCCCGAGTTCTCGTCATTGGCGCGGCGCCGGCGGCTGCGCTATGCTCCCGCGCGCACGGGACGCGATAACACAACGAGCGGGAGGGGACCATGCGGCATAGGGAATGGGTGTTCGGCGGCTTGATGACGGCGCTCCTCGTCAGTCCGGCTTTTGCCGCGACGCCGAAAGATACCGTCGTGATGGCGAAGCAAATCGACGACATCATCTCGCTCGATCCCGGCGAGGTCTTCGAGTTCTCGGGCGCCGAGGCGGTCTCGAACATTTACGACAAGCTCATTGACTTCAACATCAAGAAGGTGAGCGAGCTGCACGGACGGCTCGTCGAGAGCTGGGGCGTCGCCGATGACGGCGTCACCTATACCTTCAAAATGAAGAAGGGGCTGAAATTCGCCTCGGGCAACCCGATCACCGCGGCCGATGCCGCCTGGTCGCTGCAGCGCGCGGTCATCCTCAACAAGACGCCGGGCTTCATCCTGACGCAATTCGGCTTCACCAAGGACAACGTCAAGGATCGCATCAAGGCGAGCGATCCCGAGACGCTCGTCATCGTCACGGCGAAGCAGGTGGCGCCGAGCTTTCTCTATTATTGCCTCACCGCCAATGTGAGCAGCGTCGTCGACAGCAAGCTCGCCGAGCAGCATGCCAAGGGCGACGACTTCGCCAATGAATGGCTGAAGAGCCACTCCGCCGGCTCCAACGCCTTCACCTTGCGCGATTGGCGGGCCAACGAGGACTACACGCTCGAGGCCAATCCCAATTACTGGGGGAAGAAGCCGGCGGTGAAGCGCGTCGTCGTGCGCCATGTCGCCGAGCCTTCGACCCAGCGCCTCCTCCTCGAAAAGGGCGACATCGACTACGCGCGCAACCTGACGCGCGACGATCTCAACGCCATCAAGAGCAATCCGCAGATCGCGACGCAAGAATCGCCGAAGGGCAACATCGTCTATGTCGGGCTCAATCAGAAGAACCCGAACCTCGCCAAGCCCGAGGTGCGCGAGGCCCTCAAATACCTCGTCGATTACGATGCGATCCAGCGCAACATCCTCTCCGGCACCTACATCGTGCATGAGAGCTTCCTGCCCGACGGCTTTCTCGGGGCGATCGACGACAAACCCTACAAGCTCGACGTCGCCAAGGCCAAGGCGCTGCTCGCCAAGGCCGGCCTGTCCGGCGGCTTCACAATGACGATGGATGCGCCGGGCTCATCGCCTTACACCGACATCGCGCAGGCCATCCAGGCCGGCTTCGCGCAAGGCGGCGTCAAGCTCGAGCTCATTCCGGGCGACCAGAAGCAGGTCATCACCAAATACCGCGCCCGCAATCATGACAGCGTGCTTCTTTATTGGGGGCCGGACTACCAGGACCCGCACACCAACGCGCAGACCTTCGCCTCGAATCCTGACAATTCCGACAGCTCGCCGAGCAAGACGCTGGCTTGGCGCAATTCGTGGAACATTCCGGAAATGACCAAGACGACCCTCGATGCCGTCGGCGAGCGCGACGCCGAGAAGCGCGCCGCGATCTATGAGTCGCTTCAGCGCGAGCATCAGAAGATCTCGCCATTCATCATCATGTTCGAGCAGATCGAGGTCGCAGCGCACCGCAAGAATGTCGACGGCTTCATCATGGGGCCGTCGGTAGACACGAATTTCTACGAGGAGATTCGGAAGAACTGAGCGGCGCGTCTCGGGGAGGGAGCCAAGCGCCCGGAGGTGCCGGAATGGCGAGGGTTGCGGTCGGAGCGCGGGCGGCGAGCGCGTTTCGCGGCGTCGCCGCCGGCACCGGCCGCACGCTCCTCGTCCTGGCCCTCACCTTTTTCGGCCTGCTCCTCGTCACCTTCCTCATCGGCCGCGTCGTGCCGATCGATCCGGTTTTGGCCGCGGTCGGCGACCGCGCGAGCGCCGAGACCTATGCGCGGGCGCGCGCCGAACTCGGCCTCGATCTGCCGCTTTATCAGCAATTCGCGATCTATGTCGGCAAGGTGCTGCAAGGCGATTTCGGACGCTCGGTCCTGACCTCGAACCCGGTGCTGACCGATATCGGCCGCTTCTTTCCGGCAACGCTCGAACTGGCGACGCTGGCGACGATTCTCGGTGTCGGCATCGGCGTGCCGCTCGGTGTCATAGCCGCCGCGCGCCAGGGGCGCTGGCAGGACCAGGTGATCCGCGTCGTCGGGCTGCTCGGCTACTCGATCCCGGTCTTCTGGCTCGGCCTCGTCGGCCTTCTCGTCTTCTATGCCCGGCTCGGCTGGGTCGCGGGGCCAGGGCGCGTCGATGTCGGCTTCAACGACATCGTCGAGCCGATGACCGGGCTCATCCTTCTCGACAGCCTCATGGAAGGCGAAGGGGAGGTCTTCGCCAACGCGCTCAGCCACCTTGTCCTTCCGGCAGCGATCCTCGGCTATTTCTCCCTCGCCTATGTCAGCCGGATGACGCGCAGCTTCATGATCGACCAGCTGCGGCAGGAATATATCGTGACGGCGCGGGTCAAAGGCATCGCCGAGCGGCGGGTGGTCTGGCGCCACGCCTTCGGCAATGTGATGCTGCCGCTCGTCACCGTCGTCGCGCTCTCCTACGCGAACCTGCTCGAAGGCTCGGTTCTGACCGAGACGGTCTTTGCCTGGCCGGGCATCGGCGCCTACATCACCAACTCGCTGCTGAACGCCGATATGAACGCTGTGCTGGGAGGCACGATCGTCGTCGGCGCCGTCTTCATCGGGCTCAATATGGCCTCCGACCTCCTCTATCGCCTGCTCGATCCGAGGGCGCGATGAGCCAGCGCGCCGAGAAGCCGCTGGGCTGGCGGCGATGGCTTTTGGCCGAGACGCCCTGGTCGCGACTGCAGGCCGAGCTGGGGCAGGCCTATCTCGCGGCACTCTCCTTCGCCCGCAACCGCTTGGCGATAGTCGGCCTCTCCCTCGTCCTGCTGCTGCTTCTCATCGCGCTCTTCGCGCCGCTGCTGGCGACGCACGCGCCCGATGCCCAGAATCTGACGATGCGCCTGCATCCGCCCGGCGCCGCGGCGTGGTTCGGCACGGACGAGCTCGGCCGCGACATCTATTCGCGGATCATCTACGGCTCGCGGATCACTCTCGGGATCGTCTCCCTCGTCATCATCCTCGTCGGCCCGCTCGGTCTCGTCATCGGCTGCGCCGCGGGATATCTCGGCGGCTGGCTCGACACCGTGATGATGCGGCTCACCGATGTCTTCCTGGCATTTCCGCGCCTCATCCTCGCCTTGGCCTTCGTCGCCGCGATCGGCCCCGGTATCGAGAATGCCGTGATCGCCATCGCGCTCACCGCCTGGCCGCCTTACGCCCGCGTCGCCCGCGCCGAGACGATCGCGCTGCGCCACAGCGACTTCGTCAGCGCCGCGCGGCTGCAAGGGGCGGGCGCGCTGCGCATCATCCGGCGGCAGATCGTGCCGCTCTGCGTCTCGTCGGTGATCGTCCGCCTCACGCTCGACATGTCGGGAATCATCCTCACCGCGGCGGGGCTCGGCTTCCTCGGCCTCGGCGCGCAGCCGCCCTCGCCGGAATGGGGGGCGATGATCTCCTCGGGGCGGCGCTTCATCCTCGACCAATGGTGGGTGGCCTTCTTCCCGGGACTCGCTATCTGCCTCGCCGGGCTCGGCTTCAACCTGCTCGGCGACGGGCTCCGCGACGTGCTCGACCCGAAGCAGCGATGACGGGCGGGTCGTCAGCGCCTCTCCTCGAAGTGGAGGATCTCCGCATCGGCTTCCGCAGCCCGCACGGCGTCGTCGAGGCGGTGCGCGGCATCGATTTCTCGGTTGGCCGCGAGAAGCTCGGCATCGTCGGCGAGTCCGGTTCCGGCAAGACGTGCACCGGACGCGCCATCCTGCGCCTCCTGCCGGACCATGCTGAGCTGTCGGCGCGGCGCTTTGTGTTCGACGGAACGGATCTCCTGGCCAGCTCCGAGCACGACATGCGGCGGATCCGCGGCCGGCGCATCAGCATGATCATGCAAGATCCGAAATTCTCGCTGAACCCGGTGATGACGGTCGGCGCGCAGATCGCCGAGGCCTATGCGACGCATGCGAGGACGAACAGCCGCGAGGCGCGCCGGCGCGCGCTCGCCATGCTGGAGGCCGTGCGCATTCGCGATCCCGAGCGCGTCTTCGCCGCTTACGCGCACGAGCTGTCGGGCGGCATGGGGCAGCGGGTGATGATCGCCATGATGCTGATCACCGACCCCGACCTCCTCATCGCCGACGAGCCGTGCTCGGCGCTCGACGTCACCGTCCAGATGCAGGTGCTGGCGATCATCGATGACCTCGTCCGCCAGCGCGGCATGGGTCTTATCTTCATCAGCCACGACCTCAACCTCGTGGCCTCCTTCTGCGACCGCGTCCTCGTCATGTATGGCGGACAGATCGTCGAGAGCTGCGCTGCCGCCGAGCTGCACCGAGCCGCCCACCCCTATACGCGCGGCCTCCTCGCGGCGCTGCCGCGTCTCGAGCGGCCGGTCGAGGAGCTGGCCGTGCTGGAGCGCGACCCAGCCTGGCTCCGGCCGCAGGAACGCGTGGCGCGATGACGCAAGCCGCAAACCCGGTCCCCGCGATCGCGGTGCAGTCGCTCACCGTCTCCTTCGGCGAGGGCGCCGCGCGCATCCACGCGGTGAAGGGCGTCTCCTTCGCCGTTGCCGAAGGCGAGGTTTTCGGCATCGTCGGCGAATCGGGATCGGGAAAATCCACAATTCTCCGCGTCATCTCCGGCCTGCACCGCGACTGGTCGGGGACGCTGACGGTGCGCGGGGCGCCCGTCGGCATCCGTCGGTCCAAGCAGTTCTACAAGCTCGTTCAGATGGTCTTTCAGGATCCCTACGGCTCGCTGCATCCGCGCCAGACGGTGGACCAGATCCTCGCCGAAGGGTTGTTCGTCCAGGGCATGGGCGACCGCGAGCGCCGCATCCAGCGGGCGCTCTACGATGTCGGCCTGCCCGCCGCCTTTCGCTTCCGCTATCCGCACCAGCTCTCGGGCGGACAGCGGCAGCGCGTCGCCATCGCCCGCGCCCTCATCCTCGAGCCGCGCATTCTCTTGCTCGACGAACCCACCTCCTCGCTCGACGTCTCAGTGCAGGCGGAGATCCTCAATCTTCTCCGCCATTTGCGCATGCAGCAGCGGCTGAGCTGTCTGCTCGTCAGCCACAATCTCGCGGTGATCGCGCATATGTGCGATCGCCTCGCGGTGATGAATGCAGGGCGCATCGTCGAAGAGCTCGACGCGGCGCAGCTCCGCGCCGGGCGGGCCGATCACCCCTATACGCGCCAGCTCATGCGCGCCAGCAAGGGATATGACCGCAAGACGGCGGCGGCCCTCGTCAGCTATGACTGATGGGTCGTAAAAAAAGGGCCGTGCAAGCACGGCCCAAGTTTAGGGAGGAAACGCCCAAGCAGATGCAGCATGCGCCGCGAAGCGGCGTGGGCTCATGCTGCGATGCACAATATGGCGATCCTTCCTCCGATATCCAAGGCATTTTTCGCAAAAAAGAGAAAAATCGAAATCTCCTAGGCCGAGTGCCGCGTTAAGTTGGAATTCCCGGCACCGCTCTCCTCCGAGGCTTGCGCCAGGAGTTGGCTGGCGTGCTGAATCCGCATGGCCGCCAGGCAGACCGCGAGAGGGGCGGTGGCGCCCGGCGAGTTAGCGGGAAACTCGATGACGGCGTCGGACGCCCGATAGAGCTCGGCGAACCAGCCGGTGAAGTTGCCGCGGCAATCGTGCCGCTGCCCCATGCGGTGAATGGACCAGCCTTCCGGGATGAGCTGCATCGCGGCATCGAGGGAACGCGTATAGGCCGGCACCGGCTTCATCAGCGAAAATTGCCGCTGGATGGCGTAGTCGAGGTATTCGCTTCCGTCGGAGGCGGCCTGAAGGGCGGAAATGAGCTTCGTGATATCCATCAGGTGCTTCTCGGTCTGTGTTACGCGGTAGTCTTGAGGATAGACCTGCGCAACCGGGCCGAGTTGAAACAAAGTTATGTCACCTGCCCGCCGTAAACGGCCCATTGCCGCTCATGCTCCAAGAGCCAGCGCTTGCGGGCAATTCCGCCGCCATAACCGGTGAGGTCGCCGCCGGCGCCGACGACGCGATGGCACGGCACGATGATCGAGACGGGATTGGCGCCGTTGGCGAGGCCGATGGCACGGCTCGCGCGCGGCATCTCGAGCGCTGTCGCAAGCCGTCCGTAGCTCGTCGTGGTGCCGGCGGGAATCCGGCGAAGCGCCGCCCAGACCTTGCGCTGGAATTCGGTTCCGCGCAGGCGCACCCGAATGGCGTCGAGGGCGCGGAGATCACCGGCAAAATAGTCGCGCAGCGGAGCGCGGACCCCGCCGGGATCGGTCGCCGCGGCGGTCGCGGCGCCGGGATACCATCGGCGCAGCGCCGCCTTGAGGCGGTCCTCGTGATCGGCGAATTCGAGGGCGCAGACGGCCGCGCCGTCAGAGGCGAGCAGAAACGGTCCGATCGGCGACTCGATGCTGTCGATCAGCAGCGTCATGGCCCTCTCTCCGCGGGTTCGGCGCGGCGGATTCCGCCGTCCAAAGATGCTGCGCCGCGTAGGCCCGCCATGGCCGCCAGGCTTCCGCGGCGCGCAGAAGCGCCGTTGCGCTCGGGCGCGGTCCCCCGGCGCCGAAGGCGCGGCGCAGCCCGATATCGGCGGCGGGAAAGGCGTCGGGCTCGCGCAGCCACCGCATCGCGATGTACTGCGCCGACCACTCGCCGATGCCGGGCAAGCGGCAGAGCCGCTCGACCGCCTTTTCGAGGCTTTGAGTCGGATGGAAGAGGCGCTTGTCGGCAATCGCGGCCTCGGCGAGCTCCGTGATGGCCGCAGCCCGCGCCCGCGGCATGCCGAGGGTCGCGGCGAGATCAGAGGCGACGAGCCGCTCGGGACGCGGGAAGGCGAAGCGCAGCGCGCCATCGGCCGCGCCGCCATCGATGGCGAGCCGTTCGCCATAGGCGGCGACCAGCTTGCCCGCCAGGCCGCGGGCCGCAGCGAGCGTCACCTGCTGGCCGAGGATGGCGCGCACCGCCATCTCGAAACCGTCCCAGCCGCCCGGCACGCGCAGCCCTGGCCGCGCGGCGACGAGCGGCGCCAGCCGCGGATCCTCGGCAAGGTGACGGGCGATCGCCGCGGGGTCGGCGCCGAGATCGAAGACGCGGCGCAGGCGCGCGACGATCGCCGGCAGCACCGAGAGGCGGCTGAGCTGCAGCTCGGCGAGAAGGTGAGGGGCGCCGTCGGCCGCCGGCCGCACGGTGACGATGCCATGCGCGCCCTCGAGCGCGAGGGTGCGGCGATAGCAGCGGTCGCCCACCTCCTCGACGCCGGCAATCGCGCGCGCCCGCAGGAACGCGACCATGGCCGGCCAGTCATAGGGTTCGGCGAAGGGAAGCCGCAGCGACAGGCAGGTGCCGGCCGGCCTGTCCTCCTCGCTGCCGCGGCGCAGCTCGCGCGGCGCGCGGCGGAAGACGCGGCGGATCGCACTGTTGAAGCGCCGGACGCTCCCGTAGCCGGAGGCGAGGGCGACCTCGACCATCGGCATCTGCGTCTCGGTGAGCAGCTTCTTGGCGAAGAGGAGCCGGCGCGTCTGCGCGACGGCGATGGGCGAGGCGCCGATATGGCTGCGGAAGAGGCGCCTGAGGTGGCGCTCGCCCATGCCGAGGCGCGAGGCCAGATCCTCGACGCCCTGCTCGTCGAGGGCGCCGTCGGCGATGAGCGCCAACGCACGCGAGACGGTGTTGGACGTACCCCGCCAAAAGGCGAGGTCGGGCGACGCCTCCGGCCGGCAGCGAAGGCAGGGCCGGAACCCGGCGGCCTGTGCCGCTGCCGCGCTCGGCAGGAAAATGCAGTTTTCGAGCTTGGGCGGCCGCGCCGGGCAGATCGGGCGGCAATAGATGTGCGTCGTCAGCACGGCCGTGAAAAACCGGCCGTCGAAGCGCGCATCGCGCGTCAGCAGGGCGCGGTAGCAGGCGTCGCGATCGAGATCCATGGCGCGATTATGGCGCAGCGTGCGGCACCGTCTCGCCATTTTCGGACTCGGTCGCGCGGAGGACCCGCGAGACCGCCGCCTCAGGCGAGACGCATCGGCGTTTTCAACGGTGCGAGAGCCGCCCGGCTCGCCTCCGTGAGCGGCAGCTCGATGCGGACCAGAAGGCCGTGCGGCTTGCGCGTTTCGGCCCGGATCGTGCCGCCGAGCGCTTCGACATTGCGGCGCGCGATCCACAAGCCGATGCCAAAATGCGTCTCCGGCGATTCATCGGATTCGGCGAGGCCCGGGCGCTGCGAGAAATAGCGGTCGAAGATGCGTCCCAGATCCTCCTCGGCGACGCCCGGCCCGGAATCGCCGATCAGCAGCTCGGCGACGTCGCCGCGGGCTTCGAGGCGGACGCCGATCTCGCCGCCTTCGGGCGAGAAGGAGATGGCGTTGTCGACGACGTTCTCGATGACCGTCTCGACCATCTCCTCATTGGCGAAGGCGAGGACGCCGGGGGCGATATGGCCTTTGAGAACGAGACCGCGCCGGGCGAAGGTATCGACATGGGCGTGCAGGAGGCGGTGCAGGAGCGTCGAGAGGTCGACATCGGTGCGCCGCGTATCGATGAGATCGGCCGTGGCTTCGCCGAGGCGGCGGGCCGAGGCCACCAGCCCGTCCAGCTTGTCGAGCGAGCTTTCGATGAGGCCGAGCGCGCGGACGCCGCGCTGATTGGCGGGGGCGACGCCGCGCTTCAGCGGCTCGAGCGATTGGCGGATCACCGCGATCGGCGTCTTGAAGGCATGGGCGTTGTCCTCGGCGGCCCTGCGGATGTCGTCGGCCGAGCTGTGCAGCACCTCGACCATCCGGTCGAATTCCTCGGCGACGGCATTGAGCTCCGGGATCTCGTTATGCGCGCCGAACGGGCCGGCGCCGGGACCGCGATCGCGAATGGCGCGGGCGCGCTCGGCGAAGTGGCGCAGCCCGCGGCGCACGCGCAGGAAGGTGGTCAGCGTGAGGAGGACCATGGCGAGGTAGATGGCGGCCGCCAATTTCACTTCGGGCGTCGCCCAGTAAGGGACGCCGAGCCGCGCCCCCGGCATCATCCCGGCCGGGAAGGAGGTGACGATCACCCAGCACCCGGCCGGCGTCGAGAGCGGTGTCACCGATGTCACGACCTCGTCGTTGCCGTTGGGCGTGCTGTAGCGGAAGGCGTCCGGAAGCTGCCCCTCGCAGGTTTGCCCCAGGCGTTCGAGCACGCCCTGCTGCTTGAGCTTCTCGCGCTCGATATCGAGCTGCGCGGCGGGCACCACCGGCCAGGAGGCGATGTAGAAGAAGCCGCCGCCCGGCGGGGCGAACAGCAGCTTGACGTTGGTGATGTCGTCGGCAAAGCGCGCGAGCTCGGCGCCGAGCTGCGGCAGGGCCGGATGGTCGCCACCGGCTGCCAGCAAGGGCAGCAGGGCTTGGCCGAGGACCCGGCCTTGCTCGCGGACGCTGCGCAGCAGCAGCTCCTGCTTCTCCTCGTCCGCCGCCCGGAACTGGACGTAGAGAATCAGCGGAACGACGAAGAAGATGACGGCCAGCAGAACCGTCTTGACGGCCAGCGAGCGAAACGCCCCGGCGCGTCGGCGCGTCGGTTCGGCCCGGCTAACCGCTTGCGACCCAGCGGTAGCCGAATCCTGCATAGTTGTGGATATGGTCGAACTCCGGGTCAGCGTCGCGGAACTTCTTGCGGATGCGCTTGATGAACGTCCGGACATTGGCGCGGAACCCCTCCGCGCCATAGCCGGCGACGAAATCCTTGCCGTGGACGAGATCATAGATCTCGCGATAGGAGACGTCCTCGCCGGTGCGCAGGGCGAGCAGCGCCACGATCTTGAACTCGGTCAGCGTCAGGTCGAGCGGCTGGCCGGCCCAGTTCGCGCGGCTGATGTCGAAGCGCAGCTCCAGCTTGTCGAGATGGAGGACGTCGCCGATGTTGCGCCGACCGTCGGCATCAACCGGCGGGCGCGTTCCCTCGGTGATGAGGCGCAGGCGCTTCACCAGGATCGAAAGGCGCCGCGACTTGTCGATGAAATCGACGGCGCCGCCTTCGAGCGCCGCCTCCTCGTAGATGTCGTCGCTCAGCACGGTCAGGAAGATGACGGGGGTCGTCGTGCCGGCCCGCCTGAGGCTGCGCAGGACTTCGAGCCCGTTCATTCCCGGCATGCGCCAGTCGAGCAGCACGACATCGGCGCTGCCGTTGCCGGCAAAGAATTCGAGCGCCTGGGCCCCGTTCGAGAAGCTGGTGACGGCATAGCCTTCGTCGATGAGGTTGAGCCCCAGCGACTCGCGGAAAAGGTCGTCATCGTCAACGAGGACTATATGCGGCGGAGGCACCGCTGCGCTGTCGATGCTCGTCGACGAGTTGCTGAAAACAGCGCTCGGGGCGCTGCTCGACAATGTCATTGCTTCTGACTTCATAGTGGAGAGCCCGCATTACCCTGTTCTGAAGGTCGAGGTAAAAATAGACGTCGACTTCGCAATCTTGGCTGGCATAGTGCCAGATCGTGGCCGGCGGCGCCTCGGTCCGGGAAGCCGGCGCGCCGAGCCAGTCGCTGGCGGCGCCTTCGTCGAGGCCGATGACGTGCTCGGGATCGACGAGAACGGTCGGCTCGGCGGGAGAAGGCGGGGCAGTGTGCGCGACCGGCGGCGGCGCCGGCTTGCGTGCCGGCCGCGGCGGGGGCGGCTCGGCGAGCGGCGGGGGCGGCGGGATGTCCGCCTCGGGCACCGGCTCGGGCGGCGGGGCCGGGGGCGTCGGCTCCAGAAAGGCGCAGGCGGTGAGGCAGAGTGCGCCCGCAAGGCTCGCCGCCACGGCAAGCCTCCGCCTTTTGACCGGCCCGCTTTCCGCCTTCATCGTCCTTGTATCGCAGCCCCGTCGCTGGTCGGCCCGAGCACCTTGGTGGCCAGCCATTAAGAGATCGTCAATATATCATTCGCGGCGGATCGATCGTTACCCCACAAAAGGGTTGGGCGATAGAACCGATCTTGCGATTACCACTTTTGCGCGAACGCACTTCGGTCAAAGCCCGAGTTTCGGGCGCTGGCGATGCCACTCCGTCGCGCGCTCATAGGCGTGGCCGACGCGGAGGACCGTGGCTTCGTCGAAGGGCTTGCCGGCGATCTGAAACGAAAGCGGCAGGCCGTCTGCGGAGAAGCCGCAGCGCAGCGCGAGCGCGGGCTGGCCGGTGACGTTGAACGGCATCGTCATCGGCCGCTCGAAGGAGGCGAAGCTCGGCAGGTCATCGAGAGCGGGCGCCGGTCCCGGGGTGACCGCGGTGACAAGGACATCGACATCGGCCATGGCCGCACGCATCTCGCCGATGAGAACGCGGCGGAGGCGCACCGCCTGAAGGTAGTCGGCGCTCGAGAGGAAGGCGCCGAGCGAGACGCGGTTGCGCATGATCCGACCGTAATCGAAGAAGCGCGCGCGCAAGCCGCGCTCATGCACGGACCAGGCTTCCGAGAAAAGGATGATCCAGCCGCAGGCGCCATAGTCCTCGGGCGGCGCGAGGCGGAGCTCGCGCAGCTCGGCGCCGAGTCCGGCCATCACGCTCAGGGCAGCGTCGATGGCCGCGAGCGCTTCTGCCGAGACATGACTGCCGGCCGCGAAGAATTGGCGCGCGACGCCGATGCGAACACCCCGAAGATCATCGCGCAGCCCCGCCCGATAATCCGGAACCGGAAGCTCGGCGCTCGCCGGGTCGCGCGGATCATGTCCAGCCATCGCCTGCAGGAGGATTGCGCAATCCTCCACCGTCCAAGCGAGGGGGCCCGCATGGTCGAGCGAATAGGCGAGGGGAAGCACGCCGTGGCGCGAGACGCGGCCATAGGTCGGCTTCAATCCGCTGACGCCGCAATAGGCGGCGGGGAGCCGAATCGAGCCGCCGGTGTCGCTGCCGCTGCCGCCGAGGACGAGCCCGGCGGCGACCGCGGCTCCGGTGCCGCTGCTCGAGCCGCCTGTGAAATGCGCGGTGTTCCAGGGGTTGCGGGGCGGCGGCCACGGCAGATCGAAGGAGGGGCCGCCGATCGCGAATTCATGCGTCGCAAGCTTTCCGAGCATGATGGCGCCCGCCTCGTCGAGGCGGCGCACCACCGTCGCATCCTCCGTCGGAACGAAATCGGCCAAGAGGCGGGAATGGGCCGTCGTGCGGATGCCTGCGGTGCAGAAGATGTCCTTGTGCGCGATCGGGATGCCATGCAGGGGCCCGCGGTATCGGCCGTGCATGATCTCCCTCTCGGCCGCCGCGGCCGCAGCGAGCGCCGCCTCGGGCCGAAGGAGGAGAAAGCTCTTCAGCCGATCGTCGACAGCCTCGATGCGCGCGAGACAATGCCTCGTCAGCTCGACGGGCGAGAGCTCGCGCCGGGCGACGCGCCGCGCCGCATCGGCGACGGTCAGCGCGTCAAGCACCGCTTTCCTCGACGCCGGCCCGGACCGCGAAGAGATGGGCAGGTTCGCCGCCCGCCTCCCCGGCCGCGGCGAGGCGCGTCCTGACGCGCCGGGTCATGCGCAGCAGCGCGGCAAGGGAAGGCTCGATCTCGGCGAGGAGGGCCGCCATCGCCTCTGGCGCGAGGTCGAGCCCTGCATGCCGCGCGAGGAGAGTGAATTCGGTCAACCGTCGATCGCCTTCGGTCACGAGCGCCTCCTCTCGAGAATGCGGCGTCAACAATAAGCAAGACGCGCCGCTGCCGTCGATCGCCTTCCCGTTCGTCGCCGCGGGGATTCCAGCGCGACGGTCGAATTCTTCAATCTAGGGCGGAACGAAAATGCTGAAAGACCGTCTAACTAGCGGTCCAATTCGGAGTGACAAGCTCGATGGCCGAAGCGCGATTGGTGAGCTGGCCGCGCATCTGCGCTGCTTGCTTCTCGGCGATGCGGCCGCGCCAATGGGTCAAGAACCTGTTCGTCTTCGCGCCCTTGCTGTTCACGCCGGCGGCGCTGTCGCTGGCGACTGTCGCGCTCGGGCTGACGACTTTTGCTGCCTTCTGTCTCGCCGCGAGCGCGCTCTATGTTTGCAATGACATTCTCGATCGCGAAGCCGACCGCAACCATCCGGCCAAGGCGTCGCGGCCCTTTGCTGCCGGCACGCTCAGCCTCGCGATCGGCTGGACGCTCTTTGCCGGCCTCGCCCTCGGCGCCGGGCTGCTCGCCTTCGCGCTCCCGGGAAAGGCGGCCTGGGTCATCGCCACCTATCTCGCCGCCAATCTGCTCTACTCGCTGCGTCTGAAGCAGATCGCGATCCTCGACGTCATCACCATCGCGATAGGCTTCGTCATGCGCGTCGTCGCCGGCGCCATGGCCGTCGGCGTCGCTGCGAGCCCATGGCTCCTCGAATGCGTCGGGCTGATCGCGCTCTTCCTCGCCGTCGCCAAGCGCCGCGACGACCTCATGCTCAAGATGGCGGCCAATCACCGCCCCAGCCTCGACGGCTACAACGCGGCCTATCTCGACATGTGCATGGGAATGGTGCTCGGCTGTCTGCTCGCGCTCTACATCATCTACAGCGCGAGCGCCGAGGTGATTGCCCGCATCGGTACGGACCGCCTCTATTACACGGTCCCCTTCGTCGTCGCCGGCGTCATGCGCTACCTGCAGCTCACGCTCGTCGAGCGCCGGTCGGGGGCCCCGACCGAACTCGTCACCGGCGATCCGTTCCTGCTCGCTTGCATCGGCGGATGGCTCCTCGTCTTCGTGCTGCTCGTCTATTGACGCGGAGGCGACCCAGCCAGAACCGCGCCCGAGCTGCATTCACTCGATCTTGAGGAGTTCCGGCCCGAGCGTCGCCAGGATGACGGCGACGGCCTGCTTGGCCGCATAGCCGGGCGTGTGATCGGGGTGAAGCTCCCGCCAGGCATCGACACCGGCACGATAGCAGCGCGCCGAATCGAAGCCGGCTTGACGCGCTTCGCGAAACGCACGGAGCACCGCTTCGATGGTTTCCTCGTCGTGTGTCACGAGAGGCGTACAGCCGTGGCGACGGTTCGTTCCGGCGAGGGGCTCGATCGCACCGTCTCAGCGGTCGTTTTCAATCTTGCGCTGACCTTGTCCGCGGGCGGTCAACCGCATCGCACCGAGCGCATCGCGCGGATGGCTAGCGCGTAGCCTCCGCTGTCGCGTCGGACGCGCCGCCGAGATAGGCCGCGCGCACCGCGTCGTCGTGCGCGAGCTCCGTCGCGCTGCCCGCCACGGCGAGGCGCCCGGCTGCGAGCACATAGCCGCGCGCCGCGATCGACAAGGCCATCCGCGCATTTTGCTCGACCAGCAGAATGGCGGTCCCGTTCGCGGCGAGGCGGGCCAAAACCCGGAACACACGGTCGACGATCAGCGGCGCGAGGCCGAGCGAGGGTTCATCGAGAAGGAGAAGCCGCGGCCGCGCCATGAGGCCGCGCGCGATGGCGGCCATCTGCTGCTGCCCGCCGGAGAGAGTCCAGCCCGGCGCATCGATGGCGGGCCGGATCTCGGGAAAGAGGTCGAGGACGCGCTCGGCCTCGGCCGCGAGCGCGCGGCGGGCGATGCGGCGCCCCGCCGCGCCGATGAGGATGTTCTCGCGCAAGGTGAGACCCGGGAAGATCCGCCTGCCCTCCGGCACGAGCGCGATGCCGAGCCGGACGATCGCTTCCGGCGCCATCCCCTCGATCGAGCGGCCATCGAAGCGGATCGTGCCCTTCCGCGGCTTCAGCAGGCCCGCAATCGCCCGCAGCGTCGTCGATTTGCCGGCCCCGTTCGCGCCAAGCAGCGCGACGATTTCGCCGTTTTCGACATGGAGCGTGAGCGCTTCGATCGCCTCTACCCGGCCATATCCGGCGGCGAGGCTGTCGAGCTCAAGCAGCGGCATCGCCGCCCTGCGGCAGATTGCCGGCGAATGTCGGAAGAGGGACAACGCTCACCCGCCGATCATCGTCGCGTCGCCGCCACGGTTGAAGAGGAATTTCGTCCGGGAATGGTGCGAATTGCCCGGTGCGCATTGCGATAGGCAAGCCGCGAGGCTGCATGCTATTTCGGCGAAGAGGCGCATGTGCGGGGTGGCAAGCATGGGTCAACAAGCTTTGCGGCCGGCCGCCGTGCCGCTGCGCGAGATCGCGCTCGTCTTCTCGCGCATCGGCATATCGAGCTTCGGCGGCGGCCTCGTCGCGTGGATTTATCGCGAAGCCGTCGAACGGCGTCGCTGGTTGCCGGATCGCGAGTTTCTGAGCGGTCTCGCCCTGAGCCAGGTGCTGCCGGGCGCCAATATGGTGAATCTCGCCCTCTATCTCGGAATGCAGCTTCGCGGCGGCTGGGGAGCGCTCGCCGCCGTGCTCGGGCTCCTCGCGCTGCCCATCCTCGTCATCATCGCAATGTTCGAGATCTATGCGCGGCTGCGCGGGCTGGCGGCGGCGCATTTCATCCTCGATGGCATCGCGACGGCGGCGCTCGGCCTCAACATCGCGACCGGCGTCAAGGCGATGCGGCGGAGCACCGACGCCTTTGCCGTGGCGATCGCGCTCGCCGTCTTCCTCGCTGTCGGCGTCCTCCGCTGGCCGATGCTCGCGGCGGTGCTCGGCCTCGCGCCCGTCAGCATTGCTCTCGCCTGGAGGGCGCCGCATGGATGAGGAGGCGATCTGGGGGCTCGTGCGCGTCTTCGTGCCGCTGTCCTTTCTCTCGATCGGCGGCGGGCCTTCCATTCTCGCCGAGATGGAGCATCAAACAGTCGCCGTGCATGGCTGGCTGACGCAGCGCGACTTCGTCGACATCTTCGCCATCTCGCGCGCGGCGCCTGGACCCGGCACCCTCATCGTCACCCTGATCGGCTGGAAGGTGGCGGGGTGGCTCGGGGCGCTCGCCGCCTCGCTGGCGCTCTACATTCCTTCGAGTCTCGTCGTCCTCGGGGCGACGCTGCTGTGGCGACGCTATCGCGAGGCCGTCTGGCGGCAGCGGATCGCGCGCGGCTTGGCGCCGGTGGCGATCGGGCTCATTTTCGCCGGTGCCTACGCCGTCCTCGAAGCGATGCATGGCGGCGCCCTCGCCTGGCTGACCGCTGCGGCCGCTGCCGGCCTCCTCCTGCTCCGCCCGCTCCACCCGATGCTCTTGCTCGGCGGCGCGGCGGCGATCTACGGTTTCATCTTTCCCTTCATGCCGGTCTGACGGCACGCCGCCGTCTGCGCGCAGCCCGGCGCGTTCGCGGCAGCAAGAAAACACCACGGCGCGCTGCGGCACGCCGTGGTGTCGTTGGCTCCCGGGGAGGGATTCGAACCCCCGGCCAAGCGGTTAACAGCCGCTTGCTCTACCACTGAGCTACCCGGGATCAGAGGCCGCCTGCGGCGGCGCATCCTGCGTCTCGAACGCGGCGGGCGGTCTTATATCAGAGCCCCGGACCCGGCGCCAGTCAGGTTTCGGTCGGGATGTCGTCGGGGGGTGGATTCAGGCGCTGATGACGAGACGAAGCGTGTCGACGAGCTCGGAGCCGCGAAACGGTTTTGCGAGAAACGGCGTCGCGCCGCCGATCGACGGCTCGCCGCGTTCGGAATAGGCCGACATGAAGACGACCTTGATGTTGGGGCGGATCATGCGCGCCCGGCGGGCGACCTCATAGCCATTGATGTCGCCGGGCATGACGATATCGGTGCAGAGGACGTCGATGGGCTCCGCTTCCGCCAGCCTGCGCAGCGCTTCGGCGCCATCCGCGGCTGCGATCACCGTGAAGCCGACGCGCTGCAGCACCTTGCCGATGTAGTCGCGCACATCGGCATCGTCTTCGACGACCATGATGCGTGCGCCGGCATCGGCGATCGCCATTTCGGCGGGCTGCGGCCGTGGCCGGTTCATCAGAAGCCCGCCGACGACGGCGGCGCAGCCGCGGGCGGCCTCCCGTGCCGCGGCGAGGTGATTGACCAATCCTGCGCTCTCGGTTCGCCGGATCGCGAAGTCGAGATTGCCGAGGACGGTGGTGAGGAAGCGTTCGAGCTCCTGCCCGGCCCGGACGACCCTGCGGCGGTCATCGGCCCGGCGGACATGCAGCCTTGCAATCCGCCGCCGTTGCCGCGCGAGCAAGTCTTGCAGTCTCGCCGCCCGCGCCTCTGCCCGCGCCTCGCGCAGCGCCCTCTCGCGGGTCTTGTTGCCCATCTCGGCGGCGACAATGGCCAGCGCCGACAGGATGAGGAGGGCGATGAGGATGAGAGCCGGAAGCTGCCAAGGCGGCGCCGACAACGGGCCGAGGCTGCCGAGCGCGAATGCGACAAGCCCGGCCAGCAGGGCCAACGCGGCGGCAAGCAGGGCGAGCGCGAAGTTCAAGAGAGCGGGTCGGAGCGCGCGCTCGCCACGCCCCCGGCGGCGAGCCGCGCGGGCAGGGCGGCCAATGGCGCCTCCGGTCTGCGCGGCACTGAATTTAAGAACGGCGGAGGCCGCCGCTCGGATCTCCCGCCAGGTCGCCGCCGATGCATGATCGCCCTGCGCCGCCGCGAGCTCCGCCCGCTCGCCTAGCCGCCGCAGGGCGTCGCGCCCGTAACGGGCGCACATTTCGTGAGCGATCCGCTTTGCCGCCTCTTCGTCATCCATTTGGCCGAGGACTCCGCCGAGCGCTAGACCTCGTTCAAGCCACCGCAATCAGTGTCGAAAATGCGCCGATCCGGCAAGGCAAATGTGGCTCATGCCGTCCGCCGGGCCGCGCCGCCGAGGGCGCGATCCGCCATTGCGATCTGCCGCAAGCGATCGAGATCGCGGATGGTCACGATGTGCTTCTCGATATCGACGATCCGCTCGGCCCGGAACCAGTGGAGCGTCCGGTTGATGTGAACGATGGTCAATCCGAGATGGTCGGCAATGTGCTGCTGCGTCAGCGGCAGGACGTAGCTGCTCGGGGATGCGAGGTTGCGGCGGCGCAGGCGCTCGTGGAAATCGAGGAGCATGAGGGCAAGCCGCTCGCGTGCGTCGAGCCTGCCGATGGCTCCGGCGACGCCGTCGCCGCGGCGCTGGGCCTCGGAGATGAGCCAGGCGATATATGTCGCGGTCGGCGGGGATGTCATCAGGTTCGCCACAGTGCCGGCGTCGATCGTGTGGATCATGGCGGGCGACACGGTGACGACCTCGTCGGGTGCGCGGTCGAGGAGAGCCGACTCGATGCCGATCACGTCACCCGGCACGTAGATCGACAGGATCGCCCGCCGACCATCCGTCCAATAGCGGGTGCGCGTAGCCCAACCGCGGTAAAGGTGGAATAGCCCATCGCTCGGCCGATCGGGCCGGATCAAGACGGTGCCGCTGCCGACGCTCCGCAAGGGAGCGGACAAAGAGGCGGCATGCAGTTTACGCGCCCCTTGCAGCAGGTTCTCGGCGAGCCTCGGCCGGCAATCCGGCCTCAGCAATGAAACGTCCGAACGCTCCTTCTTCGATTCCACGGCCATGTCGTCCTCCCTGCAGGGCAGACCGGAGCGATTTCGGTGGTTGCTTGCTGCTACGAGATTGCGGCGGACGACAACGTCGCTTTGTTCTATGCCGTTCCGTCCGCTATGTGGAGCAATCAGGGCATTTTGCGGCAATGATCTACGTCAATCTCCCCCTGATGAAGGTCAAGAACTAGCGGCACGATAGAACCGTAGGTGGGAAAGCGCAATAATCGCTTGCGTTCGATGAAGGCATTGCAAGGCAACTTCCGCGCACATTCTCTGCGCCTTGCAAAGGCGGCGGAGCTGCTTTGGGGCAAACGGGGTGTGGAGGCCGGAAGCGGAATCGAACCGCTGTACGAGGATTTGCAGTCCTCTGCATAGCCACTCTGCCATCCGGCCGACAGCGGCGCCTCATATAGGCCTCGCCGCCAGAACGGGTCAAGGCGGCCTTGCCTGGCTCGCGATTGCGCGGCTGAACGCGACGCGATTGTTTTCGCCCAATGCCGTCTATATAACCGTGGCGCTGCGCTTCGCATTCCATCTGCAACCGGATCAATCAATCGCCGAGCATGACCGATTATCAGGCGGCCCGCTTGAACATGGTGGAGAGCCAGATCCGCCCCAACAAGGTGACGGATCCCGCACTGCTCGAGGCGATGCTGGCCGTCCCGCGCGAGCTCTTCGTGCCGAGTCATCTTCGCGGCATCGCCTATATCGACGAGGACATTCCCCTCGGCAATGGCCGCTTCCTCATGGAGCCGATGGTGCTGGGCCGGCTGCTGCAGCTTGCCGCCCTCGGTCCGGCAGACGCCGTCCTGGAGATCGGCTGCGGCAGCGGCTATGCGAGCGCGCTGATGGCGCGCCTCGCGCATCATGTCGTCGCGCTCGAGGAGGACTCGCGCCTGGCGGCGCAGGCGGCCGACGCGTTTCGCCAGCTCGGACTCAAGAATGTCTCCCTGGTGCACGGGCCGCTCGCCGATGGTTATCCGCAGCGCGCGCCCTACCAGGCCATTCTCTTCGGCGGCGCCGTCGCGACGGTCCCGCCGGCGATCTCGGCGCAGCTCGCCGAGGGCGGGCGCCTCCTCGCCGTCCTCAAGAAAGGGGAGGGGATGGGCAAAGGCATCCTCATGACGCGAACCGGCGGCGGGCTCGGGCACCGTGTCATCTTCGATGCGGGCACGCCGTTTCTACCGGGCTTTGCCCCGCAGCCGAGCTTCGTCTTCTGATGGCCAGGCGGATGGGCCCCGCGCAATTGCCCTTCGCGATCTCGGTCGAGGAGCTGGCGGAACGGCGCGGGAGCAGCGAGGAGGTGGTCGTTGTCGACGTGCGCGAGCCCTGGGAGCGCGAGATTTGCTACTTGCCGGAAAGCCTCCCAATCCCGCTCGCCAGCTTGCCGGACCGGCTCGAAGATTTGCCGCGCCACGGCACGCTCGTCGTCCTTTGCCACCATGGGACACGTAGCGCCCACGCCGTTCAATGGCTACGATCCAAGGGCGTCGCGAACGCCGTCAACCTCGAAGGCGGCATCGCCGCCTGGGCGCAGCGCATCGATCCAGCGATGAGGACCTACTGATGCAGCCATCCGCCTCCCGTCATCGCGCGGCCATGAAAGCGTTCACGAAAGGCGCCGTGCTCGCGGCCGGTGCCTCGTTCGGCCTGCTGGCGGCAATTCCCGGCAGCGCCGCGCTCACCCTGACGGAGGCGCTCGTCGCTGCCTATAACAACAATCCGACCTTACTCGCCCAGCGGGCGCGGCTGCGCGAGAGCGACGAGGGCGTCTCGCAGGCGCTCTCCGGCTGGCGACCGACCGTGCAGTTCACGGGCTCCGCCGGCTTCCAAAGCAGCAGCACGACCGGGTTCGCCACCTCGACCCTCCATCCGCGCGAGCTCGATCTCAACGTCACGCAGCCCGTCTACAATGGCGGACGGACCGTCGCCGCGACGAGCCAGGCCGAGAACACGGTGCGCTCGACGCGGGCGCAGACGCTCGCGACGGAGCAGACCGTGCTGTTCAGCGTCGTCTCGGCTTATATGGACGTCGTCCAGAACCAGGCCGTGCTCGATCTCAGCATCAATAACGAGCAGGTGCTGCGGCGGCAGCTCGAAGCGACGCAGGACCAGTTTCGCGTCGGCGAGGTGACGCGCACCGACGTGGCCCAGGCCGAGTCGCGCCTCGCCGCCGCGACGGCCAGCCGCGTCCAGGCGGAAGGCACCCTGGAGACCAGCCGGGCGACCTTCGAGCGCGTCGTCGGCGAGCCGCCAGGCCTGCTCCAGCCGCCGACCGAGCGCCCGGTTCTGCCGGCAAACCGCGCCGAGGCCGCGAATCTCGCTGCCAACAACAATCCCAACGTCATCGCCGCGCAATTCGTCGAGGCGGCGGCGCGCGACAATGTTCGCGTCGTGCGCAGCCAGCTCCTGCCGCAGATCAGCATCGTCGGCGACCTCAACCGCAGCATCGACACCTCGACGACGCTCCACGGGCTCACCACCGATTCCGCATCGGTGACGGCACGCATGACGGTGCCGCTCTATGAAGGCGGCCAAATCTATTCGCAGACCCGCCAAGCCTTCGAGACGATCGGTCAGCGCCGCAGCGAACTCGACGATACGCGCCGGCAGGTCGTGCAGACGGCGCAGCAGGATTGGGAGGCGCTGCAGGCCGACCGCGCCAATATCCGCTCCTTGATCGAGACGATCCGGGCCGCCGAGATCGCCCTCGAAGGGGTCCGGCAAGAGGCGTTGGTCGGCTCGCGCACGGTGCTCGACATTCTCGATGCCGAGCAGGAGCTGTTTACCGACCGCGTCAATCTGGTACGCGCCCAACACGACGAGGTGGTGACCGAATTCGACCTTGGACAGCAGATCGGCCGTCTCACCGCCGTCGACCTCAAATTGCCCGTCGAAATTTACAATTTCGATACGCACTACAAGGCCGTGCGCGATAAATGGATCGGGTTCAGCCCGTCGGATTAAGCAGGGAGCTGCGAGGCGCTCCGCCTCTCCGGCTGGAATTTGCCCGCGGTTTGACGTAGTGTTGCGGCGCGATTGCGATTTCGGTTGAGTCGATGTCCGAAGCCAAGGGCCAGCACGAACCGTCGATGGAGGAGATTCTCGCCTCCATCCGGCGCATCATCGCCGAGGATGGCGACAACAGCGCGCCCGAGGGCGCGGCCGCCGCAGCGCCGGTCGCGGTGGCGGCGAAACCCGTGAACGAGTCGGCGGGCGATGAGATCCTCGAGCTGACGGAAGTCGTCGAGCCCGAGGAGCCGCCGGTGAAGGTCGAGAAGGCGAAAGCCGCGCCCGAGCCGGATCCCGAGCCGGATCCGGAGCCGCCGCCCGCACGCGCCACGGCGCGGCCGGCGGCGCCCATCGACGCCGCCCCGCCACCTGTCGAGGCGCCGATCGTTTCGCCCGCGACCGCGGCCGCCTCCGTCGCGGCACTGTCGCGGATAACCGAGCTGTCGAGCCGGAATGACAGCGACATCTCGCTCGGGGCGGGTCATCTGACGCTGGAGGCGCTGGTCCGCGAAGAGCTGCGGCCCATCCTCCGCGACTGGCTCGATGCGCATCTGCCCGACATCGTCGAGCGGATCGTCAAGAACGAGATCACGCGGCTCGTACAGGGCGTAGCGAAGCGCTGACCCCGCCGGTGCGGCCGCGGTCGCCGGTGCGCCGGGTCGGCGGAACATCCCCGATCCCTGGCGCGTCTCCTACCTAGCTTACCACGCAAGGGCGTTCGGCAATGCTGGACAAGACCTATCGCCCGGCCGAGGTCGAGGCGAAATTCTACGATCTCTGGGAGAAGAGCGGCGCCTTCGCGGCTCGTCCGGGCTCGGCGCTGACCCCCTACGCCATCATGATGCCGCCGCCCAACGTCACGGGCAGCCTCCATATGGGGCACGCCCTCACCTTCACGCTTCAGGACATTCTCATCCGCTATCACCGCATGCGCGGCTTTGACGCGCTGTGGCAGCCCGGCACGGACCATGCCGGCATCGCGACGCAAATGGTGGTCGAGCGGCAGATCGCGCTCGAGCAGACGGACCGGCACAAGCTCGGACGCGAGAAATTCGTCGAGCGGGTGTGGCAGTGGAAGGCGGAATCGGGGGGTACCATTGCGCGCCAGCTTCGCCGCCTCGGCGCCTCGGCCGATTGGAGCCGCGAGCGCTTCACCATGGATGCCGGCCTCTCCGCGGCGGTGCGCAAGGTTTTCGTCGCGCTCTACCGCAAAGGTCTCATCTATCGCGACAAGCGCCTCGTCAACTGGGACCCGAAGCTCCACACCGCGATCTCGGATCTCGAAGTCGAGAGCCGCGAGACCAAGGGCTCGCTCTGGCATTTCAAATACCCGATCGAAGGCCGCAAGGGCGAGTTCGTCATCGTTGCGACGACGCGGCCCGAAACGATGCTGGGCGATACGGGCGTCGCCGTTCATCCCGAGGACGAGCGCTACCGGCATCTCGTCGGGCGCCAAGCCATCCTGCCGCTCGTCGGCCGGCGCCTGCCGATCGTCGCCGACCCGCATGCCGATCCCGCGACCGGCTCCGGCGCCGTCAAGATCACGCCGGCGCACGATTTCAACGATTTCGAGGTCGGCCGGCGCCACAAGCTGGAGCTCGTGAACATCTTCGATCGCGACGCCCGCCTCAATGACAACGCGCCCGAACCTTATCGCGGCCTCGACCGCTTCGCGGCGCGCGAGCGCGTCGTCGCGGCGCTCGAGGCGCAAGGCCTCGTCGAGAAGGTCGAGCCGCATGTCTATATGGTGCCGTTCGGCGACCGCTCGGGCGTCGTCATCGAGCCCTGGCTCACCGACCAATGGTATTGCGACGCCAAGACGCTGGCGCAGGCGCCGATCGCCGCCGTCGAAAGCGGGCGCACCGTCTTCGTGCCGAAGCAGTGGGAGAACACCTTCTTCGAGTGGATGCGCAACATCCAGCCCTGGTGCATCTCGCGGCAGCTCTGGTGGGGGCACCAGATTCCGGCCTGGTACGGCCCCGATGACGAAATCTTCGTCGCCGAGTCCGAAGAGGAGGCCGTGGCGGCGGCGCGGAGGCATTACGGCGAGGACCGGCCCTTGCGGCGCGACGAGGATGTGCTCGACACCTGGTTCTCCTCGGCGCTGTGGCCGTTCTCGACTCTGGGATGGCCGGAGGAGACGGCCGAGCTTCGGCGCTATTACCCTGGCGATGTCCTCGTCACCGGCTTCGACATCATCTTCTTCTGGGTCGCCCGGATGATGATGATGGGCCATGAATTCATGGGGCGCGAGCCGTTCCGCACCGTCTACATCCACGCCCTCGTGCGCGACGAGCGCGGCCAGAAGATGTCGAAATCCAAGGGCAACATCATCGACCCTCTGGATCTCATCGAACGCTTCGGCTGCGATGCCTTGCGCTTCACCCTGGCGGCGCTCGCGGCGCAGGGCCGCGACATCAAGCTCGCCGAATCGCGCGTCGAGGGCTATCGCAACTTCGCGACCAAGCTGTGGAACGCCGCGCGCTATGCCGAGATGAGCGGCTGCGCCTTGGATGCCGCCTTCGCGCCGTCGCGCTGCCGCCTCACCGTCAATCGCTGGATCCTGGGCGCGCTCGCCGAAGCGGGGCGACGCACGGCCGAGGCGATCGACGCCTTCAAATTCAACGACGCGGCCAGCGCCCTCTATCAATTCGTCTGGGGCACCTTCTGCGACTGGTATATCGAATTCACGAAGCCGATCCTGACGGGCGCGGACGAGGCGGCGAAGGCCGAAACCCGCGCGACGACGGCCTGGGTGCTGGGCGAGACGATGCATCTTCTGCACCCGCTCATGCCCTTCATCACCGAGGAGATCTGGGCGCATCTCGCGGGGTCCGCCGCCGGCCTCCTGATCGCTGCGCCGTGGCCCAGCTGTTCGGAGAGCGCTGTCGATCCCGAGGCGAGCGCGGAGATGGACTGGGTCGTGAGCCTCGTCTCGGCGGTGCGCACGGTGCGCGCCGAGATCGGGGTTCCCGCGGCGGCGCGGATTCCCCTTCTCATCAAGGGCGCGGCGCCCGCCAGCCTCGCGCGCCTCGTGCGTCATCGCGAGCTCATCCTCCGCCTCGCCCGGCTGGAACGCGCCGAGCCGCTCGCGGGCGACCCGCCAAAGGGCTCGGTTCAAATGGTGCTCGACGAGGCGACCCTCATCCTTCCATTGGGCGAGGTCGTCGATCTCGCGCAGGAGCGGGCGCGGCTGACGCGGGAGATCGCGCGCCAGGACGGCGAGATCGGGAAAATCACGAAGAAGCTCGGCAATGAGCAATTCATCGCCAAGGCGAAGCCCGAAGTCGTCGAGGAGCAGCGCGAGCGCCTCGCCGAGGCCGAGCAGGCGCGCGACAAGCTGAGAGCCGCGCTCGCGCGCCTCGCCGCCACTTGAGCCGGCCTACCGACCGGCGATCCGCGGAGGACGGCGCCGAGCATTGCCGGCGCGCGGATGCTGCGCCGCACAGTTCGGCCGCACGGTTCGGGTTGACCTGGCGGCGCGGTTATGCATTTTCCTTTCTCGTCTTTCATCAAACACAAATACAGGGAAGGTGGAAATGCGCTCCAAGAGCATTGCGCTTTCGCTCGCCGCCGCAATGGCGATCGGTTTCTCCCTCCATCCGACCGTCGCCGGCGCGGAGGTCCTGCGCGCCTCGCACCAATTCCCCGGAGGCAAGGGCGATGCGCGCGACGAGATGGTCCAGATCATCGCCCGCGAGGTCGCCAAGGCGAAGGTGGGCCTCGAAATCCAGGTCTATCCCGGCGCCTCGCTGTTCAAGCCGAACGATCAGTGGAACGCGATGGTGAAGGGGCAGCTCGACATCTCCTCCTTCCCGCTCGACTACGCCAGCGGCAGAGTGCCGCAATTCGGCGCGACGCTAATGCCGGCGTTGGTGCGCAGCCATGAGCGCGCGGCGCGGCTCGACAAGTCGCCCTTCATGGCCGATATCCGCAAGATCATCGAGAAGAACGGCGTTATCGTTCTGTCCGATGCGTGGCTCGCCGGCGCCTTCGGCGCCAAGGACCGATGCATTCTGACGCCGGCCGACGCGAAGGGGCTGAAGCTCCGCGCCGCAGGGCCGACTTTCGCAGAGATGTGGGCCGGCGCCGGCGCCTCAATCACGGCGACGCCGAGCAACGAGGTCTACAACGCCCTGCAAACCGGCGTCATCGACGCGACCGACACCAGCACCGGCAGCTTCGTCTCGTTCCGCCTCTACGAGCAGATCAAATGCGTGACCGCGCCGGGCGACAACGCCCTCTGGTTCATGTACGAGCCGGTGCTGATGTCCAAGATGAAGTTCGACCGGCTGACGCCCGACCAGAAGAAGGCGCTCATCGCCGCCGGCAAGAAGGCGGAAGAATACTTCCGCGGCGCCGCCAAGACGCTCGACGACAAGATGGTCGCCGCCTTCAAGGAGGCGAACGACAAGGTGGTGACGATGACGCCGGCCCAGTTCGACGCCTGGCTCGACCTCGCGAAGAGGACCTCCTACAAGGAGTTCGCCGCCAAGGTCGAAGGCGGGCAGAAGCTGATCGATGAAGCCCTCGCGGTGAAGTAGGCGAGCCGGCGCGGCGTTCGCATGCTCGACAAGTTCATTGCAGCCGTGGCGGCGGTGTCTCGCCTCTGCGGGCTCGTCGCCGCCGCCTTCATCTTCGTCGCGGTGCTCGTCATCTGCCAGATGGTGTTCGTGCGCTATGCGCTGAACTACGCCACCATCTGGCAGACCGAGTTCGTGACCTACAGCCTCATCGCCGCCACCTTCATCGGCTGCCCCTACGTCCTCCTGCATCGCGGCCATGTCAATGTCGACCTGCTGCCGCTGCATCTGGGGCCGCGCGGCCGCTACTGGCTGGCGCTCGTTGCCGCTCTCACCTCGCTCGCCTTCACGCTGCTGCTCGCGATCCTCGGCTGCGCCTGGTGGGAGGAGGCGTGGAGCAAGGGCTGGGCCTCGGACAGCATTTGGCGAGTGCGGCTGTGGATTCCCTATAGCGCCATGCCGATCGGGATGGCGCTCCTCAGCCTCCAATACCTTGCCGAGATTCTCGGCCTCTTGACTGGACGCGCCGCACCCTTCGGCATCGCCGCGGAGGATCGGCGGTGACGCCGATCGAGACCGGCGGCCTCGTCCTCGTTGCCACCCTTCTGGTGCTGATGTCGGGGGCTCCGGTCGCCTTCGCTCTCGGCACGCTCTCGATCGTCTTCCTGCTGATTTTCCAGGGGCTGGACAGCCTCCGCATCGTCGCCGACACGCTCTTCGGCGGCCTCAACGACTTCACCCTCGTCTCGATCCCCATGTTCGTGATGATGGGGGCGGCGATCGGCTCGTCGCGCGCCGGCAGCGATCTCTACGAAGCGCTCGACCGCTGGCTCTACCGCCTGCCGGGCGGGCTCGTCATCTCCAATCTCGGCGCCTGCGCTCTCTTCGCGGCGCTCACCGGCTCTTCGCCCGCGACCTGCGCCGCCATCGGCAAGATGGGCATTCCCGAGATGCGCCGCCGCGGCTATCCCGACGACATCGCGACGGGCTCGATCGCCGCCGGCGGCACACTCGGCATCCTCATCCCGCCGAGCCTCACCTTCATCGTCTACGGCATCGCGACGGAGAGCTCGATCGGCCGACTCTTTCTCGCCGGCGTCCTACCGGGGCTGATGCTGACCGGGCTCTTCATTCTCTACACGATCCTCGAGATCTGGCGACGCGGCTTTCGCGCCCATGCCGCCGATTTCCGCTATTCCTGGCGCGAGAAATTCATGGCTCTGCCGAAGGTCATGCCGTTTCTCGTGGTCGTCGGCGGCGTCATGTTCTCCCTCTATGGCGGCGTCGCGACGCCGTCCGAGGCGGCGGGGGTCGGAGCCATGCTGTGTCTCCTCCTCGCCATTCTCATCTACCGCATGTGGGACACGAAAAGCATCTGGCACATCCTGCGCGATACGACGCGCGAGTCGGTAATGATCCTCATGATCATCGGCACCTCGGTGCTCTTCGGCTACATGCTGACCTCGCTCTACCTGACGCAGACTTTGGCCCAGACGATCGCCGCCATGGCGGTGAACAAGTGGCTCTTGATGCTGCTCATCAATGTCTTCCTCTTGGTCTGCGGCTTCTTCATTCCGCCGGTCGCCATCATCCTGATGACGGCCCCCATCCTGCTCCCCATCATTACTGCCGCCGGCTTCGATCCGATCTGGTTCGGCGTCATCGTCACCATCAATATGGAGGTCGGGCTCATCCACCCGCCCGTCGGCCTCAATCTCTATGTCATCAACGGCATCGCGCCAGACGTGCCGTTGACGCGCGTTCTCTGGGGTTCGGTCCCTTACGTGCTCTGCATGTTTCTCGCGATGTTCATCCTCTGCCTCTTTCCGGGAATCGCGACCTGGCTGCCCGACCACATTATGGGCGCGGTGAAATAGGCTAGAGCCGCGGCGCGATGTAATCGGGCCAAATGCCGCTCTCGCGGCAGAGCGCCAGCGCGTCGCGGCCGCGGCAGAAGCCGTCGATGACCAGCATCGCGCGATAGCCGGCGGCGCGGGCGCCGAGAATGTCGGTCTGCGGCGTGTCGCCGACGCAGAGCACTCGCGCCGGCGGGACGTCCGGGAAGGTTGCGGCAAGCCGCTCATAGATCGACGGGTAGGGCTTGCCGAGAAAGTGCGGGTTGATCCCGAGCTCGCGGGCGAGGCGGTGGGCATAGTAGCCGGGTTCCGTCGCGATGCCGGCGGGCCCGGGCGAGACGATGTCGGGATTGCCGACGACGAGCGGCCGCGGGCGGCGCGCGAGGCTGGCGCGCAGCATCTCCTGCCGCGCTTCGGTCCAAGTATCGCAGGACAGAAAGACGAAGCCGACGACATCGTCATACGCCGTCGCAGCGTCTTCGAGGCGGACCATGCGCCGCGTCAGCGCCGGGAAGGGCAGGGGATCATCGGCGATGAGGCCGAGCCGTTCGACGGGCGGAAGCGCCGCCAGCGCATCGGGCAGAAGGTCGACTCCCGCGATGATCTCTTCCGCGGCGAAATCGAAGCCGCGGCGGCGGTGCTTCGCGACCGCCATCGGCTTGTCGCAGCTTCCGTCATTGCTCAGCACGGCGATGCGCTTGCCGGCGCGGCGCAAGGCGTCGACCGCTGGCCGCGCGCTCGGAATGGGGGTGTCGCCGAGATTGAGCACGCCCCAGGCATCGAGGACGACGAGATCGAACGCCGAGGCGATTTCCTGCGCTCCGGCGACGCGGCGCGGCGCCACGGGCGGCGGCAGGGGCGGCAGGCGGCGCGCCGCGGCGAGGTATTCGCGCCAGGCGCGCGGAAAATCGAGCTCGGGCATGCCGGCGCTTGTAGCCGAGCGCCTCAGCCTTGGCCAGATGAAGCAGCGCGGAGGGAGACGACCACTTGGACGCAGCCAAGCCCCTAGGCAAACCGGCGCCCGGCTCGCTATGGTCCGCCGGACTGCCGAGACCCGGAAGGAGAGCCGTCGTGCCCGATGATCTGACGCGCGCCGCCAAGCCCGCGGCGATCGACAAATCCCGCCTGCCGAGCCGCCATGTGACGGTGGGGCCGGAGCGCGCGCCGCACCGCTCCTACCTCTATGCGATGGGCCTCACCGAGGAGCAGATCGCGCAGCCGCTGATCGGCGTCGCGACGACCTGGAACGAGGCGGCGCCCTGCAACATCGCCCTGTCGCGCCAGGCGCAGGCGGCGAAGAAGGGCGTCTCGGCGGCGGGCGGCACGCCGCGCGAATTCACCACCATTACCGTCACCGACGGCATCGCCATGGGCCATGCCGGCATGAAATCGTCGCTCGTCTCGCGCGAGGTCATCGCCGATTCGATCGAGCTCACCATGCGCGGCCATTGCTATGACGGGCTCGTCGGCCTCGCCGGCTGCGACAAATCGCTGCCCGGCGTCATGATGGCGATGCTCCGCCTCAACGTCCCTTCGGTCTTCATGTATGGCGGCTCGATCCTGCCGGGGCGCTTCCGCGGCAAGGACGTGACGGTGCAGGACGTGTTCGAGGCGGTGGGGGCGCACAGTGCCGGGCGCATGAGCGATGAGGACTTGCACGAGCTCGAATGCGTCGCCTGCCCTTCGGCCGGCTCCTGCGGCGGCCAGTTCACCGCCAATACCATGGCCTGCGTCTCCGAGGCGGTGGGGCTCGCCTTGCCCGGCTCCGCCGGGGCTCCGGCGCCTTACGATTCGCGCGACGGCTATGCCGAGGCTTCGGGCGAAGCCGTCATGGACCTGATCCGCCGCAATTTGCGGCCGCGCGACATCGTGACGCGCAAGGCGCTCGAGAACGCCGCGACGGTGGTCGCCGCGTCGGGCGGCTCGACGAATGCCGCGCTGCATTTGCCGGCGATGGCGCATGAGGCGGGCATCGATTTCGACCTCCACGACGTCGCGGAGGTCTTCAAGCGCACGCCCTACATCGCCAGCCTCAAGCCCGGCGGCAAATACGTCGCCAAGGATCTCTACGAAATCGGCGGCGTGCCGGTACTGATGAAGGCGCTGCTCGACGGCGGCTATCTCCACGGCGACTGCATCACTGTGACCGGCCGCACGGTCGCCGAGAATCTTCGCGGCGTCTCGCTCCCCAGAGGCCAGGACGTGGTGCGGCCGACGACGGATCCGATCACGCCGACCGGCGGCGTGGTCGGCCTGCGTGGCAACCTCGCGCCGCAAGGCGCCATCGTGAAGGTCGCCGGAATGGCCGAGCTGCGGTTCCGCGGCCCTGCCCGCTGCTTCGACTGCGAGGAGGACGCCTTCGCCTGCGTCGAGAAGCGGCAATACAAGGAAGGGGACGTCTTCGTCATCCGCTATGAGGGGCCGCGCGGCGGCCCCGGCATGCGCGAGATGCTGGCGACGACGGCGGCGCTCTACGGCCAGGGAACGGGCGGCAAGGTCGCGCTCATCACCGATGGCCGCTTCTCCGGCGCGACGCGCGGCTTCTGCATCGGCCATGTCGGCCCCGAGGCGGCGGTAGGCGGCCCGATCGCGCTCCTGCGCGACGGCGACATCATCGCGATCGATGCCGAGAAGGGCACGATCACCGTCGAGCTCGATGATGCCGAGCTCGCCGCCCGGCGGCAAAGCTGGAAGCCGCGCCGGCACGAATACCAGTCGGGCGCGCTCTGGAAGTACGCGCAAACCGTGGGCGACGCCGAAAAAGGCGCCGTCACTCATCCCGGCGCCAAGATGGAGACGCATGTCTTCGCGGATTTGTGACGAGCCCCGCTCGCCGCGAGAGAGTTCCTCTCCCGCTTCCGGGATAAGACCCTCTCCGCTGAGGGGAGAGGGGTGTGAAATCGGGGATGATGGAGAGGGGAAATCGAGGCAGGGAAGGGGGAGGAAGGTCACCCTGCGCCGCCCGGAGGACCTCGTTGCGGCGGGCCTCGTTCCGCCGGAGCGCCTGCCCGAGATCGCGGCCGTCGCGCGGGAATTCGCGATCTCCGTGACGCCGGCCATGGCCGAGCTCGTCGATCCCGCCGACCCCGCCGATCCCATCGCGGCGCAGTTCGTCCCCAGCGCGGCCGAGCTGGCGACGGCGCCGGAGGAACGCCAGGATCCCATCGGCGACGAGCGCCATTCGCCCATCAAGGGCATTGTCCACCGCTATCCGGACCGCGTGCTCCTGAAGCCGGTGCATGTCTGCCCAGTCTATTGCCGCTTCTGTTTTCGCCGCGAGGCGGTGGGGCCGGGCGGCGAAGCGCTCTCCTCCGATGAGCTGACGGCGGCACTCGACTATATCCGGGCGCGTCCGCAGATCTGGGAGGTGATCATCACCGGCGGCGATCCGCTCATGCTGGCGCCGCGGCGGCTGCGGGAGATCGTGGCCGCGCTCGACACCATCCCGCATCTCGGCGTCATCCGCCTTCACAGTCGCGTGCCGATTGTCGCGCCGGAGCGGGTGACGGAGGCGCTTGTTGCGTCGCTCGAGGCCGAGAAGGCGGTTTTCCTCGTTCTCCACGCCAATCACCCGCGCGAGCTCGCGCCGGCGGCGCGCGCGGCCTGCCGCCGCCTTGGCCGGGCGGGGATCGCGCTTCTCGGCCAGACGGTCCTCCTCAAGGGCGTCAATGACGATCCGGCGACTCTGACGTCGCTGCTGCGCGGCCTCGTCGCGATGCGGGTCAAGCCCTATTATCTCCACCACGCCGACCTCGCGCGCGGCACGTCGCGCTTCCGCACCTCGATCGAGCGCGGGCAGGAGTTGATGCGCAGCTTGCGCGGGCATGTCTCGGGCCTTTGCCAGCCGAGCTATGTGCTGGACATTCCGGGCGGCTACGGCAAGGCCCCGATCGGCCCGACCTATCTCGAAAGCGCCGGGGACGGCACCTGGCGGGTCGAGGATTTCCGCGGCGCCCGGCACGCCTACCCGCCCCCCGGCGACGAGCCGGCGTGACGGCGCAAGCCTTTCTTAACCGGGCCGCGTGAGACTGTCGGGCTTGCCAACTGCCCGCCCATCGCGATGAAGGTCATTCGCACGAGCTTCGACCGGCACGAGGAACGCCGCGACCGCCGCTATCCGCTGCCGCCGCTCGTGGTGGTCATCGAGGGGGCGGAGTATACGACGGTCAACTGGTCCTTGGGCGGTTTCCTCGTCAGCGGCTTCGCCGGCGAGATCCCGGTCGGTGCCACGATCATGGGCAAGCTGCGCGTCGGCGAGGAGAAGCGCTTTCTTCGCTTCACCGGGACCGTGGTGCGCGTCGACACGCCGGAGCCCGGCTATCTCGCCGTGCAGTTCAACGAGCTCGGCGAGGACGGGATCGGCATTCTCGACCGCTATGTCGCGCGGCGCGCCTTTCGCGGCCGCGCCGGGAGCTGATTCGCCTCAGGCCAGCTCGCACCAGATGGGCGTGTGGTCGGAGGCCTTGTCCTTGCCGCGCGGCCCCTTGTCGATCGCGCAGGCAGCGAGCCGGTCGGCGGCCTGCGGCGACAGCAGGAGATGATCGATCCGCAACCCTTCGTCGCGGTACCAGCGTCCCGCCTGATAGTCCCAGAACGTGTAGACATGCGGCTCGGCGTGCAGCGCGCGGAACGCGTCGGTGAGGCCGAGATAGAGGAGCTTGCGGAAGCGCGCCCGTGATTCGGGGCGACAGAGCGCGTCATCGCGCCAGCCGACAGGATCGTAGAGGTCGTCATCGGCAGGACAGATGTTGTAATCGCCGGCGAGGATGACGGGTTGTTCGCTGCGGAGAAGCTCCTTCGCACGGGCGCAGAGACGGTCCATCCAGGCGAGCTTGTAGGGAAATTTCTCGCTCTCGACGGGGTTGCCGTTCGGCAGGTAGATCGAGGCGACGCGCAGGTCGCCGACCGTCGCCTCGATATAGCGGGCCTGCTCGTCGGCGGGATCGCCCGGAAGGCCTTTGACGATGTCGCGCGCCGGCTCGCGCGTCAGCAGCGCGACGCCGTTATAGGAGCGCTGCCCCGCCGCCTCGACGTGATAGCCGAGGCTCTTGATCTCGAGCAGCGGAAAATCGGCTTCCGGACACTTCGTCTCCTGAAGGCAGAGGATGTCCGGCCGCGCCGTTTCGATCCAGGCGAGAACGTTGGACAGCCGCGCCTTGATGGAATTGACGTTCCAGCTCGCGATCTTGACCACGGTTCCCCCCGGAGCCGCGGGCGCGGCTCAGCCGATCGAGAAGGAGTTGCCGCAGCCGCAGGAGGAAGCGGCGTTGGGGTTGGTCACGCGGAAGGAAGCGCCCATCATATCCTCGACGAAGTCGATCTCGGCGCCGTCGAGGAGCTCGAGCGAGGTCTCGTCGACGACGACCTCGACCCCGTCGCGCATAAAGACAACGTCGCCCTCCTGGCGCGTGTCGTCGAAGCTGAAGCCATACTGGAAGCCGGAGCAGCCGCCGCCCGAGACGGCGATCCGCAAGAAGGCGTCGCCGACGTTCTCGGCGGCCTTCAATTCGGCAACCCGCCGTGCCGCATTCGCGCTCACCAAAATGCGGCGCTGCGGCGCGGCCCCGTTATCGGGCATGGCTTGCTCCTTCGATCTCGAAGATTGCCTCCTAAATGTAGGAAATGCCGCGGATTTGTCAAACCGCCGGGTCATTCCTTGAATCGCTCGACGAGAACGCCAAAGGCGGCGAGGCGGCGGTCCAAGCCGCGTAAAACCGGGTACTGGAGCAATCCTTGAGGGTCGCCCTCATCGCGCCTCGTCCATACTTCTATTCTCCGGGCGAGCGCCGCTCGACGGTCGAACTCGAGAGCCCGATCGGCAGCGACCGCCAGGTCCCGGCCTCGCCATGAGGCGCGAATGCGGAGCGTTGGGCCACTTCCCGACAAGCCGAGATCGACGGGTTGCGCCGCGCCGTCGATCACCAGCAGGACACCTTCCGCACAGCGTCCCCACGCCACGTCGTCATCGGCGCATTGCCACGCGAATTCCTCGAGCTTGGTGCCAGCGGCATCGAACTGAACGACATCGACCAAATAGCGCGCTTCGACGGGTGAAACCGCCGCCGAGGCGTAAAGAATCCAGAAGACAGCGAGGGCGCCGCGCATTGCTCGTTGTTGTCGATGCCATTATCGAGATGTTCAACCTTGCATCGCGACCGTGGCGAAAGAATGGCATGACATTGCGCCTACCCGGCCGCACGGGTAGTTTCCTCGCGCGATGATGCCCGCCGCGCTTGCCCCCTATGCCTGCCGCCCGGAGGAGAGCCGCGGCCGGCTCTACAGGGAGCCGGAGAGCGCGCTGCGCTCGCCCTTCCAGCGCGACCGCGACCGCATCATCCATTCCGCCGCCTTCCGCCGCCTGAAGCACAAGACGCAGGTCTTCGTCTATCACGAAGGCGACCACTACCGCACCCGCCTCACCCATTCGATCGAGGTGGCGCAGATCGCGCGGACGATCAGTCGTGCTCTCGGCCTCAACGAGGACCTGGCCGAGGCGCTGGCCCTTGCCCATGATCTCGGCCACACGCCCTTCGGCCATGCCGGGGAGGAGGCGCTCGCCGAGGTCATGCGGCCCTTCGGCGGCTTCAGCCACAACGATCAGACCTTGCGCATCCTGACGAGCCTCGAGCACCGCTATGCTGAGTTCGACGGGCTCAACCTCACCTGGGAGACGCTCGAAGGGACGGTGAAGCACAATGGCCCGCTGCTTAGAGCGGGCGAGACCGCAGCGCTGTCGCCAAGCATCGCCGCCTATAATCGCCGGCACGATCTCGAGCTCGACACGGAGCCGAGCGGCGAGGCGCAGCTTGCAGCTCTCTCCGACGACATCGCCTACAACAATCACGATATCGACGACGGTTTGCGCGCCGGCCTCTTCACGGTCGTCGATCTCGCCGAGGTTCCGGGGGTGGGGCCGGTCTTTGCCGAGGTCGCGCAGCGCTATCCCGGCATCGATGAAGCCCGCCTCATCCACGAATCGATTCGCCGAATCATCGACCGCATGGTCGTCGATCTCATCGACGAGACGCGCCGGCGCCTCAAGGACAGCGGTGTCAGGACCGTCGCCGAAATCAGGAATTACAAGGCTCCCCTCGTCGCATTCTCAGAGACGATGCGCGCCAACGACAAGGCGCTGAAGGCCTTCTTGTTCGAGCGCATGTATCGGCATTACAAGGTGAACCGCATGGCATCGAAAGCGCGGCGCATCGTGCAGAGCATGTTCCGGCTCTTTCTCGAAGAGCCGGAATGCCTGCCGAGCGAGTGGCGAGCGCAGGCGGGCGAGAGGGGCAGCATGGCGACGGCACGGATCGTCGCCGACTACATCGCCGGCATGACCGACCGCTTCGCCCTCGACGAGCACGCCCGGCTTTTCGATCCGGATGCGGCGACGACATGAATCTCTTTCGGCATTTCAGGACCGAGATCGCGGCCGCGATCGAAAAGATGGTGAGCGCCGGCGCGCTGCCTGCCGGGCTCGATCTTTCGCGCTTCGTCGTCGAGCCGCCGCGCGATCCTGCGCATGGCGATCTTTCGACGAATGCCGCCATGGTGCTGGCCAAGCCCGCCGGAACCGCGCCGCGCAGCCTTGCCGAGCGCCTTGCCGAAGGCCTGCGGGCGCATCCCGATGTGACCGAGGTCACCGTCGCCGGTCCCGGCTTCCTCAATTTCCGCCTCGCCGACCATTTCTGGCATGCGCGCCTCGCCGAGATCCTTCGCGCCGGCGCCGCTTATGGCGATTCGATGATGGGCGGCGGCACGCTGATCAACGTCGAATACGTCTCGGCCAATCCGACGGGGCCCCTCCATGTCGGCCACGGGCGCGGCGCCGTCTTCGGCGACGTGCTCGCCTCGCTCCTGGAGAAGGCGGGCTACAAGGTCGTGCGCGAATACTACATCAACGATGCCGGCGCACAGGTGGACACGCTCGCGCGCTCGGCGCATCTGCGCTACCGCGAGGCGCTGGGCGAAGCGGTCGGCCCCATCCCGGAAGGGCTCTATCCGGGAGAATATTTGAAGGACGTCGGCCGGAAGCTGGCTGCGCGCGACGGCGAGCGCTGGCGCAATGCGCCGGAGAGCGTCTGGCTGGCGCCGGTGCGCAGCTTCGCCATCGCCGAGATGATGGCGCTCATCAGGGCCGATCTTGCCGCGCTCGGCATCCGCCAGGAGATCTTCAGCTCCGAGCGCGCCGTCGTCGAATCCGGCGGCATCGACGCGGCGCTGGCGGCGCTCGACCAGGCAGGGCTTCTCTATACCGGGACGCTCGACCCGCCCAAGGGCAAGCTGCCCGAAGACTGGGAGCCGCGGCCGCAGACGCTCTTCCGCTCGACGGCCTTCGGCGACGATGTCGATCGGCCGGTGCGGAAGTCCGACGGCTCCTGGACGTATTTCGCCGCCGATATCGCCTATCATTTCGACAAGTACCGGCGCGGCGCCGCCTTCATGATCGACGTGCTGGGCGCCGATCACGGCGGCTACGTGAAGCGGATGAAGGCGGTCGTCAAAGCACTGACCGGCGGCCGGGGCGAGCTCGACGTGAAGCTCTGCCAGCTGGTCAATCTCTTCGACAAAGGCGAGCCCGTGCGCATGTCGAAGCGCGCCGGCACCTTCGTCACCTTGCGCGAAGTCGTGGACGAGGTCGGCAAGGACGTCTTCCGCTTCATGATGCTGACGCGGCGCAACGACCAGCCGCTCGATTTCGATTTCGCCAAGGTGACGGAGCAGTCGAAAGACAATCCGGTCTTCTACGTGCAGTACGCGCATGCGCGCGCGTCCTCGGTGCTTCGCCATGCGCGGGCCGACTTCGCGGGCGAGGATTTCACGCCGGCGGCGCTCGCCGGCGGGCCTTGCGAGCGCCTTTCCGATCCGGCCGAGCTTGGCCTCATACGCCTGCTGGCGAGCTGGCCACGCCTCGTCGAGAGCGCCGCCGAGGCGCATGAACCGCACCGCATCGCCTTCTATCTCGGCGAGGTCGCCGCCGCCTTCCACGGCCTCTGGAACAAGGGCAAGGACGAGGCGACTCTCCGCTTCATCGTCGCCGACGATCTCGCCTTGACGAAGGCGCGCCTCGCCCTCGTCCAGGCGGTCGCCTTCATCCTCGCGTCGGGGCTTCTGGTCCTCGGCGTCGAGCCGGTCGAGGAGATGCGTTGATGTCCTACAGCCTGGATCCCGGGCAGGATGCGTCCTCCGGCTATGATGAGGCGCCGCAGCGCCGGCGCCATATTCTGGGTCGGCTCCTCGCCGCATTGGTCATGGCCGCCAGCGCCGGCGGCCTCTGGTATGCTTATGACGCGAGCCGCGCGCACCGGGCAGGGGACGTGCCGCTGATCCGTGCCGATGAGGGGGCGACCAAGGTTCGACCCGCCCAGCCCGGCGGGATGACGATCCCGGATCAGAATATGATGGTCTACAATGAAGGGCGCGGGCAGCAGCAGGTGGAAAATCTGCTGCCGCCGCCGGAAACCCCCTTGCCGCGTCCGGCGCCGCCTCCTGCCGAAGCAGCGCCGCCCTCGGCGCCGCCAGAGCAAGCGACGGCAGCGGCCAGCATTCCGCCGGCCACCCTGCCGCAGGCCTCTGCCGCCATCGCCTTGCCGTCTTCGGCGCCGCTGCCGCCGGTCGCGGCGCCTGCCCCCCTTCCGGTCGCGGCCGCGCCGATCGCCCCGGCGCAGAGCCCGGTCGCCGCTGCCGCTGCAGCGCCACTGCCACCGCAACCGGCATCGCCCCCCGCATCCAGGCCCGCCGAACCCCGCAAGGCGGAGAGCGCATCTGCCGCGGGCGGCTATCGCCTGCAGCTCGCAGCGCTGCGCAGCGAGGAGGCGGCGCGGCACGAATGGGAGGCGCTGAGGGCGGCGCATAGGGATCTCCTCGGCGCGCTCGAGGCGCGGTGGCCGCGCGCCGATCTCGGCGCCCGCGGCACCTTCTATCGCGTGCAGGCGGGACCCATCGCGGATGCGGCGAAGGCGGAGCAGCTCTGCGCCGAGCTGCGCCACCGCAACGTCGCCTGCATCCTGGTTCGGCCCTGAGATGTCGATCCCGCGCGCCGTCATCTTCGGCTGCACCGGCCCCGCTCTTGGCGCGGCGGAGCGCGCGTTCTTTCGCGAGGCCGATCCGCTCGGCTTCATACTCTTTCAGCGCAACTGCGTCGATTCCGGCCAGATCCGGCGCCTCGTCCAGGAATTGCGCGCGGCCGTCGGGCGCGCGGACGCGCCCATCCTCATCGATCAGGAAGGCGGGCGCGTCGCCCGCCTGAAACCGCCGCATTGGCGAGTCTATCCCCCGGCCGAACGCATCGCCGCTCTCGGCGCCGAGGCGCAGGAGGCGGCGCGGCTCGTCTCCCGCCTCATCGCCGCCGACCTCGCAGCGCTCGGCATCACCGTCGATTGCCTTCCCGTGCTCGATCTGCGCATTCCGGGCGCCGACGCCGTCATCGGCGACCGCTCCTATGGGGCGGAGCCGGAGAGGGTGGCGGCGCTCGGCCGCGCCGGCGCCGAGGGGCTTCTCGAAGGCGGCGTGCTGCCCGTCATCAAGCACATTCCCGGGCACGGCCGCGGCACCGTCGACAGCCATATCGCCTGTCCGGTCGTCGCGGCGCCCCGCGCCGAGCTCGAAACCAGCGACTTCATGCCATTCCGGCTGCTCGCCGACATGCCCTGGGCGATGACGGCGCATATCGTCTACTCCGCGATCGATCCGGAGCGGCCGGCGACGCTCTCGCCGCGGCTCGTTGCCGACATCATCCGCGGCGCGATCGGCTTCGACGGCGTCCTCGTCTCCGACGATCTCTCGATGCAGGCGCTGGGCGGGAGTTTCGCCGAGCGAGCCGAAGGAGCGCTCGCCGCCGGCTGCGATGTGGTGCTCCACTGCAACGGCAAGATGGAGGAAATGGCCGAGGTGGCGAAGGCGTCGGCGCCCCTCACGGCTGCGGCGCAGCGTCGCATCGCCGCTGCGGAGGAAAGGCGGCGTCACCATCTCCGGGCCGCCGATCTGGAGGCGCTCGCGGCGCGCTTTGCCGCTCTCTTTCCATCCCTTTGAGCACGGCAGGGCCGGTTGCACGGAAATCTTTTCGCGCTCTACGAGGCGTCCACCTGGGTCTTGCCTCTTCTCATCGCGATTCCCTTCCATGAAGCCTCGCACGGCTTCGTGGCGCATCTTCTCGGCGACGATACGGCATGGCGGCTCGGCCGCGTTACCTTCAATCCGCTGCGGCATATCGATCCGTTCGGCACGATCCTGCTGCCGCTTCTGCTGTTCCTCAGCGGCGGCTTTATCTTCGGCTATGCGAAGCCGGTGCCGGTGAATTTCCGCGCGCTGCGCAATCCCCGCTTCGGTTCGGTTCTGGTGGCGGCGGCGGGACCCGCCATGAACATCGCGCTTGCCCTCGTCATGGCCTCTCTCGTCTATGCCGCGGTCTTCCTGCCCGCCAATGCCGCGCGCTGGGTGCTCTTCAACCTGCGCAATGCGATCGAGATCAATGTCGTCCTCGCCGTCTTCAACATGCTGCCGATCCCGCCGCTCGATGGCGGCCGCGTCGCCGTCGGGGTGCTGCCGCGCCGGCTCGGCTTTCCGCTGGCGCGGCTCGAGCCCTATGGGCTCCTTATCGTCCTCGGCCTGCTTTTCCTTCTGCCCTGGCTCGGCAGCGAGATCGGGATCAACCTCGACCTGCTGCGTTGGGTCCTCGCCTGGCCCGTCGACCACCTGCTAGATTTGATCATGGCGATCACGGGAATCCCGGATCTCTTCTCATGACCTCTTCCGGCGAATTGCGCGAGGCGGCTCCCGAGAGGCCGTTCACCGGCGAGCTGGTGGTCGATCTCGAAGGCTATGAGGGGCCGATCGATGTGCTGCTCAATCTGGCGCGCGAGCAGAAGGTCGACCTGACGAAGATCTCGATCCTGCAGCTCGCCGACCAGTATCTCGCCTTCATCTCCGAGGCGCGGCGCCTTCGCCTCGAGATCGCCGCCGACTACCTCGTCATGGCGGCCTGGCTCGCCTATCTGAAGTCGCGCCTGCTCCTTCCCGAGCCCGAGCCTGAAGATCAGCCGAGCGGCGCCGAGATGGCCGCGGCTCTCGCTTTTCAGCTCCAGCGCCTCGAAGCGATGCAGCAGATGGGCGTGCGCTTGATGGCGCGCCCGCAGCTTGGCCGCGAGGTCTTCGCGCGCGGCGCGCCCGAGGGCCTCCGCCTCGTCTCCCGCGTCGTCTATGAGGTGACGCTCTACGAGCTGCTGAAAGCCTATGGCGACAGCCGGCGCCAAGCGGCGGGAAGCGTGCTCGAGATCCGCCCGGCCGAGCTGTTCTCGATGGACGATGCGCTGGAGCGGCTCGGCCGCATCCTCGGCAAGGTGCCGGAGTGGCGAACGCTCATGAGCTTTCTGCCGAGCGGGTTGCGGGGCGGTCTTGTTGGCCGGTCGGCCGTAGCGGCGACCTTCGCCGCCAGCCTCGAACTCGTTCGCTCCGGGCGCATCCAGCTTCGCCAGGACGTCGCCTTCGGTCCCATCTATCTCCGCAGCCCGGCGGAGCCGAAATGAGCGTCGATCGCGGACAAGAGCTGCGGCTTCTCGAAGCGCTGATTTTCGCTGCCGACAAGCCGGTCGACGAAGCGGCGCTGACGAGCCGGCTCGCCGAGGGCAGCGATCTCCAGCGTCTCCTCGCGGATCTAGAAGAGTTTTACCGCCACCGCGGGGTCAATCTCGTCCGCATCGCCGGGGGCTGGTGCTTTCGCACCGCCGCCGACCTCGCTCCGCGCCTGATGCTGGAGCGCACCGTCTCGCGCAAGCTCTCGCGCGCCGCCGTCGAGACGCTCGCCATCATCGCCTATCACCAGCCGGTGACCCGAGCCGAAATCGAGGAAATTCGCGGCGTTGCCCTTTCGCGCGGCATTCTCGACGTGCTGATGGAATCGGGTTGGGTGCGGCCGAAGGGGCACCGGCCGTCGCCGGGGCGTCCCGCCACTTGGGTCACGACCGAGGCGTTCCTCGCGCATTTCGGGCTCGACAGCCTCGCCGACCTGCCCGGCATCGAGGAATTGAAGGCGGCCGGCCTCCTCGATGCGCGGCCGGGCGTATCATTGGGCGAGGTCGTCGAGGCGGCGAGCGCGCCGCGCGATCAGTTGGAGGATGCGGGAGGCATCGGCGAGGACGGGTGAGGCAAAATGCGGGGATCGCAGCCGTCGTGGCGTTGCGAGGAGGAGGCGTTTCTGCCATGATCCGGTCGCCGCGCTGGTATTTTTGCCGCACCGGACATAACTCATCGCAAGAAGCGGTTTTGTCGGAAAGGTGATCCTGCCGGAGAGCGGCAGAGGTCGAGAGTGGGTGTGTCGGTGGTCTGCGATGTTCAATTTTAGCTGGTCGGAGCTGGCGCTGATCGGTGCCGTGGCGCTGGTCGTTATCGGCCCCAAGGATCTGCCGAAAGCGCTGCGCACCGCCGGCCGCTGGGCGCGCAAGGCGCGCACCATCTCGCGCGAGTTCCAGAACAGCATCGAGCAGATGATCCGCGAGGCCGAGCTCGACGAGGTGAAGAAGGAGATCGAGAAGGCGAGCGCCATCGACCTCGATCACGAGTTCCAGAAGACGATCGATCCGAGCGGAAGCCTCGCCGAAGCGATGAAGCCGCCGGAAATGCCGCAAATCGGGGGAGAGACCTCGCTCCACGCGCCGACCGGAGAGGGCGCTGCGCCACCCGCGGCGCCGGCGACGCCGATGCTGGCCGAAACTCCGCCCGCAGCTCCGCCCGAGAAAGCCGCGGCGGAGCCCGCCCACGCTCCTCCGCCGCACGCCGCGTCTCAACCTGCGCCGGCTTCCCCTTCGGCCCATCGCTCCTGATTGCCACGCCATGGATGACGAGGCGGATCTCGAAGCCGGCAAGATGCCGCTGATCGACCATCTGGTCGAGCTGCGCAACCGGCTTGTCTATTCGGCGGTCGCCGTGCTGGTCGGCTTTGCCGTCTGCTACATGTTCAAGGAACGCATCTACGCCTTCCTCGCCCATCCGCTCGCCGTCGCCCTCGAAGGGCGGCCCGAGCACAAGATGATCTACACGAACCTGACCGAGGCCTTCTTCACCTATCTCAAGGTCTCGTTCTGGGGCGGGTTCTGCCTCGCCTTCCCGATCATCGCCAGCCAGATCTGGATGTTCGTGGCGCCGGGCCTCTACAAGAAAGAGCGCAAGGCGTTCCTGCCTTACCTCATCGCCACGCCGATCCTCTTCATCATCGGCGCGATGCTCGTCTATTTCATCGTCATCCCGCTCGCCTGGAAGTTTTTCCTCAGTTTCGAGGTGCCGCCGAGCGCGGGGCAGCTGCCGATCGAGCTCCAGGCCAAGGTGAGCGAGTATCTGTCGCTCATCATGACGCTCATCTTCGCCTTCGGTCTCGCCTTCCAGCTTCCGGTGCTGCTGACCCTGATGGCCCGGGTCGGGCTCGTCAGCAGCGCCGCGCTCAAATCGAAGCGGCGCTATGCGATTGTCGGCGTCTTCATCGTCGCGGCGGTGTTGACGCCGCCCGATATCTTCAGCCAGGTGAGCCTCGCCCTGCCGCTCCTCGTCCTTTACGAGGTCTCGATCATCTCCTGCCGGATGGTCGAAAAGAGCAGGGCCGAGCGCGAAGCCGCGGAGGAGGCGGCATTAAGCAGCGGCTCATGAGCGCGACCGCGCGCGGAACGCCATTGGCCTCCGGCGATGGACGCGCGACGGGCGGCGCTTTATAACCGGCCGGCAATTCTCCCCTTCGGCAGGACCATGTTCGACCTCAGGTGGATCCGCGACAATCCTGACGCTTTCGATCGAGGCTTGGCGCGGCGCGGGCTCGCCCCGCGTTCTGCCGAGATCCTGGCGCGGGACGCGGCGTGGCGCTCCAAGGAGACGGCCGCGCAGGACATCCAGGCACGGCGCAATCGCCTCTCGAAGGAGATCGGCGCCGTGAAGGCGCAAGGCGGCGATGCCTCGGCGCTGCTGGCCCAGGTGTCGCGCGACAAGGATTTGCAGGCGGCGGCCGAGCAGGAGGCGGCGGGCCTGCGCCGCGAGATCGACGAACTGCTCGCGACCTTCCCGAACCTGCCGGCCGATGACGTTCCAGACGGCGCCGACGAGCGCGGCAACGCGCTCATTCGCAGCCATGGTGTGCCCGCCGAATTTTCCTTTGCTCCGAAGGAGCATTTCGCGCTCGGCGAGGCGCTCGGCCTCATGGATTTCGCCGCGGCCGGGAAGCTGTCGGGGGCGCGCTTCGTCGTGCTCCGCGGCGCGCTCGCCCGGCTCGAACGGGCGATCGGCCAGTTCATGGTCGATCTGCATACGCGGGAATTCGGCTACACCGAAGTATCGCCGCCGCTGCTCGTGCGCGACGACGCCGTCTTCGGTACCGGGAGCCTGCCGAAATTCGCCGAGGATCTGTTCCGGACGACGACCGGCCTCTGGCTCATCCCGACGGCCGAGGTGCCGCTCACCAACCTCGCGATGGACCGCATCGTCGAGGAGGAGGAGCTGCCGCTCCGCTTCACCGCGTGGACGCCATGCTTCCGCTCGGAGGCCGGCGCCGCCGGCAAGGACACGCGCGGCATGATCCGCCAGCACCAATTCAGCAAGGTCGAGCTGGTCTCGATCGCGCATCCCGACCGCTCGGGCGAGGAGCATGAGCGCATGACGGCCTGCGCCGAGGCGGTGCTGCAGCGCCTCGGCCTTCCCTACAGGGTGATGCTGCTCTGCGCCGGCGATATGGGGTTCGCCTCGCGCAAGACCTACGACATCGAGGTCTGGCTGCCGGGCCAGCGAGCCTACCGCGAGATCTCGAGCTGCTCCAATTGCGGCGACTTCCAGGCGCGGCGCATGAAGGCGCGCTTCCGGCCGAAGGACGGGAAGGGGACGCGCTTCGTGCACACGCTCAACGGATCGGGGCTCGCTGTCGGGCGCACGCTGATCGCCATCCTCGAAAATTATCAACGGGAGGACGGCACCATTGCCGTGCCCGAGGCGCTGAGGCCCTATATGGGAGGGGTGGAGGTGATCGGCCGCGATGTTTGACCGCCCGATCGACCTCGGTTCGGCGCGCATTCTGATCTCGAACGACGACGGCATCAACGCGCCGGGGCTGCGCCTCCTCGAGAAGGTCGCGCGCCAGCTTTGCCCCGATGTCTGGGTCGTCGCGCCGGAGCAGGAGCAGAGCGGCGCCAGCCACTCGCTGACGCTGCGCCGGCCGCTGCGCATCCGCAAGATCAGGCCGCGCCGCTTCGCCGTCGATGGCACGCCGACGGATTGCGTGCTCCTCGCCATCAAATCGATCATGAGGGGCAAGCCGCCGACCCTCGTCCTGTCGGGCATCAATGCCGGCGGCAATTTCGGCGAGGACATCACCTATTCGGGCACCGTGGCCGCCGCCATGGAAGCGACCTTGCTCGAGGTGCCGGCGGTTGCCTTGAGCCAGCACTATGACCGCAACAACGGCATCAAATGGGAGGCGGCGATGCGTTACGCGCCGGAGCTGCTGCGCCGGCTCACGGCGGCGCCATGGCCGCGCAACACCCTCGTCAACGTGAACTTTCCCGATGTGCCGCCCGACCGGGTGAAGGGCATCGAGGTGACGCGCCAGGGGCGGCGCATCATCGGCGACAATCTGACGGAGCGTGTCGATCCGCGCGGAGTGCCGTATTATTGGATTGGTCCCATGCGCGATGATTTCCCGAACGAGCCGGGCACGGATATCGCGGCCGTCCGTCGCGGCGCCGTCTCGGTGACCCCGATCTTTCTCGACCTCACCAATGTCCCGGCGCTGCGCGCGCTCGGCGAGCTCTTTGCATGACCCAGGACGATTCGCCCCTCATCGGCAGCAAGCTGCGCCTTATCATGGAGCTGCGGCGTCTCGGCATCTCCGATCAGCGCGTTCTCGGCGCGATCGAGCGTGTGCCGCGCGAGCTTTTCGTGCCGCCGACCTTCGTCGATCAGGCCTATGAGAATGTCGCCCTGCCGATCGGCCACGGCCAGACGGTGAGCCAGCCGCTCATCGTCGCGCTGATGACGGAGGCGCTCGAATTGAGCGATCGCCACAAGGCCTTCGAGATCGGCACCGGCTCCGGCTACCAGACCGCGATCCTGGCCAAGCTCTGCCGGCGGGTCTTCTCGATCGAGCGTCATCGCGCGCTGCTGCGCGAGGCGGAGAAGCGCTTTGCCGAGCTGCGCCTCCACAACATCACGCTGCGCTTCGGCGACGGCACCAAGGGATGGCCGGAGCAGGCCCCCTTCGAGCGGATCATCGTCACTGCCGCGGCGCCGGAGCTGCCGACGATCCTCGCCGACAGCCTCGCCGAAGGCGGCGTCCTCGTCGCGCCGGTCGGCGAGGATCGGCGCGACCAGCAGCTCCTGCGCATCCGCCGCGAAGCCGAAGGCTTCAAGACCGAGGAGCTGGGTCCCGTCCGCTTCGTCCCGCTCGTCGCTGGCCTGCCGCGCGACGGGAATGCCGGGACGGGGTGAGGCGATGGCGGCGCCGGTACCGACGCCGACTCAACGCCTCGCCGCGTCGCGGCGAATCCCGATCATGTTGTTGGCGTGCCTTGCCGCCGGCTGCACTCGCTACAATCCGCCGGCCCCCGTCATCGCCGGGCATGCGGCGCATTCGCGGCCGGGCGCGGTGCAGGAGCCGGCTGCCCATCCCGACAGCATCGTCGTCGGCGCCGGCGAGACGCTTTACGGCGTCTCGCGGCGCTACGGCGTGCCCATCCGGTCGCTGATCGATGCGAACGATCTGCGCCCGCCCTTTCGGCTCCTCAAGGGGCAGCGTCTTCTCCTGCCGCAAGTGCGCAGCTACATGGTGCAGCCCGGCGACACGCTCAACGCCGTCTCGCGCCGCTTCGGCGTCGATGTCAGCACGCTGGCGGCGACCAACCGCCTGTCACCGCCTTATCCCATCCACACCGGCGAGATCCTCGTCCTGCCGGCTCCCGTCCAGAGCGCCTCGGCCGCACCGATGGCGGGACCACCGCGACCGCCGGTGCCGACCATGGCATCGCCGGCGGCGGCAAGGCCCGTTGTGGATGTCGCCAGCCCCGCCATCATTGCCGAGCCGTTGAAGGAGCCGGTGAGGCGGGCGCCGACGAAGGCCGCGACGGGCGCTGAGCCCGGTCCCGTCGTCACCGCCTCCCGTGAGACGGGCAGCGCCGCCACTCCCCCGGCTGCGGTCGCGCCCGCGCCCGCCGCCCCGGCGCCGGCGCCTGCTGCCGCTGCGTCGCCGGGTCCGGAGAAGCAGACGGCCTTGCTCACGCCGCCTTCGCCGCCGCAAGCCGCGCCGCCGCATACCGGTCTCGGCTTCCAATGGCCGGTGCGCGGGACGATCCTCGTCGGCTATGGGCCCGGTGCCAATGGCACGCAAAACGATGGAATCAACATCGCCGCGGCCCGCGGGACGCCGGTGGCAGCCGCCAATGACGGCATCGTCGCCTATGCCGGCAACGAGCTCCGCGGCTTCGGCAATCTCGTCCTCATCAAGCATGCCGGCGGCTGGACGACCGCCTACGCCCATTGCGAGACCTTGCTGGTGAAGCGCGGCGACCGCGTCAAGCGCGGGCAGACGATCGCGCGGGTCGGGCAGAGCGGCGCCGTCAGCGAGCCGCAGCTCCATTTCGAGATCCGCCACGGCACCCGCGCGCTCGATCCGGTGAGTTATCTGCCGCCGGTCTCGACGGCAAAGGCGGAGTAGCCGGCGCAGCGCATCCTACTCGATCCGCTTCCCCAGCCGCCCGGCGAGGTCCTGAATGTATTGCCAGGCGACACGGCCGGAGCGGGCGCCGCGCGTGATCGACCATTCATTGGCCTCGGCCTTGAGCTGCTCGACCGGCAGATCGAGGCCGTAGCGCCGGGCATAGCCGGCGACGATCTCGTGGAACGTCTCCTGGTCGCAATTGTGGAAGCCGAGCCAGAGCCCGAAGCGGTCGGACAGCGAGACTTTCTCCTCGACCGCCTCGCCCGGATGGATCGCCGTCGAGCGCTCGTTCTCGATCATGTCGCGCGACAGCAAGTGGCGGCGGTTGGAGGTGGCATAGAGCAGCACGTTCTCGGGCCGGCCTTCGATGCCGCCATCGAGCACAGCCTTCAGCGATTTGTAGCTGGTGTCCTCGTGGTCGAAGGAGAGATCGTCGCAGAAGAGGAGACACCGCCGGCCGCAGCCGCGCAATCGCGAGAGGAGGCGGGGGAGCGAGGGAATGTCCTCGCGATGGATCTCGACGAGGACGAGGGCGCCCGGCTTCGTCCGGTTGATCTCGCCATGGACGGCTTTGACGAGCGAGCTCTTGCCGGTGCCGCGCGCGCCCCAGAGCAACACGTTGTTGGCAGCGTAGCCTGCGGCGAAGCGCCGCGTATTGTCGAGGAGGATGTCGCGCACCCGGTCGATGCCGCGCAGAAGGTCGAGATCGACGCGGTTGACCGCCGCCACGGGTTCGAGCCATTCCGGCTCCGCATGCCAGACGAAGGCATCGGCGGCGTGGATGTCGCTCACCGGGGCAGGAGGCGGGGCGAGGCGATCGAGCGAGGCCGCGATCTGCCGCAGAAGCTCGGTCAGGCTGGCATCGGACATAATCTTGAATTCTCGGTGCGGCGACATTACCAAAAAGGGGCCTCTGGTCGGCGCGGACCCTAGCACAAGAACCGTCCGGGTCAATGCGCCGCGCCGCTTTCCTGCATTGCTCTTTGGCGGCGGTTCGCGTACCAATGCCGCCGCGCGCGGGTGCTCGCCGGCGCGCGGCGAGGAGTGAGTTTATGTGGATTACGCCAGCCTATGCGCAGGCGGCGACGGCCGATTTCCAGACGACGCTGCAGAGCTTCGTCCTGCCGATGGTGCTCGTCTTCGTCGTCTTCTACTTCCTCGTCTTCCGTCCGCAGCAGAAGAAGGCCAAGGACCATAAGGCCATGCTGGCGGCCCTGCGGCGCGGCGACCGCGTCGTCACGGGCGGCGGCATCATCGGTACTGTCGCCAAGGTGGTGAATGACGACGAGGTCGCCGTCGACATCGCCGAGGGGACGCGCGTCCGCATCCTGCGCAGCACGATCAGCTCGGTTCTGGCGAAGCCGGAGCCCGTCGGCAAGGACAAGGATGGCGGCCGGCAGAAGGACAGGGACGAGAAGAAGGCAAAGGCCAAGTCGGATGACGGCGATGCTCCGGAGAGCGCCCCGGAAGCCGCCGCCGAAGGCCGGGAGAAGCAGAAGAGCGCCGTGCGCGGCGGAGCCGGCAAATAGAGGCGCGGGTCGGCCGGCAGGGTCATGCTGCATTTCGCCAAATGGACCAAAATCGTCATCGTCCTCACTTGCGTGCTGGGCGTGATCTTCTCGCTGCCCAACCTCATTCCGGCGGCGACGCTCGATAAGCTCCCAAGCTGGCTGCCGAAGCACCAGGTCAATCTCGGGCTCGACTTGCGCGGCGGCTCGCACCTGCTGCTCGAAGTCGATTACGCGAAGGCGCTGCACGATCTCCTCGAGAACGTCGTCGACAATGCGCGGACGGCGCTGCGCAAGGCCAATCTCGGCTATACCGGGCTCGACGTGAAGGACGACACCGTCGTCGTGCAGCTCCGCGATTACGACAAGCTGAAGCAGGAGGGGCGCGAGGCCGAGATCCAGAAGCTGTTCCGCGATCTCGACCCGGAACTCGTCTCGACGATCTCGGACACCGGCCTCGTTACGCTGCGCTACAGCGAAACAGCGCTGACGGCGCGGCGGCGCGCCGCCGTCGACCAGTCGATCGAGATCGTCCGCCGCCGCATCGACGAGACGGGCGTGCGCGAGCCGACGATCGAGCGCGAGGGCCAGGACCGCATCCTGGTCCAGCTGCCCGGCATCGACAATCCCGAGCACGTGAAGGCCATTCTGGGCCAGACCGCCAAGATGACGTTCCAGCTCGTCGACACCAATACGAGTGTCGAGGAGGCGCAGCACGGCCACCTGCCGCCGGGCGATGAGATTCTGCCGGCCGCCGAAGGGCGGCGTCCCGGCCAGCCCAGCGCCTATGTCGTGCAGAAGCGCGTCATGGTGAGCGGCGACACCTTGGTCGATGCGCAGCCCACCTTCCAGAACAACGAGCCGGTCGTCAGCTTCAAATTCGATGCCGCCGGTGGCCGCCGCTTCGCCGAGGCGACCGAGAAGAATGTCGGGCGGCCCTTCGCCATCGTCCTCGACAACAAGGTGATCAGCGCGCCGGTGATCCGAGAGCCTATTCTCGGCGGCAGCGGCGTCATTTCCGGCTCCTTCACGGTGCAGTCGGCGACGGATCTCGCGCTGCTGCTGCGCGCCGGCGCGCTGCCGGCGCCGATCGTCTTCCTCGAAGAGCGCACCGTCGGGCCCGGCCTCGGCGCCGATTCGATCCGCGCGGGGACGACCGCCTGCTTCGTCGGCGTCGCCCTCGTCGTGGTCTTCATGGTGCTGTTCTATGGCCTCTTCGGCATCTTCGCGGACATCGCCCTCTTCTTCAACCTGGCGATCATGCTGGCGGCGCTGTCGCTGCTCGGCGCGACGCTGACCCTGCCGGGCATCGCCGGCATCGCCCTCACCATGGGCATGGCGGTCGATGCCAACGTCCTCATCTATGAGCGCATCCGCGAGGAGCTGCGCAGCGGCCGCTCTATGCTCTCCTCCCTCGATGCCGGCTTCAAGCGCGCCTTCGGGACCATCGTCGACAGCCATGTGACGACGCTGGTGGCGGGCGCGCTCCTCTACGAACTCGGCTCGGGCCCGGTCAAAGGCTTCGCCGTGACGCTCAGCATCGGCGTCTTGACCTCGCTCTTCTCCGCCATTCTCGTGACGCGGCTGCAGATCGTCTCCTGGCTCCAGCGCTTCCGACCGAAGGTCATCCCGCTGTGAGCCGCGAGCCCCGCTCAAAGCCGATGATCAAGGACGCCTAGCCTCGATGCGCCCCCTCGTTTTCCTGCGCAAGACGCCGAGCATCGACTTCATGTCGATGCACAAGCTGGGATTCGCCTTCTCCAGCTTCCTCGGCGTCCTGTCCATCGTGATGTTCCTCGCCTGGGGCCTCAATTACGGCATCGACTTCAAGGGCGGCATCCTGATCGAGGCGCGCTCGACGAACGGCCCCGCCAACCTCGCCGAGATGCGGCAGAAGCTCGACGCGCTTCATCTCGGTGAGACCTCGCTGCAGGGCTTCGGGCAGCCGAGCGACGTCCTCATCCGCCTCGCCGAGCAGCCGGGCGGCGACAAGGCGCAGGAGGCCGCGCAAGAGAAGGTGCGGCAGGCCCTGGGACAGGGCATCGAGTTCCGCCGCGTCGAGGTCGTCGGTCCCAAGGTCGGCGACGAGCTCATCCGCGCCGGCACGATCGCGACCATCCTCGCGCTCCTCGCCATCGCCGTCTATGTCTGGTTCCGCTTCGAATGGCAATTCGGCGTCGGGGCGATGATCTCGACCCTGCACGACGTCATCACCACGGTTGGGCTCTTCGCCGTCCTCCGCCTCGAATTCAACCTGACGACCCTCGCCGCCATCCTCACCATCGCCGGCTATTCCATCAACGACACCGTCGTCATCTATGACCGCGTCCGCGAATCGATGCGGAAATACAAGACGATGGACCTGAAGACGCTGATCAATCTCAGCCTCAACGAGACGCTGTCGCGGACCATCCTCACGGTCTCGACAGTGGCGCTCGCCGTGCTCTCTCTGCTCATCTTCGGCGGCGAGGTGCTGCGCGGCTTCTCGATCGCGATGCTCTGGGGCATCGTCATCGGCACCTATTCCTCGCTCTTCATCGCGGCGCCGCTCCTCTACTACATCCGGCCGAAGCGCGGGAGCGAAGCGAAAAAACCAACCGAGACGGGTGCGGCGGCCGAGCGCGCATCCTAAATAGGATGGGATGGACGTCACGCCGCTCATCCCGGCCGGCCGCCAGGTCATCGAGAGCTACGGCACAACCGGTTTTCGCGTCAGCGGCGCCAGCTATCCGGGATCGATCCTCGTCTTCAGCGAACGCACCCTGGAGTGGCCGGTGACAAGCCTCGCCGAGGCGGAATTCGCGCGCTTCGCGCCGGTGCTGGAGCGCGGCGGCATCGAGATTCTGCTGCTCGGCTGCGGGCGGCGTATGGGGCTGGTACCGCCGGAGCTGCGGCGAGCCTTGCGCAGCGGCGGCATCGTCCTCGACGCGATGGATACGGGCGCCGCCTGTCGGACCTACAACGTGCTCCTGGCGGAGGAGCGCCGCGTCGCGGCGGCGCTCATCAAGATCGCTTGAAACTCGCCATGCCCCCCTCCCCTGGCAGGGAAGAGGGGCGCAATGATTGGCGAGGGGAGAGGTGATGAAGCGCGGCGCCGCTCGTCACGCCGCCTTGCTGAGATTGCCGGCGACGAACTCCCAATTGACCAGCTTGTCGAGGAAGGTCTGGACGAAATCCGGGCGGCGGTTCTGGAAATCGAGATAGTAGGCGTGCTCCCAGACATCGACGGTGAGGAGCGCCGTCTGGCCCTGCGCCATGGGATTGACGGCGTTCGGCGTCTTCGTGATCTTGAGCTGGCCGCCATCGGAGACGAGCCAAGCCCAGCCGCTGCCGAACTGGGTCACCGCCGCCTGCTTGAACTGCTCCTTGAACTTGTCGAGGCCGCCGAAGGCCGCGTTAATCTTGTCGGCAAGCGGGCCCGGAGGGTTGCCGCCGCCATTGGGCTTCATGCAGTTCCAGAAGAAGGTGTGGTTCCAGACCTGCGCCGCGTTGTTGAAGATGCCGGACTTGGACTCGTCCTTGGCGGTCGCCTTGATGATCTGCTCCAGCGACTGGCTCGCCATGGGCGTGTCCTTGACGAGATTATTCAGGTTGGTGACATAGGCCTGATGATGCTTGCCATGATGGAAGTCGAGGGTTTGCGCCGACATGTGGGGCTCGAGCGCATTCTTCGGATAGGGCAGGGGCGGCAGTTCGAAAGCCATGTCAGCCTCTCAGCTAGAGATTGTTTTCCTCACAGCGCAGAAATAGGCCGTTCCGCTAGGGTTGTGAAGCCTCGACCGCGAGGCTGGGTCCGTGGCGCCTGAGCATCGGGAGAGAGGCCTCGATCCGTTAGCGCAAACATTGCGCCGGCACGACCGCGACCGCTATCTGACGACCCTCTTCGCTCCCGCCGACCGCCGGCGCGCGCTCCTTGCCCTCTACGCCTTCAATTTCGAGGTCGCGAAGATCCGCGAAATCACCCATGAGCCGCTGCTCGGCCAGATGCGCCTGCAATGGTGGCGCGAGGAGATCGACGGAATCTATGCCGGCACCGTTCGGCGGCACGAAGTCGCGGTGCCGTTGGCCGAGGCAATCCGCGGCTTCGCTCTGACCCGAGGACATTTCGAGCGGATTCTCGAGGCCCGCGGTGCCGATATGGAGGACGCGCCGCCGGAGAGCATTGCCGCGCTCGAAGCCTATGCCGAGGACACGTCCGGCCGGCTGGCGCAGCTCGCGCTCGAAATTCTCGGGTCGCGCGAAGCCGGAGCGCAGGAGGCAGCGCGACATGTCGGCGTTGCCTGGGCGCTCGTCGGCACGCTGAGAGCGTTGCCGATCCAGGCGCGGATGCATCGCTCGCTGCTGCCGCGCGACCTGACGCAGGAATCCGGGCTCAAGGAACGCGAGCTTTGGGAGCTGCGCTCGACGCCGGCGCTTGAACGGGTGGTGCGCCGCGTCGGCGATATCGCGCGGGATCGCCTTGCGGCGGCGCGACGGCTTCGTGCCGCGGTGCCGCGTGGCGCCATTCCGGCGCTGCTCGTCGCGCCGCTGGCCGACCTCCATCTCCGGCGTCTGGCGCAGGCCGGATACAACCCGTTCGATCCGTTGCTGGTCCGACCGGATGCGCTCGCCGGCTGGCGCCTCGCCTTCGCCGCTCTCCGCAGCCGATTCTGAGCGCGCCTATTCGGCCGCGACCCGTACGGTGCCGAGCCAGCCGGCGAGGTCGGCGAGCGCGCGGCGGGCGAGGAGCGGCTTCTTCTCGCCCTTGTTGTCGCGCCGCAAGACTCCCTCGGGTAGCGGTGGAAAGAGGCCGAAATTCACGTTCATCGGCTGGAAGCCGCGGGCATCGGCGCCGCCTGTGATATGGCCGAGAAGAGCGCCCAATGCCGTCGTCGGCGGCGGCGCGGATGGCGCCACTCCGAGGCGGTCCGCCGCGGCGAAGCGGCCGGCGAGCAGGCCGATGGCGGCGCTTTCGACATAGCCCTCGACGCCGGTGATCTGTCCGGCAAAGCGCAGGCGCGGCATCGCCTTGAGGCGCAGCGTGCCGTCGAGGAGCCGCGGGCTGTTGATGAAGGTGTTGCGATGGAGGCCGCCGAGCCGTGCGAACTCGGCCTTCTCGAGGCCGGGGATCATGCGGAAGACGCGCTTCTGCTCGGCATGCTTCAGCTTCGTCTGGAAGCCGACCATGTTGTAGAGCGTGCCGAGCGCGTTGTCCTGTCGAAGCTGGACGACGGCGTAGGGCCGCCTGCCGCTGCGCGGGTCGGTGAGGCCGACGGGCTTCATCGGGCCCCAGCGCAAGGTGTCGATGCCGCGCGCCGCCATGACCTCGATGGGCAGGCAGCCCTCGAAATAGGGCGTTCCTTCCCACTCCTTGAAGCTCGTCTTCTCGGCGCCGAGCACGGCCTCGACGAAGGCGAGGTAGGAAGGCTTGTCGAGCGGGCAATTGATGTAGTCGGCGCCATCGCCGCCGGGTCCCGCCTTGTCGTAGCGCGATTGCCGCCACGCCGTCGCCATGTCGATCGTGTCGCGATAGACGATCGGCGCAATCGCGTCGAAGAAGGCGAGCTGCTCCTGGCCGGTGAGGGCACCCAGCGCCTCGGCCAGCGCCGGCGCGGTCAGCGGTCCGGTGGCGATGATGACATTGTCCCACTCGGCCGGGGGGAGGCCCGCGATCTCCTCGCGGCGGATGGTGACGAGCGCCTCCTCGCCAAGAGCCGCCTCGACCGCAGCGGCGAAGCCGTGCCGGTCGACAGCGAGCGCGCCTCCTGCCGGCAATTTGTTGGCGTCGGCGGCGCGCAGGATGAGCGAGGAGCAGCGCCGCATCTCCTCGTGCAGGAGCCCGACCGCGTTGTTCTCGGCATCGTCCGAGCGGAAGGAGTTGGAGCAGACGAGCTCGGCAAGGCTCGCCGTCACATGCGCCTCGGTGGCGCGGACCGGGCGCATTTCATGCAGGACGACGGGGATGCCGGCGCGCGCCGCCTGCCACGCCGCCTCGCAGCCGGCGAGCCCGCCGCCGATGATATGGATGGGAGACGCCTCGGGCATGCCCGAAGAATCTAGGCCCAAGCGGGCCGCGATGCTACTGCGGTGAAGATGCCGCCCGAGCGGACGCAGCCGGGCGCGGAACTTTCATCCGCGCGCCCTTGTCTCCTTTAACGACACGTCGCGCCTTTGCCGGTCGCGCGTGGCGTCGCCAGCTTCCGGATAAGGTGAGACCATGCTGCACGGGGCCCAGGACAGGATCGGCCGTGACGGCCGAGATAGCGTTCATTGCGGTTTCACGCGGCTGCTGGCTGCCGCCTTCGGCATCGCTGTCGGCGTAGCCTGCATCGGCCCCAGCGAGGCGCAAACCCAGCCCGCGCCAAATCAGGCCGAAAGCAAGAACATCACCCGGCAGGTGCAGAAGCAGACGGCGATCGCGCTGCCGAGCCTGTCCCCGATTATCGATCGCGTGATGCCGGCCGTCGTCAACGTATCGGTGGCGCTGGGGGCCGAAGCGGCCTCGCCGATCGCCGATCCGCTGAGCCCCGGCGATCAGGGCGGCTCGAGCGACAATGCGCCGCTCGACGAGCTGCTGCGGCGCTTCTTCGAGCAACATGGGCGCCCGCCGGGCCTCCCGAATGGACCGCAAGAGCAGATGGGGCAGGAGGTGATGGCGCTCGGTTCGGGATTCATCATCGATCCCGCCGGTTTCGTCGTGACTAACAACCATGTCGTCGCCAATGCCGAGAAGGTCTCGGTCATCTTCCAGGACAATTCGCGGCATCCCGCTCATATCATCGGGCGCGATCCGAAGACCGACCTCGCCCTTCTCAAGATCGACGCGCCGCGGCCGCTTCCTTATGTGCAATGGGGCGATAGCCGCGCCGTCAAGGTCGGCGACTGGGTGGTGGCGGTCGGCAATCCCTTCGGCCTGGGCGGCACCGTCACGGCCGGCATCGTCTCGGCGCTGGGCCGCAACATCGACGAGGGGCCTTACGACGATTTCCTGCAGATCGACGCGCCGATCAACCGCGGCAATTCGGGAGGGCCGGCCTTTAACCTCTCCGGCGAGGTGATCGGCATCAACACGGCGATTTTTTCGCCGTCGGGAGGATCGGTCGGAATCGGCTTCGCGATTCCGTCGGATCTGGCGAAGAATATCGTCGACCAATTGAAGGAGAAGGGGCATGTCGAGCGCGGCTGGCTCGGCGTCGCGATCCAGACCCTGACGCCGGCGCTGGCGAAGAGCTTCGGTCTCGACCCCAACGATCCCAAAGGGGCGCTTGTCGCCGATGTGATGCCGAACGGTCCCGCCGCCAAGGCCGGGCTGAAGCAGGGCGACGTTATCGTGGCGGTGAACGGCAACCGGATCGAGACGGCCCACGATCTGCCGCGTGTGGTCGCCGAAAGTCCGATCGGGCAGAAGCTCGATCTGACCGTGCATCGGTCGGGCAAGGAGGAAAAGATGGCGGTCACCGTGGGGCAGATGCCCGCCAATCCGCAAATGGCATTGGCCCAGCAGGGGAGCAGCGAGCAGCTCGGGCCGCCCCCGGCGACGCCCCTCGGCCTCGCCCTCACCCCGCTCACCCCCGATCTGCGCAAGCGCTTGCGGGTGCCGAAGGACAAGAACGGCGTCGTCGTCGAAGGCGTCGAGCAGGAGAGCCCGGCGGCGGCGCTCGGCATCCGCCCGGGCGATCTCATCATCTCGGTCGACCGGCAGCCCGTCTCGACGCCGGAGGAGGTCACGAAGAAGCTGAAATCGGCAGCGGCAAACGGGCAGATCCTGATGCTTATTGACCGGCACGGAAACTCGCAATTCGTCGCCCTCTCGGTCGGCAACAATGCGAGCGACACCGGCTCCGGCACGAGCCTGCCGGGCGGCGCCGGGTCGAATGGCGGCTGAGGCGCGCCGCTACGGGACCTCTGGCGCGGCGCGCGCACTCCGGAAGAAGGGCCAGCTCGCCAGCAAGGGAAGACCGAAGAGCAGCTGGCTCGTTCGCTTGATGAGCGACAGCGCCAAGGCGTAGTCGGCCGGCAGGCCGATGGCGTGGCCGATCAGCAGGAAGGCGCCTTCCTGGGCGCCGAGCCCGCCCGGGATGAGGAAGGCGGCGCTCCGCGCCGCTTGACCCAGGCTCTCGAGAATGAAGGCGTCGCGGAAGGCGATCGGGTGGCCCATGAAGTGCAGCGCCAGCCACACTTGGCCGGCGCCTGCGACCCAGGCCAGCATGTGACAGGCGAAGCTGCCGGCGAGCCCAACCGGCTCGGTGTAGAGCGAGGCGAGGGCCGCATGCATGCCTTCGATGCGCCCCAGCGCCTCCCAGCGCATGCGGTCGGCGAGCTTGAGCAACAGGCGCTCGAAACCGGCGAAGAGGCGCGAATTCTGAATCGCGACGAAGGTGAAGAGGAGCGGCGCCGCGATGACGAGGCCGAGGCCGAGGCTGCCGCCGAGCCCGGCATCGCCGCTGCGCCCGAGGAAGAGGACGAAACCGGCGATGGTGAAGAGAAACTGGTCGACCGTCTCGATGGTCTTGTCGGCAAGGATGCCGGCGACCGAGAGATTGGCCGGCGCACCATGGGCGGTGAGCAGCCGAGCGCCGACGACATCGCCGCCGACCTGAGCCACCGGCAGCATGTTGTTAATCGCCTCGCGCAGCCAGCGGAAATAGATGAAGAGGAAAGGACGCCCGCGCCAGAAGGGGCGAAGCAGCACGAACCAGGCGAGCCCGGCGAATGACAGACCCGATACGTCGTAGAGGACGATGAGAGCGATCCCCCAGCCGGCGCGCGTGAAGGCATCCCCCACCTCGGCGAAGCCCGCATCGGCAATGAGGTAGAGAGTGATCGCGAGCCCGGCGGAGGCGAGGAGAGCCACTCCGAGCCGCGCCAAAGGACGACGCTTCGGCGGTGGGCTCACGGCCGGCGGCAGCGTTCGGAGGTCACGCCCGCCGCTTCTGCAGCCGGCGCGTCAGATAGGGGCGCAGATACTGCCCCGTATAGCTGGCATCGATCTCGGCGACGGCTTCCGGCGTTCCGGTCGCGACGATGCGACCGCCGCCCGAGCCGCCCTCGGGGCCGAGATCGATAATCCAATCCGCGGTCTTGATGACTTCGAGATTGTGCTCGATGACGAGCACCGTGTTCCCGGTATCGACAAGCGCGTGCAGCACTTCGAGGAGCTTGCGGACGTCCTCGAAATGCAGCCCCGTCGTCGGCTCGTCGAGGATATAGAGCGTCCGCCCCGTCGCGCGCCGCGACAGCTCCTTCGCGAGCTTGACGCGCTGCGCCTCGCCGCCCGACAGCGTCGTCGCCGGCTGGCCGATATGGATGTAGCCGAGGCCGACCCGCTGCAAGGTGACGAGCTTCTCGCGGATCGCCGGGACGGCGCGGAAGAACTCGGCGCCTTCATCGACCGTCATGTCGAGAATATCGGCGATCGACTTGCCCTTGAAGGTGACTTCGAGCGTCTCGCGGTTGTAGCGCTTGCCCTTGCAGACGTCGCACTGGACGTAAACGTCGGGCAGGAAGTGCATCTCGATCTTGATGACCCCGTCACCCTGGCATGCCTCGCAGCGGCCGCCCTTGACGTTGAAGGAGAAACGCCCCGGCGCATAGCCGCGCTCCTTGGCCTCGGGGAGACCGGCGAACCAGTCGCGGATCGGCGTGAAGCAGCCTGTATAGGTGGCGGGGTTGGAGCGCGGCGTCCGTCCGATCGGCGACTGGTCGATGTCGACGATCTTGTCCAGGAGTTCGACGCCTTCGATCTTGTCGTGCGCGCCCGGCTGCTCGCGCGAGCCGTTCAAGGCGCGCGTCAGCGCCTTATAGAGCGTCTCGATGATGAGCGTGGACTTGCCCCCGCCCGAGACGCCGGTGACGCAGGTGAAGGTGCCGAGCGGCACATCGACCGTCACGTTCCGCAGATTGTTGGCGCGGGCGTTGACGATGCGGATGCGCTGGCCGCGATGCCCGCTGCGCCGATGCTGCGGTACCGCGATCTGCCGCATGCCGGTGAGATACTGCCCGGTCATGCTTTCGGAATTCGCCATCACCGCTTCCGGCCGCCCCGCCGCGACGACGCGGCCGCCATGGACGCCGGCGGCCGGCCCCATATCGATGAGGTAGTCGGCGCTGCGGATCGCCTCTTCGTCATGCTCGACGACGATCACGGTGTTGCCGAGGTCGCGCAGCCGCTCCAGCGTCTTGAGGAGCCGGGCATTGTCACGCTGATGAAGGCCGATCGAAGGCTCGTCGAGGACGTAGAGGACGCCGGTCAGGCCAGAGCCGATCTGGGAAGCGAGGCGGATGCGCTGGCTCTCGCCGCCGGAAAGCGTGCCCGACGCGCGCATCAAGGTCAGGTAGTCGAGCCCGACATTCTTCAGAAATCCCAGGCGCTCGTTGATCTCCTTTAGGATCCGCTGGGCGATCTCGCGGTGCTTCGGCGAGAGCGTCTCGCCGAGACGGACGAACCACTCGCCGGCCGCGGCGATCGACATCTCGGCGACCTCGCTGATCGTCTTGCCCCCGACCTTGACGGCGAGCGCCTCGGGCTTGAGGCGGGCGCCGCGGCAGACCTCGCAGGTCTTGGTGTTCTGGAAGCGGCCGAGCTCCTCGCGCACCCAGGCGCTGTCGGTCTCGCGGAAGCGCCGCTCCATATTGGTGATGACGCCCTCGAAGGGACGGTTGGTGTTATAGGCGCGCAGCCCGTCATCGTACTTCATCGTGATCGGCTCGCCGCCCGAGCCGAACAGGATGGTCTGGCGCACCTTCTCGTCGAGATCGCGCCAGGGCGCGTGCATGCTGATCTTGAAGTGGCGCGCCAAGCTCTCGAGCGTCTGAACGTAATACTGGGACGAGGACTTCGCCCAGGGCGCGATGACGCCTTCATGCAGCGACAGGCGCTCATCGGCGATGACGAGGTCAGGGTCGAAATAGAGCTTGCTGCCGAGACCGTCGCAGGCGGGGCAGGCGCCGAAGGGATTGTTGAAGGAGAAGAGCCGTGGCTCGATCTCGGGGATCGTGAAGCCGGAGACGGGGCAGGCGAATTTCGCCGAGAAGGTCGTTCGCGTGCCGTCATCGGCGTTCTCGGCGATCATGATGCCGTCGGCGAGGCCGAGCGCCGTCTCGATCGAATCGGCGAGGCGGTTGCCGAGCCCCTCGCGCAGCACGATGCGGTCGACGACCACTTCGATGTCGTGCTTCAGCTTCTTGTCGAGCGCCGGCGCCTCGTCGATCTCGACCATCTCACCGTCGATCTTGACGCGCTGGAAGCCGCGCTTCTGGAGGTCGGCCAGCTCCTTGCGGTACTCGCCCTTGCGGCCGCGGATGATCGGGGCGAGAAGGTAGAGCCGCGTTCCCTCCGGCATGGCGAGGAGACGGTCGACCATCTGCGAGACCGTCTGGCTCTCGATCGGCAGGCCCGTCGCCGGCGAATAGGGGATGCCGATGCGGGCGAAGAGGAGCCGCATGTAGTCGTAGATCTCGGTCACCGTGCCGACGGTCGAGCGCGGGTTCTTCGAGGTCGTCTTCTGCTCGATGGATATCGCCGGCGACAGCCCTTCGATCGAATCGACGTCGGGTTTCTGCATCAGCTCGAGGAACTGCCGCGCATAGGCCGACAGGCTCTCGACATAGCGGCGCTGGCCTTCGGCATAGATGGTGTCGAAGGCCAGCGACGACTTGCCCGAGCCCGACAGCCCCGTGATGACGACGAGGCTGTCGCGGGGCATGTCGACGTCGATGTTCTTCAGATTGTGCTCGCGCGCGCCGCGCACCCGGATCTGCTGCATCGGATTGGTATAGCGGCTGGCATCGGGAAATGCGACTCGCCTGCGCGAGCCGCTCAATGCTCCGGCGCGATGTCGATGGCGACCGTCAGGGTTTTCCACTCCGCGTACTTGCCCTTCGGGAGGTTGAGCGCGCCGCCCTCGAGGAACGCGTTCCGCATGCATTCGGCCGCGGCCCGATAGGGGGGACCCAGTTTCTCGGGATCGAGGAGCGTCGCCGCGCGGACCGTTGCGTCCGGGTTCATCTCGAGGCGATAGCTCGCCTCGATCTTGGGCGAGCCGGCCGGGAGCAGCTTGGCGCAGGCTTCGATGCGTGCTTCGGCTTCGGTCGGGCGGGCCGCGGCCTGGCCCGGCGGCGAGGCGGTCTGCGCCGCGGCGGCTCCGGCCAAGACGGCGAGGAGGCAGGCCGAAGCGGCAAGCGCAGCGCGGATCAGGGTCATCATCACTCCTCGGCCTCGCGGCTCGCCGGCTTCATCTCGCGCGGCACGACCCGAAAGATCCGCTTCTCCGTCCCGCGCAGCACCGTTACCGGAACAGCGACACCGACGCGCTCTTCCGTCAAGAGGCGGTGCAGATCGTCGACGTCGCCCACGGCCTGCTCGCCGAAGGCGACGATGATGTCGCCGCCGAGGAGCCCCGCCGCGCGCGCCGCTCCGTCCGGCGCCGTCGCCTCGATCCGCACGCCGCTTTCGCGCGCGAGCTCGTGGAAGCGGACGACGCGCCGGGGCAGCGGCACATTCTGTCCCGAAAGGCCGATATAGCTGCGCCGCACGCGCCCGTCGCGGATGAGGCGCGAGGCAACGAAGGCGACCGTATTGGCGGATATCGAGAAGCAGATGCCCTGCGCCATGGCGATGATGGCGGTGTTGATGCCGACAACCGTGCCGTCGGCGGTGACGAGCGGGCCGCCTGAATTGCCGGGGTTGAGCGCCGCATCGGTCTGTATGATGCTGTCGATGAGCCGGCCGGAGCGGGCCCGCAGGGAGCGGCCGAGGGCGCTGACGACGCCGGCCGTCACCGTGCATTGGAAGCCGAAAGGATTGCCGATCGCGATGACGAGCTGCCCGACTTTGAGGTTGCGCGAGTCGCCGAGACGCGCCGATGCCGGCGCGTCGCCTTCGAGGCGGAGCACGGCAAGGTCTGTATCGGGGTCGTCGCCGACGACGCGCGCCGCCGAGGAGCGCCCGTCGGGAAAGGTGGCGCGAATGTGCCGTCCGCGACCGCCGGCCGCGATCACATGGCTGTTGGTGAGGAGATAGCCGTCCGGCGTGAAGACGATGCCCGAGCCGCTGCCGCGCGGGCGCTCGCCCTCGGCGATCTGGAGATGCACGACGGCGGGACCGACCCGCTCGACGGCGCCGATGACGGCACGCGAATAGGCGTCGAGCAACGCGGTCTCCTGCGGCTCGGTCGCATGAGAGCGGAGGGAGGCGTCGTCGATGGGTCCCGGCGATGAGATGAAGGTCATCCTGTCCTGCTGCGCTGGTTGCGGGCATCATAGATGGTGCGGGGGCGGCGGCCCCTCCAGATGCTCGCCTCTCGCCAAGCGCCGGCGCCGGCCGCTAGAATGGCGCGAAACCAGGGCAGGAGGCTTCGCGTGGCTGGCAGCGTCAATAAAGTCATTCTCGTCGGCAATCTCGGCCGCGACCCGGAAATCCGCTCGACGCAGGACGGCATGCGCGTCGCCAACCTGTCGCTCGCGACCTCGGAGAGCTGGCGTGACAAAGCGACGGGCGAGCGCCGCGAGCGCACCGAATGGCATCGCATCGTCATCTTCAACGAAAATCTGGTGAAGGTCGCCGAGCAGTATTTGAAGAAGGGCTCTAAGATCTATGTCGAAGGTTCTCTCCAGACACGGAAATGGACCGATCAGCAGGGCCAGGAACGCTACTCGACGGAAGTCGTCCTGCAGCGCTTCCGCGGCGAGTTGACGATGCTCGACGGCCGCGGCGAAGGCGGGGGAGGGGGCAGCTATGGTGGCCCCGAGCCCGACCAGGGCGGCGGCCCGCGCTCGGAGCGGCGCCCGCCCGGTCCCGATCTCGACGACGAGATCCCGTTCTGACGCGAGCTGCGGCTGGGCACGCGGGATAGGATTCGTCCGGACAAGTTGATAAGATCGTCCGAACAGAAGATTGGAGGATTGCCGATTTAAGAGCCTTCAAAGCATAGGGGCCTTTCGGACCAGAACACAAATGCGTCGTCTCCATAATAGGGAGGAAAGACATGGCACGCATCGGTCGGCGAAAGCTTCTCAAACTTGCAGGCGCCGGCGCTGTCGCGGCGAGAAGCGGCGGCATCGCGGCGATCCTCGCGGCGGGGCGAGCGCCCGCCTACGCGCAGGCGAGCAGCGTCCACTGGCTGCGCTGGAACGACTTCGTCCCGGCCTCGGATGAGCTGCTGAAGAAGGAAATCGCGCCTGCCGCCGAGAAGGCCCTCGGCATCAAGCTCAATATCGAGACCATCAACGGCAACGATCTGCAGGCGCGGACGACCTCGGCCATCCAGTCGGGCTCGGGGCCGGACGTCATCTGCGCCCTCAACAACTGGCCGCAGCTCTATGCCGAGAGCGTCGTCGATGTGAGCGACCTTGCCGAGGAGATCGGCAAGGCGCAGGGCGGCTTCTACGAGGAATCGAAGGTCGTCGCCAATGACGGCAAGAAATGGATCGCCCTGCCCTGGTGCGTGCTGGGCGCCATGATCTGCTATCGCAAATCCTGGTTCGCGGAGGAAGGGGCGAACAAATTCCCCGAGACCTGGGAGGAGTATCGCGCCCTCGGCAAGAAGCTGAAGGCGAAGGGGCGACCCATCGGGCAGACGCTCGGCCATACCTTCGGGGACGCGCCGACCTTCACCTACCCCTATCTCTGGTCCTGGGGCGGCAAGGAGGTCGAGGCCGACGGCAAGACCGTCGTCCTCGACAGCAAGGCGACCGTCGACTCGGTCAAGTTCATGACCGGCTTCTGGAAGGACGCCCATGACGAGGGCGGCCTCGCCTGGGACGACACCAACAACAACCGCGCCTTCCTGTCGGGCACGATCTCCGCCACCTTGAACGGCGCCTCGATCTATCTCCTGGCGAAATCGAAGCCCGACACCTACCTGACGGAGAAGGGAACGCCGCTCTGGGAGGACATCCTTCATTCGCCGCTGCCCAAGGGGCCGGCGGGGCAGTTCGGCTACCACTTGCCGATGTCGAACATGCTGATGAGCTATTCGAAGAACCAGAAGGGGGCGAAGGAATTCCTGCGCTGGATCACCTCGAAGGAGATCTACGAGAAGTGGTTCACCTCGCAGCAGGGCTACTCGGTGGGCGCGACGACGATCTGGGAGAACGATCCCTTGTGGCAGAAGGACCCGGTCATGCTGCCGTTCCGCGCCGCGGCGCGGGCCGGCCGGTTCCCGGGCTACGCCGGCCCCGCCGATCGCCATGCCGCCGAGGGCCTCAGCAAGTATCTCATCACCGACATGTACGCGAAGGCGGTGCAGGGGATGCCGGCCGAGGATTCGGTCAAATGGGCGGCTGAGGAGTTCAAGAAGATCCACGCCTGACGCGAGGCCCGCCCGGCCGCTCCTCCCGAAGAGGGGAGCGGCCGGGCAGGGCGCGGAGCGAGGTGCGCTGATGGCGGTTCCTTACGCCCTGACAGAGAGGCCGTCCTATGCCGGCGCGCCGCGCCGCGGCCCCGTCACGCGCCTCCTCGAGGACCAGCGTTGGCTGGCGGCCGTGCTGCTCGCGCCGACCATCGTGCTGCTCGGTCTTTTCATCGCCTACCCCTTCGTCAAGGGCGTCGAGCTCTCGGTCACCGATGCCACGGTCGGCGTAGCCGGGCATTTCGTCGGGCTGCGCAATTTCGCGGCTCTCATGGGCGACAGCATCTTCCGCATCGCCGTCGCCAACACCTTCCTCTATACGGCGGTCACCACCGTCTTCAAGCTGGCGCTCGGCCTCTGGCTCGCGCTTCTGCTCAACCGCCATTTCAAGGGCAAGGCGCTCACCCGCGCCTTCGTTCTCCTGCCCTTCATCATTCCGACGGTGCTGTCGACCTTCGCCTGGAAATGGATGTTCGACCCGACCTTCAGCGTCATCAACTGGACGCTCTTCCGCCTCGGCCTCATCCATGCGCGCATCAATTGGCTCGGCGATCCCGGACTCGCCATGGTCTCGGTCATCATCGTCAATATCTGGCGCGGCGTGCCTTTCTACGCGATCAGCCTCCTCGCCGGCCTCCAGACCATCAATCCCGAGCTGCAGGAGGCGGCGGCGATCGACGGCGCGCGGCCATGGCAGCGCTTCCGCTACGTCACCTGGCCGCTGCTGCTGCCGGTCACCATGGTCGTCGTGCTCTTCTCCATCATCCAGACTTTCGCCGATTTCCAGCTCGTCTATGTCCTGACCGGCGGCGGCCCCGCCAATGCGACGCAGCTCTTCGCGACCTACGCCTATCAGATCGGCGTCGGCACCGGGCTTCTGAGCCAGGGCGCCGCGGTCTCGCTCGCCATGTTCCCAGTGCTGCTCGTCGTCGTCATCGTGCAGCTGCTCTATATCCGCCGCGTCGAGATTCATTGACGCCATGAGCTCGGACGGCGCGTCATGATCGAAGGGGCGAAATGGCGGCGCTGGCTCTTCTTCTATGTCCCGCTCGGCGCCTTCATCCTGTTCCTGCTCTTCCCCTTCTATTGGATGGTGGTGACCACCTTCCGCCCCGATGCCGAGCTCTACCGGCCGTGGATGGCGCCCAACTACACTCCTTTCTGGACGCTGCATCCGACGCTCGCCCATGTGAAATACCTGCTGGGCGAGACGCTGTTCAGCCGCTGGATGCTGAACACGCTCGTCATCTCGATCGCGGCGACGGCGATCTCGCTCTTCTGCGGCCTGCTCGCCGGCTACGCGCTCTCGCGCCTCGACTTTCCCTTCGCCGGCAGCCTCGGCACCGGCATTTTCGTGACGTACCTCGTGCCCCAGACGCTGCTCTTCATCCCGCTCGCCGACATCATCCGCAACTTCCGCCTCGGCGACACGCCCTGGTCGCTCATTCTGACATATCCGACCTTCCTCATCCCGTTCTGCACCTGGCTCCTCATGGGCTATTTCAAGGCGATCCCGAAGGAGCTCGAGGAGTGCGCGCGCATCGACGGGGCGACGCGCTGGAAGGCGATGGTCTACATCATCTTCCCGATCGCCGTGCCGGGCATCCTCTCGGCCGGCATCTTCGCCTTCACGCTCTCCTGGAACGAGTTCATCTACGCCCTCGTCTTTCTCTCCTCGCCCGAGCAGAAGACCGTCTCCGTCGGCGTCACTTCCGAACTCATCCGCGGCGACGTCTTCTTCTGGGGGGCGCTGATGGCGGGTGCGCTCTTGGGCTCGATCCCGGTCGCGGTCATCTACTCCTTCTTCGTCGAGCACTACGTCGCCGGGCTCACCGGCTCGGTCAAAGGGTGACGCGATGGCGCAGGTCCTGATCCGCAACCTCAACAAGAAATTCGAGGAGGTTCACGCCGTGAAGGACGTGAACCTCGAGATCCGCGACAAGGAATTCGTCGTCCTGGTCGGGCCGTCGGGCTGCGGCAAGACGACGACCTTGCGCATGGTGGCGGGGCTCGAATCGATCACCTCGGGTCAGGTGCTGATCGGCGATACCGTCGTCAACGCGCTGCCGCCGATGGACCGCGACATCGCGATGGTGTTCCAGAACTACGCGCTCTATCCGCATATGAGCGTCTACGACAACATGGCCTTCGGCCTCAAAATGCGGAAATTCAAGCGCGAGGAGATCGACCGGCGCGTCAAGGATGCGGCCGAGATCCTCGGCATCCAGAGCCATCTGAAGCGGAAGCCGCGCCAGCTCTCGGGCGGGCAGCGCCAGCGCGTCGCCTTGGGGCGCGCCATCGTCCGCCATCCGCAGGTCTTCCTCTTCGACGAGCCGCTCTCCAACCTCGATGCGAAGCTCCGCGTTCAGATGCGGGTCGAGTTGAAGAAGATCCACGACCGGCTCGGCACGACGGCGATCTATGTGACGCATGACCAGGTCGAGGCGATGACCTTGGGCGACCGCGTCGTCGTCATGAAGGACGGCGTCGTGCAGCAGGTGGGCGAGCCGCTCGAGCTCTACAACAGCCCCGCCAACCGCTTCGTCGCCGGGTTCATCGGCTCGCCGGCCATGAATTTCGCCACGGTGCGGCTCCACGAAGCCGATGGCAGCCTGTGGGCGCAGGGCGACGGGGTCAAGATCGAGGTTCCGGCCGCGATTGCCGCGCGCCTGCGCCGCTATGCCGGCGAGGAGGTGGCGATGGGCGTGCGTCCCGAGGACCTCCGCGTCGCGACCGACCAGGACGGCGCCGGGCTCTCTGTCGAGGCCATCGTCGAGGTCGTCGAAAAGCTGGGATCGGAGATCCTGCTCGACGTCCAGGTCGGCCGCAGCACGATGGTCGCAGCGGTCGAGCCCACGGTCCCGGCAAAGCGCCACGACCGCCTGCGCCTTGCCCTCAACCCGGAGCGGCTGCACTTCTTCGACCGGGCGAGCGAAGCCGCGATCTGAAGAGCGCCGCCGCGCCAGCTCGCGCCTGAGGCTGGCGATCGAGAGGGGGCGCTATCGGCCGAGGAGAGAATTCACCTGCGACTCGACGGCCGGGGTCACCGGTTTGTTCGAGGCGGCCTGCAGATCCGCCCTCGCGCGTGCGATCGCGACGGCTCGGGCCTGCGGATCCTGGATGGCTTGCGCCCGGCTCAGCGCCGCCTTGTAGGCGGCGATTTTCCCGACCCGCGAATTGGGCGCGGCATGCGCGAGCGCCGTCGGCGAGGCGTGGGCGGCGTTGAGGGCGCCGAGCTTGCTCGCGAGCGAGCCGTGCGAGGCGGTTCCTGCTCGATGATCGGCATCGCGGCTCCGATGCGCCTCATCCGCACCGACAACGCTGTGGTCGTGGCCGGAGGCCGCGGCACCCCCATGATCGGCATGATCGGCGCCATGGCCGCCGCCATTGCCGGCGCTGCCGCCATTGCCGGAGCCGCCACCGCCGCCGCCACCACCCCCACCGCCGCCGCCACCCCCACCGCCATGGGCGAGGGCGGGTCCCAATCCGCCGGAGAGCGGTTGCAGCGCAATGAGGACGCCAGCAAGGAGGATGACGGGGCCGATTCGCAAATTGATCCCTCGCATGGTCGCAGCTCCGTCCGAGCGGAATAGCGTTAGGCGCACAGTTTATCCTATCATGCGCGGCCGGCGGTTGTGCGGGCAATTCTGTGGCTTTTTGCGGATCAACAGGTGCCGGTCGGTGATCCGCCCGCCCGTGGTGTCACTTATGGTTGTAAATGGGGAGCGGCAGCGCGGGGGTCGGGCAGCCGAGCAGGCGACGGCGGACCGATGCCGGTGAACCGGTTGTTCGCACCCGCGAGATGCACTAAATTAAGCATGAGGAGGAAACGCTGGCCGCCCCGCGCCAGCGTTTCGCGCATTCGCACTCCTTCATCTTTTTGCAGAGCAGCGATTTGACCACTCCGCCAGCCCCGCCGCCCCCGTCCTTCGACATCACGCCCGTCAGCATCGAAGAGGAGATGAAGCGCTCCTACCTCGATTACGCGATGAGCGTCATCGTGGCACGGGCGCTGCCCGATGTGCGCGACGGGCTGAAGCCGGTGCATCGCCGCATCCTCTACGGCATGAAGGATGGCGGCTACGATTGGAACCGCGCCTATCGCAAATCGGCGCGCATCACCGGCGAAGTGATGGGCAAATACCATCCGCACGGCAACGCGGCGATCTACGATGCGATGGTGCGGATGGCGCAGGATTTCTCGATGCGCCTGCCGCTCGTCGATGGGCAAGGCAATTTCGGCTCCATGGACGGCGACCCGCCGGCGGCCGAACGCTACACCGAGGCGCGCCTTGCCCGCGTCACCGAGGCGCTCCTCGATGACATCGACAAGGACACGGTCGATTTCCAGCCGACCTATGACGAGCAGGGGCGCGAGCCGAAGGTCCTGCCGGCGCGCTTCCCGCATCTCCTCGTCAATGGCGCCGCCGGCATCGCCGTCGGCATGGCGACCAACATCCCGCCGCACAATCTCGGCGAGGTCATCGATGCCGCGCTCGCCTTCATCGACAACCCGGCGATGACCGTCGAGGAGCTGATGGAGCATGTGCCGGCGCCGGACTTTCCGACGGGCGGCATCATCGTCGGCCGGGCCGGGACGCACGCAGCCTATCGCACCGGGCGCGGCGCCATCGTCATGCGCGGGCGCACCCGGATCGAGGAGGTCCGCCGCGAGCGCGAGGCGATCGTCATCTCCGAGGTGCCTTACCAGGTCAACAAGGCGCGCATGGTCGAGCGCATCGCCGAGGTCGTGCGCGAGAAGCTGATCGAAGGCATCGCCGACCTGCGCGACGAATCGGACCGCGAGGGCGTCCGCGTCGTCATCGAGCTGAAGCGCGACGCCGTCGCCGATGTCGTCTTGAACCAGCTCTATCGCTTCACGCCGCTGCAGACGAGCTTCGGCGTCAACATGCTGGCGCTGAATGGCGGGCGGCCGGAGCTGATGACGCTCCGCGACATCATCGAGGCCTTCATCGCCTTCCGCGAAGAGGTCATCACCCGGCGCACGGTCTATCTGCTCGGCAAGGCGCGCGAGCGGGCGCATATCCTCGTCGGCCTCGCCATCGCCGTCGCCAATATCGATCCGATGATCGCCATCATCCGCAACGCGCCCGATCCCAATGCGGCGCGCGAGGCGCTTGTCGCGCGGGCCTGGCCGGCAGCGGATGTCGCACCCATTATCGAGCGCATCGCCGAACCCGGCCGCGGCATCGCCACCGATGGCACCTATCGCCTCTCCGAGGAGCAGGCGAAGGCCATTCTCGATCTGCGCCTCCAGCGCCTCACCGGCCTCGAGCGCGAGAAGATCGCCGAAGAGCTGGACGCGATCGTCAAGGAGATCGGCGGCTATCTGGAGATTCTGGGCTCGCGCGCCCGCCTCTACGAGGTGATGCGCGAGGAGCTGCGGGCGGTCAAGGAGCAGTTCGCGACGCCGCGCCGCACATCGATCGAAGACGTCGAGTTCGAGGCCGATATCGAGGCGCTCATCCAGCGCGAGGACATGGTCGTGACGGTGAGCCATGGCGGCTACATCAAACGCGTGCCGCTCTCGACATACCGGGCGCAGCGCCGCGGCGGCCGCGGCCGCGCCGGCATGACGACGCGCGAGGAGGATTTCGTCAGTCAGGTCTTCGTCGCTTCGACCCATGCGCCGGTGTTGTTCTTCACCTCGTCGGGGCGCGTCTACAAGCTCAAAGTCTACCGCCTGCCGATCGGCACGCCGCAGGCGCGCGGCAAGCCGATGATCGGGCTTTTGCCGAATCTGGCGCCGGGCGAGACGATCTCGACGGTGCTGCCGCTGCCCGAGGACGAGGCGAGCTGGTCGCGCTACACGGCCATGTTCGCGACCCGCGATGGCTATGTCCGACGCAACAACCTGTCCGATTTCGCCGAGGTGAAGGCGAACGGCAAGATCGCCATGAAGTTCGAGGGCGAGGACGCGGATGACCGGCTCGTCGGAGTCGAGATCGCGGAGGCCGGAGACGACGTCTTGCTGGCGACGCGCAACGGCAAGGCGATCCGTTTCCCGGTTTCCGATATCCGCATCTTTGCCGGACGCTCCTCGGTCGGCGTGCGGGGCATCCGGCTTCTCGGCGACGACGCCGTGATCTCGATGGCGATCCTGCGCCATGAGGAGCTGTCGCCCGAGCTGCGCGAAGCCTATCTCGCCGAGGCGGGCAAGCGCCGGCGCGCCATGGGCGAGGAGAGCGCCGCCGCGACGGTCGCCGAGGCCGACGAGACAGCGCCGGGCGAGGCGGATGGCGAGAGCGAAGAGCCGGCCGCCGAAGCCGGAATGGTCGCTCTCAGCGAGGAGCAGTTCAACCAGCTCGCCGAACGCGAGCAGATGCTCCTCAGCATTACCGAGCGCGGCTTCGGCATGCGCACCTCGGCCTACGACTACCGGATCACCGGCCGCGGTGGGCAGGGGGTGCGCAACGTCGCCGTCTCCGAGCGGCGCGGCAAGGTCGTCTCGGCGCTCCTCGCCGGCAAGCGCGACGAGATCATTCTCGTCACCGACAGCGGCATGGTCATCCGCACGCCAGTCCGCGACATCCGCATCGTGCGGCGCAACAAGCAGGGCGTCGTCATCTTCAAGGTCGCCGAGGGCGAACGCGTCGTCTCGGTCGCGCGCCTCGTCGATTCGGAAGAGGCCAATGGCGCGGCAGCGCCGACGGAGGAGGGGAATGAGACGGACGGCCTCGCCTAAGCGCCGCTTCGTTCGTCATGACGCAGCGATGTCATCGCGAGGAGCGCAGCGACGTGGCGATCCAGAACCGGTGGCTCAAACCCTGCAATAGACCCGGGAAGGACAAGAGGCTATGGCGAAAATGCGCGTCGGTGTCTATCCCGGAACCTTCGATCCCATCACCAACGGCCATATGGACATCATCCTGCGCGCCGCCCGCCTCGTCGACCGCCTCGTCATCGGGGTCGCCAAGAATGCCGGCAAGGGGCCGATCTTCTCCACCGAGGAGCGAGTCGAGATCGTGCGCGAGGAAATCGCCAGCCAGGACCACGGGCTCCTGGAGCGCGTCGAAGTCCGCGCCTTCGACAACCTCCTCATGCATTTCGCCATGTCGGTCAATGCCGCGATCATCATCCGCGGGCTGCGCGCCGTCTCGGATTTCGAGTACGAGTTTCAGATGGCCGGCATGAATGCGCGGCTCAATCCCAAGATCGAGACCGTGTTCCTGATGGCGACCGACCGCTACCAGTTCATCTCCTCGCGCTTCGTCAAGGAGATCGGCATGCTGGGCGGCGAGGTCTCGCATTTCGTCAGCCCCGCCGTGGCGACGCGGCTGCAGCAACGTTTCGGCGCGCCCGGCGCCGAGCGCGGCTGAAGCACGCGCTATCGCGCCGGGCGCCCCCCCTGTTCGCGGGCCTGAACTTCGCTGGCGCGGCCTACATCGCCTTCTTCAGCAGACCCTGCGCGTCCGTCGCCTTCTGCTTCGCCGCGGCGATGTCGGTCGTCTGCAAGCCGGCGCGCGCGTCGTCGAGAGCGTGCTGCAGCATGCCGCGCTTCGCCTTGCTCCCCTTGAAATCCGGCATCACGCCGTTGCCCATATCCTTGCAGGGATCGGCCTGCGATGCGTCGAAACCCTTGCCCTTCGGGCCGACCATGCAGTTGACGACATGGTGCAGGTGCATCTGCACGGTTTTCATGTCGGCAGCGCCGACGGCATAGCCGGCATGCGCCTCTGCCGTCTGGATCTCCTTGGCGACATCGGCCGCGAGAACCGGGCGCGGCACTGCCAACGCCAACAGGGCGATGGCTGTAAGCGGCAACGCCGCGGCGCGCCTCGACTGCAATTTTGCGCTCATCTCTCCCTCCCATGCCTTTGATTGGCGGAACGCGCCGCGGGCGCGCCCGTGAGGGTTGAGCCTATCGCCCGGTTCCGGCGCTCCCAAAGCAATTCCTCGTGAATGCAGACGGTTCCCTGCCTCAGACTTGGTGCCAGACCTCGGCCGAGCCGTCATAGATCATGTTGAGCGCGACGAAAGTCACGATGGCCAGCCCGATCCAGGCGATCCAGTGATGGCGGTCGAGTATGCGGGCGATGATGGTCGAGGCGACGCCCATCAATGCCACCGACAAGGTGAGGCCGACGACGAGCACCCAGAGATGCTCGCGCGCCGTTCCGGCCACGGCGAGGATGTTGTCGAGCGACATCGAGATGTCGGCGAGCACGACATGCGACAAGGCGCGAGAGAAGCTCTTGCGCTGCCTGCCGGGTGCGAGCTCCGCCTTGGCGGGCGGCTTGCGCACCATCTCGCGGTACATCTTCCACGCGACCCAGAGGAGCAGGATGCCGCCCGCGAGGGTGAGGCCGATGATGGCGAGGAGGCGCATGGTGACGAGCGCGAGCCCGATGCGCAGCACCGTCGCGGCGGCGATGCCGATGGCGATGACGCGGCGCTGCTCGGCGCGCGGCAGGCCCGCCGCCGCCATGCCGACCACGACGGCATTGTCGCCGGCCAGGACGATATCGATGATGACGACCGAGACGAGCGCGCCGAGACCGCCGAGATCGAAGAAACTCGCCGGGTTCACACTCTCGCTTCCAGCTCGCGCCGCCGCCGCATGGAACGGACGTTAGCCGATCGCCGGCGGCGGCGGAACGGTTCTGTCGCCGCGAATGCCGCGGCGGCGGCCCGCAGCCTCAGCGCGCCGGGCAACCCGGCACGGGCGGCCCGTGGTAGTCGGATCCGCCCGGGCGGTCCTGATGCAGGAAATCGGCGCATGGCACGGGTGCGACGCTGGAGCCGTAGCCGCGCGTTCGGGGCGCCGTCCGCTCGTCGAGCGCGGCGGAGCGCCGTGCATAGGTGTCGACCTGGCGAAGCTCGGCCGCGCATTGGCTTTCCGTGCTGGCCCGCCGCGCCGCCTCGAGGTGGCGTTGCGCCGCGCTGGTGTTGGGTCCCGGCCGCAATTGCGCGATGAAGCGCTCCGCCGCGGGAATCTGCGCCTGGCAAGAGGCCGCGCCGGCCGCCGCCGGGGCGAGCATGACGAGTCCCGCTAAAGTCGCGATCAGGGCACGCATGAGTCCCTCCTTTCCCGCGAAAAGAACGGCGCAGACCGCCGATCCTCTCGCCGGAACCGGCCGATGGTTCACGAGTCCGGATCGGCGGCGCCGATGCGCGACTCGATGAGCGTCAGCAGCTCGGCCGGGCGAATGGGCTTGGTCAGAACCTCGTGTCGGCTCGCATTGTCGTTCCGCGCGCTGATCCTGAAGCCGGATACGATGAGAGCCTTCACGCCCGCCGCCGTCGCGCGGTCGGCGACCTGCACTCCCGAGCCGTCCGGCAAGTTCCAATCGGCGACCACAAGATCATAAGGGTGGAGGTCGAGAAGCAGACCGGCATCGGTCGCCGTCGAGACCGCATCGACGAGGTAGCGCCGCGAACCGAGCACGAGCTCGAAAATTGCCCGAACGCTCGGGTCGTCCTCGACGATCAGGATACGCTTCATATCGAGGAATCTCGGTCGGAGGGGGCGCCGCGGGTATTCCGTGAACGGGTGGTCCGCGGCGCCGTTCCCGGGCGGGACCGGCCGGCTGGTCTCGTGCTTGTGTCTTCGCCGTGTCTTCGTGAGATCGGCCGGGGCGCCTCCAGGCTCGCGTTGCGAAAGTCGGCGCGGGGGGCGGTGCCGCTGCGTTAAGCTCACCCGGCTGGCTCTCCCGGCCGCGACCCGATGAGGTGTTTTGCATGCGTTCCATCCTGGCCGTCTTCGCTCTGGTCCTGGCAGGTCTCGCTCCAAGGCCGGGCGCGGCGCAGACGCCGACCGGGCTGGAGCTCGGGCTCGAAGGCTATTTCTACTCCTATATCGAGCCGAACTTCGTGCGCCAGGACGGTCCCTTCGCCGGCATCGATGCGCGCTATACCTGGAAACTGGGCCGCTACTTCATCAGCCTCGATGCGATCGCCGCCGCTGGCGACCTCAACTACGCCTCGAACGGCACCGGACGAAAGGCGGACATCTGGAACTACATGGGCGACGTGCGGGTGCTCGCTGGCGGCGATCTCGACCTCGCCCCGGCCGTCACCGCCTCGCCCTATAGCGGCCTCGGCTATCGCCTCCTCTTCGACAAGGCGGGCGGCAAGGTCACGACGACCGGCGCCGTCGGTTACGACCGTCTGTCGCAATATCTCTACTGGCCGATCGGCGTGACGGTGGGCCTGCGCTTCGGCGCGTGGGAGCTGCGGCCCAATGCCGAATTCGATTACCTCATTCGCGGCTGGCAGAACTCCTACCTGACCGAGGTCGGCTTCGACAGCGATCTGGAGAACGCCCAGCACCACGGCTATGGCCTCCGCGGCGCGCTCATGGCGGCGACGCCGACCCGCTATGGCCGCCTCTCCTTCGGTCCCTTCATCCGCTATTGGAACATCAGCCGCTCGGAATCCGCCGCGGTCGCGGTCGGCGGCGCCCCCGCCGGCACCGCTTTCGAGCCCGCCAACCATACGCTGGAGGCGGGCCTCCGCCTCTCGCTCGGCTTCTGACCGGCGCGGTGATTGCGCGGCATTTGGTGTCTGGTATATCATATATCTCGACCGCGCCGATCCTCTAGAACAGGCAGGCGGCGCATCCGTTCCGCAGGTACCGCCATGGCTGCCGAAGCGCCGAAGCTGGAGATGAAGCCGCTCGACACGACTGCGAGCTTCCGCAACCAGGCCTATGCCGCCATCAAGGAAGCGATCACCGCCGCGGATATTTACGCCCATCCCGAGGAGATCCGCCTCGATGAGCGGCAGCTGAGCCAGGCGCTCGGCGTCAGCCGCACGCCGATCCGCGAGGCGATGACGCTCCTCGAGCAGGAAGGGTTCCTGCGCACGCTGCCGCGCCGCGGCGTCTTCATCGTGCGCAAGACGCGGCGCGAGATCGTCGAGATGATCCAGGTCTGGGCGGCGCTCGAAAGCATGGCGGCGCGGCTCGTCACCGAGCGCGCCTCGGATGCCGAGATCGCGACGCTGCGCGCCATGATGGCCGAGTTCGAGACCAACCGGCCCGACGAGCATATGGACGAGTATTCGGACGCCAACATCGCCTTCCACCAGGCGATCATCAAGATGAGCGGCTGCGCCCTCATCGGCGAGATCACGAAGAACCTCTTCCTCCATGTGCGGGCCATCCGCCAGGCGACGATCTCGCAGGACAACCGCGCCTCGCGGTCGATCGTCGACCACATGAAGATCATCGAGGCGCTGGAGCGGCGCGACACGGAGCGCGCCGAGAAGCTGGTCCGTCAGCACACGCTCGACCTGGCCGCCCATGTCGAGAAGCATTGCGACTTCCTCGGCTGAAGAAGAAGCAACACGAGGATCCGTTCGGGAGGACAAGCCCTGATGACGCGAGAGACCATGGTGAAGAACGAGACCGCCCGCGCGGGGAATGAGACCGAGGAGCTGACGGACGGGTTCCATCTCGTCATCGACGCGCTGAAGCTGAACGGCATCGGCACGATCTACGGCGTGCCCGGCATTCCGATCACGGATCTGGGGCGCATGGCGCAGGCGGCGGGCATTCGCGTCATCTCGTTCCGGCACGAGCAGAATGCCGGCAATGCCGCCGCCATTGCCGGGTTCCTCACGAAGAAGCCGGGCATCTGCCTCACCGTCTCGGCGCCCGGCTTCCTCAACGGGCTGACGGCGCTCGCCAACGCCACCACCAACTGCTTCCCGATGATCCTCATCAGCGGCTCGTCCGAGCGCGAGATCGTCGATCTGCAGCAGGGCGACTACGAGGAGATGGATCAGCTCGCGATCGCGAAGCCGCTCTGCAAGGCCGCCTTCCGCGTCCTGCATGCCGCCGATATCGGCATCGGCGTCGCGCGGGCGATCCGCGCCGCCCTCTCGGGCCGCCCGGGCGGCGTCTATCTCGACCTGCCGGCGAAGCTCTTCTCCCAGGTCATGAATGCGGAGGCCGGGAGGAAGTCGCTCGTCAAGGTCATCGACGCGGCGCCGGCGCAGATACCCGCCCCCGCGGCGATCAGGCGCGCGCTCGATCTTCTGAAAAGCGCGAAGCGGCCGCTCGTCATTCTCGGCAAGGGCGCGGCCTATGCGCAGGCCGACGAGGCCATTCGCGCCTTCATCGAGAAGAGCGGCATTCCCTTCCTGCCGATGAGCATGGCGAAGGGCCTTCTGCCCGACACGCATCCGCAATGCGCGGGCGCCGCCCGCTCGACCGTGCTCAAGGACAGCGACGTCGTGCTGCTGATCGGCGCCCGCCTCAACTGGCTGCTCTCGCATGGCAAGGGCAAGGCCTGGGGCGAGGCGGGGACGAAGCGGTTCATCCAGATCGACATCGAGCCCAAGGAGATGGACAGCAACGTCGCGATCGCGGCGCCCATCGTCGGCGATATCGGCTCCAGCGTGACGGCGCTTCTCGAGGCGATGGGGGAGTGGCCGGCGCCGCCCGCCGACTGGCTCGGCGCGGTCAAGGCGAAGAAGGAGGAGAACATCGCCAAGATGGCGCCGAAGCTGATGAAGAACTCGGCGCCGATGGATTTCCACAGCGCGCTCGGCGCCTTGCGCAACGTCATCAAAGAGCGGCCCGACGCCATTCTCGTCAATGAAGGCGCCAACACCCTCGACCTCGCGCGCGGCGTCATCGACATGTATCAGCCGCGCAAGCGCCTCGATGTCGGCACCTGGGGCGTCATGGGCATCGGCATGGGCTTCGCCATCGGCGCCGCCATCGAGACCGGCAAGCCCGTGCTCGCGGTCGAAGGCGACAGCGCCTTCGGCTTCTCCGGCATGGAGGTGGAGACGATCTGCCGCTACAACCTGCCGGTCTGCGTCGTCGTCTTCAACAACAACGGCATCTATCGCGGCACCGACGTCAATGCCGGCGGCGGCGCGGACCCGGCGACGACGGTCTTCGTCAAAGGCGCGCGCTACGACCGGCTGATGGAGGCCTTCGGCGGCGTCGGCATCCAGGCGGAGACGCCCGACGAGCTGAAGCGCGCGGTCGATGCCGCCATGGACTCCGGCCGGCCCACCCTCGTCAATGCGGTGATCGACCCGGCGGCCGGGAGCGAGAGCGGGCGGATCGGCAACCTCAACCCGCAAAGCGCGCTGCGCAAGAAATAGACCGGCTCCCGCGGCGCCGCGCCGGGTGGCGCGCCGCAGCGCGGGGGCAGATCACGTTCTCGGAGAGGAAACGATGGGCAAGGCATTGGAAGGCGTCAGAATTCTCGACTTTACCCATGTGCAGTCCGGGCCGACCTGCACTCAGCTTCTTGCTTGGTTCGGCGCCGACGTCATCAAGGTCGAGCGGCCCGGCATCGGCGACATCACGCGCGGCCAGCTCCGCGACATCCCGGATGTCGACAGCCTCTATTTCACCATGCTGAACCACAACAAGCGGTCGATCACGATCGACAGCAAGAATCCCAAGGGCAAGGAGGTGCTCGAGGCGCTCATCAAATCCTGCGACGTGCTGGTCGAGAATTTCGCGCCGGGCGCCCTCGACCGCATGGGCTTCACCTGGGAGCGCATCAACCAGCTCAACCCGCGCATGATCGTCGCCTCGATCAAGGGCTTCGGGCCGGGTCCTTACGAGGATTGCAAGGTCTACGAGAACGTCGCGCAATGCGCGGGCGGCGCCGCCTCGACGACCGGCTTCGATGACGGCCCGCCGCTCGTCACCGGCGCCCAGATCGGCGACAGCGGCACGGGCCTCCATCTCGCCCTCGGCATCGTCACCGCGCTTTACCAGCGGACGCGCACCGGCAAGGGCCAGAAGGTGACGGCGGCCATGCAGGACGGCGTCCTCAATCTCTGCCGCGTCAAGCTGCGCGACCAGCAGCGCCTCGCGCACGGTCCTCTGAAGGAATATCCGCAATATCCCGACGGCACTTTCGGCGAGGCGGTGCCGCGCGCCGGCAACGCCTCGGGCGGCGGCCAGCCCGGCTGGATCCTGAAATGCAAGGGCTGGGAGACCGATCCCAACGCCTATATCTACTTCATCACCCAGGCGCCGGTCTGGGCCGAGATCTGCAAGGTCATCGGCAAGGAGGAGTGGATCACGCATCCCGATTACGCGAAGCCCGAGGCGCGCCTGCCGCGCCTCACTCAGATCTTCGCGACCATCGAGGAATGGACCAAGACGAAGACCAAGTTCGAGGCGATGGAGATCCTCAACAAGTACGACATACCCTGCGGACCCATCCTGTCGATGAAGGAGCTGGCCGAGGAGCCGTCGCTGCGCAAGACCGGCACCGTCGTCGAGGTCGACCATCCGACGCGCGGCAAATACCTCTCGGTCGGCAATCCGATCAAGCTGTCGGACAGCCCCGTCGAGGTGACGCGCTCGCCGCTCCTCGGCGAGCATACTGACGAGATCCTGGCCGAGCTCGGCTTCAGCAAGGAGGCGATCGCGGCGATGCGCGCCGAGAAGGCGATTTGAGCGGAGGCGGCGCCTTTCATAATGGTGGCTGCGCTTTGCCTCGCCTGCGCTAGTATCGCCCGGTCACGGCAGGATCAGGGACGCCCATGAACATCCACGAATACCAGGCGAAAAGCCTCCTCAAGAAATTCGGCGTCGCCGTGCCGCGCGGCCGCGTTGCCTATACGCCGCAGGAGGCGCGGCACGTCGCCGAGGAGCTGGGCGGCGCCGTCTGGGTCGTGAAATCGCAGATCCATGCGGGCGGGCGCGGCGCCGGCCGCTTCAAGGAGGATCCCGGCGGCAAGGGCGGGGTCCGCCTCGCGCGCTCGCTCGACGAGGTGGCGGCCGAGGCGGGGGCGATGCTGGGCCGTCACCTGGTGACGAAGCAGACCGGCGCTCCGGGGCGCGAAGTCCGCCGCGTCTATATCGAGGAAGGCTGCGACATCAAGCGCGAGCTCTATCTCGGGCTGCTGATCGACCGCTCGACCTCGCGCATCACGATGATGGCCTCGACGGAGGGCGGCGTCGAGATCGAGGAGGTGGCGGCGCGGCATCCCGAGAAGATTCTCAAAGTCGCGATCGACCCCGCGACCGGCATGCAGGGCTTCCACGCCCGCAAGCTCGCCTTCGGGCTCGGCCTCGAAGGCAAGCAGGTGGCGAGCGCGACCAAATTCATGCTGGCCATGTACAAGGCCTTCAAGGAGCTCGACGCCTCTATCGTCGAGATCAATCCGCTGGTCGTGACCGGCGCGGGGCAGGTGCTGGCGCTCGATGCCAAGATGAATTTCGACGACAACGCGCTCTTCCGCCAGAAGGAGGTGGAGGCGATGCGCGACGAGGCCGAGGAGGACCCGGCCGAGACCGAGGCCGGCAAGCACGGCCTCAACTACATCAAGCTCGATGGCAATATCGGCTGCATGGTCAACGGCGCCGGCCTCGCCATGGCGACGATGGACATCATCAAGCTCTATGGCGGCGAGCCCGCCAACTTCCTCGACGTCGGCGGCGGCGCCACCAAGGAGCGCGTCACCACGGCCTTCAAGCTCATCCTCGCCGACCCCAAGGTCGAGGGCATCCTCGTCAACATCTTCGGCGGCATCATGCGCTGCGACGTCATCGCCGAAGGCGTCGTCGCCGCGGCGCGAGAGGTCAGCCTCCATGTGCCGCTCGTCGTTCGTCTCGAAGGGACGAATGTCAGCCTCGGCAAGAAGATCCTGGCCGAATCGGGGCTCCCGATCCTCTCCGCCGACAATCTCGCCGACGCGGCGGAGAAGGTGGTCAAGGCCGTGAAGGAGGCTGCGTGATGGCGGTTCTCATCGACGCCGCGACCAAAGTCATCTGCCAGGGCTTCACCGGCTCGCAGGGCACCTTCCACTCCGAGCAGGCGATCGCCTACGGCACCAAGATGGTGGGCGGCGTCACGCCCGGAAAAGGCGGCGCCACCCATCTCGACCTGCCGGTCTTCGACACCGTCGCCGAGGCGGTCGCCAAGACGGGCGCCACCGCCTCCGTCATCTACGTGCCGCCGCCTTTCGCCGCCGACGCCATTCTCGAGGCGATCGACGCCGAAGTGCCGCTCGTCATCTGCATCACCGAAGGCATCCCGGTCATCGACATGGTCGCGGTGAAGCGGGCGCTCTCCGGCTCGAAGACGCGGCTCGTCGGCCCCAACTGCCCGGGCGTCATCACCCCGGGGCAATGCAAGATCGGCATCATGCCGGGCCATATCCACACGCCGGGCGCGATCGGCATCGTCTCGCGCTCGGGCACGCTCACCTACGAGGCGGTGGCGCAGACGACGGCGGCGGGGCTCGGCCAGTCGACCTGCATCGGCATCGGCGGCGACCCGGTGAACGGCACCAGCTTCGTCGATTGCCTCGAGATGTTTCTCGCCGATGACGAGACCAAGGGGATCGTCATGATCGGCGAGATCGGCGGCGCGGCCGAGGAAGAGGCGGCGGAGTTCCTCAGCCGCTCCAAGGTGAAGAAGCCGGTCACCGGCTTCATCGCCGGCCGCACGGCGCCGCCGGGCCGCCGGATGGGCCATGCCGGCGCCATCATCTCCGGCGGCAAGGGAACGGCCGCGGACAAGATCGAAGCCATGAAACGCGCCGGCATCGTCGTCGCCGATTCACCGGCGGCGCTCGGCAGCACAATGGCGCGCGCGATGATGGGTGCGCGCTGAAGGGAGGGGCATGGACGCACATCTCGATGACCCCCATCGCCGGATTCATCCTGGCGCGGGGCGGCGGAAGGGGCGGAGCTTTCCGAAGGGCCGGCAAGTCGATCCCGGCGCGCTGGCCGAAGTTCAGGAGCTGCTGGGAGAAAGGTCGCGCCAGCGCGACCTACTGATCGAGCACCTCCATCTCCTCCAGGACACGTACGGCTGCCTCCACGCGCGCCATCTCGCGGCGCTCGCCGAAGAGATGCGCCTCGCCCTCGTCGAGGTCTACGAGGTCGCGTCCTTCTATGCCCATTTCGACATCGTCCTCGATGGCGAGGCGCCGCCTCCGCCGCTGACGGTGCGGGTCTGCGACAGCCTCACTTGCGCTCTTTCGGGTGCCCATGAGCTGTTGAAGAGCTTGCCGCAGCGCCTCGGACCCGGCGTCCGCGTCGTCCGCGCGCCCTGCATGGGTGGCTGTCATAAGGCGCCCGTCACGGCGATCGGCCATGCGCTGCACGAGCATGCGACCCTGGACAGCGTCGCCGAGGCCGTGGCCGCCAAGGCGACGCATCCCCATCTGCCGTCCTATATCGGCCTCGACGCCTATCGCGCGAAGGGCGGCTACAGGCTCCTTTCGGATTGCCTTGCCGGACGGCGCGATCTCGACGGCGTCTTGAAGGCGCTCGAGGATTCGGGGTTGCGCGGGCTCGGCGGCGCCGGATTCCCGACGGGCCGCAAATGGCGCTTCGTCCGCCAGGAGGCGGGCCCGCGGCTGATGGCCGTCAATGCCGATGAGGGCGAGCCCGGCACCTTCAAGGATCGCCATTATCTCGAATCCGATCCGCACCGCTTCCTCGAAGGCATGCTGATCGGCGCCTGGGCCGTCGAGGCGGGCGCGGTCTACATCTATCTGCGCGACGAATATCCGCAATGCCGCGAGATCCTGCTCGCCGAAATCGCCAAGCTCGAAGCCGCCGGGATTGCGCCGCACACCAAGATCCACCTCCGCCGCGGCGCCGGCGCCTATATCTGCGGCGAGGAATCGGCGATGCTGGAGAGCATCGAGGGCAAGCGCGGCCTGCCGCGCCACAAGCCGCCCTTCCCGAGCCAGGTCGGGCTCTTCGGCCGCCCGACTCTCATCAACAATGTCGAGACGCTGTTCTGGGTCCGCGACATCGTCGAGAAGGGCGTGGGATTCTTCACCAGCCAGGGCCGGCACGGCCGCAAGGGCCTGCGCAGCTTCTCGGTCTCCGGCCGCGTCAAGGAGCCGGGGGTGAAGCTCGCCCCGGCTGGCATCACGGCGCGCGAGCTCATCGACGAGTTCTGCGGCGGCATGCTCGACGGCCACCGCTTCAAAGGCTACCTCCCGGGCGGCGCCTCGGGCGGCGTCCTGCCGGCGAGCATGGCGGATATTCCCTTGGATTTCGGCACGCTGGAGCCGCATGGCTGCTTTGTCGGCAGCCATGCCGTCGTCGTCCTCTCCAACCGTGACAGCATGCGCGAGGTGGCGCTCAACCTCCTCCGCTTCTTCGAGGATGAGAGCTGCGGCCAATGCACGCCCTGCCGCGTCGGAACGGAGAAGGCGGTGAAGCTGATGGAGCGCCCGGCCTGGGATGCGGCGCTGCTCGCCGATCTGACGCGCGTCATGAGCGATGCCTCGATCTGCGGTCTCGGCCAGGCGGCGATGAACCCGGTGAAGAGCGTGCTGAAGCACTTTCCGGGGGATTTGACGTGACACACGCCGCGGGAATGATTTCGAAGAAAGCGAGCGCGCCGACGCCCCAGGGTATCGGGTGCAGGATTTACGCCACTCAGGACAAGCTGCCATGAGCGACACCATCACCTTCACCCTCGACGGCGTCGAGGTCGAGGCGCGTCCCGGCGAGACGATCTGGCAGGTGGCGAACCGCCGGGGCATCGAGATCCCGCATCTCTGCTACAGCCCGGCCCCGGGATACCGTGCCGACGGCAATTGCCGGGCTTGCATGGTCGAGATCGAGGGCGAGCGGGTGCTCGCCGCATCCTGCGTGCGCAAGCCCTCGCCCGGGATGAAGGTCAAAGCGGCGAGCGAGCGCGCCAAGGCCTCGCGGCAGCTCGTCTTCGAGCTGCTCGTCTCGGACCAGCCCGAGCGGCGCGTCGCGCATGACCCGAACTCCCGGTTCTGGAACTGGGCGGACCGCGTCGCCGTCGCCGAGAGCCGGTTTCCGCGCGACGCGCGGCCGGCGCCGGACCGCTCGCATCCGGCGATGGCCGTGCAGCTCGACGCCTGCATCCATTGCAATCTTTGCGTCCGCGCCTGCCGCGAGGTGCAGGTCAACGACGTCATCGGCATGGCGGCGCGCGGCCATCTCGAGAAGATCGTCTTCGATTTCGACGACCCGATGGGGCAGAGCACCTGCGTTGCCTGCGGGGAATGCGTCCAGGCCTGCCCGACGGGCGCGCTCATGCCGGCGACGCAGATCGGCGAGGGCGGCGTCTTCACCAACGCGCCCGACCGCGCCGTCCACAGCGTCTGCCCCTATTGCGGCGTCGGCTGCCAGCTCACCTTCGAGATCAAGGACGACCGGATCGTCAATGTCGAGGGCCGCGACGGGCCGTCGAACCACAACCGCCTCTGCGTCAAGGGCCGCTTCGGATTCGACTATGTCCATCACCCGCATCGCCTGACGAAGCCGCTCATCCGCAAGGACGGCGTCTCGAAGCTCGACGTCGCGATCGATCCTGAAAATCCGCTGACCCATTTCCGCGAGGCAAGCTGGGAAGAGGCGCTAGATCGCGCCGCCGGCGGGCTGAAGCGCATCCGCGACCGCGAGGGCGGCAAGGCGCTCGCCGGCTTCGGCTCGGCCAAGGGCTCGAACGAGGAGGCCTATCTCTTCCAGAAGCTGGTGCGCACCGGCTTCGGCACCAACAATGTCGACCATTGCACGCGGCTCTGCCATGCCTCCTCGGTGGCGGCGCTGATGGAGGGAATCGGCTCGGGCGCGGTGACAGCGCCCTTCAACGCCGCCGAGGACGCCGAGGTCATCATCGTCATCGGCGCCAACCCGACGGAGAACCACCCCGTCGCCGCCACCTTCTTCAAGAACGCGGCAAAGCGCGGCGCCGAGCTCATCGTCATGGACCCGCGCGGCCAGGCGCTGAAGCGCCATGCGACGCATATGCTGCAGTTCAAGCCGGGTCGCGACGTGGCGATGCTGAACGCGATGCTGCACACGATCATCGAGGAAGGGCTGCACGACCGCCAATACGTCCAGGCCCATACCGAGGATTTCGAGAAGCTGCGCGAGCACATCAAGGATTACGCGCCGGAGAAGATGGCGGCCATTTGCGGCATCGACGCCGAGACGCTGCGCACCGTGGCGCGCAAATACGCCCGCTCCAAGGCCTCGATCATCTTCTGGGGGATGGGCGTCTCGCAGCACATCCACGGCACCGACAATGCGCGCTGCCTCATCGCCCTTTCGATGGTGACGGGGCAGATCGGCCGGCCGGGGACGGGCCTACACCCGCTGCGCGGGCAGAACAACGTCCAGGGCGCCTCCGATGCCGGCCTCATCCCGATGGTCTTCCCCGACTATCGCGACGTGCAGGACGAGGGCTTCCGCAAATTCTACGAGGAGCTGTGGGGCGCGAAGCTCGATCCGAAGCGCGGCCTCACCGTGGTCGAGATCATGGATGCCGTCCATACCGACGTCATCAAGGGGATGTACATCATGGGCGAGAACCCGGCGATGTCCGACCCCGACGTGAGCCATGCCCGCGCGGCGCTGGCGAAGCTCGAGCATCTCGTCGTCCAGGACATCTTCCTGACCGAGACGGCGCGTTATGCCGATGTCGTGCTGCCGGCCTCGGCCTGGCCCGAGAAGGACGGCACGGTCAGCAACACGAATCGCCAAGTGCAATTGGGCCGCAAGGCGCTGCCGATGCCGGGCGACGCGCGCGAGGATTGGTGGATCATCCAGGAGATCGCGCGCCGCATCGGTCTCCCCTGGAGCTACGCGCACCCACGCGACGTCTTCGCCGAAATGGGCAAGGCGATGCCGAGCCTCGCCAACATCACCTGGGAGCGGCTCGAACGCGAGAGCTCGGTGACATATCCCTGCGACGGTCCCGACCAGCCCGGCAACGACATCGTCTTCGGCAACGGCTTCCCGACGAAATCGGGACGCGGCAAATTCGTCCCGGCGCCGATCGTCAACCCCGCCGAGGAGCCGGATGCCACTTACCCCATGGTGCTCACCACCGGCCGCCAGCTCGAGCATTGGCATACCGGCGCCATGACGCGGCGCGCGACAGTGCTCGACGAGCTGGAGCCCGATCCGCACGCCTCGCTGGCGCCCGCCGATCTCCGCAAATTCGGCATTGCGCCCGGTGCCATGATCCGCGTCTCCACGCGGCGCGGCGCGATCGAGCTCAAGGCGCGCGCCGATGCCGCGATCGCACCGGGGATGATTTTCATCCCCTTCTGCTACGCGGAGGCGGCCGCCAACCTCCTCACCAACCCGCAGCTCGACCCGATCGGCAAGATTCCGGAGTTCAAATACTGCGCCGCGCGCATCGAAGTCGTGGAGAAGGCGGCACAGGCGGCCGAATAGGCCGCAGGCGCGTCAACCTCGGCGCTGCTTCTCGATCATGCCGCGGACGGTGCTTTGGAGCGCGTCGCGGTTATAGGGCTTCGGCAGGATGACGAACCCCTCCGCGGTCGCCTCCTGCGCCGCCTGCTGTATCCGGTCGTGAGAAGCACGGGGAGGGCGGGCCGCCGCCGGCGAATGGCGCGGGCGAGGTCGAGGCCGCTCATGCTGCCCGGCATGATGATGTCGGTAAGCACCAGGGCGATGCCGTTGCGCCGGCCGAGAATGTTGAGCGCCTGCCGCGCCGTGCTCGCCCGCACCACCTCATAGCCGAGCTGCGTCAGGAGGGCGCTGCTGATCTTGGCGACCTCGTCATTGTCTTCGACGAGGAGGATCGTGCCTTCCCCGCGGCGCGAGGTCGCGACCGTGGCGGAGGCTTCGCGCGGCGGCAAAGGTTGATGTGAGCGCGGCAGCAGCAGCGTCACCGTGGTCCCGCTGCCGACCGCCGTGTCGATGGACACCTCGCCGCCCGATTGCTTGGCGAAGCCGTAAACTTGGCTGAGGCCGAGGCCGGTTCCCTTGCCGACCTCCTTCGTCGTGTAGAAGGGCTCGAAGATGCGCGGCAACACCTCGGCAGGAATCCCGACGCCGGTATCGGTGATCGTGATCGCGACGAAATCGCCCGCCTTGCCGATTCCCGTCGTTGCGCCCGCGGGCACCTGCCGGTTCTCCACCTCGACCGTGAGCCGGCCGCCGCGCGGCATCGCGTCTCGCGCATTCATGGCGATGTTGAGCAGCGCGAGTTCGAACTCGCCAGGGTCGACCTCGACCGGCCAGACCTTGGCCGGCACCTCGACCACGAGTTCGATATCGCCGCGGAGGGAGGGGCGGAGGAGGGCGGCGAGCTTCGGCAGGCGGTGCGCGAGGTCCAGGGTCTTCGGCTGCAGCGCCTGGCGGCGCGAGAAGGCGAGGAGCTGGCGCGTCAGGCTCTCGCCGCGCCGGGCGGCCCGTCCGATGGCGTCGAGATGGCGCTCCGCGGCAGGCGGGACCTTCTCGCGCAGCATGTCGAGGTTGCCGGCGATCACCATGAGGAGATTGTTCATATCGTGGGCGACCCCGCCCGTGAGCTGAGCGATGGCCTCCATCTTCTGCGACTGGCGCAGCGCGTCTTCGACGCGCCGGCGCTCGGTCGTGTCGTGGACGAAGGCGATGGCGCCGACGATCGATTGCTCGGCGTCGTAGAGCGGCGCGAATTGCTGGTCGTGGAAGCCGGTCCTGCCGGTCTGCGGATAGAAATAGGCCCAATCGCTGACGGCGGAGCGGCGGCCGGCGAGGGCGCCGCGCCACGCCTCTTCGACCGCCGTCCCGCGGAGATGCGGGAACATTTCGAGGAGCGTGCGCCCAACGATCGCATCGCGGGGAATGCCCGAGAGCGTCTCCATATGGGGATTCCACAGCGAATAGCGCAGCTCGGGATCGACCGCGATGATTCCCTCCGTGCTGCTGGCGACCAGCAGCTCCGAGAATCGCCGCTCGCGCCGCGCGCTCTGCTCGGCGCGGCGGCGCGCCGTCACATCGGTCACGACCGAGATGACGCGCACGATCGCGCCCGCCGCGTTCCGCTCCGCGATGGCGGAGACGACGGCGTCCATGACCTGCCCGGATTTCATCCGGTATTGCCGGTCGGCATCGTTGAGCTTGCCCGTCGCCAGCACGCGTTGCCAGCGCACCTCGTAGGCGGCCGCCGTATCGGTGGCGTGGAAATCCGTAATCGAGCGGCCGATCACCTCGTCTCGCGAATAGCCGAGCGCATGAAGCCAAGCCTCGTTGACGTCGAGGATGCGATGCTTGGTATCGAGCGCGTGCATCGGCACCGGCGCGTTGCGGAAGAGAGCAAGCTGGCTCTCCTCGCTTTCCGTCAGCCGTCGCTCCGCGCCGCGCGCGAGGCGCTCGAGCCGGCCGTGCGACGCGGCCGTGCTTCGCGGCGAAGCCCGCTTCTCCGTTGATCTGTCCGACTCGGCCCGGCGCTTCAAATCGTCCCCTTCGCGCGGCGCTTCCCCGGCACCCAATCGAGGCGGTGGTATAGACATGTGGCCTCGTTCACGAGAACGCAACGCAGTCGCGGCAGACGCGCGAAGCGGAGGTTGCTCATCGCTCGCCGGCGAAGGGATCGGCAATGAAGGGCCATTGCGCGCGCGAGGCCTTGCGATAGGGAAGGGCGCGAACATCCGGCGCAACCGAGCCCGGAACGGCAACGTAGAGGATCTCCGAGGCGATCGGCGCGTAGGCGGCGTGGAAGTGCTGCATCGACTTCACCACGACCACCTTCTTTGTCGCCGGGTCGATTCCGACATTGGTGAAGCAGTCGAGGCTCTTGCACTGGCTGCGCAGCGTGTTGCACACGATCGCGATGCCCGCCGCTTCGAAGGCGGCCATGTCGCCGACGGGAAGCGCGATCTTGTCGCGCCCGCCGAAGGTGACCGACGCATCGCGCCTCAGCCCGGTCACCTTCGCCCGAAGATCGAGAGGCGGGCCCGAGAGCGGACCGAGCTTGCCGCCGAGGCGGAGGTCGAGCGTGGCGCCTTCGCCCGCCTCGAAGGCGAGGCGCACCGCCATCGGGTCCCAGAACATGCCGATGGCGCCCTCCGCCACGCCCTTCTCCAGCATCGCCTTCAGAATGAAGGTCGAATCGCTGGCAGCGCCGCCGCCGGCATTGTCGGAGACATCGGCGAGGACCAGCGGCTTCGGCTGGTTGTGCTGGAGGGCGCGCGCCATCGCCTGGTCGAGGCTGGTATAGCGCGGTTGCGTCTCCTCGCGCAGGCGGAAGAACTCCATGCCGAGCTCTTCGGCAAGGCGTTCGGCCTTCGCCCGGTCGCCATCAGTCACGACGATGATCTTGCTGCCCATATCCTCGACATCGGCCCAGGGAAAGCCGTGCACGACGGAGACCGAGAGCACGCCGTCCTTGCCTTCGCGCGCCGCGCATTTGTCGACGAAGCCGCGCATCGGCTGGCGCGTCGTGTGGAAAATGCCGACGGTCCGGCAATCGAACCAGCCCATGACCGGCCGCGTGCGGCCCTCGACGGCGCCGGCGATGAGGTGGAAAAGATCCTCGGCACGCTCGGGGATGTCGATATGCGGATATTCCTTGAAGAGGACCAAGGCAGTCGCGTTCTCAAGCTTCTGGGGGCCGACATTGCCATGGAGGTCGAGCTCGGCGCCGATCGGGACCTGGGGCCCGACGAGGCGGCGCACATGAGCGAGGAGATCGCCCTCGGCGTCGTCATATCCTTCGGCCACCATGGCGCCGTGGAGCGACAGCAGCACCGCGTCGACGGGGAGGGCGGCCGCGAGATCGGCGAGGATTTCATCGCGAAAGCCCTCATAGACGGCTTTCACCGTGCGCCCCGCCGGCATGGCGAAGGCGCAGAGGCTCTCGACGACCTCCCAGCCCTTGGCCTCGGCCAGGCGCCGCCACACGGCGAGCGGCGCGCCGAAGAGCGGCACCGTGTCGCCATAGCTGCGCTTGCGGAAGAGGCAGGTCTCCTCGAAGAGCTGCATTCCCGTCGGCAGCGCCGAGAAGGTGTTCGTCTCGGTGCCGAGCGTCGCGGTGAAGATGCGGGTCATAAGGGCGCTTCCTTCGGACTCGATGACATTTCCCCGAGCTTAGCGCCCGTATAGTATCGGGCAAGCTGTGGTTTCCTGAGGGCGGTTCTCGCAAAACGAGCGCTCCTTGAGGCGCTTTTACTTTTGCGGCAATCTCTGCCTTCCGGTGCTACCGCTGGATGTCGATCTTGTCCGACGCCCTGGATGCTGTGACGGAACAGCCGCGGTCGCCGGCCTTCGCCTATATCGATCTGGCGCGGCTCGGCCGGACGGACGTCTGGGCCGGCTTGCGAGGGTTTTGCAAGATACTTGGCTGGGTGTTCCTGGCAAACTTCCTGCTCGGCTTCATCCTCGGTTTCGAAAGCGGGTTGCGTCATGTTCCGGTCCGAAAGGGCCCGCTTTTCGAGCTCGGCTTCATCGCGACGACGGCGATCGGCCTGCTGATCGGCCTTCGCGGCGCTGTCGTCAAGTCGCAATGCCGTCCTCTGAGTTCGCTCTTCGGCCCGCAGATGCGGATAGAGCTGCGGCACGTCGCGGCCGGTGCCGCGTTGTGGCTGGGGGCGCAGCTCCCGGTCGTCCTGGTCGCGATTCCGCTCGCCGCAGCGCTCGCGCCCGCGAGTCTCGCACGCAGCCGCTTTGTGACCCCCGGCGCGGAGTATCTGTGGACCGCGCTCCTCAGCCTCGCGCTTCTTCCGCTGCAATCGGCGATCGAGGAGCTTGTTTTCCGCGGCTGGCTGACCCAGACGCTGGGGCAAGCGATCCGGCGCCCCTGGCTCGTTGCGGCAATCGTCGGCGTTCTTTTCGCGCTCGCCCATGGGCTGAGGGGCGGCTGGTGGGGCGTGCCGTACTTTTTCTTGTTGTCGGTCGGCTTCTCCTGGCTGACGTTCACGGAAGGCCGCATCGAGCTCGCGATCGGCGCGCACGCCCTCAACAACATCCTGGTCGTCGCGGTGAACTTCCCCTTCATCGTGATGTCACATAGCGCGCAGGGCGTTCCGCCCAGCCTGTTTTTCGGCATGGGAAGCTTGTCAGGATGGGCGCTCGTCGGCCTCATCTTCAAGATGGCGCTCGCCTATTTGCTGCTGAAAGGATGGCGATGTTGGAGATCCCGTCGCTCCGGTCCGGCGGTCCAAAGCGGCGGCATGGGCTGAAGCCGGACTCCGTCTGAGAGACGGAAGACGCAATCGGTCCTGGCTCCCACGGCGGTGTTGCGCCGCCCCGCTCGACTTCCGTTTTTCCGATCCTCTCCGTTCGGCTCTTGAATTCCGGGCCGGAGACCGGCTGACCGACCCCGAATTTCCCTAGGAGGCACCCTCGGGATGCCATATGGTATACCAATCAGCTCATCGAAACCCGCGGCCTCGAGGAGGACCCTATGGCGAGTGACGCAGCAAAGACCCGGGAGTTCGCGCCGATCGAGCGTCAGGCGCTCGACCATGTCTGGATCCACACGGCGCGATGGCTCGACCTCGCCGAGCGGGACGGCCTGCATGTCATTGTGCGCGGCGAGGGCTCGACGCTCTATGATGCGCATGGCCGCACCTTCCTCGACGGCCTCTCCGGCCTCTATGTCGTCAATGTCGGCCATGGCCGGAAGGAGATCGGAGAGGCGATGGCGAAGCAAGCGGGCGAGCTCGCCTACACCTCCTCGGCCTCCTACACCAACCTCCCTGCCGTGCAGCTCGCCGAGGTCCTGGCCGGGCTGACGCCGGGCGACCTCAACCGGTTCTTCTTCTGCTCGGGCGGCTCCGAGGCGATCGAGAGCGCGCTCAAGATCGCGAAGCAGGTCCAGGCGATGCGCGGCTTTCCGAAGCGCTACAAGATCATCGCCCGGCGCGGCGGCTATCACGGCGCGACCTTGGCGGCGATGAGCATCACCTCCTCGCGCAACGAGAAGTTCTTCGGCCCCTTCATGTACGGGGTCAGCTTCGTGCCCTCGCCCAACCGCTACCGCAACGATTTCGGGCTCGCGGGCGAGGCGGGCGATCTCGCCTGCGCCGAGGCCATCGAGCAGGAGATCGTGGCGCAAGGGCCGGAGACCGTGGCGGCGGTGGTGGGCGAGCCCATCTCGACCGCGAACAACAGCCACGTGCCCTCGCCCAAATATTGGCAGCGCGTGCGCGAGATCTGCGACAAGCACGGCGTGCTCCTCATCATGGACGAGGTCATCAACGGCTTCGGCCGCACCGGAACGATGTTTGCGACCGAGCAGTTCGGCGTCGTCCCGGACCTCATGACCATGGCGAAGGGCCTCTCCTCGGGCTACGCGCCGATCGCCGCCGTCGCCGTCAGCGAGAAGCTTTACGACGAGTTCAAGAAGCAGGACGTGGCGCTCGCACATCTCCTGACCTTCGGCGGCCAGGCGGTCTCCTGCGCCGCGGCGCTCAAGAACATCGAGATCCTGCAGCAGGAGGAGCTGCCGCAGCGCAGCGCGCGCAGCGGCGCCTATCTGCTGGAGCGCATGGAGAGCCTCCGCTCGCATCCGACAGTGGGCGATGTGCGGGGCCGCGGCCTCATGTGTGCGGCCGAGCTCGTCAAGGACAAGGCGACGAAGGAGCCGTTCGGCATCGGACCCGCCGCCGCGGCGCACCCCTTCAGCCGCCGCGTCATCGCCCTGATGGAGGAGCGCGGTCTCTTGACCCGCGTCTTCATGTCCCTCCATCTCTGCCCGCCTCTTATCGTCACCCGCGAGGAGATCGACCGGATGGTGGCGATCGTCGATGAGAGCCTCACCATCGCCGAAAAGGAGTTCGGCTTCGCCTGAGAATGGCCGGGAGCTGCCGCGCAGCAGACGAGCCGGGTTCCCACTTCCGCGCACCGGGGCTATAGAGTGGCAGGCGAGGCGGCGGGCGGCAAAGCGCCCTCGCTCAGCGCGGGAATGGGAGGAATGGCATCATGCAGATCGGCTTCATCGGGCTCGGCATCATGGGGCGGCCGATGGCGGGACACCTCATCGCCGCCGGGCACGCGCTCTTCGTCTTCGGCGGGCGGACCGTGCCGCCCGAGATCCGCGAGAAGGCGACGGTCTGCCGCACGATCAAGGAAGTCGCCGAGAAGTCCGAGGTGATCATTCTGATGGTGCCGGACACGCCCGATGTCGAGGCCGTGCTGTTCGGTCCGGACGGCGTCGCCGCCGGCCTCAGCAAGGGCAAGACGGTCATCGATATGTCCTCGATTTCGCCGATCGCGACCAAGGCCTTCGCCAAGAAAATCAACGAGCTCGGCTGCGACTACCTCGATGCGCCGGTGTCGGGCGGCGAGGTCGGCGCCAAGGCGGCGTCGCTGACCATCATGGTCGGCGGGCCCGAGCAGGTCTTTGCGCGCATCAAGCCGATCTTCGAGAAGATGGGCAAGAACATCACCCTCGTCGGCGGCAATGGCGACGGGCAGACAACCAAGGTCGCGAACCAGATCATTGTCGCCTTGACGATCGAGGCCGTGGGCGAGGCCCTGCTCTTCGCCTCCAAGGCCGGCGCCGATCCCGCGAAGGTGCGCGCGGCGCTGATGGGCGGCTTCGCCTCCTCGCGCATTCTCGAAGTCCATGGCGAGCGCATGATCAAGCGCAATTTCCAGCCCGGCTTCCGCATCGAGCTGCATCAGAAGGATTTGAACCTCGCCCTCGAAGGGGCGAAGTCGCTGCGCCTGTCCTTGCCGAATACGGCGACGGCGCAGGAGCTCTTCAACGCGGCCGCGGCGAATGGCGGCGCCGCCTCGGACCACTCCGCCATGGTCCGCGTCCTCGAAGCGCTGGCGGCGCACGAGATCGGCAGCGCGGCGGGTAAGTGAGGGGATCGGCATCGCTGCCGCGAGAGGCCGGGCGGCGATGAGCTCCCAGCGCGCGCTTCTCCGCGCCATGTTCGAGGCCGCGATCGCCTCGGCGGCGCCGGCGCGCTGCGTGCCGCCGCATCTGCCGCCGCCGCCCACGGGCCGTACCCTCGTCGTCGGCGCCGGCAAGGCCTCGGCCGCGATGGCGCGCGCCGTCGAGGAGCATTGGCCGGGATCGCTCGCGGGCCTCATCGTCACCCGCTATGGCCATGCCGTGCCCTGCCGGCACATCGAGATCGTCGAGGCGTCGCACCCGGTGCCCGACGAGGCCGGGCGCCGCGCCGCCGCGCGCATCCTCGATATGGTCCGCGGCCTCGGCGCCGAAGACCTCGTGCTGTGCCTGATCTCGGGCGGGGGCTCGGCGCTTCTCAGCCTGCCGGCGCCGGGACTGACGCTCGAGGAGAAGCAGGCCGTCAACCGCGCGCTGCTGAAGAGCGGCGCCACGATCGGAGAGATGAATTGCGTGCGCAAGCACCTCTCCGCGATCAAGGGCGGCCGCCTCGCGGTGGCGGCGGCGCCGGCGCGTCTGCTGACGCTCATGATCTCGGACGTGCCGGGCGACGACCCCTCGGTCATCGCCTCGGGGCCGACCGTGGCCGATCCCACCAGCTTCGCCGATGCCGCGGCGATCCTCGAGAAATACCGGATCCCGGCGTCGCCCGCGGTGCTGGACCATCTGCGCCGCGGCGAGGACGAGACGCCGAAGCCCGGCGATGCACGCCTCGCCCGCGCCGAAAGCCGCATCATCGCCCGCCCTCAGGAAGCGCTCGAAGCTGCGGCCAGGGTGGCGCGGGAGGCCGGCTACGCGCCCCTCATCCTCGGCGATGCCCTTGAAGGCGAGGCGCGCGCCCTTGCCCTCGTCTTGGCCGGCATCACACGGCAATGCGTTCGGCATGGGCAGCCGGTGGCGCCGCCCGCCGTGCTTCTCTCCGGTGGCGAGACGACGGTGACGGTGCGCGGCAAGGGGCGAGGCGGGCGCAACGCCGAATTCCTCCTCGCCCTCGCCGTGGCGCTCGACGGGCTGCCCGGGGTCCATGCGCTTGCCGGCGACACGGACGGCGTCGATGGGACCGAGGACAATGCCGGCGCGATCATCGCGCCGGACAGTCTCGCGCGGGCGGCGAGGCTCGGCCTCTCGGCGCAAGCGCATCTTGCCGAGAATGACGGCTACAGCTTCTTCGCCGGCCTCGGCGATCTGGTGACCACCGGTCCCACCCTCACCAATGTCAACGATTTCCGCGCCATCCTCATTGATCGGGACTGACGGGAACGGCAGGAGGCGGCGCGCCGTTTCGCCGGCATGACCGCCAATATCCAGGACCGCGCCAGCATCGAGCGCATCTATCCGCCGGAACGCTTCGCCGAGGATATCGGGCGCAATTCGGACCCGAAGGCGACGGTGCTTTCCGGCGTCCGCATTCTCTCCGGCCTCGATGGGCAGGGGAATTTCGAGTTTGTCCGCGCCTCCCGCCATGTCGGCGAGCCGCCGGAGGACGACGCCGGGGTCTTCCTCAGCCCGTTTCTCGTCACCGCCGCGGCCGGCGACAAGGCGGGATACGAGAGCTCGCCGCGAAACTCCGGCGCCGCCGAACATTCCAAGACGAGCGAATACGGCGCCTTCATCGATCGCGTCATCGAGGCGGCGCGGACGGCGCGCAGCCCCGCTGCGACCGGTCGGGACGATGAGCGGCTGCGCGGTCTCCGCCAATGAGGCGCCGGGGCTGACGAAAGGCTCGCGCCGGAGTCGAAAACGTTGCATCTTGCCGGCCGCGAGCGCCGCCATGGCGCATCGCGGCACGAGGTGACATGCGCGAATACAGGATCGCCGCCATCCCGGCGGACGGCATCGGCAAGGAGGTGATCGCCGCCGGGCTCGATGTCCTCCGCGTCCTCGAGGAGCGCGAGGGCGGGTTTCGCCTCGCCGTCGAGACCTTCCCGTGGGGATCGGACTATTATCGCCGGCACGGCCGCATGATGGCCGAAGACGGGCTCGAGCGGCTGCGCGTCTTCGATGCCATCTATTTCGGCGCGGTGGGCGATCCGCAGATTCCCGATCATGTGACGCTCTGGGGGCTGCGCCTGCCGATCTGTCAGGGCTTCGACCAATATGCCAATCTGCGGCCCGCGCGCATCCTGCCCGGCATCAAGGGGCCGCTCGCGGGGTGCGGGCCGGATGATCTCGACTGGATCATCATCCGCGAGAACAGCGAAGGCGAATATGCGGGCAATGGCGGGCGCGTCCATCGCGGCCTTCCCGAGGAGGTGGCGACGGAGACCGCCGTCTTCACCCGGACCGGCGTCGCTCGCATCATGCGCTTTGCCTTCGAGACGGCGCGGAGTCGGCCGCGGAAGAAGCTGACCATCGTCACCAAATCGAATGCGCAGCGCCACGGCATGGTGATGTGGGACGAGATCGGCGCCGAGATCGCGGCCGAGTTCCCCGATGTCGCCGTCGACAAGGAGCTCGTCGACGCGATGACGACGCGTATGGTGTTGAAGCCGCAGAGCATCGACGTCGTCGTCGCGACGAATCTTCACGCCGACATCCTCAGCGACCTCGCCGCCGCGCTCGCCGGCAGCCTCGGCATCGCGCCGACGGCCAATCTCGATCCCAGCCGGCGCTTTCCCTCGATGTTCGAGCCGATCCACGGCTCGGCCTTCGACATCATGGGGAAGGGCATCGCCAATCCGATCGCGAGCTTCTGGACGGGCGCGCTGATGCTGGACCACCTGGGCGAAAAGGGCGCCGCGGCTCGGCTCATGGCCGCGATCGAGCGCGTGACGGCGGCGGGCAGCGTGCTGACGCCCGATCTCGGCGGTAGCGCCACGACGCGCGACGTCACCGAAGCCGTGTGCGATGCCCTGCGCACCGCCAACACATGAGCGCGAAGTTCATATGATGGGCAAGCCGCGCATCTGCGTCTTCGGCGCCGGCGCGATCGGCGGCCTGCTCGGTGCCAAGCTCGCCGCTGCAGGGGTCCCGGTGACGCTGATCGCGCGCGGAGCGCATCTCGAGGCGATCCGTGCCGAGGGCCTGCGCCTTGCCCTGGCAGAGGGGGAGGTGGTGGTCAAGCCGGCCGCGACGGACGATCCGGCAAGGCTCGGCCCCCAGGACATCGTCATCTTCGCCGTCAAGACGCCGGCGCTGCGCGCCGCCGCCGTCGCGGCGCAGCCGCTGATCGCCCCCGGAACCGTCATTGTCGCGGCCGCGAACGGCGTGCCCTGGTGGTACTTTCACGGCCATGCCGCGCCGCATGAGGGGCATCGCCTCGCCAGCGTCGATCCGGACGGCCGCCTCTGGGAGAAGCTGCCGCCCGCGCGCAGCCTCGGCTGCGTCGTCTATGCCGCGGGCCAGCTCGTCGCGCCCGGAACCGTGCGGCACCTTTCGGGACGAACCTTCGTCCTCGGCGATCCCGGCGGCGCGCTCGGCGATGCCGCGGCGCAGCTCGCGGCGCTGCTCCGCGAAGCCGGCTTCGAGGCGCGCGTCAGCCCCGATATCCGCCAGGAAGTGTGGAACAAGCTTTGGGGCAATCTCGCCTTCAACCCGCTCAGCCTCCTCACCGGCGCGCCGCTCGACCGCCTGGCGCGCGATGCGGATTCGCGCGGTGGCGCTCGCCACATGATGGTCGAGGCGCGCGCGGTGGGAGAGCGCCTCGGCATCCGCTTTTCGCGCAACGTCGACGACCGCATCAAGGATGCGGAGGCGGTGGGTGCCCACAAGACCTCGATGCTGCAGGATTTCGAACGCGGCCGCCCGGTCGAGCTCGATGCGCTGCTCGGCGCCGTCCTCGAAATGGGTCGCCTCGTCGAGGTCGAGACGCCGATCTGCGAGTTGGTTTACGGCCTCGCTCGGCAACGGGCCCGCCTCGCCGGCTGCTATCCGGAGCGATGACCGACAGCTCGCCGACCGCACTCGTCACCGGTGCCACCGGTTTCGTTGGGTCGGCTGTGGTGCGCCGCCTTCTCGCCGCCGGTTTCCGCGTGCGGGCGCTGCTGCGCCCCGGCAGCGACCGCCGGAATATCGCCGGCCTCGCGCTCGAGGAGCGCATGGGTGCGCTCGAGGACGGGGACTCGCTCGAGGCGGCGCTTGCCGGCTGCACGCATCTGTTCCATGTCGCTGCCGATTACCGGCTCTGGGTGCCGGATCCCGCTCCAATGTTCCGAGCCAATGTCGAAGGCACGCGCCTTCTGATGGAGGCGGCGCTCGCCCTCGGCGTCGAGCGCGTCGTTTATACGAGCAGCGTCGCGACGCTCGGCCTTCACTCGGACGGAACGCCGGCCGACGAGACCGTGCCGAGCGGGATCGCCGAGATGATCGGTCCCTACAAGCAGTCGAAGTTCCGTGCCGAGGAGGAGGTGAAGCGCCTCGTCCGCGAGCGTGGGCTGCCCGCCGTCATCGTCAACCCCTCGACGCCGGTCGGGCCGCGCGATATCAAGCCGACGCCTACCGGGCGCATGATCCTCGAAGCGGCACGCGGGCGTATGCCGGCATTCGTCGATACCGGCCTCAATCTCGTCCATGTCGACGACGTGGCGGCGGGCCACCTTCTCGCGGCAGAGAAGGGCAGGGTGGGGGAGCGCTATATTCTTGGCGGCGAGAACCTGCCGCTCGCCGCCATTCTCGCCGAGGTCGCGATGCTCTCGAAGCGGAGGCCGCCGCGGCTGCGCCTGCCGATCGCGCCGTTGATGCCGCTCGCGTTTCTCGCCGAAGAGATGGCGCGGGCGACGGGCAAGGAGCCGTTCATGACACGGGACGGGCTGCGCATGGCGCGCAAGAAGATGTATTTCTCCTCAGCGAAGGCGAAAGCCGAGCTGGGCTACGCCCCGCGGCCGGTGCGCGAAGGCCTCGCCGAGGCGGTCGCCTGGTTCCGCCAAGCCGGGTATTGCCCATGAGCGCGGCGGAGGCAGTTGCCGCGATCGCGCTCGCGATCTGGCTCTATCTGCTGTTGGCGCGCGGCGGCTTCTGGCGCGAGCGTCCGGCGCCGCCGCCGGCGCCGCTCGACGCCTGGCCCGAGATCGTCGCCATCGTGCCGGCCCGCAACGAGGCGGAAACGATCGGCGCCGCCATCGGCTCGCTTCTGCGCCAGCGCTATGCCGGCGCTTTCTCGATCGTGCTCGTCGACGATCACAGCAGCGACGGCACTGCCGCGGCGGCTCGGCGCGCCGCGGCCGAGGCCGGCGCCGCTCATCGCCTCGCCATCATCGCCGCGCGCCCGCTGCCGGAGGGCTGGAGCGGCAAGCTCTGGGCGGTCAGCGAAGGCATCCGCCATGTCGCCGAGCGCGGCTCCGAAGCGTCCTACCTTCTCCTCACCGACGCCGACATCGCACACGATCCGGACAATGCCGCCGAGCTCGTGGCGCGCGTGGAACGGCAGCACCTCGACCTCGCCTCCCTCATGGTGAAGCTCCGCTGCGCCTCTTTCGCGGAACGCTGGCTCGTTCCCGCTTTCGTGTTCTTCTTCCAGATGCTCTACCCCTTTGCCTGGGTGAATGACCGGCATCATCGGATTGCGGGCGCGGCCGGCGGCTGCATGGTGGTGCGCCGCGCGGCGCTCGACCGCGCCGGCGGCATTGCCAGCATCCGCGGCGCGCTCATCGACGATTGCGCGCTGGCGCAGCGCCTGAAGCAAGCGGGGGGCGCGATCTGGCTGGGCTTGACGGAGCGGACGCGGAGCTTGCGCCCCTATCCGCGGCTCGGCGATATTTGGCGCATGATCGCGCGTACCGCGTATACGCAGCTTCACTATTCACCGCTCCTGCTCGGCGCGACCGTGCTCGGCATGACGGTGACCTATCTGGCGCCGCCGGCGCTGACGCCGCTCGGCGGCATTGCCGGCCTTCTCGCGGCGCTCGCCTGGTTCGCCATGATGGTCGCCTTCGTTCCGACTCTGCGCCTCTACCGTCAGCCGCTCGCGATGGCGCCGTTCCTGCCGCTGATCGCGTTCTTCTACCTGGCGGCGACGATCGATTCGGCGCGGCGGCATTGGCAGGGCAGGGGCGGCGAATGGAAGGGGCGGGTCCAGCAGCGCGGCGCGGCGTGAGCGCCGCGGTCGAGACGCCTTCCGGAAAGGGCGCCGGAGACGAGAATTTCCCGGTCGGCTCCTTCCTCATTCGACGCGACCTGCGCATCCACGTCCATACCTTCTACAAATTTGCGCGGGCTGCCGACGACATCGCGGACAATCCGCACCTGTCCGCGGAGGACAAAGTCCGCCGCCTCGACCGTATGGGCGAGGTGCTCGAGGGGGCGCCGGGAGAGGATGCGCCGAGTGCCGTCGCCATGCGCGCCAGCCTGACCGAAACCGGCGTCACGGCTCAGCACTGCCATGACGTGCTCCGCGCCTTTCGTCTCGACGCGACGAAGCTACGCTACGAGGATTGGGACGATCTCATGGAATATTGCCGCTATTCGGCCTCGCCGGTCGGACGGCAGTTGATCGATCTCCACGGCGAGAGCCGCGCCGCCTACCCGCCTTCGGACGCGCTGTGCTCGGCGCTTCAGGTCCTGAACCATCTCCAGGATTGCGCCGACGACCACCGTGCGCTCGACCGGGTCTATCTGCCGCGCCAGGATCTTGCCGCCTGCGGCGCCAGCATCGCGGATCTCGCTCGCGCATGCTCGACGCCTGGGCTGCGGCACACGCTGGACCGACTGCTCGACCGGACCGAGGAGCTGATCGGGGTGGCCCGCGGGCTGCCGCCCGCGATCCGCAGCCTCGGCCTGCGCTGCGAAAGCGCCGTCATCGTCGATCTGGCGAGCCGGCTTGCCCGGCATTTGCGGCGGGGTGATCCGCTGGCGCGCCGCGTCAAGCTCACCGCCGGCGACTTCGCGGCGAGCCTTCTCACCGGCGTTTGCCGTGGAGTTGCCGCAGGGCGGCCGCGTTGAGCGCCATCATGCAGCGCGCCGCAGACCGCGACGATGCGGCGCTGCAGGAGCTGGTGCGCGAGCGCGTCGCCGCCGCGGGAACTTCCTTCTATTGGGCGATGCGCATCCTGCCGCCGCCCCGCCGCAACGCGATGTTCGCGGTCTACGCCTTCTGCCGCGAGGTCGACGACATCGCCGACGAGCCGGCACCCGCCGAGGCGAAGCGGACGCGCCTCGCCGAATGGCGTGCCGAAATCGATGCGCTCTACGCCGGCGCGCCGCGTCATATGCTCGCCAAGGCGCTGCTCCGGCCCGTCGCGGAATACGGGCTGCGCCGCCAGGATTTCCTGGCCGTGATCGACGGCATGGAGATGGACGCCGTCGGCGACATCCGCGCGCCCTCCCTCGCCGAGCTCGATCTTTATTGCGCTCGCGTCGCCAGCGCCGTCGGGCATCTCTCGGTGCGCATCTTCGGCGATGCCTCGGCGGCCGCCGACCAGGTCGCCGAATCTCTCGGCCGCGCGCTCCAGCTCACCAACATCCTGCGCGACCTCGCCGAGGACGCGAGGCGCGGGCGGCTCTACCTTCCGCGCGAGCTGTTGGCGAAGCACGGCCTCGATGCGCTCGATCCGCTTCGCGTTCTTGCCCACCCGGCGCTGCCGCTCGTCTGCCGCGACCTCGCCGCGATTTGCTCTGCCCATTACGACGGCGCGGCCCGCGCGATGGCGCAATGCTCGCGGCGAGCCATGCGGCCGGCGGCGATCATGCAGGCGGTCTACCGCGCCACCTTCGACCGCCTCGTCGCCGCCGACTGGCGCGACCCCGTTCGTCCCGTGCGCACGCCCACCCCCGTCAAGCTCTGGCTGGCGGTCCGCCACGGGCTCTTCTGATGGCGCCGCGCATGCATATCGTCGGAGCGGGCCTCGCCGGCCTCTCCGCCGCCGTGTCGCTGGCGGCGAAAGGCCATGCTGTCTCGCTCTACGAGGCGGCGCCGCAGGCGGGCGGGCGCTGCCGCTCCTATTTCGATACCGGGCTCGGCTGCCGCATCGACAATGGCAATCACCTGCTGCTCGCTGCCAACACCGCCGCGCTCGACTACCTCGCCGCGATCGGCGCCGCGGCGACGATGGTCGGGCCCGACGCGCCGCGCTTTGCCTTTTGCGACGTCGCGACCGGCGAGCGCTGGACCCTCGCGCCCGGACCCGGGCGCTTCCCCTGGTGGATTTTCGACGCAAAGCGCCGAGTTCCGGGCACCCGCGGCACCGATTATCTCCGCGTCGCCGCCCTGCGCCGCGCGCGAGATAACGAGACCGTGACGGACCGGCTCGATGCAGGGGCGACGGTGTTCCGCCGCCTCTGGCAGCCCTTCGCCGTCGCTGCCCTCAACACAGAGGCGGCGTCGGCGTCGGCGCGCTTGCTCTGGCGCGTCCTCTCCGACAGCTTCGGAGCGGGAGGCGCGGCCTTGCGCCCGCTCGTGCCGCGCGATGGCCTATCGGAGAGCTTCGTCGATCCCGCGCTCGAATTCCTCGCCCGTCATGGCGGCGAGCTCCGTCTCGGCGCAAGGCTGCGCAGCATGGGCGGCGAGGCGGGCCTTGCTCGCCTGCTCGATTTCGAGGATGGCCCCATCAGCCTCGACTCGGCGGACACGGTCATTCTCGCGGTGACGGCGCCAGTCGCGGCGCGGCTCCTGCCGGGCCTCGTGGCGCCGAACGAGTTCCGCGCCATCGTCAATGCGCATTTCCGCTTCGAGGCGGGACCGGAGGCGCCGCCCTTCATCGGTATTGTCAGGGGCACCGCCGAATGGGTTTTCCGCAAGCCCGGAATCCTGTCCGTGACGGTCAGCGCCGCCGACCGCCTGATCGATGTTCCGGCCGATGAGTTGGCGGAGCTCCTGTGGCGCGATGTCGCGCGCGCGTATCGACTGGGCGCCGCGCGTCCGCCCTCCTGCCGCATCGTCAAGGAGAAGCGGGCGACCTTCGCGGCGACGCCGGCGCAGCTTCGTCGCCGGCCCGAAGCCGGAACGGAATGGCAGAACCTCTTCCTCGCCGGCGACTGGACGGCAACCGGGCTGCCGGCGACGATCGAAGGGGCGATCCGATCGGGATGCATAGCAGCCGCGCTGGCGCACGAACGCGCGACAAGACCGTTGACGGCAAAGCAGCTGGGCGCGACACATTCTCGCGGCAAGGTGGCGAACAGCGTGTCGCCATGATCGCAATGGCCGGAGGAGGTCCAAGGACGCCCATGGAACGACCCCGCTTCGTGCCCGTGGAAGCACCGGCTGTCGCGCCGAAGGCGCTCGACCGCGCGATCGACGCGGCAAGAGATGCGCTGCTCGCACGGCAGCGCGCCGACGGCCATTGGGCCTTCGAGCTCGAAGCCGATGCGACGATTCCCTCGGAATACATTCTCCTCGGCCATTACCTGGGCGAGATCGACGAGGCGGAGCACCGGCGCATCGCCAAATATCTCCGGGCGCGTCAGGGCGAGCACGGCGGATGGCCGCTCTTCCATGACGGCGCCTTCGATATGAGCGCGACGGTGAAGGCCTATTTCGCCCTGAAGGCCGTGGGCGACGCCGTGGAGGCGCCGCATATGGCGCGCGCCCGCGCGGCGATCCTCGCGCGCGGCGGCGCGGCGCGCTGCAACGTCTTCACCCGCATCCTGCTCGCGCTCTTCGGCGAAGTGCCCTGGGATGCCGTGCCCGTCATGCCCGTCGAGATCATGATGCTGCCAAAGTGGTTCCCCTTCCATCTCGACAAGGTCTCCTACTGGTCGCGCACGGTCATTGTTCCGCTCCTCGTCCTGATGGCGCTGCGGCCGAGGGCGCGCAATCCCAAGCGGGTCACGGTTGCCGAGCTGTTCACGACGCCGCCGAAGGAGGTGAAGGACTGGCTCGCCCCCGTCGATCAGTCGGTCTGGGGCATCCTCTTCGAGCGCCTGGACCGCGTCCTGCGCGTGCTCGAACCGCGCTTTCCCAAAGCGTCGCGCCAACGCGCCATCGATGCCGCCGTCGCTTGGGTCGAGGAGCGGCTTAACGGCGAGGACGGGCTCGGGGCCATCTACCCGGCCATGGCGAACACGGTCATGATGTATGACTGCCTCGGCTATGCGCCCGATCATCCGAACCTCGTCATGGCGAAGGCGGCCGTGCGCAAGCTCCTCGTCCTCGACGATCCCGAGCGGTGCTATTGCCAACCCTGCCTTTCGCCCGTCTGGGACACGGCGCTCGCCAGCCACGCCTTGCTCGAGACCGGCGGGCGGGAGGCGACGGAAGCGGCGCGGCGCGGGCTCGACTGGCTCGTCGAGCGCCAGGTCCTCGACGTCGTCGGCGACTGGGCGGCGCAGCGGCCGGAGGTTCGGCCGGGCGGCTGGGCGTTCCAATACGCCAACCCGCACTATCCCGACCTCGACGATACGGCGGTCGTCGTCATGGCGCTCGACCGCTGCGACCGCGAGCGTTACCGCCCCGCCATCGAGCGCGCGACGGAATGGATCGTGGGGCTGCAAAGCCGCAATGGCGGCTGGGCTGCCTTCGATGCCGACAACACTCACTACTACCTCAACCACATTCCCTTTGCCGATCATGGCGCCCTCCTCGACCCGCCGACGGCCGATGTCTCGGCACGCTGCGTCGGCATGCTGGCGCAGCTCGGCTACGACCGGACGCATCCGGCGCTCGCCGCCGGCCTCGCCTATCTTCTCAAGGAGCAGGAGGCGGACGGCTCGTGGTTCGGCCGCTGGGGGACAAACTACATCTACGGGACTTGGTCCACCCTCTGCGCCGTCAACGCGGCCGGCCTCGATCCCGCGTCGCCGGAAATCCGCCGGGCCGTCGACTGGCTGCTTTCGCATCAGCGCGCGGATGGCGGCTGGGGCGAGGATGGCGCCTCCTATTGGTCGGACCAGCCGCGCGGCGAGGGCAAGGTCAGCACCGCCTCGCAGACCGCCTGGGCGCTGCTGGCGCTGATGGCGGCGGGCGCGGTGCGGCACCCCGCGACGGCGCGCGGCATCGCCTACCTCCTCGCGACGCAGCAGTCGCATGGCCTCTGGGACGAGGAGAGCTACACCGCCGTCGGCTTCCCGCGCGTCTTCTATCTGCGCTATCACGGCTACCGCGCCTTCTTTCCGCTCTGGGCCCTGGCGCGCTACCGCAGTTTGCTGCGACGGGACGACCGGCAGGCACGCCCTTCTTACGGTTTGTGACGGTTCTCGCGGTCACGGGGCTCGCCGCCGAAGCCCGGATCGCCGCTCGCGCCGGTCTCGTTCCGATCTGCGTCGGCGGATCTCCGGAGCGGACGGAGGCGGCGCTGCGCCACGCCATCGGCGAAGGCGTCACGGGCATCGTCAGCTTCGGGATCGCAGGCGGGCTCGCCCCGGAGCTGGCTCCCGGCGCGCTCATCCTGGCGAGTGCCGTGCTGTGCGCCGATGGCAGCCGCCTCGAAACAAGCCCGCGATGGCGCGATCGGGTCCGCCGGCACATTCCGGCTGTGGCGGGCGATGTCGCCGGCAGCGGCGCTGTCATCGCAACGGCTGCCGAGAAGGCGGCGCTGCGGCGCCGGACGGGAGCCGTCGCGACCGATCTCGAGAGCGCCGTCGTCGCCGGTGCGGCGCGGGGCACGGGCCTGCCCTTCATCATCCTCCGCGCCGTTGCCGATTCGGCAGAACGGGACCTGCCGCTCGCAGCGCTCATTCCGCTGACCGGCAAGGGCCGTCCGGCTCTGCCAAAAATCATCGCCTCGATCGGCAGGGACCCTGGTCAGATCGGGAATTTGTTCAGCGTTGCCCTCGACACCCGACGGGCGCTCCGCGCGCTCGCCGAGGCGGTGGACCGCGCCGGCTCAGCGATCGCCTCTCCTTCAGAAGAGTGGCAGAACCGGTGAGCTATTTGCGAGCTAGGAGAATGCTCCCGAAGGGAGCGACACGTGCGGCACGAAGGGTTGCAAGCCGGCGCGGCCTTCCTATTTAAGGAGCGCGCCCGAGTCCGGGCGCAACCTCCCTAAACTCGGCCCCGCTCCGGCGGGGTCTTTTTTTGGGGATATTATAGTTCGCAAACCCACACGCTAGGTATAGGTTCTCCCTGATCCACAAACCAGGGAGGGTCGGTTATGGCCGGAGACAAAGCAGGTCTAGATCAGACCAGGTTGGCGCTGGCTGCCGTAGCCGCCTGTATCGTTCAAGCTCTTGGTGAACAAGAGCCAGACGTGCAGGCAAAGGTCGAGAAGAATATGGAGAAGCTGTACATGAGCCTTCGCGAGGGGCCAGTGTCGAACGTGGGGGCGATGGAAACGCTGCGATGGACGAAGGAGTTTCTGAAAGAACTTTAACCATTTCTTCATTCCAGAAATACGAAGCCCGGCTCAGCGGCCGGGCTTCTTCGTTGCGGGCTTATTGCCGTCGCGATCGGGCGGCGGTTTCGGCTTGGTGATCCGCTTCAGCTTCTCGTCGAACGCGGCTTCGTCCTCGTCGCAGCCGAGCTGGCGCGCGGTTTCGATGAAGCGTCTGGCTTGTTCCTCTGACTTAGCCTTTCCTTCCGATTTCATGGCAACGCGACCCTTTCGAGGCGTGACGACGGATGGATGCGATACAGGTAGGGCGCCGCTTCGTTGCGAGCAATCTCTACGAGCTTAGGGTACGCCTTCACAAAGAAGCAGAGTTTATCCCAAGTCGGCGAATTTGCTCCGCAAAGACAGAAAGCGGCAACCTTATGCTGCTTGATAGCTGTAGCTTCGGCATCTATCCGATGAAACTTCCTGTCATGACTAAATGCAATCCACTGGTTTTTCCCACAGACCTCTAGCCACTCATCGTCCCTCATATCTTCTTTGAATCTATTTCGCTTATTATGTTGGTATTCGACTGTGAAGGGAGGTTTGATGACTTCCAGCGCTTGCGGAAATCGCTTTCCAAAACAACGATCAAAATAGAATGTCAGTGGGTCCACTTTGATAACGGAGTTGAGTAGTCGATTCCTTCGAACGTAAGTGCGTCTCTGACCTCATTTTCGGTCAGACCAAAATCATCCGCGATTTCGTCAATGGTTTCTCCAGCTTCCCATCTGCCCCTGATTGCCCAGGTCGGCGTGCCTCGAACCATCGGAGCGCCAAACGCGACGCGTGGATCGATCAATACAGAAGAACCACGACCGGCCACGTGCCAGCGGATCGCAATGCCTTTGTGCTCGTATTCAAACTCCAGAAGCCGCCCGATGACTTCTTCCCAAGCCAATTGGCCATTTTGACCCGGCCGCAATAGCTTGCCACGGCCCTTTTTCCCCTCAACTTGCTCGTAGTCCATGAACAGTTTTTTACCGTCCGTCTTGAACCGATATTCGGCAAACGGGTACTCACTTCTGAGCTTCTTGCTCACGTATTCCCTAGTTGCCCGTATTTCTGGGGGCCGCACTCCAGCCTTTCTCATTTTCGCAACTACTGCGACTTCAATGAGCTGCATATAAGACAACGCCTCACGCATCTCGCGCGACGCGATCGTCTGCTTTAATCCTGCCTTTTGCCAATTGAGAACGGTCTGAGACGACACACCGGCATAACGCGCAGCCTCACGCACCTGATAGTTTGGCACGTAAAGCCGCCGCCTCCACGGTTCCGGTCTTGCGGTAGACGTCGCAGCAGCTGCCATTGGTAGTTCCGGCTTAGCTACAAGATGTTTGGTAGGTAAGCCGCTTTCCGACGATCCCCCTCAAAGCCACCTCCGTTCGCTGCGGATCGTTCACGCCGAGCGCGACACGGTTGTTATAGCGGAAATCGTCTGGCGATCAACCAGCGTCAGAACCTTGTGCTTGTGCGCGTAGCCGCGTCCCTTCTTTGTGCCTTTCGGCTTCTTGGTGCGATCAACGCCGATAAAGGTTTCGTCTACCTCAACCACGCCGCCGTTCCCGCCGAACACGTCAAAGCTACCCTCGCGCATGGCCTCGCGGAGCCGGTGGCTCATGAACCAAGCCGTCTTAAGCGTGACGCCCAAAGTCCTATGCAACTGGTTGCTGCTCACGCCCTTTTTGGAAGAGCACATCAAGTAAGCGGCCTGGAGCCACAGATGCAGCGGGACATGGGATGCCTCAAAGACGGTCCCGACGCGCACCGTGAACTGAGCGCGGCAGTGATAGCACTTTTTCAACCCGAGACGAACGCCGCCCTTCTTGTCCTTGACGCCAGCAAGGTTGCCGATGCGATCAACGGCGCCGCACTTCGGGCACGTCGGGCCGTTCGGCCATACGATGCTTTCCAGCTTCGCGAAGGCAGCCGCCTCGTCGTGGAAGTAGGGTTGAGTGAGAATGCTCTTTGCCATGCCCTCAACCTATACGTTGGGCATGGGTTTGTCAAATATAATATCGCCCTTTTTTTGGGGGGCTGCACGACGCATGGCGCCATGCAACGCGCAGCCGTCAGTGGCCGTTCCTCGGAATAGGGTACCAGTTTGGAGGAAACGATCTCGCTGCAGCTTCCCCTCATCCTCGCCGGCGTTCTGTTGGTCGGCTCTCCCGGCTCTGGCAGTACCGGGCCGCCTTCTGATCTGTCGCCCGGCGTGTCCGCCAGTCACGCGGTGGCGTTTTCCGCCGCCGCCGGTTCCATTCTGGGCGCAGCGGCGAGCAGCAATGAGATCGCCACCGAATCGCGTCCTCGCCGCGACCGACAAGGCCTCGGCCATCGTCACGCAGATGGCGGCCGATGACGGCGACATCGACTCGGCGCGGCAGACCTTCATGAAGAACGCCACGGCCGGCAAAGACGCGGTGCAGAGCGGGCGTGCCGATTGCGGCACGGTAGAAGCGTCGCTGACGCGGCTGGAGCAGATCGAGCAGGAATAGCCGTCGGCAACGCGGTAGCGGATGTTCGGCCCCAGGATGGGCCGGGCATTTGCGTGTCCGCCGGAACCAGTTCGGAAAACCGTTGTTGGGTGGGTGACGCTTTTCACCGACGGATTTCCGATGCAGGACGAAAAATTCGACCGGTGGATCGCGATCGCGGGCTTCATCGCGCTCGCCGTTATCGTCTCGACCGAGGCCTACGGATTGAGCCGGTCTTACGACGCTGCCAATGTTCCCGATTACCGCAAGCCGACGATTTCCGTGCTGAACGCCCTCTTCGACCACGCCCGCTGAGGGGAATCCGGCCGTGGCGGCGCGCGGCTGAGCGTCAGCCCGCCTTTTGGTGCCTGATTCGTTCGAGCGCCTGCTCGACATGGCGCGAGAACACGTATTCGGCGGGACGCTGATTTTCGAGCGGGATCTCCGGCGCCATCTCGCCCTCGGTCCGCACACCGTTGAGGGCCACGGCGAGCGCTTTCAGCGGGTGCTTCACGGAATCGACGACCGCCGTCGCCTCATAGCCGCTATGCACCATGCAATTGGCGCATTTCTCGTAATTGCCGGTGCCGTAGGCGTCCCAGTCGGTTTCCTCCATCAGCTCCTTGAAGGTCTTCGCATAGCCCTCGCCGAGGAGATAGCAGGGTCGCTGCCAACCGAAGTAGTTGCGCGTCGGATTGCCCCAGGGTGTGCAGCGATATTCCTGATTGCCGGCGAGAAAGTCGAGGAACAGCGATGACTGGCTGAAGGACCAGTCCGAATCCCTGCCGCGGCGGAAAATTTCGCGGAAGAGCTCCTTGGTCTTGCGCCGGCTGAGGAAATGCTGCTGGTCCGGGGCGCGCTCATAGGCATAGCCAGGCGAGACGGTCATGCCGTCGACGCCGAGCGCCATGACCTCATCGAAGAAGCGGGCATAGCGCTCGGGATCGGCGCCGTCGAAGAGCGTGCAGTTGATGTTGACGCGGAAGCCGCGCTCCTTCGCCAGTTTGAGCGCCTCGACCGCGCGGTCATAGACCCCCTCCTGGCAGACGGACCGGTCGTGATCGGCGCGGTCGCCGTCGAGATGGACCGACCAGATGAAGAAGGGATCGGGCTCGAAGAGGTCGATCTTCTTCTCGAGCAGCAGCGCATTCGTGCAGAGATAGACGAATTTCTTGCGGGCGATGATGCCCTCGACGATCTGATCGATCTCGCGGTGGAGGAGGGGCTCGCCGCCGGCGATCGAGACCACCGGCGCCCCGCATTCATCGACGGCTTCGAGGCATTCGGCGACCGTGAGGCGCTGGTTGAGGATTTCCGCCGGATAATCGATCTTGCCGCAGCCGGCGCAGGCGAGATTGCAGCGGAACAAAGGCTCCAGCATGAGGACGAGCGGGTAGCGCTTGACGCCCTTCAAATGCATTTTCGCGACATAGGCGCCGACACGAAGCTTCTGGTGCAAGGGAACGGCCAAGGAGACCCCCTTTATGGCTGCATCTGGCGGGACGAGCGGTCGGCGTCGGCAAGCTCGGGCGGCATGCGGAAGCGGACATTTTCGGTAACGCCGGGGAGCACTGTCAACTCCACCTCACCGAGTTCGCGCAGGCGGGCGATGACGCCCTGCACGAGCTCCTCGGGCGCCGAGGCCCCGGCGGTGATGCCGACAGATTGCGCCGCGGCCAGCCAGCGAATATCGAGCGCCTTCGCATCCTCGATGAGGTAGCTCGGAACGCCGTGCTCGGCCGCGATCTCGCGCAGCCGGTTGGAATTGGAGCTGTTGGGCGCGCCGACGACGAGCACCACATCGACGAGGCGCGCGAGCTCGCGCGCGGCGCGCTGCCGGTTCTGCGTCGCGTAGCAGATGTCCTTGGTATCGGGGCCGACGATCGCCGGGAAGCGCGCCTTCAGCGCGTCGATGACCGAGCGCGTATCGTCGACGGACAGCGTCGTCTGCGTGATGAAGGCGAGCTTTTCCGGGTCGGCGACTTCGAGGCCAGCCACCTCCTCCGGTTTCGAGATCAGATGGACGCGGCCGCTGATGCGGCCCATCGTCCCTTCGATCTCGGGATGCCCGGCATGGCCGATCAGGATGATCTCGCGCCCCTGGTTGGCATAACGCTGCCCCTCGCTGTGCACCTTGGAGACGAGAGGGCAGGTGGCGTCGATGACGGGAAGGCCGCGCTCCTCGGCGGCGTTCTCGACCGTGCTCGAGACGCCGTGAGCGCTGAAGATGGTGACGCTGCCCGGCGGAATCTCTTCGAGATCGTCGACGAAATGCGCGCCCTTTGCCCGCAGCCGGTCGACGACGTGGCGGTTGTGCACGATTTCATGCCGCACATAGATGGGCGGTCCATACTTCTCGAGCGCGCGCTCGACGATCTCGATCGCGCGTTCGACCCCCGCGCAAAAGCCGCGGGGCTGAGCCAGGACCACTCTCATCACTTGCCTCTCGCGCCGCTGTGGGGACCCGATCTGGCGAACGCCGCTTCTTATCGCAAAACCTAAACGCTCGCCACTCAATTGCGGCGCGCCCGGCCAACGCAACAGTCCGCCCGGCGCAAAAGCGAAGCGACCGCCCTTGACCGCGCGGCCCCGTTCATGGGAAGGGATTTCCCCATGCTGAACATGATCCGACGCGTCGCCCCTGCCGCGGCATTATTGAGCTTCATTCTCCTTTTAACGCCGATACGCGCCGCCGAGTTGCAACCCGTTGCCGTGGTGCAGAATTTCTACGATGCCCTGCTCGCCGTTATGAAAGAGGGGCGTTCTCTCGGCTTCGACGGGCGCTACCAGAAATTGAAGCCGGCCCTGTCGGCCGCCTTCGACCTGCCGCTGATGGCGCGGCTGAGCATCGGCCAGCAATGGCAGAACCTCGCGGCGTCGCAGCAGGCAGCGCTGACCGCCGCCTTCGGCGAATACACCTATTCGACCTATGCGAGCCGCTTCGACGATTATTCCGGCGAGCGTTTCGAAGTGCTGCCGCAGACGACGCCCGCCGCAGGCGGCGTCATCGTCCAGACCAGGCTGATCAAGGGCGACGGCGAGCCCATAACGCTCAATTATTTGATGCGGCAGGACGGTCAGCGCTGGCAGATCATCGACGTGTTCCTCAGCGGAACGGTGAGCGAGCTGGCGACGCGGCGCTCGGAGTTCACATCAGTCTTGCGCCGCGAGGGGCCGGATGGGCTCATTCGCCTGCTGGCAAAGCGCGCCTCCGCGCTCAGAACCTCGTGAGCCGGCTCAAGGGCTTTTGACGGCGGGGGGCGACGCTTTCGCCGGGTCCTGGTAGAGCTCGTTCTCGATGGCGGGGACGAGGGGCGGGGCGGCGAGGAAGTCGCTGTGCGTGCCGGACAGCTCCTGCGCCCGGTGCTGGCGCCACAGGCTGCGCAATTCCGCATAGAAATCGACCGAGGTCTTCTCGATTTCCTCGAGCTCGGGGATCGCCTGCGCGCGCTGGTCGACTCCGTCTGTGACGAAGCGCGCCTCGTTCATTTCCTTGATGTGCTCGCGCCGGGCGACGTAGCGGAAGGGATCGATATACCCATCGACGCCTTCGCCGATCGCATCGCGCGGGTCGGAGGGGCCGAGCAGCGGCAGGACGAGGTAGGGGCCTTCGGGCACTCCCCAGCTCCACAGCGTCTGCCCGAAATCGCCGGTTTGCTCGGGAAATCCCCAGCCGGTCGCCACATCGAAGATGCCGGCAAGGCCGAGCGTGGTGTTGATCGAGAACCGCGCCGCGGTCGTCCCCGCGCGCTGCAACTCGCCTTGCAGCATGTTGTTGGCAAAGACGATCGGCTGGTTGAGATTGTGCAGCACGTGGCGGATGCCGGTGCGGACGGGGTCCGGCAGAACCGTGCGGTAAAGCAGCGCGATATTCTTGATGAGCAGCCCATCGAGAATGCGATTGAACTCGAAGGTCGTCCGGTTGAGCGGTTCGAGGGGATCGTTCGCCTCCTCGAAGGCCGCCCGCGCCGCGGGGTCGGTCGGCACGCTCGCGCAGCCTGCCATGAGGCTGGCCGCGCCGAAGACGATCGAGGCGCATAACGCTCGGGATGATCGGCGCACCTGTCTCTTTCCGCGGTAATGTGCCTGCGACCCGACCGATCGGCCCCGGGCGCGCTATGGTTGACAAACGCGGAAGGCAAAGGCAACAGAAATTGCCTGACGGAATCTTGAGCGCGCCCGCTTCTGCATCGCCGGCTGAGGCGGCGGTGGCTGGCCGGATCGGCCGAAAGCGGGGAGCCGGCCAGCCATGGTGATCATCGTCGCCGGATTGCTCGCGGCGAGCATCGCCGGATGCGTTTATCTTCTGGCCGCGACCATCGCGGTGCGGCGCTTCGTGCGGCGGCGCGCGCCGGCGGCCGCGGCCTCGCCCGTCGGCGTCAGCATCCTGAAGCCGCTCCATGGCGAGGAGCCGCGGCTTTATGACAATCTGCTCTCCTTCTGCCGGCAGAATCACGCGAATGTGCAGATCGTGTTCGGGGTCCGCGATCCTGCCGACTCGGCGATCCCGGTCGTGCGCCGGCTCATCGCCGATTGCCCAGGACAGGATCTCGCCCTCGTGATCGATCCGGCCATCTCGGGTTCGAACCTAAAAGTCTCCAATCTCGAGAACATGCTCGGCAAGGCGAAGCACCCGGTTCTGGTGATCGCCGACAGCGATATGGAGGTGGGGCCGGATTATCTTGGGGCGATCACGCCGCCGCTGGCCGAGGATGGCGTCGGCCTCGTCACCTGCCTTTATCGCGGCCGCCCGATTCCGGGCCTCGCCGCACGGCTCGGCGCCCTCTGGGTCAATCACGGCTTCCTGCCCTCGGCGCTGGTCGGCGAATGGCTGCGGCCCGGCAATGCCTGCTTCGGCGCCACCATGGCCTTGCGGCGATCGACGCTCGATGCGATCGGCGGCTTCGCGCCGCTGCGCGACCGTCTTGCCGATGATTACGCCCTGGGCGAGGCGGTCCGCCGCCTCGGCAAGCGCGTCGTCCTCTCGCCCTACCTCGTCGATACTGTCGTGGCCGAGGCGAGCTTTCCGGCGCTTCTGCGCCACGAGCTGCGCTGGACGCGCACCATTCGCACGATCGCCCCTTTGGGCTTTGCCGCCTCCTTCATCACGCATCCGGTCGCGCTGGCCGCCTTGGCTGCGGCTGTCGACGCCTTCGCCGCGCCGAGCCTCGCGGTGCTCGCGTCGGCGCTCGCCTGTCGGCACCTGACGGTGCGGCTTGTCGACCGGGCGCTCGGCCTGCCGCCGAGCCCGGCCTGGCTCGTTCCGCTGCGCGATTTGTTGTCCTTCGCGGTGTTTGTCGTTAGCTTCTGCGGCAATACCGTGGCGTGGCGGGAACGGAGCTTTCGCGTCGATGCGGAGGGCCGGCTCGTGAGCAATGGAGACGCAAGCGCATGATGAAGACGCTGTTCCTGCAACCGCCTTCTTTCGACGGTTTCGACGGCGGCGCCGGTTCGCGCTATCAGGCGCGCCGGGAGATCCGCTCCTTCTGGTACCCGACCTGGCTGGCGCAGCCCGCCGCGCTCGTCCCGAACAGCCGGCTCATCGACGCGCCCCCCGCCGGCATCAAGCTCGATGCCATCCTGCCGCTCGCCAAGGATTACGAGCTGCTCATCATTCACACCTCGACGCCGTCCTTCGCCTCGGACGCGCGCGTCGCGGCGGCGATGAAGGACGAGAACCCGCATCTCCGAATCGGCTTCGTCGGCGCCAAGGTGGCGGTCGAACCCGCGGAAAGCCTCGCCGCGGCGCCGGCGATCGATTTCGTCGCGCGCAACGAGTTCGACTTCACGATCCAGGAGATCGCGGAGGGGTTGCCTTTCGACAAGGTGGACGGCATCAGCTACCGCGATGCGGCAGGCGGCTTCACTCACAATCGCGACCGCGCCATCCTCGAGGACATGGACCGCCTGCCCTTCGTCACCGAGGTCTACAAGCGAGACCTCAAGATCGAGAACTACTTCATCGGCTATCTGAAGCACCCCTACGTCTCGCTTTATACGGGACGCGGCTGCAAGTCGCGTTGCACCTTCTGCCTGTGGCCGCAGACGGTCGGCGGCCACCGCTACCGCGTCCGCAGCCCCGGCCATGTCGCCGAGGAGATCGCGCTCGCCAAGCGCTATTTCCCCCAAGCCCGCGAGTTCTTCTTCGACGACGACACCTTCACCGACAATCTGCCGCGCGCCGAGGCGATCGCCAAGGAACTCGGCCGGCTCGGCGTCACCTGGTCCTGCAACGCCAAGGCGAACGTGCCGCGCGAGACCCTGAAGGTCCTGCGCGACAACGGCCTGCGTCTTCTCCTCGTCGGCTACGAATCCGGCAACCAGCAGATCCTGCACAACATCAAGAAGGGAATGCGGATCGAGGTGGCGAAGCGCTTCACCAAGGATTGTCACGAGCTCGGCATTACCATCCACGGCACCTTCATTCTCGGCCTTCCGGGCGAGACCAAGGAGACGATCGAGGAGACGATCCGCTTTGCCACCGAGATCAACCCGCACACCATCCAGGTGTCGCTGGCGGCGCCCTATCCCGGCACTTTCCTGCACAAGCAGGCGGTGGAGAATGGCTGGCTCGACGCGGCGCATGCCGAGCTCATCGACGAGCACGGAGTGCAGATCGCGCCTCTCAACTACCCGCACCTCTCGCATAGCGAGATCTTCGATTCCGTCGAGGTCTTCTATAAGCGCTTCTATTTCCGCGCCGGGAAGATCGCCTCGATCGTCAACGAGATGGTGCGCAGCCCGCAAATGATGAAGCGGCGCCTGCGCGAGGGGATCGAGTTCTTCCACTTCCTGCGCGAACGGCAGATGGCGAGCTGAAGCGCGGCTCGCCGGCGTCATCGCGAGTCCGCCGTCATCGCGAGCAAAGCGAAGCGATCCAGGTGCGGAGCTCGGATAGCGTCGCTCCGCACCTTTCGCAATTGAAGCACCTTACGCCCGCTTCACCGGTCCTAGCAGCGCCGGAAGCACGAAGAGCGTGCAGAGCAGCGTGTAGAACAGCGAGAGGGTGAGGAGGGTGCCCATTTCCGCCGTGCCGGGATGGCTGGAGAGGGCGAGGCTGCCGAAGGCGGTCGCCGTCGTGAGGGCGCTGAAGAGGACGGCGCGGGCGGTGCTCGATTGCAGCGGCTCCGCGAGGCCGGCACGCCAGCGCATGACGAAATAGATGTCGAAGGCGACGCCGATGCCGAGCAGCAGCGGCAGCGCGATGATGTTGGCGTAGTTGAGCGGCAGCCCGGCGAGAACGCAGGTCGCCGCGGTCAGGAGGCCGGCGAGAACGAGCGGCAGCAGCACGAAAAGGACGTCGCGCAGGCGGCGCAGCACCGCCCAAAGGAGGAGGGTGATGGCGCCGACGGCGATCAGCCCGGCACGGATGAACGCGCCGAGAACGGTCTCCCCCGATTCGAGAATGGTGACGGGCGATCCCGTCGCCTCCGGCGCGACTTGGCGCACGGCGGCGACGAAACGGCGCAGCACGTCGTGATCGCGCGCGTTCCCCTTGGGAAAAACCTCGATGCGGGCGCGCCCGTCGGCGGTCAGCCAGGCGCGGCGCAATTCCTCCGGCAAGGTCTCGAGCGTCACGGGGGCGGCCGAGAGCGATTGCCGAAGGTCGTCGAGACGCGGGCCGATCGCGGCGACGATGTTGGCCCGCAGCGGCGGCAGCGCCGCGGCCCCGCGGCGGGCGAGCTTTTCGAGCGCGGCGGCGAGCCGCGCGGCGGGCGCTCTGCCGCTTGGCGCGGCGATGGTGCGCAAGTTGCGCGCGGAGGCGGCGATCGCCGCGAGATCGGCGGCGTCGTCGGGCGGCGTTGCCACTTGCGGCGGCGACAAGCTCGGACCGAGGAGGAGCGCCGCATCGCCGATGATCGCGAGCTTTTGCTGCTGCTCATCCGGCACGAAGCTGGCGGCGGTGACGACATCGGCGACTTCCGGCAGCGCCGCGAGGCGCGTTGCGCCGGATTCGGCATCGGCGAGCGAGGGAGCGAGGATGTCGATGGTGTAGGGCGTCGTCGAAGGGTCCTTCATGAGATCGAAGAGCGTCGCCATCGATTCCGCATGCGGATCGTTGAGGTCGAGCGGATCGAAGTCGAAGGGCCAGAGCGGCAGCAAGGCGATGCCGGCGATTGCCGCGGTTCCGGCCGCGCCGATGATGCCGCGTCGGTGCCGCAGGAGGAATGCGTCGAGCCCAGCCGCCCAGGCATAGCCGACCGGCTCCGGCTCGCCCGGCGGATGGAGGAGCTTCAAGAGCGTCGGCAGCAGCGTCAGGTTGAGGACGAGCGCGATGACCATGCTCGTTCCGGCGATGAGGCCGAGCTCGGAAACGCCGGAATAGGCGGTCGGCACGAAGGAGAAGAAGCCGACGGCGGTGGCGCCGCCTGCCAAGGCGAGCGCGCCGCCGATGCCGCCCGCCGCCCGCCGGATCGCCGCGCCGAGCTCGCCCGAGCGATGGCGCTCGTCGCGGTAGCGGATGCTGAACTGAATGCTGAAATCGACGGCGATGCCGATGAAGAGGACGGCGAAGGCCACCGAGATGAGGTTGAGCTCGCCGACGGCGGCGAAGGCGAAGGCGGCGGTGGCGGCGAGGCCGGCGAGCAGCGTCGCGAGGATGGCGGCGATGATGCGCCAGGAGCGCAGCGCCAGGAAGAGAATGAGGCAGACGAGCGCGAGGGATATGGATGTCGTCAGCACCGCGCCGTGGCGGAGGCTCGCGAACTGCTCGTCGGAGACGGCGACGGAACCGGTGAGGCGGATGCGAACGCCGTGCTCCGGCGTCAAGGCGAAGTCGCGGGCCGCGGCGCGGATGGCCTCGCGCGCCTTGGCGGCCGGCTCCAGCGCGCTGTAATCGAGCACGGGCTGGACCAGGATGAAGCGGCGCAGCTCTCGCGGCTCGGGGGCGCGGCCGCCGAGCAGCTTCTCCCAGGCGAGCGGGCGCGGCTGGCCGGCAAGGCTCGATTCGACCGCCTCGGCGAGGGCCGTGAGCGGAGCCGCGAGCGCATCGGCCGCGATGTCGCCGTGCCTGATGCCCTCGACGGCGAGGTCGATTGAGGAGAAGAGCCCGCGCAGGCTCGGATCGGCGGCGAGCGCGCCAAGCATCGGCTGCGCCGCGATGAGGTGATCGCTGACCTCCTGAAGCTCGGCCACGGAGAGGAAGAGGAGGCCGTTGCGCTTGAAGAACGGGCCGCCGCCCGGCTGCTGCACGCTCTTGAAGAGGTCCTTGCGGCCGCGCGCCCAATCGGCAAGGCGCGCCGCCGCGTCCTCGGCCGCGCCGGCGGTCGCTCCGTCGATGACGACGGCGAGAAGATCGGCGTTCTGCGGAAACGCCGCGTCGAGCGCCTTCTCGCGCTGGCGCCAGGGCAGGTCGTGGGAGATGAGATGATCGGTATCGGTGTCGATCGCGGCATGCGTCGCCGCATAGAAGCCGCACAGCGCGCCGCCGATGAGGGCGACGGCGACGACGGGAGCGGCGGCGCGCAGGCACAAGCCGACCAGCGCCTCGGCAGCGCGGCCCAGCACGTCACGCCTCGCGGTAGCCAAGGAGGAGAAAACCGACGAGAACGAAGGCGACCGGCCACACCCAAGCGGCGACGCGCGCCGCCGGCGGATCGAGCCGCAATTCGAGCCAGCGCGACCAGCCGGCGGCCACGCCGAGCAGCGCCAAGGGAAGATGCGTCATCTCGATCAGCATCTGGTCCTTGACGTTGGAGAGCGCGTGCGAATGGGCGAGCAGCAAGACGCCGCCCGCCGCCGTGATCAGGGGAAAGACGAGGGCGGCGGCGGGAGACGGGTCGCGGCCGGTGCGCACGCGCCATTCGAAGACGGCGAAGCCGGCGATGAGGAGCACGAAGATGCGGTGCTGGAGCACCTCGGGATCGCGCAGGCTCTCGAAGAAGCCGATATCGCCGAGCGGCCATGTCTCGGGATCCGAGCGCAGGAAGAGAAAACCGGCGAGGACGAGGAAGAGGAGCGGCCAATTGCGTGCCCAGCGGGCGTGGCCGCTGCGCTCGGCGAGGGCCAGAATGCCGATGGCGAGGACGAGCAGCCCGGCCCAGTGATGATTGTATTCGGACCAGGCGATGTCCTCGGCGTTGCGCGGCGGCAGCTCGCCGGCGCCAGGGATGAAGGCTTGCGGCTTTTGGGCGCTCGCCGCCGCCTCGGCGTCGAGGCGCGCCTGGAGCTGCGAGATCGCGAGGTCGGCGTGGTCGGGGCTGGTGAGGCGCGGCCAATGCGGGATGAGGCGCTCGACGATCTCATGCGCGCTGGCGCGGTCGCTCGGCGCGAGATCGCCGGCGGGCGGCAGCGAGGTCAGCGAGGCCGCGGCGAAGAGCACGGCGACGGCGATCCCGATCTCGGCCTCGGCAAAGCGACGCACGCGCAGCATCGGCCGGGCCGGGTCGCCGCGCAGGCGGTCGATCAGCAGGAAATTCATGCCGCCGAGCGCGAGGAGGAAGCCGAGCAGCGCGATCTTGCCGCCGAGCATGATGCCGTAGCTCGTGCCATAGGCGGCGGCCCACGACCCGGTATAAGCAATCCCCATCGTCAGGCCGGCGGCGACGAGGACGGCGACGCTCGCCATCGCCATCTGCGAGAAACGCTTGCCGACGCGTCGCCACGAGGCTCCGTCGCGGCATTTCGCCAGGGCGAGGACGAGGTATGGAATGCCGCCGAGCCAGACCGCCGCCGCCGCCTGGTGGAGAAGCTCGGCACCGCCGAGGAAGACGCGGTCGTCGAGCCGGGCCGCGGCATGGCTCGTCAGGGTTTGCGCGAGCAGAATCGCGGCAGCGAGGGCGACGAGCGCCGCGCCGGACGGGCGCCCCATCTTGGCGGTGCAGAGCGCGGCGATGGCGAGGGCGGCAAGGGTGATGGCGATGCCCGCGAGGACGAAATCGGCGCCCAGCGTCTCGCCGAGCGACAGTCCGACCGTGCTGGCGAGAATGGCGCCTTCGAGCCCGATCGACAGCGCCGTCACGAAGGCGAGGGCGAGGGCGCTCCAGCCCATGAGGCGAAGGGTGGCGTCCTTGATATCGGCGCCTGCCGTAAGCCCCCCGGCGAGCGGACGGGCCAGCAGCAGAAGGAAGGCGATGCCGCCCAGCGTCAGCGACTGCGCGATCACCTCGAATCCGCGCAGGACGACGCTCAAGAACCCGAAGGCGTCGAGAAGCAGCGTCATCGCGCGGGATCAGGGCGCGGTCACATGGAAGGGAATGTCGCCGCGCGTGATATGTCCGTCGATCGCGAGAACCTGCCAGTGCAATTTGTAAGCGCCGGGTCGCAACCCGCTCGCCTTCGCGCTCAGCGTGTCGGGCGCGTCGGCCGGCTGCAGCGTCAAGGGCCGCGGCTTGCCGTCCGGTCCGATGAGGGTGAGGCGGGAACGCTCCTGATCGATGCGGCTGTTGTAGCGCAGCGTCAGCGTGACGGCCGGCCCCTTGACGGTAGCGCCGGCGGCCGGAGAGGATCCGCTGATGATCGCATGCGCGAAGGCGCGTTCGGGCGCAGGGGCGAGGAGGGCGAAGGCGGCAGGAAAAAGGGCGAGGAGGGGAAGGCGCATGCCGCCGCTCTTACCAGAAGCGATCGCCGGGCGCACGCCCAATCTCGCCCGGGCCGGTCGCCGATTTGCCGCTCCCCCGACGCGCTCAGGAGGCGGGCTTGTGCAGCCACCAATGCGATTCGTTGATCGAGTAGTAGGGCCGGTAGTGCTTGATCGTCTCGGCGCGCACGACCTGACGGACCTGGTTGTCGAGGATAAGGATCTGGTCGCCCACATAGACGGCGAGGACGGCATGGGCGACGCGCAGGTTCAGGTCCTGGACGACGACGACGCGAAGGGCATTCTCGGGCCAGCCGAGATAGCGAAGCGAGAAGTATTTGGCGATCGCGTAGTCCTTGCAATCGCCGTCATGCACAGCGAATTCGCGCGGAGTCTCCCAATAGTTGATCCGATCGAGGACGTAGGGATGGCGATTGATGAAGTCGTTCACCTCGGCGAGCTGGCTCTGCCGCGGCTTGCCGCGCTCGCCCGTGAGGAAGGCGAGCCAGTCCTGAACGGCGCAGCGGACGAAGCGCGTCGGCGTGCAGGGCGGGTCGCCGCGCCGCTCCTCGGCGTAGTGGCGCGCCAGCATGTCGGTCCATTTCGGAAAGGGCGCGATGTTGGAAGACCGCGTCTCATTGGTCCCGAACAATTTCGGGTAGGAGCCCGGCGCCTCGCCGCCGGCGGCGCTCGCCGGGGGCGCTGCTGCGATCAGGGCCATTGCCCCGAAGAGGGCGCCGATCATCGGTCTCATGGGCGCGAGCCTCGCGCCAGAATCCTAATTTCCGGTTGCCCTCGCTGCGGCGCGCTTCGATCCCGCTTTGTCGCCCGGGCCGCGTGGGCGTGATGAGGGGGCTCTGCCTTGCCGCCGTTGCGGCAGCCTTGTTGATCGGCCGGCCGGCCCTCGCCGCAGCGCCGCAATGCCTCTCCGCCGTCGACGGCATGATCGTCGAGTACGATCTTCCGGCGACGCTGGGCGAGCCTGGCGCGCTCCCTGGCAGCCTTTCGCCGCCGCCGTCCGAAAGGCCCCACGCGCGGCAGAAATCGGCTGCGGGCAGGCAGCGTCCGGCGAGCGCTCCTCATGGCACAGTCAGCGCTCTCCCGCCTCGGCATGCTCTGAGCGAGGCGCAGCGCAAGCGCCTGCAGGACGCGCTGCAGCGGGCGCGCCTTGCCGAAGCGCGCGGCAACGAGGAGCAGTGCATGGAGCTGCTGCGTCAGGCCGAGGCGATCGTCAAGCCGGGCGGCTGATCCAGGGCGCCGAGACGGCAGCGGGATAAAAGACGCCCTGCCGTCCCCGGCGCGGGACCGGCAGGGCAAGTCGTCCCAAGCGTGCCGAGAATGTCTAGCACCGCCGGCGCGGGCGCGCATTTACCAGTGATAATACCGCGGCGAGGGTCCATGATTCTTGTTCGCTTCGGCGATGATGCCGACCGGCAGCCGCTCCCTCCATGAGCGGACCCGCCTCCGTCAGGCTGGGGCTGAGGGAGAACTGGCGGCAGTTCGCGCTCCTCGTCGTCGTCAACGCATTCGTCGGCGGCATGGTCGGGGTCGAGCGGACAGTCGTCCCGCTGATCGGCGCCGAAGAATTCGGTATCCTCTCGACGACGCTCGTCGTCTCCTTCATCGCCAGCTTCGGCGTGGTCAAGGCGCTCGCCAATCTCGTATCGGGTCCGCTCGCCGACCGATGGGGCCGCAAGCGCGTCCTTGTCGCCGGCTGGCTCGTCGGCCTGCCGGTTCCGTTCATGATCATCTGGGCGCCGGGTTGGGATTGGGTCATCGCGGCGAATGCCCTCCTCGGAATCAATCAGGGCCTCGCCTGGTCGATGACGGTCCTCATGAAGGTCGATCTCGTCGGGCCGCAGTCGCGCGGGCTCGCCGTGGGCTTGAACGAGTTCGCCGGCTACGTTGCCGTGGGCGCAACGGCCTTTGCGACCGGCTATCTTGCTTCGGAGTATGGCTTCCGTCCGGCGCCGTTCGGTCTCGGCATCGGCTATGCAGCGCTCGGAACGGCACTGTCGATCCTGCTCGTGCGCGACACGCGGGGGCATGTCCGGCTGGAGTCCTCGGCGCAGACAGAAGAGGCGGTTCCGGTTCATTTCGGGGAGATCTTCGCGCTCGCCTCCTTCCGGGATCGCAATCTGTTCGCCGCCTCGCAGGCCGGGCTCGTCAACAACCTCAATGACGGGATGAGCTGGGGAATCTTCCCGCTCTTCTTCGCCTCCTTCGGCCTCGGCATCGCCCGTATCGGTGTTCTGAAGGCGGTCTACCCCGCGAGCTGGGGCGTTTTGCAGATCGCCACCGGCCCGTTCAGCGATCGCTGGGGGCGCAAGGGCCTCATCGTTGCCGGCATGTGGGTGCAGGCCCTGGCCCTGTTCCTTACGGCTGCGACACGCCGGTTCGAGTGGTGGCTCGCCGCCAGCCTGTTGCTCGGCCTCGGCACCGCCATGGTTTATCCGAGCCTGATCGCGGCGGTCTCCGACGCCTCGCATCCGACATGGCGGGCCCGCTCGCTCAGCGTCTACCGGTTCTGGCGGGATCTCGGCTACGCCATCGGTGCGCTCTCGGCCGGCCTCATCGCCGATCGCTTCGGCTTGAGCTGGGCGATTGCCGCCATCGCGGCGCTCACCTTTCTTTCAGGGACGGTTGTCGCCGTCGCCATGCAAGAGCGGCGGCGGCACTTGCCGGAGCGGGCGGAGGCTCGCCCTCGCTCCGGTGTTCACCCCTAGGTGTCCGCCTCGAGGCGAGGGCGATGAGACGCGACCGCCGCCGGCTTGTCGCGAGGGCAAGGATGGAGCTCGGAAAGAAGGTCAAGACCGCGCTCGACGAGACGCGCATTCTCATCCTCGGCGCGAACATCCTCCTCGGTTTCCAGCTCCGGGGGCCGTTCGAGAGCGCCTTCAAGGCGCTGCCGCCGCTCGCCCGCGATCTCGACGGGCTGGCGCTCATTCTCATGCTCGCGACCGTCGCCCTGCTGATCGCGCCGTCGCTCGACCACCGCATCGCTGCCGGCGGCGAGGCGAGCGGCCGCATTCACGGCCTCATTTCGAAGACCGCCGCGACTGCGCTGCTGCCTTTCGCCCTCGCGCTCGGCCTCGATGTCGGGATCGGCGTCGAGCGCATGGCCGGGTGGAGCTGGTCGCTCGCGGCAGGTCTCGTTTTCGCGGCTCTCGCGCTGCTGCTGTGGTTCGGCCTCGGTCTGGCGCGGCGGTCGGCGACTGGAGAAAGGGAGAGAATGATGACGGCAAGCCAGGCGGACGCGGTTGAGGCGACCCCGTTGCACGAGAAGATCCAGCAAATGTTGACGGAAGCCCGCGTGGTTCTGCCCGGCGCGCAGGCGCTCCTCGGCTTCCAGCTCTCGATCATCGTGACGAACGGATTCGAGCAGCTCCCGCCTTCGGCGAAGCTGATGCACGGCGTCGGGGTCTGCCTCTTGGCGATCGCCGTGATCCTGCTCATGACGCCCGCGGCCTATCACCGCCTGGTCTTCGCTGGCGAGGATGCTGCGGAGGTGCATCGTGTCGGCAGCATTCTCATTGTTGCCGCCACGGTGCCGCTCGCCCTCGGCATCAGCGCCGATGTCTACGTCGTCATGACCAAGATCTCGGTTTGGCCGCCACTCGACGCGGGTGTCGCGGCAGGTACGCTCGCCGGCTTCGTCCTGCTCTGGTACGTGGCGCCTTTGCTGCGGCGGCGCTTTCTGCGCCCGGCGATCGAGAGCCGTCGGGCCTAGGCGCGCGCGGCGAGCCCGAACGGCGTCATCTCTCGGCCATCGCCGCCCGCCGATCCGCCGTCTCCAGCGAATGGCGGCGAAACCAGAGAATGGCGATGAGGGCGCCCGCGAGCTCGACGCAGCCGCCGATGAGGAAGCTCGCATGCAGCCCGGCGAGGAAGCGCGGCGGGTCGGCTGCGGCCGCCTTGGCATTGCCGCCGAAGAGGATGCCGAGGATGGCGACGCCGAGCGTCGCCCCGAGCATGCGCCCGACATTGACGAGGCCCGAGGACATGCCCGAGCGCGCCGCCGGCGCGTTCGCCACCGCCGCCGTCGCGATTGGGCCGGTGATGAGGCCGAGGCCGACGCCGATGGCGAAGAGGGCAAGCGCGATGACCACGTAGCCTGTGCCGGCGGAAAGGACGGCGAGGGCGAAAAGGCCGAGCGCCGCCAGCGCCATGCCGCCGGCGATGAGGAGGCGCGGCCCGAGGGTCGTCGCGACGCGTCCTGCCGTGGGCGAGACGATGAAGAAGGTGAGCGACATGGGCAGCAATTCGAGGCCGGCGACGGCCGCCGCATCGTGCCGCACCGCCTGGAGATAGAGCGGCAGCACGAAGAGGAGCCCGTACATGCCGAAGGTCATCAGCCCGGCGTCGGCGATGGCCGCGGCGAAAGGCGGGTTGCGAAAGACGGCGAGCGGGACGAGCGGGCTGGAGCTCCGCCGCTCGACCCCGATGAAGGCGGCCGCGCTCGCGAGGCAGGCGGCAAGGCAGCCGAGCACTGGCGCCGAGCGCCAGCCCCAGGCCGGCCCCTCGATGACCCCGACGCAGAGCGTGCCGAGCGCAAGCACGGCGAGGATCTGACCCGGGAGATCGAGGTGGCGCCCCTTCGGGCTCGCCGTCTCCGGAACGAGGAGGCCGAGACCGAGCGTCGCTGCGGCGACCGGCAGGATGCCATAGAAAAGGCTCCGCCAACCGAAGGCGTCGACGAGCAGTCCGCCGAGGGTCGGCCCGATCGCCATGGCGAGCCCGTTCATGGCGGCCCAGATGGCGATGGCGCGGGCTCGCTCGCGCGTCTCCGGAAAGGTGACATTGAGGATGGCGAGCGCTGCCGGCAACTCGAGCGCGGCGCCGAGCCCGGCGATGCCGCGGCCGATCACGAGGACGCCCACGCTCGGCGCCAGCGCGCAGACCAGCGAACCTGCCGCGAAAACGAGGCAGCCAAGAAGGAAGAGCCGGCGGCGGCCGTAGAGATCGCCGAGCGTGCCGCCGGTCATGATGAAGGCGGCATAGACGAGGTTGTAGAGGTCGATCACCCATTGCAGGGCCGCGATGTCGGCATGGAGATCGGCCTCGATGCTGTGCAGCCCCAGATTGACGAGCGAGGTGTCGAGGATCGCCATAAAGGTGCCGAGGCACATGGCGGCGAGGACGAGACGCTTTGCCGGATGGGTCATGCGGCGGAGATGGCTTTCCGCGCTGTCGGCGTCCAGCGCCGATGCTTCGACCGAGTCCGAAGCATCGGATGCGCCCCGAACTCGAAGCGCTCCTGTCCCGCAATGCGCCTATGGCATGATGGCGCCTCGGCGAGAGCGCAGCGAAGGTTCGTGCATGGCGCAGTTGCGGGCCGTGGGCGGTAACGGCGGCGATGAGAGCCGGCGCTTTGCCATCCTTCTCTTCCCCGGCTTCCCGATGATGGCTTTCAGCGCCGTCATCGAACCGCTCCGCGCCGCGAATGCGCTCGGTGCCGCGCCCGGCTACCGCTGGAGCACGGTCGCTCCTGGCAGGACCTCGGTCGCCGCTTCGAATGGCATCGTCCTCAGCCCGGATTTTTCCGTCGACGACGATCCGCCGGCGGATTTCATCGTCGTCTGCTCCGGCGGCGATGCGGATCAGCTCACGGCGCAGCAGCCGATCAGGTGGATTCGCAAGAATTTGCGCCGCGGCGCGCATCTCGGCAGCGTCGCCGACGGCGCTTTCTATCTGGCACGAGCGGGCCTCCTCGACGGCTATGCCTGCACCCTCCATTGGCGCAGCCAACCCGCTTTCGTCGAAGCCTTTCCCCAGATCGCGCTGCGCCGGATGCTCTATGTGATCGACCGGACGCGGTTCACCTCGGCGGGCGGAGTCGGCGCATTCGACATGATGCTCGACATGATCGAGCGGCACCACGGAGAGGCGCTGGCGCGCGGCGTCGCGGAATGGTTCGTCCATGACCGCATCCGCGCCGATGCCGACCGCGAGAAGCTGCAGCTGCGGGTGCGCACCGGCATTCGCGACGATCTGGTGCTGGCGGCCGTGGCGCGGATGGAAGCACGGATGGAGCGGGGCGAGACCGTCGCCGAGATCGCCCGCCGGCTCGGCGTCTCCCTGTGGAAGCTCGACCGCGCCTTCCGTGCGGATGTCCGTGTCCCGCCGGGAGCCTATTTCCGGCGCTTGCGGATGGAGCGCGCCAACGACTTGCTCCTGCATTCGAGCTTGCCGATCCACGAGGTCGGCTTGGCTTGCGGCTACACCGATTATCCGGCCTTCGTCCGCGCCTTTCGCCGAACCTATCGGAAGACGCCCGGCCGGCTGCGGCGCTGACGCCCCGCGAATTCGGCACACGGTACCCCGCAAACGGCACATCGCGGCCGGGAAGGGTGCCGCATCATTCCAGCGCAAGCCGGAGGCGTCATGAGCATCATCGCAGCGGGTCCGACCCGTACCGACGAGATCGATTTCGACTACCCGATGCGCCATCCCTTGGGCGGGGACGCGGCGAACGGCATGTGGCTCTCGGATACGGAGCCGCCGGCGGTCGATACGGAGAAATTGCGGAACGGCCGGCTCGCCAAGCTTCGCGCCTGGATGGTCGAGGCGGGATATGGCGCCGTTCTGCTCTTCGACCCGTACAACCAGCGTTACGCTACCGGCACGCGCAACATGTTCGGCTATTTCCTGCGCAACTCGACGCGCTACTTTTTCGTGCCTGCCTCGGGTCCCATCATCCTCTTCGAATACCCGCAGAGCTATCATGTCAGCGCCGCCCTCGACACGGTGAGCGAGACGCGGCCGAGCAAACTGGTCTGGTCATCCGTTTCGGGACGCGACGGCGAGACCGCCGGCCCCTTTGCCGCCGAGATCGCCGATCTCATGCGCGAGTTCGGCGGCGGATCGAACAAGATCGGCCTCGACCGCTGCGGCCATCTGCAGGCGGTCGCGCTCCAGCGGCACGGGCTCGAGGTGGCGGATTGCCAAGGCGAGATTCTCGCGGTTCGCGCCGTCAAGACGCCGGAGGAAATCCGCTGCCTGCAAATCAGCATGGCCGGCGTCGAGGCGGCTGTCGCGGCTGTGCGCGAGGCTCTGCGCCCGGGAATCTCCGAGACCGAGCTCTTCGCCGTCATGTATGGCGAGGTCATCCGGCAAGGCGGAGAATTCATCGAGACGCGGCTGCTGAGCTCCGGCCAGCGCACCAACCCGTGGTTCAACGAGGCGAGCGGCCGGCGCCTGCGCCCGGGCGAGCTCGTCGCACTGGATACCGATACGATCGGCTGCTTCGGCTACTTCTCGGATTTCTCACGCACCTTCCGGTGCGGGCCCGGCAGGCCGACGCCGTACCAGAAGATGCTCTACCGCATGTCCTTCGACCAGATTCAGCACAATCTCGGCATCATCAAGCCAGGCATGAGCTTCCGCGAGATCGCGGAGCAGGCGTGGCGCATCCCGCCGCGTTTCGTCGATCAGCGCTACACCTCGGTCATGCACGGCGTCGGCATGCATGGCGAAACGCCGTTCATCGCGCACGCCATGGATTTCGCGACATATGGACGCGAGGGCGTTCTGTTGCCGGGCATGGTGGTCAGCGTCGAAAGCTACATCGGCGAGAAGAACGGCCTCGAAGGGGTGAAGCTCGAGGAGGAAGTCCTGGTGACCGCGATCGGAGCGGAGCTCATCTCGCGCTTTCCGTTCGAAGACGAGCTGCTGGGGGCGCAGATCTGAATGCGACAGCGGCTGTCCATCGAGCCGCGGCAGGCGGCGTTGATCCTCGTCGATCTGCAGGAAGAGCAGCGGCAGGTACCGCACTATGCCGTCGAACGCTTCGAAATCGTTCTTGCCAATGCCCGGCGGCTCCTGGAGGCGGCGCGCGCCAATGCCGTGCTGACCGTTCATGCCGCCTATCGGCGCGACTTCGACGCAGTTCCGCCGCGGCCGCTCGAGCCGCTCTTGCCCGATGGCGGACCCGCTTTCAGCGACAAGCGCTCGCCTCACACCGCCATCTGCACGGAGGTGGCGCCGCGTCCCGGCGAGCCCGTGCTGTTCAAGAACGACGCGAGCGCCTTCTGCGAGGGTGAGCTCGAACCGCTGCTGCGCCGCGCCGCGATCGAATGGCTGATGGTCGCGGGAGTGTGGACCGAAGCGTGCGTCGCAGCGACGGTGCGGGACGCGATCGCGCGCGGTCTTCGCGTGATGCTCGTCAAGGATGCCTGCGGAAGCGGCACCCTTGCCATGCATCAGACGGGCATTCTGAACCTCGCCAATCGGCTCTACGGGGGCGCCGTTGCCAGCACGGAGACGGCGGTGCGGCTCCTTCTCGGCGCAGAAGGCGAGGTGTGGATCCCGGAACGGCCGGTCCCGATACTCTTCGGCTACGGAGATGCGGAAAGGCACTACGAAATGCTGTGAGGCCGCTCCACTCCGAATAGAACTCAATTTGCGATTGAGACTCCGCCACCGCTTGTCGCGCATTGTACAAGGTTTGTCGCCCCTCATGTTGCGTCTGGCATCGCTTTCGGGTTAGCGTTCTCGGCAAAGGCTGCCTCGTCTTCGCGCGAGGAAGAATAAATCGGCAGAGGAGGAGATTTCGTCATGACATCGCGGAAACCGACGCAGTCGGATCATCCAAAGGTCCATGAGGCGTTCGGCCTCATGAAGGCCGGTCGCATGGATCGGCGCGAGTTCATTCGCGTGGCGGCGCTGCTCGGCACTTCCGCGGCGACGGCCTATGCGCTGGCGGGGCTGCCCGAACCCGCCTTTGCCGCCGGCAACCTGCCCTTCCCAGCCGACGACCCCAATGCCAAGGCCGGCGGGATCCTGAAGATCGGCATGGAAGTCCAGAAGATGGAGGACCCGGCGACCTATTCGTGGGTGCAGATGTCGAACCAGACGCGCCACACCCTCGAATACCTGGCCATGACCGGCCCCGACAACGTGACGCGTCCGATGCTGGCGGAAAAATGGGACGCGGCCGAGGATCTGAAGACCTGGACCTTTTACTTGCGCCAAGGCGTCATGTGGCACAACGGCGAGGAGCTGACCGCCGATCACATCGCCTGGAACATCGAGCGCTGGCTCGACCCCAAGACGGCGTCCTCCAACGTCGGACTCTCCACCTTCTCGGCGATGGTCGAGGAGACGCCGGAGAAGGACGCGAAGGGCAAGCCCGTCAAGCGCATGACGAAGGGAGCGCTCGAGATCGTCGACAAGCACACGATCCGCTTCCATCTGAACAAGCCGGTGCTATCGGCGCCGGAGGATCTCTACAATTATCCGACGGCAATCTGCCATCCGTCCTTCAAGCCGCCGATCTCCGACAACATGATCGGCACCGGCCCCTTCGCGCTCGCCGAGCTCAAAGTCGGCGACAAATGCATCCTGAAGCGCGTCAAGAAGACGACGAACGGCAAGGATTTCAATTACTGGGGCGGCAAGGTCTATCTCGACGAGATTCATTATTACAACTTCGTCGGCGACAACCAGCTCTCCGCCTTCGCGTCGGGCACTGTCGACGGCGTCTACGAATTCTCCGTCGAGCAGATGGACCTCGCGAAGTCGCTCGACGGCAACATCGTTATCGCCCGCACCGCGCAGACCATCTGCTGCCGCATGCAGGTCGATCAGAAGCCGTTCTCCGACAAGCGCGTCCGCGAGGCCGTGACCAAATCCGTCGATAACGGCGTCATCAAGAACCTCGTTTACCCGACCGGCGGCGACATCGGCCAGAACCATCACGTGGCGCCGGTCCATCCCGACTACGCGCCCTTGCTGCCGCCGCTGAAACGCGATGTCGCGGCGGCAAAGAAGCTTCTCGCCGAGGCCGGGTTCGCCAATGGTCTCGAACTCACCATCGATGTCGGCAACACCGACGGGCCCTGGCACCAGACGGTGGCCGAGGCGATGCGCGACCAGATGAAGGAAGCCGGCATCACGCTCAAGATCAACGTGATGCCGCCGTCGAAATACTGGGAGATCTGGACCAAGACGCCGTTCGGGATCACGGCCTGGACGCACCGGCCGCTCGGCACGATGGCGATGTCGCTCGCCTATCGGACGGGCGTGCCGTGGAACGAGACCCACTATGCCAACCCGGAATTCGACAAGGCGCTCGACGCCGCCGAGGCGACGCTCGATGTCAATGAGCGCAAGCCCAAGCTGATGAAGGCGGCGAAAATCCTGCAGGACGATTCGGTTATGGTCCTGCCGGTGTTCCGGCCGGTCTACACGATTTCCGCGAAGAACGTGCACGGGTATGAGGGGCACCCGACGCAGTATCACCAGTTCAACAAGGTCTGGAAGAGCTGAGCCGCCCGCCGCCGGGCCCGGGCTTCGCCCTGGGCCCGGTCCGCGGCGCAATGCTGCGGCGATAAGGTCCGCCCCATGCTGAAGCTGATCGGCAGTCGCCTCCTTCAGATGCTGCTCATCATGGCGGTGGTGTCGCTGGTCATCTTCGCCATCTTCGACAGCGACAAGTTCAAGAAGCAGATCGCCGTCGCCGAGCTCGGCGGCTTTGCCGTCTCGGCGCTGTCGGATCAGGATTATCAAGCCTGGCTCGACCGCAAGGGCCTCAACGTCCCGTTCTATGATCGCTACTTCAAATGGGTGGCCGGCGTCGCGCGGGGCGATCTCGGCCGCTCCTACGAGAAGAGCGAGCCGGTGAGCCAGCTTCTTGCGAAGCGGCTCATCAACACCGGAATGCTGGCCTTCTGGGTCTTTGCCCTGATGGTGCCGCTGTCGCTGACGCTCGGCATCATCGCCGGCATGAAGGAGGGTTCGGTTCGCGACCGCGCCGTCTCCTTCATCGCCGTGCTCACCACCTCGCTTCCGGAAATCGCGACCGCCATCGTGCTGACCGTCATTCTGGCGCTCGGCCTCCGCTGGGTGCCGGCGAATTCGGCCATGGTGAATGGCTGGGACTGGCGTCAGCTCATCCTGCCGGTGCTGACGCTGGTGCTCTACGATTTCGGCTATGTCGCGCGCATGACGCGGGCATCCATGGCCGAGGTGATGACCTCGCAATACATCCGGACGGCGGTGCTGAAGGGGCTGCCATACCGGCGCGTCATCTTGCGCCATGCCTTGCGCAACGCGCTCATCGCCCCGTTCACGATCATCGTCCTCCAGCTCAACTGGATCCTGTCGGGCGTCGTCGTCGTCGAGGTGTTCTTCCAATATGCGGGCTTCGGTCAATTGCTGCTCGACGCCGCCTTGTTCGGGGACGTCTACGTGATCCAGGCGGCGACCCTCGTCGCCGTCTTTATCGCCGTGCTGTCGCAGATCATCTCCGATATCGGCTATACGCTCCTAAATCCGCGCATTCGCTTCAGCTGAGGGGGACGCGGTGACGACGACGATCGAAGCCCTGTCCGCCCCGCCCTCGGTTCCGCCGGTCGCGGCGCCGCCCTCCGTCTCGCTGCTGAAGCGGTTGCAGCAGCCGCGCGTCTCGCTGGCGCTCATCCTGCTGATGTGGCTGCCGCTTACCATCTACGTCATGTTCGGCAGCTACCTCGGCGATCCGCTGAAGAGCATCGTGCTGATGCCGGCGGTCCCGGCGACGCTCCTCCTCTATCTCGTCGCCGTGACGTCGTGGCGGGAATCGACTGTCGCGATCGTGGGCGTGACGCTCGTTTTCTTCTGGCTCATCGTGGCGGTGACGGTGCCGTTCCTGCCGCTCGCCGATCCCGACAAGCCAATCGCGCCCTTTGCAGCGCCCGGCATCGTCAAGCACGGCCATTTCTTCCTCCTCGGCGCCGACTTCAAAGGGCGCGACATGCTCTCGCGCGTGCTCTGGGGCTGCCAGCGCGTCCTCGTCTGGGGCGTCACGGCGACCCTCGCCGCCTATGTCGTCGGCTCGTTTCTTGGCCTCGTCGCCGGCTATCTCGCCGGCTGGTGGGATCAGGCGATCTCCTTCATCGCGAATGTTCTGCTCTCTTTCCCGGTGATGGTGCTGTTCATCCTGATCCTCAACTATCTGGGATCGAGCGGCTTCAACATCGTCATCGCCGTGACCTTCGCCTCGGCGCCGGCGATCATGCGTCTCGTGCGCGGCCTGACGCTCGACACCAAGAGTCGCGACTACATCTTCGCGGCGCAGACGCGCGGCGAGCACCCGCTCCGTATCATGATCTACGAGCTGCTGCCGAATGCGCGAGGGCCCATTATCGTCGATGCCTGTCTGCGCCTCGGCTACACGACCGTGGCGATCACTACGCTGACCTTCCTCGGCCTCGGCCTGCAGCCGCCCGATCCCGATTGGGGCCTCATGATCAAGGAATCGGCGAAGGTCGCGATGCTGTGGCGCTTCGCCTATATGCTGCTCATCCCGGCGCTTTCCGTCTCGAGCCTCATCCTCGGCTTCAACCTGATGGCCGATGGATTGCGCGAGATGAGTCTCCGGGATTGAGCGGGCAGGGAGGGCGCAGCGCCGTGGCCGAGCCGGTCCCCGTCCTCGAATGCCGCAACCTCAGCGTCTCCTATTTCACGCGGGCGGGCGCGATCCCGGCCGTCGTCGATTTCAATCTGAAGCTCATGCCCGGCGAGGCGCATGGCATCGTCGGCGAGAGCGGCTGCGGCAAATCGACGGTGGCGCTCGCCATTATGAACTACATGGGCAAGAACGGCGCCATCACCGGCGGCGAGATCCTCTTCGAAGGGCGCGACATGCGCACCATGACGCAGGAGGAGCTGCGCCGCCTCCGCGGCTCTCAAATCGCCATGGTCTATCAGGAGCCGATGGCGTCGCTCAATCCCTCGATGCGGATTGCCGAGCAGCTCGCCGAGGTGCCGCTCTACCATGAAGGCGTGACGCGGAGCGAAGCGCTGGCGCGGGCCGAGCGGATGCTCGCGCAAGTGCGGCTGCCCGATCCTCAGCGCATCATGAACTCTTACCCGCACCAGATCTCCGGCGGCCAGCAGCAGCGTGTCGTCATCGCCATGGCGCTCTTGTCGAAGCCGAAGCTGCTGCTGCTCGACGAGCCGACGACGGCGCTCGACGTCACCGTCGAGGCGGGAATCGTCGAGCTCATCAAGGAGATCTCGGCGACCTTCGGCACCTCGCTCATCTACATTTCGCACAATCTCGGCCTCATCCTCGAGACCTGCAACCGCCTCACGGTGATGTATTCGGGAGAGGCGGTCGAGGCGGGCGACATTCGCACCGTCTTCAACACGATGCGCCATCCCTATACGCGCGGCCTCTTCAACTCGATCCCGCTCCCGGGCGCCGATAAGAATGCCCGTCCGCTCGTCGCCATCCGCGGTCAGCTTCCGCTGCCGCATGCGCGCCCCGAGGGCTGCTATTTCGGGCCGCGCTGCGACCATTTCCTCGCCGGGACCTGCGATCGCCGTCCGCTGCCGATGGTGCCGGTCGAGCCCGGCTCGAGCCACAACGTCCGCTGCGCGCGCTTCCGCGACATCGATTGGGAGCGAGCGAAACCGAAACCGATCGAGCGCGCTCCCGTCACTGCCGGCGGCATCGTGCTCAATGTCGAGGACCTGACGAAGCACTATACCGTCGAGAGTGGCGCGCTGCTTATCAAGGCGAAGAAGACCGTCAAGGCGAACGAGAAGATCACCTTCCGCGCCCGCGAAGCGGAGACCGTCGCCATCGTCGGCGAGAGCGGCTGCGGCAAATCGACCTTCGCCAAGGTGCTGATGGGTCTCGAGAACGCAACCGGCGGCAAGATCGGGCTGGGCGAGCTCGACCTCGCCAATCTCCCGGTGCAGCGGCGCGACGAGAGCACGATCTCGCGCCTGCAGATGATCTTCCAGAACCCGTTCGACACGCTCAACCCCAGCCATACGGTGGGGGCGCAGATCGCGCGCGTCATCAAGAAGTTCGGCGTCGAGCGCGACCCGCGCAAAATCGAGGAGCGCCTCTACCAGCTTCTCGACATCGTGAAGCTGCCGCGCGAGTTCGCCAAGCGCCGCCCGCGCCAGCTCTCGGGCGGTCAGAAGCAGCGCGTCGGCATTGCCCGCGCCTTCGCCGGCGACCCCAAGATCGTCATTGCCGACGAGCCGGTCTCGGCGCTCGACGTCTCGGTTCAGGCGGCGGTGACCGGACTCCTGATGGACATTCAGCGCGAGAACCGGACGACGCTCCTCTTCATCAGCCACGATTTGTCGGTCGTGCGCTATCTCGCCGATCGCGTTGTCGTCATGTATCTCGGGCAAATCATGGAGAAGGGGACGACGGAGCAAATCTTCTCGCCGCCCTATCACCCCTATACCGAGGCGCTGCTCTCGGCCGTGCCCATCGCCGACACCAATGTCAAGAAGCGCAAGATCGTGCTGCAGGGCGAGCTGCCGTCGCCGTCCAACCCGCCAAAGGGCTGCCCCTTCTCGACCCGCTGTCCCTATGTGATGAAGGGCATCTGCGACACGGCGCCGCCGCCGCAGCGCGAGTTCGCGCCGCGCCACGTCATAGCCTGCCACCTCGACGAGGCGACGCTCCTCGCCATGAAGCCGGTCATCACCATCGAACCGGCCACGATCGAGCCGCAGACGGCGTGAGCGGCAGCGGCGCTTAAAAGGCGGAGCCGTCCTTGCGGGTGAAGCGATAGCGACCGTCGGGGCCGAGGCGGGCATGCAAATCGACATCGGGATAACCGACCTCGTCCTCGGCCGTCCGGTCGCCGACGACGAGCAGCACCGCATCCTCCGCCGAGCGGTTGACGAAGCGGTGTCCGTCGCGGCTTCCCGCCGGGAAGCCGGCGCACATACCGGCGCGCAGAACCTCCTCGCCCGCATCGGTCTCCAGGGCGACGACGCCGGAGAGCACATAGACGAACTCGTCCTGCCGCGAATGCCAGTGCCGGCACGAGGATTGGCCTCCGGGCGCGATGCGCGTGAGGTTGACGCCGAAATTCTTCAGCCCCGCATGATCGCCGAGGCGCCGGTTCCAGCGCCGCTGGTTCTGCGACCGGTAGGGTTCCGGATAGCTGGTGGCGTTGCTTTCCGCGATCTCGAGCGGATCAAATCCCTTGGGCTTGCTCATCATTCCTCGCGCATGGCCGGGATCGACAAGGTTGCGTCCGCCAGGCGCGCAAATCAAGCGCAACGGCCGAGCGGTAGTGCACCTTTTTGGCGTGCTTGATCGGGCAGGCATGCGCGCATCGGAGAACACTCGTTGCGCGATGTCAAGAGCCGTGCTCGGGCGCGCGAATTTCAAAAGGTGGCACTACCGGCCGAGCCGCGGCTTGCGTGCGCATGGGCAATCGGCAATCCTGGTAGCGACTTTGTCCAGCTTCTTCGGAAGAGTGCCATGGAAGCAAGAACCGGCATGCTCGAATTGCTGAGATCGCGCAAACAGTTCTTCTCGTTGCCGCAGCCCTTCTACAACGATCCTGCCTATTTCGCGCTCGACCTCGAAGGCGTCTTCGACCGGCACTGGCTGTTCGCCGGCGTAAGCTGCCAGATTCCGAAACCGGGCGATTATTTCACCCTCGCGATCGGCAAGAGCTCCATCCTGGTGGTCCGCGACCGCGCCGGCACGATCCGGGCCTTCCACAACACCTGCCGGCACCGCGGCTCCCGGATCTGCGATGCCGAGTACGGCCATCTGAGCGCGATCGTCTGTCCTTACCACCTCTGGACCTACGATTTGACCGGCAGGCTGCGTTCCGCCGGCCGCATGCATGACAGCTTCGATCCCGAGGAGTACGGCTTGCTGCCGGTGTCGCTCGAGACGATCGAGGGCACGATCTATATCTGCCTCGCCGAGCATCCGCCCGATTTCGCGCCGTTCAAGGAGGCGCTGGCCCCGTATCTCGCGCCCCACGACCTGCCGAACGCCAAGCTCGCCCATCTCGCCCATTACCGGATCGGCGGCAATTGGAAGCTGATGCTGGAGAATGCGCGCGAATGCTTCCATTGCGCCGTCGGCCATCCCGAGCTCGCGCGCAGCTTCATCACCCGCTATGATTCGACGGGCCCGGAGGGCGTCGAAGGCGTCGCCGAGCTCTGGCAGCGGAGCGCGGCGCTGGGCCTGCCCTATGCCGATGTGAAAGATCCCGGGCGGCAGTTCCGCATTCATCGCTTGCCGCTCCTCAAAGGCGCGGTCTCGATCACGATGGACGGCAAGGCGGCGGTGTCGCGCCTTCTCGGCAAGGTGACCGAGGGCGATATCGGCTCGGTCCGCTGGGCGCATTATCCGACCACCTTCAATCATGTCATGGGCGACTACGCCTTCTTCGCCCGCATGCTGCCCCTGGGGCCGGAAGAATCGCTCCTCACCGGGTATTGGCTCGTCGACGCCGGCGCCGTCGAAGGGCGCGATTACGACCTTCGCAGGCTCACCGAGGTCTGGCACGAGACGAACGATCAGGACCGCGTCTTGATCGAGCGCAACCAGGCGGGCGTCAACTCCAAGGGCTATCGGCCCGGACCCTATTCGCAGGAATCCGAGACCGGCGTCATCAACTTCGTCGAATGGTATTGCGAGACCATGACGAAGTTCCTCGGAGGGCCGCGGCAGCAGATCGCGCGCGTCGCGTGACGGCGGTGCGCCGCAGATAGGGCGAGGGCCGTGGCGAGCCAGCCGGCACGGCCTGGAGGCGCATCCGCCGGCGATCCGTCCTCCGCCGCCGGCGCGCCGCTTCTCGTCGCCGAGCACGCGCCGCTCGTTGTGGTCGGCGCCGGGCCGGCGGGACTGTCGGCGGCGCTCGCCGCGGCCAAGGCGGGCATCGCCACCGTTCTCGTCGACGAGCACCCGGTCGAGAGCGCCCTCATGGGGCTCGACGTCCCTTACCATTTCGGGCAGCGGATGAATGCCGCCGTTCAGAGCAAGGGGCGGATGATCGAGCGGATCGCCGAAACCGATCCGCGTCTCTCCGAAGCCTTCGAGGCGGGCATCGACCTCCGGCTCGGCACTTGCGTCGCCGGCGCTTTCGTTTCCGGTCCCTCTGCCTCTAGTCTGCGCAAGCCGGTGCTGATGCTGGCGGATGGCGAGCGCTCCTGGCTCATGAGCTTCGATCGCCTCATCGTCGCAGCCGGCGCCCGCGATCTCGGCCTCGGTTTTGCGGGTTGGGAAAAGCCCGGCGTCATGGGCGCGCGCGGCGCGATGGCGCTGCTGCGCCGCTATCACGCCTTCGACGGCCGCACGCTGCTGGTGATGGGCTCGGGGGCGGTCGGCATGCAAATCGCCTTCGCGGCCCTCGACAGCGGAATTGCCGTCGCCGGCATTGTCGAGATCGAGGCCGCTGTGCGCGGCCCCGAAGCGATGCGCGCGGAACTGGCGCGGCGGGGCGTCCCCTTCTATCTGCGCCACGCGGTGAAGGAAGCGGTGGGCGGGGCCGAGGTCGAGGGCGCCGTGCTCCTCCGTCTCGATGCCGAAGGGCGGGCGGTCGCCGGCAGCGAGGCGCGGGTCGCCTGCGACACGATCGTCACGGCGATCGGCCTCGTGCCCAATGTCGAGCTGCTCGACCTGCTCGGATGCCGGCTCGCCTTCCGCTCGGAGCTCGGCGGCTATGTGCCGGAGCTCGACGAGGAGGGCCGCAGCTCGGTCCCGTGCGTCTTCGCCGCCGGCGACTGCGCCGGGACCTTCGAGGGTAAACTCGTCGATGACAATATTGCGCGCGCCGAAGGCGCCCTCGCTGCCGCGGGGGCGGCGCGCGACCTCGGCGCCGTCGCCGCTCCGCCGCCGGAGAGCGCGGCGCGGCGTCACGAGCCCGGCGAGGTGCACGGTTACTGGCAAGCCTGGCTCGCGGCCGAGATCGCGGTTGGCGGCTGGGACGTCACGGTCTGCCAATGCGAGGAGGTGACGCGACGCGAACTCGTCGAGCTCAGGCCGCCGCGCTATCTCGGCTGGGGCGGCTCGCAAGTGGCGGCGCGAAACATCGAGCGGCTGGCAGCGGAGGGGCCGCTCAATCAGGATCAGGTGAAGCGCCTGACCCGCGCCGGCATGGGACACTGCCAAGGCCGCCGCTGTCGCGAGCAGGTCCAGATGTTGCTCGCCATCGCCGGCAAGGTCCCGGTCGCCGCCGTTCCGCTCGCCAGCTACCGTCCCCCCGTCCGCCCGCTCCCGCTCGGCATCTGCGGGCCGCAGGACGAGCCGCGCGAAATTCGCGAGCATTGGACCGCCTGGTTCAACATTCCGACGCAGTGGACGCCGCATTGGGAGCCGACGCCGGTAGCCGGCTCGCAACCGGCTCCTGATATTTCCGGGCTTGGCGGCCCGGCGCCGGGCGATGAGCGCTAGCAGCGGCGCAGAGGTCGTCATTATCGGCGGCGGCGTCACCGGGCTCAGCGCCGGATGGTGGCTCGCCCGCGCCGGCCTGCGCGTCCTGGTGCTGGAGAAAGGGATCGTCGGCTGGGAGGCTTCGGGCCGCAATGGCGGCGGCGCGACCCATTCCTTCAGCCCCTTCTTCCTCGAGGAGCAGCGCCTCTGGCCGCAAATGGACGAGATGCTGGGCTATCCGACCGAGTATCGGCGGCAGCGCATCCGCATCGCGCTCAACGAAGTCCAGTGGAGCCGCATGATGCGGAGTGTCGAGCTGGCCGAGCGCCAGGGTTTCGCCTGGCAGCGCCTCGATCGCCGACAGCTCCGCGAGCTGGTGCCGCTGGTCGGCGACAATGCCTTGGGCGGCCTTCTCCTCGATTACGGCGGACATGCGAACCCGCAGCGCACGGTTCAGGCTTATGCCTGGGCCCTGCAGGATCACGGCGGACGCATTCTGCAGCACACGACGGCCACCGGCATCACGGTGCGCGGCGGCCGCGCGACGGAGATCGTCACCGATCGCGGCGTTTTCGGCTGCGAGGCGCTGGTGATCGCCGCCGGGCCGCAGACCGGCATGCTTGCCGCCATGGTCGGCGCGCATCTGCCGCTGGCGCCGGCGCGCGTCGAGATGATCGTCACCGAGCCGCTGCCGCTGATGCGCCATGGGGGCGCCGACGGCAACGGCCTTTACGGACGGCAGACTCTGCGCGGCAATCTCGCCTATGGCGGCGGTCCCCATGAATGGATCGAGCTCGAGGGCATGGCGACGCCGCCCCGGGTGGTGACGCCGCTCTTCCGGCATCTGGCGCGGCGCCTTACCGAGCTCTTCCCGAAAGCGGCCCATGCCCGCGTCATCCGCAGCTGGGCCGGCATCGTCGAGAACACGCCCGACGGCCGCCCCGTCATCGAGCGTCTCGCCGAGCCCGGCAATGTCGTCCTCGCCACCATGTCGAGCGTCGGTTTCGGCCTGTCGCCGGCGAGCGGCCGGGCCATCGCAGAGCTCGTCCAGCACGGGCGCTGCCTCTTCGCGGATGTGGCGCCGCTGAGCCTCGCGCGATTCCGCGGCCTGCCGAGCGATTGGCGCGAGCGCCTCGGCTGGATTCCGGCCGCCGATGACGAAGCGGGCGGCATCGGCGCCGCCTGACCCGAATCGCCGGGGCCTGAACCGCGGCGCCTTGCCGCTCGTTAGCGAGGCGAAGACAACCGTTCAGGAGAATACCATGCGTGCCGTGCTACTTTGGCTGCTGGGAATCCCCATTCCGGTCATCATTCTGCTCTATGTGTTTCACGTCATCTGAGGGCGGCTTTCGCGCCGCTTGCGCTCGCGATATCCGACATAAACGCCGCAGGCGATGATGATCGCGACGCCGACCCAGGTCCAACCATCGGGAAAATTGCCAAAGAGCACATAGCCGAGGATCGTCGTCCCCACCAGCTCGACATAGCCGATCGGCGAGATGACCGCGGCCGGCGCATTCTGGAAGGCGCGGACGAGGAAGTAGTGGCCGAAGCCGCCGAACAAGCCGATGGCGGCAAAGAGCGCCCAGTCGAGCGGGCGCTCCGGCAGGATGGCCACGGCAGGCACGACGGCGCTCGTCGCCAGCATGCCGACGAGCGCCGCATAGACGATCGCTGTCGCGGCGTTGTCGTGGGCGCCGCCCTTCCGCGTCATCACTTGATAGAGCGCGTAACAGACGGCCGAGCAGAGCAGCAGCAACACCGCGCCGCCATCGAGCGTCGGCTGCGGCCGCACCACGATGAGAGCGCCGAGAAAGCCGATAATGACGGCCGTCCAGCGGCGCGGTCCGACGGGCTCGCCGAGGATCGGCACGGAGAGCGCCGTCACGAGAAAGGGCGAGGTGAAGCCGATGGCAGAGGCGGTGGCGAGCGGGATGTGACCGATGGCGCTGACGAAGAAGGCCGTCGAGCCGAGCAGCAGGAAAGACCGCGCGAGCTGCACGAAGGGCCGGCGCGCCGCGAAAAGACGCCAGCCATGGCTCGGAAAGAAGACGAGCAGCATCCAGATGAAGTGTCCGGTGAAGCGCGCCCAGACGATCTCGGCGATGGGGTAATTGGCCGTCAGCAGCTTCACCGAAGCGTTGAGCAGCGGGAACATGCTGACGCCGAGGCACATCAAGAGGATGCCGCGCACCACCGAGCCGCGCAGCGGCGCCGCGCGGGCGGGAGCGGCGGCGAGGGAGCTGCTCGACGGAACTGCGGTCATGCGTGCGGTCATCTCGGCTGGGCCGCCAGTTTAGCAGTCATCCCCGCCGCGTGCGCCGCGCTTGCGCGCAGGGCTGCGTTGCGGCCGGCGCCGTCGCGCGCCGCTCACGAGACGATGGCGAGAGAGGCGGGATTCGAGGCGCGGACAATGCGCACGGCCGGGAAGGTGACGGAGACCGTCGTGCCTTTGCCGGGTGCGCTGACGAGGTCGAGTCGGCCGCCATGGAGCTCGGCAAAAGCTTTGGTCAGCGGCAGGCCGAGGCCAGTGCCTTCGAAGCGCCGCGCGATGCTGTTGTCGACTTGCCGGAACGGCTGCAAGGCGACCGAGATGTCGTCCTCGCTCATGCCGATACCGGTGTCGCTGATGGAGACGGTGAGTTCGCCATCCAGCGTCAGCGCCGCCGCCAGCGTGATGGAACCGCCACGCGGCGTGAATTTGACGGCGTTCGACAGAAGATTGAGAAGGATCTGCTTGACGCGCGTGTCGTCGGCGCGCAGGCGCGGCAGGTCCGGCGGCACAAGGCAGCGCAGCGAGATTTCTCCTTCGGCGGCACGCTGGCGAACGAGCGCCACGCAGGACTGCACGGCCGCGGCGAGGTCGACCATCTCTTCATGGAGCTCGAGCTTGCCCGCCTCGATGCGCGAGATTTCAAGGATGTCGTTGATCACTTTGAGCAGGTGTTGGCCCGAGGCGTGGATGTCGCGGGCATAGTCGCGCACCTGATCGGGATCGCGCGCATAGCGTTCATCGGCGATGAGCTGCGAGAAGCCGATGATGGCGTTCAAGGGCGTGCGCAGCTCGTGGCTCATCGCCGCAAGGAACTCGCTCTTGGCGCGGTTGGCCGCCTCGGCTGCCGCCTTCGCCTCGCGCAAGCTCTCCTCGGCCTTGATCTGCGCGGTGACGTCGCGCCCGGTGCCGCGGTAGCCGCGGAAGCGGCCGGCGGCGTCGAAGATGGGCTTGCCGCTCGTGCAGCTGTAGCGCGGCTCGCCATCGACGATCGCCGCCTTGTAGACGAAATCGGTGAAGCTTTCGTGGCGCTCGAGGCAGGCGAGATGGGCCTGCCATTTCGCCTCGTCCTCGAAGCGGTCGAGGGCGACGTCGACGCGGCGCTTGCCGATGAGGTCGGCGGCCTCGATTTCGAAGGAGACGAGGCGCTCGGAGACATAGGAAAAGCGGTGCTCGGCGTCCGTTTCCCAATACCAGTCGGACGCCGTTTCGGCATAGTCGCGGAAGCGCTCTTCGCCGGCGCGCAGCGCCTCTTCGGCTTCCTTGAGCTCGGTGATGTCGGTGCGGACGACGACGGTCCCGCCTTCGCGCGTCCGCGATTCGTCGACGCGCATCCAGCGGCCGTCGCGATAGCGAATCTCGATCGGCCCGTCGGGATTGGCGTGGCGCGCGAGGCGACGGCGGATCCATTCCGCCGGATCGTCGCCCAATTCTTCGGGATGGACGAGGTGGGCGGCGGCATGAGCGACGACATCGGCGAAGGCGGTGCCGACCGCAACGCAGCCGAGTCCGCGATGCGCGCGGTTGCCGATCACGAAGCGATCCTCGGCATCGAAGATCGAGAAGCTGGCCGAGAGGCTGTCGATCGCATCCTCGAAGCGGCGGTTGAGCCGTGCGGCGACCGCCTCGCTGGCGCTCAGGGCGGCGACCAGCGCCTGGTGGCGCGAGAGCTGGCGGTAGAGGGCGCCTGTCAGCAGCAGCAGCACGGCGCAGGCGCCGCCGAGGCCGAGGCCGTAATTCCAGGCATCGCGGTTCCACCCGGCCAGAACCTCGTGAGCGTCGAGCGCCACGGACACGACGAGCGGCAGGCTGCCGACGCTCCGGTAGCTGACAATGCGGTCGACGCCGTCGAGCGGGGAGACCGAGCGGAAGGTGCCTTCCTCTTGCCCGGCTTGGATCAACTCATAGAGCGGCCCGCGCGTGAAGATCTTGACGAGCAGGTCGGGGTCATAGGGGACGCGGGCGAAGACGCGGCTCGCCATGCCGTTCCACAGAGTGACGTTGCCGCCTCGTCCGACATCGAGCGTCGCGTAGAAATTCTGGAACCGCGCCAGATCGATGAAAGCGGCGACGATGCCGCGGAATGCCCCCGTGCCCTCGCCGAGGCGACGGCTGAAGGCGATGAAATGCGTGCCGTCGGGCGCGGTGACCGGGTTGGAGATGAAAAGCCCCGCTGCCGGGTTGATGCGCTGCACGATGAAGAAATCTTCGCCGCTGTAATCGACCTCGACAGCGCCGCCGGCGGCATCGGCGACGAGGCGGCCATCGCTGTCGATGAGGACGAGATCGGTGTATTGCGCCTCCGAACGCAGATCCCGGGCCAGCAATTCATGGGCGGCGGCAGGGGTGAGGGAATGGAGAGGCGTCGCCGCCAGCGAGCGTATGAGGGTCAGCAGCTCGAAATCGACTTCGCGCACGCTGCGCACCGCGTGCTCTTCCAGCGTGCGGGTGAGGTTCTGCGTGGTCCGGCTGGCTTCGGCGACGGCGTCCATTCGCCTCTGCCAAAGCGAGGCGGCGGTGAGGGAGGCGAGGGTGAGGAGGACGAGGCCGCTGAAGGCGAGGAGGAGCGTGCGCGCCAGCCACGGCGGCGCCGTCCAGCCCGCCGCGGCCACGGTCTGCGGCACGGCCGCTCCTGTTGCCTCCTCGAAGGACGACAAAGTCGGTCTCGAATCCCCTTGCCCGGCACAACTTATTCCAGAATCCTAAACGACTCTCTAACAGCAGCCCAGAACAGGTGAATATTTCTTAGAAAATTCAATCACTAATCTGAACGCCGCCGCATCACGCTGCGGTGGAACGAGCGGCGTGCGCCGTCGTTTGACGCGCATGTCGGAACATTCTTCATCTCGACTTGTCGGGAAGCGGCTTCGGCGCCGCAGAGGCTTGGGGCTGATTGCGGTGGACCTGCTCCTGCTCGGCCTTGCCGCCTGCACCGGCCCCTCTCTCATCGTGCTCCAGGATCCGGCGACGGGCCGCATCGTACCCTGCGGGCCGCCGCCCGATGCGCGCAGCGCCGATTCTGCGGCGGATGCGGCGCGCTGTGCCGCCGCCTTCGAAAGTCGCGGCTACCGTCCATTGCCGCTCGCCGGCACCGCTGCCGAGTAGCGGCGGCGAGCGGCAGAATCAGGAGGCGGCGCGCAGCGGTGTGACGGTTCGGAGCGCGCGCAGAGTCGCCGTCTCGTCCACTCTTTGCAGCGCCTCGAAGAGCCGCGCCGCGTCCTGCGGTACGAGCGCGGCGTTGGTGCAGTCCTGGAATTTCCGCCACAGCTCGCCTTCCTTGAGCGGCAGAGACCAGTGGCCGCGGGCAAAGCGGAGTTCCGGGCTGGCGAGCGCGCGGCCATCGGCGAGCCGGATACGCACGCGGTCGTGCGCGGCAAATGCTGGATCTTCCGCCGATGTCGTGTCGTCGAGGGCGAGCTTCACCTTGGGCAGCAGCGCCTGGACCTCGGCGCGGCGAACGAATTCATCCGTGAGCTGAGCCAGCCCGGCCTGGCGCGCCGTGAGCGCGGCGGCCATGGCGAATTCCATGCTGAACTTCGCCTCGAGCCCCGTCGCAGGGCGATGGTTGCGCAGCATCGCCATCTGCGCGCTGCCGGTCGTCACCTCGATTTCGGCGACCGAATCCGGCCGGAGATCATGGGCTGCGATAAGGTCGAGCATGCCGTCGAGGGCACGATGCGTGCCGTAGCACATCGGGTATTTCTTGACGTTGAGGCCGATCGTGGCGAGGCGCCAGTCGCGGCCGAGATCGTCGATCGGGGTTTCGAGATCGACCCGTCCCTTCGGCGACAGCGCCGCGAGGAGGCCGACCGGATGCTCGAGCGCGTCCTCGGCGGCGGTGAGGCCGGCCGCGGCAAGGCGCGCCGCGGTGACGCCGGAGGCGGCGGCCCGTCCTGCCTGCAGCGGTTTCGTCATCGTGCCGAAATTGGCGACGACCCCGGCCGCCATCGAGGCGGCGATGCCGAGCGCCCGCGTCGCCGCCGCGGGATCGAGGCCGCGCAGATGGGCGCAAGCCGCGGCGGCAGCGACCGGGCCCAGCACCGCGGTCGGGTGCCAGCCCTTGCGGTGATAGGCGTCCTTGTCGCGCTCGATGAGCCGCGCCCAGACTTCGTAGCCGGCGGCATAGGCCGCGACCGCTTGCCTGCCACTGGCGCCAAGCGCCTCGCCCTCAGCCAAAATCGCCGGGACCAGCACGACGCTCGGATGCCCCGCGAGCGCCACATCGTCATAATCGAGCGCATGTCCGGCGACGGCATTGGCGAGGGCGGCGTCGGGCGCTGCGGCGCGCTCGGCGCCGAGAGAGAGGCTGGATTCGCCGGCGCTGCCTCGCGTTCCGATCGCGTCGCGGACGATGCGCGCCACCGGCTCGTTCATCCCGGCGAGCATCACGGCGATGCAGTCGGTGAAGCCGATGCGGACGGCTTCGACCGCCCGCTCCGGCAGCGCCTCGAAGCGAAGCGCGGAGACGAAGCGGCCGAGGGTGCGGGTCAGCGGCGCGGGCATGGCGGCTTCTCCATCCTTGGAAGGGGCTCGGGCGAGCCTAGGGGGCCGGCTCTGCGGCCGTCAAGAAAGGCGGGGGAGGGCAGAATTGACCCTGCCGCCGCGCGCGTAATAGCGTAGGCCGATATAGGCGCGGCGGCAGGGCGATCCCGATGACGAGCTATGAGACCCTTCGGATCGAGTCGCCGCGGCCGGGTCTGCTTCTCGTCACCTTGAACCGGCCGCACGCCGCCAATGCGCTCAACACGCAGATGGGCCGCGATCTCGAAGCGCTGTGGACAAGCCTCATCGCGGCGCCGCGCGAGACGCGCGCCGTCATCCTCACCGGCGCCGGCGACCGCGTCTTCTGTGCCGGCGGCGACCTCAAAGAGCGCCAGGGCATGTCCGACGCCGAATGGGTGGCTCAGCACGAGATTTTCGAGCGCTCCTATTGGCGCCTCCTCGACTGCCCGCTGCCGGTCATCGCCGCCGTCAACGGCCACGCCTTTGGCGGCGGCTTCGAAATGGCGCTCGCCTGCGATTTCGCCTACGCCGTGCCGGAGGCGCGCTTCGCCTTGCCCGAAGTCTCGCTCGGCATCATGCCGGGCGCGGGCGGAACACAGCTTCTGGCAAGGGCGGTGGGCGAGCGCCGCGCCAAGGAGATCATCCTGACGGCACGCCCCTTCGGCGCCGAAGAGGCGCTTGCCTGGGGTGTCGTCAACCGTCTGGTGCCGCGCGCCGATCTCCTCGGCGAGGCGTTGGCGACGGCGGAGACGATCGCCAACAACGCGCCGATCTCCGTCCGCCAGGCGAAGAAGGCGATCCATCACGGCTTGCAGATGGATCTGAAGAACGGGCTGATGTTCGAGATCGAGGCCTATAACCGCATGGTCGGGACCGAGGATCGCCGGGAAGGCGTCCGCGCCTATAACGAGAAGCGCAAGCCGGTGTTCGAGGGGCGATGAGCCGCGAGGAGAGTTCGAAAGGACAGTCCATGAGATCCGGAATCGATGTCGAGCTTCGGGAAGTCGGGATGCGGGACGGCTTGCAGAGCATTCGCGACTTCATGCCGACCGACGAGAAGAAGGCGTGGTGCAGCGCCGAGGCAGCGGCGGGCATGCCCGAGATCGAGGTCTGCTCCTTCATTCCGCCGAAGCTCATCCAGCAATTCACCGATGCCGAGGAGGTGGTGCGCCACGCTCTCGGCATTCCCGGCCTCACCGTCGCGGCGCTCATCCCCAATATGAAGGGTGCCGAGCGCGGCCTTGCCCTCGGCGTCCACAAGCTCAACTATGTCGTCTCGGTCAGCGAATCCCACAACCGCGCCAATGTGCGCCGCAGCCGCGCCGACTCGCTCGAGGATTTCGCGCGCATCGCCGCGATGATCCGTGGCCTGCCGGCAGATCGCCGGCCGAAGCTCGGGGTCGGCCTCTCGACGGCGCTCGGCTGCACCATCGAGGGGCAAATCGCGCCGGAGGAGGTCGTGCGCTGCGCCGTTGCCGTCGCCGAGGCCGGCGCCGACGAGATCGCGATCGCCGATACCGTGGGCTATGCCGATCCGGCGAGTGTGAGGCGCGTCGCCAAGGCGGTGATGACCGCGGTGGGGCGAGTTCCGGTCGCGGCGCATTTCCACGACACCCGCGGCCAGGGCCTCGCCAATGTGCTGGCGGCGCTCGATGTCGGGATTCGGCGGTTCGACGCTTCGCTCGCGGGCCTCGGCGGCTGTCCCTATGCGCCGGGCGCGACCGGCAACATCGTGATGGACGACCTCGTCTTCATGCTGGAATCGATGGGGCTCCGCACCGGCGTCGATATCGAGAAGCTGCTCGCCGTGCGCGCCATCATCACCCGCTCCCTGCCGCAGGTGCCGCTCTACGGAGCCATCGCCAAGGCAGGGTTGCCGAAGGGTTTCCGGCCGGCTGCCGCCGCGCCGCAGCGTCTCAGCGCGTGAGGCGGCAATGGCGATGATCTATGTCGCGCGCAGCGCAGCGCTCGGCAAATGGGCCTCCGATGTCGGCCTCTCCAAGCATGTCTACAAAGTCGGCGTGACCGAGGAGCCGGTGAAGCCGCTCGTCGCCGCGGGCTGGGCGGGCGAGAGCGATTGGACGCTCGTCAAGCAGGAGGCCGTCGAGGGGCTGACCGAGGCGGAGGCGCTGGAGCGCCTCGGCCGCAAGGAGAAGATGATCGACCCCGCCCTCTATCCCCGCATCAAGGGGACGCGTGGCCTCTTCAAGGTGCTGCCGGCGCATGTCGAGAGCCACATCATCGTGGGGCGCGCCCTCGAAGGCGGCCCGGAGCGCGTCGCCATCAAGCTGAAGCCGGCGGATTTCGCCGCCTACCTCATCCGCAACGCGCAGCGGTAAAAGTGCGGCTCGTCATCCCGGAGGCGGCGGAGCCGGTGCACCGGGCGTCACCGAGGCGATGAGCCAGTCGCGAAAGAGCGCGATCTTGGGCGTGTCGGCAGTCTCCTCCGGCGCCACGATGTAGAAGCCGGCCTCGGCCGGCAGGGCGAGGTCGAAGGGGATGACGAGGCGGCCGGCGGCGATATCGGCCTCGACGAACCGCGTTCGGCCGAGCGCGACCCCGAGTCCGTCGACCGCCGCCTGGATCGCCATGAAGCTCTGATCGAAGCTGAGGCCCCGCCGCGCGGCGAGTTCCGTCGGCAATCCTGCCGCCGTCAGCCAGAGCCGCCAATCATCGCGCGAGACCGAGGTGTGGAGGAGGGTGTGGTAGGCGAGATCCTCCGGCCGCCGCAGAGGTTTCTCGCCGTGCAGCAGGGCCGGGCTGCAGACCGGGAAAATATCCTCCGCCATGAGCCAGTCGGCGCGCAGCCCCGGCCAATCACCGCGCCCATAGCGGACGCCCATATCGATCTCCTCGCGGCGGAAATCGACGAGGTGCGGTGAGGTCGTGATGCGCACCTCGATGCCGGGATGCGCGTCCTGGAAACTGGCGACGCGCGAGACCAGCCATTTCGCCGCGAGCGAGGCCATGGTCGTCACCGTCAGCAGATTGTCGCGTTCGGCGCGGCGCAGGCGGTCGGTGGCAAGGCGCAGATCCTCGAAGGCGGCGCGGATCGCCGGCAGATAGCTCTCCGCCTCGCGCGTCAGCGCCAGGGCGCGGTTGCGGCGCAGGAAGAGGCGGATGCCGAGCTGCTCCTCCAGGCGGCGGATCTGATGGCTGATTGCCGTCTGCGTGACATTCAGCTCGGCAGCAGCCCGCGTGAAGCTCAAATGCCGTGCCGCCGCCTCGAAGGCGCGCAGCCCGTTGAGCGATGGCAATGGCGTCGTCATGCGGTCTTTATACCATGACTTTATATCATCTGAAAGCTGACAAAGTGTCGTTTGTGGAAATTGACCAGTCGCCGCATATTTGCCGCAGTTAAACTTGCATTATGGAGATTGGTCATGGACGGTCTGATGCGTCACGAAATGACAGATTATCATCTTTCTCCGGTGACGGAGCAGCCCCGGATCGAGCGCCGCTCGGCCTTCCTCGGCCTGGTCGAGCTGTTCTCGCTGTGGCGCCGGCGCATCCGCGAGCGGCAGGAGCTGGCCCGGCTCGGCGAGCGCGACCTGCACGATCTCGGCCTCTCGCGCAGCGATGTCTATGGCGAGATCGGGAAGCCGTTCTGGCGGGCGTGACCCGCGAACCGGACACGAGCGTTTCGGAAAGGAGAATTCTGATGCAGGCGGAACCCGTGCTCGCCCTCGATTGGGTTGAGGCACCCCTCAACTATCTGGCGCCCGGCGTCGACAAGCCCTTCGTCTATGCCTACACGCCGCCGCCGGGCATTCCCGAGCGCAGCGGCGAAAGCGAAGCGCGCCGCGTCGCGATCGCGGATGGCCGGCCGTTCATCGGCCGCTTTTCCCTCGACCGGGAAGGCTTCGCGCTCCGCCGCCAGGCGACGCGCGTCGTCGATTTTTACGACGAGGCCGAAGTGAAGAGCGTCTACTATCCGGAGGTCGAAGCTCTGGTGCGCGCGGCGACGGGGGCGGGCGAGATCGTCATCTTCGATCACACCCTGCGCAACACCGCGCGGGGTGCCCGCGGCCAGAAGCTGCGGGAAGCCGCGGCCAGCGTCCACAACGACTATACCGATCGCTCGGCGCCGCAGCGCGTCCGCGATCTCCTGCCCGCCGCGGAAGCCGAGGCGCGGCTGCAGCGGCGCTATCTCGAAATCAATGTCTGGCGCCCGATCGCGGAGCCGGTCCTATCCTGGCCGCTCGCGGTGTGCGACGCCAGCAGCGTCGATGCGAGGGATCTCGTGCCGTCGGAACGGCGCTACCCCGATCGCATCGGCGAGATCTACGCCGTCCGCTACAACCCACGTCATCGCTGGTACTACTTTCCGCGCATGCGACGCGACGAGGCGCTCCTCATCAAGGGTTTCGATGCGGCGCAGGACGGCCGCGCGCGCCTCGCCATCCACACCGCCTTCGAGGACCCGACGACGCCTGCGGGCGCGCCGCCGCGCGAGAGCATCGAGCTCCGCATGTTCGCATTCTTCTGAGGCGCGCCTTTGCGGGAGCCCGCGGCTACGGCACCACTTTCCGGAAGGCCGCGATGAAACGATCGATATCCGCCTCGTCATTGTAGACATGCGGGCTGACGCGGATGCGGTCGAGGCGGGGCGCCACATACACGTTCTCGGCGGCGAGGCGCTGCGCCACTTCCGCCGGCGCCCGGTCCGCCGGAATGAGGCCGAGGATGTGCGGCGCTCGCACGCGCTCCTCGGCGAAGCGCGCGCCGGAATTGCGCAGCCCCTCGGCAAGGCGGCGCGTCAGCATCCGGAGCCGCTCGAGAATCGCCGCCGGTCCCCATTGCGCGACCATCTCCATGCCGGTCGCCGCCATGTCGAGCGAGATGAAATGGTCGCGCTCGCCCATATCGAATCGCCGCGCGCCGGCGACGAAGGCGGTGTCGGCGAGATAGGGTGCGCGCTCGGCTGCGATCGATCGCCGGCCATAGCTGGTCTGTTCCAGCGGGATGCCGTCCTGGCGACGCTTGGCGACGTAGAGGAAGGCTCGGCCATAGGGGCCGAGCACCCATTTATAGGTGGGAAAGACGAGAAAATCGGGGTCGAGCCGCTTCACATCGACCGGCATGACGCCGACCGCATGCGTCGCATCGACCAGGAGCGCGGCGCCGGCGTTGCGCAAGGCCGGAGCGAGGCGGTCAAGATCGATAGCCCCGCCATCCGACCAATGGATGGAGGAGATCGAGGCGAGCGCGACCGGTGGGGCACCCCGCCGCTCGATCGCCGCGAGCAGCGCCTCCGTCCAGTCGCCGTCCTCGGGCCGCCCGACCGTCTCGACCGTGAAGCCTTCGCTGGGAGCGCGCGTCCACCATTCCAGAACGGGAGAGGAATGGTCATCGGCGAGGAGCAGCACGCGCGAGCCCGGCGGCACGCGCAACAGCTTGCCGGCGGTGGCGACGCCGTAAGCCACCGAGGAGATGATGGCGACATCTTCGGGATCGGCGTTGATGAGACGCGCCGCGGCGCGCCGCGCGCGCTCGTGCTGCTGCGCCGCAAGGCCGGGATCGAGCGCCCAGGGCCGCCCCTTCCGCGCGACGCCGGCGCGCCCCGCCTCCTGCACGGCAAGCGGCAGCGGGCTCCAGGAGGCGGCGTTGAGGTAGGCGACCTCGCGCGGAATGTCGAACAGGGCGCGTTGCGACGGCAGCATTTTCCTTTTTCCTTTCCTTCTGTTGTCTCGGGAGCGAGCTTACCATTCATTCAAGCGCCCAAAACACCAAGGACACCAAGACCTCGTGTCCTTGGTGGTGAACGCATCGCGGCATTGCCGTTCGCGGCGCGACGCTTATCTGTCCTTCCGGGAGGCTTTCATCGGGCAAGGGGCGGCGCCATGAAGCGGCTTCTCATCTCCCTTCTGCTCCTTCTCGCCGCGCAGACGGCGCGCGGCGCTTCCGAAATGCGCGAATATGCCTTGCCGGCGGGCACGGGGCCGCATGACGTGGCACCGGCAGCCGATGGCGCCATCTGGTTCACGGCGCAGCGGCAGGGAGCGCTGGGGCGTCTCGATCCGGCGACCGGCAAGGTCGACCTCCTGGCGCTCGGCGAGGAGTCGGCGCCGCACGGCGTCATTCTCGGCCCAGACGGCGCCGCCTGGGTGACGGACGGCGGACTCAACGCCATTCTCCGCGTCGACGGGACGACGCGCGCCGTGAAGCGCTTCCCCTTGCCCGATCCGGGCGATCCCGTCGACCTCAACACCGCCGTCTTCGACCGGTCCGGCACGCTGTGGTTCACCGGGCAGAGCGGCGTCTACGGGCGGCTCGATCTGCGCAGCGGCGCGCTCCGGATCTGGAAGGCGCCACGCGGTGCGGGGCCCTACGGCATCACGGCGACGGCGGCCGGCATCTTCTACGCTTCGCTTGCCGGCAACTATCTCGGCCGCATCGACCCGGCGACGGGCGCAGCACAGGTGATTGCGCCGCCCACTCCGCGCGCCGGCCCGCGCCGCGCCTGGGCCGATTCCCGCGGCGCGATCTGGGTCAGCGAATGGAACGACGGCACTCTCGCCCGCTACGATCCGGCGGAGAGAGGCTGGAAGACCTGGCGTCTCCCCGGCGCGCAGCCGCAGGCCTATGCCGTCTATGTCGATGACCGGGACAAGATCTGGGTCAGCGATTGGGGCGCCAACGCCATCCTGCGCTTCGATCCGGCCGATGAACGCTTCACCGCATTTCCGCTGCCGCATCCCGATGCCGGCGTGCGGCAGCTCAACGGCCGCAAGGGCGAAGTCTGGGGCGCCGAATCCGCCCTCGATCGCCTCGTCGTCGTGGGGACGGAGTAGGGGCCCAACCGTCCAGTATGCCCCCGAACACCTGTCAAGCATGTCCCCGGCCTTTAAAGGGGGGGCAGGGGTGGGGGTGCCGCCTTGCGCATGGACGGGAGGAGGTCCGGCGTGATGTAGTGCCGCGATCGATAAAGTGGAGTGAAGGATGCGCGTCTTCACCGCGGCGCTCGCTACCGAGATCAACACCTTCTCGCCGATCCCGACCGACTTCGCGAGCTTCAAGGAGAATTTCTACTTCCCGCCGGGAACGCATCCCCAGGGGGCGCGGCTTTTCACGGCGCCGCTCGCCGTCCTGCGCCGCCGCGCCGCGGCCGAGGGCTTCGCCCTCATCGAGGGGACCTGCACCTTCGCCGAGCCGGCCGGGATGGTGGCGCGCGAGGCCTATGAGACGCTGCGCGATGAAATCCTGGGTCAGCTCCGCGCCGCGCTGCCGCTCGACGCCGTCATTCTCGGCCTCCACGGGGCGATGGTGGCGCATGGCTACGATGATTGCGAGGGCGACTTCCTCGCCCGCATCCGCGCGATTGTCGGACCCAAGGTGGTGATCGGCGCCGAGCTCGACCCGCATTGCCATATGACGCGAGCGAAGCTCGCCGCCGCCGACATCCTCATCTGCTTCAAGGAATTTCCGCACACCGATTTCCTCGAACGCGGCGAAGAGCTGGTCGAGCTCTGCCTCAGAGCCGTGCGCGGCGAGATCCGGCCCGTCATGTCGGCGCATGACTGCCGCATGATCGCGAGCTTCCCGACCAGCCGGCAGCCGATGCGCAGCTTCGTCGACAAGATCATGCGCCTCGAAGGGCGGGACGGCATCCTGTCGATCTCGGTCGCGCATTGCTTTCCCTATGCCGACGTCCCCGAGATCGGCGCCAAAGTCGTCGTCGTCACCGACGACCGCAAGGCGGCGGGGGACCGCCTCGCACGCGAGCTTGGGGCCGAGCTGTGGGCGATGCGCGGCAAGACGACGCCCGATTACGACGGACCCGACGGCGCGATCACGCGAGCGCTCGCCAACAACAAGCCGCAGCCGGTGGTGCTCGCCGACCCTTCGGACAATCCCGGCGGCGGCGCGCCCGGCGATTCGACGGTGATCCTCCGCCGCCTCATCGAGCGTCGGGTCGAGGGCGCCGTCATCGGTCCGATCTGGGATCCGGTGGCGGTCCGCTTCTGCTTCGGCGCGGGCGAAGGGGCGAGGCTCCAGCTGCGCTTCGGCGGCAAGACGGCGCCCGCCTCGGGCCAGCCGATCGACGCGGAGGTGGTCATCGAGAAGCTGGTCCGCCGCGCCCACCAGACCTTCGCCGGGGCGCGCGTCGAGCTCGGCGACTGCGCCGCAATTCGCTTCGGCGGCATCCGCGCCGTGCTGATCTCGAACCGGACTCAGGCGCTCGGCCCCGATCTCTTCACCAATCTCGGGGTCGACCTCTCGGCGCAGCGCATCGTCGTCGTCAAATCGACCAACCACTTCTATGCCGGTTTCGCGCCGCTGGCATCGGAGGTGCTCTATGTCGACAGCGACGGCCCCATTCCCCGCGACATGCGTCGCGTCCCCTATCGCCGCGTCAGGCGGCCGATCTGGCCGCTCGACGACGACCCGCATCGCGAGGAAGCAGCGCAATGACCAATATCTACGAGCGTCTCGGCGTCCGCACCATCATCAACGCCCAGGGGCCGGCGACGCGGCTCTCCGGCGGCATCATGGCGCCCGAGGTCGCGGCGGCCATGGTGGAGGCCTCGCGCCATTGCGTCGATATCGCCGAGCTGCAGGCGGCGGCGAGCCGGGCGATCGCCGAAGCGACCGGGGCCGAGGCGGGGCTCGTCACCTCGGGCGCCGCGGCGGGGCTCTTGCTTGGCACCGCCGCCTGCGTCGCCGGTCTCGATCCCGGCAAGATGAACCGCCTCCCCGACACCAGCGGCATGAAGAACGAGGTCGTCGTCGCCCGCAGTCAGCGCAATTTCTACGATCATGCGGTGCGCGCCGCCGGCGTCCGCCTCGTCGAGGCCGGCATTGCCGACCGTTTCTCCGGCGCCGGCGTCCGCGACTGCGAGGCGTGGGAGATCGCCGACGCCGTTACCGAGCGGACGGCCGCGGTCCTCTACGTCGCAACGCCGTGGTCGCGTCCCGCCTTGCCCGAAGTGACCGCGGCCGCGCATGGCAAGGGGGTTCCGGTCATTGTCGACGCGGCGGCGCAGCTCCCGCCCGCCGGCAATCTCCGCCGCTTCATCGCCGAAGGCGCCGATCTCGTCGCCTTCAGCGGCGGCAAGGCTCTGGGGGGGCCGCAGGCTTCCGGCATTCTTTGCGGACGGCGCGACCTCATCGCCTCGGCGGCGCTGCAGATGCTGGACCAGGATGCGCGCTGGGAGCTGTGGCTGCCGCCCGCCGATTTCATCGACAAGAGCCGCCTTCCCGGCCTGCCGCAGCACGGGATCGGCCGCCCGTGCAAGGCGGGCAAGGAGGAAATCGTCGGCCTCATCACCGCCCTGCGCCTCTTCGTCGTCGAAGACCCGGCGGCGCGGCGGGCGCGGTGGCGGACGCTGATCGGGCGGCTCGCCGATAGCCTTCAGAACCTGCCGGGCTGCGCCGTGGCGCTCGTCGCGGATTCGACGCATGACGACATGCCGCAAGTCGATGTGACGTTCCAAGCCGGGCGCAGCAACCGCGCCGCGCTCGATGTCGCGCGCGAGCTGCAGACAGGGAACCCGCCCATCTATGTGAATACTGGCCGCATCGAGGAAGGCGTCCTGCGCTTCGGGCCCATGTGCCTCACCGAGGACGACCCGCCGCGCATCGCCGCGCGGCTGCGCGCCGTGCTCGGGGCCGCGTGATCGAAGGCGCGGGCCTTTCAGCCGCTCTTCAGGATCGCCTCGACCAGGCGCTGCACGGCGAGACCCTCGGCGAGGGTCGCGAGCGGGTGCGGTCTTCCCTCGATCATCGCCGCGAGCGCGTCGAGCTGGGCCGTGAAGGAGCGCTGTCGGATCGACGGGCCGGGGCCGAAATCCACCTCCCGCCACACCTCTCCGTCGCGCCGCGCCAGCGTCACCCAGTCCGCAAGCCGCAAGGCGCCGCGCACGCCGGTAAGGGTCAGGCTGTTCCGGTCATCGGCATCCGTTGCGCCGACGCCGCCGCGGAGCGTCACCGGCACCGCCCCGGCCGTGAGCCGCGCCTCGATTGCCGTCTCGGCGGCGACCCCGTCCTCGGGGAAGACAGCGTGCGCCGAGACGAGGCTCAGCGGGCCGACGAGGCGCTGCGCCAGGAAGAGGAAGTGCGAGACCACCTCGCGCGTGAAGCCGCCCTCGGCGCGCTCGGAGAGCCAGCGTCCGGCCCGCTGCCAGGAGCGCGGCCAGGCGGCGAAGTCGATGGAAATCGCGATGCTTTCGATCGCGCCGAGGACGCCCGCCGCCGCCTCGCGCATCATCGCCGCCGCCGGAAGCGACGTCGCGAAGGGGAAGTTGACGGCGGCGCGGCGGTTTTCGGCGGCCGCGCGTTCGACGAGCTGCCGCGCCGAGGCGAGCTCGACGGCGAGCGGCTTCTCGCAGAAGGCCGCTTTGCCGCAATCCCAGGCGAGGTTGACATGCGCTGCATGGGAAGCCGGCGGCGAGGCGATGTAGATGGCGTCGAGGTCGTCGCGCCGAGCGAGCCCCTCCGCGGAGGGGGCGAGCGCGATCCGGGGACACTCCCGGCGCAGCATCGACGCAGCTTCGGGCGACGGATCCCATGCGGCGGTGACGGCGAAGCGTGGATGTCCGCCCATCGCGGCGAGCATCCGCTGCCCCATGATGCCGAGCCCGACAATCCCGATGCGATGCGGCATGACGGTTCCCCAGCTTCGTTTTTCGTGTTCTAGAGGAAATAGGCGAGTGGTACAAACAGATCGATTATAAAGGGTGAGGCGAGAGGCGATGATTGTCGAGGAACGAATCTACACGGTGCAGCCGGGCAAGGTGCAGGAATGGCTCGTCTTCTACGGCGAGCGCGGGCTGCCGGTCCAGCAGCGCCATTTGGGCCGCCTCATCGGCTTCTTCACGAGCGAGATCGGCACCCTGAACCAGATCGTCCATCTCTGGGCCTATGACAGCCTCGCCCATCGCGAGGAGGCGCGGGCGAAGCTGGCGAAGGACCCGGACTGGCAGGCCTATCTCAAACAATCGCCGAAGGTGCTCGAGCGCATGGAGAACCGCATCCTCGTGCCGACGGCCTTCTCGCCGCTGAAATAGCGCCGCTGTTTGACGAGTATCTGGGCTTCGATCCGAGCCCGCCTCCCCCCGGTCGTCGATCAGAACAGCCCCAGCGTCCTCAGGCTGGCGTGGCGGCCGCGGCCGATGACGATGTGGTCGTGCAGCGTGACGCCGAGGAGCGCCGCCGCCTTCGCCACCTCTCGCGTCGTCTCGATATCGGCCTTCGAGGGCGTCGGGTCGCCCGAGGGATGGTTGTGCACCATGATGAGCGCCGAGGCGCCGAGTTCGAGGGCGCGCTTCACCACCTCGCGCGGATAGACGGGAGTGTGGTCGACCGTACCGCGCTGCTGGCGCTCATCCGCGATGAGGGCGTTCTTGCGGTCGAGGAAGAGGAGGTGGAACTCCTCGACGGCGGCGAAGGCGATCTGCGCCGTGCAATAGTCGATGACCTTCTGCCAGGAGCTGAGAACCGGCCGTTGCCGCAGCTCGGCGCGGGCGAGGCGCAGGCCGGCTTCCCGCACCGCAGCGAATTGCGCGATCGCGGCCTCGCCGATGCCGGGAACGGCGCGCAAGGCGGCGGAATTGGCGTTCAGCACTTCGGCGAAGCTGCCGAAGCGGGCGATGAGGTCCTTTGCCAGCGGCTTCACGTCTCGCCGCGGCGTCGGCGCGAAAAGCAGGAATTCCAGCAGTTCGTAATCGGGCAGCGCCGCCGCTCCCGCCGCTAGCAAGCGCTCGCGCAGCCTTTGCCGGTGATGGTGATAATGCGGCTCTGCCTCCCCGCCCGTGCCGCTCCCTCCGGCATCGGCGAGCCCGTCGCCCGGCGACCCGCGTGATGGCACCGAAGGGCGCGGCACGCTGCGGGCCCGGTCAGACGAGGTAGGGAGGACGGTCGAGGCCGGCGGGCGAGACCGTGAAAATCTCGTACCCGGTCGCCGTCACGCCGACCGTGTGCTCGAACTGGGCGGAGAGCGACCGGTCCTTGGTGACCGCGGTCCAGCCGTCGCTCAGGATCTTCACCTCCCACCGCCCGGCATTGATCATGGGCTCTATCGTGAAGAACATGCCTTCGCGCAGCATCGGCCCGTCTTCCGGCTTGCCGAAATGCAGGATCGAGGGGGCGTCGTGGAAGACGCGGCCCACGCCATGGCCGCAGAAATCGCGGACGACCGAGAAGCGATGACTTTCGGCATACTGCTGAATGGCATGGCCGATGGCGCCGATGCGGATGCCGGGCTTCACCACCTCGATTCCCTTCATCATCGCCTCGTAGGTGACCTCGACGAGGCGGCGCGCCTTCAGCGGGATCTTCTCCCCGACATAGAACATCCGGCTCGAATCGCCGTGCCAGCCGTCGAGAAGCGGCGTCACGTCGATATTGAGGATATCGCCTTCGACGAGCTTGCGGTCGCCTGGAATGCCGTGGCAGACGACGTGGTTGATCGAGGTGCAGATCGAGCGCGGGAAGCCGCGGTAGTTGAGGGGCGCCGGGATGGCGCCGCGATCGACGATGAAGCCGTGGCAGAGGCGGTCGAGCTCGTCCGTGGTGACGCCGGGCTTCACATAAGGCGTGATGAAATCGAGCGTCTCGGCGGCAAGGCGCCCCGCCCGGCGCATGCCTTCGAAATCGGCGGGGCCGTGAATCTTGATGCGGGGGTCTTCGCGCGAGTCCCCCGTCATCGGCAAGTCTCGCCCCATCCTGTCCTGCATGCGTACTCCTCGTCGCCGGCGAGGCGCCGCGACGCTTTCTAGTTAGTCGCGCGGGTTGCTCAATGCAACAATGCCGTCCGGCAGCGACGGCGAGGCGCTCGAGGATTGTCGGGCCGCCGGCTTTCGGGTTAAGGAGGATAACCCTGCCGCCGATCTCAGCCATGACCGAAGCCGCCGCATCCGAGACGATCGTCACCGCCTGCCTCCTCATCATCGGCAACGAGATCCTGTCGGGGCGCACGCAAGACGCGAACCTCGCCTATCTCGCCAAGGGGCTGAATGCCGTGGGCGTGCGGCTCCGCGAAGTGCGCGTCATCCCCGATGCCGCTGAGACGATCGTCTCGACCGTCAACGAAGTGCGGGCGAAATTCGACTACGTCTTCACGACGGGCGGGATCGGGCCGACGCATGACGACATCACCGCCGAGTGCATCGCCCGCGCCTTCGGCGTGCCGCTCGTCCTCGATCCCGAAGCGCGGCGGCGGATCGCCGCCAATTACGCCAACCCCGCTGACCTCAACGAGGCGCGGCTGCGGATGGCGCATATCCCGGAAGGCGCCAGCCTCATCGACAACCCGGTCTCGCGCGCGCCCGGCTTTCAGATCGGCAATGTCTTCGTCATGGCCGGCGTGCCGCGCATCATGCAGGCCATGTTCGACGGGCTGAAGCACCGCCTCCGCGGCGGCGCGCCGGTGCTGTCGCGAAGCGTGAGCTGCAGCCTGCCGGAGGGCGTCCTCGCCAAAGGCCTCGGTGAGCTGCAGCAGCGCTACGCCGATCTCGACATTGGCTCCTATCCCTCCTACCGCCAGGGCAAGATCGGCGTCGCCCTGGTGCTGCGCGGCACCGAGGCGCCGCGCCTCGCGGCCGCCGCAGCCGAGCTCGCCGCCATGATCCGCCGCCTCGGCGGCGATCCGGTCGAGGAGGAGGCGGGGTGAGCCCCGCGTCACTGCCAGCCGCAGGCGAAGCAATCCCCGTGCGCTCTCGCGAGAGTCCGGTTCGCCTCGCTGCGCGCGCGATGCGGCAGAGAGAGCGCGCAGGCTGGCCAACGCGCGGCGCCATGCCTAGAGTGTCGCGCCCGCGGGGTCGGCGCCCATGGCGGAACTGGTAGACGCACGGGACTTAAAATCCCGGGCCTTCGGGCGTGCCGGTTCGATTCCGGCTGGGCGCACCACGACCGTTCCCCGGGCAAGCGCGCGGGGTCAGCGAGGTTGCCCGAGCGTCCGCGCCACCGCCTCGCGCCAGCCGGCATAGCGCTCTTTCCGCTCCTCTGCGCCCATATTCGGCTCGAAGAGGCGCTCGCGCCGCCATTGGCGCGCGAGCGCCTCTTGCGAGGGATAGAGGCCGGTTGTGAGGCCGGCGAGATAAGCGGCGCCGAGGGCCGTCGTTTCGGTGACGGCCGGGCGCTCGACCGGCACGCCGGCGATGTCGGCGAGGCATTGCATCGCCCAGCCATTGGCGACCATGCCGCCATCGACGCGAAGGCTTGCGGGTGCCGCCGCGCCGTCGGCCGCCATCGCTTCGAGGAGGTCGCGGGTCTGGAAGGCCGAGGCTTCGAGCGCGGCGCGGGCGAGTTCGGCGACGCCGGCGTCGCGAGTCAGGCCGAAGAGCGCGCCGCGCGCCGCGGCGTCCCACCAGGGCGCGCCGAGGCCAGTGAAAGCAGGGACGAGATAGATCCGCTGGGCCGGGTCGGCGGCGCCGGCGAGCGCTTCGGTCTCGGCCGCGCTCGCGATCACCTTCAGCTTGTCGCGCAGCCACTGGATCGCTGCGCCGGCGACGAAGATCGAGCCTTCGATGGCGAAGACGGGCCGCCCCTCGAAGCGGTAGGCGATGGTCGTCAGCAGGCGATGGGTCGAGCGCACCGCCTTTTCTCCGGTGTTGAGGACGAGGAAGCAGCCGGTGCCGTAGGTCGATTTGATCATGCCCGGCGCGAAGCAGGCTTGTCCCACGGTCGCCGCCTGCTGGTCGCCCGCCATGCCGGCAATCGGCACCGGCGATCCCAGGAAATCGGCGTTCGTCCCGCCGAATTCGGCGCAAGTGTCGCGCACTTCGGGCAGGAGGGCGCGCGGCACTCCGAAGAGAGCGAGCAGCTCCTCGTCCCACTCCTGGCGGTGGATGTCGAAGAGCATCGTCCGCGCGGCGTTCGTCGCATCGGTCGCGTGGACGGCGCCGCCCGTCAGGCGCCAGAGAAGGAAGCAATCGACCGTGCCGAAGGCGAGCCGGCCGTGCTCCGCCGCCTCGCGCGCGCCCGGCACGCTCTCCAGCAGCCAGGCGATCTTGCTCGCCGAGAAATAGGGGTCGATGACGAGGCCTGTCTTCGCGGCGATGCTTTCGGCGTGGCCCTCGGCCGCGAGGCGCTCACAGAGCGGCGCCGACCGGCGATCCTGCCAGACGATCGCGGGCGCGATCGGCCGGCCCGAGGCGCGGTCCCAGAGGATCGTCGTCTCGCGCTGGTTGGTGATGCCGATGCCGGCGAGGTCCCTCGCGGCAAGTTTCGCCTCGGCGAGCGCCGCCCGGCTCGTCTCCACCGTTGCCTGCCAGATCTCCTCGGGATCGTGCTCGACCCAGCCCGGGCGCGGATAGCTCTGCCTGAGCTCGCGCTGCGCCTGCGCCCGCGGCGAGCCGGCGGCATCGAAGATCATCGCGCGCGTGCTCGTCGTGCCCTGGTCGATGGCGAGGATGAACCGAGGCGACGGCATGAGGCGCTTTCTCCGGCCGCCTCAGCCCGTGAAGCGCCCGAGGCGCACCGCGGTCTGGCCGCGCTTCAGGCGGCGCGACGGCATGATGAGGACGCAATCGTCATAGGGCGTCCGCACCTCGCGCGCGCCGTCGCGGCCGAGCAGCGTGCCCTTCTTGGGGATGACTTCGAGGCCGCGGTAGTCGGCGGCGAATTCGAACTGGTCGGTCTCGATCGTCACCGCCTCCGTGACGGTGACGACGCGCTGGCGCTCGTAGGTGGCGACTGGATGCCGGTCGAGAAATTCGGGATCAAGAATGTCGAGCACGGTGAGGAAGCGCAGAGTCGTGGCGATGGCGATCTCCTGGGATCGCTTCTCCCAGTGCTGCCCGCATTCGACGAGGAGTGCGGTCTTCGGCGAGGCGGGGTCGCCGAAGCCGCCATAGTCGCGCATGCGCCGTCCGGCCGCGTGGCCTTTGTCGCGGACGATGATTTCGGGAACGCCGACGCGCTTGGCGAGATCGAGCGATTTGTCGAGGAGCCCGGCCAGCATCAGCGGCGCCGTCGCATGCTGCATCGAATGCAGGTCGAGCAGGTAGTCGGCGCGGTCCACCGCCGGGCGAAACTCGCGGGCGCGGGTCAGCTCGGCGCTCTGGCGCGTCCCGTCGAGCGTCGCCGCGTCCCAGAGGCGGTTGAAATCCTCGTCGAGGAAGCGCGAGCTGTTCGGTCGCTTCGGGTCGAAGGCGAGGTAGGCGCCGAAATTGGCGAAGCTCAGCGTCAGCTTGCCGCGCCTTGGCCGCACCTCGTTCCGGAACAGGAAATCGACCGCGATGGCGCCGCACAGCTCGTTCCCATGCGTCACCGCGTTGACCATGACATGGGGACCAGGCTTGCCGCTGTCGAAGGTGGTGACATAAGGGATGCCGGTATTGCCCTGGCGATACGCCGAGATGTCGGGCGGGGTCAATTCGACGGCGTAATTGTCGCTCTCCACGGCAGGGGTCCCTCTCTCGTCCGGCGGGCGGCCAGCTTAGGGCGGGGTCCGAGGCCGGCCAAGCGCTTTCCGCCATTGCCGAGATCGCCGCCGGTGGCGAATTCGCTCGATGGGTCCGCCGTTCTTTCTCGGCGCGGCTCTCAACCGGCGGGTACGATCCAGCCATCTGTGATCGAGAGGGCGACGCGCTGGCCCGCAGCCAGCACCGAATGGCCGGGGAGGGTCATCGCGAGGAGTGCGCCGGGCCGCGCCGTTGGCACGAGCTCGACCGCGACCGAGCCGCCCTGATAATGCGTCCGCTTAACGACCGCCTCGAAGCTCGGCTCGCCGCGCGCGGCAAGGCGCAAATCTTCCGGCCGCACGCAGAGGAGCGCCGCTCCGGCCGGCTGATCCGCGCGGCACCGGACGACCGCCGGACATCCGAAAAGATCGACCGGGGCGCGACCCTTCTCGCCGGCGCGCGTGACCTGGACCGGGACGATGCCGCCGCGGCCGACGAAGCGCGCCACCATCTCGGTCGCGGGTTCGCGGTAGATGACGGCGGGCGGCGCGATCTGCGCGATCCGGCCCGCATCCATGACGGCGACGCGGTCGGCGAGCGCCATCGCTTCGGCTTGGTCATGCGTGATGTAGAGGAGCGCCGCGCCGCTCTTGCGATGCAGATCGGCAATCGCGTCCTGGAGGCTGGCGCGGAGATGAAGGTCGAGGCTGGCCAGCGGCTCGTCGAGGAGGACGAGCTTCGTCCCCATGACGAGGCAGCGCGCCAAGGCGACGCGCTGGCGCTGGCCGCCCGACAGCTCCGCCGGGCGGCGTTCGGCAAAGCCGGCAAGCCCGACGCTTTCGAGGGCGGCGGCGACGCGGCGGTCCCGCTCGCTCCGTCCCATCCCGCGCACCTCGAGCGGATAGCCGACATTGCGCGCGACCGACATATGCGGCCAGAGCGCGTAGTTCTGGAAGACGATGCCGATGCCTCGCCGCTCGGCCGGGATATGGTGAGCTGGCGATGAGAGGAGGGTGCCTCCGAGGTGAATCGTGCCGCTATCGGCGCGCTCGAAACCGGCGATGAGGCGCAGCAGCGTCGTCTTGCCGCAGCCCGAGGCGCCGAGCACGGCGAGGAACTCGCCCGTCGCCAGCTCGAAGGTCGCGTTCTCGACGGCGGGATGGGCGCCGTAGCGCTTGCCCAGCCCGGCGAGGCTCAAACCTGCCATGGCAAGGCTCCGCGCGGCAGCCGGCGGGCGAGGCGCCCGGCCAGCAGCATCAGCAGCACCGTCGCCGCGACGACGAGGACCGCAAGGGCGGCGGCGGAGAGGTTGTCACCACCCTGTTCGAGGCTGAAGACGACGATCCCCAAGGTCTCGTTGCCCGTGGACCACAGCAGAATCGAGAGCGTCAACTCGTTGAGCGCCGTCAAGAAGACCAGGATGGCGCCGGCTGTCGCGACGGGGGCCAACAGCGGCGCCAGAATGCTGCGCAAGCGGCGCACGAAGCCGGCGCCCGCCATTTGCGCCGCCTCCTCCATCGCCCGGTCGAGCTGGTGGTAGCCCGCCGTCACTGTGCGCAGGGCCAAGGTGAGAAAGCGTGCGAGATAGGCCACCAGCATGATCCAGATGGTGTTGTAGAGGGAGAGCCCGAGCAGCGGCAACGGCCGGATGAGGACGAGAATGCAGGCAATCGCGAGGACGACGCCTGGAAGGGCGTAGGGCAGCTCGGCGAGCTGGCCCGCAAGGCGCATGATCCGGCTGCCGCGCCAGGCGATGAAGAGGCCGAGCGGAAGGGCGAGGAGGGGCAGCACCAGCGCCGCCGCTCCGGCGAGGAAGAGGCTGTTGAGCGCGGCCCGTCCCGCGGCGGCGTCGGCGAAGAGAACGTAGCGGTAGTTATCGAGGGTCGCCGTTGCCAGGCTGAGCGGCACGCCATAGGCGGGCTCGAGAGACGTCGCCAGCAGCGATCCGAGCGGCAAGGCGACGATGAGCACGACCACTCCCCAGCACGCCGCCGCGATGGGGCGGTGCCAACGGCCGAGCGGAAACGCCCGCAACGGCGCGCCCGCCCCCGTCATGCTAGTATCGCGGCGTCGCATGGCCCAGCCCTGAAAAAAGAGCCCGATCAAGGCGATGATGGCGAGAAGCAAGGAGAGATCGGCGACTTCGGAAAGGACGGTCGGCCCGAAACCCGCGAGCTTGCGGTAGATGAGGGTCGTCAGCACGTTGTAGCCGCCCGGAATGCCGAGCAAGGCCGGCGTTCCGAAATTGCCGATCGCCGAGACGAAAGCGAGCGACGCGCCGGCCGCGAGCGGCGCTCCCGTCATCGGCAGAATGATGTCCCGCAGACAGCGCCAGAAGCCGGCGCCGGAGGCCTGCGCTGCCTCGATCAGCTCGCGGGGCAGGGCTCTGAGGCCGGCATTCAGCGCGAGGAAGACGAGCGGCGCATGCTCGATGCCGAGGAGGAGGCTGATTCCGCCCGCGCCGTAAAGCGGGTTGGGGACGCCGGCGCGAGGTGCGAGGCCGAGCGGCCGCAGGAGAGGGCTGGCCGGGCCGCAAAGCTCGATCCAGGCCGTCGCGATGATCTGCGGCGGAATGAGCAGCGGCAGCATGAAGGCGAAGACGAGCACCGCCTTGCCGCGCAGATCGCTCAGCGCCAGCAGGACCGCCGCCGGTACGCCGATCGCGACCGAGAGCAGGGTCCCGAGGAGCGCGGTCACGACCGTGTGCTCGGCCGCCACCCAGGTTTGGCGAGCGGCGAGAACGCTCGTCAGGAGCGAGCGTCCTGGCGCTGCCACCCCTTCGAGCGCAAGCCGCCCGAGCGGCAGCACGGCGAGGAGGGCGATGACGAGGAGAAGCGCGAGAAAGACCGCGGGTTCGCTGTCCCACCCCCCGCGCCGCGGCAGTGGGCTCAACTCAGCCGCCGAACAGCGCTGCGAACCGCTTTTTCAGAGCGTCGGACTCGGCCGCCGCCCGGTGCAGGTCGAGGGGGATGATCTTGAGCGAGGCGCCGCTCGGAAAGCCGGGCGGCGGCGCCACGTCGCGTCGCGCGGGAAAGAAACCCTGCCGCACCGCCAACTCCTGGCCCTCCTTGGACAGGATGAAGTCGACGAAGGCTTTCGCAGCCGCCGGATTCTTCGCCGTTTTGAGAATGGCGACGGGTTCGGTCACGGCCGTCACGCCTTCCGCCGGAAAGACGAAATCGACAGGCGAGCCCTTGGCCTTGGCGTTGAGGGCCATGAATTCGACGACGATGCCATACATCTTCTCGCCGCCGGCGACCGCCGAGGTGACGGCGCCGTTCCCGCGCGCCGGGACGGCGCCATTGGCGGCGAGAGCCGCGTAGTAATACTTGCCGACATCGGCATCGCCGCTCATCGCCGCCATGTGGATGAGGGCGGCGCCGGAATAGAGCGGGCTCGGCAAGATGACCTGTCCCTTCGCCTGCGGCAGGAGCAGATCCTTCCAGGAGCCGGGTTTGCGCGACGCCGCCGTGTTGTAGATGATCCCGGTCGTGATGAGCTTCGAGCCGAAATAGGTGAAGTCCTTGTCATAGGCGTCCGCAGGAAAGGCGACGACGTCCGCGCCGGGATACGCCATCAGGCGGTGATCGGCCTTCAGCTCCTCCATCGTCAAAGCGTCGGCGATGAACAGCACGTCGGGGCGCGGGTCGCCGGCGAGGAGCTCCGCCTGCAGCCGGTTCATCACCTCGGTCGTTCCCGAACGGAAGATCTCGAGCGAGACGCCCGGCTCCTTCCTGGTGAAGGCGGCCACGGTCTCGGCCGCGATCTTGTCGGGCTGCGAGGTGTAGAGGACGAGCTTGCCCGACGCCGCATGGGCCGCCGAGGCGAGGAGGAGGAGGGCGAAAGCGAGAAGGGCCGGCTTCATCATCTCTGGTTCCGAGCGGTGGTCTGCCTTGCGCGCATGCGCGAGGAAGCTATGACAGGTCGGCGCCGCCATTGTGAAGCGCGGAATGCCGGAGCCGCTCTTGAGCCGGCCGCGACGGACCGTCTAATGTCGCCTCGCCCCAGCCGTCAACAGGGAGGAGTCATGCCAGGTTTGCTTCGAGACCAGCTCGCGCGTGCGTGCCGCTTCGTCTTGCCGGGTGCGGCCTCTCTTCTGCTGCTCGCGATGGCGCCGGCGCAGGCGGCCGATTCCGAGGCAGCGCCGGGGACGACGAAGCTGCACCTCTCGCAGACCGCCGAGCGCATGATTCCCCGCGACCGCATTCGCGTGCAGCTCCGCGCCGAGTCGGTCGCCAGCGACCCCACTCGCGTCCAAGCGGAGGTCAACAAGCGCATGACCGCGGCGCTCGACCGGGCGCGGGCGGTGCCCGGCGTCAGGGCCGAGACCACCGGATACTCGGTTTTCGAAGAGCACCAGACCAATGTCGCCTCGCGCTGGCATGGGAGCCAGACTCTCGTCCTGACGGGTGGCGATTTTGCCGCGCTCCTCGGGCTTGCCGGCGCGCTGCAAGGGGACGGCCTCGTCATGTCGAACCTCACCTTCGAGCTGGCGCCGGAGACGGCGCGCGGCGCCGAGGATGAGCTCACGAGCGAGGCGCTGACGCGGTTGCGCCAGCGAGCCGAGCGAATCGCCAGCGACCTTCGGATGAAGGTCGTGGGGCTCGGCGAGCTTCGTGTCGGCAATGTCATCGTCAACCAGCCGCATCCGCCCATTCCCTACGCCATGGCCGAGGCGAAGGCGCCGGCAATGCCGCCGCCCGCCGCCGAAGCAGGCGAGGCGACGGTGCAGGTCACGGTCGAGGCGGATCTTCGGCTGGCAGGCGGCGGCCTCTGACGAGCGCCGCACGGGGGGGGGGCCGGAGCCCTCGGGTCAGCGGCCGCCGCGCAGGCTCTCGTGCTGTTCGGCGAGCGGGATGACGGCGCTCGCCGACCCTTCCGAACCGCGGCTCGCCTCGGCGGCGCGGCGCAGGCGGTTATAGGCGCGGATTGTGAAGGGGATCGAGCCCAGATAAACGAGGCCGACGACGATGAGGGTGGGCCAGGGCGCCGTCGTCAGGAAGGCGGCGGTGAGCGCGATGCCCAGCATGATCGGCACGACATAGTGGTGCGGAACGCGGAAACGCTTCATCGAGAACGTGGGAATCCGGCTCACCATGAGGGCGGCGACGGCGGCCAGCCAGACCGCGTTGAGCAGCGGCTGCCGGGCGACCCCGTCGCCGAACTCGAAACCCGCGAAGAGCGGCATCATAGCGAGGCCGGCGCCGCCGGGCGCCGGAACGCCAGTGAAGAAGTAATGAGCATAGGGCGGCAGCTCGGCGCCGAGCTGCGTGTTGAAGCGGGCGAGGCGCAGCCCGCAGCAGATGGCGAAGAAGACGGCGACCGCCCAGCCGAAGCTGGCGAATTGCGACATCGTCCAGACATAGACGAGGACAGCCGGCGCCACCCCGAAGCAGACGAAGTCCGACAGGGAATCGAGCTGCGCGCCGAAGGGCGAGGCACTTTTGAGAAGGCGGGCGACGCGGCCGTCGAGACCGTCGAAGACGGCGGCAACGATGATGGCGATGACGGCCGATTCGAACTTCCCGTTGATGGCAAAGCGCATGGCGGTCATGCCGGCGCAGAGCGCCAGGAGCGTCAAAATATTCGGAATCATCCGGTTGAGAGAGAGGCCGGAGAGGCGCTGAACGCGCCGCGGCCGGAAGCGGACATGCGGGGGGCGCAACATCTTTTGCCTCATCTCAATGCGCGATGCCCTGGCGCGCCGGCTCCTGCGCCCGGCGGTCGGCGATCACCGTCTCACCGCCGATCGCGCGCTGGCCGGCGACGACCAGCGGGACCCATCCTTCCGGCAGATAGATATCCGTGCGGCTGCCGAAACGGATCAAGCCGAAGCGTTGTCCGGCGATGACGGGTTCGCCTTCGCGCAGCGAGCAGACGATGCGGCGCGCGATGAGGCCGGCGATCTGGACGACGGCGACCGGCCCGCCCTCCGCGGGGTCGATGCGGATCGCCATGCGCTCGTTGTCCTCGCTCGCCTTGTCGAGGCTGGCATTGACGAATTTGCCCTGGCGATAGCTGAGCTTCGTGATGCGGCCGCCGACCGGCACGCGATTGACGTGGACGTCGAAGACGTTGAGGAAGATGCCGATGCGCGTCATCGGCGCCGTCCCCATCTCGAGCTCGGGCGGCGGCGGCGCCGGCGCGATCGAGACGATCTTCCCGTCGGCGGGGCTCACCATGAGACCGTCGCGGCGTGGCGTCACGCGCCAGGGATCACGGAAGAAATAGGCGCACCAGAGGGTTGCGATAAGCGCGATCCAGCCGAGCGGCGCGAAGACGAGGAAGAGCAGGATTGTCGCGACGGCGAAGGCGGCGACGAACTTCCAGCCATCCGGATGGAGCGGGGTCAGGAAATCTCTCATGCTCTCGATGCGGCTGCCTCGATGCGCGGAGGATAGCGCAATCCGCTGCCGGCCGCAGCGCTGCGCCTTCCCCGGACCGGCGGCAGGGAAGCCTCAGTGCATTGCCGCGATGCTGGCTCGCGAGACGACGCGCGGCAAGGCGCGGCGGTTGCTTCCCTGGTCGAGCGCTTCGACCGAGAGGCGGCCTTCGCGCGCATTGGCCGTGGCGACGAGGACGGTGTGGCCGTTGAGCACCGGCGGCGCGAGATCGGCGACGCCGGCAAAGGCGCCGCGCTGCAGCCGGCAGATCGTCTGCCGGCGCTCGAGATTGCTTGCCTCCGCCGTGTTGTGCTGCGACCAGGCGAGGGCGTTGTCGCGGGCCTCGCCCGGCAGGTCGGCGGTGAGCCAATCATTGGCGATGCCGACGATGTGCTGCGGCGCCGCCGCAGGGTGGAGAAAGCGCTTCCGCCCGATCGCCTCGATGATGCAGGCTTCTTCGGGTTCGGTTCCGCTCAAAGTGAAGAGCGCCGGCATGGCGAGGTCGACTTCCGCCATCAGCATGCGCACTGCGGCGCTGTAATCTGCGGCCTCTTCGAAAACGCGCCGCAGCAGATGCGAGACCGGCAAGGTTCCGCGCGCGCGGAACATGCCCAAATGCACGATCACCTCGTCGAGCAGCCGCGTTCCGGACGGGCGCTGCCGCGGCGCCTGGTTGATGGCGGCGGAGAAACGGCCAGGCGCCATCGCGGTCAGGACGCCGGCATAGCCCGGCCAAGTGACGTTGTAGTAAGGCCCGTGATCCGTCTCATGACGGCCGATCACGACGTAGCGGCCGATGCCGTGAAGCCCCCAATCGAGAACGCGGATCATGCGATTGCCCGTCGCGCGCGGATCGGGTCCGGCGCTGGTCGAGCACGCCCATTCATAAATGATGTTCAGGAGATAGACGCCGGGGCGGCCGATGCTGCGCGCGACCGCCGCAATCTCGCTGTAGAAGGGGTTGCGGCGGCGCTTCAGCCAGAGCCGCGACAGGTGATCGCCGAGGCGGCCGCCGAGGCCGAGGAGAAGGTGGCCGCGCATGGCATCCGCGATCAGCGAGGCCGCCTCGCTTGCCGCGGCTTCGTAAAGGCCGACAGCGCCCCGGCGGCCAACGTCGAGGATCGGGATGTCGCGCAACATGGGAGAGGAGATGGTATCGCCCGCCATTGTCCGGAAGATGCTTGTTGATCTCGTGGCGGGCGCAATGTCGCACAACCGGCAAGTCGCGGCCAGCAAAAGCCGCAGGGCGCAGGAGACTGCGGTCAGCGGCCCTCGCGCCGCCAGGCGGCAAGCAGCATCACGAGCACCAGCAAGAGGGCGGCGGCCGCCGGAAGAAGCGGCGTCTCGCTCAATCCGGTCACGAGATAATCGCCATTGGCCCGCAGCCCGAGCCAGTTGCGGCCGAATGCCGCATGGCCGGGGGCAACGCGCCGAATGTCCGGCAAGGGGCCCGGCCCGACCCAGAAGGTGCCGCCGCCCGTCGCCTTGACGGCGGGCGCGAGCTTGTCCGCAGTCGTGCGCACATCGGCGAGTTCGAGGGGGTTGAGCGCGCCGGCAGCAGCAAGCGTCTTGTGCTCGCCATCAGTGACGCGGTAGAGGCCGCTTTCATTGATGGCGAGCGTTGCCCGGCTGCGCCCGCCCGCAACCGGCGCGAGCTTCACCTCGCGCATCACGCCGTCGGGACCGGTGATGCGCACCGGCCGGTCGTCCGGCGCAAGCGACTGCCGGGTGATGACGAGGTGGTTCCCCTCGACGACGGCACGCAGATCGTTCTCCTCGAGATCCGGCTCCTTCATCAGCCAGTAGGCGAGGCGGCGCAACAGCTCGGCCTGCGGCCCGCCGCCTTCGAAACCGCGCGTCCACAGCCACATTTCGTCCGAGAGAAGCTGCGCGACACGGCCTTCGCCGATGCGGTTCAAAACGAGGAGCGGCTCGCCATCGGCGCCGCTCATCAGCGTATCGCCATGCCGCGCGACCGCCTCGACGTCGCGGAACCAGCGGCCCCAGCTCGGCTGATGCGCGGGATCGGGGGCGTCGCCCGGCAGCTCCGCGGTCACCGGATGCCGCTCGCCCGTCTCCGTGACGCGCGGCTTGAAGCCCTGCTCGATGACCCGTCCTGTCGGCTCGGCCGGCAGCACGGCGCCGAGCGGGGTCCGGTAGAGGCTCGATGCGGTGCCGAAATCGGGCCCGGCCGCGACCAGCAGCGCGCCGCCTTTCTCGACATAGCGCGCGACATTGTCGAGATAGGCCATCGGCAGGACGCCGCGCTGATGGTAGCGGTCGAAGATGATGAGATCGAACTGGTCGAGCTTCACGTCGAACAGCTCGCGAATGGGAAAGGCGATGAGCGACAGCTCCCGAATCGGCGTCCCGTCCTGCTTCTCCGGCGGCCGCAGGATTGTGAAGTGGACGAGATCGACGGTCGGATCGGATTTGAGGATGTTGCGCCAAGTGCGCTCGCCGGCATGCGGCTCGCCCGAGACGAGGAGGACGCGCAAGCGGTCGCGGACGCCATTGACGACGATCGCCGCGCGGTTGTTGTCGAGCGTCAGCTCCTGCGGTCCCGCTTCGGCGTCGAGCTCGATGACATTGGGGCCGCCGTGGTCGATCGGCACTTGGATCGTCTGGCTGACGCCGATCGGCACCGAGAGAGGCATAGGTTGCCCGCCATCCTTGCGCATCGTGAGGCGCGCCCGCGCCCCCGGCGCAGCCGCCATTCCCAGATCCTCGACGCGCACGGTCAGGGTGACGCTCTTGCCGACGAGACCGAAGCTCGGCGCCTGCTCGACGACGAGGCGGCGATCGCCTTCATTGGGCTTGCCAGACAGCAGGACATGCAGCGGCGCATCGAAGCGCAGCCGGTCGGGCGGCGGCACGTCATGCACCTCGCCATCGGTAATCATGACGATGCCGGCTAGGCGCTGGCGCGGCACGTCGTTGAGGGCGCGGTCGAGGGCGGTGAAAAGCCGGGTGCCGGTGTCGGAGAGGGCGGTGCCCTCCTCGCTCTGACCGGCGTGAACGACGCGCAGATCGAGGTCCTTGAACCGGCCGAGATGCTCGGTCACGTGCCGGAGCGCGTCGGCCGTGTAGCGAGTACGGTCGCCAATGCGCTGGCTCGGCGAATCATCGACCACGACGACCGCGACGTCGCGCTGCGGATCGCGCTGCTCCTCGACGAGGGCGGGATTGATCAGCGTCACGAAAAGCGCGGCAAGACCGAGTAGGCGCCAGGCGAGCCCGCGCGCCCGGCGCCACGCGCCAAAGCCGAGGATCGCCACCGCGAGGGCGGCAAGTGCGCCGATCGCCCACCACGGGATGAGCGGCGAGGCGGCCAGCGTGAAGGCCGTCCCCATCATTGGCCGAGGCGCTCCAGGATGGCCGGGACGTGCACCTGGTCGGACTTGTAGTTGCCGGTGAGAGCGTACATCACCAGATTGACGCCGAAGCGGAAGGCCATTTCGCGCTGCCGCTCACCGCCGGGGACGACGGGAAAGGCGGGACGATCCTGGTCGTCGACCGCCCAGGCGCCGGCATAATCGTTGGAGCCGATGATCACGGTCGAGACGCCGTCATTGACGTGATCTTCGGTCGGCTCGACCCAAAGCTGGCCGCCCGCCCAGCGGCCGGGAAACTCCTGCATCAGATAGAACGCCTTGGTGAGGACGTGGTCGGGCGGAATGGGTTGCAGCGGCGGGATGTTGAGCCCGGCGACGATCTGCCGCAGCGTATCGTTGACGCCGCCCGACAAGGCGCCCGCGGCGCCGGCGCTCCCCTGGTCGCGCGTATCGAAGAAGATTGTCCCCCCAGTGGCGAGATAGTTGTTGAGCCGCTCGATCGCTTTCGCCGAAAGCGTGGGTTGCTCCGGAACCACGGGCCAATAGATCAGCGGAAAAAAGATCAGATCATCGGTTTCGGGATTGACCTCCATCGGCTCGGCGGTGTCGACGGAGGTCCGCCGGCTGAGGACGTTGCCGAGGCCGATCATCCCGGCACGGCTCTCGTCGTCGACAGCGGCAACGCCCGTCCGGATATAGGCGAGATGCATCTCCGAGCTCGCCTTGAGGGCGAAATCGTCGTCGGCGCGGGCTGTTCCGGCGGTGAGCAGGGCGGCGGCGAGCGCGACGGCGGCCGCGGCGCCGGACTGCGGCAGGCGACGGCCGCGGCCGAGCAGCCCGCGCAGGGCATAAGCGATCAGGAGATCGAGGAGAGCGAGGATGAGGGCGGCGGCGAGGAGCGGCGGGCGCAGGTCGGTCTCGGCGCCACGCGCGAAACTGTCGCGGGCGATGCCGGCCGGCAGCCGCGCGATCGCGGTGAAGTCCCGGACGGCGCTCGCGAGGTTGAGGGCATGCCGCGCGTCCTCGGTTCCATAATAGCCGGGCGGCGTCGCGGCCGAGGCGACGGTCTTGGCGAAGGCCGCGCCGGCGATCGGATGAATCGCGGGCGAGGGTTTCTGCAACCGCCCGAAGCCGTCGAGGATCTCGATCGGCGGCAGCGGCGCGTCGCCGGCGCCGCCCACCCCCTGGCTGAGGGCAAGCGTGCGCCGCAGCATCTCGACGAAGAGCCCGGAGAGCGGCAGGTTCGACCAGGCGGGGCTGCCGGTGGTGTGAACGAGCACCAGCCAGCCCTTGCCGCGCCGCTCTCCGGTCACGAGCGGCGTCCCGTCCGTGAGGCGCGCCCATGTCTTGCTCGCGAGATCGAGCGCCGGCTCGGCTAGAACCTGCCGCGACACGGTGACGTCGGGCGGGACGGCAAGGCCGGCGAAGGGGCTCTTCTCGTCAAACGGGGCGAGATGCGCCGGCCGTTCCCAGGAGAGCGTGCCGCCGATCGTTCGGCCGCCGCGGCGGAGCGTCACCGGGAGGAGATCGTCGCTCGCGCTGCCGGCGAGGTCGGGACCGGCGAAGCGCAGCAGCACGCCGCCATTTTCCATCCACTTGACGAGCGCGTCATGCTCGGGACGGCTCGCCGGCGCCGCGTCGGCGAGGATGATCATGGCGATGTCGCGCCGTAGGAGATCGCCGACGCTGCCGCGTCGGACCTCGCTGAAGGGGTTGAGCGCGCGTTCCAGATAGAAGGTCCCGGTGAGGAGCGGCTGCGCGGCTTCGCCGGCGCCGGCGGAGACGATGCCGACCGGCCGACGACGCCAGCGTTCGTCGAGCAGGAGCACGGCGCCGGCCGAGGAATCGCCCTCGATATCGACGCGCACGGCCTGGTTGCGCAATTCGCTCGGCATCGCCAGGCGCACATCGCCCGCCTTCTCGCCGGCGGCGAGGCGCAAGCTGTCGCGCGCCAGGAGCCGGCCATCCTCGCCGCTGGCCCGCAGGTGATATTCGGCCGGCCCGTCGCCGGCGGCGCGATGGACGGAGACGGCGAGCTCGCCGCTTTCATGCTGCGCCGGGGCAATCAACGACGCGAGGCGCTCGGGCGGGTCCGTGACGAGGCGCAGGCTGCCGAAGTGCTGGAGCCGCTCGGCGAAATCGAAGGCATTGCCGCCATCGATTCCGTCGCTCAGCCAGACGACATTCGCATTGCCCGGCAATGGCAAGCCGTCGAGCTTTGCGAGCGCTGCCATCCTGTCTGCCGGCCACGGCCGCGGCACGAGCGCCTCGGCCGCGGCGTCGGCATCGGCGGCGCGCAGCAGCGAAACCGGCCGAGCCGCCTCGTCGCCCGGCGGCGGCGCCGTCGGCAGCAGCATGACCTGCCGGCCGCTACGTTCCGCCTGGCCGAGGAGCTCCTTCATCAGCCGCTGCCGGGCCGCCCAGTCACGCGCGGCGGCCCAGTCATTGTCGACGACGAGCAGGAGCGGCCCCTTCTCGCCGAGCTCGGCCCTCGGGTTGAGCAGCGGATGAGCGAGGCCGAGAATCACCAGCGCCGCGAGGGCCGTGCGGAGCAGGATGAGCCAGAGCGGCGTCCGCGCCGGCGTCTCCTCGCGCGGGGTCAGGCCGAAGAGCAGGCGGATCGCGGGAAAGCGCAGCTGCCGCGGCGCCGGCGGCGTGACGCGGAGCAGCCACCACAGCACCGGCAGAGCGGCAAGACCGAGGAGGAGCCAGGGCGAGGCGAAGGCGAGGGCGCCGAGCGAAAGCACGCGTCAATGTCCCATCGGCTGCGCGAGGGCGGCGTAGAGCGCCAGCAGGGCGGTGTGCGGCGGCCGGTCGCTGCGATGCGTCGCGAAGCTCCATCCGGCGCGGCGGGCGATTGCGGCGAGGCCTTCGCGCTGCGCCGCGAGGCGGTCGACATAATCGTCCCGCACCGCCTCGACGCGGCTGATCAGCACCTCTCCCTCCGCTTCCATCCCTTCGAAGCGCACGCGTCCGTCGAAGGGCAGCGTCTCCTCGGCAGGGTCGAGGATCTGCAGCAAATGACCACGCAGGCCGGAGGCCGCGAAGCGCCCGATGGCCGCGCCGACCGCGTCGAGAGGCGAGAGAAAATCGCTGAAGAGAACGATCTGCGCATGCCGCGGCAGGGCTTCGAACTCCGGCAGGCTGCTGCCCGGCGAGACGGGTCGATCGATGACGGCGGCAATCCGGCTCAAGGCGATGCGGCCGCTGAGGGGGGGCAATCCCGAGCCCAGCACGCAGACGCGTTCGCCGCCGCGCACCAGGAGCGCCGCCAGGGCGACAAGCAGGAGATCGGCGCGTGCCCGCTTTTCCGGCAGCCTTGCCGTTGAGGCGTAGCTCATCGAGGGTGAGTCGTCGCGCCAGAGCCAGACGCTCTGAGCCGCCTCCCATTCGGTCTCGCGGATGTAGAGCCGCTCCGATTTCGCGCTCTCGCGCCAATCGATCCGCTGCGCCGAATCGCCCGGCTGGTATTGCCGAAACTGCCAGAAGGTCTCGCCTTGACCGACACGGCGCCGGCCGTGGACGCCCTGCGCCACCGTCGCCGCGACGCGCTCGGCTGCGACGAGGAGCGGCGGCAGAGTGGCGGCCAGCTCTTCGGCGCGATGCTGGACGCTGACGCGCTCGGCCACGTCAGAGACCGGCTCGCGGCAGCGCTGCGCGGCGGTGCCTCATTGCAGCGGCGCCGTCAGCCGGTCGATGATCTGGCTCAGGGTCACACCGTCGGCGCGCGCGGCGAAGTTGAGCGCCATGCGATGGCGCAGAACCGGCGCCGCGAGGGCGAGCACATCGTCGACAGAGGGCGCGAGGCGATTTTCCAGCAGCGCACGCGCGCGGCAGGCAAGCATCAGCGCCTGACTCGCGCGCGGACCCGGACCCCAGGCGACGTGGCGCTGCGCCTCGGGAATCGTCGAGCTGTCCGGCCGCCCGGAGCGCACCAGCGCGAGAATCGCCTCGACCACGCTTTCGCCGACCGGGATCCGGCGAACGAGACGTTGCGCCTGCAGCAGCTCCTGCGCCGTCATCACCGGCATTGGACGCTCTTCGGCAAGGCCGGTCGTGGCAATCAGCATGCTCCGCTCGGCCTCGAAATCCGGATAGCCGACATCGATCTGCAGGAGGAAGCGGTCGAGCTGCGCTTCCGGCAGCGGATAGGTTCCTTCCTGCTCGAGCGGATTCTGCGTCGCCAGCACATGGAAGGGCCGCGGCAGGGGGTGATAGTGGCCGGCGACGGAGACGCGCCCCTCCTGCATCGCCTGGAGCAGAGCCGATTGCGTCCGCGGGCTCGCACGGTTGATCTCGTCCGCCATCAGCAATTGACAGAAGACGGGGCCCGGTATGAAGCGGAAGGAGCGGCGGCGATTGTCGTCCTCCTCGAGCACTTCCGAACCGATGATGTCGGCCGGCATCAGGTCGGGCGTGCATTGGATGCGCTTGTCCTCGAGGCCGAGAATGGTCCCGAGCGTCTCGACGAGGCGGGTCTTGGCGAGTCCGGGGACGCCGATCAGCAGCGCGTGGCCGCCGGCAATCAGCGTGATCAGCGCTTGATCCACCACCTCGCGCTGGCCGAAGATGATGCGGCCGATGCGCTCGCGCACGAGCGCCAGGCGATGGCCCAGCGCTTCGACCTCGGCGAGGAGGTGGGCCGATTCCTCGGAGGACGGCAGAAGGGGTTCGGTGTTGACGCTCACGAATTGCGGTCCTTTCGCCATGACCGGATGCGGGCCTCGATGACGACGCGCAGCGCCGATAACAGAACGCCGCCCGAGTTGCCGTCGGCCCGCTTCGGCGAGGCCGATCCTGCCGCCTCCCCATCGCTGCCGCCCGGTGCGACCAGCAGACAAACAGATTGTGGCGATTTTGGTATCCACATCTCGCGGGATGGCACGTGGTGGTATCGCGGCTCGCCGATCGGGCGCCTAGCGCTCGCCAAGCTCTTCGCCTCGGTGTTGCGGCGCGCCCCCGACGGGACGTATTGGCTCGTCACCCCGGCGGAGCGCGGCCGGATCACGGTCGAGGACGCGCCGTTTACCGCAGTCGAACTCACCGTCGCCGGGACGGGCAAGGAGCAGACCCTGATCTTCCGCACAAACCTGGATGATAGCGTATCGGCAGGAGAGAACCACCCCCTTCGTGTGACAGCGAATGGTGTGACGGGCGAACCCAACCCGTATATTGTAGTGAGGGACGGCCTGGAGGCGCGCTTGACGCGCGCCGTCTTCTACCAGCTCGTCGATCTCGGCAGGGAGGAGCGGGTCGGCGACAAGACCCTCTATGGCGTATGGAGCAATCGCATTTTTTTTCCGCTGGGAGATCTGCAGAACGGCGGCTGACGCGCAGCTTCGTCCTCGAGCGCTTCAGCGGGCAATCCGGAACCGGACGCCGCAGTTCGGCCGGGAAGGTGCCGGGCGAGCCCGTCGGGCTGCGAGGAGACCATTCCCTGACGCCGGGCGGAAGACCGCCCGACCGGCTGCTCACCCCCGCCGCGGTCCTCGTCCCCATCGTAGATCGAGCGGAAAGGCTGACCGTCCTCTTGACCCAGCGCACGGCGCATCTCGCCGACCATGCGGGACAGATCGCCTTCCCCGGCGGCCGCATCGAGCCCAGCGACGCGGACCCCGTCGCGGCGGCGCTGCGCGAGGCGCATGAGGAGGTGGGATTGCCCTCGGACCATGTCGAGATCATCGGCCGGCTCGACACTTATTTGACCGGAACCGGTTTCGAGGTGACGCCGGTCGTCGGCCTCGTTCGCGCGCCTTACCCTTCGAAGCTCGACGCGTTCGAAGTCGCCGAGATGTTCGAGGTGCCGCTCGACTTCGTCGTCGATCCCGTCAATCACCAGCGCGGCAGCCGTGAATGGAAGGGGACGACCCGCACCTTCTTCGTGCTGCCTTACGAGAACCGCTATATCTGGGGTGCGACGGCCGGCATGCTGGTCAATCTCGCGGAAATTCTCGCCGCCGATCCGGTGACGGGGCGCTGAGGACCGGCTCTTTCAGATTGTTCACCCGCCCCGCCGCCGGGGGGTGGCAGCGGGGCGGGTGGCGGCCGCCGGCCTTCACGCGCGACGGCCGATACGCCGCTCGCCGAGCGTCACTCGGCGGCGTGGGTGCGCTGCTCGGCGCGACGGGGCGCCGATTGCAGGCTGGAAATTCCGTCGAGCAGGCTCCGCGTGCTCAGATCGGCGATCTTGTTCGCTTCGCTGATATAATCCTGCATGATCGAGCGGGTGTAGCGGGCCTGGACGTCCATCGCCTCTCTGAGGCTCGTCGATTGGGCCATCGCCTTGCCCATCTCGATATTCTGATCGAGCCGGCTCCGGCCGAATTCGAGCATCTCGGTGCTGACCGCCATCCAGCCTTCGATGAGCTTGTTGCTCAGCCGGATGAACGGATCGAAATCCGGCAGTTGGCCGGCCATTCCAAGGCGCCGCTCCTCCGTGTCGCTGCTGCGCTTGTTGGTTGATTCTTCCACCTTCGGCATGCAACCCTCCATGGAATGCGAAGTCTCTTCCCGGCCGAACGATTATTGCAGAAGAAAGACATTGCGTCCGAGACGACAAAATAGAACGAATGAATGTGGCCCGCAACAGAACCTTTGATGTCAGGTCGATTACACGGCATATCGATCCGTAATTGCGCCATTCGTAAATGGAATGCATCCTAAGGGGGAATTTTATTATCCAAAAGTGATGAGATCGCAGGTTGATCGGGCGCGCTGATCGGCAGAACGTCTTAGCCCATCCTTACCCGCCGCGGCGCGCCTGCTCGATTGCTGCCCAGACGCGTTGCGGCGAGGCCGGCATATCGAGATGGCGGATTCCGAGCGGCGCCAGCGCATCCATCACCGCATTCATGACGGCGCCCAACGCGCCGACCGAGCCTGCTTCGCCGACGCCCTTGATGCCGAGAGCGTTTGTCGTGCAGGGAACGTTGTTGTAGGCGACCGCGATCTCGGGGACGTCGCCGGCGCGCGGCACGGCGTAATCCATCAGCGACCCGGTGAGGAGCTGCCCGCTCTCGCGCTCGAAGACGGCGTGCTCCATCAGCGCCTGGCCGATGCCCTGAACGACGCCGCCATGGATCTGCCCCTCGACGATGAGCGGGTTGACGAGGACGCCGAAATCATCGACCAGCGCGTAGCCGCAGATCGTGGTGGCGCCGGTCTCCGGGTCGATCTCGACCTCGCAGATATGGCAGCCATTCGGGAAGGTGTTTTTCGTCGCCGTGCTGTAGCCGATGTCGTCGAGAGCGCGCGGGAGGCCGTCCGGCAAGGTTCGGTCATTGGCGCGCGTCTTGCGCGCCAGCTCCATGATCGATATGCGGCGATCCGTCCCGGCGATGGCGAAGACCCCGTCGCGGAACTCGATATCCGGCTCGGCGGCTTCGAGGAAATGCCCGGCGAGCCTGCGGCCACGGGCGACGATCTTGTCGGCGGCGTCGAGGAGCGCCGTGCCGGCCAGCATCAAGGTCTTGGCGCCGCCCGTGCCGGCGCCCTGCTTCAGGCGGTCGCTGTCGCCATGGATGAAGTCGATCCGGTCGAAGGGCACACCGAGGCTCTCCTCGAGGATCTGCGCGAAGGCGGTCTCGTGGCCCTGACCCGAGGGGCCGGCGCCGACATGCATCAGAATGCGGCCGTCATCGGTGAAGCGGATGTCGGCCGCCTCCTGCGGCGTGTTGGCGGTCACCTCCATGTAGTAGTTCATGCCGATGCCGCGCAGCTTGCCGCGCCGCTTCGCCTCGGCGCGTCGCGCCGGAAAATCGCGCCATTGGGCGAAATCGAGGGCGCGCTCCAGGATCGCGGGGAAATCGCCGCTGTCGTAGAGCGCGATCATCGGCGTCTGGTAGGGCATCGCCTCCGGCGGCACGAGATTGCGCCGCCGGATCTCGTCGGCAGAGAGGCCGGTCTCACGCGCCGCCGTGTCGACGAGGCGCTCGAGAATGTAGGAAGTCTCGGGCCGCCCCGCGCCGCGATAGGCATCGACCCAGACGGTATTGGTAAAGACCGCGCGCACGCGGGCATGCGCTGCCGGGATGCGATAGGCGCCGGTCAGCAGGCGGTAGCCGGCGATGGTCGGGATGATGAGCGAGAAGGAGGAGAGATAGGCGCCGACATTGGCGAGGCTGTCGACGCGAATGGCGAGGAAGCGCGCTTCGGCATCGAGGGCGAGCTCGGCATGGACCTGCTGCTCGCGGCCCTGGCTGTCGCTGAGGAACGCCTCCTGCCGCTCGCTCGCCCATCTGACCGGACGGCCGAGCTGACGCGCTGCCCAGGCGACGAGCGTGTTCTCGGGGAAATCGAAGCCCTTCATGCCGAAGCTGCCGCCGACGTCGCGCGTCACGACCCGCACCTTGTCTTCGGCGACGCCGAGGTTTTTCGCCAAGTTGCGGCGCTGCGCCATGACGCCTTGCGAGCCGAGCTGGACGGTGTAGCGGCCGGAGGCGGGATCGTATTCGCCGACGATGCTGCGCGCCTCCATCGACATGACGACGACGCGGTTGATCGCGAGGTCGAGGCGGACAATGCGTGCCGCCTTGGCGAAAGCGGCCTCGACCGCCTCGACGTCGCCGAGCCGCCAATCCATGCTGATATTGTCCGGCGCCGCCTCATGGAGGAGCGGCGCCCCCGATGCGATCGCCGCCGCGGGTTCCGTTACCGCGGGCAGCGGCTCATAGGCGACCTCGATGAGCTCGGCGGCGTCCTTCGCGGCATCCACGGTCTCGGCGACGACCATCGCGACGGGCTCGCCGACGCAGCGCACGCGATCGGACGCGAGGAGCGGTCGGCCGGGGCTCACATAGTCGCTGCCGTCGTGGTTCTTGAGCGGCACCGTGCATTGAATGACGCCGAGCTTCGCCGCAGCGATATCGGCATGCGTGTAGACGGCGAGCACCCCCGGCGCTTCGCGCGCGGCCGCCGCCTCGATCCCGCGAAGGCGCGCATGAGCATGCGGGGAGCGCAGGAAGACGGCATGCGCCTCGCCTGGCAGGCTGAGATCGTCGGTATAGCAGCCCGACCCGGTGACGAACCGAATATCCTCCTTGCGGCGCACCGCCTGCCCGATGCCGAACTGACCCAACGGCTCCTCCTTGCGATCGCGGATGAACGCTGCCCTTGAAGCGCGAAGGATTTTAGGGGCGAGGAAGGGCGGGTAAAGGCGATTTGCCGCAATTCAGGGATGCGAGCGGCTGGGCCGCACGCGCGGATGGCTTCGAACGCCGCCCGGTGCCGAGGCCGCCCGCCATGCGTTCATCTTGCAGACCAATCGGGCGAGGGCGTGGCTTGCGCGGCAGAGCGGCGGTTTCCGCGGCGATCGACACGGACATACCGGCGCGGCTCGATCGCTTGCCCTGGAGCCCCTTTCACTGGCTCGTTGTCGTCGCGCTCGGCATCACCTGGATTTTGGATGGACTCGAAGTGACGCTTGCCGGCTCCGTGGCGGCGGCGCTGCAGGAGAGCCCGGTCCTTCGTCTCGATACCGCCGAGGTCGGCGCCGCCGCCAGCATCTATCTTCTGGGCGGCATCTCCGGCGCCGTCTTCTTCGGCTGGCTCACGGACCGGTGGGGCCGCAAGAAGCTCTTCAACATTACCCTCGGCCTCTACCTTCTGGCGACGGCGGCGACGGCGCTGTCCTGGAATTTCTGGAGCTTCGCCCTGTTCCGCTTCTTCACGGGCGCTGGGATCGGCGGCGAAGGTACTGCGATCAACTCGGCGATCCAGGAGCTGATACCGGCGCGCTTTCGCGGCTGGACCGACCTCACGATCAACGGCAGCTTCTGGGTGGGTGCGGCGCTCGGCGCCGCCGGAACGATCATTCTGCTCAATCCCCGCTTGCTGCCGCCCGATTGGGGTTGGCGCTCGGCATTCGGGATCGGCGCGGTGCTGGGCCTCGTCATCCTCTATCTGCGGCAATTCGTGCCGGAGAGCCCGCGCTGGCTCCTCATTCACGGCCGTCCCGCCGAGGCGGACCGTATCATCGCCGAGATCGAAAGCCGGGTCGTGACCGCGACCGGCACGGTCTTGCCGCGGGCGCTGGCGCGTCTGCGCGTCAGCGGCCGCGGGCGCGCGACGCTCGCCGCCGTTGCCCGCACGCTCATCCGCACCCATCCGCGGCGGACGCTCTTGGGGCTTATCCTCATCACCACCCAGGCCTTCTTCTACAACGCGATCTTCTTCACCTATGCGCTTGTTTTGACGAAATTTTATGATGTCGCTTCGTCGGCAGTCGGACGCTATATGCTGCCCTTCGCGCTCGGCAATTTCTGCGGGCCGCTTCTCCTCGGACGGTTCTTCGATTCGATCGGGCGCAAGCCGATGATCAGCGGCACCTATGCGATTTCCGGCCTGCTCCTCGCCGCGACCGCCTTCCTCTTCGGGGCGGGACAGTTGAACGCGGTGACGCAGACGGCGGCCTGGACCGCTATCTTCTTCTTTGCTTCGGCGGCGGCGAGCGCCGCCTATCTCACCGTCAGCGAGTGTTTCCCGCTCGAGATCCGCGCCCTCGCGATCGCGCTCTTCTATGCCGCGGGAACCTTGCTCGGCGGCGTCGCCGCGCCCTGGATCTTCGGGCGCCTCATCGAGAGCGGCGCCCGCATCGAGATCGTCTGGGGCTATCTTTTCGGCGCCGTGCTGATGCTCGTCGGCGCAGGCGGTGAACTCGTCCTCGGCATCAAGGCGGAGCGGCGCTCGCTCGAAGATGTGGCGACGCCGCTCTCGGCCGAGGAGTCGGCCGGATGATTCGAGGCGGCACAAATCCGGGATCGCGACGCGCTTTCCGCGCGTTGACCGCATCCGATGGGATAAGCCCGCCGCCGAGGCGGACCGGGTCGAGGGGCTGGAGCGCATGATCGGGTGAAGGAAGAGCTCGCGGCTGTCGCCGCCGCGGCGCGGGAGTGCAGGGCCTGCCCGCTCTGGGCGCCGGCGACCCAAACCGTCTTCGGCGAAGGGCCGGCGCCGGCGCGCGTCATGCTGGTCGGCGAGCAGCCGGGCGATCAGGAGGATCTCGCCGGCCGCCCCTTCGTCGGACCGGCAGGGCGGCTGCTCGATCGGGCTCTCACCGAGGCTGGGCTCGACCGTCGGCGCGTCTACGTCACCAATGCGGTCAAGCATTTCAAGTTCCAGCCGCGCGGCAAGCGCCGCCTTCATCAGAAGCCGAGCACCGGCGAGATCGTCGCCTGCGTGCCTTGGCTTGAGCGCGAGCGGGCGCTCGTCGAGCCGGCGATCATCATCCTCCTCGGCGCGACGGCGGCGCGCAGCGTGCTGCGCCGCAATGTCGCGATTGCGCGCGAACGCGGGCGTCTCATTCCGCTCGAAGGCGGCGGCGCGGCGCTGGTGACGGTCCACCCCTCCTATCTTCTTCGCCTGCGCGACGAGGAGGAGCGGCACGCCGCCTTTGCCGCTTTTGTCGCCGATCTGCGCATCGCCAAGGAGGCGCTCGGCTGAGGAAAGGCGGCGCCGGCTTGCACTTCACGCTGCGCGCGCTTTCACCCTATGATGCAGGTCATGCGGAAGGGAGGCACGATGCCGGAGGGCCTTTGGGTCGCGAGCTTGACACCGCTCGATGCCGATTTCGGCTGCGACACGCGCCGCCTTGCTGACCATTGCCGCTTTCTGCTGGCCGCGGGCTGCGATGGCATCGCTCTGTTCGGCACGACGGGCGAGGGGCCGTCCTTTACAGCGCGCGAGCGCCGCCGCGCGCTGGAGGCCGTCATCGGCGCCGGCATTGCGCCGGATCGGATCATCCTCGGCACGGGCTGCCCCGCCATTCCCGACACGATCGAGCTCAGCCGCGCTGCGGCCGAGGCGGGCTGCGCCGGCTCTCTGGTGTTGCCACCGTTCTTCTTCAAGGGAGTCGATGGGGAAGGCGTGTTCCGCGCCTTCGCCCGGATCGCTGAAGGAGTGCGCCATTCGGCAGCGAAGCTTTATCTCTACAATATTCCGTCGGTGAGCGCCGTCGCCCTCGATTACGAGACGATCGAGCGGCTTGCCTGCACCTTCCCGGGCGTCATCGCCGGAGTGAAGGACAGCTCGCTCGATTGGAGCTACACGGCGCCGCTCCTTGAGCGCTTTCCCGACCTCGCCATCTTCGTCGGCGCCGAGCACCATATCCCGCAGGCCTTGCGCGCCGGGGCGGCTGGCACGATTTGCGGGCTCGCCAATGTTGCTCCGCGCCGCATCCGCGCCCTTTACGACGCTGTCGATGCCGAGGCGGTCCGAGCGCCTCTCGCCGAGGTCGAGACCATGCTCGCGGCGATTGAGCCGCATTTTTTCGTGACGGCGCTGCGCGCGATCGCGGCGGCGCAGAGCGGCGATGCCGCATGGCGCCGCGTGCGGCCGCCGCTGTATCCGCTCGACGCCGCCGCGGAGCAACAGCTCCTGGCCTCGCTGGCGCCGCTGCATCTCGACGCCATGCCGGCCTCACCTCATGTGGAGGCGATCGATGCGACTCGATGACTTCGCGGCGCTCACCTTCGACTGCTACGGCACGCTCATCGATTGGGAGAGCGGCATCCTGGCAGCGGCGCGGCCCTGGATCGCGGCGCGGCGACCCGGCCTTTCCGACGACGCCCTCCTCGAAGCCTTTGGCCGGGTCGAACATGCGGTGGAAGCCGCCCATCCGACGATGCGCTACAGCCAATTGCTGGCGGAAGTCCATCAAAGCCTCGCGCGCGAGCTCGGCATCACGCCGGACGCGGCAGAGGCCGCGCGCTTTGCCGCCTCGATCCGCGACTGGCCGCCCTTCCCGGACAGCGTCGAGGCGCTGCGCTACCTGAAGCGGCACTACAAGCTCGTCATCCTCTCCAATGTCGACCGCGCCTCCTTCGCGGCGAGCAACGAGAAGCTCGGCGTCGTCTTCGATGCCGTCGTCACGGCCGAGGATGTCGGGTCGTACAAGCCGGACCGGCGCAATTTCGAGGCGCTGCTCGCGACCATGGCGAAGCTCGGCGTTCCGAAGGAGAAAATCCTCCACACGGCGCAGAGCCTTTATCACGACCATGTTCCGGCGAAGGCGATCGGACTCACATCCGCCTGGATCGACCGCCGGCGCGGCAAGGCGGGCGGCGGCGCGACGCCGGCAGCGGCGCCCGTCGCGCCCGATTTCGTCTTCGCCGGCATGGCGGAATTCGTGGCCGCCCATCGCGCCTTGGCTGCCGCCGCGCCGCCATGAGCGCCGCTCCGAGGCCGGCTCTGCTCCTCGACCGCGACGGCGTCGTCAACGACGATACGGGATACCTCCACAAAATCGCCGAGTGCCGTTTTGTCGAAGGCATTTTCGATTTGGCCCGCGCCTTCGCCCGGCGCGGCTTCGCCATCGTCATCGCGACGAACCAATCGGGGATCGGCCGCGGCTATTACGGCGAGGGGGAATTCCTCGAACTCATGGATTGGATGCGTGCGGCATTCGCGCAAAACGGCGTTGCACTCGACGGCGTCTATTACTGCCCCGATCATCCGACCGAAGGGCAGGGCGCCTATCGCCGCGACAGCCCGCGGCGGAAACCCGGACCCGGGATGCTTCTCGAAGCTGCCGCCGAGCTCTCGCTCGATCTCGCGCGCTCGTGGTGCCTCGGCGATCAGGCAAGCGACATCGCCGCAGGTCGAGCGGCAGGCGTCGGGACCCTCGTTCTTTTCGACCCGAAAGCATTGGAGATTTCGCGCCGCGAGGATTACTGGATCGTGCCGAGACTTGCCGATGTCGTCGATTTGCTGCTTTCTGAGCGAAGACAATGAAGCGCCCTGACCCTGTCGGGTGGATGACCGCGTGAACCTTGTGGGGGAGTTTCAGGGATGAAAATTCTGGTGACAGGCGGCGCCGGCTTCATCGGCACCTCCGTCATCCGCCACCTGCTGCGCGATGTCGGAGCCGCCGTCGTCAATCTCGACAAGCTGACCTATGCCGGCTCAAACCCGCCTTTGGGTGAGCTCGCTGCTGCCGATCGGTATTGGCTCGAAGTCGCCGATATTTGTGACCGGGAGCGGCTTCGCGACGTGTTTGCGCGGCACCGGCCGGACGCCGTCATGCATCTGGCCGCCGAGACCCATGTCGATCGGTCCATCGACCGTCCCGATGATTTTATTGCGACAAACCTCCTCGGGACCTTCGCCCTTCTCGAAGCCGCGCGCGCGTACTGGCAGGGCCTTGCCGGGGAGGCGCGGCAGAGCTTCCGCTTTCATCACATCTCGACCGACGAGGTGTTCGGATCGGTGGAGGGCGATGCCCGTTTCAGCGAGGAGACCGCTTACCGGCCGAACAGCCCCTATGCCGCGAGCAAGGCCGGCGCCGACCATCTCGTGCGCGCCTGGCACCGGACTTACGGGCTGCCGGTCGTGACGACCAACTGCTCGAACAATTACGGCCCCTGGCAATTTCCCGAGAAGCTGATCCCGCTCGTCATTCTCAACGCGATCGAAGGCAAGGAGCTGCCGGTCTATGGCCGCGGCGCCAATATCCGCGACTGGCTCCATGTCGAGGACCATGCGCGGGCGCTCTTCCTCGTGCTCCGGCAGGGCCGCCTCGGCGAGACCTACAATATCGGCGGCGGGGCCGAGCGCAGCAATATCGAGGTGGTGCGCATGATCTGCGCCATTCTCGACGAGGAGCTGCCGAGCGCGCCGCATCGCCCACACGAGCGCCTCATCCGCTTCGTCGCCGACCGGCCGGGCCATGATCTGCGCTACGCCATCGACGACACGAAGGTGCGCCGCGAGCTGGGCTGGCGTCCGCAGGAGACCTTCGAGAGCGGGCTGCGCCGGACCGTGCGCTGGTATCTCGACAACCGCGCCTGGTGGGAGCCGATCCGCAGCGGCGTCTATCGCGGCGAGCGGCTGGGGGCACCTTCCCTCGCCATCCCCCGCGAGGGGGGCGGGGGCGACAGGGTGCAACCGCTATCTCCCTCCCTCCTCGCGGAGGCGGGCCGGGGAGGGAAGCGAGGCGCATGATGAAGGGGATCATTCTTGCCGGCGGCTCGGGGACGCGGCTCTATCCGCTGACCCGCGCCTTCTCGAAGCAGCTCCTGCCGATCTACGACAAGCCGATGATCTACTACCCGTTGACGACGCTGATGCTGGGCGGCATTCGCGAGATTCTCGTCATCTCGACGCCGTCGGACAACGCCGCCTTCCGCACGCTCCTCGGCGATGGCGGGCAATGGGGGATCAGCCTCGCCTATGCCGAACAGCCGAGCCCCGACGGACTCGCCCAGGCCTTCCTCATCGGCCGCGATTTCCTCGCGGGATCAGGTGCGGCCCTCGTCCTCGGCGACAATCTCGTCTATGGCGACGGGCTGACGGGTCTCCTCGGAAAGGCGGCGGCGCGGCCGCAAGGCGCCACCGTCTTCGGCTATCGGGTCGTCGATGCGCAGCATTACGGGGTCGTCGAGTTCGATCGCGCCGGCAACGCCGTGTCGATCGAGGAGAAGCCGGCGCGGCCGCGCTCGGATTGGGCGGTCACGGGCATCTATTTCTACGACCGCGATGTCTGCGACATCGCCGCGGCGGTGCGGCCTTCGCCGCGCGGCGAACTCGAGATCACCGACGTCAACAACGCCTATCTCAAGGCGGGCAAGCTGCAGGTCGAGCGGCTGGGGCGCGGCTACGCCTGGTTCGACACGGGGACCCACGATTCGCTCCTCGAAGCCTCGGAATTCGTGCGGACGCTGGAGAAGCGCACTGGCCAGAAGATCGGCTGCCCGGAAGAGGTGGCGTTCCGTCAGGGCTTCATCGATGCCGAGCAGCTGTTGCGGCAGGCGCGGCTCTACGCTAAATCCGGCTACGGTCACTATCTCGAACGGCTCGCCGAGGAGGCGTCGCAACCACCGTGAGCGCATCATGAAACGGGCGCTGATCACCGGAATCACCGGCCAGGACGGCGCCTATCTGACGGAGTTCCTCCTCGGCAAGGGCTACGAGGTCCACGGGCTGCTGCGCCGCGCCAGCCTCTTCAACACCGACCGCATCGATCACATCTACCACGACCCGCATGTGGAGGGACCGGCGCTGCGCCTTCACTACGGCGACCTCGGTGACGGCACGGCGCTGCGCCGCGTCCTCGAGAAGGTCCAGCCGGACGAGGTCTACAACCTCGCGGCACAAAGCCATGTCAAGGTGTCGTTCGAGGTCCCCGAATATACCGCCGACATCGTCGCGCTCGGCACGCTGCGCCTTCTCGAAGCGCTGCGCGATCACATGACGGTCAGCGGCGCCAAGGTCCGCTACTACCAGGCCGGCTCCTCGGAGATGTTCGGCTCGGCGCCGCCGCCGCAGAGCGAGCGGACGCCGTTCCATCCGCGCAGCCCCTATGCGGTCAGCAAGGTTGCGGCGCATTGGTACGCGGTCAACTACCGCGAAGCTTATGGCATGTTCGTCTGCAACGGCATCCTCTTCAATCACGAGAGCCCGCGGCGCGGCGAGACCTTCGTCTCGCGCAAGGTGACGCGCGCCGTCGGGCGCATCAAGGAGGGGCTGCAGGAGAAGCTTTATCTCGGCAATCTCGAGGCGCGGCGCGACTGGGGGTTTGCCGGCGACTATGTCGAGGCGATGTGGCTCATGCTTCAGCACGAGACCGCGGACGACTACGTCATCGCGACCGGCGCCTCGCACAGCGTTCGCGATCTCGCCGCCGCGGCTTTCGCCGAGCTCGGCATGGACTGGCGCGAGTTCGTCGCCTTCGATGCGCGCTATCTGCGCCCGGCCGAGGTCGATGCGCTGCAAGGCGATGCGACCAAGGCCCGCGAGCGCCTCGGCTGGCGGCCGCGCGTCGATTTCGCGCAGCTCGTCAAGATGATGGTCGCGCATGATCACGATTTGGCGCGCCAAGAGAAGACGCTGAGGAGCGCCGGCTTCGGCGTGCCGGTCCGCGGCGCCGCCCATAGCTGAGCGCGTTCAGAGGAGGCGGGCGCCGAGGAGCGTCAAGGCGCCTTGCGCCGCCAGCAACGCCGCCGCGCCGTAGCGGGCCCAGCGCGGGTCGAAGCGGTGGCTCGCGAAAGAGCCCATGAGCACGACCGGCAGGTTGGCGGCCATCATGCCGGCCGTCGTGCCGAGCACGACCCAGAGGACGTCATCAAAGCGGGCGGCGAGCGCCGCGGTGGCGAATTGAGTCTTGTCGCCGATCTCGGCGAGGAAAAAGCTCACCAGCGTTGCGGGAAAGGCGGTTCCGCGCTTGGCGGTGGCGGTCTGTTTCTCATCGAGGCGCTCGGGGATGAGCGCCCAGGCCGCCATGGCGATGAAGGACAGGCCGAGGATCCAACGGAGCCGCTGCGGTTCGACGGCGTTCCCGATCCACTGGCCGATCAACCCGGCGAGGGCGTGATTGGCGATGGTGGCAATGAGAATGCCGCAGGTGATCGCCAGCGGCCGGCGATAGCGTGCAGAAAGGACGAGGGAGAGGAGCTGCGTCCGGTCGCCGATTTCGGCGATGGCGACGACGAGCGCCGACTCGATGACGGGATGCATGGCGATCTGTGCCCGAGGGGAAGAAGAATGGGTTCCCGCAAACGGCTTCAGGACCGCCGCGGCGCGCCCTCGCTCCGCACAGCGCGCCCCGTCAGCGGCACCACATTGCCAACCTCGATCTGGGACGGTCGATATTCCGGGACGAGGCGGCGGAGCTGCGCCTGAAGGGAGCCGACCTCGCCCCGCCGGCAGCTCTGCGCGAGCTCGTCGATCGCGGCGCCGAGCGTCGCGGCGTCGGCGGTGCGGGGCGACGCGAGAAGGATGCCCTCGCAGGCTGTCGGCAGCAGCGCCTCGCCGCCGTGGAAGATCTCTTCGAAGAGCTTCTCGCCGGGCCGCAGTCCAGTGAATTCGATGGCGACGTCGATGCCGGGGCGCTTGCCGGCGAGGCGGATCATCTGATGCGCGAGGTCGAGGATGCGCACCGGCTCGCCCATGTCGAGGACAAAGATCGTGCCCGCCGCCTCGCTGTTGCTGCCGAGGGCGGAGGCCTGCAGGACGAGCTCGACGGCTTCGCGCACGGTCATGAAGTAGCGCTTCATCTCGGGATGGGTGACGGTGAGCGGCCCGCCGGCGGCGAGCTGGCGCTGGAAAAGCGGCACGACCGAGCCCGTCGAGCCCAGCACATTGCCGAAGCGCACCGTGATGAAGCGTGTCGGGCGCGCCTGGCCGGGGCGACGCTCGGCAAGATCAAGGGCTTGGCAATAGCTTTCGGCGATGCGCTTCGTCGCCCCCATGACGCTGGTCGGGTTGACGGCCTTGTCGGTGCTGATCTGGACCATTGCCGAAACGCCGGTCGCCCGGCAGGCATCGGCGACGTTGCGCGAGCCGATGACGTTGGTCAGCACGCCCTCGACGGGGTTGGCCTCGACCATCGGCACATGCTTCAGCGCCGCCGCGTGGAAGACGAGCTCGGGGCGCAGCTCGCGCATCACCTGATCGAGCCGAGGCTTGTCGCGGATGTCGGCCAGTACCGCGCGGCGCGGCAAGCGCGGATGCGCCTCGGCGATTTCGAGGTCGATCGAGTAGAGGTTGAACTCGCCGCTGTCGAGGAGTGCGATCTCCTCCGGGCCCAGGGCGCCGATCTGGCGGGCGAGCTCGCTGCCGATGGTGCCGCCGGCGCCGGTGACGAGGACGCGGCGGCCCGCCACGAGGCGCCGCATGCCCTCGCGGTCGAGCACGGCCTGCGCGCGGCCGAGCAGATCCTCGATCGCGATCGGGCGGATCTCGAGCTTCTCGACGGCGCCGTCGCGGAACTCGACGAGCCGCGGCATGCGCGCCACCGTCATGCCGTGCTGGTCGGCGCCCTCGACGATCTTGCGGACGATCCGGCCCTCGAGATTGTCGCGCGTCAGGATGAGCCGCTGCGGCCGATTGCCGGCGCGCGTCAGGCGCTCCAGCACGGCGGGCAGATCGTCGAGGGTGCCGAGAACCTCGACGCCATGAATGTTCCGCCCGACGCGCCCCGCTCCGATGCTCACCATGCCGACGGCGCGATAGAGCTGTGCCGCGCTGTTGTGGACGGCGCGTATGAAGAGCTCGGCGCCGTCATCGGCGCCAATGAGAAGGACAGGAACCGCCTGCGCCTCGCCGGTACCGTGCCAGAGCGCCTGGCGCCGGTCCTTGAGGACGCGGTAGACGAATCGCGGACCGCCGATCATGAACAGAAGGAGGAACCAGTTGATGATCGGCACCGAGCGCGGCAGCCCGCCGGCGCGCGTCAGAATGAATTGGGCGGGAACGAAGATGAGAATGATGAGGCTGGCCGCGCGGACGAGGGCGAGGAGGTCGTTGACCGAGGCGTAGCGCCAGATCCCGCGATAGAGGCCGAGCGACCAGAAGACCGCGGCGGCGATCACCGTGATGAGCAGCGTCCCTTCGAGGAGGGCGCCGCCATAGAGCGTGATCTGGTCGCCGACGCGCAGATAAAGCGACAGCGCGAAGGAGAGCGCCGCCATGATGATGTCGTGAGCATAGGCGACATGGCCGTGGCGGAAGCGGACGGTCCTCATCGCATTTGCCCGGTGCGCGTCATCATCGGACCGCCGAATTCCCCTGCAACAGGCGCTCGCCCGTCCCTATACCCTATCGCGCGCCCGCCGGCAAAGACACAAGGCCGGGAGGCTGCGCGGCCGCGGTGATCGCGAGGCCTTCATCCACGGTGAAGGGCGGCGTCCACGCGAATTCCCGGCGGAAGCGCGAATCATCGACCGCGAAGGAACCGAGGAGCGGGTTCGCCATGGCGCCTCGGCCGGCAAGGCGGAGGGTAGCCGACAGCAAGAGTGCCGGCACCGGCAGAAGGCGGGCTCGGCCGCCAAGGGCACGCCGGATCCGCCGGACGAGCTCGGGCGTCGAGAGATCCTCGCCGTCGCGCAGCAGGAAGGTGCGGCAGTCCGGCTGCGGCGGCGCCCCGAGCACCGCCTCGATGGCGGCTGCGAGGTTGCCGAGAAAAAGCAGGCTGCGGCGGTTGGCGAGCGCGCCGAAGGGCAGCGGCAGGCCGGAGCGGCAGAGGCGCAGCAGCGCCGCGAAATTGGCCTTGGCGCCGGGACCGTAGACGAGCGGCGGGCGGAGGATCACCGTCGCCGGTCCGCCTTCCGCGGCAAGGCGCGCCAGCCCTTGCTCGGCCGCCCATTTCGATGCCGCATAAGCGCCCTCGGGCCGCGGCGCGTCGGCTTCGTCGAAGGGCCGGCCGCGGCTCTCCTCGCCATGGACTTTGGCGCTGCTGAGATAGAGGAGGCGCCCGACGCCCGCCGCCCGCGCCGCTTCCGCGAGGCGCAAGCTCCCGCGATGGTTGACGCGATCGAACTCGGCGGCGTTGCAATGCGCGACATGGGCGCGCCCGGCGAGATGAATGACCGTATCGACCTCCCGCAGCGCTTCCGCCCAATCCGTATCGGGACCGATGTCGTCGATATGGCGGAGATCGGCCGAGGCGGGCAGCGGCCCATCGGGAACGGTGCGCAGCGCCAGAACGAGCCGGTAACGCGGCGCCAGGGCCGACACGAGCGCGCGGCCGATGAAGCCGGTCGCCCCGGTGATCAAGATGCGCTCCATGGGAGAATGCTACCCCGAGGCGCCGCCCGCAGACAGCGCCGTGATGCCGCCGTTTCGCTTTCGCGTGGCAGGGCGAGCTACCGGGTCTTGAACATGACGCAGAGCCGTCCTATGTCGAAAATCGCCAGGCGCTCATGATGGGGCTTGGCCGACGCCGACCAACGGCGTCCCGTGCTCGTATCCATGTTGCTCAAAGGAGGATGTGGCTATGAGGACCGCAATCGATTTCTCACCGCTGTGGCGGTCGAGCATCGGCTTCGACCGCATGGTCAACCTGCTCGACGAAGTGACGCGCTTCGAGCCGGCCGATCAGTATCCGCCATACAACATCGAGAAGACCGGTGAGGATGCCTACCGAATCACGCTCGCGGTGGCAGGCTTCGCGCCGAACGAGCTGACGGTCACGGCGCAGCCCAATCTGCTGGTCATCTCGGGTAACAAGGCCGATGCTCCGAGCCGGCAATTCCTGCATCAAGGGATCGCAGCCCGCGCTTTCGAGCGGCAATTCAAGCTTGCCGATTTCGTCAAGGTCGCCGGGGCGAGCCTCGAGCAGGGCCTGCTCATGATCGACCTCGTGCGCGAGGTGCCTGAGGCGATGAAGCCGCGTCGCATCGAGATCGCCAGCGGCAGCCAGATCAGGGCGGTCGAGAGCAGGCAAGCGGCCTAAGCCAGAAGCCAGTCAACCAGACGATCTGAAACTTCGCGACGGGCGTGCCCCTGCGCCCGCGAAGCCAGGGTGCGCGCCGGTCGCCTCTCGAAATGGAGGTGAACCATGGATGTGAAGAGCCTGATTCCCTGGGGCCGGAATCGCAATGCGCCGGCCTTGCGCTATGCCGAGGAAGCGAGCCCGTTTCTGGCGTTGCATCGCGAGATGAACCGGCTGTTCGACGACTTCTTCCGGGGCTGGGATCTGCCGGTGCCCTCGCGCTTCGGCTGGTCGGCCGGATGGCCCAGCGTCGAGGTGAGCGAGACCGAAAAGGAGTTCAAGGTCGTGGCCGAGCTGCCCGGCCTCGAAGAGAAGGACGTCGATGTGACGCTCCATGACGGCGTGCTCACGCTCAAGGGCGAAAAGAAGTCCGAGAGCAATGGGTCCGTCTATAGCGAACGCTGGCAGGGCAGCTTCCAGCGATCCATACAGCTCGGGCCGGAGGTCGATCCGGACAAGGTGGCGGCGTCCTTCAAGAACGGCGTGCTGACCGTCACACTGGCGAAACGGCCTGAGGCCCAGAGCCAAGTCAAACGGATCCCGATCAAAGGGTGACGCGTGCTTGGCAGCGATCTCGAGAAGTCGAAGCGTGCACGACCCGGGCGCCGGATGGTCGGTTCGGCCATCCGCCGCCAGGCTCGCTCAAAGGAGGCGCCGGCCGTAGCCATTGCGCGACGTAGGTAGGATGGCCTTATGTCTTGGCGATCGGCACCTCCACCGAGAAGCAAGTTCCCCTGCCGGGCTGCGAGCGCATGCCGGCGCCGCGTCGGCGGCAGCCAATGAGGACGCGGCCTCGTTCCGTATACTTCACGGCATTGCCAATCACATCTGAATGATGTGTGTCTTCGCGAGCGGCCAGTCAGGATGCCATGCCGCTTCACCCGCCGCGAACTTCCCAACGGCTCACCGCCGCGGTTTCGCGGAGCTCTGATTCCGGGTACTAGGAAGCCCGGCGGGCGCGCCGATGGCCGGCGTGGCAATCGGCCTCAGAGGAGCCGTGACCTTTATCGCCAGCAAGCTGATCTGGAGTGTGCTCGCGCCGGGCAACCTTCTGCTGCTGCTCCTTATTTTCGCGACTCTGCGGCTCGTGCTGAGCAAAGGGGCACGCGGGCGGGGCGTCCTCGCTGTTGTGACCCTGGCCTTCTTCGCCTTCGCCGTGCTGCCGCTCGGCGCCTGGCTCGCCGCGCCTCTCGAGAATCGTTTTCCGCTGCTGCGCGATCCGCCGGCGCATATCGACGGCATCATCCTGCTCGGCGGCGCCGTCGATGCGGAGCTCAGCCATGAGCGCGGTCAGGTGCAGCTCGACGAGGCGGCCGAGCGGGTGACCGAGACGGCCGCGCTGGCGCGGCGCTATCCCGAGGCGCGGATCGTCGTCAGCGGCGGCGAGAACCGCCTGCTGCCGCGCGGCCTCGCCGAAGCCGAGGCGACGCGTCGCCTGCTTCTTGAGCTCGGCGTCGCCGCGGATCGGATCACGACCGAGGATGCCTCGCGCAATACCTGGGAAAACGCCCTCTTTTCCTATAGGACCGTTCGGCCGCGCGCCGGCGAGAAATGGCTGCTCGTCACCTCGGCAATGCATATGCCGCGCGCCATGGGCTGCTTTCGCCGCGCCGGATGGCCGCCGCTCGAAGCCTACCCCGTCGACTACCGCAGCCCGCCGCGCGTTCCGCTGGGCCTCGGCTTCGAGTTTCCGGCCGGTCTCGATCTCGCCAATCAGGCCGCCAAGGAATGGCTGGGGCTCGTTGCCTATCGCTTGCTCGGGCGGACCGACGCCCTGTTTCCGTCGCCATCCGCGGGAGGTGGCGGGGCTGATCAGATCGTGAGCGGGTCGGGATAGCTCTCGGCGACGCAGTCCAGAACCTGGCCGCTCATCGCACGAGAGCGGGCTGGCAGACCTGACTCGAACGCCTCCTTAGGCCAGCAATCTCTCGAACGCGGCGGCGGCTTCGTCCCAACCGTAGGAGCGCTTGCCGGCCAATGCCGCCGCATGCTGCGCGCGCCAGAGCTCGTCATCGGTGAGAAGGCGAATGGCGGCGGCGGAAAAGGCGGCGGCGTCCTTGGCGATGAAGCCGGTGAGGCCGTCATCGACCCGCTCGCGCAAGCTGCCGATGTCCTGGACGACGGCGGGAACGCCCATGGCCTGCGCCTCGGCCGCGGCGGCGCAGAACGTCTCGCCGGGGTCGCCGCGATAAAGGAAGACCCGCATCTCGGCCAAGGCAGCGGCGAGGACGTTGCGTGCGACGGGCGGCCTCAGCACGACGCCCGCCGGCGCCAGCGCTCGCGCGCGGTCGAGCACGGGTCGCATGAGGCCCGCCTTGCGCGCGCCGATGCCGCCATAAGGTTCGGGGCCGGAGAAGACATGCAGCTCCGCCCCGGGAACCGCCGGCTGGATGTCGCGCTCCCAGCGGTCGAGAACCCAGTCGAGCGAGCGCAGCGGATTCGAGGTGAAGACGGCGCGCGGCGGCGGCGGCGCCGCGGCCGGGGCCCCGGTTCGGAAGATTTCGGCGATGCCGTGGGGAATGACGACGCGGCCGCCCGCGGGCGCCCAGCGCGGATATGTCGCGGCATGGTAAGGCCCCGAGAAGACGATGAGCGGCCGTCGCCAGGCGAGCTTTGCGAGGTAGCGCCACTTCAACAGGTAGCGGGCGGGATTATGAATCCAGAAGAGGGTGCGGCGTGCCTCCGGAACGAGACGGAGCAGCTTGTCGCCGCGATTGGCGATATAGAGATCGGCGCCGGCCGGCATTCCGTCGCGCAGCCGCCGCCACTCGACGCCCCTGTGGTCGAGAGGCGCCGCACAATTGTTGTAGACCCCGACAGCGTGGCCGCGCCGAGCGAGCGCCTCGGCGAGGCCGACCAGGGCGGATTCGGCGCCGCCGATCGGCGCTTCCTCGGCGCGCCGGCCATCGAAGACGATGCCGTCATCGGCGAACAGGATCCGGGCCACGGCTCGTCCGCTCGGAGCGCGTCGGGTCAGTGGGCGTGCTCGGGCGGCAGCGCCGTCAATCCTGCCGCCACGGGCCAGCCAGGGCGGATTCGATCATTCTCGTGATCGGCCGGCGGATCTCGGTGTCGACTTCGACGGTGGCGCTCATGCCGGCGCGCAGCGGCATCTCCGGATCGCTCTCCGACAGCGCGATGCGCACGGGGAGGCGTTGCACCACCTTCACCCAATTGCCGCTCGCATTCTGCGGCGGCAGGACCGAGAATTCGGATCCGGTGCCGGGACTGATCCCGACGACCTTGCCCTTGAAGCGGCGGCCCGGATAGGTGTCGATCTCGACGGTTACCGCCTGGCCCGGCTTCATATGCGTCAAATCCGTCTCCTTGAAATTCGCCTCGATCCAGATGTCATCGGTACCGATCAAGGCGAAGAGCGGCGTTCCGGCGGTGACATAATCGCCGACCTGCAGCTTGTCGACCTGCGCCACGATGCCGTTTCCCGCGGCGCGGATCACCGTGTGCGAGAGGTCGAGCGCCGCCTGGTCGACCTGTGCCTTCGCGGCGAGGACGGCGGGATGGCGGTCCGTCTCGATCCGCGGATTGCCGCCGAGGCTCGCAAGGACATTGGCGAGGGCCTGCTGCGCCGCCTCGACCGCCTGCCGCGCCGCCGCGAAATTGTGCCGCGCCTGGTCGTATTGCGCCTGCGAGGCGACGCGGCTCGCCAGCAGCTGCCGTTGGCGCTCGAGCTCACGGCTGCGGAAATCGAGATCCTCCTCCGCGGTCTTGAGGTCGGCCTGCTTCTGCGCGTAGGTGGCGCGCAGCGCCTCGACAGTGAGGCGGCTTTGCGCGAGCTGCGCCTGGGCGCGTTCGAGGGCATAGCGGTAAGGCCGATCGTCGAGGCGGAACAGGGTATCCCCGGCCTTCACTCTCTGGTTCTCGCGGACGTCGATCTCGCTGACGCGGCCGGGAATGTCGGTGCTGATCTGCGCCACCCCGGCCCGCACATAGGCGTCCTCAGTAGAAATGTAGCGCCCGCCCGTCAGATAGAGGTAAGCGCCCGCGATGAGCACGAGGGCAGGCCCGAGGACGATCGCCAGCGGGCGGACCCAGCGGCGCTGCCGGCGCCGCGGCCGGGCGACGACCTCGGCGATGCGGACGCTCGCCGGAGAGGAGGTCTCGACGGCATTGCTCAAGAGCGCGCTCCGTCGGCGGCCGACCGGGGCGGATCGTCGCCGGCGGCAAGGCCGCGGTCGGAAAGGTTGCCGCGAATGGCGATGAGCGTCGCCATCAGACGGTCGCGCTCGGCTTGCGACAGGCCGGCGAGGGCTTCGCCGCGCACCTCCTCTCCGAGCGCCCGCATGCGCGCGAAGACGGGTTGCGCCTTGGCCGTCAGATAGAGCAGCCGGGCCCGGCGGTCGCTCGGATGCGGCCGGCGCTCGACCCAGCCCGCCTCCTCCATGCGGTCGATGAGGCGACCCAGGGTGATCGGCTCGACTTCGAGGATCTCCGCGAGGCCCACCTGGTTGATGCCCTCATGGCGAGCGAGATGCGCTAGTACCTGCCATTGGGCACGCGTCAAGCCGAGCCCGCGCGCCCGCTGATCGAAGCGCTTGCGCATCAGCCGGGCGATGTCGTGCAGCAGGAAGCCGAAGGTAAAGTCGAGCTCGCGACGCGTCATGGTAGAAATATAGTAAGCTTGCTTTCAATAAGCTAACAAAGAGTTGCGCGCCACCGGAAGGGCTGCCGATTGTCGGCCGGTACTGGCGCCGCGCTGCGCTTGTCGCGGCCGGGCTAGGCTGGCATAACCCGCCGCCACGATCGAACGCTCCGGGGAGCAAGACGCTGTTGAAAATAGCGCTTTTGACGCATACGCCGCGCTGGCCCCTGGCGCGTCAGACGCCGCAAAGCTCGCTTCGATGGGGGGATTGCTCCTTCGTCGTCAATCCGCCGGGCGGGCCGTTCGATGGCTGCGTTGCCTATGATGCGCTGCTTTCGGACATCACGATCCAATGTCCGCCGGACCGCCTGTTCCTCATCACCGGCGAGCCGCCCTCGATCAAATCCTACAACGAGGCCTTCGCCGCGCAGTTCTCGGCGGTGGTGACCTGTCACGCCGACCTGCCGCACCGGAACGTCATTCTCGGGGCGCAGGGCCATCCGTGGATCGTCGGCATGGACAAGAATGCGATCGAGCTCGGGCGCAATGCGACGAGCTACGATGACTTCGTCTCGCGAGCGCCGCCCGCGAAGACGCGGCTGCTGTCGGTGATCGTCTCGGACAAGGCGATCACGCCCGCCCATCATCAGCGGCGCAGGCTCGTCGCGGCGCTGCGCCGGCACTTCGGCGACGATCTCGCGGTCTTCGGCCGCGGGGTCCGCGATATCGGCGACAAGGCCGAAGCGCTGTTGCCGTTCAAGTACCATGTAGCGATCGAGAACAGTGCGTGCTTTCACTATTGGACGGAGAAATTCGCCGACCCGCTGCTCTGCTGGAGCTTTCCGTTCTATTGGGGCTGCCCCAATCTTGGCGACTATTTCCCGAGCGGCGCCTTCGAGCGCATCAACATCTATGATCCGGATCACGCCATCCGCACGATCGAGGCGGCGATCCGGGGCGAGCGCTACGAAAGCGCACTCCCCGCTCTCGGCGAAGTGCGGCGCCGTGTCCTCGACGACTACAATCTCTTCGCCATCGCCGCTCGGCTGTGCCGCGAACCCTCGCGATTAGCGGCAGCGCCCGTTCGTCTTCGCCCCGAAGGTGCGTTCCGCGATCACTGGACGCGCAAGCTGCGCCATCGCGCCAAGCGCGCTCTGCCGCGCCGCTGGCGGAAACAGAAGACGGCCCCCCTCGGCGCGCCGCTGGAAGGCAGCTAACGTCGTCGCCCCGTCTGCGGTGTAAAGGCCGGGGAGGGAAGCGATCTTTGTGCCGGCGCTCCTCAGGCTGCCGCGGCTTGGCGCTGCGGCAGCAGCTCGACCTTGATCCAGCCGGGCTCACGGCGGTCGAAGGCGCGGAACGCGTCGATCGCCGCGGTAAGCGGCTCGGTCTTGGTGAGAACCGCCTTCGGATCGATCGTGCCGCTACGCACCAGCTCGACGAGATGCGGGATGTAGCGCCGGTGATTGCAGTTCCCCATGCGCAGCGTCAGGTTCTTGTTCATCGCGGCGCCGATGGGGAAGGTCTTCGCGGTCATCGGGTAGACGCCGATGATCGACAGCGTCCCCGCCTTCGCCACGCCCTCGACGGCCCAGCGCAGCACCTGGCTCGGCGCGTCCCCCGGCTCCCAATTGCCATTGCTCGCCCCCGACTGCTTGATCCCGGCCTTGAGCTCGGCGGCGAACTCGTCCTTGTGCTGCGCCGCTTTCTTCGCCGCCGGGCCGCCATGCGGCCGGCAGGCGTCGATGCCCACCGCATCGATGACGCGGTCGACGCCGATGCCGCCGGTCAGCTCGCGCAGCGTCTCGACCGGATCCTCCTTCTCGTAATCGATCGCTTCGGCGCCTTGGGCGCGCGCCATGGCGAGGCGGTCGGCCAGGCAGTCCACGGCGAAGACGCGGCCGGCGCCGAGATGCTTCGCGCTCGCAATGGCGAATTGGCCGACCGGGCCGCAGCCGAAGACGACGACCGCGTCGCCGGCGCCGATTTCGGCGAGATGCGCGCCGAAATAGCCGGTGGGAAAGATGTCGGAGATGAGGATGGCGCGACCGTCGTCGACCTCGTCGGGGAGCTTCACCAGATTGACATTGGCGAAGGGCACGCGCGCCTTCTCCGCCTGCAGCCCGTGGAAGGGCCCGGTCTCCTCGGGGCCGCCGAAGAAGGCGGTGCCGGCGTGCCGGCCATGCGGGTTGGCGTTGTCGCATTGCGCGAAGTAGCCGGCCCGGCAATAGGAGCAGTAGCCGCAGGCGATCGTCGAGGGAATGACGACGCGATCGCCGATGGAGAAATTGCGCACCTCCTTGCCGAGCGCCTCGATGACGCCGACGCCTTCATGGCCGAGGATCGTCCCCGGCTTCATTCCCGGCATGGTGCCGCGCACCATGTGCAGGTCGGTGCCGCAGATGGCGCTTGCGGTGAGGCGGATGACGGCGTCCGTCGGCGCCTCGATCTTGGGTTCGGGGACGTCATCGAGGCTGATCTTGCCGACGCCGTGAAAGACCACCGCTTTCATTGCTCCTCCTCGCTGCTGTCAATGCGCGGGCAGCCAGTCCTCACCGCGGCCATTTCGGGGTTTGGCTCGGCGCGACCGTGCCGAATTGCAGCGGCGCATTCTGCTGGCTGGGCACCGGCGCCGGCGGCGAGGCCTCGCCGGGGCGGCGCTGCGCCTTGAGGCCGAATTGCGGCGCCGACGCGACTTGCTGCGGGCTCTCTCTGAGGACGAGCTTCCCGTCCTGCTTCTGCGGCAACGCCAGCTTGTCCCAGGCAACCGCGCGCGGCAGGTTGGTACCCGGCACGCCCGTACCGACCGAGACGAGCAGCAAATCGACCTTGCCGTCTTCCTTTTCGAAGACGATGTCAGCGACGGTGCCGAGCGTCTCGTCCTTGGCGCTCACCGCTTCGCGCCCGAGCAGCCCTGTCTTCACGTCGATGTCGCCGCTGCGGCTCGCCGCCTCGGCGCCGTAATTGGGCGCGGCGTTGAGGGCCTGCGGCGTGAGGTCGACGCGGTAGCCGGCGCCGACAGGGGTGTCAGGGCGAAGCTGCGTCCACGCGATCAGCACGTGCTGGTTGCCGGTGACCCGCGGGCCGCCCAGCGTCACCTCGGCCGAGACGACGCGCCCGCTGCCCGGATCGACGAGCAGATCATCGATCGTCCCCGCCGGCGCATCGGTGCTGTCGTGCAGCTCCTTGCCCATGACCTGCGTCGCGCGCAGCTGGCCCAGGGTCTCGCCCATGGCCGGCGTGCTGTTTTTGAGGCGAAGCGAGCCGCCCGTCGCGGGGTTCGTCTGCTGCGCTCACGTCGGCACCGGCAGCGCTGCAAGGGCGAAGAGCAGGAGGGTGGCTGCAGTGACGAGGGGTTTCGACGCGGACATGGCGCTGACCGGCTCCGATGCGTAATGAGGCCTCCCTTGCCTAACAGAGCCGCAGCGCCCCGGTTCCTCCCTTCGTCAGGTCCAGATCGTCAAGTGATTCCAATCCAATGCGACCGGAGATTATCAGCGTCTCTTGGCTTCATTCGGGCTCTCTTATTCGACAGGGAAGGCGATCGTCGAGAGCAGCGCCAATTCCGCCTGCCGCGAATCGAGCCGGGTATGCTGGACAACGATGGGCACGTCGGAGGAGATGAGCGAGGCGTAGGGCGTATCGCGCGGCACCGGGCGGGGCTCGCGCAGATCGTTGAAGCGCAAATGCGCGGTCCGCCGCGCCGGCACCGTCGCATGATAAGGGCCGACCGGCTCCTGATCGGTGAAATAGAGCATGATCTCGATATGCGCGTCGCGCTCGCCGGCATTGAGGATGCAGGCGGCCTCATGGCTGAGGAGCGCCGCTCCGGAGCCGGTGCTGTGCCCCGGAATATAACCCTCGGGAATCGCCCAAAGCCGCTTGCCCACCGTGTCTGCCATGCCCACCTCCGTCGTTTCGCCTCCGATCAACCGGTGCCGCCGGGGCATGGTTCCGGCAGACGAGTCGCCCGAAGATCACGCCGCGATCGGCACGCGTCGGCCGAAGGGACGCTCGGATGGCAGATTCTGTCGTTTCCGGACGTGACGCGCCCGACCGATCTTTCTAAGCTCGACACGGCTGAGGCCGCGGTTCAATTTGGAGAGCGACATGGCGGAGAAGAGGGGCGGGTCGCATCAGGGTTTGCTCGAACGCCTCGCCGCGGGCGCGGTCATCTGCGCCGAAGGCTATCTCTTCGAATTCGAGCGGCGCGGTTATCTCCAGGCCGGCGCCTTCGTGCCGGAGGTGGTGCTGGAACATCCCGAGCTCGTGGCGCAGCTTCACCGCGAGTTCGTCCATGCCGGCTCCGACGTCGTCGAGGCCTTCACCTATTACGCCCACCGCGAGAAGCTGCGGGTCATCGGCCGTGAGGCCGATCTCGAGCGGATGAACCGGAAGGCGCTCGCGATTGCCAAGGAAGTCGCCGCCGAGCACGGCTCGCTCGTCGCCGGCAACATCTGCAATACCAGCGTCTATGTGCCCGACGACCGCGCCGCGCATGACGAGGTGCGCCGGCAATTCACCGAGCAGATCGGCTGGGCGGAGGAGGCGGAGGTCGACTACATCGTCGGCGAGACCTACAGCTTCGGCGGCGAGGCGGTGCTGGCGGCCGAGACGCTCAAGAAATGCTCGAAGCGCCCGGCGGTGGTGACGCTCGCGATCCACGCGGTCGACGCGACGCGAGAGGGCTGGCCCGTCGCCGAAGCGTGCAAGCGCGTCGCAGATGCCGGCGCCGATGTCGTCGGCCTCAATTGCTCGCGCGGGCCGAAGACGATGCTGCCGTTGCTGGAGGCGGTGCGCCGGGCGGTCAGCGTGCCGGTGGCGGCGCTGCCGGTGCCGTATCGGACGACGCCGAAGGAGCCGAATTTCCAGTCGCTGACCGACCCCGGCTGCGACTGCCTGCCGCGCGAGCGGCCGTTTCCGACCGGCCTCGACCCGTTCACCTGCAATCGCTGGGAAATCGCCGAGTTCGCCAAATCCGCCTATGCGATGGGGGTGCGCTATCTCGGCGTCTGCTGCGGCGCCGCGCCCCACCATATCCGCGCCATGGCCGAGGCGCTCGGCCGCAAGCCGCCGGCGAGCCGCTACAGCGAAGACATGTCGAAGCATTACGTCCTGGGCTCCGACCCGAGCTTCCGCAAGGCGAATACGGAGTACCGCGGGAGGCTGCAAGGACAGTCGTAAGGCTCTCTCTCGCTGGTGGGAGAGGGGATGCGAAACGGGGGAGGGGGAAACATGACCGAGGACCGCTTGCGCCGGGCGCGGAAATCGATCGGGCTGGGGCTTGCCGACCACAGCGCCCAGCCCGACATGGCGCGGCTGCGCGCCTATCGGATGGGCCGGTTTCAGGCGGAGCTGCGCCGCCTCGACTATGGCGGCGCCGTGCTCTTCGACCCGCTCAACATCCGCTATGCGACGGGCAGCCGGAACATGGCGGTCTGGACATTGCACAATCCGGCGCGCTACGCCTTTGTTCCGGCCGAGGGCAAGGCCATCCTCTTCGACTTCCATAATTGCGAGCATCTGGCGGACGGGCTCGAGACGATCGCGGAGGTGCGGCCCGCTCGCTCCTGGTTCTTCTTCGCCGCCGGCAGCCGCATGGCCGAGAAGGCCAAGGCCTGGGCCGACGAGATCATCGCCGTCATCCGCGAGCGCGGCGGCGGCAGCCGGCGCATCGCCTTCGACCATCTCGACCCGCTCGGCGCCCACCACATCGCCGCGAGCGGCATCGAAATCCACGACGCTCAGGAGCCGATCGAGCTGGCGCGCGCCGTCAAATCCGCCGACGAGCTCGTCTGCATCAACCATGCGATCGCCGTCTGCGAGGCCGGCATGGCGCGGATGCGGGAGGCGCTGCGGCCCGGCATCAGCGAGAACGAGCTTTTCGCGATCCTCAGCGACACCAACATGCGGATGGGCGGCGAGTGGATGGAGTGCCGGCTCCTCTCCTCGGGCGGTCGGACCAATCCGTGGTTCCAGGAGGCGAGTGACCGCATCGTGCGGCCGGGCGACCTCGTCAGCTTCGATACCGACCTCATCGGGCCCTTCGGCTACTGCGCCGATCTCTCGCGCACCTTCTTCTGCGGCCCGGGCAGGCCCTCGCCTGAGCAGCGCAAGCTGTTCGGCCTCGCGATGGAGCAGATTCACCACAATATCGAGCTGGTCAAACCGGGCATCACCCTCGCCGAATTCTCGGAGAAGGCGTGGCGCATCCCCAACGCCTACGCCGCCAACCGCTATTCCTGCGTCGCCCATGGCGTCGGTCTCGCCGATGAGTGGCCGAAGGTCGCGCATGCGCAGGACCTCGCGAGCTCCGGTTATGACGGCGTCCTGCAGGAAAACATGACCCTCTGCATCGAGAGCTATATCGGCGAAGAGGGAGGGACCGAGGGCGTGAAGCTGGAGCAGCAGGTCTTGGTGACGGCGACCGGCTACGCGCTGCTCACCAGCTTTCCCTTCGAGGAAGCGCTCGGCGGCTGACCGAATTCGCCCGGATCCGTGTCCACCTGATGGGGGGTCGCTGAAAGGGATCAAGACTCAGCGCTTGCCTTGACAACCTCGCCGCGAGGCGAGGAATGTATTAGCCAGCACGGCGCCGAGGAGGGCGTTTGAGCCGGATCGAACGGCTGATCGAGCGGACGCTTTTTGCGAGCCGATGGCTGCTCGTCCCGCTCTATTTCGGCCTCGCTCTCTTCCTTGTCGTCATCGCCCTGGCGTTCTTCCGCGAGCTCTCCCATATGGCGGCGAGCCTGCCTGCGGCCGACAGCACCGCGATCATCCTCTACGCTCTGTCGCTCATCGATCTCACCCTTGTCGCCGGGCTGCTCGTCATGGTCATGCTGAGCGGATACGAAAATTTCGTCTCGAAGCTCGAGGTGGTGGCGGCCGAAAGGAACCTTGCCTGGCTCGGCAAGCTCGATGCCGGCTCGCTCAAGCTGAAGGTGGCGGCGGCCGTGGTCGCGATCTCGTCGATCAACCTGCTGCACGCCTTCATGGATGTGGTCGATGTGCCGGACGACAAGCTGATGTGGCTCGTCATCATCCATCTGACCTTCCTCGCCTCGGCCTTTGTCCTCGCAATCATGGAGCGCTCGATGCGGGCAGCGCACTGAGCGCGCGGATCTGTCACGGAGGGAGCTCTCGATCGTTCACCCGATGCCCCGTGGAGTCCTTGGAGGAGGTTTACCGATGCGCGCCAAGCCGATGCTCGTTGCCCTGCCTCTCACTGTCCTTCTCGCCACCGGAGCCACCGCCGGTCAGGTGACATTTCAAAGCCGGTTCGGCTCGCCCTTCGTCTTCGCGCCGACCTTCTTTCCGCACCGTCATCTCCACCGCTTCCGTCGCTTTGGCTTCAACACCTTCGCGCCTTTCGACGGCACCTTCGGTTTCGTCGGCCTGCCGCTCACTGAGGGGAGCGTCGCCGCACCGGCGCCCGGTATCGTCATCATCGGCGCGCCCAGCTCTTCGCCGGCGCCGTCCATGCCCCGGCCGACGGCCGAGGAGGAGCGGCCCACCGTCGAGACGACGGCCTCGGGCGTGACGATCATCCGCGGCCCGGGCTCTCACCACCTGCCGCCCTGAGGGCGCGGCGCTCGGCCGCAGCGCTGGCGGGCGTGACAGTGCCGCGTCGTCGAGGGTAAGGTCCGGCGCGCGGCGAGCATCTGGCCGCGATCCCGAAAAAGACGCACATGCTCGCTCGCCTGCACTCGATCGCGCCCGTCCTCCTCGGCATCACCGTAGCGCAGCTGGCGCTTGGCGCCCTCGCTCCCTTGATCACCGTGTTGCTGACGGAGCGCTCGGTGGCGACGCCGACGATCGGCCTCATCACCTCGGCCTATTACCTCGGCTTTCTCGCCGGCTCGCTCAGCGCCGCGCGCATTGTCGACCGCGTCGGCCACATCCGCGCCTTCACCGTTTTCGCGGCGATAGCCGCCGATTGCGTGCTCCTGCATGCGCTGACCGCGTCAGCGCCGGTTTGGGGCGTGCTCCGCGCGGCGACGGGTTACGCCATGGCCGGCTCGTTCCTCATCGCCGAGAGCTGGCTCAATGCCAAGGCCGACAGCGCCTCGCGCGGCCGCATCTTCGGCGCCTATCTCTTCGCCACTTGGTCGGCGAGCGCGGTCGGGCCGCTCGCGCTCAACCTCGCTCACCCGGCGCAGTCCTTCCTCTTCATTCTCATCGCCATGGGCTTCGTCACCGCCCTCGTCCCGATGGCGCTGACGCAGGTGAACAATCCCGAGATCGCAGACCGGGCCCGCTTCGGCGTGCGGCGGCTCTTCGTGATCTCGCCGCTCGGCGTTGTCGCCTGTTGTGCCTCGGGGCTGGTCAACAGCGCGTTCTACGGCCTCCTCCCGGTCTATGGCGAGAGAATCGGCCTCGGCGCGGCGCGGCTCTCGCTGCTGCTGGCGACGGCGCTGGTCGGCGGCCTCGTCGCGCAATTCCCGATCGGCCTTCTCTCGGACCGCTTCGGCCGCCGCCCGGTCATGCTGGGCTCGATCGTGGCGGCGATCCTCCTCGCCGGCGGCATCGTGGCCATCGGTGCCGAGACCTTTGCCGCGCTCCTGCCGCTCGCCTTCCTTTATGCCGGCTTGACCGCTCCGCTTTACGGGCTCGGCGCCGGCCAGACCAACGACTACATCTCGGCGAAGGAATTCGTCGGGGCGAGCGGCGGCCTGCTCTTCGCCTGGGCCCTCGGCGCCAGCGCCGGGCCGACGGCGGCCGCTGCCGTGATGGGGGCCGTCGGACCCGACGGCCTCTTCTTCTATATCGGCGGCGCGCTCGCCGCCGTTGCGCTCTTCACGATCTTCCGCATGCTGCGCCGCTCCGGCCTGCCGGTCATGCTGCAAGGCGGCTTCGTGCCGGCGCCGCAGACGCCTCCCCGTATCGCCGGGCTCGATCCGCGCAGCCCCGGCAAGAGAGAGGAGCCGCGCTGAGCCGGATATGCGGAACAGGGCAGCGCCCGGCGCTGTTCGGAAAATGATGAGTTCGATCGCCGCCAGCCTCGATCAGCGCACCGGGTCGTGGGCGGACCAGCGCAATCGGGGCTGAGCGTGGCCGAGACAGTTCGCGTCGAACGGGCGGCGACCGTGGCGCCGGCGCAAGGCGAGCGCGGCGCGCGCACGATCGGAGCCGCGATCCTGCGCAACGCCGTCATCGTCGCGCTGGTCCTCCTCTTCCTTTGGCTCACCGTCCAGATCGATTTCATCATTTTCGCCGGCCTGCTGCTCGGCATCTTCCTGCGCGGGCTCGCCGATCTCGTGACGCGTTGGACGCGCCTGCCGGTCGGCATCTCGCTGGCGCTCGTCGTCCTCGGCATCGTCATCATCCTTGCCGGCATCGGCTGGTTCTTCAACGCGCAGATCAACAGCCAGATCAACCAGCTCGCCGAGCGCCTCCCGGCCGCGTTCCACAGCCTGCAGCAATCCCTCGAAAAGGTTCCGTGGGTGAAGAACATCCTGGCTCACGTGAACCCGACCAATATCGTGTCCTCGGGCGGCGGCGCTGGCCGCATCGCCGGCAGCATCTTCGGCATCGCGACGACGACGATCGAAGTGGTCGTCGGCGTCATCATCTTCCTCTTCATCGGCCTCTATACGGCGGCGGAGCCCGACACCTATGCGAACGGCTTCATCCGGCTGTTTCCGATGAATCGGCGCGCGCGTGCGCGGACGATCTTGCAAGAAACGGCGGCGACGCTTTGGTACTGGATGATGGGCCGGCTCTTCTCGATGACGACGATCGGCCTCTGCACCGGGATCGGGCTGTGGATCATCGGCGTGCCGCTGCCGGCGGCGCTCGGCGCGCTCGCCGGTATCCTGACCTTCGTTCCCTATGTCGGAACGATCATCTCGGCGTTTCCGCCGGGGCTCATCGCTCTCACCACCGATCCGAAGCTGGTGATCTGGATCATCCTGCTTTACGTCGGAATCCATTCGCTCGAAGGGTACATTCTGGTGCCGCTGGTGCAGAAGAGGGCGGCGCATCTGCCGCCGGCGCTCACCCTCGCGGCGCAGGCAGTGTTGGGGGTCCTCGTCGGGTTCCTCGGGCTCGCCTTGGCGACGCCGCTCGTCGCTGCCGGTCTCGTGCTGACGCGGATGATCTATGTCGAGGACGTGCTCGGCGATCGCAGCGTCGCGGAGGCGAAGCGAGGCTGAACGCACCGGCGCGGGGCGATCAGCTCCGCATACGGAGCCCGCGCGGATCGAAGAGCGGCTCGCTGGCGATGATCGCCGGGCGGCGCGCGCCCAGGATTTCGACATCGAAGCCGGAATTGGCGCGCGCCAGCTCGGCCGGAACATAGCCGAGCGCCACGGACTTGCCGGCATGATGGGCGTAGCCGCCGGAGGTCACCCAGCCCACGGCCTTGCCGTCGTGCGATATCGGCTCGTCGCCGATGACGTCGGCGCCGGCATCGTCGACGATAAGCGTCACGAGACGCCGCTTCGGTCCTTCATCGCGCTCCTTCATAGCGGCGTCGCGGCCGATGAAGGGACCCTTGGCGAAATCGACGAAGCGGTCGAGCCCAGCCTCGACGGGTCCATAGATCGGCCGGAACTCGCGCGCCCAGGTTCCCCAGCTCTTCTCGAGGCGAAGCGCGTTCTGTGCGCGCGAGCCGAAATGGGCAAGGCCGAGATCGGCGCCGCGATCGAGGACAAGATCGTGGAGCGCGACGAGGAATTCCTGCCGGACCCAGATCTCGTAGCCGAGGTCGCCGGTGAAGGTGAGGCGACCCACGAGCGCCGGGACGGTGCCGAGCTCCATGCGGCGGAAGGACAGGAAGGGGAAAGCGGCGTTGCCGACATCCTCCGGCGTCAACCGCTGCAGGAGCTCGCGCGAGCGCGGCCCGGCGATGGCAAGCCCCGCCATCTCCGCCCGGAGCGAGCGCAGCAGCACGCCGCTCTCTGGAAGCTGCGCCGCGAACCAGCGCAGATGGTATTCCTCGGCCGCGCCCGAGCCGAAGACGTAGAAGCGGTCCTCGGCGAGGCGCGCCACGGTGAAGTCGCCGATGAGCTTGCCGGCCGGGTTCAGCATCGGGCTGAGGAGAATGCGGCCGGGGCGCGGCACCCGGTTGACGAGAAGGCGCGACAGCCACGCCTCCGCGCCTGCGCCCGTCACCTCGTATTTCGCGTAGCTCGCCGTCTCGATGACCCCGACCGCCGTGCGGACGGCGCGGCATTCCGCGGCGGTGGGGCCATGCGCGTTCGACCGGGCGAAGGTGACCTCTTCCTCGGCCTTCGTTCCGGCCGGCGCGAACCACAGCGGATATTCGAGGCCGAAGCTGACGCCGAAGACGGCGCCGCGCGCCTTCAGGCGATCATAGAGCGGAGTGGTGCGCAGCGGCCGCGCCGCCGGCAGCTCTTCGTTCGGAAAGCGGATCTGGAAGCGGCGGGAGTAATTCTCGCGGACCTTGGCATTGGTATAGGCCATGGTCGTCCAGTCGCCGAAGCGCGCCACGTCCATCCCCCAGATATCGGCGCCGGGGTCGCCATGCACCATCCAGTTGGAGAGGGTGAGGCCGACGCCGCCGCCCTGGCTGAAGCCGGCCATGACGCCGCACGCGACCCAGAAATTCTTGAGGCCGCGGATCGGGCCGACCAAGGGATTGCCGTCGGGCGCGAAGGTGAAGGGGCCGTTGATCACCTTCTTGATGCCGGCGCGCTCGATTGCCGGGTAGTGCTTGAAGCCGACTTCGAGCGAGGGCGCGATGCGGTCGAGGTCGGGCGGCAAAAGCTCATGCGTGAAGTTCCACGGCGTCTCTTTCGGCGACCACGGCACGCCGGCGCGCTCATAGGTACCCATGAGCATGCCCTTGCCTTCCTGGCGCATGTAGATTTCGCCTTCGAAATCGACGGCGTGGAGCATCTCCTTGCCCTCGCTCTCGTTGAAGGCGACGACTTCCGGGATCTCCTCGGTGATGAGGTACTGGTGCTCCATAGCGAGGATCGGCAATTCGAGGCCGACCATGCGGCCGACTTCGCGCGCCCAGAGGCCGCCGGCATTGACGACGTGCTCGGCGTGGAGATTGCCCTTCTCGGTGATGACGTCCCAGCTTCCGTCCGGCCGCGGCTTCAAATCGGTGACGCGGGTGAAGCGGTAGATCTCGGCGCCCTGCACCCGCGCTGCCTTGGCATAAGCGTGGGTGACGCCGGAGGGGTCGACATGACCCTCGATGGGATCGTAGAGCGCGCCGACGAAATGCCGCTTGTCAAGGATGGGGAAGAGCTTCGCCGCCTCGTCGATCGAGATGAGCTCGGTCTGCATGCCGAGATAGCGCCCGCGCGCCTGGACGAGACGCAGCCAGTCCATCCGCTCCTTCGAGCCCGCGAGCATGACGCCGGCGGTGATATGGATGCCGGTCGACTGCCCGGAAATCTCTTCGATCTCCTTGTAGAGGTTGATCGTGTATTGCTGAAGCTTGGCGACGTTGGGATCGCCGTTGATCGTGTGCATCCCGCCGGCCGCATGCCAGGTCGAGCCCGAGGTTAGCTCGTCGCGTTCGATGAGGACGACGTCGCGCCAGCCCGCCTTCGTCAAATGAAAGAGAACGCTGGCGCCGACAACGCCGCCGCCGATGACGGCGACCTGGACATGCGATTTCATCCTGTCTCCCCGCGCGCGAACCCGGCGCGACGGCGCCGTTCCTGCGATATTCGCCGATACTCGCGCGCGCTCCGCGCCGAGATCAAGCCGATATGCGACAGATTTTGTCCTCGTGCCGGATCGCGGCCATGGCGATCGGGGGCGGCGCGCGGCGTTCATCTGGCGATATCGCCGCTCGACAGCGGAGCCGCCGATGATGCCGCTACGATCTCAGCTCCTGGCCGCGCTCATGCTCGCACCCATCCTCTCGCCGGCGCTCGCCGCCGGCGTGCCGCCGGCCGAGCGTTCGGCGCCGATTCCGCCGGTCGATTCCGGTCCGCCCATCGCCGTCGTGCCGGCCAGCGATCTTGCCGGCCGCCCAGTCCTGGATCGGCGCGGCGAGAGGGCGGGGCGGCTTGCCCACATCCTGGTCGATCCCGCGACCGGCCGCATCCGCTACGCCATGATCGGCGACGTTCCGAGCGGCAGTTTCGCATCGGGCGACGCCGTTCCGGTCGTTCCGTGGGCGCGGCTCGGCCCGATCCCGCAGGCGCACGCCTTCCGCCTCGATCTCGACCGCAGCGCCTTGCTCGAAGCGCCGCGCATCCACGGTTTCGCCTCGGCCATCCGCCCGGAGGTGGCAGCCCAGATCCTGGATTTCGCCGCCGCCTCCGGCGGCAGCGAGCCGCCGCCGACCTTGCAGCGCGATCTGCCGCCGCCGCCCGATGCGCTGCGCCTGCCCTCCAACCCGGCGACGCCGGAGACCGTCGGGCCGCCGGTTCTCGTCTCCGCCAACGCGCTGGCCGGCGTCAGTGTCGCGACGCAGGACGGCCGGCCGCTGGGCGAGATCGCGGAAGTCCTGCTCGACACCGCGTCTCGGCAGGTGGCCTATGTGCTCGTCGCCGAGGGCGGATTGCGCGCGCCCAAGGCGTGGTTGCCGGTGCCAGTTCAGATCCTCGTACCCAGCCCGCGGGGCTACAGCCTCGCGGTCGAGACCTTCTGGCTGCGGCAAGTGCCGCCCTTGCAGCGGCCCGAACCGCCGAGCCGCATCGGCAGCGCTTGGCTCGCCGCGCTCTACCGGAATTACGGAATCGAGCCTTACTGGCGTCCGGGCTGATTAGAACCCCGTGGTCGAGAAGGCGGGGGCGTTGATCTCGCCGAGGCCTTTGAAGACGATCGTGAAAACGAGCGAGACGCCGGATTTGACGTCGCGGTTGGTGACGCCGGACTGCGAAAGCGAAGTGACGAAGGCCAGGCATTCATCCTGGTATGTCGCCACGATGCTCGAGGAAACCGTGCCCGGATTGGCGACGAGGTTGCGTGTTGTCGCCAGGCCCAGATTCCAATAGCGCGACAGCTCCGCGGCGGCGCTGACGGTGATCTGCTGGCGATTGTTCGTGTCGGTGCTGAGGAGGTCGGGCGGCAGCTTGATGTAGCTGAGCGAGAGGCGCAGCGCTTCCGGCCCGCCGGCGACCGTGACCTCCTGGCGGAGCGGCCGAAAATCGTCCTTGTCGAGGCGAAAGCGGTAGCTCGCATCGAAATAGCCCGTCGGCGACACGGCGATGCGGCCGACGAAATCGGAGAGCTTGCCCGAAGCGCCGGAATTCGCGGGAAACCCGCCCTCGTTCTGGAAGCGGCGGCTCTGCCCGACCAGCAGGCTCGAACTGCCGCCGTGATCGCCGTAGATCGCCGCGTGCAGACCGTAGTCGACGCGCTCGCCGCCATCGACGCGGTCGAGGCCGGGAAAGCGGTTGCCGACGAAGAGGTCGGTATCGTCGAAATCGAAGGCGGCGCTGTCTTCGTTGGGGATGGTCGCCGGATTGCCGCCGCGCGGCGCGGCGAAGACAGCGGCGATGGGCTCGATGAGCTGCTGATAGTTCTCGCCGCGCCGCACCCAGGGATACTGCCATTTGAGGCCGAGCTGCGGGAAGACGCGCCCAGCGAGAGGATCCTGTGCGCGCTCGCCCGGCGCAAGCTGCAGGTCGGTGGAATAATATCCGTCGCCCCGCGCCGTCGCCGTGAAGGTGTAGAGATCGCCGATCGGCCCCTCAAAAGGGCGCGTCCAGCCCGTACCGAGCGACAGGCGATGGCTGCCGGTGCCGCGCGAGCGGTTGAGGTCGAGGAAGTTCGCATCGAAATTGAGGCGGCCGCCATACTCGTCTGGCTGGCCGAGCCAATCATAGCGCGCGACGGGCAGGATGATGGGTTGGCTGCTGTCGCTTACCCCCTGCCGCAGCGGCTGAAAGGAATAGCCGTCTATGCCGAGGAAGCTGCGCTGGTGGAAGGCTTCGGCGTAGAGGCGGCTCGTCAGGAAATTATCCGGTCCGCCAAAATGGAAGCGCTGGAGATAGGTCTGGTCAGTCGAGCGCGCGATGTCGAAACCGGTGCGCCAGACCGGGTCGAGATCCCAGCGGCCGGAGGCGAAGATATGGCCGCGAACCGTGCCTTGCGCGTCATTTTCCGGCCGCTGCCCGTTGTTGACGCTGCCGGCGAGGTGGAGCGTGCCGTCCGAGAAGCGCTGGCGGTAATCGCCGGCGACGACTTGGCCGGCATCGGTGGTGAAGATCGGCGTGAAGGTGGCGTCGCGGTCGGGCGCGATCGCCCAGTAGAAGGGCGTTGCGACATGGACGCCGAGATTGCCGCCGAAGCCGATGCTGGGCGGCAGGAGGCCGCTGCGGCGCTTCACCGAAGGATCGGGATGGGCGAGATAGGGCGTATAGAGCACCGGGAAACCGCCCAGCTCGAGCACGGCATCGCGGTATTCGATCGTCTGCGTCTCCTTGTCGTGGACGATCTCCTCGGCCCGGATCTGCCAGAGCGGCGGACGCGTCGGATCGGAACGGCAGAGATCGCAGGGCGAATAGACGCCGCGCCGGATCTCGATGCGCTCGCCGGCGATGCGGCGCCCGGTGTTTCCGGCAAGCCGCGAGCGGTCGCTGAGCAGGATGCGGATGTCCTTGATGAAGCCGTCCTCGAAATGGTTCTCGAGCTCGACGAAGTCGGCGAACAGGATCTCGCCCGTCGGCTCCAGCAGGCTGACATGACCCGAAGCCGTGAGCGTGTCGGTGTTGCGGTTATAGGTGACGGTGTCGGCGAGGAGCGTGCGCATGCCCTCGCTGATCTGCACATGTCCCTTGGCAACGATGAGGCCGAGCACCTCATCGGTCTCCACCTCGTCGGCCGAGAAGAGGATCGGCGCCGAAGGGCGGGCCGACCGCCGCCCATGCTCGCCCGGTGGCGCCTGCGCCTTCGGCGGCGGCGTTTGCGCCGACGCCGGCAAGGGGCCGGCGGCCAGCGTCAGCGTGAGCGCCGCCAGCGCCAGCACGCCGGCCGCGTGAAGCCCCCCGCGCATATTCGCTCAGCCGTCCTCGAGATGAAGAAGCAGGGTGAGGCCAAGGAGCATCGCGACGCCCGTCGGAGTCCAGGCCGCGAGCCCGACCGGGATCGTGGCCGAAAGGCCGAGGGCGAAGACGATGTTGGACAGAAAGAACAACAGGAAGGCGGTGACGACGCCGCCGACGATCATCAGCGTCGCGCCGCCGCGGCGCTGCATGCGCAGGCTGAAGGTGGCGGCGATGAGGACCATGGCGCAGAGGAGGAAGGGCCGTGCCAGCAGCGCGTAAAAATAGAGGCGGTGGCGCTGCGTCGCAAATCCCGACACTTCGAGCAGGTGGATGAAGCCCGGCAGCTCCCAAAAGGACATCGTCTCGGGCGAGGCGAAGCTGTCCTGGATCTTGCGCGGCGTCAGCAGCGTCGGCAATTCGAGATGCTTGAACGGCTCTTGCTCTCCGTTCTGCTGCCAGCGCGTGCCCGCGCTGATGTCCCAGTGCCCCGGCGCGAGGCGCGCCTGCTCCGCATCGACGCGGCCGGCGAACTGGTCGATGCGGGTGCCCGACCGCTCGACGCTGCGGAAGAAGAGGATCGTCACTTTCTCGAGCACGACATCGCCCTGGCCGGAGCGCTCGGCATGCAGCATGCGCTCATTCCCGTTCTCGTCCGTTTCGCGCAGCCACAAGCCGGAGCGCGACAGCGCGAACTGGTCGTTGGAGTTGCGCAGCAGCCGGCTCTCCATGTTTTCGAAGAGCGCCTGGGTCGTCGAGGCGATCGGGTTGAATACCGTGACCGCGAAGACGCCGATGACGAGCGCGAACATAACGGGCGGCGTCAGAAACTGCCAGACCGATATGCCGGCGGCCCGGGCCACCACGAGCTCGTTGGTCCGCGTCAGCCGCCAGAAGGCGAGCATGGTCCCGAAGAGAATGCCGAAGGGCAAAACCTCCTGGGCCATGTGCGGCAGCTTGAGCGCCGCCATCTCGAGCAGCATGCCGAGGCTCGCTTGCGGATGGGTGCCGCCGCGCCGGATGAGCTCGAGATAGTCGAGGAGAAAGGTGATCGTCACCATAATCGCGAAGACGGCGCCGCACCACGTCAGGAACTGACGAGCGAGGTAGGCGGACAATGTCTTGGCGATGGGCATAGCGGCGATCTGCGTCACATGGCCGGCGCCGCGGATCGCGGGGCGCGGGCCGGCTGCCGGCGCGGATCGCGGAACAGCAGCAGCCCGCCGACGATCACCGGCAGCAGGGCGTCGACGTAAAGCAGGGGAATCGCCGCTGGCGTCCGGTTGGCGAGGTTGCGCAGGCCGAGATCGGCGGTTTGGAAGAGGAAAGCGACGGCGACGGCGAGGAGAATGCGCCGCGCCTGGCCGCGGCGGTTGAACTCGCCGCAGAGAAGCGCCGTCAGAGCGATAAAGCTGAAGGAAAAAGCGGTAAGCGGGGTGACGAGGCGCTGATTGGCTTCGACGAGGAGGGCGCGGCGAAGCTCGGGGCTTTTCGTCGCATCGGACGCGAAGAAGAGGCCCGGAAGATAGCGCTCCTGCGGCTCGCGAACGCGCGCCTCGGGTGCGTCGTGGAAGGCGTCGAGGTCGAGGGTGTATTTGTCGAAGGAGAGGACGGAGAGCTTGCCCGTGGCGCGGTCGAGCTGCTGGCGATTGCCGTTGATCAGCAGGATGCGCGCGCCGCTGGCACCGGGGACGAAGGCGCCACGCTCGGCGACGATCGTCACCGGCTTGGCGCGGTCGCGCTCGTCCTGGACGACAAAACCCGTGAGCTCGCCATTGGGCTCGCGCGCCTCGACATAGACGGTGAGATTCTCCGAGATGGTCGTGAAGGTGCCTTCCTGGATGACGGCGGACGCGAATTTGTTGCGGATCTGGAACTGCAGATCCTTGAACGCGCGATTCGCAGCCGGCAGGAAATAGGCCGAGAGGCTGAAGAGAAGGAGCATGCCGAGCGCGCTCAGCGCCAGAGCCGGCTTGGCGAGGCCGAACTGGCTGAGGCCGGCCGCACGCATCACCACGATCTCGCTCTCGGCGATGAGCTTGTTGTAGGTGAAGAGCACGGCAATGAAGATGCCGATCGGCATCACGATCTCGATGAAGCGCGGCAGCGTCAGGACGCCGAGATAGAAGAACGTCCCGGCCGAGAGGCCGTGATTGACGATGAGGTCGACGAGCCGCAGCGACTGGGTCAGCCAGATGGCCGCGGTCAGCGCCGCAGTGATGAAGAAGGCGGTGCCGAGGCTCTGACGCAGCACATATCGAGTGAGCCGATCCATCGGCGCGGATTATAGGGGTCTCATCGGCCGCGCCTAGGCGCAAATTTGCGCGCCGGCGCTGGACCGCCCGCACACCGCCCACGAGCCGGCGATTGACTTGCGCGCGCGTTGCGTCTATCGCCGATGGCGTCGTGCGGGCGCGTCTGGCGGTCGCCGGCCAAAGGCCATCCTTCGAGGGGAATGCATGAAGATCTCATTTGCCGAGCCCGCCTTGCCGAAGACCGGCGCCGTCGTCGTCGGCGTCCTCGAAGAGAGCAAGTTGACGGAGAGCGCCGCCGATCTCGACAAGCGGACGGGCGGGAGCCTCCGCCGGGCGATTGCCGCCAGCCGCTTCACCGGTAAAAAGGATGAGCTGCTGGCCGTGCTGGCGCCGGCCAACCTGCCGCTGTCGCGCATCGTGCTCGCCGGCTTGGGTAAGGCGAGCGCCATCGATGCGATGCGGATGCAGAGCCTCGGCGGCGGGCTTGTCGCTCATCTGAACGCCGCCGGCGAGACCGAGGCCGCGGTGCTGATCGACGCCGTCGAGGGGGCGCCGCCGCCGGCCGAATGCGCGGCCAATCTCGCCTATGGAGCAAGACTGCGCTCCTACCGCTTCGACCGCTACCGGACGAAACAGAAGCCGGAGCAGAAGCCGACGATGACGCGCCTCACAGTGCTCGCGGCTGATGCCGCGGCCGCCAAGCGGTCCTATCAGCGCCTCGACAAGGTGGCGGACGGCGTCTTCTTCACCCGCGACCTCGTCTCCGAGCCCGCCAACATCATCTATCCTGAAACTCTCGCCGAGCAGGCAAAGCACCTCGAAGACGACGGCGTCGAGGTCGAGATTCTCGACGAGAAGAAGATGAAGAAGCTCGGCATGGGCGCCCTCCTCGGCGTCGCGCAGGGCAGCGCCCGGCCGCCCAGGCTCGCCATCATGCAGTGGAAGGGCGACGCCAGGTCCAAGAGCGCGGCGCCTCTCGCCTTTCTCGGCAAGGGCGTCACCTTCGATACCGGTGGCATCTCGATCAAGCCCGCCGCCGGCATGGAGGACATGAAGTGGGATATGGGCGGCGCCGGCGTCGTCATGGGCCTCATGAAGGCGCTCGCCGGGCGGAAGGCCAAGGTCAATGCCGTCGGCCTCGTCGGGCTTGTCGAGAACATGCCGTCCGGGACCGCGCAGCGGCCGGGCGACATCGTCACCTCGATGTCGGGCCAGACGATCGAGGTGCTGAACACCGACGCCGAAGGGCGCCTCGTCCTCGCCGACGTCCTCTGGTATTGCCAGGACCGCTTCAAACCGCGCTTGATGATCGATCTGGCGACGCTGACCGGCGCCATCATCGTCGCGCTCGGCCACGAGAATGCTGGGCTCTTTGCCAATGACGAGGAGCTCGCCGAGCGCCTCATCGCCGCCGGCAAGGCGGTGGGCGAGCCGCTCTGGCGCATGCCCTTGGGTGAGGCTTATGACCGCGAGATCGACAGCGACGCCGCGGATATGAAGAACATCGGCGGCGGCCGGGCCGGCGGCAGCATCACCGCGGCGCAATTCCTGCAGCGCTTCGTCAACAAGACGCCTTGGGCGCATCTCGACATCGCCGGCACGACCTGGTCGAAGAAGGATGCGCCGACCGTGCCGAAAGGCGCCACCGCCTTCGGTGTCCGCCTCCTCGACCATTTCGTCGCTCAGCATTATGAGAGCTGACGCGATCGGCGCCGCGCAAGCCCCTCCCAGAGGACAGGGCGAGGGGCTGTGACAGAAATCGGCTTCTATCACCTGACGGCGACGCCGCTCGAGCGCGCCTTGCCGAAGCTGCTCGAGCGCGGGCTCGCCGCCGGCTTCCGCATCATCGTCATGGCGGGTTCGCCCGAGCGCGTCGAGCATCTCGACGCGCTGCTCTGGACCTATGACGAGGCGAGCTTTCTGCCGCATGGGACGCGCCGCGACGGCGAAGCGGCCCGGCAGCCCGTCTGGCTCACCGATGCGGACGAGAACCCGAACGGCGCCGACATGCTGGTGCTGACCGACGGGATGAGCTCGCAGCGCCTTGCCGCGTATCGGCGCTGCCTTGATCTCTTCGACGGGGGCGACGAGGCCGCGGTCCTCGCCGCGCGCGAGCGCTGGCGCCTCGCCAAGGCGGCGGGGCACGAGCTAACCTATTGGCAGCAGACGGCAACGGGCTGGACGCAGCCGCTCCGGCGCGAGGAAGACGCGATCCGTTGAACCCCGGGGGATCGTCCGAGGACTTTCCGGTCTCGTACTTGACAGAACCGCGATCCTCCATTGAGATTTTCAACGGCACGGCGAGATCGGAGCGCACCTCCATGGGTCGTCTCAAAACGGCTGCGGGGCTCGCGTTGCTGGCCTCGGTTGCGGGCTGTTCCTCGACCCCCGCGGTGACGCCCTCGGTCGAGGGCTGGAACAACGTCGTCCAGCAATACATGGCCCGACCCGCAAACCGCGCGCTGGCAGCCAATATCGCGCCGGATTCGAACGAACCCTACCGCTACTACTGGGTTTGGAGCAGCCCGTCGCCGCAGGCTGCCGAGCGCGACGCGCTGGATCTCTGCGACCGCAGCCTCGTCAAGGACCATACGCGGCCGGGCGCCTGTTTGCTCATCGCCACCAACGGCACGTTTCATGTGAAGCGCGAGGAGCTGACGCCCGACCGCTTCCGGCCGCGCTCCTGAAGCGCCTGGTCGCGCCCCTTACGAATCGAAGATCAGCAGGGCGAGGGCGACCAGCGCCGCCCAGAGCGTCGCCGAGCACGAGAGCCAAATGACGATGATTCGCCGCGGCGAATAGGGGCGAATCTCGGAAGAAAGCGATGCGGCGGGCCCCTGGGCGGATCGGTTTCCGCCTCGCCCCTTGCCAGCCATGGCGTCGCACCCAGCGCGAGCCGCTCACCGTCGCGGGAAGGTCTGCGCCGCGAAGCGGTTGAGGAAGGCCTGCGCGAGGAACCGGTTCGAGAGCTGCGCCAAATTGCTCGCCGTGATGTTCAGCGTCGCGGTCTGATTGACGTCGATGCCGTTGACGCGGTTCGAGACCATCGTGGTGATGTTGGCGCCGGTAAGCTGCTGAACGATTTGCGTCGTGTTCGGGTCGCCGAGCGTTGCCTTGAAATTGGCGGTTCCGAGGCCCGTCACCGTGAATTGCGGCTGCGTGTTGGGCGCCGTCCCGCCAGCCGCAGGAGGCGCCGCGCTGGCGAGCCGCGCCGTGGCCGCGGCGCTGGCCGTGGATGCGCTCGCGGCCGACGCGCTTGTGAGGCCGAGAGCGTTGCTCGCCGCCGAAGTGGCGAGATTCGCCGCGTCGGGTCTCGGACTCGGCGCGGTGGGTGCCGTTCCCGCGGATCCGCTCGGGACACTCACCGAAACACCGCCCGGCGACAGGGTCAGCGCCGCGAGGACGTTCGAGGCCGCAGGATTCGCCAGAGTTGGCGGCGCGGGATTGGTCGGGCTGGGCGCCGTCGGGGTCGTCACGACGGGTGGCGTCGGCGGGATGAGGTTCGGCGCTGCCGGAGCCACAACAAGGGGGGCCGTCGGGCTCGTCACATTGGGTGGCGTCGGGGGCAGCACCACCACTTGCGACGACACCGGTATGAACTGCCCATTATTGCTCAAATTCAAATTCGTGACGACGTGATCCGCGCCGGCGCCCGTGTCGAGCTGCATCCCGATCAAGAGATCGAGATTGCCCATTCCCGTGCTGACCATGATGCCGCCGCGCAGCTCGCCGAGCTCCTTCACGTCGATCTTGGCGGCGGCGAGCTGCTTCTCGTCGAAGGCGGGCGGTGGCGTCGGCGCCGCCTGCCTCGCCGTCGGCGACGGCCCGGAGCAGGAGATGAGGGTCGCCAGCGCCGTCGACGCGGTGAGGGCGTTCCGGAAAAGCCGTCCGGCCGTTCCGGGGGCCATCAGAAGGATCCTTGCGGGCGCAGGTTCAGCGTGAAGGCGCCGATGCTTTCGAGCCCGGCATTGGCGGTGCCGATGGGCGCCCGTCCTTGCGCCGCCCAATCCTTGCCAGGGTTGAAGTTCTTCTGCGCCGTCGCGACGTCGGTGCGGATGAAGAGGACGATGCCGCTCCAGATGAGCGCAAAATCCGCGCGCTTCATCGAGCGCAGGCCGCGCGCCGGATCGCCGATAAGGATGCGGTCCTTGGTGATTCCCTTGATGACGACGAAGTGCTTGTAGCCGTTGATCTCGATGAGTGTGATGCCGGGGACCTGCAGCTCGGCGATCTTGTCCAGCGTCACCTGGTAGCCGTCGGCCTGCATGCCGATCGATTCGAGATAGGTCTTCATATCGAGCAGCGAAAATCCGAATTTCCGGATGTTCGCCTGGTCGCCGACGCGCCACATCGCCTGGAAGACGTCCTCTTCGGTGTGCGGGCGGTTGTATTGGTAGGTGAGAAGGCTGGCGAGGGCGGCCGAGCCGCAGCTGAAATCGTATTCTTGGCGAATGACGCTGCGGAAGCGGAGCTGCTTGTAGCTCGTCACCGTCACATGGAACGTATCGCCGCCGGCATCGACGAGCATCCCGTCGGCTGCGGCCGGTCCCGCCGTGATGCTCAGCGCGGCGAAGGCGGAGAAGGCCAGAAGCGCGATCTTCATCAGACTGCTCCTGCGAAACGCGTTGAAGCGACGGGGTCGTTCACGAAGATCAGCGAGCTCGCGTCAGTGCGGGACGAGAATGTTCACCACCATGGCGTTGTTGAAATTGACGTTGTTGCCGGTGTTCATCAGCACCGCCGTCACCCCGCTGTTGTTCGCGACGCTGTTGTTCTGAATGGCGCCGTTGACGATTTGGCCGCCGCCTTTGACGTTGATCGTGTTGCCGGTTTGCGTCGCCGTGTTGTTGATCCCGGTGATGTTCGCGGTATTGCCGATGAGGACCGGGCTCCCGAGCGGCGTCATTCCGGCGAGCGGGTCCTCGGCGCGAGCCGTGCCGCCCACCGCCGCCGCAGCGACCAGCGTCGCCGCAACAAGACGCGCAAATGACGAAATCCTCGACATGGCGCTCACCGTTCCGACCCGTCTGCGATCGAGATTTTTGGGAAAGAGGCGGCGGGCCGTTGCCGACCCGCCGCCACGTCACGGGTCAGTGCACGCCGACGCTGCCCGCGCCGTTGATGCTGCCGACGAGTGCGTTCACGCTGATCGAGGAGACCTGCGAGCTCGCAATGCCGGTATTCATCGCGACCGGGTTGATGCCGCTCAGGCTGCTGACGGTCGAGCCGATCCCGCCCGTGGAGAGCGAGAAGTTGGCCGAAGCGGAGCTCGACGTGTTGTTGCCCGAGGAGCTGGCCGTCTGCGTGTTCGAGGCGGAGGACGCCCCGCTCGCGCCGCCGGTGCCCGAAGCGGCGCCGCCATTGGAGCCGCTGGAGGTGCTGCTGGCGGAGGCCGAGTTGTGGCCGGTGCTGCCGCCCGTGCCCGAAGACGAGCCGCCATTGGCCGAGCCGGCCGCCCCGCCGCTCGCCGTCTGCGAGCCGCCCGTGGCGCCGCCACCATTGGCGCCGGTGTTGCTGCCGGTATTGGCGCCGCCGGTTCCGGCTGCGCCGGCACCCGCGGTGTTGGTCGTGGCACCCCCGGTGGCACCCGCGCCGGCGCCGCCCGTCGCTGTGGCCGCGCCGCCCGAGGCGCCGCCGCCCGCTCCGGTCGTGTTGGTGGTCGCCGCCGCGGTGGCGCCGCCGCCGTCGCCGGCGTGCTGTTTGACATCGCCGCCGCTGGCCGATCCGCCGGCCGCGCCGTTGCTCCCCTGGGTGCTGGCGACTGCGCCGCCGGCGCCGCCGGTGCTGCCGCCGCCATTCGCGGAGTTGCCGGCGCCGCTGCCGCCGCTGCCGCCAACGCCGCCGACGCCCCCGGTTCCGCCGGTGCCGCCAGCGCCGCCGGTGCCGCCGGTCGCACCCGAGACAGTGGCCGCGCCGCCGGCGCCGCCGGTGCCTCCGGTCCCGCCCGTGCCGCCCGCGCCGCCGGTCCCGCCATTGGCGCTCGAAGCTCCGGTCGAGCCGCCGTTGCCGCCGGTGCTGTTGCCGCCTTTGCTCTTGTTCAGCGCGACATTGGCCGCGATTCCGCCGTCGCCGCCATCGGCGTTGCCGGTGCCCTTCGCCTTGTTGTCGCCGCCGTCGCCGCCAATCGCGTTGCTGGTGCCGAGCGCGACGGCGCTGCCGCTCTTGCCGCCATGGGCGTTGCCGGTGCCCTTGTTCTTGGCGTCGCCGCCGCTGCCGCCGACCGCGATCCCGTTGGCGATCGCCTTGGCATCGCCGCCATCGCCGCCGACGCCCTTGCCGCCCTTGTTGACCTGGACGCCGCCATCGCCGCCTTCGGCGTTGCCCGAATGGCTGATCTCGCCCTCGCCGCCCGTGGTCGTGCCGCCGGCGCCGCCCGCCCCGCCGGCGCCATTAGCCGCGCCGGTCGTGACCGTGCCACCCGTCGAGGTGGTGTTGCTGCCGCCGCCATTGCCGCCGTGAGCATGGGCGTTGCCGCCGTCCCCGCTTTCGGAATGCGCGCCGCCGTGATTGTTGGCGCTGGCATCGCCGCTCGTCGGATCAAGGCTGAAATGCGAGTTGCCGATATGGACGCCGCTGACCTCGCTCGACAGCTCGGTCTTGCTCAGCATGATGAAGTTGTTCTTGGCGCCGGCGAGGGTGCCGGTATTCGTCGTCGTGTTGAAGGAGTGATTGAGGAAGTCCGACGCGTTCTGCAAAGCGTTCTTCGCGGTGTTGTTGGTGGCGTCGCCCCCGCCCGCCGCGGCGGCGCTGCTGCCGCTCGCATCGGCGTCGTTCTTGGTGTTGCTGCCGCCATTGGCGAGCTGGCCGCCATCTGACGCCTTGTTGTTGGTGCTGCCGCCGAGCGCGGTCTGCCCGCCGGTCGCGGAGGAGCCGCTGGTCGTGCTTGCGTTGACGTCGCCGCCGAATGCCGCTGGCCCGGCGCCGAATGTCGGAGAGAAGCCACTGCCGGAAAGGCTCCTGCCCTGCGCGCTGGTTCCCGCGGCGCCGTTGCCGCCGACCGTGCCGGTCGTCGCGGTCGCGTTGGAGTTGTCGTTCGCGAGGCCGGAGCCTGCGCCGGCGCTTTGCGTATCGGCCAGGGCGGCCGAGGCCATACTCACTGCGATGACCAGCGCGGAGGCTGATCCCAAAAGTGTGTATTTTGTCATGTGGAACCCCTTCAAGATGAACGTCGCTCCCTGCACTGCCTCCGCGCACTGCGGCGGGACTGGCGCAGCTCTCGCGCTCCATTGCTGGCGCGCACAGACCTCGAAGCAAGTTCCGTGCCAGAACTTTATCCTATTGATATGAAATGGAATTATTCCGCTGAATCGCGAAATCGGAACGGGCGCCGCTCCGGTTGTTTCAAGGCTGAAACGCCCTTGCGCTCAGCCCGGCGCGTGTCGTTGCCCAGCGCGGCCGGGCACGATCCTCGGAAGCTCGCGGTTTTGCTGGCTTGACGGCGCGAATCGGCTTCGCCGCTCTGATCGCCGGGCCGTCGCCAGCCTTGGGTCGGCAGGTTTCAGATGGTTAACAATCCGTCAACACGATGCACGGGGTCGGCCGCCGGCGCAGGGCCCTGACCGTCGCGTCGCTCCTGGGCGCGTCGGGTCACTTCAGGAGGTCGAAGGCGATCGGGACGCTGAGGAGGACGCGAACGTCCGGTGCATCGCGCGTCGCGCCGATCGCCACCGTAAAGTTCGCGCTCGTCGTCGGCGTGAAGGCGTAGGAGAGGCCGAGATTGAAGGAGCCGACCTGGAGCTCGTCCGAGCTCTGCTTGACGCCGTTCACCGTCGAATCGGTGCTCATCACCCAGTCATGCTCGTAGCCGAGGCTGAGCGAGACGCGGTCATTGATCCCGAAACCCATGCCGCCGTTGAAGCGCAGCACGCCGCCCGGCGTCACGTCGCCGAAGAAGTTGGAGCCCACCTGCTTATTGACCGTCGAGCCGATATTGTAGGTGTAGCCGACATTGCCGAACAGCACGACGGGGTCGGTCGGGTAGAGGACGGTGAGGCTCGGCTCGACCGCCCAGAAGCCGGAGCCGGTCGAGTCCTTGAGGGCGACGCCGGCGGAGTTGAAGGGCACGTCGAAGGGGCCGGTGCCCGTATCGGATTTGACGCGCAGATTGGCGACGTAATAGGCCTCGCCCTCGCTCGGCCGGTTGATCTGGTAATGGAGGCCGAACTCAACGTCGCCGAGATCGTGGCCTTCGACATTCGTGTTGAGGGTGTTGGTATTCACTCCCGAGGATTGGCGGTCCGTCCGGTAGACATAGGGGACGCGAAGGCTCGCCTCGAGGAAATTGGTGATGCCGTAGCGCGCGTTGAGACCGGCGGTCAGCGTGTTCCGGCGGGCGTTGGTGGCATCGAGCCCGCCGATGAACACCGCGTTCACGATCTCGAGGCCCGAGAAGAAGAGCTGGTTCACCTGCGAATTGTCGTATTCGAAGGTCGGCTCGATGGTGAGGCGGCCGCGCGGGCTCAAGACGCCGCCGACATCGGCGAGCGCCGCCACTTGCGGGCGCTCCTGCGCAGGCGCCTGGCCGACGGGCTGTTGCTGCGCCTGGGCGAGAGAGGGCGCGTTTCCGGCTGCGCCCGGCTGCCCAGCCCCGCGAATCTTGCCGAGGAACGGCCCGCCCGGAAGGAGCTGCGGCCCTTGCGCCTGCATGCGCTTTTCCAGCTCCTGCAGGCGCTGCTGCTGCTGCTCCAGCAATTTCTGCTGCGCCGCGATCTCGCTGCGCATCTTGGCGAGCTGCGTTGCCAGGTCGTCATCGGCCGCGGCGGGAAGAATTACCGCGGTGCCCAGTGCGATTCCGAGCAGGCCCGATACAGCTAGTGATCTGGACATAAGCGTCCCCCCGAACGCAATACTCGAAATTATTTACCATAAGATCGGCATCGCGTCATGAACCAAAAGTAAATTCGGATCGATCTCTTGCAACCGACCGTCGATGGGCTGTCCGAAGATCGCCGCTCACGGCGAGAGCACGCGGTGTCCGTTCCGCTGCCGCGACGGCAGGGCGATCGCGTGTTTTTCGATCAAGCGATAGAGCGTCACGCGTGAGACGCCGAGGTCGATCGACGCCCTGTTGACGTTCTCGTTGTGCTTGTGCAGCGCCATCGCGATCGCTTCCCGCTCCGCCTTCGCGACCGCCGCATCGAGGGTCTCCGTTACCGCCGCCGCGATGTTTCCCGGTATATGAAGGGCGGCGACGTCGAGTTCTTTCGATTCGGCCATTACCACCGCACGGCGCAGCACCGCGATGAGCTCGCGGACGTTCCCCGGCCAGTGATAGCGCAAGATCGCTTCGATCGCCTCCGGGGTCAGGCGAAGATGCGGCCGGTCGAATTCGGCCTTGAATTTTTCGAGATAGTGCCGCGCCAGCAGAACCGCATCGCCGCCGCGCTCGCGCAGCGCCGGCAGATGCACGCTGAGAATGTTGAGGCGATAGTAGAGGTCCTGGCGGAAGCGACCTTCGGCGATCCGCTTCGGCAGGTCCACATTGGTGGCGGCGATGACGCGCGTATTGGCCGCCAGCGGCCGGGTTCCGCCGACGCGCTCGATCGTCTTGTTCTCGAGAAAGCGCAACAGGAAGCCTTGCAGATCGAGCGGCAGGTCGCCGATCTCGTCGAGCAGCAGTGAGCCGCCTTCGGCCGCCTCGATCTTGCCGATCTTCTGCTCCTTCGCATCGGTGAAGGCGCCCTTCTCGTGGCCGAAGAGCTCCGAAGCGATGAGGCTTGGCGCCATGCCGGCGCAGTTGACGGCGAGGAGCGGCCCGGCACGGAAGGGCGAATGGCTGTGGATGATGCGCGCGGCGATCTCCTTGCCCGTTCCGCTCTCGCCGGTAATGAGCACCGGCGAATTGACTTTGGCCGCCTTGCGCAGCTCCTTCAGCACAGCAAGGAAGCCGGGATCGGCGCCGACGCAATCGTTGCTGGGGTTGTGCTCGACGGAGACCGCGGGCTGCGATGATGCCGAACGGCGTTCCAGCTCGCGGAGCCCGCGGATGTGGCGGATCTGGAAGACGAGCTCGTGGGCATCGACGGGCAGAGTGCTGAAATCATAGAGAAGATGCCGCCGCACCAGCTCGAGGAAGAGTGGCGAGCGCACCTGCGACGGCTCGATGAGGGCGATCCATCGCAGATCGGGCTGCAGCTCGGCGAAGCTTTCGAGCTCGACCGCGTCGATCCGATCCGCGCTGTCGCCGTAATTGACGATGGCCGCGACAGGGGCGTGCACGCGGAGCGCCAACCGCACTTCGGCGCGCGATCCGCAATGGATGATCCGATAACCTCTGTCGGCGAGAGTCGCTCCCGGCAGGCTCGCGGCGACCGAACGGCACAACCGATAGTGCAGGATGGCTGGTTCCCGGGCCGCGTGCGACGCCATCGACTCCTCCCGACGTTACAACGTACGGTTTTCGTCCCAGCTGGCCCCCACCGGTCCGCTATGCAAATAAGATGCCACGACACGGTAGATCGTCTGACATTTCTGGGCGGGGCAGAGGCTGGCGATAGTCGGCCCGACATCCGGAAGGCGCGCCAAGATGTTAACCTTAACGTTCAACCGATCGTGATCGGACTCGATGCGAGAGGCTCATACGCGTTCCGCGTCACTAGTATTGCGCGAGTGTAAAAAAAACCGACAGCCTTCACCCTGCAACACTTGACACATGATTAACTTATGTTGGATCGGCGCCGACGCCTTGAACGGCACAACAATCATGCGTATTTCTGATAGAATTTGTATATGTCTAATACGCCTTCTGCGCGTCCGTAAGCGGGATCGGGAGAGGCTTCGCGCCGGAGCCAAGCTGTATCGGAGATGTTACAACCGCCGCACGCCTCGAATCTCGGCATCTGCGAAATCAAGGAGTTACACGTGCGGCATGAATATTGCTTGGCCGCGCTGTGGATGATGCGCGCGCGGTGACACCACGACGCGTCACGCATCGGAGGTCCTGGACGATGCGGCTCGTCTCTGCTCTCGCCTTGGCGATGCTGGTATGCTCGCTTCCCGTTTTCGCTGCGTCGCCCGACGATCTGGCAAAGCTGAGCGACGGGCAGCTCGGCGCGGTCAGCGGCGGGCAGGCGATCGTCGACACGCAAGGCGTCCCCGTCGTGTCCTTCGAGAAGAACGACCCCGAGCCGGGCAGTTTCGATTTCTTCCCGCCGGCAGCGCGCGCCCTTGCCGGACCGAACGGCGCCGGGTCGGCGAGTTCGGGCGCCGGCCTCGGCCTCATGCCGATCATGGGCAACCTGGTCGGCAGCAGCAGCTTCGCCAAATACGGCCATTAGGTCCCGCGGAGCCGTCCGCTCAGCGGCGCTGCCGCCCGTCATTCGCCGGCGATCACCATCTTGCGGACCGTCGCCAGCAGCGCGTCGCTATGGTGCTGCGCGGCCTCGGCATCTGCCGACACGGCCATGAAGACGGTCATGGCCGGGCCGTTCTGGACGAAGGTATAGCTGACCTTGAGGCGCGCAGTGTCGGTCGTGCAGTCCGAAATGGCTCGCCGGGTCTGCACGCCGCCCTTCAGTGTCTCGAGGTCGTCGAGAGCGACGGACGCAGCGCCGGCGCATCCCGAATTGACCCGCGTGACGAAGGTTGGAGCCGCATCTGCGACCGGCAATCCGCTGGTGTCGAGCTGGACGACGGCGCCGAACACCTCGTCCGAGGTGACCCAGGCGTAGCTGATGCCGGGATACTCGATCTTGAATTCCTCGGGTGGAATGATCCGGTATTGCACGCCGGTTTCGGCGAGGATCGCTTCGATGCTCTCGCGCGTGAGCGGATTGACGACGCGGCTTGCCGGCTGGCCAGGCGTCGCCGCCTTGGCCGGCGCGGTGACCCATGTCGTCAGGCTGGAGCGCGGCTGCGGAAGGGCGCCCGACGCGATGAGCTCGCGCAGCTTGCCGCCGGCGGCGGCGTCGCCGGCGGCCAGCGCCTTCCGGTACCAGGCTTCCGCCTTGTCCGGCTCGGGGCGGAGGCCTTCGACCCTCCACTTCCGGAAATAGACGGGGTCGAAGGTCGTCCCCATCGCCGTCGCCGCCGTGACGCTGCCGAGCTCGGCGGCCCGTGCATAGAGGAGGCGGGCGGCGGCGAGGTCGCCATTGGCCAGCGCCTCATTGCCGCGCGCTTCGAGCATCGCGGCTTCCGCCGGAGCCGTGGCGGCGACGCGGAGGACGCGCAGATCCGCGGCGCCGCGGCAAGGCAGGGCACTCTCCCGCTCGCCGCCCGCGCAAGGGATCCGGCCCGTGGCGAAGGCGCTCACCGGTGCGAGGGCGAGGAGTGCACCCATCAGCGCTGCATGCCAAATCCGCGTCATGGCGCGCCTCCTGAGGCGACCGGCGGAGCGAGGCCGGGCGCTATTGCAGTTGCGGCTGCTTCTCCTGCCAGCGCAAAAACTGCTCGAACATGATCTTCTTCTGCTCGGCGGTCTCGACCCGGCCGATCGCCTTAGACTGCTCGTCGAGGAAGGCGTCGAAGGCCTGGCGCAGCCGCGTATCCGCGGCCAAGCGCTCCATCGTCCCCTGGCGCTTCAGCCACGCCTCGGCGGGCGGAAAGCGGGTCCATCCGGGAAGCTGGGCCGAGAGGTTGACCTCCTTCCATTTCGGATGGCGCGGCGCTTCGAGGAAGGACGGGAACTTGCTGAAGAACGCCTCGGCAAAACGCGCGAGGTTGTGATAGCGCTCCGACTGCGGCGGGAAGGAGATGACCGCCATCACGGCGCCGACCGCGACCGTGTCGATGGGCGCCGACAGGAGCTGGTAGTCCGCCGGCGTCAGCTGCGAGGGCAGGTAGGTCTGCAGGATCTCCGGGGTCTGCGGGATCGGCAGGAAATGGACGCCGTCTTCCGCCTTCAAGTCGCGGAAGAGCCGCGCCGGCTTGCCGGCGACATAGACGAGCGCCGCGGTCTCGCCCTTGCGCACCTTCTCCAGCGCCAGCGCCTGGTCGTCGCTGACCGGCACGACCTTGATGTGGAGGGCGTCGAAGATGAGGGTCGCGGTCATGTAGGTGCCGCTGCCTTTGACGTCGAAATTCACCGTTTTGCCGGCGAGGTCGTTGACCGAATTGATGTCCTTGCCGGCCAGGAGGTGCAGCTCTTCATTGTAGAGCTTGGCGATGTATTGAACGCGCGATTCGAGGCCGGGATAGAGCTTCTCGCGCCGGACATAGGCGAGGACATCCGACTGGACGATGCCGACATCGATGCCGCGCAGATAGAGGAGGTCGGCGAGGTTCTGGACCGACCCTTTGCCCAGCACCGGCAGCACGCGCAAGGTGCCGGGCTCTTCCAGCACGGCCGAGAGGTCGGCGGCGATGCGGACATAGGTGCCGTCGACGCCGCCGCTGATGACGCCGATGACGCCGCGATTGGTCTCTCTCTTCAGATTGTCGCTCTGCGCCGCCGCCGGTAAGCCGAAGGCGAGCCCGCAGGCGACCCACGCCGAAAAGAGCGCGGCTCTTCGCAACATCTTAGCCTCCCCGTTGCCTCCGTTTGTTGTTGTCGATCGGCGGTGCCGATGAGATCGGAGGTTCAATCTTGTGACAATATTATAGCAAAGAGGAGCGAAGTCTTGAAGGGAATCTTGCCCATTACGGCAACGGTCGATGCTCTGGCAATGCGCCCGCCGCGGACCTACACTTTCGAAGGTCGAAGACGGGAGGGCAAACGATGCTCGTCGAGCAGATCTGGACCGCGAATGCCTATCGCAACTTCAACTACCTCATCGCTTGCCCCGAGACGGGCGAAGCCCTCGCGGTCGATCCGCTCGATCACGAGAAATGCCTCGCCGCGGCCAAAGCGAAAGGCTGGCGGATCACCCAGATTCTGAACACGCACGAGCATGGCGACCACACCGGCGGCAACGGGCCGATGGTGGCGGCGACCGGCGCCAAGCTGCTGGCGCATGCGAAGGCCAAGGACAAGATCCGCGGCATCGATCGCGGCCTTGCCGCCGGCGACGTCGTCAAGATCGGGAGGACGGTCGAGCTCGAATGCCTCGATACGCCCGGCCACACGATGTCGCATATCTGCCTCTTGGCGCATGGCGACCGGCCGGCGCTCTTCTGCGGCGACACGCTCTTCAATGCCGGCGCCGGCAATTGCCACAATGGCGGCCATCCGGCCGAGCTCTACAACACCTTCGCCGCCCAGCTCGCGAAGCTCCCGGACGCGACCCTCGTCTATCCCGGCCACGACTACATCGCCAACAACCTCCGCTTCACTCTCGACCGCGAGCCGGAAAACGCCAAGGCGAAGGCGATGCTGCCCGATATGGAGCGCCAGGACCCGTCGCGGGCGCTCGTCACCACCTTGGGGCTGGAGAAGGAGATCAACACCTTCTTCCGCCTGTCGAGCCCTTCAGTCTTGAGGCGCCTGCGCGAAGCCTTCCCGGACCTTCCCGAGCATCCCGATCCCAAGACCGTGTTCCTGAAGCTGCGCGAGCTCCGCAACAAGTGGTGAGCCCGGGCGCAGCCGCGCGCCAGCCGCTCCTCGCGGCGATGTGATCGCCCACCCCGCGCCGGCCGGGGGCGGTGCGGCTATGATTTGCTTCCATCACCGGCTGGAGGCACGTCATGAACGGATTTCGCATCGCTCTGATCGCCCTCGTCCTCATGATGGCGCTGGCGGCGGGCTGCTCGCGGCCGGCGCCGACCGGGTCCGGCGCCGAGCCAGTCGCACGCAGCGGCGATGGCGGCGGCGGCGGATACTGAGCGTCTCCCGTCATTGCCAAACTCATCCAGAACCTCGTCCTCGCCGCGGCGTTTCCGGAATGGAGACGGCACGCAGCGAGGAGAGCGAGATGGCAGAGAAGAGCGAGGGCAAGGAGCATCGCCAAGGCGGGGCGCGCAACGGCTCCGGCGCTGAGGGCTGAGGGAGGCCGCGATGCCGGAGCAGCAGCGGCCGCCGCAGAAGCAGGAACTGCCGGGCAGCGAAGCGGCGATGACGCCGCGCCCCGAGAGCCTGCCGCCCGGCGGCTACAAGGGCGCCGGCAAGCTCGCCGGCAAGGTCGCGATCGTCACCGGCGGCGACAGCGGCATCGGCCCCGCGGTCGCCGCGCTCTTCGCTCGCGAGGGCGCCGATCTCGCCGTCCTCTATCTCGAAGAGCACGAGGACGCCGCCGAGACAAAGGTGCTTGTCGAGGAGGCGAGGCGGCGCTGCCTCCTGCTGCCGGGCGATGTCGGCTCGCGCCGCTACTGTCGCGATGCCGTGGGCAAGGTCATCCGCGAATTCGGCCGGCTCGATGTCCTCGTCAACAATGCGGGCGAGCAGCATGTGGCGCAGGAGCTCGAGAAGATCAGCGAGGAGCAGCTCACCCGCACCTTCCGCACCAACATCTTCGGCTATGTCTTCATGACCCAGGCGGCGCTGCCGCATCTTGCCGAAAGCGCCGCCATCATCAACACGACGTCGGTGACGGCCTATAAGGGCAATCCCGTCCTCATCGACTATTCCGCGACCAAGGGGGCGATCGTCGCCTTTACGCGCTCGCTGGCGATGAAGCTGGCCGAGCGCAAGATCCGCGTCAACGCCGTAGCGCCCGGCCCCATCTGGACGCCGCTCATCCCGGCGAGCTTCCCGCCCGATCATGTCGCAAAGCAAGGCGCGAATGTGCCGCTCGGCCGGGCGGGTCAGCCCTGGGAGGTCGCGACCTCCTTCGTCTTCCTCGCCTCCAAGGATGCGAGTTACATGACGGGCCAGGTGCTCCATCCCAATGGCGGCACGATCGTCAACGGCTAGATGCGAGCCGCACTTGCACGTCAACACGCGATCTCGCGCCCTCGCGGCGCTCCCGGTGCCGGTCGGCACCCCGGCCATGGAGGCGCGGCTCGCGGACAGCCTGCCGGTCGGGGAGGGCTGGCAATACGAGCCGAAATGGGACGGCTTCCGCTGCCTTGCCTTCCGTGCCGGGCGCGCGGTCGAGTTGCGCGCCAAATCGGGAAAGCCGCTGACGCGGTACTTTCCCGAGATCGTGGCGCTTCTGCGCGGCCTCGCCACAGAGCGCTTCGTCCTCGACGGTGAACTCGCCGTCCCGGTCGAAGGCACGCTCTCCTTCGATGCGCTGCAAGCGCGGCTCCATCCGGCCGAGAGCCGCATCCGCAAGCTCGCGGCCGAGACGCCTGCCGTCTTCATCCTCTTCGATGCGCTTCTCATCGAGGGACGCGTGTTGCTGGACGTGCCGCTCGCCCGGCGCCGGGCGGCGCTGGAGGCGTTCCATGGCGGGATGGGCGAGGAGAACCGGCTCCTGCTTTCGCCCTCGACCGCCGACCCGGCCGTGGCGCGGCGCTGGTTCGATGGTCTCGGCGGCGCTCTCGACGGGATCGTCGCCAAGCGCCGCGACGACTCCTACCGTCCGGGCGAGCGCAGGATGGTCAAGGTGAAGCAGCGGCGGAGCGCCGACTGCGTCGTCGGCGGCTTCCGCTACGAGAGCCGCAGCCGCGAGGTGGGCTCGCTCCTTCTCGGCCTCTACGACGAGGCAGGGAAGCTCGACCATGTCGGCTTCACCGCGACGATCCGCGATGCCGAGCGCTCGGCGCTGACGCAGCGCCTCGAAGCGCTCACCGAGCCGCCGGGCTTCACCGGCAAGGCGCCCGGCGCCCCCAGCCGGTGGAGCGGCGCGCGCTCCGCCGAATGGCAGCCGCTGCGGCCGGTGCTCGTCGTCGAGGTGCGCTACGACCAGATGACCGGCGGCCGCTTTCGCCACGGCACCACGCTCCTGCGCTGGCGCCCCGACAAGGCGCCCGCCCAATGCACCTTCGCGCAGCTCGATCGGGTCGTGGCGCTCAACCGCTCTCTCCCTTTATGGGGGAGGGATGGGACCCGTGCGGAGCACGGGGAGGGTGAGGGTTCGGCGCGCTGAGTGCGCCTCAAAAGCGGCGGACGTATGCAATAAAACCTATCTTCCTTCGGCGAGCCGTCGAAACTCCTGTTCCATCTCGGCGACGCGGGCGAGGTAGCGCGCCGGGTCGTGGTCGCCGCAGCGCTCGCCGGGCGCGAGGCGGAAGCCGTGGCGGAGATAGGCCTTAGCCGGGCCCGTGCCGCAGAGATGGATGAGGGCGGCGAGGGCCGCGGTTTGCCGCGGGCTCGCCGGGGGGCTCCGATCGCCGAGAACCGCCGCAACGTTGCGGTCGAGATAGATCGCGGTCAGCGCGACGGCGTGGCTCGGCAGGATTCGCGTATAGAGCCCCGTCCACCAGCACCCGTCGGCGACGACGCGATGGTCGCGGATGCAGTAGCGCCGCGCCTCGGCGAAGGCGGCGTCGGTCATCTGATACATGCCGACGGCGCTCGAGGCCGGCGCCCAGATCGCGAAAGGATGCCAGTCGAGGCGCCAGCGCCAGTAGGTATGCGCCACCGGATTGCCGGCCCCTTCGATCTGCGCCAGCGCCGCCAGCAGCTCGGGCGGGATGGCGGCGGTGGAATATTCGCGGAACAGCGGCGCATAGTCGCGCCAAGTCTCGGCGGGCGGCTTGTCGAGGGCGCCGCTCACCGGAAACAGCATCTCCGTCGGCTTGCGCGCGACATGATAGACGAGATTGGCCGCGGCGAGGCTCGCGAGCACCAGGGCGGCGACAATGAAGCCGCGCAGCGCCGGCGGGGCCACGCGGAAACGGCGCCAGGCCGCAGTGGCGCCCTTCCGCCAGCGCCGGAAACGGCGCCCGAACCGGGTCCGGGCCCGGCGGCGAGGCGTTCGGCGCGACGGGAGTCTGGCGGCGGCGGATGAGGACATCGGGCGAGGGCCCCATTATGCGCCCGGCCGCGCCGGCGCGCCATCACGGCAAGGCTCGGCGCTGCTCGACCTGATGAACCCTCTCCCGCTTGCGGGAGAGGGCAGGGTGAGGGTTGGCGCCGCTTCCGGAGCCCTCCTCGGCCTGCGTTGTTGCCGGCGCGCGCGCGATGCGGCTATAACCCCGCGCAATTTTGCCACAGCCGAGCTGGAGACGCTGTCCCCTATGGCCACCGAACGCACGCTTTCGATCATCAAGCCGGACGCGACGCGCCGGAACCTCACCGGCAAGATCAATGCGCGTTTCGAGGAGCGCGGCCTCCGCATCATCGCGCAAAAGCGCCTGCGCCTGTCGCGCGAGATGGCCGAGCAATTCTACGCGGTCCACCGCGAGCGGCCGTTCTTCCGCGACCTCGTTGCCTTCATGACTTCGGGGCCCGTCGTCGTGCAGGTGCTGGAGGGCGAGAACGCCGTCGCGCTCAACCGCGAGATCATGGGCGCCACCAATCCCGCGAATGCCGCTCCCGGCACCATCCGCAAGGATTTCGCCGAATCGATCGAGGCGAATTCGGTGCACGGCTCCGATTCGCCCGAGAACGCCCGGACCGAGATCGGCTTCTTCTTCGCCGCGAGCGAGATCTGCCCCTGAGACGGCCGGGGCGCGCCGGTTTCAGAGCAGGAAGATCGCCATCAGGATGAGGGTGACGACCACGGCTGCGGTTCCGAGCTTGAGGAATGTCGTGAAGCCGTGCCAGGTCTCCTTGTGGCGCTGCAATTCTGCGTCGATCGTCATCGGCGGTCCGTTCGGCTCCGAAAAGGAAGGCTGGCCAGAGGTATAGCGCGCGAGCCGATTTTCGCAAGCATCGGATCGTCGCGCCCGCGAGCTCGGCGCGTTCAACCCGGCGGATTGAACAGGGCTTCGATGGCCGGCGGCTCGGTCTGAAGAACCACACGGTTCCCGACGACGGGCGCGCGCCCCTCGGCGACGAGGCGAAGGGCGAGCGGATAGGCGCGGTGCTCGGCCGCGAGAATTCGCGCGGCAAGCCTCTCCGCGTCGTCTCGCGGCAGCACCGGCACCGCGGCCTGCAGGATGATGGGTCCAAGATCCATCTCCGGCCGCACATAATGGACGGTGCAGCCGCTGAAGCGGACGCCGGCTTCGAGCGCGCGCTCATGCGTGCGGAGGCCGGGGAAGGCCGGCAGCAGCGAGGGATGGATGTTGATCATGCGGTCGCGCCAGGCCTCGACGAAGGGCGCCGTCAAGAGGCGCATGAAGCCGGCGAGGCAGACGAGCTCCGCCCCCGCTTGGCGCAGCGCCGCATCGAGCGCCGCATCGAAGGCCTCGCGGCTCGGATAGTCGCGATGCGGGACGACCCGAGACGCGATGCCGGCCGCCGCGGCATGGGCAAGACCGCCCGCATCCGCGCGATTGGCGATGACGGCAACGATCTCGGCCGGGAAATCGGGTGCGGCGCAGGCGGCGATGAGCGCCCGCAGGTTGGAGCCGCGCCCCGAGATGAGGACGGCGGTCCTCAGCCGGGCCATGCGCCCGCCATATTGGTGATGACGACGCCGGGCCCGTCGCCGCGCGGGACCAGCCGGCCGACAGGGTGGACGGTCTCGCCTTCGCGGCGCAACGCCTCGGTCACGGCCGGTTCGGCCTCGGCCGCGACCACGGCGACCATGCCGATGCCGCAGTTGAAGGTGCGTGCCAGCTCCTCGGGCGCGATGCCGGCCGTCTCGGCGAGCCAGCGGAAGACCGGCGGCAGCGGCCAGCTCGCGGCGTCGAGGGCGGCCGCGAGCCCCTTCGGCAGCACGCGCGGAATGTTTTCCAAGAGCCCGCCGCCGGTGATATGGGCGAAGGCTTTGACCCCGCCCGCGTGCAAGGCGGCAAGGCAGCTCTTCACATAGAGCCGGGTCGGGGTGAGCAGCGCCTCGCCCAGCGATTGCCCACGGGCGAAGGGCGCGGGGAGGCTGTAGGCGAGCCCCGCCGTCTCGACTACCCGGCGGACAAGCGAGAAGCCGTTCGAATGCAGCCCGCTCGAAGCGAGGCCGAGGACGACGTCGCCCTCGCGGCAATCGGCGCCGGTGAGAATCTGGCCGCGCTCCGCCGCGCCGACGGCGAAGCCGGCGAGGTCGTAATCGCCGGCGGCATAGAGGCCCGGCATCTCGGCGGTCTCGCCGCCGATCAAGGCGCAGCCGACAGCGCGGCAGGCTTCGGCGATGCCGGCGATGATGGTGCGGCCAGTCGCGACATCGAGCTTCCCGGAGGCGTAGTAGTCGAGGAAGAAGAGAGGCTCGGCGCCCTGGACGACGAGGTCGTTGACGCACATGGCGACGAGGTCGATGCCGATCGTCTCGTGGCGGCCGGCGGCGATGGCGATCTTGAGCTTGGTGCCGACACCGTCCGTCGTGGCGACGAGGATGGGATCGCGGAAGCCCGCCGCCTTCAGATCGAAGAGCGCGCCGAACCCGCCGAGCCCGGCATCGGCGCCGCGCCGCGCCGTCGCCTTGGCCAGCGGCTTGATCGCCTCGACGAGGGCATTGCCGGTGTCGATGTCGACCCCGGCCTCGCGGTAGCTCTGGCGCGCATTCCGTCCGTTCCTGCCGCTTCCGGCACCCTTCGCCATGCCTCGTCCTCGAACCCTCGCTGCCGCGGAGGTGCTTTTAGCCCAGGCGGGCGAGGAGCGGAAGGCGGAGCGGCGGTCAGCGATGCGCGGCGGCGGGGCTGCCGAAACCGATGGCGCTGCCGATTTCGGCGGCTTCGATCTGGGCGCCGCCCCAATTGGCGCCGGTGACGTTGGCGGCGGCGAAATCGGCGCGGCGGCAATCGGCGCGGCGCAGATCGGCGCCGCGGAGATCGGCGTTGCGGAAGACGGCGCCTTCGAGCTTGCTCGGCGCAAGGCGGCCCTCGGCGATGACCAGCGGCCCCAGATTGCAGTCGCGCAGATCGGCGAGATTGAGGCGGGCGTTGCGCAGATTGGCGCCGCGCAGATCGACGCGCGCGAGGCGGCAGGAGCGCAGATCCGCCTCTTCGAGCTGCGCCGCCTGGAGGGCGGTTCCTTCGAGATCGAGCCCGAAGAAGATGGCGCCCTTCGCCTTGAGCGCGCTGAGCTGCGCTCGCGACAGGCGGGTCGTTGTGCGCAGGTCGAAGCCCGAGAGGTCGAGCTGGCGGCCTTCGGCACCGAAGCTCTGGACCCAGGTCTCGTGGAGACGAACGAGCTGCTCCAGCGGCTGCCCCAGCTCCTCGAGCGAGCGGCCGGCGAGCTTGTCGGTGAGGGCGCCGGTGAGGTCGGCGCCGGCCGTCTCGGTCATCGCCATTTGCGCGCGCATGAGGACGGCATTGCGCAGATCGGCACCGCGCAGATCGGCGCCGCTCAAATCGGCGCCTTCGAGATTGGCGCCGCTGAGATTGGCGTTGCGGAGGTCGGCGCGCACCAGCTTGCAGCTCCGCATGATGGCGTCGCTGAAATCGGTGAACATCGCCATCGAGCCGGAGAGGCGCGCCTGGCTCAGATTGGCGTTCACCATCTTGGCGCCGGTGAGCTCGGTCGAGCTGAGGTTGACGGCAATCATCTGCAGCTCGCCCGTGCGCGCCTTCTGCGCGAGGCGCCCGTCGCGGAGGTCGGCATCGAAGAGATTGGCGCCGGTGAGGTCGGCGCCGCGCAGGCAGGCGCCGCGCAAATCGGCGCGCATGAGATTGGCGCCGCGCAGATCGGCGCGGGTGAGGTCGGAGCCGAAGAGGGAGGCATGGCCGAGATCGGCTCCGGCGAGGTTAGCCTCGATCAGAAAGGAAGCGGCGATCTCGGCATTCGCCAGGTTCCTGCCGGCAAGGACGAGGTGCGAGAGGTCCATATAGACGAGGACGGCGCGCTGCCCGCCGTGCCGGCCCGTCAGGTAGCGCTCATGGCGCTCGAGCACGCGGTCGAGCGTTGCCTGATCGATCCGCTGGCGCGGACGGTTCACCTGCTGCTGCGCGTTTGCGTCCATCGATCGACCTGAAAGCGCCCGCCCGCCTGGCCTCGACGCGGCTCCCCGTCGGTATCGAGTGCCCATCGATGCTGCCGGAAGAAGGCTAATAAAGGGTTAGGCGCGCGCCGCGCCGCGCTGTGGCACGGGCGGAGGATTTGCGCTATGACCCGCCGGCGATCGGGGGACGGGTCGCAGGTGAGCGGGGAGGCGTCATGATGAGACCTATGCGGCAGATGGCGGGAGCCCTATCGGCGCTCGTCATGCTCGCGCTCTACCTCGCGGTCCCCGCCTTGGGGCAGTCTTCGGGCTCGGCCGATATCTTCACGGTCGCCGATGTACCAGTCGACGCGACCGCGGCGAGCGCGGCGGCGGCCCGCGAGGCGGCGCGGATCGACGGCCAGCGCCGCGCCTTCCGCATCCTGGTGGGGCGTCTCACGCTCGCCGCGGATCAGAAGCGCCTGCCGAAGCCGAGCGATGCGCAGCTCACCGACATGATCCGCGATTTCGAAGTCGCGAACGAGCGGCGCTCGACCGTGCGCTATCTTGCCGACTACACCTTTCGCTTCCGCCCGGAGGCCGTGCGCGGGCTGCTGCGCAGCGCCGGCATCCCCTTTGCTGAGACGATGAGCAAACCGGTGACCGTGCTGCCCGTGCTGACGCAAGGCGGCGCCTCGGTTCTTTGGGATGATCCCAATCCGTGGCGCGACGCCTGGGCGAACCGCAAGCCGGCGGCGGGCTTGGTGCCGCTCGCGGTGCCGCTGGGCGATGCCGGCGACGTGGCGGCGATCGACGCCCAGAAGGCCTTGGCCGCCGACCTCGATGCCCTGGCGGCCATCGCGGCCCGCTATGGCGGCGGCGACGCGCTCATCGCCCATGCGACGCAGGGAGACGATGGCGCGCTCGCGACCGTGGTGAAGCGCGTCTCCGCAGCGGGGTCGACCGATATCTTGAACGAGACGTTTCGCCCGAATCCCGGCGAGAGCCAACAGGACCTCATGGCGCGAGCGGTCGATGACAGCATCGCCGCCCTCGAAGAGGCATGGAAGCGCGAGATGCTGCTTGGCGGAGCCGCACAGGCGGGGGCTCTGACGGCCGAGGTGCCGATCACGAGCCTCGGCGACTGGCTGTTCGTGCGCGGCCGGCTGGCGGGATTGCCGGTCATCAAATCGAGCGACCTCCTCGCGCTCGACAGGCACGCGGCACAGGTCGAAATCCATTTCCTCGGCGATCCCGCAAAGCTGCAGCTCGCCTTGGCGCAGCGCGACCTCGTCTTGCGCCAGGATGGGCAAAGCTGGACGCTCCAGCGGCGCGGCACCGGGCAATAGGGGGACGGCACAGCGTTGAACCTGCCGAACCTCATCACTCTCGGGCGCCTTCTCCTCGTCCCGCTCGCCATTTGGCTCATTCTCGCCGGCGATTTCGCGGCGGCCTTCTGGACCTTCGTCGTCGCCGGCGTCTCGGACGCGGCGGACGGCTTCATCGCCAAGAAGTTCGGCATGACGACCGAGCTCGGCGCGCTGCTCGATCCCGTCGCCGACAAGGTGCTGCTGGTCAGCGTCTATGCGACGCTCGGGATCGCCGGGCAGCTTCCCGCCTGGCTCGTCATCCTCGTCATCTTCCGCGACCTGATGATCGTCGGCGGCTTCCTCTTCATCCAGCTCCTCTTCCGCAAGCTGCGCTGGGAGCCGCTCGTCATCAGCAAGATCAACACGGCGCTGCAGATCGTGCTGGCGGCCTTCACCCTGGCGCGGCTCGGCCTCGGCATCGCCGATCGCGGCGTCGGCGAGGCCCTCATCCTCGCGGCGGCGGGGACGACGGTGCTGTCCGGCGCCGCTTATCTCGTCCGCTGGACACGGAGCATCGCCGGCGCCGAGGGGACAGGATGAGCCCGGCGGCGCAGCGCGGCGCGTTCTGGGCCGCCGGGCTCGTCCTCTGCGGGTTTGCCCTCTATCTGCTCGACGCCATCCTGCTGCCTTTCGCGGCCGGCTTCGCCATCGCCTATAGCCTCGACCCTCTGGTCGGGCAGCTCGAACGGCTGCGTGTGCCGCGCGGCGTCGGCGCCTTGATCGCACTCTTCGCTTTCGCCCTCGCCATCGCCCTCGTGCTCCTCGTCCTCGTGCCGGTCATCGAGAGCCAGATCGGCGAGCTCATCCGCCGCTTCCCCCGCTTTCTCGAAGCGGCGCGCCGCGACCTGACCGCCCTCATGGGCATCTTGCAGGAGCGCCTATCGCCGCAGGATTTCGCGCAGCTCCGCGACGCCGCGACCGCCCGTCTCGGGGATGCCTTCGCTTGGCTGAGCCAGCTCCTGCAGCGAATGCTCACCAGCAGCATCGCCTTCTTCAACCTGCTCTCGCTCGTCTTCATCACGCCGGTCGTCGCCTTCTTCCTGCTGCGCGATTGGCGGCGGATCGTGAGGCGCGTCGATAGCTGGTTGCCGCGCCCTTATGTCGAGACGGTGCGGGAACAGGCGGCCCTCGTCGATGCCACGCTTGCCGGCTTCATCCGCGGCCAAGCGACGGTCTGCCTGCTGATGGCGGCCTATTACGCCGCGGCGCTGTCGCTCGCCGGCCTCGATTTCGGCCTCGTCCTCGGGCTTCTTGTCGGCTTCCTCATCTTCATTCCCTTTCTCGGCGGCGCGATCGGCGGCGGCCTCGCCATCCTTCTCGCCATCACCCAATTCGACAGCTGGGCAGCAGTGGCGGTGATCGCCGCCATCTTCGCCGCGGGTCAGGCGATCGAGGGCAATCTGCTGACGCCGAAGCTGGTGGGCGACCGCGTGCACCTCCATCCGGTCTGGGTCATCTTCGCGCTGCTCGCCTTCGGCGATCTCTTCGGCCTCGCCGGGCTCCTCGTCGCCGTGCCGGCCGCGGCGATCATCGGCGTCCTCATGCGCTTTGCCCTGCAGCGCTATCTGGCGAGTCCGCTCTATGACCCGGGTCCGGCGCGCGCCGAGACCGCCGGGCCCGAGCCGGTCCGCGAGGCTCGTTCCGTTCGCAGCCGCGATGACGAGCCAGTTCACCTTTGATTTTCCGCACCGCCCGGCCTTGGGCGCTGCGGATTTTCTCGTCACGCCCAGCAACGCCGAGGCGGTCGCCTGGCTCGACCGCTGGCCGGACTGGCCGGCGCCGTTGCTCGTTCTGCACGGGCCCACAGGCTGCGGCAAGACGCACCTTGCCCATGTCTTGCGCGCCCGCTCCGGGGCGCCGACGCTTGCCGCGGCCGCCCTCTCGACCGCGACGGTGCCAGCCTTGCTCGGCGCCGCGACGACCGCCATTCTCGACGATGCGGAGGAAGCGCCGGAACGGCCGCTGCTCCACCTCGTGAACCTCATCGCCGAGCGCGGCGGACGACTGTTGCTGACCGCGGCCGAGCCGCCGGCGCAGTGGCGACTCGGCCTTCCCGATTTGCGCTCGCGGCTGGTCGCGGCGCCGCAGATTGCCGTGCGCCCGCCCGACGACGCCTTGATCGCCGCCGTTCTCGTCAAGCTCTGCGCCGATCGTCAACTCGTTGTCGGCGACGAGGTCATCCAATTCCTGCTGCGCCAGATGGAGCGCTCCTTCGCCGCCGCTGGGCGTGTGGTGGCAGCGCTCGACCGCGCTGCGCTCGAAGGCAAGCGGCCGATCACGATCCCGCTCGCCCGCGCCGTGCTGCGCCAGGAGGCGGAGGGCTGAGGTCCGGGGGCGGCGTGAAAGGGCGCGCTATTCGTGGCAGGAAATGCCGTCGTGGAGCGCCATGAAATGCAGCATGGCGTCGCCGCAAGCGGCGGGCTCGACCATCCAGGTCATGTGATAGCGCAAGGGCAGGTGGACGAGGTGGAAGTCCGCGATCCGATCGCGCAGGAGCTGTTCCTGCTCCTTGGTGACGGTCGCGACCTGGGCGGGATAAAGACCGAGCACCGGTGCCGTGATGCGATCGAGATAAGGGGTGGCATCGACCTTTTCGAGGAGATCGACCATCCGGATCATCACCGCGACGTTGCTCTTTCCCATCTCCGTCGCGTACCACTCGAGGAGTCCCGGATCGGCGTCGGCGGGAAAGCGGGTCGCAGCATTGGCGGCCTTGGCCCAGGCGACGGAGCCCATCGCGACCAGCGCCTCCTGCCAGGAGGCATGGCCGAATGCGAAGGTCTTGAACGTCTCCTTGATGATGTAGGGCGGAGTCGAGAGCGCGCAGAGCGTGCGCAGCCGGTCCGGGTGTTCGGCGGCAAGGATGAGGCCGAGAATGCCGGCCAGCGATTCGCCCGCGTAGTGGACGGACGGCGCGCCCAGGGCATCGATAATATGGAGGAGATCGGAAAGATAGGTCTCGACGGTAATGCCGCGGTCGAGGTCGAACTCCGTCGAGGATCGTCCGAGGCCGCGGAGGTCCGGGCAGACGACCTTGTAATGGCGACTCAGATACGGCACGAGCCCGTACCAGAACCGCGATGACCGGCCGAAGCCGTGCTGCAGGACGAGCGTCGGCGCCTGCTTCCACGGATCGGTGTAGTCGTGGACCTCGTAATGAAGCTTGGCGCCGTCCTTGGCTGTGACTTCGGGCACGTCCCCACTCCGCTCCTTTTCGCCGGAATATTATCGTCGCGCGCACATCGCGGCGCGAGCGCCAATCGACGTGGACCGGTCGACAAGTGGCGGCCTATGCATCGACCTCCCGGCGGCTCAGCAAGGCGGGCGTCACGAATTCGACGACGGTGGACGCGATCGAATGAAGCTCATGCCAACCGCCGTTGAAGACGTAGCCCGCGACGGCGCCTGTCGGAAACGCTTGGCGGATCGCGCCGATCAGGCGTGGCGGCCCGATCTCAGCGAGGATTGCCGCGAGCTCGTGGAGCCCGGGATTGTGCCCGATGACGAGCAAGTCGCGAGTCTCGTCCGAGACCGCCTCGATGCGCGCCAGCAGTCGGTCGCATGATGCAAGATAGAGCGCCGCTTCGAAGAGGACGCGCGGCCGCCCCGGCAGGCCGGCGGCGATCAGCGCATAGGTCTGCCGCGCTCGCAGCGCATCCGAGCACAGGACGAGGTCAGGCGCGTGGCGGTTGGCGAAATAGGCGGCGAGGAGCCGCCCTGCCGCCTGGCCGCGCCCATCGAGCGGTCGCTCGTGATCGTCGAAAGCGGAACTGTCCCAGCTCGATTTGGCGTGGCGAAGCAGGCTAAGGCGCCTCTGCGCGCCGTCGTCGGGCAGCGATGGCGATGCTGTGCTCATGACTTTAACATTTCGCCGCTATAGACTCGGTCCGGTTCAGTTCAGGCAAGGCTGGAGCGTCTCGTGAGCAGAGCGCGGCGAGCAACGACGGCTCAGGGAATCGATCTCGGCTCGGAGTCGCGGTTCATCAACCGCGAGCTCTCTTGGCTCGCCTTCAACGAGCGCGTCCTCGCCGAAGCCGAGAACCCGCACCATCCGCCGCTCGAGCGGCTTCGCTTCCTCTCGATCTCGGCCAGCAATCTCGACGAATTTTATATGGTGCGCGTTGCCGGCCTCAAGGGACACGTCCTCGCCGGCATCGTCACGGCGAGCCAGGACGGCTTGACGCCGGCGCAGCAGCTCGAAGCCATCAACAAGCGCGCCGGCAAGCTCATGCGCGACCAGCAGGTGACGTGGCGCGTGCTGCGCGCCGAATTGGCCAATGCGGGTATTGCCATCATCGGCCCGCAGGAGCTTCAGCCCGAGGACCGGAGCTGGCTCGAAGAGCAGTTCATGGCCGACATCTTCCCGATCCTGACTCCGCTCGCGATCGACCCGGCCCATCCTTTCCCGTTCATCGCCAATCTCGGCCTTGGCCTTGCCCTGCAGCTCGTGCGCCGCAGCGACGGCGAGCGCATGAACGCCCTGCTGCTCCTGCCGCCTTCCATCAACCGCTTCGTCCGCCTCCCCGGGAAAGCGGTTCGCTTCCTCCCCATGGAGGAGATGATCGGCCTCTATCTCGATCACCTCTTTCCCGGATTCCAGGTCATGGGGCAGGGGATGTTCCGCATCCTGCGCGACAGCGAGGTCGAGATCGAGGAGGAGGCGGAGGACCTCGTGCGCCTCTATGAGACGGCGCTGAAGCGGCGGCGGCGCGGCCACGTCATCCGCCTCAGCGTCGATATCGGCATGCCGGCCGATTTGAGCCGCTTCCTCGCCGAGGAGCTCGACGCCTCGGATTCCGACGTCATCAGCCTCGATGGCATCCTTGGCCTCGCCGATACGAGCCAGCTCATCATCGACGAGCGCCCGGACCTCATCTTCACGCCCTACAACGCCCGCTTCCCCGAGCGCATCCGTGATTTCGGCGGCGATTGCTTTGCCGCGATCCGCCAGAAGGATATCGTCGTCCACCACCCCTATGAGAGCTTCGACGTCGTCGTCCAATTCGTCCGCCAGGCGGCGCGCGACCCGGCCGTCGTCGCCATCAAGCAGACCCTCTACCGCACGAGCGAGGATAGCCCCGTCGTCCGCGCTCTCATCGAGGCCGCCGAGGCGGGCAAGTCGGTGACGGCGCTGGTCGAGCTGAAGGCCCGCTTCGACGAGGAGGCGAATATCCGCTGGGCCCGCGACCTAGAACGCGCCGGCGTCCAGGTCGTCTACGGCTTTCTCGAATTGAAAACTCACGCCAAGGTGGCGCTGGTCGTGCGCCGCGAAGCGGGGGCGCTGCGCTCCTATGTGCATTTCGGCACGGGCAACTATCATCCCTATACAGCTAAGGTCTATACCGACCTTTCCTTTTTCACCTCGGATCCGACGCTCTGCCGCGACGCCGCCCGCGTCTTCAACTACATGACCGGCTATGCGACGCCGGCGACCTTGGAGAAGGTCGTCATTGCGCCGATCGGCCTCAGGCAGAAGCTGATGGAGCTGATCGAGGCCGAGATCGCCCATGCGCGGGCCGGCCGGCCCGCGCAGATTTGGGCGAAGCTCAACCAGATCGTCGATCCGCCCATCATCGACGCGCTCTACCGCGCCTCCCTCGCCGGGGTCGAGATCGACCTGATCGTCCGCGGCATCTGCTGCCTGCGTCCCGGCGTCGCCGGCCTTTCGCCGACAATCCGAGTGAAGAGCATCATCGGTCGCTTCCTCGAACACGGCCGCATCGTCGTCTTCGGCAACGGCCACCGCCTGCCCTCGGATGAAGCCAAGGTCTTCATCAGCTCCGCCGATTGGATGCCGCGCAACTTCGACTGGCGCGTCGAGGCCCTGGTGCCGATCGAAAATCCGACAGTGCACCGCCAGATCCTGGACGAGATCATGGTCGCCAACCTCAAGGACACGGCGCAAAGCTGGCTGCTCGACCGCGACGGGGCCTATACCCGCGCCCCCCTCGACGGCGAGGCGTTCAGCGCCCATACCTATTTTATGACCAATCCCAGCCTCTCCGGCCGCGGCAGCGCGCTGCGGCGCGCTCAATCGGCACCGCGCCTCGTCCTCGATAATCAGGTGCCGTCCTAATCCCGCGGCTCGTGCCGATGGCAACCAGCGGCCGCATCGCCGTCATCGACATCGGCTCCAATTCGCTTCGCCTCGTCGTCTATGACGGGATCGGGCGAGCGCCTTTCGCGCTGCTCAACGAAAAGGCGCTCTGCGCGCTCGGCCGCGGATTGGGCCGGACGGGCCGTCTCAACCCCGAGGGGATCGTGTCAGCGCTTTCCCATCTCCAGCGCTTCGTCGCTCTGGCAGAGGCAGTCGGTGTCATCCGCCTCGAGCTCATCGCGACCGCGGCAGTCCGCGATGCCGCCGATGGCGCCGATTTCGTCGCCGAGGCGAGGCGACGCTGCGGGCATTCCGTGCGCATCCTCGACGGCGCCGCCGAGGGGCGACTCTCGGCTCTCGGCGTCGTGGCCGGGATTCCTGCGGCCGACGGCATTGTCGCCGATCTTGGCGGCGGCAGCGTCGAGCTCGTACCGGTTCGAGCGGGCCAGGCCGGCATCGGCGCCACCCTGCCACTCGGCCCGCTCCGCCTCGCGGAGTTCAGCGAGGATCACCGCCGTTTGCGCGAACTCGTCGACGGCCATATCGGCAGCGTGCCGTGGCTGCGGCAGCAGCGCGGGCGTGGCCTTTACCTCGTCGGCGGCGCCTGGCGGGCGCTGGCGCGCATCCATATGGAGCAGATGCGCTATCCGCTTCATATCATTCAAGGATATACGGTCCTGCGCAGCGATGCCGAGCAGGTGTTCCGTTTCCTCGGCACGCTGTCGCGCAAATCGCTCGAGAAGATCACCTCGGTCTCGCGCAAGCGCGCCGAGAACGTGCCGCTCGCCGCCTTCGTGCTGGCCCGCCTTGCCGAGGCGATCGAGCCCGAGCGGTTCGTCTTCTCCGCCTATGGCTTGCGCGAGGGGCTGGTCTTCGATCTTCTGACCGAAGCGGAGCGGCAAGAGGACCCGCTGCTTGTCGCCTGCCGCGGCATCGCCGAGGCGCGGCCACGTTTCGGCCTCTCCGGCGACGAACTTTTCGCCTGGATGTCGCCGCTCTTCCCCGATGAGAGCCCGTCGCGCCGCCGCCTGCGGTTGGCATCGGCGCTGCTCGGCGACACGGCCTGGAACAGCCATCCGGATTACCGGGCCGAGGAGGCGTTCCAGCACTGCTTGCACATGCCCGTTGCCGGCATCGATCACAGCGAGCGCGTCTTCGTCGCGACGGCGCTCCATGCCCGCTATGGCGGCGCCGCCGATGCGGAAATCAAGGCGCAGACGCGGCGCCTTCTCGGCGATGCCGAGCACGCCGCCGCACGCGCCATCGGCCTCGCGCTCCGCCTCGGCTACACGCTGAGCGGCGGCGCCCCCCGTCTCTTAACGCGGACGCGGCTTTCGCTCGATGAAAGAGAGCTCGTGCTGAGCGCCCCCGCTGGCGACCCGATCTCTTCCGGCGAGACCGTGCAGCGTCGCCTCGACGCCCTTGGGCGTGCGCTCGAACGGCGCGCCAGCATCAGGTCCGGCGACTGACGTGACGGGCCGGCGGCGAGGAGGCCGCCGGGCAAGATCGGCGACCTACCGCGTGCGCGCCGCTTTGGCCGCGCTCGGCGGCTCCTCCGCAAGAGACACGACCTTGATCTTGCGACCGGCGGCGGTGAGGGCGAGGGTCCCGTGCTTCAACGCCAGCGCGTCACGGCCGAAGAGGTCGAAGCGCCAACCCGAAAGGGCTCGGATCTGAGCGTCATCCGTGGCCGCGAGCAGTTCGAGATCCTCGGCATTCGCCACCAGCTTCTGGGCGACGCCGTTTTCTTCGCAGCGCAATTTGAGGAGCACCCGCAGCAGATCGACGAGCGGCCCCAGCCCGGGCGGCGCTTCCTGCCGTGCGGGAAGCGGCGGGTGTTCGCTTTCGGGCAAGGCGAGGGCCCGGGCGATCGCGGCCAGCATCTCGGCGCCGAAGCGGCCTTCGGCGAGGCCCTTGCCGAGGCCGCGCGTCCGCGCGAGTTCCGCCGTCGAGGCGGGCGCGTGCGCAGCGATTTCGAGGAGTTGCTCGTCGCGAACGATCCGGTTGCGCGGCAGGTTGCGCTGCTGGGCCGCCGTCTCGCGCCAGGCGGCGAGCTCGCGCAGCACCGCGAGGAAGCGCCGGTTGCCGCTCCGCGTCCGGAAGCGCCGCCAGGCCTCGGCGGGATCGAGGCGATAAGTCGCGGGATCGGTCAGCTCGGCCATCTCCTCTTCGAGCCAGCCGGCCCGGCCGGTGCGGTCGAGGCTGACGCGGAGCTTCTCATAGACGCGGCGGAGATGGACGACGTCGGCGAGAGCGTATTGGACCTGGCGTTCCGTCAAGGGCCGGTGCGACCAATCGGTGAAGCGCGAGGACTTGTCGATTCTCGCCCCGGCAAGCTTGCCGGCGAGGGTCTCGTAGCTCACTGAATCGCCGAAGCCGCAGACCATCGCCGCGACTTGTGTATCGAAGAGCGGCATCGGCACGGCGCCGCTCAGGTGATAGAAGATCTCCACATCCTGCCGCGCCGCGTGAAACACTTTCAGCACCGCCGGATCGGCCATCAGCCGCAGCAGCGGCGCGAGGTCGAGATCGGGCGCGAGCGCATCGATCGCGGCGGCGTCGTCCGGTCCGGCGATCTGTACGAGGCAGAGCTGCGGCCAATAGGTCTTGTCGCGCATGAACTCGGTATCGACCGCGATAAAGGACGCGGCGCTCTGGCGCGCGCAGAATTCGGCGAGCTGCGCGCTGTCGGCAATCATCGTCATCGGCGACCTATTACACGCAATCTGCGCGGTGGGAAAGGCACGCCTGGGTTTGGCCCCGGGCATTTCCCGACAACAGCTTGACAAAACGCGAGCATCCATGCGCTCTTGCGCCCTCATTTCGGGCACCGATCCATCTCTTCTCACGGCACGCCGATGCAGGCTTATCGGACGCATAACTGCGGACAGTTGCGGCCCTCAGATGCGGGGCGGAGCGCGACCTTATCGGGCTGGGTACACCGCAAGCGCGACCACGGTCATCTGCTCTTCATCGATCTGCGCGACCATTACGGCCTGACGCAATGCGTCATCGACAGCGCGAGCCCGAATTTCGCGGCCGCCGAAGGGGTGCGGCTCGAAAGCGTCATCACGGTGCGCGGCGAGGTCGCGCGTCGTTCCCCGGAGACGGTCAATCCCAAGCTCGCGACCGGTGAGGTCGAACTGGCGGTCTCCGAGTTGACAGTCCTTTCCGAAGCCGAGCCGCTGCCCTTCCCGGTCAACAGCGATGCCGATTACCCGGAGGAGACAAGGCTGCGCTACCGCTTCCTCGATCTGCGGCGGGAGGCGGTCCATGCCAACATCATGCTGCGTTCGCGGGTCATCGCCTCGATCCGCCGCCGCATGCAGGAGCAGGGTTTCACCGAGTTCCAGACGCCGATCCTGACGGCGAGCTCGCCCGAAGGAGCGCGCGACTATCTCGTACCGAGCCGCCTCCATCCCGGCGAGTTCTACGCTCTCCCGCAGGCGCCGCAGCAATTCAAGCAGCTCCTGATGGTGTCGGGCTTCGACCGCTACTTCCAGATCGCGCCTTGTTTCCGCGACGAGGCGGGGCGCGCCGACCGTTCGCCCGGCGAGTTCTATCAGCTCGATTTCGAAATGTCCTTCGTGACGCAGGAGGACGTCTTCGCCGCCATCGAGCCCGTCATCGCCGGCGTCTTCGAGGAGTTCGGCCGCGGCCGGGAGGTGACGAAGCCGCCGTTTCCGCGCATCGGCTATGAGGAGGCGCAGCTCAAATACGGCTCCGACAAGCCCGATTTGCGCAACCCCATCGTCATGACCGAGGTCGGGGAGGTGTTCCGCGGCTCGGGCTTCGCCGTGTTCTCTAACCTCGTCGAGCAGGGCGGCGTGGTGCGCGCCCTTCCGGCGCCGGGTGCCGCGGCAAGACCGCGCAGCTTCTTCGACAAGCTCAACGATTGGGCGCGCGGCGAAGGGGCGCCGGGGCTCGGCTACATCGTCTTCGGCGAAGGCGATGGAGGGGCGGAAGCGAGGGGGCCGATCGCCAAATTCCTCGATCAGGCGCGGCTCGACAGGCTGCGCGCGCTGGCCGGGGTCGGGCCGGGCGACGCCGTCTTCTTCGTCGCCGACCGCGACAAGGCGGCTGCCGCGAAGCTCGCCGGAGCGGCGCGGACGCGGATCGGCGGTGAGCTCGGCCTCATCGCGCAAGACGCGTACCGCTTCTGCTGGATCGTCGATTTTCCGATGTATGAGCGCAACGAGGAGACGGGCCAGATCGAGTTCAGCCACAATCCCTTCTCGATGCCGCAAGGCGGGCTCGAAGCGCTGGAGACCAAGGACCCGCTGACGATCAAGGCCTTTCAGTACGACATTGTCTGCAATGGCGTCGAGCTCAGCTCGGGCGCCATCCGCAACCATCGCCCGGACATCATGTACAAGGCCTTCGCGATCGCCGGCTACTCCAAGGAGGATGTCGAGAGCCGCTTCGGCGGCATGCTCAACGCCTTCAAATACGGGGCGCCGCCCCATGGCGGCTCGGCGCCCGGCATCGACCGCATCGTCATGCTGCTGGCCGACACGGTGAACATCCGCGAGGTCATCGCCTTCCCGATGAACCAGCAGGCACAGGACCTCCTGATGCAGGCGCCTTCGCCGGTGCCGCCGGCGCGCCTTAAGGAGCTGCATCTGCGGCTCGATCTCGCACCGGCAAAGGGGCAGAAGGAGCGCTAGAGAGCGGATTCCGCGTCAGCGGCACGCGACAAGCACGGTGCCGTTCTTCTTGCTTTCGCGCGTCGGTTGATTCAGAAAGGATGCGAGGAGCGAGACGGGGGCGCCGATGCGCGTGGCCGGGCTGGTGGTGCTGGCGACGTCGCTGGCGGGCTGCGTCTCGCCGACCGTCACCGTCGCCTCTCTTGCAGCCGACGGCGCGAGCTATGCCGCGACGGGCAAGAGCGTCTCCGACAACGGCGTCTCGGCGGTCAAGGGCGAGGACTGCGCCGCTTGGCATATCTTCGTCGGGAAGGCGATCTGCCGCGATCCTCGGCATCCGCTAGCGCCGGCACCCGTGGAGCAGCGTCGCGGCGGATCGGCGATCGCCGCCGCGGCGCCGCTTTCGGCATCGCCCGCCGGAGCCTGGCCATCCGCGCAGTATCTTCTCATCGGAAGCTTCGTCGAACGCGCCAATGCCGACCGGCTGGCGCGGAGCTATCTCGATTACAATGCGAGAGTGCTCGTCATCCGCCAGCGGGGTACCGAATTTCACCGGGTCGTCCTCGGACCCCTCGGTGCGCCGCAACTCGCGGCGCTGCGAGCGCTCGGCGTCAGCGGCAATCCATTGCCGCCCGACCAGACTCTGGTAATTCCGCCGCTACCGCCGGCGCGGACCGCCGCGTCGAATTAGCGCTGCCGCCGCGGATCAATTGCGCGCGGCGCGGGCCGCGGCGTGGCGGCGCTTCTGCCCGTACATGGCGCGGTCGGCGCGGTTCAGGAGCTCGTCCTCGCTCTCCTCGCCCGAATAAGTCGCGAGCCCGAAGCTGGCGCCAAGCCTGACTTCGCCGGCGCTCACCGGAAAGGCGGTCTTGCCGATGAGCTGGGTCAAGGCATGCACCTTGCGCCGCGCCGCCGCGAGATGGGCTCCGACCAACAGCACGGCGAATTCATCGCCACCGAGCCGCGCTACCGTGTCGATGCGGCGGACGTGGCGGGCGAGGAGGTTCGCGAACTGGGCCAGCACCTCGTCGCCGACGAGATGCCCGTGGATGTCGTTGATCGCCTTGAAGCCGTCGAGATCGCATATCATGAGGACGCCATGCGGGCCGCCGCGCCGCGCCGATGCCATGGCGCGGTCAAGCTGGGCGAGGAAGCCTCGGCGGTTGAGCAAGCCGGTGAGCTCGTCCGTTACCGAGATGCCTTCGAGATAGTCGACGCGCGCCTGGAGGGCAGCAAGGCGCTGCTCGGCCTCGGCGACCGCTGCGAGTGCCCAATCGACGACTCCCTGGCGGTCGGCCTCGCGCGGCAAAGTCAACGGGATCACGTTGTCGGCGCGCGGCTCGACCTTATGGTCTGGGGTGATCCGGGCCTGCGTTTCGGCGAGATACGACATGACGCGCTCCGTGCACGACAATGGGTCTACGGAGCCTCAAGCAAGGACCGTGCCAGGCGCGGTCTTTGGGAATTCGGTGTGAAATCTGGCCTGAATTCCGGCTTGGGGCCGCGGCAAATTCTGCCGCGCGCGGAAGAAACTTCCGGCACCAGATGCCGCGTCAGGGGATCTCGAAGACCGGGAAGGCGTCGACGATGCCGCGCAAGGTGCGGCGCTGCGGCAAGGCCTTGAGGCCGCTCGCCGCGAGGAGGCTCGATGCCTCGGGGTGCTCGACCACCGATCCGGTCGCGAAGATCGAGCGGGAGACGGCGAGGTTCTGCACGCGCGAGGCGATGTTCACCGTCTGGCCGAAATAGTCCTGGCGGTCGTTCAGCATCACGGCCAGGCATGGACCTTCATGGATGCCTATCTTGAGCAGCAAATCCTCGCTCTTGCGCTCCTCGTTGAGGGCGCGCATCGCCTCGCGCATGCGCAAGGCGGCGGCGAGGGCGCGGTCGGGCGTCGGGAAGGTCGCCATCACCGCGTCGCCGATGGTCTTGACGACCGCCCCGGCCTCGGCGGCGACGATCTCCGTCAGAATGCGGAAATGCGCCTTGACGAGATCGAAGGCGGCGAGGTCGCCGACGCGCTCATAGAGCTCGGTCGAGCCCTTGAGGTCGGTGAAGAGGAAGGTGAGGCTCGTGATCTTGAGGCGCTGGTCGACATCGAGCGCGTCGGTGCGGTGAATATCGCGAAATGTCTGGTTCGTCAGGAGACGCTTTGCCGTGAGGAAAGGCCGGCGCTTGCCCAGAAGCGCGTGAAGCTTTTCCGCCGCGATCCAGACGCCCGGGAGCACCCGAACATCGCTGTGGTTCTCGAGCGTGAGGCGCAACGGGCCCGGCCGCATCGACGTCGTGCCGGTCGGCGCTCGCACCTTGTCAAAGGCGACGGCAAGGGTCTGCCGCTCCCGTGTCGGCTCGCCCTTCACATCGAGAAATTGCGTCCCATGCGTCACCGGGTCGAAGACGATGAGGAATTCCGCCGGAAGCTGCATCGAAAGGATCGCCTTCTCGCCCGGCGGAAGCTCGACCGCGTCGAGCGTGACCTCCTCGATGAGCTGCGCGAACTCCTCGGGCAGGTCGACCCCTGAGCTCCAGAAGATCTGGCGGCAATATTCGGCGAAGGGAAGCTGGTCCGGATCATGCGCGGCGATGCTGCGGGCGCGGCGCGTCACGGTAAAGGTGACCTCGACCATCTCGTCGAGCGTCGGCTCGTAGCCGGCGGCGCAAAGCGCGCAATCATATTCCTCGTGGACGAGGCTTTTCAGCGAGGTGCCGGCATCGAGCACGCCGCCGCAGCCCGGGCACAGGACGTTCCAGGAGAGATCGAAGAGGCCAATCCGCGTCGCGTGGAGAAAGCCGGCGATGACGCGCTCTTCATCGAGGCCGCGCCTTGCGGCGAAATTCAGCGCATTGATGCGGTTCAGCTCGCGATCGGGTGCGTTCCGGATCAGGTCCTCGATCGCCGCGACGATATCGGAAGCGACCGATTGCCGCAGAAGCGACAACAGGGAATCGGCTTCGCTCATCTGCGGAGTCTACGCCAGAAATGCGCCGTGTGGAACGGGCTCGCTGGCCATGCTCCGGAAAGCGGCTGCGCATCGCGGCATCGGGCGAGCGATGGCGCACTACCTTGGCAAGGCGAACCGTGAGATAGTCCGGGGGCCGGCGGTGCCGGCGGCTTCTGTTGAGGAGTGATATCGATGCGCTTGTCGCCCGGCAGGGCCGTCGCGGTCGCCGCGGGCCTTCTCGTCGCCATGGCCGGCCCGGCTATCGCCGTCGACATTGCGCCCCACCGCGCCCTCTACGACATGTCGCTCAGCTCATCCAAGCAAAATAGCGGCGTCGTCGCGGCGAGCGGCAGCATGGCGTTCGAATGGGGCGAGACCTGCGACGGCTGGACCGTCGAGCAGCGCTACAAGCTGACCATGCACTACGCCGAGGAGCCCGATGTCGAGCTCACCTCGAACTTTGTCACCTGGGAGTCCAAGGACGGCCTGCGCTACCGCTTCTACCAGCGCAAGCTGAAGAATGGCGACATCGATGACGAAGTGCGCGGCGAGGCGCGGCTCGACGGCAAGGGAAAGGGCGGCACGGTGGACTTCACCAAGCCCAACAACGAGACCATGACCTTGGCCCCGGGCGTCATTTTCCCGACGGCGCACACGATCCTGCTGATCGAGCGCGCCGCGGCCGGCGACCAGTTCGTCGGCGCGAAGGTGTTCGACGGTGCGACCGAGGAGAATGCCGTCGATGTCTCGGCGGTCATCGGGTCGCCGCAGACGGCCGAGGCCGGCGCCGCCGAGGCGAAGGTGAAGAGCCCGCTTCTCGCCCGGCCCTCCTGGCGCATGCGCCTTGCCTTCTTTCCGGCCGACACCAAAGCGGACCAACCCGATTACGAGCTCGGCATGCGCCTTCTCGACAATGGCGTCTCGCGCGACATGGTGCTCGATTACGGCGATTTCGCCATCAAAGCGACGCTCGACAGCATCGAGGCGCTGCCGAAGCCGAATTGCTGAGTCGTCAGCGCAGTGGGCGCTGCGGTTTCGCCAAGGACCGAGGGCCCGCTTCCGCTTTCGCGCTCAGAAGCTTGCCGGGGTCGCCGAAGAGGTCGGGCGGGTCGGCGAGGCGTGCCGGAACAAGGCTCTCGGCGCCGATGCCGACAAGGCGGAAGCGCGTGCCGTCGATCTCGCGCTCGAGGAGTGCCACCGCTGTACGAAAGAGGTGCTCGGCGCGCTGTGTCGGATCGGCGAGGCGGCGCGCGCGGGTGCGCAGCGCGAAATCGGCCGATTTCAGCTTCAGCGATACCCCCGATGCCGCCAGCTCCTTGCGGCGCAGCGCCGCCGCGACCTGCTGGCAAAGCGGCTCCAGCTCACGCCCGATCTCATCGAGGCGGCTAAGATCGCGGGCGAAGGTGGTCTCGGCGGAGATGCTCTTGGTGGGCGCGTCGGGTTCGACACGGCGGTCATCCTCGCCGCGCGCGAAGCGAGCGAGCCGGCGGCCGATGGCGCCGTAGCGGGCCGCCAGTTCCACCGCTTTCATCTCTTGCAGCTGGCCGATCCGAGTGATGCCGTCGCGTGCGAGGCGGCGTTGCAAGGCCGGGCCGACGCCCCAAAGAAGGCCCACCGGCCGGGGGGCGAGGAACGCCATCGCTTCCGCACGGCCGATGACCGCATAGCCGCGCGGCTTGTCGAGGTCGGAGGCGACTTTGGCGAGGAATTTGTTGTAGCTGAGGCCGATCGAGACGGTGACGCCGATCTCGTCCTCGATGCGGCGTGCGAGGAGGGCGAGGGTGCGTGCCGGCATCCCTCCGTTCCGCGCCTCGATGGCGGTGAGGTCGAGAAACGCCTCGTCGATCGAGAGCGCCTCGACGAGCGGGGTCGTCTCCTGCATCAGCGCCCGCACCTGGCGGCCGACGGCGCGGTACTTCGCCATATCCGGCCGGATGACGACGGCGTCGGGGCACGCTTCCAGCGCCTTGAACATTGGCATGGCGGAGCGGACGCCATAGAGGCGCGCGACATAACAGCAGGCGAGAACGACGCCGCGCTGTCTGCCGCCGACGATGACCGGCTGTTCGGCAAGCTGCGGCGCATCGCGCTTCTCGACGCTGGCGTAAAAGGCATCGCAATCGATATGGGCGATGGCGAGCGCGCCGAGCTCGTCGTGTCGGACGAGCCGGGCAGATCCGCAAATGCGGCAGCGCTCGCCTGCGGGCGGCGCCGTCACGCTGCCGCAATCGCGGCAAAGAGCCGTCACGACGCCGCCTCCTCGGGCCACAGCCACGCGGCGCCGCGCACCCCGCTCGCATCGCCGTGCCGCGGCGGCACGAGGCGGGTCGAGACCGCATCCGAGAAGATGTGTTTCGCCCAGCGCCGCGGAATTGCGTCGTAGAGGCGGTCGAGGCGGGACAGGCCGCCGCCAAGAACGATGACATCGGGATCGAGCAGGTTGACGACGCCGGCGAGGGCGCGGGCGAGGCGGTCCTCATAGCGGCGCATCGCGGCCGCTGCCGCCGCATCGCCGGCCGCCGCCGCGGCGGCGATGGCTTCGGCATCGGCCACGGCGCCCGCAGCGCGGCGGTAATCCGCCGCGAGGCCCGGTCCGGAGAGAAGCGTCTCGATGCAGCCGGTGCGGCCGCAATAGCAGGGCGGGCCGGGCCACTCTTCAGGCCGCGGCCACGGAATCGGGTTATGGCCCCATTCGCCGGCGATCGCGTTGGGCCCGCTGAGAAGGCGGCCGCCGACGACGATGCCGCCTCCGACGCCCGTGCCGAGGATGACGCCGAACACCGTCTCGGCGCCGGCACCTGCCCCGTCGACGGCTTCGGACAGGGCAAAGCAGTTGGCGTCATTGGCGACGCGCACCGGCCGGCCGAGCGCTGCCGAGAGGTCGCGGTCGAAGGGGCGGCCATTGAGGCAGGTCGAGTTCGAATTCTTGACGAGCCCCGTCACCGGCGAGATCGCGCCCGGCATGGCGACACCGACTGTGCCGCGCCGCCCAGTCGCCGCCTCGATGCCGGCGACGAGGTCGCGTATGGCAAGGACGATGCCGGCATAATCGCCCGGCGGCGTCGCGATCCGGCGGCGGGCGAGGATCCCGCCGTTGCCGATTGCCGCTATCTCGATCTTGGTGCCGCCGAGATCGACGCCGATGCGCACGTCAGGCTTCCATCCGCCATCGGAAGAGGGCGCCATTCCCGGACAGGACCACTGTTGTCCCGGCGCCGCTCAGCCGATCATAGACCGGTGCCGATACGGCCGAAAGCGCGCTCGGCGATCCTCGCGGCGCGCTTTCTGACGGGCCGCTGGAAGGCTGCCGGCGAGGCTGCCGATCTGCTTGAGAAATTTCGCGCCCCCATACCCGCGATGGTTACGGATTATTAACAATGCTGCCTTAGAACGTTGGCTGGATCACTCGTCAAGTGTCGGAATTGGGGTATCCCCCTCCGTCATGTCGCGGGGATCGCCGAACCATTCAGCGTGTGTCAAGCGACGGGCGGAGCATGCACCCCAACCAAAGCCTTCAGCCGCAGGAAGACCGCGCCGAGCCGAAGACGGTGCTGATCGTGGAGGACAACGAGCTCAACATGAAGCTCTTCCACGATCTCCTCGAAGCCCATGGCTATGACACCTTGCAGACCAAGGACGGAATGGAGGCGCTGAAGCTGGCGCGCCATCATCGGCCGGATCTGATCCTCATGGACATCCAGCTTCCCGAGGTCTCGGGCCTGGAGGTCACCAAATGGATCAAGGAGGATGACGATCTGCGCTCGATCCCGATCATCGCGGTGACGGCCTTCGCGATGAAGGGCGACGAAGAGAAGATCCGCGAAGGCGGTTGCGAGGCTTACATCGCGAAGCCGATCTCCGTCGCCAACTTCCTGGAGACGGTCGAGCGCTTCTTGAGCTGACGGCGATGTCGGCCCGCATTCTTGTCGTCGACGACGTCGACATCAACGTAAAGCTGCTCGGCGCCAAGCTGACGAGCGAATATTTCGACGTGCTGACCGCCTCGAACGGCCCGGCGGCCCTCAAATTGTGCGCGGCGGAGCTGCCGGATCTCGTCCTGCTCGACGTGATGATGCCCGAGATGGACGGGTTCGAGGTCTGCCGCCGGCTCAAAGCCGACCCGAAGACGACCGATATTCCGGTCGTCATGGTGACCGCCCTGTCCGACGCCGCCGACCGCCTGCGCGGCCTCGAAGCCGGTGCCGACGACTTCCTGACGAAGCCCGTCAACGATATCGCCCTCTTTGCCCGCGTCCGCTCGCTCGTCCGCCTCAAGCGGATGATGGAGGAATGGCGCCTGCGCGAGGAGGTGTGCGGCCGCTTCGCGACGCTGCCCGGAAAGCAACCGGAGCCGGCGGAGGATGCGAGCCCGGCGCGGATCATGCTGCTCGAGGACAATCGCCTCGCCGCCGCCCGCATCGCCGAGACATTGGCGCCGATGACGGCCGAGCTCGTCCATGTGACGAACTGCGCCGAGGCGATGGAACGGCTCGACGCGTCGATCGAGCTGGTGATCGCCGGGCTGGCCGTCGGCGACGGCGATCCGTTGCGCCTCGTCTCTCATTGGCGCGCCAGCGAGCAGACGCGGCAGGTGCCGATCCTGCTCGTCGCCGATGATTCCGAGCTGCCGCGCCTCGCCAAAGGTCTCGATCTCGGCGCCAACGATTACATCATCCGTCCGATCGACAAGAACGAGCTGACGGCGCGGGCGCGGACGCAGATCCGCCGCAAGCGGCTGCATGAACGCCTGCAGGAGAACTATCACCGCAGCCTGTCGCTGGCTTTGACCGATCCGTTGACCGGGCTCTACAACCGCCGCTACGTCTCGGCTCATCTCGAAGGCATGATGACGCGCGCCGGCGAGGTCGCAAAGGGACCGGCGCTGCTGATGTTCGACATCGACCACTTCAAGCGGATCAACGATACCTACGGCCATCTTGCCGGCGATGCCGTCCTCTGCGAGATCGCCAGCCGCGCCCAGCATCATGTGCGCAGCTTCGACCTCGTGGCGCGCTATGGCGGCGAGGAATTCCTGGTGCTGATGCCCGAGACGAACCTTCAGGCGGCGCTCGTCGTTGCCGAGAGGCTGCGCCTTTCGATCGCGGAAAGGCCCTTCGTGTTGCCCGATACGAAGCGCGAGATTCCGGTGACGGTGAGCATCGGCGTCGCCGCGACCGATGATAACGGCGATACGCCGACCGACTTGTTGCGCCGCGCCGACGAGGCGCTCTATGCAGCGAAGAATGGCGGGCGCGACCGTGTCGAAAGCTGGCCGCCGCAGGCCTCGCCGCAGCCGATCCGTGTCTCGCGAATGGCGATGATCTGAGCCGCCGACGGCGCCCGCGGCCCAGAGCCGGCGGCTCCGCGCCAGGCTCTGCTATTTGATCTTCGCTTCCTTGAAAGCGACGTGCTTGCGCGCCACCGGATCGTACTTTTTCAGCTCGAGCTTTTCCGTCTTCGTGCGCGGATTCTTTTTCGTGACGTAATAATAGCCCGTATCGGCGGTGCTGACGAGCTTGATGAGGACAGTGTTGCTCTTGGCCATGGCGGGCGCCCGCGGTGCGATCAGTGGGAGGCGCGGAGAATAGCCGCCGCGACCACCCTGTCAAGTGTCGCCCCTCCGCTCATCTCCGCTCATCTCCGCTTATTCTTGTCCTCTCATTGCTGCGGGCCTGGCGACGGCTTGGCGGCGAGCGCGGTCGGTTCGGCGGGAATGAGACGGGCGTAGAGGGCCCGGTCGGAGACAACGCGCTCCGCCGCCTCCAAATCGACCTTGTGCTCGGCCGTCTCGCCGGGGCAGCCGCGCCGCAGCCGCGACCAGCCCGCCTCGTCGAGACCGGCGCGCGGCTCGCCTGCGGCGCTGCGGCGCAGGATGGCGGGAAGCGCCTCGGTCTCCGCGCCAAGCGTGCACACCGCCGGCACGACGCCGTGCTCCTGCAGCAGGTAGCCCCCGGGCGTCACGAGGCGCGCCCAGGTCAGCCACAGCTCGCCTTCGTTCGGCAAGGACAGCACCGTCTGCACCGTCCCCTTACCGTAGGAGGAGGTGCCGACGACGACGGCGCGGCCCGAGTCCTGGAGCGCCGCGGCGACGATCTCGGCCGAGGATGCGGATCCGCCATTGACGATGACGGCGATCGGCAGCCCGAGCGCCAGATCACCGGGCGAAGCATCGAATTCCTGATTGCTGCCCGGGCTGCGACCGACCGTGGCGACGATGCGCCCGCCGGTCATGAAGAGATCGGCGACGGCGACTCCCTGATCGAGAAGCCCGCCCGGATTGTCGCGCAGATCCAGAACGATGCCGCGCAACCCGTCGCGCATCTCCCGGCGCAGCTTGACGAAGGCTTGGCGGAGGCTGTCGGCGGTATGCTGGTTGAAGCCGGAGATGCGGAAGACCGCGAGCGCCCCATCGCGCCGCGCCGTCACCGTCGGCACAACGACATAGGCGCGCGTTATCGTCAGCTTCAGCGCCTCGGCGACACCGCTCCGCGCAACCGTGAGCTCGACGCGGCTGTCAGCCGGTCCGCGCAGCCGCCGCACGATTTCTTCCCGTGCCATCGCGGCGGCCGGCGCGCCATCGATCGCGAGGATCCGATCGTCAACGGCGAGCCCCGCGCGTTCGGCCGGGCCGTCCGGCACCAGGGAGGAAACGCGCGCCGGCTCGGCCCTGGTATCGATGGTGATCCCGATGCCGTCGAAGCCTTCGCGCGCTGCCCGCATTTCATGCGCCGTGTCCGGCGCCCAATAAACCGAGAAACGGTCGAGGGAGGCGGTGAGGCCGGCGAAGAGGCCCTGCTCGATGCGCTCGCGCGAGGTTGCGGCGAGATCGCGCGAATGCGCCCTCGCATCCCGGAGGACGGCCGCGGTGAGCGCGCCCCAACCCGGCGCGTCACGGTCCGCGGGGGCGGCATAATGCGCGAGCGGAGTGCCTGCCTCGGCAAGGACGACATCGCCGCCTCGCGCCACGACGGCAAGGCCGCTCGCCAGCGCCGGAAGGCGGCTCAGCGCGGCAAGCGCGGCTTCGCGCGCGGTGACGGGCGCGATGTAGTAATCCATCACCTCCTGATAGCCCCGAGTGAACAGCCGGCTGGTCTCGCCATCCTCCGCGACCGGTTGCGCCGCAACGCAACCGGCGAGCGCCACGAGCAGGATGAACGATCGGCAGCGCCGCAGCGCGAGCGGCGGCGCTCTTCGCCACCAGGCACGAAGCCTCGATATCGGCGTCGAGTGGAGCATCGCGGGAAAGAACGACGAGAGTAGGGTGCGGCGCGCGAGGATGAGCCAAGGCCAGCTTCCCTGGCAAGCAAGAAACTCGTGCTTTGCTCACTCGCAGGGCGAAAATGATGGCTCCGATCCCGGGATCAGCGGCGCCGCATGCGCGGCCGCGGCGCCCGCCGTCGCTCGGCCGTGGAATCCCGTCCGCGGCGGATGGGCGGATGCGGCGAGACTGCGCCGGCGCGCTCGCCCATCGCAAGCGCCAGGACGAGCCCGCCCGTGACCCAATCCGCCGCCTCCAATCGAACATCGAGGGCGTCGCCCAGGCGGAAAACGCGGCCGGTGCGCCGGCCGACGAGGCGGTGCTGGGCTTCCTCGTGAAGGTAAAAATCGCCGGGAAGGTTGCGCATCGGCAGCAAACCGTCGGCGCCGCTCTCGTCGAGCGTCACGAAGAGCCCGAAACGGGTGACGCCGTTGACGCGACCATGGAAGGTCGCGCCGATGCGATGGGCGAGATAGGCGGCCGTGTAGCGGTCGGTGGCGCTGCGCTCGGCGGCCGCGGCGCGGCGCTCGGTCCGCGAAATATGCGCTCCCGTCTCGGCGAAAGCGGCCGGGTCCGTCGCAGGCAGCCCTCCTTCGCCGAAAGGCGTCCCGGCGGCGTTGTGCCCGGCGATGAGCGCGCGATGGACGAGGAGATCGGCGTAGCGGCGGATCGGCGAGGTGAAATGGGCATAACGGCGCAGGGCGAGGCCGAAATGCCCGAGATTCTCCGGACTGTAGGCGGCCTGCGCCTGGCTGCGCAGGACGAGCTCGTTGATGAGCGTCGCATAGGGCGAGTCGGCCGCTCGTTCGAGGAGCTGGGTGAAATGGCGCGGCTTCACCGCCTGGCCCTTGGCGAGACGCAGGCCCTTGTCTTCGAGTCCGATCAGGAAGTCGCGCAGCGCGTCGAGCTTCGCCGGGTCGGGCGCGTCATGGACGCGATACATGCAAGGTTGCCGCATGCGCTCCAGCGTTTCCGCCGCCGCGACGTTGGCCGCGATCATGAATTCCTCGATGAGGCGGTGACTGTCGAGCCGCTGCCGCGCCTCTATCCGCGCGACGCGCCCGTCGGCACCGAGAACCACCCGTCGCTCGGGCAGATCGAGGTCGAGGGTTCCGCGCCGGCGCCGCGCCGCCTCCAGCGCGGCATAAGCGCCGTAAAGCGGTGCGATGACGCCGGCGACGAGCGGCGCCGTCTTGGCCCCCGGCCGGCCGTCATGCGCCGCTTGAACCTCCTCGTAGGTGAGGCGAGCCGCCGAGCGCATCAGCCCGCGCTCGAAATGGTGGCGGAGCTTGCGGCCCGTGGCATCGAGCCAGATATGGACGGCGATGCAGGCGCGCGGCATGCCCGGCTTCAGCGAGCAGAGCTCGTTCGAGAGCGCCTCCGGCAGCATCGGCACGACGCGGTCGGGAAAATAGACCGAATTGCCGCGCTCGGCGGCGGCCCTGTCGAGCGGATCGCCCGGGCGCACATACCAGGCGACATCCGCGATGGCCACGAGAATATGCCAGCCCCCGGGATTGGCCGGGTCGTCGTCGGGCGCGGCCCAGACTGCGTCGTCAAAATCGCGGGCATCGGCGCCGTCGATCGTGACCAGCGGGATCGCGCGCAAATCCGTGCGGCCTGCGAGCTTCACCGGTTTTGCCGCGGCGGCTTGCGCCAGCGCCTCGGGCGAGAAGGTCGTCGGGATGTCGTGGGTGTGGATCGCAATGAGGCTGATCGTGCGCGGGTCGGCGGTGTCGCCGAGCCGCTCGATGATCCGCGCCTGGGGAAGACCGAAACGCCTCGCCGCCGTCACCTCTGCGAGGACGAGCTCGCCGTCTCCGGCATCTCCGCTCTCGGCGAGGGTGACGCCGTATTCGCTCTTGAGCTTCCGGTCGGTCGGCTCGATGCGCCCGCCTGCGCCGTGGCGGCGGAAGACGCCGAGGACGCGCTCGGCGGTGCCGGAGAGGAGGCGGATGATCCGCGCTTCGTAGCCACCTTCCGGAAGGCGCGCGAGGCGCGCGACGGCGCGCTGCCCGACCTCGTCGCCGCCGAGGCGGTTCTCGGCGACAACGATCCTCGGTACGGGCTCGCCGGGCGGCCAGGCGACCGGTCGCGCCGTCGCCTCGCCGTCGAGATCGATGGCGATGACCTCGATGACGGCGATCTCGGGGAGCTTGCCGGCAACGGCGAGCCGGCGCTTCGGTCCGCGCTCGGCCTCGCCCGATCGCTCGATCTCCTTGATGAGGCCCTTCAGCGCGACGCGGTCGGCCGGCGCCACTTTGAAGGCGCGCGCGATCTCGCGCTTGCCGACCGGAGTAGGGCTCGTCGCGATGAAATCGAGGATTTCCTTGCGGCTCGGCAGGCCGCGTGAGCCGCGCTTCGCCATGACCTCAGCTCGGCGCCGCCGGCTTGCTCGCCCCCTTGGCAGCGCGCTTGCCGCCGGCGCGCTTGGATGCGGGCGGCGCGCCGGCTTTTGCCGACTTCCCTCGGCGGCTGATCTTGCCGGCTCTCGCGTCGTCGGCGGGCTCCTCGGTTCTGGCGGCGGCACGAGGACGCGCCGCCTTCGCCGCCGCTTTCTTGCTGCGCCGTTTCTTGCCCTTCGCTTCTTGCGCCGCCAGAAGCGCGACGGCCTCCTCGAGTGTGACGTGTTCTGGCGCCAGCGCCTTCGGCAGCGAGGCGATCAGCCCGTCATGGCTGACATAAGGTCCGTAGCGGCCGCGGAAGAGCGCCACGGGCTGCGCATCGGCCGGATGCGGCCCGAGTTCGCGCAGCGGCGTCGGCGCCGCGCGACGGCCCTTGCCCGGCTCGGCGAGGAGGCTGACGGCGCGATTGAGGCCGATCGTCAGGACGTCGTCATCGACGGCGAGGGATTTGAAGGTCGAGCCGTGCTTGACATAGGGACCGAACCGGCCGATGCCGGCGACGATCGGCTCGCCGCTTTCGGGATGGCGGCCGATCTCGCGCGGCAAGGCGAGGAGGCGCAGGGCGGTTTCGAGATCGATCTCGCCGGGCCGCATGCCGCGCGGCAGCGAGACGCGCTTGGGCTTCTCGCCGTTTTCGCCCTCGCCGAGCTGGACATAGTGGCCGTAGGGGCCCTTGCGGACGCTGACCGGCTGGTCGCTCGCAGGGTCGATGCCGAGCTGGCGCGGCCCGGCATCGGCGCTTTCGCCATTTTCGCCATTGCCGGCGCCCTCGACCGCGAGCGGGCGGGTGTAGCGGCATTCGGGGTAGTTGGAGCAGCCGATGAAGGCGCCGAACTTGCCGAGCTTCAGGCTGAGCCGCCCGGCGTTGCAGCCGGGGCAGAGGCGCGGGTCGCGGCCGCTGCCGTCGCCCGGGAAGAAATGCGGGCCAAGCTCTTCGTCGAGCGCGGCAATCACCTGTGAGATCGTCAGGTCCTTCGTGCCGTCGATCGCCGCGGAGAATTGCCGCCAGAAATCGCGCAGGACGGCCTTCCAATCGCTGCGGCCGCCCGAGATGTCGTCGAGCTGGTTTTCGAGTTCGGCCGTGAAATTGTATTGCACGAGGCGTTCGAAGAAGGAGGTGAGGAAAGCGGTGACGAGGCGGCCGCGATCCTCCGGGATGAAGCGCTTCTTCTCGAGACGGACATAGCTGCGGTCCTGCAGGACCTGGATGATCGAGGCGTAGGTCGAGGGCCGGCCGATGCCGAGCTCCTCCAGCTTTTTGACGAGGCTCGCCTCGCTGTAGCGCGGCGGCGGCTGGGTGAAATGCTGCTCAGGCTTGACGGCGCCGCGCTGCAGCGCCTCGCCGCGCTGCATCGCGGGAAGGCGGCGGTTCTCGTCATCCTCCTCGGGGTCGTCGCGGTCCTCGTGATAGAGCTTCAGAAACCCGTCAAAAGCGACGACCGAGCCCGTCGCCCGGAAGACGATCTGCCGGTCGGTCGAGGTGATATCGACCGCCACCTGGTCGAGGCGGGCCGACTCCATCTGGCTTGCCACGGCGCGCTTCCAAATGAGTTCATAGAGGCGATGCTGATCAGGCTCGAGCGCACGAGCCAGAGTGTCGGGCCGCCGCGCGAACTCCGTCGGCCGGATCGCCTCATGCGCTTCCTGCGCGTTCTTCGCCGCGCTCTTATACATCCGAGGCTGCGCCGGCCGGTATTCGCGGCCATAATCCCCTTCGACGAGATGGCGCACGGCGGCGATGGCCTCGTCCGAGAGAGAAACGCCGTCCGTCCGCATGTAGGTGATGAGGCCGACCGTCTCGCCGCCGATATCGACGCCTTCGTAGAGGCGCTGCGCGAGACTCATCGTGCGGCTGGCGCCGAAGCCCAGTTTGCGCGAGGCCTCCTGCTGCAGCGTCGAGGTGGTGAAGGGAGGCTGCGGATGCCGCTTCACCTGCTTCTTCTCGATCTCGGCTACGGCGAAGCCGGCGGTCCTCGCAATGGTCTCGGCGGCGCGCCGCGCCTCGGCCTCGGTGGCGAGGGCGAATTTGTCGAGCCGCTGGCCGCCGAGATGCGTCAGCCGCGCCGTGAAGCTGTGGCCGGCCGGCGTGCGGAACTCGGCTTCGATCGACCAGTATTCGCGCGGCTTGAACGCCTCGATCTCGGCTTCGCGCTCGCAGATGAGGCGCAGCGCCACGGACTGCACGCGGCCCGCCGAACGGCTCCCCGGGAGCTTCCGCCAGAGGACCGGCGAGAGGGTGAAGCCGACGAGATAGTCGAGAGCGCGTCGCGCGAGATACGCCTCGACGAGCTCGCGGTTGAGCTCGCGCGGATGGCGGAAGGCGTCGAGCACGGCGTTCTTGGTCACTTCATTGAAGACGACGCGCTTCACGTCGACGTCGCGCAAGGCCCGGCGTTGCCGCAGGACCTCCTGGACGTGCCAGGAGATCGCTTCGCCTTCGCGGTCGGGGTCGGTCGCAAGGAAGAGCTGGTCGGCGCCGCGGACTGCGGCAAGGATCTCCTTGAGGCGCTTCTCGCCCTTGGCGTCCACCTCCCAGGACATCGAGAAATCCTCGTCGGGCCGCACCGAGCCGTCCTTCGCCGGCAGATCGCGGACGTGGCCGTAGCTCGCCAGCACCCGGTAGTCGGGGCCCAGATATTTGTTGATGGTCTTTGCCTTGGCGGGCGACTCGACGACGACGATATTCATGAACCCACGGCAATGAGTGGTGAGGAGAGGATGGCCTCAGGGTCCTCAGATGAGGGACACCTGGTTGCCCGGGTGGCGCTCCAGCCGGCCGGCAAGCTCCAACTCGAGCAGGAGAGTGACCACCGTCGCCGCTGAGAATTGGCATTGCCGGACGAGTTCGTCAACCGCGACCGGCGTCGGGCCCAGCCGCTCGATGAGGCGGGCGCGGGCGGAATCGGGGGTCTCGGGTTCGCTCGGCGCGACCGGATCGGGTAGCGGCGCAACGCGCCGTACCGTCGCGCGCGGCGTGGACAGCGCTGCCGGAAGCTGGCCCAACACATCCTCGGCGCTCTCGGTGAGCGTGGCGCCGCGGCGGATGAGGTCGTTGCTGCCGCGGCACCGCGGATCGAGCGGCGAGCCGGGGACGGCGAAAACCTCTCTCCCCTGATCGAGGGCGAAGCGGGCCGTGATGAGCGAGCCCGAGCGCGCTGCCGCCTCGACGACGATGATGCCCTCGGCAAGGCCGGAGATGATGCGGTTGCGGCGCGGAAAGTGCCGCGCTTGCGGCACCGTCCCGAGCGGCGGCTCGGCGATCACCGCGCCGCTCTCGGCGATCGCTTCGTAGAGCGCGCGGTTCTCTTCGGGATAGACGATGTCGGCGCCGCCGCCGAGCACGGCGACCGTGCCGCTCGGCAGCGCGCCCATATGCGCTGCGGCATCGATGCCGCGCGCGAGGCCCGAAGCGATCACGAACCCGTGCGAGCCCAGCTCGCTTGCGAGTTCGCGCGCGATGCGCCGGCCATTCGCCGACGCGTTGCGCGCCCCGACGATGGCGATGATGCGCTGCCGCAGGGGCTCGGCACGGCCGAGCACGGTGAGGAGCGGCGGCGCGTCATCGATGGCGGCGAGCGCCTCGGGGTAGAACGGCTCGCCCCAGGCGATGAGCCGCGCTCCCGCGGCGGCCAGCGCCGCCATCTCCCGCTCGGCCGCTTCGCGCGGGCAGATCGCGAGCGGCTGAAGCCGCCCGCCACGGCCGGCAAGCCGCGGCAAGGCTTCCAGCGCAGCGCCGGCAGAGCCGAAGCGGCGCAGCAGCTGATAGAAGGAGACAGGCCCGACATTCTCGGTGCGGATGAGGCGCAGCCAGTCGAGCCGCTCGGACGGGTTGAGCTCGCGCGATGCCATCGCCGCAGACTATGCCGGATGATGCCGGTTGAAAAGGTCAGCTCCGTCGCAACCGGATCTTGCTCTCCTCGCCGCGAACGAGGCGGCGGATATTCGCGTGGTGGCGCAGGATGACGAGGAAAGCGATGACGGCGATGAGCTCGAGGCGCTGCGGATCGAAGCCAAGCAGCCAAGCATAGAGCGGCGCTGCCGCGCAGGCGAGGAGCGCTGCCAGGGACGAGTAGCGCGTGAGGACGGCGGCGGCGAGCCAAGTGGCGAGCGCCAGTACCCCGACCGGCCAGGCGATGGCGAGAAGCACTCCGCCTGCCGTCGCCACTCCTTTGCCGCCCTTGAAGGCGAGCCAGATCGGGAAGAGGTGGCCGAGAACGACGGCGGCGGCAGCGATGACGGCGATGTCCGGCCCGAAATTCCGGGCAATGAGGACGGCGATCGCGCCCTTGCCGAGATCGAGCAACAAGGTGAGGAGCGCCAAGCCCTTGTTGCCGGTGCGCAGGACATTGGTGGCGCCGATATTGCCGGAGCCGATCGCACGGATGTCGCCATAGCCGCCGAGCCGCGTCAGCACCAGCCCGAACGGTACAGAACCCAACAAATAGGCGATGACTGCCGCGGCGTAGAACGGCCAGACATAGGCAAAGCTGCCGAGCGGGTGGGGCATCGAATCGGTTCAGCGCCTTTCCGCCATCAGCCTATACCAGCCAGCGACAAGGAGGTGAGAGTGCAAAGGTGGCACAGCGTGCTGCGCTTGGTCACCGCGAGAAGAGCGGCGCCATCCCGGCTGTTTCGGTCTCACCCTCCCTCGCGACGGCGCTCCGCCCCGCGCGATGGCGTCCGTCAGTCCGGCGATCAGGAGGTCGAGGCAGCAGCGTCCGGAGCAGCGCTTCGACAAGCCGCGCCGTGCGCTGATCCTCATCGGCCGATGGGATGTATTCGACGATCTCGACGGCGGCGAGATCGGCGCGGCCGGCGAGCGGCGCGAGCACGCGCAGCATCTCGGCACGACGCAGCCCGTCCGGCGTCCTCAGACCGACGCCCGGCGCGTCTTCGGGGTCGAAGCCGTCGAGATCGATGGTGAGGCCGAAGGCGTCGGTGCCGCGCCCGGCGATGGCGACCGCCTCGTCGAGGGCGGCGCCGAGGCCGCGGCCGTGTACCTCCGCCATCGTGATGATGCGGACGCCGAGGCGGCGCAGCAGATCCAGCTCCTCCGCTTCGTAGGAGCGCGCGCCGATATAGCAGAGATTCTTCGGCCGCACGACGCCGCCGCCGACGGCGAGAAACTCGGGTGCTCCATGGCCGAGCAGCACGGCCGCGCTCATGCCGTGCGGGTTCATGGATGGGCTCGTCGCCACGGTATGCGCGTCGAGATGCGCGTCGAACCAGACGAGGCCCAGCTTCTGCCCGGCGCGCCCGCGCGCGACGCCGCCCCAGCTCCCGATGGCGACGGAGTGGTCGCCGCCGAGAATGACGGGAAAGCGGCCGGCACCAATCTCCTTCGCCACCTGCGCGGCGAGGCGGGCATTGTGTTCGGCGACGAGGCGAAAGACGGTCTCCCGCAGCTGCTCCGGCGCCTCGCGCCAGCGCCGTTCCGGCTCGATCATCGCCGTCCAATCGGCAGCGATCCCGGCCTCACGCAGTCCTTCCGCGAGGCCATAGGCGTGAAGCGCCTCGGGGCCGAGCTCGGTCTCGCGAAAACCGGCGCCCCATCCCGATGCGGCGCCGATGAGCGAAACCGGCCACATGGCGCTAACCGCCGCCCTCGAAGACGACGCGACCGCCGACGACGGTCATGACGGCGCCGCCCTGCACCGGGCGCTTGTCGAAGGGCGTGTTCTTCGATTTCGAGCGCAGGCGCTCCTCCTCGATCCGCCAGGGCCGGTCGAGATCGAAGATGACGAGATCGGCCGGCGCGCCCGTCGCGAGCCGCCCTCCCGGCAAGCGGAGGATGTCCGCCGGCGCGCAGCTCAGCGCGCGCAGAACTTTCAGGAGCGGCAGGTGCCCGTTGTGGTAAAGGGCAAGCGACAGCGGCAGCAGCGTCTCGAGGCCGACGATCCCGGCGGCCGCCGAGGTGAAGGGCAGGCGTTTCGATTCCTGGTCGTGCGGCGCGTGGTCGCTGGCGATGGCGTCGATCGTGCCATCGGCAAGACCGGCGACGACCGCCTGGCGGTCGGCCTCGCTGCGGAGCGGCGGCGACAGTTTCGCGAAGGTGCGGTAATCGCCGATCGCCGTCTCGTTCAGCGAGAAATAAGGGGGAGCCGTGTCGCAGGTGACCGGGAGGCGGCGCGCCTTGGCCCCGCGGATCGCGTCGATTGCCGCCGCCGTCGAGACATGCGCCGCGTGGTAGCGCGCCCCGGTGATCTCGACGAGGCGCAGATCGCGCTCGATCATCATCACCTCGGCGACCGGCGTGATGCCGGGGAGGCCGAGACGCGTCGCCATCTCGCCTTCCGTCGCCGCGCCGCCGGCGGCGAGGCTCGGCTCCTCGGGATGCTGGACGAGAAGAAGATCGAACGTCCTGGCATAGGACAGTGCGCGGCGCATGACGAGCGGGTCGGCGACGGCCCGCGTCGCGTCCGTGAACCCCAGCGCGCCAGCCTCGGCGAGCAGCCCCATCTCGGTCAGCTCGCGGCCGCCAAGGCCTTTCGTCACCGCAGCATAGGTATGGATGTTGACGATGCCGATGGCACGGGCGCGCCGCGCCACGAAATCGACCAAGGCGAGCTCGTCGATGGGCGGATCGGTGTTGGGCAGCGCCACCATGGTCGTGACCCCGCCCGCCGCCGCTGCATGGCTGGCCGAGACCATGTTCTCCATATGCTCGGCGCCGGGCTCGCGGAGCTGGACGCGCATATCGACGAGGCCAGGGGCGAGGCACTTGCCGCGGCAATCGATGATGCGGGCATCGGCGGGCGCCTCGAGCCGCGCGCCGATCGCGGCAATCTTGCCGTCGATGGCGAGCAGCGCGCCCGCCTCGTCGCGGCCGCTCGCGGGATCGAAAAGGCGCGCGTTCCGGAAGAGGATGGCCTCGCTCATGGCAGCGGCGGTCCGTTGCCGAGATCGCGCGCCAGCAGCTCGAGGCAGGCCATGCGCACGGCGACGCCCATCTCGACCTGCTGGCGGATGACGCTGCGGTCGATGTCGTCGGCGACCTCGCTGTCGATCTCGACGCCGCGATTCATCGGCCCCGGATGCATAATGAGGGCGTCCGGCTTGGCGGCGGCGAGCTTCTCGTAATCGAGGCCGAAGAAGTGGAAATATTCGCGCGTCGACGGCACGAAGCTGCCATGCATGCGCTCGGTCTGGAGACGCAGCATCATCACGATGTCGGCGTCTTTGAGGCCCTGCCGCATGTCGTGAAAGACCTCGACGCCGAGCCGCTCGATCTCGGCGGGCAGCAGCGTGCGCGGCGCGACGACGCGCACGCGCGCCCCCATGATGCTGAGGAGGTGGATGTTGGAGCGCGCGACGCGGCTGTGCAGGATGTCGCCGCAAATGGCGACGACGAGGCCTTGCAGACGGCCCTTGCGGCGGCGGATCGTGAGCGCGTCGAGCAGCGCCTGCGTCGGATGCTCGTGGCTGCCGTCCCCGGCGTTGATGACGGCGCAATCGACCTTCTCCGACAACAGCTGCACGGCGCCCGATTCATGATGGCGGACGACGAGCACGTCGGGGTGCATGGCGTTCAGCGTCATCGCCGTGTCGATCATCGTCTCGCCCTTCTTGATCGAGCTGCCGCTCACCGACATGTTAATGACGTCGGCGCCGAGGCGCTTGCCTGCGAGCTCGAAAGAGGTGCGGGTCCGCGTCGAATTCTCGAAGAAGAGATTGATGATGGTTCGCCCGCGCATGAGACTGCGCTTCTTGTCGGCTTGGCGATTGGGCTCGACATGACCTTCCGCCGTGTCGAGGAGGAGCGTGATCTCCTCCGGCGAAAACCCCTCGATTCCCAGAAGATGGCGGTGACGGAAGGCAGACGAGGGGGGACCGAGGGTCATTGGGCCGCGACTATAGGAAGGGGGTGGGGGAGCCGCAAGGCCGCCGGTCGGCAGGCGGCGCGAATTCATGTAGTGGAATGGCTTGCGGTTGCAAGTTGAAGCGCTGTCGAAATTGCCGGGCATCGCCGAATCGTGCAGCGTGGCGCGACTCGGGGACATTAAGATGGTGAGCGCTGGCGCCGCCGTCGCTCGACTGGTTTAAGCGGCCGTTAAGCAAGAGCTGCTTTTCTTGCCTGTTCGGCGCTGCTGCGACAGGATCACGGCGACACGGCCGCAGGCTTGGCCGGGTTGAAACGGCTTCAGACAATGGACCCACCGGGCGGAGCGCCGCAGCTGAATACCGAGGGCACCGCCGCTCCCGCCGGCGACGGCCGTTCGATCCCCGCTCTTCGGCGCGCCTCGGCGGTGGCCGCGAACCGTCCCTATCGGCTGCGCGCCAGGCTTGTTCTCGAAGCCGAGGATGAAGGCGCAGGCGGGCAGGGGGCGCCGGGCCCGCCGAGCAAGCCTGTCGAGCTGTCGGTGCAGCTCAACCCTGGCGATGAGAGCGAGCTGCGCGCGCTGCTGCAAGGCCTGGCCGCATTGTCGGACCCGGCCAAGGCGGAGTGGGAGCTGTCGCCCGCCGCGGTGAAGACGGCGATCCAGGATCGGCTTGGCGAACGTACCCGCGCTGATTGGACGGAGGGCATGGCTGTCTCTCGGCAACGGCCGAGCCGAGCCATCCGAGTGCTCAACCTCTGCCTCATCGCTCTTTGCCTTGCGATTTCGGCCCGGCTCCTTCAGCAGAATTGGCCGATGTTGACGAGGAGCGCGGCGCTGCTCGGCGGCGCCGCGCCCGCGAAACCGACCGCGGCGGCAGCGACGCAGGAGAGAGTGCCCGAGCGGAAGAGCGCCGGGCCTCTCTCTGTCACGGTGAACGAGCCTCGGGATGAGAGCGCCGAGGCGAACGGCGCGGAGGCAAGCTTCGTGCCGGCGGCCGCGCCAAAGCCGGCTACGGCAAGCGAGACGCGCGCTGGGAGCGAGCCGGAGAGTGCGTCGGTGAAGGTCGCGCCGGAGGCCGCGCAAGGCGCCGGCGAGCAGACCGGGGCAGCGCCGTCGGCGGCGGCCAGCGCCGCGCCGCCCGAGGCGCCCTTGGCGATTGCGAGCGCCCCGAAACCCGGCGCCGCTGTGGTCTCCGCCGAGTCGCAACTCCCCGATGCCGTTATTGCCGTGCTGCTGGCGCGCGGCGATGCCTTCCTCCGGTCCGGGGACATTGCCGCCGCTCGCCTTTCTTATGAGCGCGCGGCGGTGGCGGGCAGCGCCGTGGCGGCGGAAGCCTGCGGCAGGACCTACGATCCGGCGGTGCTGAAAGAGCTCGGCGTGCGCGGCGCTGCCGGCGACGCGGCTAAGGCCGCTGCGTGGTATCGGCGGGCGCTCGCCCTCGGCGACGCGGCGGCAGCGGAACTGCTGGCGAGCCTGCGCTGATCTTCGTCCCGGCCGGCCTTATGGGCCCGGGAAGTTGACACGCCTCTGCGGTCTCAATCTTCTCTTAACCGATGTGCGATAAATCTTAACTATCCGACGATAGCCGCGTCAGAACGGCGCCGTCCGGCGGCAGGAAGAACCCCATGGCGCAAGCGCTCGACCCTTTCGTCAAAGAGTCGCCGGCACCCGGAGACTTTCATGATTCGCGCCTGCCGCCGCTTCTCGCCTATTGGGAGCGCGAGCGCGGCGATGCGGAGTTGCCGCCGGTGGCGGCGATCGACCCGACCCGGCTCACTTTCATTCTCGGCTGGCTGATGATCATGGAGCCGGTCGATGGCGGCGCCGATTTTCTCTACCGTCTCTATGGCTCGAATGTCGCTGCGGCTTTCGGCCGCGATCTCACCGGCTGCCGTGTCGGCGATTCCTTTCCCGAGGTCGCGCAGTTCGTGATTGCCGCGTATCAGCGGATGCTGGCCCTGCGTCGTCCGCTTCTGACCCGCCATCGGCCGCCGCCAGTTATCCCGCTCGATTATTGGGAGCGCCTTCTCCTGCCCTTTGCCGCCGCTGACGGAACCGTCACGCGCATCCTCGTCGGAACCATCGCGCATGGTGTTCGGAAGGTAGGGAGACGGCCGCTGCCGTGGCCGCTGGCAAAGGCCGCCACAGGTTGAAATCGGCGTTGCCGAGGTCGAGCGCGCGTCGCTATCGGCGCGAGCGGAACAAGTCGGGCCCAAGTCCCGTTTCCCGTGCATTCGACAGAGCATGGGTGCCACGATGAAGAGGATCCTCATTCTGCTTTCCGTGCTTCCCTTGATGGCGGCATGCAACACGATGCGTGGCGTCGGCGAAGACATGACGGCGGCGGGCCATGCCTTGGCGCATTCGGCCGGCGAGACGAAGGCCGCGGGCGCCAGCCCCTCGGCAACGGTTCCGGCGACCGCGAGCGGCACGAGCGAGCCGGTCATGGTGCAAGCGCCCTCGAATCTGAGCCCGGAAACGATCAAAGCCGTGCAGACCTCGCTGCATCAGGACGGCTATTACAATGGGCGGATCGACGGCATCATCGGGCCGAAGACCCGCGCCGGCATCGCCGAATACCAGAAGAGCAAGAACCGGCCGCAGACGGGCGAGCTCGATACCGCGACGCTGAACGAGCTGGCGCCGCGTACGGTCGCCGGCAGCTCCAATCCGCCCTCACAGCAGCAATAGCTCGGCGCAAATCAGGCGCGGCCGCCTGCCGCAGCGTCCGCGCCTCGTTTCTCGCCGCCCGCGATCGAGGACCTCAGCCCGGCTGCGCGGGCAAGCTGCCGAGCCAATCGAGGAATCCCTGAAGAATGTAGGCGGCGGCGACACGGTCGACGATCTCGCCGCGGCGCTTGCGCGTCAAATCGGCGGCGATCATCTCGCGCTCGACGGCGCGGGTCGACAGCCGCTCGTCCCAGAAGGCGATCGGAATATCGAAGATCGCGAGAAGGTTGCGGGCGAACTGCCGGGCCGACTGGCAGCGGGGTCCTTCGCTGCCGTCCATCGCGATCGGGAGCCCGATGACCATGGCGCCGACCTCTCGGCTCTCGACGAGCTGCCGCAGCCTCCCCGCATCGTCGCGGAACTTGCCCCGGCGGAGCGTCGCGAGGGGCGACGCGATCCGCCGCCGCGTATCCGACAGGGCAAGGCCGATGGTCTTGGTGCCGAGATCGAGCCCGAGAAGGCGCTGTCCCGGGCCGCGAATAAGCTGGAGGTCGGCGGGGTTGCAGAGGGGCATGACGGATGATAGCGTGCCCGGCTCCGGGCGGGGTCCGGCGCGAGCGCGAGGCGGGCGACGCCTCGGAGCAGGAGACATCTATAACATGGCGTTGGATAAGGCCACCGTGGCGCATATCGCCACTCTGGCGCGGATCAGATTGTCCGAGGCAGAGCAGGTCAAGATGGCGGACGAGCTCTCGCATATTCTGATCTGGATCGAGCAGCTCGGCGAAGTCGACACCTCGGGGGTCGAGCCGATGACGAGCGTCGCCGCGATGCGGCTGCCCATGCGCGAAGACCGGGTCACAGATGGCGGGCGGCGCGACGAGGTCCTGGCCAACGCGCCGGCGACGGCGCACGGCTTCTTCACCGTTCCGAAGGTCGTGGAGTGACGGGGTCGCGGCGATGACGGCGCTCACCCGGCTCACCATGGCGGCGGCGCGCGACGGGCTGCGCCGGCGCAACTTCACCGCGACGGAGCTGGCCGCTGCGCATGTCGCCGCAGTCGAAGCGGCGCGACCGCTCAACGCCTTCGTCACCGAGACTCCCGAGCTCGCGATGGCGCAGGCGGCGGAGTCCGACCGGCGCCTCCAACGCGGCGAGGCACGGCCGCTCGAGGGGCTGCCGCTCGCCATCAAGGACCTCTTCTGCACCAAGGACATCCTGACCACCGCGTCCTCGCATATTCTCGACGGCTTCAAGCCGCCTTACGAATCGACGGTGACTGCGCAGCTCTGGGCGGCGGGCGCGGTCATGCTCGGCAAGACCAATATGGACGAGTTCGCCATGGGCTCGTCGACGACGACGAGCTATTACGGGCCGACCGAAAACCCGTGGCGGCGTCCCGGCGACAACCGGCCGCTGGTGCCGGGCGGCTCCTCCGGCGGCTCGGCCGCGATCGTCGCGGCTTGCGGCGCCCTTGGTGCGACCGGCACCGATACCGGCGGCTCGATCCGCCAGCCGGCGAGCTTCACCGGGATCGTCGGGATGAAGCCGACCTACGGGCGCTGCTCGCGCTGGGGCGTCGTTGCCTTCGCCTCGTCGCTCGATCATCCGGGGCCGCTGACGCGCACCGTTCGCGACGCGGCGATGCTGCTTCGCGGAATGGCCGGGCACGATCCGAAGGATTCGACCTCGGCACCGGTCGCCGTACCCGATTTCGAGGCGGCCCTCACCGGCGACATCCGAGGGCTCAAGGTCGGCATTCCGAAGGAATACCGCGTCGACGGGATGCCGGGCGAGATCGAGACGCTGTGGCAGCGCGGCATCGAGTGGCTGAAGACGGCGGGGGCGCATCCGGTCGAAATCAGCCTGCCGATGACGAAATACGCGCTTCCTGCCTATTACATCGTGGCGCCGGCCGAAGCCTCCTCGAACCTCGCACGCTATGACGGCGTGCGCTTCGGCCTTCGCGTCGACGGCAAGAGCCTCGAAGAAATGTACGAGCTGACGCGGGCCGCCGGCTTCGGCGCCGAGGTGCGGCGGCGCGTTCTCATCGGCACCTATGTGCTCTCGGCCGGCTATTACGATGCCTACTACGTCAAGGCGCAGCGCGTTCGCACCCTCATCGCCCGCGATTTCGCGGAGGCGTTCAAGATGGTCGACTGCATCCTGACGCCGACGGCGCCGTCCTCGGCCTTCGCCATCGGCGAGAAATCAGACGATCCCATCGCCATGTATCTGAACGACGTCTTCACGGTGCCTGCCGACCTTGCTGGCATTCCCGCCATCTCGGTGCCGGCGGGCCTCGACGAGAGCGGGCTGCCGCTCGGTCTCCAGATCATCGGCCGCGCCTTCGACGAGGAGACGGTGTTCCGCGTCGCCGGCGTGCTGGAAGAGGCGGCCTCTTTCACGGCAACCCCGCAGTTCATCGCGGGAGCTTCCTCGTCCGGGGGAGACATCGGGAGCGGACACCATGAGCCTCATTGAAGGACGCACGGGGTCCTGGGAGGTCGTAATCGGCCTCGAAGTGCACGCGCAAATCGTGTCCGCCGCGAAGCTCTTCTCCGGGGCGGCCACGGCCTTCGGCGCCGAGCCCAATACGCAAGTATCGACGATCGATGCCGCGTTTCCCGGCATGCTGCCGGTCATCAACGGCCATTGCGTCGAGCAGGCGGTCAAGACGGGGCTGGGCCTTGCCGCCGAGATCAACCTGCACTCGGTCTTCGATCGCAAGAACTACTTCTATCCCGACCTGCCCGCCGGCTATCAAATCTCGCAATATCTGCAGCCGGTCGTCGGACGCGGCAAGATCGTGCTCGACCTGCCGGATGGCGGCGTGCGCGAGGTCGGGATCACGCGGCTCCATCTCGAGCAGGATGCGGGCAAGAGTCTTCACGACCAGCACCCGAGCCTCACCTATCTCGACCTCAATCGCGCCGGCGTCGCGCTGATGGAGATCGTCTCCGAGCCCGATCTGCGCAGCGCCGAGGAGGCGGGCGCGTATCTGCGCAAGCTGCGCTCGATCCTGCGCTATCTCGGCACCTGCGACGGGAACATGGAGGAAGGCTCGCTGCGCTGCGATTGCAACGTCTCGGTGCGCAGACCGGGCGAGGGCTACGGCACGCGCTGCGAGATCAAGAACGTCAATTCCGTGCGTTACGTCATGCAGGCGATCGATTACGAGGCGCGGCGGCAGATCGAGATCATCGAAGAGGGTGGCACGGTTCGCCAGGAGACGCGGCTGTTCGACGCCGGTCGCGGCACGACGCGCTCGATGCGCTCGAAGGAAGAGGCGCATGACTATCGCTACTTCCCCGATCCCGATCTGCTGCCTCTGACGCTCGATCCCGCTTGGGTCGCGAGCCTCAAAGCGAGCCTCCCCGAATTGCCGGATGCCAAGAAGGCGCGCTTCGTCGCTGCGTACGCGCTGAGTCCGGCCGATGCCGGCATTCTCGTCGCCGAGCGGGCGAGCGCCGATTACTTCGAGGCGGTGGCGCGCGGGCGCGATCCGAAGCAGGCGGCCAATTGGGTGATGGGCGACCTCTTCGGCGCCTTGAACCGGCTGGGCGTCGGGATCGAGGCGTCACCGGTCTCGGCCGAGAATTTGGGCGCGATGCTCGACCTCATCGCCGATGGCACGATTTCGGGGCGCCTTGCCAAGGACGTTTTCGCCGCGATGCTCGAGAGCGGCGATCCTCCGGGCAAGATCGTCGCCGAGAGGGGATGGAAGCAGGTGACCGATGCCGGCGCCATCGAAGCGGCCGTCGACGCGGTGCTTGCGGCGCAGACGGACAAGGTCGCGGAATTCCGCGCCGGCAAGGAAAAGCTCTTCGGCTTCTTCGTCGGCCAGGTGATGAAGGCGACGGAAGGCAAGGCCAATCCTGCGGCCGTCAACGAGCTCCTGCGCAAGAAGCTGAACGGGTAGCGGCGTCTACCAGAGCCGCGCGACGTCGTAAGCTGCGATCTCCTGGTCGCAGGTGACGAGCCGCATGCCCTCATGTTTCGCCTGGGCAATCAGCATGCGATCGAAGGGATCGCGATGAAGCGGCGGCAGTTCGGCGACCGCATCCACATGTGCAAGGGCAATGGGCAGCAGCACGAACTCCTCGCTTTGCAGCGCAGCCGCGACGTCCGCGGCGATGCGGAGTTTTCCCAGACCTCGCTTGATCGCGATTTCCCACGCCGTCGCAATGCTGACGTGCACGTCGTTCTGCGGCGTCGCGATGGCAGCGCGTGCCGCCTTCGAGAGCATCGGCGCGCCGCTCATCCACCACAGGAAGGCCGATGTGTCGAGCAGCAGTTTCAGGGCAATTTGCCCTCGAACGCATCAAGGATGTCATCGGGAAGGCGGTCGAAATCCTCAGCCATCCAGACCTTGCCGCGCCATTTGCCCGGAACACGCGGCTTCGCACGATTTGCCACCGGGACAAGCTTGACGAGCGGCTCGCCGGCTTTGGCAATAACGATAATCTCACCAGCACGCGCCCGCTCGACGAGACGCGACAGCGTCGTCTTCGCCTCATGCATGTTCACGACGATCTCGGCCACGCTCGCTTCTCGCTCCGATTAGCTAATCTAGCTAAGGCGGCGATGCTGTCAAGCCATGCCGGGCGCAATCCGTTCGAGATGATCATTCCTTCATCGGGCACTCGCCGGCATAGGCATCGGCGTGGTTCTCGAGGATCGTGGCACGCGTCACCTGCTCGAGCTTGCCGTCGGCGCCTTTCACCGTTTCGAGCAAGTAGTAGTTCTCGATCGGGAAGTGGTTGGTATTGAACCTGAACGCGCCGCGGATCGAGGGGAAATCCGCCTTCTTCATCGCCGCGATCACCGCGTCCTTTTTCGCAACATCGCCGCCCACAGCCTTGACCGCGCTGTCGATGAGAAGGGCGCTGTCATAGGCTTGGGCGGCGTATGTTGAAGGGACGTAGCCGTATTTCTTCTCGAAGGCGGCGACGAAGGCCTGGCTCGCCGGGATCTTGAGGTCGACGTTCCAGAAGGCGCTCTCGAAGGTCCCGGCGGCCGCATCGCCCTGTGCCGCGAGCGTCGTTGTATCGACGGTGAAGGCCGAGTAGAGCGGGATCTCCTTCGAGAGCCCGGCCTGCGCATATTGCTTCAGGAAGGTGATGCCGAAGCCGCCCGGATAGAAGACGTAGAGCGCATCGGGCTTGGCCGCCCGAAGCTGCGCGATCTCGGCGGCATAGTCGAGTTGGCTGAGACTGGTATAGACCTCGCCGGCGATCTCGCCCTTGAAGAAGCGCTTGACGCCGGCGAGCGCGTCCTTGCCCGCCTGGTAATTGGGCGCCATGAGGTAGAGGCGCTTCACCCCCTTGTCCTGCAGGTATTTGCCCATGGCCTCATGCGGCCCGTCATTCTGCCAGGAGGTCGAGAAGAAGTAGGGCGAGCAGAGCTTGCCGGCGATCGGCGAGGGACCGGAATTCGAGCTGACCAGGATCGTCTTGCTGTCGATGATCGGCTTGTAGACCGCCATCATGATGTTGGAGAAGACGATGCCGGAGACGAGATCGACCTTGTCTTTCTCGATGAGCTTGCGTGCCGCCTGAAGGCCGATCTCCGGCTTGAGCTGGTCGTCCTCCTTGATGACCTCGGTCGGCACGCCGCCGAGCTTGCCGCCCTTCTCGGCGACGCCCAGCATGAAGCCATCGTAAAGGTGCTGTCCGAGAACGCCGGCGGGCCCGGAGAAGGTGGCGATGAAGCCGATCTTGAGCTCTTTCGCGTGCCCCGTTGCGGCTTGCCCAGCCAGAAGCAGCGCCAGCGCCGTGGCTCCCCCCAGAACCGCTTTCATGCCTCCCTCCCTGCCGCTTCTTTCCTCGGCCGCTAGCCGATATTGACCTGTATGTCGCTGCCGCTGACGCGCACCGGGAAGACCTTGATGTCCTGTTCCACCGGTGGTCCCAGCGCCTTGCCCGTCCTCACCTCGAACCGACCGGCGTGGAGCGGGCATTCGATGACGTCGCCATCGAGCCATCCATCCGAGAGCAGCGCGAAGGCGTGCGTGCAAATATTGTCCGTGGCGTGGATTTCCCCGCCGACATTGTAGAGCGCGATCTGCTTGTCGCCGACTTCGACGCCCTTGATCTCTCCCTCGCCGAGCTCGGAGAGCTGTGCGACGGTGACCCAGTTTTCGTTGCTTGTCATGGCGGCTATCGAATACACGAAGCGGAAGCCGCCGAACAAGGGGCTGCCTTCAGGCGCGGCACAGCTCGGCGAGCTTCGTCGCGGGATTGGCGAGCAGCGCCGGATCGACGGGGCGGCCCTGCGCCACAAGCTGCTTCACGAAGCGCATGTCGCGGCCGTTGTTGACGGTGGCCCCGGCGACAGGCACCGGGCCGTCCATATAGAAGAGGGTGAAGCGGCCGTCCTCGGCCCGGCCACGCCACAGGAGGTCGGTCCAGCGCTCGGGCGCGCCGGCGGTCTGGAAATTGACGTCGTACTGGTCGGACCAGAACCAGGGCAGCTCGGCATAGGGCGCATCGCCGCCGGCCAGCACCTTCGCGACGGCAATCGCCTGATTCTGCGCGTTCTGCCAGGATTCGAGGCGCAGCGAACGGCCGAGGAGCGGGTTGAAATGGCGCGTCGCATCGCCTGCGGCGAAGATGTTCGGATCCGCCGTCCGGCCGCGCTCATCGACGACGATCCCGTCGGCGACGGCGAGCCCCGCCGCCTCGGCCAACTCGGCGTTCGGTATGGCGCCAATGCCGATGAGGACCGCGTCGGTATAAAGGCGATCGCCGGCGGAGGTCGTGACCACTACGCCGCCCGCCGCTGCCTCGATCGCGGCGGCGGAGGTGCCGGTGCGGAGCACCACGCCTTCCTTGCGGTGGAGACCGGCGAAGAAGGCGCCAATCTCGGGCGCGGCGACACGGGCGAGCGGAGAGGAGGCAAGCTCCAGAACCGTGACTGCGGCGCCGAGGCGTCGCGCCACCGCCGCGCCTTCGAGCCCGATGAATCCGGCCCCGATCACGACGAGGTGCGCCCCGGGCGTGAGATGCGCCCGCAGCGCCAGCGAGTCGTCGATGTCGCGGATGTAGTGGACGCGGCCCCCCTCGGCGCCGGGGATCGCCAGCTTGCGCGGCCGCGCCCCGGTCGTCAGCAGGAGGCGGTCATAGGGCAGGGCGGCGCCGCGATCGAGTTCGAGCCGCTGCGCCTTGCGGTCGATGGCGACCGCGGTCGCCCCGAGGCGCAGGGTGATTTCCTGCGCAGCGTAGAACTCCAGCGGCTTCAGATAGGCGCGCTCGGGCGTCATCTTGCCGGCGAGGATTTCCTTCGACAGCGGCGGCCGCTCATAAGGCGGGTGGCGTTCGCTGCCGACAAGGGTCACCGCTCCCTTGAACCCCGCCGCGCGCAAGGCTTCGGCGGCGCGCCCGCCCGCGTGGCCGGCGCCGAGAACGACGATGTGCGGCTGTGATCGGTCTACCAATGCGGGCGCTCCTGCCGGTTTCGGATTTGTCATATTGGTCGGGAACGAGGCGCCTTGGCCAGCGCGGCAGCGCTCGCTCTTGACCCTGCGCGATGAAATTGCTTCGCTCGATCGCGAACAATCTTCGGGAGAACGCGATGAGCCTCCGCAACCCCGCCCGTGAGCGCCTCGAACGTGGCGAGCTCGCCCTCGGCCTCGGCCTGCGTCTCGCCAAGAGCGTCGACATCGCCAAGATCCTGAAGACGAGCGGCTATGACTGGCTCTTCATCGATCTCGAGCACGGCACCATGTCGCTCGACCAGGCGACGCAGATCGCCGTGGCGGCGCTCGATACGGGCATCTCGCCGATCGTCCGCGTCCCGGCGCTGCAGCACCATATGGCGACGCGGGCGCTCGACGGCGGTGCGCTCGGCATCGTCATGCCGCATGTCGACACGGCGGAGGAGGCGCGGGAGATCGTCGACCGGCTGAAATACCCGCCGACCGGCCATCGCTCGGTCGCCGGCGCGCAGCCGCAATTCGATTATCGCGCCATGAAGGTCGCCGAGCTGACCCAGAGCCTCAACGCCGCCTGCCTCACGATCGTCATGATCGAGACGCCGCGCGCCGTCGCCAATGCCGAGGCGATCGCGGCCGTCCCCGGCGTCGACGTGCTGCTCATCGGCACCAACGATCTCGCCGCCGAGATGGGCATCCCTGGCGACTTCGCCAATCCGCGCATCGCCGGCGCCTATGAGACGGTGATCGCCGCCTGCCGGCGCCATGGCAAGTGGCCGGGGATGGGCGGCCTCTACCAGGAAGAGCTGCTGCGGCGCTTCATCGGCATGGGCATGCGGATGGTGCTCGCCGGCGGCGACGTCGGCATGCTGATGCAGGCGGCAAGCCAGCGCTCGGGCTTCCTGCGCGGCTGCCTTTGACAGCGCTCGGAGACTCGCGATGCCGCCCATCGATCACCTGCTCCCCTTCGTGGCGGCGACGCTGGTCTTCGCCTATATCCCCGGGCCGGCGATCCTCTATACGGCCGCGCAGACGCTGGCGCGCGGCCGTGCTGCCGGCTTGATGGCGGCGCTCGGCATTCATTGCGGCGGCTACTTCCACGTCGTCTGCGCCGCTTTCGGGCTCTCGGCCGTCCTTCACTACGTGCCGGCGCTTTATCTGGCGGTGAAGCTGGCGGGCGCCGCCTATCTCGTTTGGCTCGGCATCGGCATGATTCGCGGCGGCCTCGATGCAAGCCGGCTGCCGCAGGTCGCCGCCAAAGGGCCGCGGCGCGCCTTCGTCGAAAGCATCGTCGTCGAAATCTGCAACCCGAAGGCGGCGATCTTTTTCCTCGCCTTCCTGCCGCAATTCGTCGATCCGGCTGCCGCGCTTCCGCTCGCGCTGCAATTCCTCGTTCTCGGCACCATCGTCAACCTGACCTTCTCCTCGGCCGATCTCGTCACGATCCTGCTCACCAACGCGGTGCTGCGCGGCGTCTCCCGCGCCGGCCTCGGCCAGCGCATCGCCCGCCTCGTCGGCGGCTCGCTCCTCATCGGCCTCGGCGCCCGCCTCGCAGTCGCCCGCGACTGAACGGCGTCCCCGGCATTGGTCTCCGGCGCGCGGACGCGATAGGATCGTCGCTTCGCATTCTCGCAGGAGTCCGGTGATGGTTCAGATGGCGGCGCGCATGTCCTTCCTCGGCACGGAGACGGCTTTCGAGGTGCTGGCGCGCGCCAAGGCGCTCGAAGCCGAGGGCCGCTCGATCATCAATCTCGGCATCGGCCAGCCGGATTTCCCGACCCCTGAGCACATCGTCGAAGCCGGACGTAAGGCGCTCGCCGACGGCCATCACGGCTACACGCCGGCGAACGGCATCCCCGAGCTGCGCGCCGCCGTCGCCGCCGACATTCTCCGCCGCCACAAGGTCGAGGTCTCGCCGGACCGCGTTCTCGTCGTGCCGGGCGGCAAGGTCACCATGTTCTTCGCCATCATGATGTTTGGCGAGCCGGGTGCCGAGATTCTCTACCCCAATCCGGGTTTTCCCATTTACGAGAGCGTCATCCGCTTCTCGGGCGCAAAGCCCGTGCCGATGGAGCTGCATGAGGGGAAGGGCTTCTCCTTCAGCGCCGAGGAGGTGCTGGCGAAGCTGACGCCGCAGACGCGCCTCATCATCGTCAATAGCCCGGCCAATCCGACGGGCGGCGTCGTCCCGCGCGGCGAGATCGAGCGCCTTGTGCAGGGCCTCGAGCGCTTCCCGCAGGTCGCCGTCATGAGCGATGAGATCTACAGCGAGATGGTCTATGACGGCGCCCAGCATGTCAGCCTTCTCTCTTATCCCGAGCTGCGCCAGCGCCTCATACTGCTCGATGGCTGGAGCAAGACCTATGCGATGACGGGATGGCGCATGGGCTATGGCGTCTGGCCGGAAAGCCTCATCGCGGCAGCAACGCGCCTTGCCATCAATTGCCACTCCTGCGTCAACGCGGCGGCGCAGCATGCCGGCATCGCCGCCTTGACCGGGCCGCAGGAGCCGGTGCGCAAGATGGTCGCCGCCTTCGCCGAGCGGCGGCAGATGATCGTCGCCGCGCTCAACGCGCTTCCCGGTTTCCGCTGCGTCAATCCGGGCGGCGCCTTCTATGCCTTTCCCAACATCACCGGCACCGGACTCGATTCGCGCAGCTTGCAGACGCGGCTTCTCGAAGAGGCCGGCGTCGCCACCATCTCGGGCACGAGCTTCGGGGCCATGGGCGAAGGCTATCTGCGCTTCTCCTATGCGAGCTCGCTCTCGGCCTTGCAGGAGGCCGTCGATCGTATCGGGCGGTTTTTGACCGAGAATCTGCCCGCCGCCGCCCAATAAAGCGGCACCTCCTGCCCAAAAATGAGGCGGCCGCGGCTCGGCGCCAAGACGGGTCAGCTCTCTCTCCGGCTCGCGGTATCGTTGGCAAACCCTCTCCCCTCTGAGGAGAGGGTTTGCGCCACAGCGCGAAAGGCAAGGATTTAGCCCTCACCCCGACCCTCTACCGCAAGCGGGAGAGGGGAATTGCGAGATCCCTCGAGCGGCTGAGGGGGCCTTCATCGGCGAACTGGCACGGCCTGTGCTTAGGGATGTGCTGACGGGTTCGCCCATTGCAGCAGAGCGCTCATGAAGAAGATCGAAGCCATCATCAAGCCCTTCAAGCTCGACGAGGTGAAGGAGGCGCTTCACGAGGTCGGCATCAAAGGGATCACGGTCACCGAGGCGAAAGGCTTCGGCCGCCAGAAGGGACATACGGAGCTCTATCGCGGCGCCGAATACGTCGTCGACTTCCTGCCGAAGGTGAAGATCGAGGTCGTCATGGAGGACGCGCTCGTCGAGCGCGCCGTCGAGGCGATCCAGCACGCCGCCCATACGGGCCGGATCGGCGATGGCAAGATCTTCGTCTCGACGATCGACGAGGCGATCCGCATCCGCACCGGCGAGCGCGGGGGCGACGCCATCTGATCGCCGCGTGCAGGGTCCAGCTTCGACGGCCCAGCTTCCATAGAAATATGACAACAGGAAAGAGACCGATGTCAGACAGCAAAAAAGTCATGTCGATGATCAAGGAACACGACGTCAAATACGTCGATTTCCGCTTCACCGACCCGCGCGGCAAGTGGCAGCACCTGACGCATCATGTGAAGACCATCAGCGAGGGCTTCCTCGCCGACGGCGTCATGTTCGACGGCTCCTCGATCGCCGGCTGGAAGGCGATCAACGAGAGCGACATGGTGCTGATGCCGGATTGCTCGACGGCCGTGCTCGATCCGTTCGCGGCGCAGACGCAGCTCATCCTCTTCTGCGATGTGCACGAGCCCGGTACTGGCCAGCCCTATGGCCGCGACCCGCGCTCGACGGCGCGCAAGGCCGAGGCCTATCTCGCCTCGACCGGCATCGGCGACAAGGCCTATTTCGGACCCGAGGCCGAGTTCTTCGTCTTCGACGACGTCCGCTTCAAGAATGCGATGAACACCTCCTTCTACGAGATCGACAGCGAGGAGGGGCCCTACGTCACCGACAAGAAATTCCCCGACGGCAATACCGGCCACCGCCCGCCGGTGAAGGGCGGCTATTTCCCGGTGCCGCCTGTCGACAGCGCCAACGACCTCCGGGCCGAAATGCTGTCGACCATGGAGCAGATGGGGCTCGACGTCGAGAAGCACCACCATGAGGTGGCGCCCTCGCAGCACGAGCTGGGCTTCGTCTATTCGACGCTGGTGCGCACCGCCGACAATATGCAGATCTACAAATACTGCGTGCACAATGTCGCCCACCAGTACGGCAAGACCGCGACCTTCATGCCGAAGCCGGTCAAGGGCGACAACGGCTCGGGCATGCATGTCCACCAGTCGATCTGGAAGGGCGAGAAGCCGCTCTTCGCCGGCTCCGGCTATGCCGACCTCTCCGAGACGGCGCTCTACTACATCGGCGGCATCATCAAGCATGCGAAGGCGATCAACGCCTTCACCAATCCGACGACGAACAGCTACAAGCGCCTCATCCCCGGATTCGAGGCGCCGGTCCTGCTCGCCTATTCCTCACGCAACCGCTCGGCCTCCTGCCGCATTCCCTATGTCGCGAGCCCCAAGGGCAAGCGCGTCGAGGTGCGCTTTCCCGACCCGGCGGCCAATCCCTATCTCGGCTATGCGGCGATGCTGATGGCCGGGCTGGACGGCATCCAGAACCGCATCCACCCGGGCGATCCGATGGACAAGAACCTCTACGATTTGCCGCCCGAGGAGCTGAAGGACGTGCCGCAAGTCTGCGGCTCGCTGCGTGAAGCCATTGGTCACCTCCAGGCCGACCATGCCTTCCTCCTCAAAGGCGACGTCTTCACCCGCGATCAGATCGAGAGCTACATCGAGCTGAAGTGGGAGGAAGTCTACAATTTCGAGCACACGCCGCACCCGATCGAGTATCAGATGTACTACTCGGTCTAGCGAAATCGTCGCCACGTTCCAAATCTGCGAGTCTTTTGGACTCGCCCGAAGCGAGAAGACCCCCTGAAACCCGCAGAAATCCAGGGGGTCTTTTCGCGAATCTGAACCCTCGACGCGGCGGCCGCCGAGCACCGCACCGACGCGGCAGCGGAAACCACCGAGTCCGCCGTCGGCAGCAGAGTCCCGCGCCGCCGCCGGTCCTTGCGATCAGTTTATGACAATGCGCTTGGGTAAAGCTTTTTTGGCTTTCCTCAGCGTCAAGGTGAGGATGCCATCTGCCAACTCCGCGCCAATGCCATCCTGATCGATCTTTTCGGACAAGGTGAAGGCGCGGGCATAATGCCCGATATTATATTCGGAATAGACGGGTTCGAGCCCGTCATATTTCGAAAAGTCGATACGTCCTTCGATGCGGAGCACGTTGTTCTCGAGCTGCACGCTTATGTCCTTCTTTTCCACGCCTGGAACCTCCATCACCAGCGTGAGCGCATCATCCGTCTCGAAGATGTCGGTGTTTGGCAGGTAGTATCTGGCCGGGACCGTCTTCTCCTCCTTGGATTCGACCTCTTTCTTCTGCTGCACCGCGAGTTGCTGAGACTTTGCCATGGCAATCTCCAATCCGTCGTCTGGTTTCCCATCGATGTCAGGCGATCTTGATCGACCGGGGCTTGTCCTCCTCTGCCCGAGCGAGGAACAGCGCCAATATTCCGTCCCGATATTCCGCCTTGACGCGATCCGCATCGATTTGAACCGGGATGGTGACGGTGCGGTCGAAACGGCCGGCTGACCGCTCACGACGATGCAGGCTGGCGTTGTCCGAGTATTCGACGGATTTCGCGCCGGCTATGCGGATCGTGTTCTCTTTGACCTGAACCTCCAGGTCCGATTTCTTGATACCCGGCACTTCGGTGACGACCACGAAGTCGTCGCCCTTGCGGAAAACGTTAAGCGGCGGATAGGGGCCGGTGCCGCTCGGGGTGGACTGGAGCCAATTGCTCTCCCGGAAACTATCGAGCGCTCGCTGCAGCTCGCCGAGCGCCTCGAATGGATCGGCTAACCACATGACCATTGCCATCCCCTTTCGCTGTTTTCGCATCGTTGTCAGCGAAGCCAGGGGTGCGCGGCTCAAGGCAGAAAGTTCCCTCAGCCGAACTTCTGCTCGGCCGCTTAGCACTCTCTGACTTCGAGTGCCAACCGATTTGGGGGCGGCGAAAGGGTGGTTCAAGAGGGTGGTCGAGAGGATCAGACGTTGAGGACAGAGCTGGGAGCCAAAGCGCCGATCGTCGAGGCGCGCGGCGAGCCCGGCCCCAGCGCATGGCCGGCGGGCGAGGCCGACCGCTCTTTCGAGCGGCTCTCTCCAGGGGTTATGGCGCGATCTCGGCGGTCGGATAAAATCAGGGCAACCGATTACCCATTTGGAGGAGGACCGAATGCCGAGGATCACTCTTGTGGTCGATGCCGGCAACGAGCTCGGCGAAGGACCGCTTTGGGATGTCGAAGAAGGACGCCTCTACTGGGTCGACAGCCTCGGCAAGGCATTTTACCGCTGTACCGCCGAGGGCAAGGGGGTCGAGCGCTTCGATGTGCCCGAGCACATCGGCTCGATGGCGCTCAGAAGCGGCGGAGGCGCCGTGGTCGCGCTCCGGAGCGGCTTTCATTTCTACGATTTTGCGAGCGCGCGTTGCTCGCCGATCGTCGACCCCGAAGCCGACCAGCCGCGGACGCGATTCAATGACGGCAAGGTTGATCCCAAGGGGCGATTTCTGGCCGGCACGATGGATTACGAGGAGCGCGAAGGTCTCGGCGGGCTCTACCAGCTCGGCAGCGACCTTGCCTGCCGCAAGCTGGATCACGGAATCATCTGCGCGAACGGGCCATGCTGGAGCCCGGACGGGCGGATTCTGTATTTCGCCGATACGTGGCAGGAGACGATCTTCGCCTACGACTACGATCCCGAAACCGGCGCCGCCCGCAACCGCCGTCCCTGGGCAAGCAAGGGCGCCGGCTATCCGGATGGCGCCACAGTCGATGACGAGGGTTATCTCTGGAGCGCGCGGGTCCATGGCGGCCAGATCCTGCGCTATGCTCCTGACGGAAGCATCGATCGAGCAATCGATTTTCCGGTCAAGACCCTGACGAGCGTGATGTTCGGCGGCGAAAATCTCGACGTGCTTTATGTAACTTCGATGGCTCGACCGATCGCCGGCAAACCGCCAGCGGAGCGGGCCGCGGGCGGCCTTTTCGCCGTCCATGATCTCGGTGTCCGCGGGCTGCCCGAACGCCGCTTCGACGGTTGACATCGACAGAGGGCGGCGATACCGTCGTCCGGGTAAACGATTACCCTCGTAATCCGCAACCGCCGTACCGAGGCATCCTCGTGCGGGTGGCAAGACCGGAGGATCGCCATGGAGAGACAAGCCGGCGATGCCGCCTGAGCGGCGCCGGGCCGTAGCAGCGAGGGAGAGGGCGCGGGCTCCGGAAGCGGAGGACGCCGCGCTCAGCCTTGCGGCGCGTCAGCGCGTCGGTCCGCCGACCATCGATGATGTGGCGCAGCGCGCCGGAGTCTCGGTCGCGACCGTCTCGCGCATCATCAACAAGAAGGCGTTCAACAAGGCATCGGCCGATACGATCGACCGCGTCGAGCGGGCGGTCGCCGAGCTCAATTATCGGCCGATGCGGGCCGGACGCGCGTTGCGGACCCTCGAATCCCATCTCGTCGCATTCCTCATTCCGGACATCACCAACGCCTTCTATTCGGCGATTGCGCATTCGGTGGAGATCGCGATCCGCGATCTCGGCTATGCGATGATTTTGTGCAACACGGAGGAGTCGCCCGAGCTGCAAGACGCTTATCTCGACGAGATGCAGTCGCACCTCGTCCGCGCCGTCCTGTTACTTGGTGCCGTCGACAGCCCAGGATTGAGGCGGGCGGCGGCCACGGGCGTGCCGATTGTCTACCTCAATCGCAAGGCGCCGCCCGGTCTCTCCGGCCCATTCATCGGCATCGACAACGCGGCCGCAGGACGCGCCGTCGCCGAGCATTTCATCCGCCAAGGCTACCGGCGCTGCAGCGCTATTCACGGACCGCTCGGCTCCTCGGCGAGCCGTGAACGCTTCGAGGGATACCGGTCCCGCCTCGAGGCGGCCGGGTTGGCGCTCGAGGCGGACGATGTGCAGGCGGGCACGCTGACCATCGAATCGGGCTATGGCGCGGCAGTGGCGCTGCTGAGCGGCCGAACACGTCCGCGCGCCATCTTCTGCGGCAACGACCTCATGGCCTACGGCGCTTTTCGGCGCTGCCGCGAGCTCGGCCTCAAAGTGCCGGGGGACATCGCGTTGTTCGGCTTCGACGATAATCCGCTGAACGAATGGCTGGCGACGTGGCTCAGCACCATTCACGTCCCTCATGACCGCTTCGGGCCGGCGGCGTCGCGCGTCCTGCGGGCTCTCGGCGGGGCGGACAGCGCCGATGCCGCATCGGCACATATCCTGCTGCCATTTCGCCCGGTCTTCCGTGAATCCGCGTGAGGAGGAAAGAAAGGATGCAGAGGTCAGAGCGGAGATCGCCAATGCGAGGGGGCCTCGCCTTGATCCGCAGCTCGGGCCTGGTTCGTGCGGGCGCGGTTTGCTGATCGAGCTGGCGCCCATCGGAGGCGAGGATCCTCGGCCGGCGGCTTACGGATGTAGCCGCCGCGAGCGAAGCGGCGGGGCGGGGCCGTGCATTCAGAGGCCGCCAGTCAATGTCCGGCGACAGAGCGCCGGTGGGACCGCAACTCAGAGGGAGGCGAGGATGAGTGCGATCAGGACAGGTTTGCGATGCAGTGCAATGGCGCTGGCCGCCGCAGCGGTCTTCGGATTTGCCGCGCCCGATAGCGCGGCTGCGGCCGAGAAGTTCAAGATCTATCTCAGCATGAGCTATATCGGCAATGATTGGCAGGCCGAGGCGCAGCGCATGATCTCGGCGATGGCGGCGAGCAAGGACTACCGCGACAAGGTCGACCTGCGGATCCAGGTCGCGGGCCCGGATGCGCGCAAGCAGATCCAGCAGATCAACTCGATGGTCCAGGCAGGCGCCCAGGCGATCATCACCTTCCCGATCTCGCCGACGGCGCTCAACAACGTCGTCAAGAACGCATGCGACAAGAAGGTGTTCGTCATCGCCTATGACGCCGAGATAACCGAGCCTTGCGCCTACAACATTCATATCGACCAGAGCGAAGCCGGCCGCGTCACCGGCGAATGGCTGGTCAACGAGCTGCATGGCAAGGGCAATATCGTCGTGATTACCGGCGTGCCCGGCACCTCGGTCGACAAGTTCCGCACGGCGGCGGCAAAAGAGGTCTTCGCCAAGAACCCGGGGATCAAGATCATCGCCGAGGTCCCCGGCATGTGGTCGCAGGCCGTCGCGCGCGAGAAGCTGTCCGAGATTCTCGCGACGCACAGCTGGAACGACATCGACGGTTTGTGGATGCAGGTCGGATGCTACACGGCGGCATCAATGCAGATCGAGGCGGGAATCCCCACGGACAAGATCAAGCCTTGCGCCGGGGAGGCTGCCAATGGCCACCGCGTGCAGATGCTGCCGCCGGGTGCTGTCGAAGGCGTCGACAATAGCTATAAGCCTTTCGGCTATCACAGCATTTCCTATGGCTCTCCGCCCTATTCCGGCGCCCTCGCGCTGAAGAAGGCGGTCGACCTGCTCGAAGGCAAGCAGGTGCCGAAGACCATCATGCTCCCGCTGCCGCTAGCCAAGACCGGTGAGATGCGGCTGTGCGAGAAAGGGTCCTGGGAGGAGATGAAGAACGGCTGCAACGTCTTCGATCCGAAACTCGTGCCGCCCGGTTGGTTCGCCGACATTTTCGGCCCGGAGACGCCGGAGGTCGGCTTCGGGGCGGCCCTCCTCGGCCAGCCGGAGGAGTGACGACGGGTGGAGGCCGAGGCCAGGCTGCCTCGGCCTCCTCGCAAACCGAGTTATCGGAATGGCCAGCCTCGAATTGAGAGAAGCGGTCGCGGTCAAAGGCGTCACCAAGCGGTTCGGCGCCACGGTCGCGCTCGAGGGGACGAGTCTCGCCGTCAGCACCGGCGAGGTCCATGCGCTTCTCGGCGAGAACGGCGCCGGAAAATCGACGCTCGTCAAGCTGCTGAGCGGCCTCATGCAGCCGGACGAAGGAAAAATCCGCGTGCTCGGGAAGGAAGTCGCGATTGGGAGCCCGCGAGCGGCGCACGCGCTCGGTATACAGACGGCGTTCCAGGAGCTGACGCTGATCCCTGATCTGAGCGTGACGCAGAATCTCCTCCTTCCCTATGAACCCGCCTCGTGCGGCGGCCTTGTCCGGCGCCGCAAGGCGGCGCGGCAGGTCCAGGAAATCCTGTCGCGCTTCGGTCTCGAACAGCTCGATCCCGATCTTGATGTGCGCGATCTCGACCTGCCGGTGCGGCAGAAGATCGAGATCGTCAAGGCGGTGTCGCGCAAGCCCAAGATCTTGCTGCTCGACGAGCCGACATCGACCCTCTCGAGTGACGACGTCAAATGGCTCGGCGACGTCATCGCTCAGCTGCGCTCGGACGGCGTCACGGTCGTCTTCATTTCGCACCGGATGCCCGAGGTGCGGATGTTCTGCGACACACTCTCGGTGCTGCGGAACGGCAAGCATGTCGGAACTTTTCGCTCTCGCGATATCTCCGATGACGAGGTGATCCGTCTCGTCATCGGGCGAGAGCTGGCGCAAACCTTCCCCGACCGCGCCGACCGCCGCATCCGCCGCGAGGCGACCCCGGCGCTTGCGGCGCGACACCTTGCGACCGGCGGCAAGCTGCGGGAAGCCAGCCTCGATCTGTGGTCGGGCGAGATTCTCGGCGTCGCGGCGCTGCAAGGCATGGGCCAGCTCGAACTCTTTCTGGCGCTCTTCGGCATGGCGCCGTTGACGCGAGGAACGATCGCGATCGACGGCGCGCCGGTGACGCTGGCGAGCCCGCGTGACGCTCTGCGCGAGAACATCGGCATCAGCCTCATGCCGGAAGACCGCAAGACCGAGGCGCTCCTCCTGAAATTGCCGGGGCGCGACAATGTCAGCTTGCCGGTCCTCGATCGCTTCAGCCGGTTCGGTTGGATCGATACGGACCGAGAGATCCGTGCCGTCGATCAGGTACTGGCGCGCGTCAACGTCCATCCGCGCGCGCTCTACAGCGCGTGTTCGTCCTTCAGCGGCGGCAACCAGCAGAAGATTGCGCTGGCGAAATGGCTGCTCGCCGGAACGCGCGTGCTGCTCATGTACGATCCGACCCGTGGCGTCGATATCGGCACGAAGCACGAGATCTACGTCTTCATGAGCGATTTCGTCGCGCGCGGCGGCGCCATCCTCTTCTATTCGACGGAAATCGCCGAGCTGGTGCATATGTGCGACCGCGTCATCGTGATGTACCGCGGCGGCGTCGCAAAAACGCTGTCCGGGACGGAAATCGGCGAAGAAGCCATCATCCGCGCGGCGCTCGGCCATGTCGAGCCGCAGGCGCCGGCGCTCGCGCGCTCGGTGGTCGGATGAGCGCCCTTGTCGCGAACGGCTTGCCGCGCCGACCGAGGCTCAATCTCGGACGGCAACGCGGCCTCATCATTGCGGTCGCGGCCTTCGCCCTCATCATCGGCGTGCTCTATGCGCTGACGCCGGCCGGCTTCAGCTACTTCGATTTCAGCTTCATGTCCGCAGGCGGCGCGACGATGGTGCTGGCGGCGATGGGCGAGACCATGGTGATCCTGACGGGCGGCTTCGACCTTTCGGCGGGCGCTGTGATCTCGCTCGTCAACGTCGTGCTCGCGACGCACATGCACGAGACGGGCGCCTCGCAGATCGGCTGGTCGGCGGCGGCGCTCGCGATCGGTGCCCTCGCCGGCGCCTTCAACGCTCTCTTCATCGCCGTGATGCGCCTGCCGGCCATCGTGGTGACGCTTGCCAACATGTTCATCGTGCAGGGGGTGACCCTGCTCATTCTCGACCAGCCGGGCGGCAAGACGCCGGATGGGCTGACGAGCTTCTTCACCGGCGATGCCATTCCCGGCGCCCTACCTGCCCCGGTGGTCGTCGTCGCGGTTGCGCTCGCAATCTGGGCCGTCATCAAGAATTCGCGGCTCGGCACCGGCATTTATGCCGTCGGCAGCGACGAAGAAGGAGCACGCGCCAGCGGCATCCGCATCGTCGCTGTCAAATTCGCGACCTATGTCATCGCCGGTGCCTTTTACGCGGCCGGCGGCCTTTTCATCACAGCGCAGACAGGTTCGGGCGATCCGCTGATCGGCGCGCCCATCCTTTTGCAAGTCTTTGCCGCGACCGTCCTCGGCGGGACGCGTCTCGGCGGCGGCCGCGGCGGCTGCCTCGGCACCGCCTTCGGCGCGTACACGCTGATGCTGACGATCAATGTGCTCCTCGTCCTTAACGTCCCCGCCTATTACAGCACGGTGGCCGAAGGCGTGATCCTCATCCTTGCCGTCCTCGGCGGCTCTTTCGGGCACCAATCGCGGCTCGCGGAATACGGCGCGATGCTTCGGCTGCGCTGGCAAGCTTGGCGAAACGGGACCCGACCTTCGGCGCTGGCGCGGGTGTCGCGACGACTTGCACTCGACATCGACCCGGCAGCCGCACCTCGCCGCGGCGACGAACTCGCCGGCGCCGCGTGGCGAGGCTGGGTGCGGCGGCACAAGGAGACGCTGCGCTATGTCGCGCCGTCCTATGCCTTTCTCGTTATCGTGATCGTCGTCACGCGCATCGTCTTTCGCGCCGAGATGTCGGCGCTGCCCTATCTGAACTCTGTCCTCGTCCTGTCCTCCTTCCTCGCCGTGCTCGGATTGGGGCAGGGCGCGGTCATCCTGACCGGAGGCCTCGATCTGTCGCTTCCGTGGACGATCGCGCTTTGCGGCATCTTGCTGACGGGAACGGTCGAGGGCTCCGATCAGGCGGCGGCTTGGGCCGTGCCGATGGTGCTCGGCGTCGGCATTCTCGTCGGTTTCGTGAACGGCGTGGGCGTCGCCTTTCTCGGATTGTCGCCGATCGTCATGACGCTGGCGATGAACGGCATTCTCGAAGGCCTTGCCCTCGTCTACGACAACGGCACGCCGCATGGCTGGTCGGCGCCGGCGCTGCGCTGGTTCATGACCGGCGAGCTTGGTGGGGTGGCGCCGGCGGTGTGGTTTCTTATCGCGTTCGTGGCGGCGGCGACGCTGCTCTTGAGCCGCACGAGCTTCGGCCGGCGCATCTACGCCATCGGCAACAGTGTGCGCGCGGCGCGCCTCTCAGGAGTGGCGGTCGGCACGACACTCCTCGGCGTCTACATGCTGAGCGGTTTCTGCTCGGCCCTCGTCGGAGTCATGCTGACCGGCTTCAATGGCCAGGCCTTCAACGGCATGGGCGACAATTATTTGCTGCCTTCGATCGCCGTGATCGTGGTCGGCGGGACGGTGATCACGGGAGGGCGCGGCCACTATCTCGGCATTCTCGGCGGCGCTCTCCTCTTGACGGCGTTGAGCACGGCGCTCGCGGGGACGGTCCTCCCCGATGCCGTGCGCCACATCATCTTCGGCGCGGTCGTCCTCGGCGCCATATTGGCGCTTCGCGAGCAGAGCGCGTGAGCGGCCGGACGCAAGGGAGCGGCAGAATGAGCGAACAGATCGTGAGCGGCCTCAAACCCGGATTGCGGGTTTTCGTCAGCGCCGGCGCAGCCGGGATCGGCCGCGCCATCGCCGAAGCCTTCCACGCGCATGGCGCCCGCGTCTATGTGTGCGATATCGCGGCGGACGCGCTCGAGACCTGTCGTCGCGAGCGGCCCGGCATCCTCGGCAGCGTCGCCGATGTCGCCGACGAAGGAGCCGTCGACCGTCTCTTCGAAGACATCGCTGCCCAGCTCGGCGGGCTCGACGTGCTCGTCAACAATGCCGGCATCGCCGGGCCCACCGCCGGCGTCGCCGAGATCGATCCTGCGGCATGGCGCCGGACGATCGATGTTAACCTCAACGGCCATTTCTATTGCACGCGCCGCGCCGTGCCGCTGCTCCGGGCGGCGGGCGAGGGGGCAATCATCAACATCGCTTCGGTCGCGGGCCGGCTCGGCTATGCTTACCGGCTTCCCTACGCCGCGAGCAAATGGGCGATCATCGGCATGACCGCGAGTCTCGCCAAGGAGCTCGGGCCCGACGGGATCCGGGTCAACGCGATTCTTCCCGGAATCGTCGCCGGTCCGCGCATCGAGCGGGTGATCGGCGATCGCGCGGCGGCGCTCGGCATCACCTACGAGGAAATGGAGAAGCAATATCTCGACAAGGTGTCGCTGCGCCGCATGGTGGCGGCGCAAGACATTGCGAGCATGGCGCTCTTTCTGTGTTCCCCGGCAGGCCGCAATATCTCGGGCCAGCCGCTCAGCGTCTGCGGCAACGTCGAAACCCTTTGAGGAGATGCGATGTCCGAGAAAATCGCCATCATCGGGTCCGGGTTGATCGGCCGCGCCTGGGCGATCAGCTTTGCGCGCGGCGGCTGCAGCGTGTCTCTCTTCGATGCGAGCCATGACGCTGTGGGCAGCGCGTTGGAGACGATCGCGACGCTTCTTTCCGAGCTCGAAGCGCGCGGGATGCTAATGGGACAAAGCAGCGCCGATGTGCGGGCGCGCATCCGGGCCGCCGCGTCGCTGGAGGCCGCCGTCGAAGAGGCGGTGCATGTCCAGGAGAACACGCCCGAGGATCTCGAGGTCAAGCGGCAGGTCTTCGGCGCGCTCGATGCGGCGGCCGGCCGCGAGACGGTGCTGGCGAGCTCGACTTCGGCGATCCTGCCTTCGAGCTTCACGGCGGCGCTCGCCGGGAAGGGCCGCTGCCTCGTCGCGCATCCGATCAACCCGCCCTATCTCGTCCCGGCCGTCGAAATCGTGCCGGCACCCTGGACGGAGCCGGCGGTCGTCGAGCGCACGCGGCAGCGCCTCGCCGGGATCGGCCAAGCACCGATCGTGATGCGGCGCGAGCTCGACGGCTTCATCATGAACCGCCTCCAGGGCGCGCTGCTGCATGAGGCGTTTCGGCTGGTCGCCGAGGGCTATGCCTCGACCGAGGACGTCGATATCGGCATCTGCCAGGGCATCGGGCTGCGCTGGGCCTTCATGGGCCCCTTCGAGACAATCGACCTCAATGCGCCGGGCGGCGTGCGGGACTACGTCGAGCGCTACGAGCGCCTCTACCAGACCCTGTCGCGCTCGCAGAAAGAACCGGTGGCATGGCGGGGCGAGCTCCTCGATCGCGTCGAGGCCGAGCGGCGGCGGCGCCTGCCGGCCGCCGATCTCGCGCAGCGCCAAACCTGGCGCGACCGCCGTCTCATGGCCTTGGCGACTCACCTCGCCGATGCGACGCGCAATATCGGCAAGTAGGAGACCAGGATGACGAGCACGACTGCGACGGCCGCGAAACCTGCCGCGCGAAAGGTGATCATCACCTGCGCGGTAACGGGAGCGATCCATACCCCGACCATGTCGCCGGCCCTTCCGGTCACGCCGGCCGAAATCGCCGCCGCGGCGATCGGCGCCGCTGAGGCGGGCGCGGCCATCCTGCATCTCCACGCGCGCGATCCCCGGGACGGCCATCCCACCCAAGACCCGGCCGTCTTCCGTGAGTTCCTGCCGCGCATCAAGCAGGCGACGAGCGCGGTCGTCAATCTGACGACGGGCGGCAGCCCCTATATGTCGGTGCAGGAGCGCCTGCAGCCGGCGCTCCAGTGCAAGCCCGAAGTCGCCTCGCTCAACATGGGCTCGATGAATTTCGGTCTCTTCCCGATGCTGGGGCGCTACAAGGAATTCAAGCACGCCTGGGAGCGCGAGCATCTCGAGAAGAGCCGAGAACTCGTCTTCAAGAACACCTTCGCCGACATTGAATACATCCTCAGCAGTTGCCGCGACAACGGCACCCGCTTCGAGTTCGAGTGCTACGATGTCTCGCATCTCTACAATCTCGCCCATTTTCTCGACCGCAAGCTCGTCGAGCCGCCGCTTTTCGTGCAGACGGTGTTCGGAATCCTGGGCGGGATCGGCACGCATCCCGAGGATCTGGTGCATATGAAGCGCACCGCCGATCGCCTCTTCGGCAAGGATTACGCCTGGTCGGTGCTCGGGGCCGGCCGCAGCCAGATTCCGATCGCGTCGATGGCGGCGGCGATGGGCGGCAACGTGCGCGTCGGCCTCGAGGATTCGTTGTGGATCGGGCCAGGACAGCTGGCCGAGAGCAATGCGGCGCAGGTCCAGAAGATCCGCACGGTCCTCCAGGGACTGTCGCTCGAAGTCGCAAGCCCCGACGAGGCGCGCGCCATGCTCCATCTCAAGGGCGGCGACAACGTCGCTTTCTGATCGGAGTAGCGGCTGATCGCGAATGCAGGCAGGCCAAGAGGAGGAACGGCATGCGCATCGAAGTTCTGGTCGACGTCAAGACGATCCTCGGCGAAGGCCCGTTGTGGGATGTCGAGGAGCAGCGGCTCTATTGGATCGACAGCTTCGGGATGATGGTGTACCGCTGCACCCATGACGGGCGTGAGATCCGCGCCTGGGATCTGCCGCAGAAGATCGGCTCGATGGCGCTGCGGCGATCCGGCGGAGCGGTGCTCTCGCTCGCCCGCGGCTTTCACTTCCTCGATTTCAAGACGGGCGAAGTGGAGCTGATCGTCGATCCCGAGCCCGACAAGCTCAACAATCGGCTGAACGACGGCAAGGTCGACCGGCGCGGCCGGTTCATTGCGGGGTCCATGGACACCATGGAGGAGGGCAAGAACGGCGCGCTCTATCGCCTCGATCCCGACCTCTCGGTTCACAAGATCGATGACGGCATCGTCGTGTCGAACGGGCCGTGCTGGAGTCCCGATGGCTCGATCCTCTACTTCGCCGATACCTGGTCCGGAGAAATCTGGGCCTACGACTACGACCTGCGGACGGGAGGAGTGACGAACCGTCGGACCTTTGCGAAAGTCGACACCTCGCGCGGCGGCGCGGCCGACGGCTCGACCGTCGATGCCGAGGGTTGCCTCTGGAATGCCCAGGTCTATGACGGCAAGATCGTCCGGTATGCGCCGAGCGGCGCGGTCGACCGGATCATCGAGATGCCGGTGAAGAAGGTCACCAGCGTGATGTTCGGCGGGCCCGATCTCGATGTCCTCTACGTGACGTCGATGGCGAAGCCGCCGCTGCCGCGCTTCCCGGGCGACGGCGTGTTGCGGGGCAGCTTGTTCGCCATTCACGGTCTCGGCGTCAAGGGTGTTCCGGAGCCGCGGTTCGCCGGGTGAGCCGGCGCCTCCACGGCCCCTGCCCGTGACGATCGGCCGAGCGACAGTTTTATGGCTTGCGCGACGGAGCGAGCGATTGCGCAGCTCCGTCTTGTCACGCAGCGCGCAGCGGCACCGAGTAGAGTACTTGGCTCTGAAAGAAGGTGAGGGGCACCTCCCACTTCGACAGCGGGCCGACCGAGAAGGCCGGTGACGACATTCCGCTCTGCATCGCCTCGCAGGCGTAGATGTCCTCGAGCATCACATTGTTCGATTTGAGAGGATGCACATCGGTCTTGCCGATCCGCGTCGTGGCGAAACGCCCCTTGGCGCTCACGATGTGATCCGGCAAGTCTTCGGTCGCCATCACCGGGGCGTCGCCCGTATCGATCTCGCTCGGCATCGCGCGGACCCGGCTGTGGACCAATGACAGGGCAGGGCCGACGGGAATGACGTGAAAGGTGCTCCAACTCGTCGCCGTCTGATAGAGGCCGAGATTGGGGAAGAGCCATTGATAGGCGGCGCCGAAGGTCGGCGGCACCCCGTCGATCACGGGAAGCGGCTGCTTGTCGTGCGTGATCCCCGGCTTCAGCGGCCGGTAGAAGGCCTGATGGCGGCCCGCCGGCTGCCATTTCTGGCGTCTGAAGTCGCCGTCGCCGAGCGAGATCGGGTGGAGCAGCGGCAGGTGGTAGCCGTCGATGAAGTTCTCGGCGACGATTTTCCAATTGGCGTTGACGCGGTAGACGACATTTGAGACCTCGACGAGCCGCTCGGGGTCGTGCACACGGCGCTGGCCGGGCTCGAAGGGACCGAGCTTCAGCGGCACATCGGCGAGCCAATCCTCGAGCGCGGGCGCTCCGGGATCGGGATGGACGAAAACGAGGTTCTTCCAGGTCGCGACCTTCGCCGGGCGCAGGCCGAGACAGGACTTGTCGACCGCCGCAAAGAGCTCGCTCTCGAGGGTGATGCTCTTGAGCTCGCCCGAGAGCTCATAGCTCCAGTTGTGATAGAAGCAGGTGATGATGCGCCCGAGATTGCCGCCCCCTTCGACCAAGCGCGCGCCGCGATGTCGGCAGACATTGTGAAAGGCGCGGAGCTGCATCGCTTTGTCGCGCAGCACGAAGAGCGGCGGGCCGCCGTTCTGCAGGGCGATGTAATCGCCCGGCGCCTTCAGGTCCTCGACCATGCCGGCGAAGAGCCAGGTCGAGCCGAAGAGCTCGCGCTGCTCGCGACGGTACCATGCTTCCGAGGTATACGCCTCGACGGGGAGGAGCTGGCGCGGCTGCCGCTCCGGGCGATGCCATTCGTCGGAGGTGTAGGCTTCGGTGCTCACCATCTCGTGCAGGTCTTGCCGCGCATCCATCGCTCGTCTTCCGCGCTGCCCCGGCCCCTGCGGCGATCATCGCACTCCGCCGGACGCAGGGAAAGGATGAAGCTTTCACCCGGATCTGGACGCCAAGATCGGTTTCGAGACCAGGCGCCTTATGTATGATCATCGGCGAGGCGGCATGCCGGACTGCACCCGCGCTGGCCGTTGCTCGCCGCCTTGCCAAGGGAGGAAAGAAGTCATGGCCAATTCAACGGCTTTTCGCCCTGCCGCACCGCGCGTCGCGAGATCCTGGCCGAGCCGCCGGGACGTGCTCGGCGGCATCGGCGGCGCGGCGCTCGCCCTGAGCGCCGGCCCGCTCCGCGGCCGGGCAGCGCGCGCCGCCGGCAAGTTCGATGGTCGCCGCGTCGTCTTCGCCAGCTGGGGCGGCGCCTATCAGGATGCCGAGCGTCAATCCTACTGCGTTCCCTTCGCCGAAAAGACGGGTGCCGCCGTAGAGCAGGATGGCCCGGTCGAAGTCGCCAAGTTTCGCACCATGGCGGAATCGGGTGCGCCGATCTGGGATGTCGTCGATGTGACCGACGCCATGCTGTACGACGCGGGCGGCGCCGGGCTCCTCGAGAAGATCGACCGCGCTGCCGTCGACGTCAGCCGCGTCAGGCCCGAATTCGTCGACGAATTCGGCATCGGCAATATCGTTTGGTCCTACAATATCGGCTACAGCACGAAGGTCTACGGGCCCGACAATCATCCGCGCAGCTGGGCCGACGTGTTCGACGTCAAGCGCTTCCCCGGCAAGCGCATGCTGAGCAGCGGCCCCTCGCCGAATATGGAGATCGCCCTTCTCGCCGATGGCGTCGCGCCGGACAAGCTCTATCCGCTCGACGTCGACCGCGCCTTCAAGAAGCTCGACACCATCAAGAACGACCTCATTTTCTGGACGAGCAATTCCCAATCGCAGCAATTGCTGACCGATGGCGAGGTGGTGTGCGGCAATATCCTCAACGGCCGCGCTTATGATGCGGCGAAAAAAGGCGCCAAAGTCGCGATCGAGTGGAATCAGAACATCCAGTCGGTCGATTACCTCGTCGTCCCGAAGGGCGCCAAGAATGCCGATGTGGCGATGGGACTCATCGACGAAATGACGAAGGCGGAGAACCAGGCGAAGCTCGCCAACATGATCGCCTATTCGCCGACCAATCCGGCGGCGTTTTCGGCAATCCACCAGGACATCGCGCCCTGGCTTTGCACCAATCCGAACAACGCCGACAAAGGCTTCGTCATCAACGCCAAGTATTGGCGCAAGATCCTCAAACCGCTGACCGAGCGTTTCGAGCTGTGGAAGCTGTCCTGAACAGTCTCCGCGGCTCGGCATGAACAGGGTCGCCATGCCGCGGGGGCGCTGGTTCTGGCTGGCGGCCCCGGCGCTTCTTCTGATCGGCGCCGTCTTCCTCGTCCCCGTCGGCTGGCTGCTGCTGCGAAGCCTCAGCGATCCGCGCTGGGGCTTGCAGAACTATGCCGCCGTCTTCGCTCATCCGGTCTATCTTCGCGTCTTCTGGAACACCATCGTCATCGCCGGCTCGGTCACGGCGCTCTGCTTGCTGATCGGCTACCCCGTCGCCTACACGATGGCGCATGCCGGCGAGCGCGGCCGGCGCTTCCTCGTCTTCGTCATCCTCATCCCGTTCTGGACGAGCCTTCTGGTCCGCACCTATGCCTGGCTTGTCCTCTTGCAGCAGAACGGGCTCGTCAATCGCGTGCTTGTCGACAGCGGCCTTGTCGCAGCGCCGCTGCAACTCGTCTACAACCGGCTAGGCGTTTTGATCGGCATGGTGCAGGTACAGCTTCCCTTCATGGTGCTGCCGCTCTATGCCGTGCTCTCGCGGATCCACCCGCGATACGGCCAGGCGGCGGCGACGCTGGGCGCGCCGCCCGTCGCCGAGTTCCGGCGCGTTTATCTGCCGTTGAGCCTGCCCGGCGTCTTCACCGGCTGCGCCTTGGTGTTCATCACCTCTCTTGGCTATTACATCACGCCGGCGTTGCTGGGCGGGCGCCAGGATCTGATGATCGCGCAGTTGATCCTCATCCAGATCGGCGACTTCGGCAATTGGGGGCTTGCCGCCGCGCTCGCCATCATTCTGCTGTTCGGCGCAGCCGTGACGCTCGCGCTTTTCTATCGCATCCTCGCCGCCCGGCAGCGACCTTTGCGATGAAGAAGCCTCGCGCCTTGACGCCCTGGCGGGCGCTGCGGCTTGCGGTCTGCGGGCTGGTTGCAGCGATGATGCTGGCGCCGCTCGCCATCGTGCTCACCCTGTCGTTCAGCGCGGCGCCCTTCCTGACATTCCCGCCGCCCGGCTTCTCGCTGCAATGGTACGCCAAGTTCTTCGCTGATCCGGTGTGGATGGCGACGCTGCGGACCAGCGTCATGGTGATGATCCCATCCTCGCTCTGCGCGAGCGCTCTCGGCACCGCCGCGGCGATCGCGCTCTCGCGCGTGCGGTTTCGCGGTGCCTCGCTGCTGATCGGCCTTTTGATGGCGCCGCTCGTGGTGCCGGTCATCATCACGGCGGCGGCGATTTTCGGCGCCTTTCGCGTCTGGGGATTGTACGGCACGGTCACCGGCCTCATCCTCGCGCATACGGTGCTGACCATCCCCTTCGTGTTGTCGACGACCCTCGCCTCGCTGCGCATGGTCGACCGCACTCTCGAAAGCGCCGCGCTGACATTGGGCGCAACCCCATGGCGGAGTTTTTGGCGAGTGATATTTCCGCTCATCCTGCCGGGAGTGCTGTCGGGTCTTCTCTTCGCGCTTGTCATTTCCTTCGACGAGCTCACCGTGTCGCTCTTCATCAGCACGCCCACCGTCCGACCGATCACCGTGCAGATGTGGTCGGATGTGCGTGGGTCGGTCGACCCGACGATCACGGCGATCGCGACCTCGCTTTTTCTCTTCACCCTCGTCGTCATGCTGGCCGAGACGCTGGTGAGCCGGCGCGCGCGCGGCAGGCGCCCGCCGCTCGCGGCGCTCGGCTTCTGATCGGTCGATGCTGGCGCCGGTCCTCGAGCTCGTCGCCATCCGCAAGGTTTATGGCGATACCGTCGCGGTCGGCGATGTCTCCTTCGCGCTCGGCCGCGGCGAGTTTCTCACGCTTCTCGGCCCCTCGGGCTCGGGCAAGACGACGACGCTCATGATGGTTGCAGGGCTGGTCGCCCCCTCGGCCGGGACGATGCTGCTCGACGGCAAGCCGCTCGATCCGCTGCCGCCCTACAAGCGCAACATCGGCCTCGTCTTCCAGAGCTATGCCCTCTTCCCGCATATGACGGTGGCGCAAAACATCGCCTTTCCGCTCGAGATGCGCGGCATGGACCGCCGAGAAATTCAGCGCCGAACCGGACGCGCTCTCGACCTTGTCGGCCTTCCCGGCTACGAGACTCGCTATCCCGACCAGCTCTCAGGAGGCCAGCAGCAGCGCATCGCTCTCGCGCGCGCGATCGTCTTCGAGCCGCGGCTTCTGCTCATGGATGAGCCGCTCGGCGCTCTCGACAAGAAGCTCCGCGAGCAGATGCAAATCGAGATCATGCGGCTGCACAAGCAGCTCGATATCTCGGTGATTTATGTGACGCATGATCAGGACGAAGCGCTCGTGATGAGCGATCGCATCGCGGTCTTCAATTCGGGTCGCATCGAGCAGCTGGGCGCGCCGGAAGAGCTGTACGAGCGCCCGGCGAGCCGGTTCGTTGCCGATTTCCTCGGCGAATCGAATTTCTTCCCCGGGATCGCCAAGGTGGTCGGCGGCGAGCATTGCGAGATCGAGCATGGGAAAGATCGGCTGCGCGGTCGAAGTCGCGGCCTCGCGGCCGGGCAGGCGGCGGTTCTCGCTGTCCGGCCGGAACGTATTCGCCTCGCCCCTCCAGGCTCGCCGGCGCTTGCGTCGGAGAATTTCGTCTCGGGCCGCGTGCGAAATATCGTCTATCTCGGGAAGTCGAGGAAATACATCGTTCAAATTGATGACGGAGTGGAGATTGCCGTGTTCGAGCAGGCTCGAGGCGATCGGATACCGACGGTGGGTGTCGGCGATGCGGTGACGCTCATATGGCCCGTCGACGATAGCACTGTCCTCTCCGCATAGGCCAAAGGCGGCTCTGGTTCCCGTCGATCACGGCCATGGGCGTCAGCCTGCCGCATGGCCCGCTCGCGCCGCCTCTATCTTCGCAATGTCGATCCGGCGCATGGTCATCATCGCTTCCATCGCCCGCTTCGCGGCGGCGCGATCCGGATCCTTCAGCGCGGCCATGAGCGCGCGCGGCACGATCTGCCAGGAAAAGCCCCAGCGATCCTTGCACCAGCTGCACTCGCCTTCGCTGCCGCCATTTTCGATGATGGCATTCCAATAGCGGTCGGTTTCCGCCTGGTCGTCCGTCATCACCTGGAAGCTCACCGCCTCGTTCGGCGTAAAGGCGGACCCGCCATTGAGGCCGACGAAGGCTTGACCGAGCACGGTGAACTCGACGACGAGCTCGCCATCCTGTTTCCCGCCGGGGTAATCGGACGGCGATCGAAGCGCCGGCCCGACATGGCTGTCAGGAAAGGTGGCCGCGTAAAATTCCGCGGCTTTCCGGGCTTGGCCCTGCGCGAACCACAGACAAGTGACGATTTTGCTGCTCACGGATTTTCCTCCACCAGCCTCGGTGACAAACCTCGACACCGACAAGCGGTCGTTGCCGCCGCTCCATCATCGGCCTCAAATCGCGCTTCCGCGGTCCCCCTTTTGATCAGGTTCGGGCGCCGCCTCGCCTTGACGAAGCTCCTCGTCGATCACTTGGTGTACGGCTTCCACGGGATCCTCGGAACCCGGCAGTTTTTTCTCGACGGAGGCGTCGGCCTGGTTGTCGCGTTTCTGAGATTTCTGCCGCATGCGTTCGGTGCCGCGCCCAGTTGATCGTTCTTCCCTGGCGTTTTCATCGCCCATAGGACTTACCCTTGAAGCAGCGCTGCGCGAATTCCCGCCGGATCAGTTGGTCGAGACTGTCCCTTCCTCAGATATATGGAACGCGGTCTTCGGTCTTGCATAAGCGCGCCGGAAAATCGCGCGATGCGCGATCTGGAAGGGAACCAAATGCCGCATCGCGCCGTTCCGACAAGGGTAGATCAAATGGCCACCGCGTGGGAGACGGATCGGGCCGAGCCCCCGAGTTGACCGCTCCTCGCCGGTAGAGTCCCCGCCCCGCAAGCCGGTGACTTGGTCCTAAAGGCGTTCGCATGAAGCGCCGTTTGCGGCCGCGATCTAATCTGAGCCGAGGCCGCGCCTTCGGGAGGGCACCGGAGCCGCAGCGAATCGGTTATCTATAAATCCGATAGCATCTATCACGAATAATCTCTTTTACCGGGATTATTCTTCGGTCACTCTGACGGCGCCCGATACAAGGAGCCGCCGATGAGCCAGATTCGCCGCCGTGTCGAAGCGTTCTGCAGCCGCTTCGGCCTGCGCCTGCCGATCCTCCTGGCGCCGATGGCGGGGGCGAGCGCGCCCTCGCTCTCGATCGCCGTCGCCGCGGCGGGCGGCCTCGGCGCCTGCGGCGCCCTGCTGATGCGTCCCGACGAGATCATCGCCTGGGCCGAGGAGGTGCGCGTCGGCAGCGGGGGCGGCGTCTTCCAGCTCAATCTCTGGATCCCGGACCCGCCGCCGCGACGCGATGCGGCGCAGGAGCAGCGGGTCCGCGAGTTTCTCGCCGGATGGGGGCCGTCCGTAGCGGCCGAAGCGGGCGATGCGACGCCGCCCGATTTCGGCGAGCAATGCGCGGCTCTCCTCGCTGCGCGCCCGCCGATCGTGTCCTCGGTGATGGGGCTTTACCCGCCGGACTTCGTCATGAAGCTGAAGGAGCGCCGCATCGCCTGGTTTGCCAACGTATCGACCGTAGCGGAAGCGTGCGCGGCCGAGGCGGCGGGGGCCGATGTCATCGTGGCGCAGGGAATGGAGGCGGGCGGCCATCGCGGCTGCTTCGATGCGGCGGAGGCCGAGCGACGGCAGGTCGGGCTTTTCGCCCTCGTTCCGGCCATCGTCGATGCCGTCCGCCTGCCGGTCGTGGCGACGGGCGGCATCGCCGATGCGCGCGGCGTCGCGGCGGCGCTTGCCCTGGGCGCGAGCGCGGCGCAGATCGGAACGGGATTCTTGCGCTGTCCCGAGGCCAAGATCCACCCGGTCTGGGTGGAGGCGCTCGCCAGGACGGCGCCCGAAGACACCATGCTGAGCCGGGTCTTCAGCGGCCGCGCCGGGCGGAGCATCGCCACGGACTATGTGCGCGCGGCGACGGCTGCGACCGCACCACCGCCGGCGCCCTATCCGGTCCAGCGCGGCCTCACCGCGGCGATGCGGAGCGCGGCGCAGAAGGCGGGCGATCTCCACCGCATGCAGCTCTGGGCGGGGCAATCGGCCGCTCTTGCCCGCGCCGAGCCCGCCGGGGCGCTCGCCCGCGCAATCTGGGAGCGGGCATCGGCGCTGCTCGCGTGAATTCCAGAAGGGGATGCAGCGGACACCCGAATTTCGGGCGCTTTCGCGCTGGGGGCAGGTGCCGGTCCTGCAGCACGGAAAGGCGGTGCTCTGCCAATCGGTGGCCATTCTGGAATTTCTCGCCGAGACGCTGGGGACCTTCGGCTCGACGGATGCCGCGGCGCGCCGCTTCATCCGCGAGTGGCTCTATTGGGATGCGGACCGGCTGGCGCCGCCCGTCTATGGCTGCTACGGCGTCCGGTTGGGCGAGCAAGGGCTGCTGCCGATCGCCGTCGATCCCGTGCTCGCCGCCGATTGCCGCCGGCGCCTCGATGCCGCCTTGAACAGCCTCGATGCGGAGCTCGGCGGGCGAAGCTTCCTGGCCGCCGGAGCTCCGACCACCGCGGATCTCTGCTGCTACGGCGATGTGATCTTCGCGGAGCTCTGCGGCATCGCGCCTCATCGATGGCCTGCCTTCGCGGGTTGGGCTGGGAGACTCTCGGCGCTGTCCGGATGGCAGCCGCCCTTCGATCTCCTGCCCATGGCCGACGCCGAGATTGCCTGAAAAGCGCCGCCGGCGCGTTGACGGAGGGAATGACCCGGCATGTATCGACTCTACTACTCCCCTGGTGCCTGCTCGCTCGCCGCTCACATCGCGCTCGAGGAAATCGGCGCGCCTTACGAGCTGGAGCTCGTCTCCTCGCGCGGCGAGCGCGAGGGCAGGATGACGGCGACGGCGGCTTGGCGCGCGGTCAATCCCAAGGGCCGGATTCCCGCGCTCAACCCCGTTCCTGGGCGGATCGGCGGCGCGCAAGGCCTTCTGACCGAGCTGCCGGCGATCCTCTTCTATCTCGCGCGCTCCCACCCGGCGGCCGGGCTGCTGCCACGCGATCCAGCCGGGGAGGCGCGCTGCGTCGAATGGATGAACTGGCTCTCGAGCAGCGTCCATGCGCTTTCCTTCGGTCAGATCTGGCGCACGCACCGCTTCGTTCCGGACGAGGCAGACGCCGCCGCCGTTCAGGCGAGGGGGCGGCAGAACCTCGACGAGCAATACGCCTATATCGAAAGCCTGCTTGCCGATGGCCGCGATTGGGCGGTGCCCGGCGGCTATACGATCGTCGACCCCTATTTGCTCGTCTTCTATCAGTGGGGCGGCCGCATCGGCCTCGACATGGGCCGGCGTTATCCAGCCTGGACCGGTGCGACAAAGCGGGCGATTGCGCGCCCCGCCGTCGCGCGCGTGCTGGCGGCGGAGGGCATCGCGATCGTGTAGAGCCCGACATCCGCCATTCGGCGCTTCATAGCTTCGCAGGCTAGTGTACCGGCACTAACAAAAGGATTCCCTGGGGCTCGCGAGGATGCGACTGTCGGGGGATGGATGGTGAATGTTGCATCTGGCTGTCACCTGTTGATCGGGCGCGGCTGGAGGG